>OGGB01000026.1_pt1 | contig 142610 bp, 146 predicted proteins | sample 1571111 | NCBI WGS metagenome assembly OGGB01 (sample SAMEA2582067, study PRJEB24529) | metagenome | biome: Human gut stool | place: China | collected 2011
ATCTCTTATGTAGAGATTTGATAAATTCTGTGAATCTTAAAAATCCAACTTAGAATTAAACTCGTTAGAGTAGTAATGTGGTCACATATGATTTGCGTGATTTCAATTCCTGATTCCGAGTTTATGACAGTGCCTCATGAGAGGCAAATCTTCCATAGATTTATTTTTTAATATATTATCTTGTGTTTTTTACTGTTTTTACGAAAAAGTTTCTTAACTTTGCGATTGCTGCTTTCCTAAGAGGTTAGATGATGCACACACAAATAATAGTAAATTTACATATATGACACTATTTAATCATCTTATTATAAATGTCAATATGATTATTTCGCCCGACAGAGTGAACAATTCGCTTCGCTCGGCGGTTGGATGTTTACAGATAGATTTGTCATTATGAATGATGATTGTGTCTAATTAAAAATGTTTGATTTGAAAAATTCAACCGATATCTTTATGAAGAGAATTTCAATTATTTTAGTAGGCATGGTCTATATGCTGCCCGGTGTATTGGCTGTGCTTAATCACACACACGCAATTGAGGCTTTTAAGGCGGAGACGCCTCAAGTGACTGAATCCCAGTATGCAGCTGCCGATACGACGGTAGTACAGGATGGTAAATATCTTGTCATGTTGGAACCAGTGGTGAAAAAGTAGTGCTATCTGACAGTATCACAAAGGGCGGGACACATGATGTGTTCCGCCCTTTGTCATGATTGGTGAATGTTGTTCAGTGTCGGCAGCGACAAGTCGCGCTTTGTGCAAAACCGATGATTTTGCTCTCCATAGTTAGCGCGTCAAATTGTAATAGTTTGCCGGTAAGAAGTCCGTTTATTCCTGTGATATATTTTATAGCTTCCGTCGCCTGGATTGCGCCGATGATACCTGCTATTGTTCCCAGCACACCGACAGGAGCACCATTTTCCGGTATGCCGTCATTCATTCCAAACAGACAACGGTAGCATGGGGCACCGGGCACGTATGTGAATGTATGACCTTTCATACCGCATATCGCGCCATGAGAAAATGCTTTCTTTTCTTTGACGCAAAGGTCATTTATAAGATATTTTGTCCTGATGTTGTCGGTGGCGTCGATTATGAAGTCATAATCTTTTATCAATTCAACGCCATTGTCGGCGGTCAACCGGAATGGGTATGCATTCAACTTGACATCCGGATTAAGCAGCCCTAACTTTTCAGCTGCCGACGCGGTTTTCAATTTGCCGATCCCGGGAGTTGTATGAAGTATCTGTCGGTTTAGATTGCTTAGACTCACTGTGTCATCGTCGACCAGACCGATTGTGCCTACACCTGCCGCGGCAAGATAGAAAAGAGCCGGGGAGCCAAGCCCCCCGGTACCTATTACAAGTATTTTTGCCTTGCTGATTTTTTCCTGTCCCTCAAGACCTACTGCCGGCAACATTATCTGCCGGCAATAACGCTCATTTTGTGGTTCAGTCATCTGACAGTCATATTATTTGCTTTCCGGAATATTGATTTTGCCAGGCTTCGCAGGCTGGTTGATGAGCCCACGGTTGCGGAGCAATGCCTCGGGAGTGGGCTTCCTTCCACGGAACTTTACATAAAGGTCCATCGGGTCGGCACTTCCTCCAGCCTCAAGCACATTCTCCTTAAATGACTTTGCCGTCGCCGGGTCAAAGATACCTTTCTCCTTGAATAGCTCAAATCCGTCGGCATCAAGTACTTCTGCCCAAAGATAGGTATAATAGCCTGATGCATAACCGTCGCTTCCGAAGATATGCTTGAAGTAGGGGCTGCGGTAGCGGTACTGCACTTCTTTCGGCATATTGAGTTTGGCGGCAACTGCCTTTTCAAAGCCTTCCACGTCGATATTGGTCGTATCGGTGAGCTGACCCCATTGCAGGTCAAGAAGCGCCGCGCCCACAAGTTCTGTGGTTGTGAATCCCTGATTGTGTGTCGACGCTGCCTGTAGTTTCTCGATGAGAGAGTCGGGCATTGCCTCGCCGGTCTTATAATGGTGGGCAAACATCTTCAGCATTTCAGGCTCCATTGCCCAATGCTCGTGAATCTGTGACGGAAGTTCTACGAAATCACGGTCTACATTTGTACCTGCCTGGCTCTTGTATTTTGCGCGGCTGAGCATGCCGTGGAGTCCGTGACCGAACTCATGGAACATGGTCTCTACCTCGTCAAGTGTAAGAAGAGAGGGGCTGTCGGCGGTAGGATGGGTGAAATTGCACACATTGAATATCACCGGGCGCTCAACCTTCTCATAATCGGAGCCTGACCCCTTGAACTCGCTCATCCATGCACCCTGACGCTTGCTCGCACGTGTGAAATAGTCGGTCATGAATACGGCGACATGATTGCCTGCCTCGTCTTTTACATCATATACAGTCACTTCCGGATCATATTTGGGCGCGTCAGGCATTTCTGTAAATGTCACTCCATAGAGGCGGCGAGCCATCTCGAACACTCCGTTGCGCACACTGTCGACGTGGAAATACTGGCGCACTTCGTCTTCGTCAAGATTATATTTATCCTTACGCACTTTTTCTGCATAATAGTAATAATCCCACGGCTCGATGGTAAAGGTGTTGCCTTCCTTGTTGCTCAATGCCTGCATTTCAGCCACTTCTTCACCTACACGCGCGATTGCCGGTTTCCATATCTGCATCAACAGCTCTTCGGCATTTTCGACATTTTTTGCCATTACGTTAGCTGTCATGTAAGCGGCGTAGTTGTCATATCCCAGCAGTTTTGCTTTCTCTACACGTGCCTTCAGTATTTCTGCTATCACAGGATAGTTGTTGTATTCACCCGATGATGCAAGGGTGGTGTAGCCTTTATACATTTTCTCACGCAAGTCGCGGTTGTCGGCATACTGAAGCAACGGAAGGCGGCTCGGCGCATGGAGTGTGAACACCCATTTGCCTTCTTTGCCGCGTGTCTTTGCCTCTTCTGCCGCTACAGCAATACTTGTGGCAGGAAGTCCGGAGAGCTGCGACTCGTCGTCGACAACAAGCTCAAACGCATTGGTGGCGTTCAACAGGTTTTTGTTGAACTTCTGATAGAGGTCGGCGAGTTTGCCGTTGATGTTTTTGAGTTCCTCTTTTTTCGCATCGTCAAGCAGGGCACCGTTGCGTACAAAGCTTTCATAAGATTTTTCAATCATAAGCTTCTGCGCGGTGGTATAGTTCATGTTGTCACGATTGTCGTACAGCTTCTTCACACGCTCAAAAAGTTTCGGGTTCATCGAAATCTCATCGGTATGTGCCGAGTAAAGTGGATAGAATTCCTCTCCGATTTTGGTCATTTCCGGAGTGGAATTAGACTCGTCAAGGTTAAAGAACACGTTGCATACCCGTTCAAGTATCGGTCCGCTGTGGTCAAGTGCGATAATCGTATTTTCCAGTGTCGGTTCTGCCGGATTGTTCACTATAGCCTCGACTGCTTCTTTCTGCTGTTCAATACCCGCTTTCAAAGCAGGGATGTAGTCGTCATACGTGATTTTGTCAAATGGCGGTATGTCATACGGGGTGTCATACTCGCTGATAAATGGATTCTGATGTTCTTTTTCCATTTTGCAAGATTGTGTTGCCGCTAAGCCTGTGACAAGCAATGTGGCTGCTGCGAATTTTAGAAAATGATGGTTCATTGGTATTTAAATGATATGATGTGATTGAATTTTATTCATCCGTGTTGTCATCCCACAGGAAAGTCGCAGAAACGGGATAGTGGTCGGAACTGCGTGATTTTCCGCGCCATATCGACACGGCACGCAGGTCTCCGCGATAAAATATCTGGTCGATATGGAAATAAAAGCGACTGGCATTATAGGTGATTGTCGGACCGAAAGCTGTCTGCGCATAAGCGTCTTTAAGACCGCAACTTCTAATTGTGCGGTAAGCATAACTGCCGGCGACATCGTTAAAATCGCCCATAAGCAATACATTTTTAATGCTCATGCTGTCAATAAATTGTTTTATATGTCGCGCTTGTTGTGCGCGTGTCTTAAAGGCACTAAGCAACTTCGGCATTACATCGCTCTTTACCTGCGACAACTCTTTGCGGGTAGGACGAAGCTCTTTATCGGTGAGTTCGCGATAAGCCTCCTTGTCATCGGGAGTAAGTCCTATTGACTGGAGGTGACAGTTGATGACGAGCAATTCGTGACCCTCTACGTCAAGGATATATGCGGCATATTTCCCCGTCCCCCAATCGGGTTGCGGAGTCGGAACCTGACGCGCCGGATATCTCGACAGCAGCATTTCGTTGGCGAGCTCAGGGGTGTCTATTATATAAGGATAGCGTTCGCGTATTGAGTCGCGCTGTGCGGGGCTCCCGATGCCATGTCTTTTACCGGTGATGTTATTTCCTTCTTGAAGACACACTATGTCGGCTTCAGAGGAGAGTATATTTGACAATGTGCGGTTGCCCCATTCGGGGTTGATTCCCTGATTGTCTTCAAAAGCATAGGTGTTGTAGGTCAAGACGCTGAATGTGCGTAACTCTTCAGCCGGCGAAAGTTTTACGCTTCTTGCATTCAAAGGGAAAAAATCAAGTAGCGGCCCGGTGCCGAGCAATATGCCGGCTGCCGCAATCCACATGCTCTTGCGTAAGATGAAAAAGTCTGCCGCAAAAAGTATGACAGAGAGTAGCACCCAGGCTGGATAAAGCATGTTTGCTACCTGTGCTATTGCAAGCCGGTCGGGATTTATATAGCCACAGTAGGCTGACACTGCCGTCATTGCAGCAACGGCCACATTGATGGTAAGCCAAATGCTGCGGAATGTCGTTCTGCCTATGTGCAACACTTTGTTCATTTACTTTATTTTTCTGCTTATGTCAAATAATTTTTGCTTTTCTTCTTTGGTGAGAGCCCCGTAGCCTGATTTTTTTACTTTGTCAAGTATCTCGTCAAGAGTCGATTCGTCAGCCGGACTCGTCCCTTTCTTGTTGTAGTGCTGTGACTGGCGCGGCGTTTTAGCCTGTTTGGTGGTGATACGGCGCCAAAGGTTGACAATGCTGTCAATCAATGCATTGAACGGTCGCGTGATGTCGACCCCTTTTTTCTGAGCCACAGCGTATAGGGCTCCTGTAAGAGCCCCCCCTATGTGAGCTACATGTCCGCCACCATTACTGCCGCCGATGCTGAACATGTCGATGGCGATAGTAATGACCGCCAGCCATTTAAGAGAAATTTCACCGATAAAGAGAAGCCCCATCTTATAATCGGGATGTCTTATCGCTGTTGCCGTGACGATGCCGATTACAGATGCCGATGACCCTATGAGAAGCCCGTACATGTTCATGAGATTGTAATATGCCATGAAGAGCAGTGCGCCCCCAAGTCCGCAATATATGTAGAGGGCAAGCATACGCTTTGATGTATCGGCAAGCAGGAAAATGATTCCAAACCAATAAAGCCACAGCATATTGAACAGGATATGGAAGAAATCATACTGCGCAAACATGTATGTTAACAGTGTCCACGGGCGGCGGAGCAATGCCGTCATGTCGGATGGCAGTTCCGCTTCCGTGAGCACCATGCCGGCATCAATGCCGGTAAACATCAATATGAGAGTGGTAAGGTGTAAGAGCACAAAGACGGCTACGTTGATGAAAATCAGTTTCACCAACATTGAACCTGTCATCCACTGATATTTCAGCTTGTCAATAATACCCATTCTTGTTGATTATTCCTTTATGTTTCCAGTAAAGTATCATGAATACACCGAATATCATTCCGCCGAGATGTGCGAAGTGGGCTATACCGTCTTTTGCCGAACCGAGACCGAGAGCAAGTTCGATAAGACCGTAACCTATCACCATCCATTTTGCCTTGATTGGCACAGGCACGAACATGAGATATAGCGGGCGGTTGGGGAATATCATTCCGAAAGCGAGAAGCACACCGTAGATTGCACCCGAGGCACCGACTGTCACGAGCGCGTTTTCAATCGAGGAGCGCAGTGCCGAAAGTTGCGACGGGCTGACATAGTGATATGCCTGCTCCATGCTGAGATTGTTGGCATGAGCAAAATTGGCTATTGTCATCTCAAGATTGTCGTTGACAAACGAATTAATCATCATAGCCCAGGTTGCTTCCTGGATTATAGCTGCCCCGATACCACACGACAGATAATAAAACAGAAACCGTTTTCCTCCAAGTACCCTTTCAAGTGTGATACCGAACATGAACAGGGTGAACATGTTGAAAAACAGGTGGGCTATCCCGTTGGTCGAATGAATGAACATATACGTGACAATCTGGGCGATATTGAAATCCGATGCCCCGATGTAATGAAGTCCGCCATATTCGGTGAAATTGGCTCCGATACTTCCCGGCATCAGCATCATTGCCAACCATACTATGAAATTGATAATGATGAGATTTTTTGTTACCGGAGGTATCGCGCTAAAAAATGAGCCGCTGTTTCGTATCATCTAATTCCTTGTTTGGTTATTTACTGGGTGCAAATTTACTCAAAATATCCCGTTATTTGCCGTGTCATATCTATTTTGAGCCTTTTTCACAAGAAAATTCGCATTTTTTTTAAGAAAAATACTTTTATTTAAAAATTTACATCTATATTTGTGACAATTAACACAACGTAAATCTATTTTTAAAAACACAGTTATGAACAAAACAGACCTCGTCAATGCAATTGCTGAAAAGGCAAACCTGACAAAAGTAGATGCTAAAAACGCCCTTGACGCTTGCCTTGAAGCTATTGCCGGCGCATTGGAAAACAATGACAAAGTAGCCCTTATCGGTTTCGGTACTTTCTCTGTCAGTGAAAAGGCAGCCCGTACCGGAATCAACCCCCGCACTAAAGAAACAATCAACATTCCGGCACGTAAAGTTGTTAAGTTTAAGCCGGGTGCCGAGATCTCTAATAAGCTCAATTAATCGGGAGCTCCTATTCATTTGTTAGAAATCTTCAAAACTTATCATGGCGCGATCGCCCCTATAAAAGCGGGCGGTCGTGTCATTGTTTAGAAAAGACTTATCATAATCATCAATTATAATCAATTTAGTTTATATTATGAAGACTATTAAGACTCTTTTATTGGCTATCGTCATGGTAGCAGGTATGTCTCTTCCGGCTGCCGCCCAGTTCCGTTTTGGTGTCCGCGCAGGTGTGGCTGTAAATGATTTACATCTGGATATGAAAACATTTGATGGGGATAATCGTGCAGGTTTTACCGGAGGTCTTATGGCTGAATTTACTGTGCCTGTTATTGGTGTCGGTCTTGATGCCTCTGTAATGTATGTACGTCGTACCGGAGAAGGTGTGGATGGAAACGGTGACGCGTTTAAAAACAATCGTGATTATGTCGGTATTCCGATTAATTTGAAGTGGAAAATCAATGTACCTGTTGTAAGTCATATAATTACTCCGTTTATTACTACCGGACCTGAATTTGATTTCCTTTGTAGTAAAAGTGTTGTAAAAGACATGGAGAATAAAAAGTGTGATGTGTCGTGGAACTTTGGTCTTGGAGTTGAACTTCTCAAACATCTTCAAGTCGCTGCAAGCTATGGCTTTGGTATAAATGATGCTGTAAAATATGTTGATTCCGAAATGGGTAATGCCGGAGTAAAAGGAAATGACCGTTTCTGGACTATTACCGCAGCTTATCTATTCTAATAAAATGATATCATAAATAAGGACATGCACGTGGGTGCGTGTCCTTATGTTTTTATTATAATCGCTATAATCTTTTGACCATGAATCTGTTGAAAACTTCATTAATCACACTGTCGCTGTTTGCCTCGATTGAAGCAAATGCCGAAAATTATCCTTATCGTGATGACATGCTGTGGGTGACAACGCCCGACCATCCCGACTGGCTTTATGAAACAGGAGAAAATGCTGTCATCGACATTCAATTATACCGTTATGGAATACCGGTAGACACGCTTACCATAGATTACGCCATCGGCGATGACGAAATGCCTGCCGACACATCCGGAACTGTTTTTATCGAGAATGGTAAAGGGGTACTTGATATAGGCACATTAACCGAGCCCGGTTTCCGTGATTTGCGTCTTTCTGCGATTATTGACGGCGCACGTACCTCCCATCATGTCAAGGTTGGCTTTTCACCGGAGCGACTTGTTCCATACACTCAGCAGCCTGATGATTTCCTTGAATACTGGAGTGATGCGGTAGCGAAAGATAAAGAATTTCCGCTGACATACACTTCCGAGCCTGTCGAGAAATACTCTACCGATAAAATGTCATGCAGTCTTGTCAAACTTCAATTAAATCCTGAAGGTCGCGCCATGTACGGGTATCTGTTTATCCCTAAAGGTGACGGGAGGTATCCTGCGGTGCTTACTCCTCCGGGCGCCGGAGTGAAGACAATCAAGGAACCGATGCGTCATCGTTATTATGGTGAAGGAGGGGCGATACGTCTTGAAATTGAGATTCACGGACTTCACCCCGAACTTTCTGAAGAACAGTTTGCCGCCCACCGCAAAGAAATAGGGGAGTATCTGATGACCGGGGTTGAACATCCCGATTCATTCTATATGAAAGATGTATATCTCGGATGTCGCCGTTTTCTTGATCTTCTTACATCTCTTCCTCAATGGGACGGGAAAAATCTTTTTACCCAGGGGGGCAGTCAGGGAGGCGCACTTGCCATAACCACTGCAATGCTCGATTCGCGTGTCACGGGTTGTGCCGCAAATCATCCCGCACTCTCCGATATGTCACGCTATGTCAGCGGTCAAGCCGGTGGCTATCCTCATCATATCCGCAAAGACCCGTCGCTTGCCACTCCGGAACTGTTGCGTACCTATCAGTATTATGATGTGGTTAATTTCGCCCGTAATCTTAAATGCCCTGTAAGAATGACGTGGGGTTACAACGACAATACATGTCCGCCTTCGACAAGCTACATTGTCTACAATATCATACCGTCGCCCAAGGAGTGTCTGCTCACTCCTGTAAATGAGCATTGGACATCGGAAGAAACCGAACGCGGTCACTACAGGTGGATAATGGAAAATCTGAAAAAATGACAGCTGTTATTGTATAAGCCCTATTGCCTCGCTGTGGCGCAGTAGGTCGCTGATCGCCTTTTTAGTGTCGGCGAGAGCAGGGTCTATGTTGACAAGCCCGGTGATTACGCGCAAGGCATGATAAGCGTCAGGAAGTGCGGGATCATCGGGATTGTCATTTCCTGTCGCATAATAATATTTATACATAAGGCTGCCTAAGCATGTTGTGATTGCCGATACATGGTCACGCGCCGCGGTGTTGTCGGCAGGACGCGTCGAATTAAGGGTCTGTTCGAGGATATTCCATGTCATGAGGCATAGTGACAGGAGTCCCGCGGGTTCGACTCTGTAGGGCGCGGTATAGGCAAATGCCGTCATGCAGGCGGCGTATGCCTCCTGATGGCGTTGCATTGCCGTCATGACCGCGACATACGCACAAGTGGCGGCAACGAGTTCACACGCCTCGTTGTCGCCTTTGTGCTTTTGCCATTGACGGAAGATTTCGCCCAGCACTTCCTCCGCAAGCATTGACGCTTCGACGAGCTCATTGCGTGACAAGGCTGAATATATGCCTGAAATTGCAGCGTTGACCGGACTTTCTTCCATGATGAATCTTATTTTTATTCCTGCACCTTTTTCAAGGAGCTTTTGATTGTGTCAAAAATTTCGTCTACCTTGCCGCTGCCAGGGATGGCGTGGTATTTACCTTCGCTCTGGTAATATTCACGCAGTGGTGAGGTCTGGTTGTGATACACTTCGAGGCGGCGGTTAATGGTGTCGAGGTTGTCATCGCTGCGACCTGATTCCTGTCCGCGCTTGATAAGACGGTCGACAAGCTCTTTGTCGTCGACTTCAAGTCCTACTACGGCATGTACTTTGGAATTGCGGTCGGCAAGCATTTTCTTTAAAGCCTTTGCCTGCGGGATAGTGCGTGGAAATCCGTCAAAAATAACGCCTTTGGAAGTTTCCGGGTTGTTGTCGAGTACATGGGCGAGTATATCAACCATAAGGTCGTCGGGTATGAGCTGCCCTTGTGAGATATAGGTTTCGGCGACTTTGCCGAGGTCGGTGCCGCGGGCGATATGGTCGCGGAGTACTTCCCCGGTGGAAATGTGATATAATCCGTATTCGTCAATCAGACGTTCACTTTGGGTGCCTTTTCCACTCCCGGGGGCACCGAAAATTACAATATTAAACATGACAAGAATTAAAAATATATTGAATAGATAATCTCAATTTTTAGTTGAGAAAAACATAGGTTCGGTTTCGGTTATTACTGCTTCAGCTGATATATGTCGCGTAGATTGCGGGCAAGTCCGTCGAGGTCGAGACCGAATCCGATTATGAATTTCGGTTCTATCGTGAATCCCACATAGTCCGGCGCAAGCTTGTGCTGCAGCGACTCCGGCTTCAGCAACAGGGTGGCTACCTTGATTGACGCCGGATTCTTTGCCCGGAGATCTTCGGTTAGCTTTTTGATGGTGGTACCCGTGTCAATGATATCCTCCACGATGATGATGTCACGTCCGGTGAGGTCTTCAGTAAGCCCCATGACCTCTTTCACCTTGCCTGATGTCGATGTCCCTTCATAGCTTTTAAGGCGGATGAAAGATATCTCGGCATCAATGTCTATCGACCGGAAGAGGTCGGCGGCAAACGGGAACGCACCTGTCAGCACACAGAGAAACAGAGGCCGTTTTCCGGCATAATCCTTGGTAATCTGTGCCGCTATTTCGTTGATACGGCACTGTATAGTTTCATGAGTGATATAAGGCTCAAATGTCAAGCCGTTGTAGGTCACTTTATCCATCGTTCTTTTTGTTTGCGCAAATTTACGTATTTTTTGCCATTTCTCGCCATATATTTTTGTAAATTTGTGGCTGGCTTCGCATGAACCATTTAAATATTCTTTATCGGAGATGAAAATATTTACTAACGACCAGATAAGAGCTATCGAGCAATATACAATAGAGAAAGAGGGGGTGTCGTCTAATGAACTCATCGAACGGGCTGCCGCTGCGATGACGGCGGAGATTACGGCAAGGTGGCGTCCCGACAAAAAGGTATGGGTATTTGCCGGTCATGGTAACAACGGTGCCGACGCGCTTGTCGTGGCGCGTATGCTTGTCGAACGTGGCTATACTGTTGAAACCTTGCTCTTCAATGTGTTCAATCGGTTGAGTGATGGATGTGCCTATGCGCGTAAACGTCTTCTCGATCTCGGTGATGTCAATTTTATTGAAGTTACAGGCGATTTTACTCCTCCGGTGATAACTCCCGGGGCTGTTGTCGTTGACGGACTTTTTGGATCCGGGCTGAGAGAGGCGCTTACCGGCGGATTCCGTTCGCTTGTCGATTATATCAATAATTCAAAGGCAAAGATTGTATCGATTGATGTGCCGTCAGGGCTTTTTGCCGAATGGAATGAAGATAATTTGCGCCGCAACATCATTCATGCCGACCTCACTCTTGCCGTACAGTTCCCGCGTCTTTCTTTCTTTATATCCGATAACGCCGAGTTCCTTGGCGAATGGAAGGTGCTTGACATAGGGCTGAGCTCGACGGAAATTAAAAATACCGTCACGCAATATTTCCTGCTTGAGAAGCATGACGCGAGGAGATTGTTACATCCACGCGGCGAGTTCACCTCAAAAGCCGATTATGGCTCGGCAATGATTGTAGGGGGCAGTTTCGGGATGCTCGGTGCGGCACAGCTTGCGGCTCGCGGCGCGTTACGTGCCGGTGTAGGAAAGCTGACAGTACATGTACCCCGATGCGGATTCACCGTCATGCAGACCTCTGTTCCCGAAGCTATGGTGCAGGTTGACCACAATGACAGCGGTATTACGGAGATTAATCTGCGTCATGAATATGATGCGATTGCTCTCGGTCCGGGCATTGGAACGCATGACCTCACTGTCCGGGCTGTTGAGACTTTTGTCAACCATTCGACAAAACCGTTGCTTATCGATGCCGATGGGTTGAACTGCATTGCGCAACGTCCTATGATACTTGACATGATACCGCCGATGTCGGTTATTACTCCTCATGCCGGGGAATTTGACCGGTTGTTCGGTGAACATTTATCACATGAAGCGCGTATTGTCACTGCGATGCAGAAAGCTCAGACTTATAATATTGTAATACTCCTCAAAGGTCATTATACGACCATTGTACGCCCTGACCACCGCCTGTTCTTCACTGCAAGCGGAACTCCGGCTCTTGCCACTCCGGGAAGCGGTGACGTGCTTACGGGTATTATTACCGGGTTGCTTGCCCAGGGATATTCGCCCGATCTCGCCGCCACGCTTGGCGCGTATATTCATGGATATGCAGGTTCGCTTGCCGCTGAGATTCATGGCGAATATGGTGTTTTGGCATCAGATGTCGCTGATTGCGTAGGCATGGCGTTGCGCGATATAATGAGATAGAAATAACTACAGCAAATGATAAATTGCCGATTATGAAAAAAACTGTATTGATGTTTGCTTGCTCTGTGGCTTTTGCCTCGGCTGTCACTGCGCAGACAACCCAGAAATTCACTGCTACGAAAGCTAACGACTACGGGCTGGTCTACTCTTTGCCTGTAACCGTGCTTGATATTACCATTGAGGCTGAACGGGTAGTGAAGAAACCCGGTGAGTTTTATAAATATGCCAAAAAATACCTGAATGTGGATAATCCTGTGACTGAACCGTCAGAATCATGGTCAGTTAAACAGGTGGTTGTCAACGCGCGCGGTGTCGCTGACGATGACAAGCGTTATCTGATGGAATTCAAGGGCGGTTTCTCGCCGTTTCTTATAATGGATGAGAACAATCTTCCACTTGCGATTAATTATGAAGAGGTGGAGTTGCCGGAGTCACCGGTGCTTCCCGAACCGGTGAAACCGCTTCCTACGCCATTGGAGACTTCTGCGGCACGTCAGGTAGTGAACGAGGAAATGTTGCAAAGCCAGTCGTCGGCAAAACGCGCCGAACTTGCCGCCCAACGTATATATGAGTTGCGTCAGAGTCGCAACGACCTTATCACAGGTCAGGCTGACCAGATGCCTCCGGATGGCACGGCGATGCAGCTTGTCATGGATCAGATTACCGCACAGGAAGCCGCGCTTACCGCGATGTTTGTCGGTACGGAGCAACATTCCACGACTGTACGCACATTTACATACGTGCCGGGTGACGAGGTGAAGAATCATGTTATCGCACGAGTTTCGGCTCTGGATGGTATTGTTGATGCTTCCGACCTTTCCGGTGATCCGGTGATGTTGACGCTTGACATCACTTCCCGAGGTAAAATGCCGTTGAATGACAAGGGGGAGGAGAAAGAGTTTCCCAAGGGTGGTGTAGCCTATTGTATCCCCGGGACTGCGTCATTGGAGATTGATTATAATGGCAAGACATTCTGGGAAGGAAGCATTGATGCTGCACAGTATGGGATAACATTCGGGCTTGACCCCAAGATGTTTACCGATAAGAAAGCACCTGCCTATCTGCTGCTTAATCCTGTGACCGGAGCAATCAAAGAACTCGGCACTAAATAGAAATTTAGTTAAAATTTATTAAATATAGCTTCTGTGTTTGTAATTTTAAAATGCAGAAGCTATATTTGCGTCAACCTATCCGATGCCGATAAAACACATTCCGAATTACATTCCGAATAAGTTTTCCCGGTTGCCGGAGGGTGACTGGAAAAGTGATATTGATTTGTAAATAACGAAGCAACAACAAATAAGTGAATCATAGGTTTGAAATCCGGCGGCGCGAGAGCGTATCCGGATTTTCGTTTTATATGAATATATTTTGCTTCGGATATTGAAAATGTCAAAAACATTACCTATCTTTGGAAAAGTTAAAATTAACCAAGAAAACACGTTTGCCCATGAAATACGTTTCCTTGCCGGATAATGACGTGAGGCCTCTTCCTTTTTATCTCACGATGGAGGAATATGTGGCTCGTCGCTTTCCTGATGAGCTTTTTTTCATGTGGCAGGTTAAGCCCACTGTAATATTTGGCAGAAACCAGCTCATAGACAATGAGGTGAATCTCTCTTATTGCCGTGATCACAACATCTCGTTTTATCGCCGAAAGAGCGGAGGCGGATGTGTATATGCCGATATGGACAATATTATGTTCAGTTACATTGTCTCAAGTGATAACGTGGTGACTACTTTCTCGGATTATACTGAAAGAGTGGCTCTGATGCTCCGGGAAATAGGCATTGACGCAAAAAGCAGTGGCAGAAATGATGTTACGATAGATGGCAAAAAAGTGTCGGGCAATGCGTTTTATCATATCCCCGGGCGAAGTATCGTGCATGGCACCATGCTATACGATACTGATATCGCCCACATGTCGGCAGCGATTTCTCCTTCAGGGGCTAAGCTCCGTTCCAAAGGAGTGGATTCGGTTAAAAGCCACATAACAGTGTTACGTGAGCATACAGATATGTCGCTTGACGAGTTTAAGCATCACGTACGGGCTTCGATGTGTGATGGTGAAATAGTCCTTGACGCTGCGGATATTGCAAGAATTGAAGAAATGTCGCGCCTTTATTTCACAGACAAATGGATTTATGGCAAGAATCCGCAATGCTCGCGCAGCCATTCATTGCGAGTGGAAGGCACGGGTGAATTTTGGGTGGAGATTGAATTGAAGGGTGACAGGATTACTGATCTCAATCTTGCCGGCGATTATTTCCCGGTGGGCGATATAGATAAGGAGATAATAGAGCCGTTGCGTGGTGTGTCATATACCCGCGAGGCAGTGGAAAAGGCTCTGGACGGCATTGACCCATCTAAAGTAATTGCTTCTTTAAAACGACAACAACTTTTAAATATTATAATACCTGATAATAATGGAAAATGAAAAAAGGACCTGCCTTTATGACAAGCATGTCGCTCTCGGGGCGCAGATGAGTCCTTTCGGCGGATTTGTGATGCCGATACAGTATAAAGGGATAGTGGAGGAACATAACGCAGTGCGTCATGGATGTGGTGTGTTTGATGTGTCCCACATGGGAGAAGTGTCGGTGACAGGTGCCGACGCCGAGAAATTTGTCAATCATATTTTTACCAACGATGTGACTGATGGTCCCGTGGGGAAATGCTTTTACGGCATGATGCTCAATCCTGCAGGAGGTGTGGTCGACGACCTTCTCGTATATAAGAGAGATGACGATGATTTTTTCCTTGTCATCAATGCCTCCAACATAGATAAAGATGTGGCGTGGATACGCTCATGTGCCGAAGGTTACGATGTGATGGTCGACAACATGAGTGACTGTCTCGGTGAGCTTGCTGTGCAGGGCCCGCTTTCGGAAGAAGTCATGACCGGTGTATTGGGGCTGGATTGCGCCGAACTCACATTCTATACATTCAAGACCCTTGATATCAGCGGCGAGAGCGTGATTGTCAGTCGTACCGGATATACCGGGGAAGACGGTTTCGAGATATATGCATCGCCCGATTTGATAAACACGTTATGGGATAAACTTCTTTCCTCCGGAAAAGTGGAGCCTTGCGGACTCGGATGTCGCGATACCCTGCGTTTTGAGGTAGGACTGCCCCTTTATGGCAATGAACTTGGCGATGACATATCACCGCTTGAAGCGGGACTCGGTGTTTTTGTCAAGCTTGACAAGGACGAGTTTATCGGCAAGGATGCGGTGATGGCACTCAAGCAGGATGGAGTGAAACGCAAACTTGTGGGCATTGAGCTGCTTGACCGTGCGATTCCGCGTCATGGCTACGAAGTGCTGAATGCCGACGGTGAACCTGTAGGCGTTGTCACCACCGGTTACCATGCCATATCGGTCGACAAGAGTATTGCGCTCGCCCTGGTCGAGGCGGCATATTCGGTGATTGACACCCCGCTTCAGGTGCGCATACGTCGCAAGACTTTTCCGGCAAAGGTTGTCAAGAAGAAATTTTACAAAAAGAGTTATAAAAATTAATACATATTACAATGAGCAAGATTTATTATTCCCCCAGTCATGAATATATCAGAGTAGAAGGCACATCAGGTTTTGTCGGCATCACCGACTATGCACAGAAACAGCTTGGCAATGTAGTGTATGTCGATTTACCTGAAGTTGACGACGATGTAACTGCCGGCGAGGATTTCGGCGCTATCGAGAGTGTGAAGGCGGCAAGCGATCTCATTTCCCCTGTCACCGGTAAGGTTGAGGAGGTGAATTTCGCCCTCGTCGACGAGCCGGGACTTATCAATAAGGATCCGATGGCTAATTGGATTATAAAGGTAAGCATTGACGATCCTGCCGAGCTTGACGCCCTTCTTGACGAGGCGGCATACGCCGAAATATGTCATTGATTCTTCAGGTGAGATCTTATAATTTCGGGTAGAATTATGCTACATCGTTATTTGCCTCATACGACTGAGGATATCACTGCCATGCTTGACAAGTGTGGCATGAAATCGCTTGACGAGCTGTATTCCGATGTCCCGGAACAACTGCTCCTGAAGCGTGACTACGACCTCCCCGATGAAATGAGCGAGAAGGAGGTGCGTGATTTTTTCCGGTCTCTCGCCGACAATAACCGCCGTTTGACCTGTTTTGCCGGTGCCGGTTATTATGACCACTATACGCCGGCTGTGGTGAAGTCGGTGTTGGCTCGGTCGGAATTTCTTACCGCCTACACGCCTTATCAGCCGGAAATATCGCAAGGTACGCTTCAATATATATTTGAATACCAGTCAATGATGGCGTCGCTTACGGGACTTGATGTCTCAAATGCCTCGATGTATGACGGTGCCACCGCCACAGCCGAGGCGATGCTCATGACTGTGGCTGCTTCACGTAAGCGCAATCGTGTGCTGATATCCGACACAGTGCTTCCCCAGGTGAAGGCTGTTGTCGCCACCTATGCGCGTTATCACGGGGTCAGGCTTGACTTGATTCCGGAATGTTACGGCGCAACTTCGCGCGAACATCTCGACGTAATGCTTGCCGAAGGCGACGTTGCAGGAGTGATTGTGGCTTCTCCAAATCGTTTCGGCATACTTGAGGATTTCTCGGGGGTAGCCGATGCGGTACATTCAGCCAAGGCTCTTTTGGTAATGAACTCGCCCGCTTCCGCTCTTGGAGTAATAAAGTCGCCGGGAGAGTGGGGTGCCGATATTGCTGCGGGTGATGCACAGTCGCTCGGAATGCCGCTTGATTTCGGAGGTCCGTATCTTGGCTATCTTTGCGCAACCAAGGCGCTCATGAGGAAGATGCCGGGTCGTATAGTCGGAGCTACTGTCGATGACCGCGGGCAACGCGTGTTTGTGCTCACCCTACAGGCACGTGAGCAACATATACGCCGTGAAAAAGCCACAAGTAACATCTGTTCCAATCAGGGGTTGATGGCTCTCTTTGTAAGCGTGTATCTGTCGTTGCTCGGTCCCGGGGGGCTTAAGGAGGTAAACCGGATAGGATATGCCGGAGCGCACTATCTTGCCGAACGGCTTGCCTCTACGGGCAGGATGAGATTGACCTATCCGGGTACAAGTTTTCTCAATGAATTTGTAATGACCACTGTCGACAAAGTGGATGATATAATTGCTGCCGGAGTGGCTGAAGGGATTCTCCCCGGTATAAAACTCGGTGACCATGAGATATTGATTGCCGTTACCGAGATGCAGTCGCGCGCCGACCTTGACCGTTATGTTGAGATTGTTTCATCGCTGTCGGGCGAAACCACAGATAATTAATTACGAAAGTCATTACTGTTATGAATAGAGAATACTACGGCAAACTGATTTTTGAACTCTCACGAAAAGGGCGTGGGGGATATCGGTTGCCCTCAAACGGATGTACCGCGTCTATCGATGAGTTGCCGGAGGCTTTGCTTCGTGGGGATGCTCCGGAGCTGCCTGAGGTTGACGAACCGGCTGTCGTGCGCCACTATAATAATATGAGCACCAATAATTTTGGTGTGGATACAGGCTTCTATCCTCTCGGGTCATGCACAATGAAGTATAATCCCAAGATTAACGAGGAAATTGCCTCCGACACTGTGATTGCATCGCTTCATCCTTATCAGCCTGCATCAACCGTTCAAGGTGCGCTTGAACTTTATTATACGCTTCAGCAGATGCTTGCCGAGATTGGCGGCATGAGCGAGTTCACACTTAATCCATACGCGGGTGCACACGGTGAACTTACGGGATTGATGGTGATACGCGCATATCATGCCGAACGCGGTGATGACAAGCGTGTAAAAGTAATTGTGCCTGATTCTGCTCACGGCACCAACCCCGCCAGTGCAGCTGTTGCCGGACTTAAGGTGGTGGAGGTGAAAAGCCGCGAGGATGGCACCGTGGATGTCGATGACCTGCGCCCTCTGCTTGATGACACTGTGGCGGCTGTGATGATGACCAATCCCAATACCCTCGGAATATTTGAACGCAACATCCCGGAAATAGCTTCTCTGGTGCATGATGCAGGAGCATTATTATATTATGACGGGGCAAATCTAAACCCGCTTGTCGGGGTGGCACGACCCGGCGACATGGGATTCGATGTCATGCACATAAATCTGCATAAGACCTTTTCAACCCCACATGGCGGGGGCGGTCCTGGTGCCGGTCCGGTCGGGGTACGCAAGGGTCTTGAACATCTGCTGCCCAATCCGCGTGTCGTAAAGAAAGATGACGGTACATTTGACATCGTTTATTCCGATGCGTCACTCGGTCAGGTTACCGGTACACTCGGTAATTTTGCTGTGGCGATGCGCGCTCTATGCTATATTCTGTCGCTTGGTAGGGATGGACTGAAGATGGTTGGTCCTCTTGCCACGCTTAATGCCAATTATGTGAAAGAGTCGTTGCGTGACGACTATCTGCTACCCGTCGACGTGGTGTGCAAGCATGAGTTTGTATTTGACGGTCTTGCCGATAAGTCTACAGGTGTCACTACGCTCAATGTGGCAAAACGCTTGCTCGATTACGGCTACCATGCCCCGACAATCTATTTCCCTCTGCTTTTCCACGAATCGCTCATGATCGAGCCTACTGAGACTGAAAGCAAAGAGACGCTTGATGATTTTATATCTGTCATGCACAAGATAGCGCGTGAGGCGGCAGAAACTCCGGAGTTGGTTAAAGATGCACCCCATAATACGCCTGTGCGTCACCCCGATGATACTGCGGCTGCCCTGCATCCTGTGGTCACGTATAAAGAATTGAAGGAAAATGCACAAGAGTGATATTATAGTCATAGGCTCCGGTCCGGGAGGCATGGAAGTTGCTTCCCGTGCCTTGAAGCAGGGGCTTTCCGTGACGGTGATAGAGCGTGACCGCCTCGGTGGCACGTGTCTTAACCGTGGATGTATCCCTACAAAGGCTTTGTGCCGCTCAGCCGAGATAATGCGCCTGGTTGACGGTACTTCGGAATTTGGCGTGAGCGTCGGCTCGGTTTGTCTCGACTACGCGAAAGCGGCTGAACGTAAGGATGCCGTTGTTGCGGCTCTGCGTGATAATGTGGCGCTGATGCTTTCCAATGCCGAAATAGTGACCGGTGAGGCGCGTTTTACTGCGTCTGATACGGTTGAGGTAAACGGTGAGGTTTACACGGCACCGCGTATCGTGATAGCCACTGGGTCACGACCCGCGTCGCTCGATATTCCCGGTGCTGCTCTTGCGATAGACAGCGACAGATTACTGGCGATGGATAGGTTGCCGGCATCAATAGCGATAATAGGAGGCGGTGTGATAGGCATGGAATTTGCCTGCATCCTTTCGGCTTTCGGCGTGGACGTGACGGTAATCGAGTATTGCAAGGAGATTTTGCCAAACTTTGACCGCGATATAGCGAAACGTCTCCGTACCTCACTTAGTCGTGAGGGCATGCAGATAATCACGGGCGCGCAGGTCACGGAGATAACACCGGAAAAGCGTGTGGAATACATTGTAAAGGGAAAGCCGGCTTCCGTTGAGGTCGATGAAGTGCTGATGGCTGTCGGTCGTCGCCCGGTAATTCCCGAAGGTGCGGAACAAATAGGTATCTCCCTTAGCCGTGGTGCGATAGTTGTCGATGATACCTTTGCCACGTCTGTTTCCGGCGTGTATGCCATAGGCGATGTAAACGCCCGCATGATGCTTGCTCATGTGGCGTCGGCACAAGGTGCGACGGTCATGGGTGCTGATTTCAATCTTGGTGTCATGCCTGCTGTGGCATTCACTTCGCCGGAATGTGCGATGGTCGGTCTTGCCGAAGAGCAGTGCAAGGAAGCCGGGCTGAATTACAAGGTCACGAAATCGCTTTTCCGTGCAAATGGAAAGGCACAGGCGATGGGGGAGACTGACGGTCTGTTGAAACTTATAGTCGATGCCGACACCCGTCTTATTCTTGGATGCCATGTTTGTGGCGCGCACGCCGCCGACCTGGTTCAGGAAGCGGCGCTTGCCATGTCATCGGCACTTCCTGTCGATGCGATTGCCTCAACTATCCATGCCCATCCGTCGCTTTCCGAGATTCTCCATTCAGCCACTTGTCTATAATACATAAATCCAAATTTTATATCGCGGAAGCCCTGTTAACTAATTTTTGCGATTAGTTGACGGGGCTTTCTTGCGGATTATATAATTTTGCAGACAGAAAAGGTTGCCTTGACGGCATTAATAGGGAACCGGGTGAGAATCCCGGACAGTCCCGCTGCTGTATGTTCTATCACAGGATGGTGAGAAATATCCACTGAATGAATTGATGTTTGGGAAGGATTTACCACTCCGGAACAAGTCAGAAGACCTGCCTTTTCTTAAAGGTCGTGTAATTCTCGTGGGTTAGATGCACGATACGAAAATATTTTTCAATTGACAAACAGTAATTTGTCATGAAAAAAACTTTTCATAATTTTACTTCGGCGTTGAGTCACGCCGAGATAATTGGCAGTTTTATACTGCCTGAACGATTGAAGGAAGCGAGAGCGCAGCATGTTTCCGGAAATATTGACAGTCAACAGCTGCGCATAATCGAGGATGAATGTGTCACCGGGCTTGTCCGGCAGCAGAAAGCTGCAGGTCTTACCGTGATTACTGACGGGGAATACCGTCGTAGTCATTGGGCTAATGATTTCTTTTACGGGCTTGAGGGTATAGAAAAGGTGACAATCACCGAGGGGCATCTGTATCAGCCGCAGGAGGTGATGTGCGACCTCGCGTTGCTCTCCGGGAAAGTGCGTTACAATCCCGCTCATCCCTTTTTCAGCCATTTTGAGTTTGTAAGCAGAATAGCCGGTGACAGTAAGGTGAAGCAGACAGTGCCCGCACCTTCTCAGCTGTTTATGACCCTAAAGTCCCACAATGGCAATATATTGCATTACTATGGCTCTGACGATGATTTGATTCATGATATTGTCGATGCCTACGTGATGACGTTGAACCGTTTTTATGAGCTTGGATGCCGCCACATACAGTTTGATGACAACTGCTGGGGCAGATTTTGTGATCCCGATTCTCTTGACCGTCTGATTGTCGATGGTGAGGATGTCACGGCTGTCATAGGTCGGCTTGTTGATATTAACAACCGGGTCATTGATGCGCTTCCGGGTGATATGTTTGTGGCTTGCCACATTTGTCGCGGAAATCACCATACGGCATGGAGTCCTGCCGGTGATTACGAGTTTGTTGCGCCGGCGTTGTTTGCCGGGTTGCATGTCGACCGTTTTCTTGTCGAGTTTGATATAACTCTTGACAACAACTTTGCCCCGTTGCGGTACGTACCTGCCGGTACGGAGGTGGTGCTCGGTCTTCTTGCCTCGCATTATCCTCAGATGGAAAGTCAGCAGATGCTTGCCGAAAGCATAGCGGAGGCATCAAAATATGTAGATTGCGACAAACTTGGCATAAGTCCGCGATGTGGATTTCACAGCGACGAGGCTTTGGCACTTACCTGGCAGTCGCAATGGGATAAGATAAGGCTTCTGCTTGATGTTGCCGGTGCGTTATGGAAAGAGCCTGTCGCTGTCACCGTCTGACAGGCTATGTCATCCGTCCTTCGTCGTTGTAGGAGTAGTATGACGACGGGGTTATTATAAGGTGGTCGAGCACTCTGATGTCAAGTAGCTCGCCACCGTTTTTTATTCGTCGGGTGAGCATGTCGTCTTCCCGGCTTGGGTGGCAAGTACCAGACGGGTGATTATGTACTAAGATTATTCCCGCGACTACATCGCCATACTCCAATACTCTCTTGAAAAGTAGTTTTGTGTCTACGACCGTACCGGCACTTCCTCCTTGGCTCAGCCGCATGGTGTCTATCACAAGATTGGCACGACTGAGCAAAACAATCCAGAACTCTTCATGATTGAGTAACTGTAGCTTGGAGCGCATCATGTCGTAGACCGATTGGCTTCCGGCGATTCTTATTCGCTCGGTCGGTGTTTCAGCCTGACAGCGCATACCAAGTTCGATTGCGGCTGCGAGTGATATGGCTTTCGCGGGTCCTATTCCCGGATTTTCCTTTACAATCTCGCGGATGCCCTTACGGGCGATATCCGACAACCTGCCGTTGTTGCGCGCAAGCAATTCCTGACTCATGGTGAGCACTGACTTGCCTTTGATGCCATTGCCAAATATGATGGCTATTAACTCGGCATTGCTCAGTGAGTTTATGCCGTTGCGCAACGCCTTTTCACGTGGGCGGTCGTCGGCGGCAAGGTCTTCTATGAGTATGTAATCGCGCATGGTGAGGACAGATTGAGGTTAACCACCGTAAAGATATAAAAATAATCTAACAAAATCAAATCTGTTCCTCACACAAATTGTCTATATTTACTCTATTTTTACTTATTGAACATTTTCTTGGCAATGGTATATAGCATTGGCTTCCTGCCGCTATTCCTCGGCTGCTTCGTGCTTGACAACTGGGTATTCTTCCCATACTTGTATATGTCCTTTTTACCTGCCATTTCAACCGTTTTTAAACCGATTTTTATTTGGTTTCAAATATTATTCGTACTTTTGTATTTGTAGGATGCACGGGTCGGAGTAAGGGTGGCCCCCGTTTGATGATGTTGTACGACATTGCTCTCCCTGATAACACGCTCGTACTGCCGCGCGTGTCTTTATCCCCGCAAAACTCCGGCAGATAGTCCGGGTCGGCTTTGCGGGCTTCTTAATTACCTGTCTGTAACAGAATAAAGATAGTGTCGTCCAGCATTGCTTTCTTTCCTGTCATAAGCTACCTTAAAGTAAATACCCCTTCCATCGTTGTCTCTATATCTGAAAAATAATTCTTTTCCATCTTTTCTCCCTTTGTAAAGGCTGTGACTTGTAGGTACATACTCAGATTTTGCAAGTATTCCGTCTATGTGAATCATTGAGTTGTGACTCATGTACTTTCCACTTAATACAATCATTGCATCGCGAGCCACATGGTCAATTCCGCTCTTAGTGAACTGGACATTTATCCTGCTCCCACCAGCATCAAGCACGACAGACTTTCCATGCAGATTCCTCCACATCTCCTTTGCCACCTCCTTACTCATAGAGCGTATAACGGTCTTTCGTTCTTCATTCAGTTCATAATACTCTTTTCTAATTCCACCCACCGTATAGATATTACCTTTCCAATGGGAATTTCTTACTCCACCTGATGTCTTAGCCATACTCAAAACATTCTTCTCATATCTCGTGCCGCCTCGTATTTCTGGACCCATTCCTTGCGCAGCTGGCGCGTTATTTTCTTTGACCCCGCCATACGGGCATACCGGGCGAACTCACGCATCTGTGAACGCGCACGGTCTCTCGCCTCGGAATACCCTTATTCAACCATCTGCCAGTGGAAGTCGAAGTGTTTCAGTATTGACCTCGCCTTGTCGATGGCTTCATGATTTATGTTAGCCCCACGTACATTACCGGATGTCTTAGCCATTATCGCCTCCTTTCTTGGTTTTCTTAACTCTGTTTGCCATGAACTGCTCCACATAGAGCACATTATTCTGTACGCACAGCTCCTTTATCTTCTCGCCGCCACCGTAGACTATCATGTTGGGGGTGTCTTTCCCCGATATTTCACGGGCAATCTCTATCTCCGACTTCAGGTATTCCTGACGGTCGGCATATCCGCGCGTGGCAAAGGCGTTGTACCCGTTAGGGATGCCCATGCGGTTGTACTTGTAAAACTTGCGCGCCACGTTCAGGTCGGCATACACTTTCACGCCGCATTTTTGAAAGTAGCGGGCAATCCAACGCTTCTTGTATATCTGTTGCAGCCCGTAAGCCACGGGAGTTGTGTCGAACAATGACAGGTTAGGCTCTATAACGGCATCACATCCGCTATTGAGTACCACGGTAGGGTCTTTCCATATCGCCTCGAAGCGGTAATCCTCCACATAGAAATGATAGGTTTGCACATCTTTCTTCAGACGGGTGTCAGCTCCCCATGCGGAGAAAGGCAACAGCAATCCCGATACCGGCTGCTCATCCATGCGCAGGGTGGGAATGTCGAAATCGTTGTTGCTCTCGTATATCCTGTCGCCTAACATCATGGCAAAGAAATCGGATCCATCAGGCTTTGTCTCCTTGTCTGTGTCTTTTTGTTTCCGGGTAGTGGGTGCTTTGTCATCCTCGCTGTCCTGCCACACGTCAAACCTCCATTCCTCCAGTTCCACGCTGTTCCATTCCTCGGCGAGCAGACGGCTGTCATTTTCGCCGAAAGGGTTGTTGTCCTGAATGAGGATTTCCCGGAGCTTGTCGACAGGCGTGTGTTCCGGCAATATGCAGCATGGTGCCTGTCGCCATCCAAGTTCACGGTATGCCTTCAAGCGCATGTTGCCCCCGATGACGATGTAACCGTCACCGCAGGGATATACTATGAGGTCACGTGCTTCCGTCATTTCCGGAAGTGACTTTATGGAACGGCATAGTTTCTTGAATCTCCTCTTATTGATAAGGCGGGGATTCCTTGGCAGTCCGGGAATCTGCCCTTCATTATTAAAAAGCCGTTCTAACGATATGTTTTCTCTTTGCAAGCCCATGGGATAAGTTCTGTCATTTATCCCAAAGTTACATACCTAAATTTGCATCTGATTGGATTTTAGACATTAATACATGACCTTTAGGCAAAGGTCATGAAATATTTTTTGCCGTGCGTCTTAGACGGGTGGAAATATGATATAATATGATAAATCACCTATGTATTTTTGAATATTTCCCATAAACCTGATATATTTGCAAAAGGCAGATTAATCTGATTATTCATTATTTTAATTGGATTTTTCAGAGAGTAGAAATCTGCTCCTTATTGTAACATATAAATAAAGTGATTGAACATGGAAAGTATCTTTATAATCAAAGACAATCGTCTATATGATGAAATGCGGGATCTAAGACCTGCTGTGATAAACCGGATAGAGAGAAATGTCTGCATTCTGCAACAAAAAAGAGTAAATGTGCGTATTTGTTCTACCGCAGATATTCCTTCAGAAAATGAGTCGTTTATAAAAAGGAATGGTTATCAAATCGAACCAGGTCTATATGACAAATTAATTTTGGAGCATAACAACGCGAATCCGAACGCAATCCTCTATGGCTGGCCCAGACCAGACGAAGATTGCTGAAACAGATATCCGTATGGACATGTTCGATTCTGTTTTTTCAACGAGAATACTGATATATTATAATTAACATTTAATTTATAGAACGATGGAATCACAACAAAATCATCCTTCTATTGAACCGACAAAAGGAGGAGAGGTGAGAGATAAGATAATGGAAACTATCATGAGAAATCCTGCGGGGGTAACAATAGAGGAAATAAAAAGAGACATAAATGTTGCTTTTCCTGAACTTAATTACCACGAAATAGATGAAGTTATTGAGTTCATGATTTCCAAAGGGTATATTGAGTGGAATGTTAGTCTGCTGAAAAAACGACTTTCTCCGATGCCTAATAAGGATTTATATTAGCTTTTACAAAAAAGCGAGCGCAATGCGCCATTGATATGACGTTATGGTGTGTAATGGGCTGTGGGGTAGGGGTATAAGAAAAGCGGCGTGGAAGCCGCTCAGTATGCCCGTGGGGAATAGGTGATTGGCTTGCATTATGGTATAATACAGATGATTATGTTTTGGATTTGATACAATGTACCAAATTGTGTACCATATATTTTTAAGAAAATTTAATTTGCGATGTCGTATAGTGTGTTAATTAAAATTTACTATCTTTGCGAAACAAGGAGCCGCTTACATGCAAAGTGGCTCCTTGTTTTATTTTAACCCGGAACCAATGCCAATCGATTTTAGGAAAATTGTTGAATTAAAGAAAACACGTGAGGATATAGCAAACCTTGTTGAATATGAGAGAGGGTTGTCTCGCCCTGTCTTGAAAGATTTCTCGCTCGTGGAGGTGATGTACAGGATTTTCAAGGATATATTGTCGCAGCGTGACTGTGCGCCTGACATCGAGAGTGTGACGCAGCGCAAGAAATTCGTGTTTATCACGCTCTATCTTTTCTGCCCCGGTGTGCTTATCGGCGGCTGTATGCCGAAGGGGCTGAGGAAGGCATTATCCATGACGCTCGGTGTAAGGAGCGGCACTTCCATATCGAATGACTGTGATGACGTGGTGTTCCTCTATCAGAACTACAAGGATTTCTGCGAGGACACCGACAGCCTTTTCGATGAGATTCTGCGACGCTTGGAGGCTCATTCCAACTAATTCATGACCTTTGGTCAAGTGTCATGTATTTGACCGTGCAAAACTTAATATTCAGCGGTTTATCTGTTTCTTTTGCGGGAAAAAGATATGCCGTTACTAAAATTTGAAATAGAGGCTGATTATGACAAGGTAATCAAGCTAAGAGAGGAGATAACCCGCCTTAACGACATGCTGCTGAAGCTTCCCGCCGATGCGCCCGTGGCGACAGTCAGGAACATCGAGGCGGAGCTTGCCAAGGCGAGAGGGGAGTTCAGGTCGTTGACAGATGCCGCAGCCATCGCCGGTGCGGAACTTGAAGACGGGTTTAAGAAAAAGATATATGATGCCTCACAGACCGTCAACGATTTCACCGAGAGGATTATCGGACAAAGGGCGAAAATCCGTGAAATACAAGGGGACGTGAGAAAGCTCGCCGAAGAATATCGTGCATCAGTTGGCAAGAATCCGGCAAAGTCTGCATATTACAAGTCTGAATATGAATCAGCGAAAAAAGCCCTTGAAGAGGAAAAGGCAGCTTTGTTCGCATTGACTCAGGAACAGGCTACTGCAAGGCTGTCGGTCAAACGGCTTCGTGACGAATATACACTGTTGAAACAGGAGGCTGGCGACGGTTCCGAGATGTTTGAACAGATGAAGAAGCAGCTCGTGGGGATGGGCAAGGACTTGCTCAAAAACATCGGGATAGGTGTCGGAATCAAGGAGTTCATCGGACAGATGGTGCAGGTGCGCGGCGAGTTTCAGGAGATTGAGACATCGCTTGAGGTGCTTCTCGGAAGCGAGGAAAAGGCGGCGAAGCTGATGGGCGAGGTCAAGGAGTTTGCCAAGGTGTCGCCTCTCGACCTCAAATCCACCGCCGCCGCCACACAGATGATGCTCGGCTTCAACATCGAGGCGGAGAAAGTGCCGCGTTATCTACAGGCGATAGGCGACATCTCCATGGGCAACACACAGCGGTTCAACTCGCTCACGCTCGCCTTCTCGCAGATGTCGGCGACCGGTAAACTGATGGGTCAGGACTTGAACCAGATGATTAACGCCGGATTCAACCCATTGCAGACAATGGCTGATAAGACGGGTAAGTCAATCGCCACGCTCAAAGAAGAGATGTCGAAAGGCGCAATCACCTCTCAGATGGTACAGCAAGCATTTATCGACGCTACCGATGCCGGGGGCAAGTTCTATCAGATGTCAGAGAAAGCCTCCAAGACCATCAACGGTCAGATTTCCATGCTTCAGGATGCGCTCGATGCAATGTTCAACTCCCTCGGCGAACAGTCGGAGGGTGTGATGCTTGGTGCCATCGAGACCACAACAAAACTTGTCGAGAACTACGAGACGGTCGGCAAGGTCATCGCCGGACTGGTTACCGTATATGGAGCATACAAGGCGGCGTTGATATTGAACATAACCCTAACCCGAAGCTTTGCTGTTGCCGCAAGGGCGGATGCCACAGCAAAGGGGATACAAACCATAGCCACCAAAGCCGCAACCGTTGCACAACATGGGCTTAACGCAGCGATGAAAGCTAATCCATACGGACTCGCCGCTGCCGCTCTTGTGGCAATCGGGACTGCGATATGGGCGTACACAACTAAAGCTACGGAAGCAGAAGAAGCCCAAAAGAAGTTAAATGAAGCGTTTTCAAGAACACAAGTAGAAGTTCAGGGAGAGCAGACTAATATTGACCTGTTGTTTGATTCTTTAAAGAAAGCTGAAAAAGGGACAGATGAATATCAGAAAGCGAAAGATTTGATAATAAGCCAATATGGCGATTACCTAAAAGGACTCATAGACGAGAAAAATGAGTTGATAGACCTTGAAGCCGCATATTATCGTGTAAGTGCTGCGGCAAAAGACGCAGCCAATTCCCGTGCGCTTGAGTCTTACACCAAAGAAGCCCAAAGTAATTTTGCCGAAACGCAAACTGATTCAGTCAATAAGATACAAGAGCTTATCAATAAAAGAGTAAGCAACCAGAATACACGGAATATACTTTTGGAGCTTGTGCGAAGGGATATGGAGAAGAATGGAGTTCTATCTGTAACCACCGAAAATCTCCTTGGTTCAGCTTTTGGAGAATCAAGAAATAAGGCTCAGTTATGGAATAAAAATTCTGGAGTCAATCAGATAAAAGAATTAGTGTCGGATGTAAGAAGCGCAAAACAGACCTTGATGTCCGATTTGGAGAGTGCCAATGCAAAATTCGGAACGATGTCCAACGAGTTCACCAAGTTTTCCGTTGAACAACTCTCTTCGGCAAAAGAAATGATTCAATCCCAAATAAACGCCGGAGAAACTTCCGATTTTATCATCACACAAAACGGCAAAGTGATAGCCTCCTATAAAGATAGAGCCGAAGCTGAGCTTGCGTTAGGAAAGATAGAAGACGCTATAGAGTCCCAGAAAGCGGAAAATAAAGCTAAATCGGATAAAAATCTAAAAAATAATTACGACAAAGCCGTCAAGGAGCTAAATGACGCGAATGCCGAGCTTGCTAAAATAAAGTCCCATATGAAGGACTACACGGAGGACGACTTAAAGAAGGCTCAACAGAGAGTTAAAGCCGCTGAAGCCGCATTGAAAAATGCCGGTGGCGATCCAACCGGGAAGACCGCAAAGGCTGTCGAGAAAGAAGCTGATAAACGCCTAAAAGCGGAGCAAAAAGCCTCCGATGAGCTTCTATCGTTAAAACGTCAGACACAACAGTCGGAAATCGACATTCTAAAAGACGGTACTGACAAGAAGATTGCCCAGATAAATCTGGACTATCAGAAACAGATGGATGCCATCGCCAAGCAGGAGCGCACGTTGCGGGAGCAAAACAAGGTACAAAAGATTGACGGTTTGACTGACGAGCAGCAGACCGCACTCGACGCCCAGCGTAAAGCCGCAGAGACAACACGCGATAAGCAGATTGCCGACACTTACAAGGCTGACCTCGCCTACATGCGTGACTACCTTAAAGAGTATGGCTCTTTCCAACAGCAGAAGCTCGCAATCGCCGAGGAGTACAACCAGCGGATAGCCGAGTCCACAAATGACTGGGAAAAGAGGTCGCTCGCCAAGGAACGGGATGCCGCCATGTCGAAGCTGGATTTTGATAGCTTAAAAATGCAAATTGACTGGACTTCCGTATTCGGGGATTTCGGGACTATGTTCAAGGATGTGACTGCATCCGTGTTGCCCGACTTGAAAAAATATGTTGGTTCTGACGAATTTAGGAAACTTGATGCCACCAATCAGCAGGTTCTTGTCGAGGCTATGCAACGTCTTGAAAAATCATTGAACGGGTCAAAGGGACTGGATTTCCGCAAGCTCGGCAATGATGTAAAGGTCTATCAGGAGGCGGTTAAACGCGCCCAGGAAGCTCAGATAAAAGAAAAGGAAGCTCTTGATAAGCTGAAGAAAGCTCAGGAAGAATATCAAAAGGCGTTGAAATCCGGTACTGAAGAACAAAAGGATGCAGCAAGTATCGAGCTTAGTGAGCGAAAACAGGAAGCCGATGAGGCATCAAAGGCATCAAAGGAAACATCCGATGCTGTAAAAAAAGCGGGAAAAAGTGTATCAGATACCGCCGGTGAACTCTCTGCCAGCATGGATGACGTGATTACCGGATTGCAACAACTCTCATCCGGCAGTCTTGCCGGTGCTTACGAGGGGATAATCACTTTTGGCAAGAGGTGCAAGGGCATTATCCACGATGTAGCGGAATCACTTGAAAAAGTTCCGATTGTAGGATGGATATTATCAATAATTGATGTTCTGCAAGACGGGTTGAGTAATCTTCTCGGGGGTCTCCTTGACAGCATTTTTAATGCCATTGGAGGGATAATTCATGATGTATTGTCTTTAAATCTCTTGAAGACAGTGGCGACATCTTTTTTGGATGGATTTAAGAATATTTGGGACGGACTGACTTTGGGTGGTGTATCAAGTGTGATTGATAGGATTAACGGTTCTAACGCCAAGGAGGTGACTGATACGATAAACCGTCTCACCGACCGTAACGAAAGGCTCATCTCCGCCATCTCCGGACTGACCGAGACAATGAAGACACAGGGCATCGCACAGGCTGTCTCTACCTACAATCAGGCGTATGCCAACCAACAGGAGGTCAACCAAAACCTGCTCGACATCGCAAGGGCGCAGGCAGGCTATCACGGAAGCCATCACAGCTGGAACAGCCAGTGGGGCGGATTCAGCAACAGTCAGATGGACTATATCCGCACGAATGTAAGAAGTGATTTCAACGGTGACATCTTCTCGCTCTCTCCTGAAGAGATGGCAAAGCTGCTTGACAATGTGAGTATCGTTGAATCCATCCTTAACACTGGTGAGGGCGGCTATGGCTCGCGCTTGTTGGAAAGGCTTGAAGAATATGCCGCGCAGGCGGGTAAGCTGGAGGAGATTACCGGCGAACTGAAAGAGAATCTTACAAGCGTGACCTTTGACTCGTTGAGGGACAGCTTCCACAGCAGCCTGATGGATATGGATAAGGATGCCAGGGACTTTTCTAAAGACCTCAGCCGATACCTGATGGAGTCGGTGCTCAACGCCAAATTAAAGGAAAGCCTCGACAAGGAATTGGAAGAGTGGTATGACAAATGGGCGGAGTACAGCAAAAGCGACGGTCTTGACAGCCGTGAGCTGGAGGAGTTACAGAGGCGGTATAATGAAATCGTGGAGAAAGGCATCGCCATCCGTGACGAGGCAGCCTCCATCACCGGCTACGACTCGGCATCGCCTTACACGCAAGAGCCGTCAAAGGGCGTGTATGAGGGGCTGTCGCAAGACCTCGGCATGGAGATGAACGGTCGCATGACAGCGATACAGGACGGGGTAGGGCGCATAGAGCAGCTTGAAGCCGAGCGAAACGAGATACTGCGTGGCATGAGCGCGCTGGATGGCATGTCGATTGCCGACATCAACAGCGACAACCTTCATCTGCTTGTCGCACAGCAGACGGAAGCCTATGCCGTTCACGACGACGTGCGCCGCATACTTGCCGAGAGCTATGTCGAGCTGTCGGCTATCAGGGAGAATACCGGTGCGATTGTGAAACCGATTAAGGAGATTCGTTCAGAACTTAGTTCTCTCAGGGAAGAAATCAGACAAAATTTATGATATGGCAGACTTATTGATTAACGGCAAGGATGCGCTTGCCACATACGGGGTGAGGATGGGCGACAGGTTTCTTGATGCCCTCGGTGCGCCCGCCCCGATGAAAGAGTATGTGACCGATGACTCGCGTCTTGAACACGGTCGCAATGTCATCACCGATAATGCGCGTGTGGACTCCCGCGACCTGAATCTCGAATTTACGATACAGGGAGCGTCGCCTGTCGACTACCGTGCAAAGAAAAAAGAGTTTTTTGCGGAGCTGTACAAGGGTGGGATCAATATCTGTGTCCCTTCCGACAGCGACGATGTATATCACCTCGTGTATAAGGGCAATTCGCCAACCTATGCCCAGTCGCGGGACAGGTGCTTCGGCAAGGTGATAGTCAAGTTTGAAGAGCCGAATCCTACCGTCAGGACTTAAAGAAAAAGTCACCCCCGCCGTGATGGCGAGGGTGAGGGTGTCCGCCGCCTTGATGCGGACTGTGGTCAAATTAAACAAGGCATATCAGATTGAGTCGGCAGCCATGCGGATACGCACCGACAGGTCACACAATGCCCCTTTGAGCTGTTGTGCCTCCTCCGGGGAGAATCCACCGACACCGCCGTTGCCGTCGATTCCGTCAAGCTTGTGGTATAGCCATGAGCTTGACTTCCCGAAATAGTTGCGGGCGATTTCACGCCACGATATGTCGATAAGTATGTCTGACATCTTCTGTTTCATGTCGGTGACAAGTGTCTTGCTTTGCATGATTGTTTCCATACGCTTATTGTTTTGAGCCCTCCCTCTTAACTACCGGACCGAAAGAAATTGTCGTCCTATCTCATGAAGTCCGGCGACTATGCGGTCGCGCTGCGCCTGTCGCGGCACTTTGAGCGCGCTTGCGTAGTTGCTCAGCAACTTCTGGTTGATGCCGGTGACACGACTTATCGCCGCCATGGTGGTAAACTGCTCCGCCTGACGCAGCAACGCTGACACGGCAAGGGTAAATTCTATTTTATAGTCGCCCGACGCAAGCCACTCCGGAACCGGCTCGCCATCAGCGACCATCGATTCGACATGAAACCGGAGGGTGTCGGCAAACTCTGCCTTCAGCCCCTCAAAGCTCTTATTGGTACACATGACCACGCCAACACCTTCAAAACCCCAGCCACAGCAGTAGTTTTTTTCCGACCAATAAATTTCAACTTTGATTGTTTCCATAGTTATTGTTGTTTTAATGCAGGATGGCTCATCGCCATCCTGCCTGTTTGAAAATACTGTTTAAAATTTCTTGTTCAAGTGTCTCAGACAGTTTCTTATTAACCGTTACACGACCTTTCTTGGCAGGATGCTTGAATTGACGGTGACTTCCCTTGGTTGTCGCGAGATACCAGCCATCTGCTTCAAGCATCTCAATCACTTCCTTTACCTTGTATCGTTTCATAATGATTTCGTCTGATGACACAAAGGTAGAAATATTTCTGCTTTTAACCAAATATTTCGGTAGAAATTTTACTACTATAAAATAAAAAATGCCCCGGTCGCAAATGTATGCAGACTCGGGGCATTCCTCTCCTCGATGCAAATGTAAGGATAAATTTTCATTTGCGAAATTTTTTCGCCAGCCAAATCACCGCGACGGCAATCACCGCGCCGAGCAGCACCATCGCATAGCCGCCATAGTCGACCTTGGTACGCTCCCACCTCGAAAGCTCGCGCTCCACGGGATAGGGTACAGGCACGGAGTCGGTGCGCTCGACATAAAGCGTGTCATGCACCTCAGTCGTGCGGTCGCGCCACCGGTCACGCCAGTCAATCACCGTGTCGCCCTTTACATAGATGAAGCGCGTGTCGCCTTGAATCACAGTGTCGGTGCGCCACCGCGTCACCGTCTCGGTCTCTGTCTTCACCCGCTCCACAGGCACATACACCGTGCGGGTGCATCCCGCCAAGAGAAATGTCATCAAAAATATCCTGAATAGTTTCATTAATCAACAGCCTTTAGGTATATTTGTATTTCTAAAAAGACAAAGAGTTATAAATCAAATCAAGAATGTCTGGCTGAGAAGTCAGGCATTTTTATTATCTTAGCCACCGATTTATAACTCTTCCATTATGTTAAGACCCATACGCAGACGGCTTCATATAGAGTCCGATGGCTTCGGCGGCTACAACGAGCCGGTTGTTCATGAAATCCTGAACAATATAGCGCTAAGCACATTGTCCTCAAGCCTGATTGATGAAACGTCTATCCCTCCATGCCGGATAATACACTGGGATATGGGATACCCCATGTGTTCAAATGTCGGCGACGAGAGATTTATATTTCTTACCACCGGAAAGAATAAATGGTGTCAATGGACATACCAGTTCTCCCATGAATACTGTCACCATGCAATCAACGGCAAGATGTGCGGAGACTTAGGGGGACAGATGTGGTTTGAAGAGACGCTATGTGAGCTTAACTCGATTTACCAGTTACATCTGCTATCAACTGCGCTTCATGATGACCCACGCCTGTCATATTACGCCCCGGCAGTCCGGGAGTATCTGGATGACCTGCTTCAATCTCATCAAGACTTGAAATCTGAACTCCAATCTCACGGCAGCGTCCGGCAATGGCTTCCCTTACTTTATCAGCCGGAATATCACCGCGGGCATTACCATGCTGTCGCTTGCCGGATATTTCCGTTGTTTGTCGAGAATCCGCGCCTGTGGGGGATTCTGCGCCATATCGGCGACAGCCGGTCTTACCCGACATTGGATGATTTGTTACGGCACTTGCACGACACTGCCGATGATTCCTATCGCGACTCTCTTGACAGGATGATAAATCTTCTCTCATAGGCGCAGCACCTGACGTTTCACATCGGCGGGGTCGAGCGATATGTGTACCCACGCGAAATTCTTCTCGTCGATCAGCTGCGTGAACGGCAGCTTCAGGTCAAGCACCATCTGGAACAGCCGCCGGTTCTCCACGCGGTTGCCCGTCGATATGTCGGCAGCCATGCCCCGCAGGTGGTGCGATGTCTTCGCCCCGCCCACGATTTTGTTAAGCTCCGGGCAGCGGTAGCCGCTCGTGACGGTCAGCGGCTTGCCCCAAGCCTCTCGCAGCGGGTCGAGCACCCTGTCGACAAGCACCGCGATATTGCGGCGCGCCCCCTCCGGCGCGGTGTTGTCGATGCCGTGACGGTAGGCGGTCTCGCTCCGCTCAAATTCCTGAAAAGAAAAATGCTTCATGCCTCACCCCCTTTCTCCTCCTCGATGGCATCGTCAATTTCCTTGCGGTTGAGCAGCTTCCAGAAATTGAAACGCTTGCGTATGCCCTTGTACTCAAAATAATTGTTCACACACGATGACACCTCTATGCCGTAGATGACAAACAGCATTGAAATCGACACCACCGGCACACCGAGCGACACCGCAAACGTGCGGCTCATCAGCTCCGCCACCGTCACCCAGCATAGATAGTCCAGCATCTTGTTAATCGTGCGACGCCACGCACGAGAGAAGCGGATGTTCTCGCCCCTCCGGCGCGCGGCAAGCACCCCGTAGCGCAGGTCGACAAGCACCAGCACCATGCCCAGCAGCAGCCACGGGGCGAGATGCGAATAAAAATCCGCTATCACCGCCCCGATAGCCGTCACCGCCGTTGCAAATATGTTATTGGCATCCGTCATCGTCTCATCCTCCTATCACGTCCTGGAGTATCATCACCGTCTCGATGTCAAGACCCTCGTTACCGGCGACAAGACCGGCAATCACGTCGTCCGACACGCGGGTGAAATCGCCGACCTCCACCTCGCGGTCAGCCTCGGTCTGCACACAGTCGTTGACATCCTTGTTATAGGAGTGCACGGCAGCCGTCACCTCCTCCTTCTCGGCGGCGGTAAGCTGCTCGAAACGACCGCGCTTTTCATCCACCGCGTCAAAGCCAGCGGGGCGCAGCCGCTCCTGCGCGTCCTTGATGAAATCGTCAAAGGCGGTGGCAACCGGCTTCAACGCACGGGCGGCACGTATCACCGCAAACTGGTCCTCCTTCTTCAGCTTTGAGATTTTGAGCGACTTGAGCACGTTGTACACGCCCACTACTTCCGATGTCTTCATTGTCTTTACCTCTTTTTCCATTGTGTCCATGATTTTGATTTGTTAATAAATTAGTTTGCTGCTACGCCGAAATCCGCGCCCGATGCCTCCACCTCGGCGATGAAATCCTCCACGGCGGTCAGTATCGCCCCGCGACCCGCCGATGTCTGATAGGTCATCTCAAGCCGCTCCGCGCCGCCCCACGAGTTGAAATCCGCCAGATGGTTGTTCGTTTCAATGTCGGTCACCACGCCCTGATGCACGTTAGTCACCTTTCCCTCCTGGATGTCCACGTGAGCCGTGATGCCGTACTGACGTGCCGCGTCACCGCTGTTGCTCACCTCTACCTGCGCGCTCAACACGCGTCCCATTGTCACCTTGTTCTCTGTTTCCATAATCGTTTTTTTAAGAGTTAGTATATGTTGTGTAAATTGTGTCCTATGCCGCCTCCAGCCTTGCTATCTTCTCCCTCAATGCGCGGTTCTCCGCTTCAAGAGCCTTTATGCGCGCCTCGTGGTCGTCTGCGGTGCGGGCGAGGCTCACCGACGCGAGCAACGCCGTCTTGCCGTAGTCGAGCGACATCCATCCCTGTTCGTCGGTGCGGGTCAGCTCGGGCAATATCGCGCCCCAGTACTGCGCGGTCGAGCCTACATCCACGATCCCCGTGTCCTCCCGTCGGTAACGCCACAGCGGCGCGGCTGCTATGTCGGCTATCGGCAGGGCTATGTCCGCAATCCTCGTCTTCAGCCTTGCGTCAGAGCTTGTCGAGATGTTCGATGCCGTAACCACGCCCGCGAAAGTGACGGCGTTGGTGGCGAGGTTTATCTCCATAAGGCTGCCGCCGTGGTCTGACGTCGGGGTGTCAGGCGCGCCTTTCTTCGTGCGAATGATATTAAAATACGTGTCGCGCTTGTAGAACATCACCCCGTATGTGTTGGCTTTCGCCGTCGAGCCTATGTAGTCGAATATCATGCCGATGTATGCCTTGCTGCGTATCGTGTTCGCCACCGAGAAGTTTGCCCCGTTCACCTCCAGCTGGCTGTTCTGGTAGGCGAGGCGCACATTGTAGTCGGCGGTCGAGTTGCTGCCCGTGAAGTCGATGTAGGGAGTCCCCGCAGAGCGCAGCTCAATCCACCCCAGCCCCACGGCGGTGCCCAGTCCCGCAGCCGTCAGCGAGTCGCTGCCACCCGTGGTCACATACAGCCGGCGGCAGAAGATTTGATTCCATTGCAGCCCCGATGTGCCGAGGTTGTGGCTTCCCGACGTGTCGGGCTGTATAGCCTTGGTGGTCACAAGCCCCGAGAAAGTCTTGTTGCCGCTGATAGTCTGAGCCGTGTTCAACGTCACATAATTGGCGAGGCTCTGATGCGATATGAGCGGCTTGATGGATGCGCCGTTGATGGTGATTGTGCCGTTACTGAGGTAGGTGTTCGTGGAGTCGAGAAGGGTCTTGACTGCCCCCAATGCAGTGCCGTCGCTGTTTGTAGTCCTCCATCGTAGATTTGTGCCCCCTTTGCCTCCGATAATCTGAAAATACCTGTGTTCGGAACCCGCAGAGACTGACAGGATGGCGCAATATGAAATTCCATCCCCCTTGTCATTCGTTTGTTGATACACGCGTACCCCGTCTTTGTTGAAAGACGCGAGCGTGATGCCCGAGGTCTCCCCCGTCGGCATTATGACTTGATGTGTGTGGCTCTTCATGAATCCCTGCGAGTTGACCCACGACTGGGTTGCGTAGCCCGACAGGCTTCCCGATGTCAGGAACTCGCTTGCGTTGTGCGTAACGATGTCGCCGAACTTTCCGTGCTTGCAATATTGAAGTGTACAATGCGGTGTGTCGTCACCATACAGCATATACCTGCCGTCCCAAAGCATGAGCCACCATTGCTCGACGAGGCTGTTCTGAGGGCTTGACGCGGGTATGGGGTAGCCTGTTTCCGAGCCGAAGCTACTTGTCAGCACCCCTCTCACGCTACCATCTGCCATAAGCACTTGCGATGCAGTTCCCCCGCTCTTTACAAACGAGGCGGCTGTGATACCCGTTTGGGTGATTTTCGCAACTAATGTCCCGTCACCACTTGCTGCGGTATAAGCGGTGTTGGTCTTGTAAAAGTTAAATACCCCGCCATACTCATTGAAATTCATGTAATCGTGATTCGGGTAGCCAAGTTCTATGCTGTGCGACTTTTTCTTCTGCGCAGTGTTGTTGCTTGCATTTGTCTCGCCAGTGATTATTTTCGCGATAACCCATTTAGATATAGCAGTAACCTCGTTATCAAATATTTTTGCGCCACTTATCGTCTGTGCGGTCGTGCGCGTCACGTAATCATCGGCGTTCTTGGTCGCCATAGTGCCGAACGCACCCTTGTTACAGTAGGCGAGATTGCTGAACTTCTCATGCAGGGTAGTGAGGTCTGTCGAGTTGGTCACTATGCGACCGTCCCACTCGGCGAGGAAATCATCGGTGATTAGCGGTGCGGGTATCCCCGCGATTCTACTCCTCCGGTCAATGCAGTTTTCATACAATGCCGCCATGCCGCGTGTTTCTCCGTTCGCCATCAACGCCTGTTCCGCCGTCCCGCCCCGCTTGGTGAACGATGTCGCAGTCACAGCACCCGCAGCAGTGACGCGGAACTTGTCGCCGCCGCCTCCCACCTGTAGCTCCCCGTCGGTGCGGATGATTCCCGAAGCCGCATAGAGGCTCTTGCCGCCGTGGATTCTTATCCATGTGCTGTCGGTCATACACCACCCGCCGCCGTAGGTCTCCGAGTACCATCCCGCACTGCCGACTGTTCTAATCCATGAATTACAGATGAACGAGGATGTCGCGAGCTTGTAGCTGTCGTTGACGTAGCCGATTGACAGCTTTCCCTCGATGCTGAGCCTGCCGCTTGCCGTCTCGATTATACGCGATGTGTAGTCAGCCGTGGAGCTGCCGAAGTGGAAGTCGATAAACGGGGTGGGGTGTGATATTTCAACGGCGGCGGCATGTACCGTGCCGTTGACATCGCCCGTGCCGTCAAAGTTCACGCCGAATATCTTCCTCACCGTCTGTAGCTTGGTCGCGGATGCCACGTTGGACTGCAAGGTCGCGGCTTTTGCGCTGTCACGGAGCGCGTCGGTGTTCTGCCATCTGATAGTGACATTTGCGTTCGTGCCGCCATACAGGTTCGTGCCGACCGTGTATTTCTCGTTGCCGTCAGAATAGTCGGCGGTTCTGAGTGTCGGCACTGCGTTTGCTATCACTGTATAGTTCATGCCGCCACGAAGCCACACGCAACGCTCGCCGTTCTGATTACCCGTTCCGACAGCCCCGATGGTTATCTCGTTGCTGTCAAAATTACCTTGCGACAGGATTAGAAGTCGTGCGGGCGTGTCGCTCCATCCAAGGGCAGTAAGGATGAAATGTATGTGATTCTGATTATACGCCGCGCTGCCGCTTGCCGACGGGGAATGTATCTCACAGTCCATTTCCCAGGCACTTTTTCCGAAAGTGACGGGATAGAAATTTGAGGTGGAAAGGCTGCTCAGATTAAGGGTGTACACCTTGCGCATACGGAAGTTGCCCAACTGCTCGCCATCCCACAGGTCGGCATTGAGGTTGGTACAGAGGGTCGTGGCATTTGCGGTGAAATATGACGCGTTCACACGCCCTGGGAAAGTAGTGTTGCCCGCAGTGTCAAACAGCTTTGCTTCCCTTGCGATGGCGTTTGACGTGTTGTATTGGCGCACAACTATCTGCTCGCCCGCGCCGCCATCATCGCCCGTGGCGATTTCAAGTACCGTGTCAGTCTCGCCGGTGCCCGTCACCCTTATCCATCCCACGTCGTTGGCGGTCGCCGGGTTGGAGATGGCGAGCCCGTTTGCATACAGTGCCGCAGTCCCTGCTGCGAGTCCCGACACCTTGCCCGCCGAGGTCGTGAAGGCTGTTTTGGCTACCACATTGGGCGCATTTAAAGCCCCCGTCATCATGTCACCCGCTTTCTTAAGGTATCTGCTGTCAAGGGTGGTGGAGTAGTTGACTGAATCGAGTATGGTAGCCCACGTCGACCAGTTTGCCGAAGCCGTGTCGCGGCGGTTACGGTAGTAGAGGCTCGCATGACCCTCATTTGTGCCTGACCACCCCATAAGCAGCTCGCCCCCGCCAATAGCAGTAGAGCCTTGCACCGCAAGCACGTTGCCGTAGGTGGTGGGGTAGCCATTGTTATAAGCCTCAAACAACCTCACACCAACGCCGTGCGCCGTGTTGTCAGTCACGGCGGTAATTCTTCCGTATGAGCGTAATACCCTTGACTCTGCCGCAAACGGGAGCGTGATGTTATTCCCCAAGCCGTTCTTTACCCATGTCAGCGCATCGCCCGTCACCCTCAGTGCGGTGACATACGCGCTTGTTATATCGCTCAGAGCTTTCACGCTACCATCCGCCATGAGGAACTGCGAGGCGGTGCCACCTTTCTTCTTCAAGGCGAGGGCTGACACAGTGTTGAAATCCTGATTACCCGATGCGTCAAGCAGGATGATAGCTCTCGTCACACTCCCGCTTGTGTTATACCCCCGCACATAGATAGGCTCGTTTCCGTCATCGCCAATCGCAAGTTCCAGCTGCCCCGAATTGGCGGTCGTTTCAATCATTCTCAGCCATCCTCCGTCAGAGCCGCTTGCCGAGGGTCTTATGGCAATACCGTCCTGATATATTCGCGTACCGTAAAGACCGTCCTGATACGCTCCCCATGGCAGTCCCTTAGACAAAGGCATAAGACCGTTGATAAATGTCTTTACCCCCGTGATGTTCTGAGCCGTGTTGGTTGTCACATAATTAGCAAGCGACTGATGCTGTATAAGCGGCGTGATGGAAGTGCCGTTGATGGTGATTGTGCCGTTGGTTATCTTGGTGTTCTTGTCGGTCAGCACCGTGTGCCATGTGCCGCCCGTACCCGATACACCACGGTCGTCAAACACCTTTATGCCACCCCAGGCATCCACCGCAAGCCGCGCCCTGCGTATGTCATCGCCACTATTGTAACATGTATGCGTCAGCATCATGAACGACTGCGTGAAAGGCGAGTTTTTCAACGTCATTGCGATGCCGTCGGTGGCGGCGTAATAAAGTCCGTCGCTTGTGAACGCTGCAATATTGAGGTTTTGTATCAGCTCTCCCTTTTGCACAAAAAGACTTGCGGCACTGCTTTTTGTGAGATACGCCTCAAACTTGCCGTTGACATTTGAAATTGAAGATTCAAACACCTTTTTATCAGTGAAGTCCGACACTTTAAGTGCAGTGTCAGTCGTGGCGGCTCCCCCGTGCTGTACGAGCTTGAAGTTGCCGTCCTTGTCGCTGACAAGCTGTAGCTTTTCCACCATATCCACTGTGGCGATGTTGTCGATGATGACAGCCGACGTGTCGCTGCTCGCCGAGAATGTCATCTTCTTGGTCACGGGGTCATACACGGGTCTGAACGTCTTGCCGTCAGCTCCCTTGATATTGACCGATGTAGGTGCGGTTGTTGATGTCGACTGTACCCATGACAGTATGCCGTCAGCAGCCACGGTCGGCTTCCATGTCTTGCCATTCACGCCCGGCAAGCCCTGCTCGCCTTTATCACCTTTGTCGCCCTTATCACCTGTATCGCCTTTCAAGCCCTGTAATCCACGCTCACCCTTGTCGCCTTTGAGTGAGGCAACCCATTGAGCCTCGGTAAGCGTAGAGGCTGCGTTATTTTTCTTAAACACATCATAGGCAGATAACCCCTGAATACCACGAAGACCCTGTATGCCTTGGTCGCCCTTGTCTCCTTTATCACCCTTTGCCCCGGTATCGCCCTTGTCACCTTTGACACCTTGCAATCCCTGTATTCCTTGGTCTCCCTTGTCGCCCTTTGCCCCTTTCAATGAAGAGACCCACTGCGATTCAGTCAGCGAAGACGAGGCATTGTTTTTCTTAAACAATTCGTAAGCTGAGAGTCCGGTATCGCCTTTGACACCTTGTATTCCTTGCTCGCCTTTGTCGCCTTGCTCTCCCTTGTCGCCCTTTAAACCACGTTCTCCCTTGTCGCCTTTCAACGATGATACCCATTGAGCTTCCGTCAGGGTAGATGCGGTATTGTTCTTTTTGTAGACCTCGTAAGCCGACAGTCCTTGCAAACCTTGCAGTCCACGCTCACCCTTGTCTCCTTTATCACCCTTATCTCCGGTATCACCTTTTATTCCCTGTACTCCCTGTTCGCCACGGTCTCCCTTGTCCCCTTTAAGAGACGAAAGCCATTGCGCCTCACTCAGTGAAGATGACGTGTGGTTTTTCTTGTAAACCTCGTAAGCCGACAAGCCCTCGGCGCGTATGTTGGTCAGTGTGTCGCCAATCTTCCACTTCTTTGTAGTCGGGTCAATCTCAGGCGTCTCGCCGTCCTCGCCTTTCGGTCCGGTCTCACCCTGCGGACCCGTGTTGCCCTGCGGTCCGGTGTTCCCTTGCGGTCCTCTGGGTCCGATGTTGCCTTGAATACCCTGCGGTCCTCTCAGCGACTCCAGTTCGTCTGCCGTGAAATCGGAATACCGGAACTTCTCGCCCTTCAACGATGCAACCCATTCAGCCTCAGATAAAGTCGACAACGGGTTTATCTTCTTGTGTATCTCGTATGCCGACAATCCATCCTTGCCATTTTCCCCATTCTTTCCATCAGCACCATCCTTGCCGTTTTCCCCGTCCTTGCCGTTCAGCGAGTCGAGCCATTCCGACAGGGTGCTGCTTGAACTCGGGTGGAGCTTCTTCCACGACTCAAACGCACTGTCCCCGTCGGTGCCCCTTATCGACAGGCGTTCATCCTCCGTCAGGTCGGAAAACTGCATCTTCTCCCCCTTGAGGTCGACAGGCGCGAGACCGTTCACCTGAAGCTTCGTGCCAATCCACTTTACCTCCGGGGAGTCCCCCTTGTCGCCGCGCACCGACACCACACCCGGCTCGGTGCTCTCCTCCGTGCCGTCAGAGAAATAGGTGGTCTCGTACTTCCACAGCACGGGCGTGAACGCCGTCATCACCGGTATCTTCCCCGGAGGCACGGCGACATATTTCTTCGGCTCGATGGTCGTTTTAAGCGACACCCCGTAATATCCCACCACATTCTTCACCGAGCGTCCCGCGTCACCCTTGACCGGAATCCACTTGTAGTCGGCGGGGTCGTCGCTCTCCTCCTCCGTGTCCTTGTTGTAGGCTATGCCCAGCCACGTCTTGCCCTTGGGGCTGTCGCTCATGCCCGTGCCGTCGCCATCGTCGGCAAACTTTATCCACGTATAGTTGCGCAGCCCCTCCTGACCGTCCTTGCCGCGCAGGGGCATCGCGTCGCCCCATGTCGCCCCGCCGTCATCGGAGATGCGTATCCATTCGTCGGAACTCTTCATGCCCGTGTGCCATGCCGTGCCGTCGGCGGAGTACTGTGCTTTCAGCGACGGCGGCAATATGATGCCGTCCTCGATCATCTTCAATATCTGACCGAGGGAAATCTTCATGTCCTGACCCAGCAGGGATATCGGTATGAGCATCCCCCTGTCAAGGTTGGTGGCTGTGGTAAGGTCCTGTATCTTCATATCGTCATGCGTCAAGTATTGTGGTTCTCATCTTCACCGCGCCCGAGGTGCGCCACACGAGCTGCTCGTACATCACCGTGGGGTCTGCCGCGCCCATCTCCTCGGCATAGCCGAGTTCGGCGCGCAGATGCACCGCCCATCCCGGCTTGAGCGGTATGTCGTGGTTGAATGTGCCGTTGCCCGTGGGCTGTGTGGCTATCGCCCCGATTATCACAAGGTCGCTCCTGCCTGCGACGGGTCGGCTCGTGCTGCCGCCACGGTCGCCCGATGTCGACCCCCACGAGCTTGTGCCGCCCTCCACCGTCACCGACTCGTTGATGATGAGCGCGCTGCTGCCGCAGTACGCCCGTATCTCGTCAGGTCTGCCGTCGGAACACAGGTAATCCATGTAAGGCAGCAACAGCTGTATGCGGCACCGCTTCGTGCCGTCACCGTAGCCGGTGGCGAAGTCTCCCCGGAATCGCAGCATCGTGCCTGTCTCCGAGCAGCGCAGCTGGTAGGTCACTGTCGTGCTGTCCTGGTCGACGATGTGACCGTAGCCGCCGATGTTGCCGGGCGTGATCACCACCTCCGACAGCCTGAACCACCCGCTGAACTCCCCGTGGCGCGCCTTGACCCTGCCGGTCTTGCCGTCAACCTCGAAATTGGGCGTGAAGCCGTCGCCGTAGTGCTGGTACGACGTCGATTCAAGGTCGGTCTCCCCGTCCTTCTCATATACCCCCTGCTGGCTGAATAGCGACGTGCCCGAAAACACGAAGCTGCCGAGCTTCGCCATCTCAGCCATCACAATCTCCGCAAACACATATCTCATCCGCTCCATCCACTCCCATGATGCCCCGTCACCCCCTGCGGCATAGTCCTTGGCGGGGGTGTTGCGATTCGCGGGGGCTTCCGCGCCCCGGTAGCTCTTTGAGGGCTTGAGTATGTAGAACTGCTGCCCGTCAAGCACCACGGGCTGCATCGTGTCGGTCGAGACGTATGTCACGTTGGAGTCAAACGCCCCGCAAGGGTAGGCAAGCCTGCCTATGCCGTCTTTTCCAGGGTCACCCTTCCTGCCTGTCGTGCCTGTCAGCCTCACCGGGTCACCCCACGGTGTCACCGGGTTGTCGTCAGCGTCTATGGTGGCGGTGGTCTGCCACACATATTGCAGCGACGTAGCCTGCGGCGAGCCTGTCCTCCACTTCACCGTGGCTGTCGAGGGGTCTCTCTGGTCTTTGTTTATCGCGGGCGGTGTCCCTGAGGAGTTGGTCACGGTGTAGCGCGTCTCGATATGCGGAGGAGTCTGCCCGTCGTTGCCGTCAGAGCCATCCGAGCCGTCACGCACCACCGCCACGCGGTATGAGGCGAGCTGCGCCCCCGACGTGTTGTCGATGACATACAGGTATATGAAGTCGTTTATCTGACTCCACGGCACATTGTTGCCCCCCATCTCAAGGCTCTCCCCCGTGGCTGTGGTAAGACCGCCCACCGTGTCGCCCTGTCTCACCCAGAACTCTCGGTATGTCACCCCGTCAAGCGAGAAACAGAGCTTCGCCCCGTATGTGTCAAGCTGCTCCGGCGTGGATATCCTCACGGTGCTGCCCCCGTTGTCGACAGTCACCCGGCATTCGAGCAGCCCCGTGCTGTAAGAGTCCCTGCGTATGTATATCACGTTGGTCGACGGCACTATCGCCCATACGCGGATGTTGAAGTCCGTCAGGCGCACCCAGTCCGGGTTGCTGTCCGAGGGAGGCAGCGCGGAGGCGTGTGAGGCGATGCACTGCCACAGCGCGCCGTCATGGCTCGCTATGTCCTCAAGGTCGTCGGCGCGCCGGTAATACTCCGTCTCGCTTGCCGCCGTTGCGGCATCCCACACCCCCCGGAAGTTGGGTGTTCGCACCTGCACACCCTGATACCCTATGCGTATGAGGTCTTGCACGACAATGCCGCGCGCATACAGATAAGGCTGACCGCTGTTTATCAGCTGGAGCGCGGCGGGGTCGGTTATCAGCCCCTCGGGAAGCTGACCCAGCACCGTGCCGTAGTTGCCCGGGCGCAATATCGGCGAGTCGACCCCGACAAGCTCCATGAGGTGTCCCTGCTCACACGACAGGTAAAACGACTGCTGGCGCGTGTTGACATAGCTGCCGTCGGCTCTCTGCCGTATGAAAGAGGCGTAGTCGGGGTTAGACGCGCTCTCTGCCGTCGGGGCTATCACGTTGCCCCACCGCGACACCGTCATCCCCGTGGTCATGTCGAAGTTCACCTTCGCCGGCACGTCGGCGGCTGCGTAGCGCAGGAGCGTCAGCGTGTTCGACGTGCGGTCTACCGCCGTCACCCTCGCCCACGCCTTGAACCATGTCAGACCGCGTGTGTTCTGCCGCAGCGCGCCCGTCTCTGCGTCACGCACGATGTCATTGGCATAGCCATACAGGATGTCCCCGGGTTGAAACGCCGTGAAGTCACCCTCCCAGCGGCGGCGCATCATCGCTGTCAGCGAGCCGTCGGCATCGGCGGTTATCGACTCGATCGTGCCCGAGTCGGCAAACGACGTGTCACCCTCAAGCGCGTTGAGCCGGTTGTATATCAGCTCAAAAATCTTCACGTAGCTGCGATACACGCCGCTCTCCATCTCCAGGTTGCCCAGCCCGTCAATCCTGCCACCCGCAAGCCCCGCCACATAGCGTCCCGCCTCGAAGCCACCGTCGGCGGCTATCTTCCCCGCGCTCCGGTCATCCCGCGCCTTCGACAGGAACTCGCGGCGTGAACGTAGCGCGCTATAGGCGTTGCGGTCGGTGGGGATGGTTGTGTCACCGGTCGTTATAAGATAGACGCTGTTTCCTCCTGTTGCGGCGTATGCCTGTCCTTTCAGTGTCAGTGCCTCCACCTTATCCTCCACCGCTGACAGGCGTGTGTATGCCGGTGACTCGCCAACGGAGTACACCGGATGGTCATACGGTATGTCAAGGGGATATTCATAGCCGATTATACGCGACTTGCGTTCACCCGTGGCAAAATAAGCCGTACTTTTCAATGTCACGCGTCTGCCGAGCCGGTACGGGTTGACATATTCATCGTCGTTGAACTGGTCTAAGAGCCATTTGGGTCGCAACGTACAGGAATAGGTATTCGGGTCGATTTTGGTTCTCTCGACATATTTTTTCGCCTTGGCAAGCAATTCTTTTTCGGCTGCCGTGACAAGACCGAGGTCAGCTATCTTGGTGGAGTCCCATCCGTACAGCACATATTTGTCACCTTCCTTCGGGATGAGAGTGCCGTCGGGCACGGTGCGCCCGTAGTTGTCGGTGGCGACAATCTCCCACAGCTGCGCCTCCGGATTCCATGAGCCGTCAGGCAACTTCTCATCTTTAGCTTCAGGATTGAAGATGACACCGAAGTCCATGCCGTTCAGTTTGCCGGACTGGAACACGACATGCAACTCCTCGCCATCAAGTTTGTATTTCTCGGAAAATGTGATGCCGCTATCCTTGAAACGATAAAATGTCCCGGTGGTCTCGGTGCCGTCTTCATTTTCGACGGTACGCTCATAGGTGGAGACTGTATCAATGTTGCCCTGGGTGCGCGGGTAGACATCATCAAACACCACGACACCCTCAACCGCCTCTTCGGTCGCCATGCCGGGGTTTGCATCCACATAAGGAGTACCGGAGGGGAGCATGAGACGCTTCTGTACAACACCGTTGACCGTGACATTCTCGCCGGCAGGGCGGTAGCTTGGCGGGAGGTTGCGCGTAGAGCCGAAAGCGTATATGCGCGTGGCGTAAACGCTGCGGTTGCCGGAGATGGTGCACTTGTCGGCGTTGACACCTTCCTCAAATTCGACCGGGGCACCATATTCACAACGACCGAACTTTATAATATTGTCCTCCATCCACACGTCACACTCCCATTCCTCCGCCATGCGGATAAGCGCGGAAAGCATGTCGGTGTTCTCGTAGCTGATGAGCTTCGCCGAGTCTTCTACCGTGTTGTCGACAGAGAAGTCGTAGTCGGTGCTTGACGAATAGCGGTAGCCGAGTGCCGTCAGGTTGTCAAGGAATATGCGCAGGTGTGTCGCAAGCGTGGCTGTCAGGCTCCACGATGCCTCCCTGCCTCCGGATGCGGGGGTGAACTTGAATATCTTGTTGCGCCATTTCATGTAAGGGGCTTCAAGCTTCAGTTCGTAGTCATATCCGGCGGTGTCACGGTTAAACACCGGGCGGTATTCGGCACATGCCTCGAAACGACCCTCGCCGGGGATGTCGCAATAGGCACCCAGGGGAATGAACACCGGCTTTCTCAATGAGAATTTCAAGGTCACAAAATCATCGGCGAGATTGATTTTCTCGCCTCGTTTGCTTCCCGTGCCGATGACGGTGGTGATTAGCACCCTCCCTGATATGTCCTTGATTTTTAACATAAGGCGAAAATAATAATAGCGAGTGGTTTATAGGTTGTTACGGAGGCTCAAATACATGACTTTTGACCAAAGGTCATGTATTTGTCGGTCGGGGTCTGCCCCGGAAATATTCTTCTGCCGTAACCTCCTTCATCACCTCGCCGCCATAGACAGGTCGCTGCCTGTCCTTGGTCATGATTACAAGGTTGCGGTAGGGTATCTCATGAACGACCTCGCGGTAGGAGAGGTGAAGCGTGTCCATGAAAGTTGCTATCTGTCCCAGCAGGCAGTCATTACCTATGGTTTCTGTTTTGCTGTCAGATTCGCTACGCTCCTCGCTAAAGCTGACAGCCTCGTAAAATTTTTAGCCGACATGAGGGAGTAGGCGACTTCAAGGGCATCAAGCACCTCGTCGAGTGTAGCCTGCGACAGTTCCTCGTACAGCGACACATCGCCCGCTATGAGGCATGACAGTGCGCGTGTGGCGTTTGATGCCTCGTTGACGGCTGACAGAACCTCCTTTACGGTCTTGCCGTCGCCTATACCTGAAAGATAATATGCGGCTGACGCTATCTGATGTATGGTCGGAGGATGAAGTACGTAGCGTCGACCGTTGACAGTGACATTCTCGGAGTCCATCCCTATGATGGCACCCCCGACAATCTTTGATGCTTTCTCCATGTTTCAAAACAAGTGCGGACACGGAACCGAAGCACCGCGCCCGCGAACATTGACAACGAAAGACAAATATCTTTAAGCAGTTACGGCAACTTTCTCACCGGGAATCCACATCTCGGCGGAAAGTCCGGCAACACCTGTCTCCACGGGGACAGCGGCAACGCCGAGACCGATGTTTTTCTGTACGAAATTGCCTTTACCCACGATGTTGGCGTTAGGCATCACAATCCACTCCCCGGTCTTGGTCTGTGCCACAATGAGCTTGGAAATGGGAGTGAGCATGTCCTTGCGATGCCATACACCCTCAATCACCTCACCTCCCTGGAGTGCCGCCTTGTCTTCAAGGGCATACTCGCCGAGCGTGAAGCTGATGGTCGGCACTCCCGCCTGTTCCATGTCACGGTAATACGCCTGACCGGTGAGCTGGTTGATATACTCGGTCACTGTCGGGTCTGACTCCTCGTAGCCCCATGTGTCCTGATGAAGATTCTTGACCTCGGTGAGCTTCGCCCCTTCAGTCCCTACTGTGTCGAGTAAGGCTTTCAGGGCTGCACCGTCAAATTTGATTGTGCCGGTCGGCATCGCGGTAAGAGCGTCGCCGTATAGCACACGTTTGATTCCTATGTACGATTTAGGCATAATGATTTTTATTTAACATTTAACACTTCAAATAATATTCGGGCATTTACATACTCGCAGCGCAGTGCATCGTCGGTCATCGTGCCGATGGACTCTATGGAGTAGGAGTAGGTAACGCCTCGATAATACCCGACAACACCGTCAAACACTTCTACCGCCTTGTGTTCAAGTTCTTCGAGCCTGATTCTGTCGGCGCGCCCTGCGATTCGTGGGACGAGGATGTTGACCTCGTTGAAGCTCTTGCGCCAATATGTGCCGGGCTTCTGCGATTTGGGATGAATTACAATCCGCTCCTCCTTGACCTCCCCGGATGGTATCTCGTCGGAATTGTCGCCGGGAAAGACAACAAATATAGGCTTTATGCCGAGTCCCTTGGAGTCCCGGTAGAGAATATTGCCTATGGTCTGCGGTGTAATCATCGTTCAAATTTTTCTTTCAGTTCCTTTTCCGCTTCAAGAGCCGCCCCGCTCAAAACGTCGTAACCCTTGGACTCGACATTGGAGGCGTATTGATAGCCCTCAGGTGATGCAGCGTCGTTGTAGAGTATAAGACGGTCTTTCTCGACATCGAATTTGTTTGAAGTTCTGAGAGTGAGCGTGTGGTCTTGATAGTCGCCATGTTCCTCCGCGTATCTTACCGCATTGTCGCCTGCGTCTATCATCGCCTTCTCTACCTCCCATTCCCCGTCTGAGAAGTAAGAGTCTACATCGGAAAAGTCGGCATCACATTTTAAATCCATATTTCTGAGTAATTAAAATAGTTAGCCGATTTAGGCATATAGATTTTACCCTCTCCTCTGATTGTCTCTCCGTTCATACAACGGACATAATCACCGGCTTTCAACCCGTGCTTGCCGTCGCACACCACATGATATGCGGGGCGGTAGACCTGTCCGTTCTCGCTGCGGAACTCCTTTGTGGTGTTGTCGTCGCAACGGCAGGCGCACACATCCTCCCACGTCTCGCCGCCAGTACCGGGCAAAGGTCGCCCGAACTCGTCATTTTTGACGGGAATAATGCGTCTGACCTGAAGCTTGTGCGGAGCGAAAATCATTGTATGAAAGTTATCTTCGGTTTGTCGGTGTCGAGTTCGTTCTTAAGTCCGTAAGTACGGCACAGATAGGCGTAATACTGCTTGATGCCCGTTATATCCCACGACATTGAGAATCCGCTTTCGCTTATCGAGGTGGCGCGAAGAAGGAGCTGGGGGATAAACCGTGCCATGCCGACCGATACAGCCGGTATGTTGGTTGCCGTCACCTTTTCATCGCTTGCAATGCCGGAAGACAGTGAGACATCCAGAAGGTCAGCCCCCGACATTGTTATGCCGAAGGTCTGAAACTTCTGTGTAACGTATTCGCCCGCTGTCATGTTATCCCAGTTCTGAAAGGTCGAAGTTGACAATCTTATTGGGAGCCTTGAACTCGGGAATCCACTCGGCGGTGTACTCCATGTAACGACCCTCCTCGTCACGGTAGTTGCAGATGGACATCTGACCGTCTGAGGAAGAGTAATTGCGTCCCGGAACCGGGTCGGTCATCACATACGGGCGGTGGTGGCGCATCTCGAGTACATCATCGCTGCGGAGCAGGGTGATGCGGTCGTCAGCATAGAGCTGCTTGTTGGTGCCGTCCTGCATCTCAACATAGTCGTCCTTGATTTCGATAGCGGGGAGACCGATGCCGGTGAACACCTGCGATGCCATCTGCGAGGTGATGAGACCGCCTCCAACATAGAACTGATTGTTGCCGAGAATCATCTTGAACGTCTCGCCGAACTCCGCACTGCCCACGATACGCTTGTTGAACGTGCCCTGCGACATAATCATCTTGGAGAATGTGCCGTACTTGGCTTTCAGTTCCTGAATCTGATTCTTTAGATAGGAGATGAACTTAGCCTTGTCGGAAGCCGCAGGCTTGATGAAATGGAAAGGAAGCTCGATGTCAAGCAGGGTGATGCCCTCCTTGTTGTCGGCGAGATGCACTTCTGTCTTGCCGGTCATAAGCAGCTCAGGCACGATGATGTCCATGCGCTTGTGAGGGGCGAGAAGCACCTGACGGTAGTCATCCACGATAAAGCTGATGATTTCGTCAAGGATGGTGCGCTGGTCGGCGGTGTTGGCGGCATTGAACTTGTCGAGAATGTCCTGAAGCTCGGACATACGCTCCACATTCATCTGGTAGCGGTCGCCCAAATAGGCGATTTCGGTGTAACCGCTTCCGAGGGTGCGGCGTTCACGGATGGGTTTCTTGTCGAACTGCCCGATGATAGAACCGGCAACTACTCCGGTGACAGTGCCGAGATAGGTCTTGAATACGCGGGTCTTGGTCTCGCGGAACTTACCGTACTGCTTCCAGTAGATAGTGTCAAGACGGGTCTGAAGCACACGGTCAATCACAGCGTTGACGATTGCCGGGTCGTTGAAAAGTGTCTGTATGGTTAAATTCATAGCTCAACTTTTTCTTTTAGGTTAATACTCGAACTGGAAACGGGAGGTCAGACCTGCCTTGTCAAGTTCATGGATAGGCATGTGGAGCTTCGGCTCCTTGATTTCGTATGCCTGCATAAGGAGGGTGCAGAGCACAGCGCCATCGGACTCCACTTTCTTTGCGTCATACGTCACAAAGTTGGCGGTATTCTTCTTTTTGGTGCCTCCTGCGGCGGTAGCCTCGAAAAGGATTGCATCTTTGGCGATGTCCTCGCCGAATGCTGCATCTATTGTCACCACGTCATAGCCCTTGTTTGAGGTGTCTATGGCGGTCACCTTCGCGCCTTTTGTGCCGCTTCCGAGGAACATGCCCACATAGGCGAGCGAGCCTTTTGCGATTTTGATGGTCTTTGCGGTGTCACCGGTGGTGTATGCCTCCGTGACTTTTACGTTGCGTACCGGCACGATGGTGCGGTTCTTCAGGTCGGCTTCCACCGGGGTGAACGGAGGAAGCATCGAGCCGACGGTGAGATTGGAGATGTCGAGCTTCCACGGACCGCTCTTGCGGATACCGGTCTCGACACGGTAAAGCTCTTCGGGCTTGTAATCAGGAGTGATGTTGTATTTTGTTCCTGCTGCCATGTGAATTTACTTTTTGGATTCTACAATTTCTTTTGTTCTCGCGGAAATCATCCCCGCAATCTCCTCGTTCTCGTTTTTCGGCTGACCGCCCTGTTCCGGTGGCTTGATTTCCGACAACCCGGCGTTGATGAAAGTCTGCTTGGCATCCTTCATGTAGGCATCGAGGTCGGCATCTTCTGCGATGTTCAGCATCGACACAAGGGCATCGGGAATGCCGTACTCCTTTGCCTTTGCCGAAATCTGTTGTGCACGTGTCGCCTGATTGCGCTCTGCCTCAAACTGCGAGAGCTTGTCGGCGTATGGCTTCACCGCATTATCGACAGCCTCTTTGACGATGGCGGCAATGTCGGGTGCGCCTCCGGGCTGAGGTTGAGGGGTGGGGGATTCGATGGGCTTACCGTCTTTAAGGTTATGCTGCTTCTCATAGCCACGTATGGCTGTGATACGTGCATCCCCGGCGCGGAAGTCGCCATAAGATGTCAACACGTCTTGAAAACCGATGCCCTCTACGATGGAGTCCACCGCGTTTTCATCCGTCACACCCTCGCCTTTCTTGTTGGCTATGCGGGTGAGGATGGCGGTCTCCACCCCCGGAAATTTGGTTTGGAGAGCCGCTAAGATTTTTTCAATGATTGTCATATATATGATACGGTTTTGTTTTCTGTAAAAATAGTATCTCTAACCGGGTAGCAAACAATGTTTTGCCGTCAAATAAATGACTTTTGACCAAAGGTCATGAATTTGTTTGTCCTGAGGCGTTTTTCTGCTGTTTTTCCTGTTCCTCGTTGATTTCCTTGATGGTCTCGTCGACACGTGCGGCGTTACCGGCGAATATGATGCCGTCACGCTGCGACCACACGCCTCCCTGAACGGCGGAGACTGCTGTCTTTACCTTGTCGTCGATGTTGTCAATGATGTAAGGGGTGATTTCCACCTCCACATCTATGGTCTCGGCGGCTTTTTCAAGGGTAGGATTAAGTGAGCCGAGTGCGGAGATTAGGAAATTGACGCGCCGCTGCATGAACATGCCCAGTTCCTCCCCGTGGTTTTGCACAGCCATGTGCGCCCCCATGAACACGTAGCGGAACGCCACGCCCGACAACGCCGTGCCTGTCCCTTTGAGCTGGTCGAATGAGATACGCGGCGTGTTGGTCAGGGCGTATGCCTGATTGAAGTACGTCTCAAGCTCCACCTTAACGGGGTCGCTCGCCTGGTTCCACGTCAGATAGGCGGCGTTAGCCCTATCACCGGTAAGCTCCACGACACGGTTCTTGAACTCGCCCGAGAAATTTTGAACGTCGCCGAAAAGCATCAAGATCGGGAAAAAGTGATAATCGATGCAGTCTGCATATCCTGATAGCAGCTTTTCAAGGCGTATGCGGATGGTGCGTATCTTGTCGCACAACGCCTCTTGACGGTAGGAGTAAACGACCGGCAGTTTTGCGAATTTATGCCTGAAGCTGCCCGTGTCACTCCATGCCTTGTCAAGCTCCCAGTTATATACCATGTCGGATGTGATGCACATGAAGCATGTTGTCTCGTTGCCGGAGACATCACGCTTCTGGTACTCACGGCAAAACGCCACAAGGTCTCCCTTGTCGTTGAAAAACGGATAGAGCCTGTCGCCACGGAAAGGCGACCATACCACGCTTTTGAGCTTGCCTTCCGGCTTGCTGTTGCCGAAGATGGAGGCTATGCGGGCTTTGAGCTTCGCCCAGAAGCCGTCATCCTTTGCGATGTACCAGTATTCGGCGACCTCCTGCTCTGACAGCCATGAGCGCACAATCTTGCGGTTCTGATACTTGATTTTGTTCTTTTTCAGCACCGATTTCAGAGCCTCGAAGATGCCTTTCTCGGTTTCTGCGGGGTCACATGTCATCTCAGGCTCAGTACCGACAGTGAAGGCGGTGTGGATATTCACGATGTCCTGTTCGAGAGGTATGGCGATACGGTTAGGCTCTACTTCCTTGGTCTTTGTCGGGATGGTGAGCTGCTTCTGTGTCTTCTCGTCCCACTGTGTCTTCTCTTTTTCCACAACAACCTTTATCTTGGGGTATTTCTCCTTGTCGGTGATTATCTCATGGAGGTCGGGGTTCCAGTCGGCACGAAGCCGTGTTACATTTACTTCGGGTGTCCGTCTGCCCTTTTTCAGGTAGGCTATGCGCTGACCTATGTCTTCTATCGCAAGTATTTCTTCAAGTGTCATTGTGATATGTTTTAATGGTTGAATATTCCGGAGGTGTTTTGTGAGATGCGTATCTTGCCGAGTATCACGCCGAGCACATAGTAGCGGAAGGCATCGCAGGCGTGGTCTGCCTGACCGTCGGCGGGAGCGTTGATGTAATGTCCGTCCTTGTCTTTGTCCCATACGTAGTTGCGAAGCTCTTTCATTATGTTGTAGCTCCGCTCGGTCACATATATGTTAAATTCCTTGGTCTTCTCGATACCGGCGATTATCGACCCCGCTCCCTTTTCCACCGGATAGATACGTATGCCGGCGTTGGCTATCTCCTGGATGAGGCGCGGGTCAGCGGAATCGGCTATCACACGCATATCGGGATATTTCTTCAGCACGGCGATGATGTCGCGGGAGAGCATGTTGGTGCGGTAGCAAAGCTCGTCAAGATAGAGCGCATCGTCCTTGACTCCGCACATGACTATCGCCGTGAAGTCGTTGGAGAAACCGAAGTCCACGCCGAGAGCAATTTTCTGTATGCCGTCGGGAAGCCGTTTCACCACACCCCATTTCTTGTATATCGCTCCCTCGGCGACATCGCTCCATCGACCGATAACCGTGTGGGCGTATTTCTCCGGGTTCTCCTCCTTCATGCGTCGCACCTCATTAAGGAACTCGTCGGAAAGATGCTCAGTGTTGTCAAGGTAGGTCGTGTGGATGTGAAGCACGTTTGGATGAGTGGAAATCTGCACCTGTACGCCGTCAATCTCCACGAGCTTATGAGTGTCACGGATATACTTCTGATAGATGAAGTGGTTGGAATCCGTGGGGTTCATGATGATTATGACAAAATTATCTATGCCGACTTGACGAATGGAAAGCACTATCTTTTCAAAATCCTCTTCGGAAACCCACTCTTCCGCTTCATCACACACAAAAACAGTTATTCCGTGAATAGACTTCAACTTTGCGGTCTGGTTGCCGGATGAAGTCTTGATGCCACGGAACATGATCCTTGAACCGGTTCTTCTGTTCAATACATCCGTTTTCGTGGTCTTGAAATACTTGGATGTCCCATCCAATTCTATCTTTTCCATAAATTCAGGAATGATAGATATATGGGCGGACACCATAGTGTATCGTGTATATAAAATTTGATGCACTACATTTTGGTACGGCTCTTTGCCACGTGCAAATGTTAATCTCTCAACGAATGTGGAGCCATTGAATGATTTCCCCGACCCACGACCGCCGGTGATAAGGATGACAAATTTATCCTTATTCTTATAAAGCGGGTAATATATCGGCTGTGGTGTTATCATTCCTCGTTATCTTTAATCCATTTTTCAATATCTATACCCTTATCAGAGTGAATGCCGTCATCTTCCTCCGGGTCTTCCCCTCGCTGCACCTTGCGCCATTCCGTGTCGTAGTGGCGGAGCCATGTCGCCTGTGCCGACAGATTGGGGGCAAGCTCGCTCTCAACCACGCACTCCTCGGTTTCATCGAGGAGATTGCCGTCTTTGTCTTTCAGTCGACGACGCGTGACCGATTTGGTTTTGATGCCGCCCAGAGCCATAGCAAGGAACTTGGCACGCACAAGGGCGTTTATCGCACTACGCGCACGTGAGAGGACTTGTGATAATTGGGGAAACTCACTTTTCAGCTTAGAAAAATATGTTTCTTCAATCCCCAGCGCGCAGGCAATCTCTTTGTCAGTGAAACCCTTCTTGGCATACGATTCCACAAGGGAAAGGAACTCCTCGCTCTTGTAGTCGTACTTAGGCTTGCGCCCTCCTTTGGATTTCTTCTGACTTTCAGTCATAAATGTTAAATTTTCATTTAGTTATGCCGTAATATGGTTTTATTTGTTATATTTGCAGTGGATTGATGGTCGCAGGTCGGTAGCGGGCGCTATATGCGATATAGGAGGTTCGAGTCCTACCCAATCCACTTAGGGGCGTAAGCCCCTATTTTATTTTGCGGTATTGGGAATGATTATTGAAAGCTCTTTTATCGACTACTCCAATTGATGTCACCATATTCACTTGCTGTTTCCCGAATTTGTAGTTTGGCTCGACAACCATCTTAATACTCTTCCCTTTAGCTCCACGGGAGGTGAAAACGTACACCAGATTCTTCCGTTTTGAGTCGATGTAGATATTCCTCGGGTTGGATGCAATATTTACAGTTTTCCAAAACTCCTTAAACGGAAGTGTCGCACCTTTGGCGCTCTTGGGATGCGAAACGTATTTTAGCACCGCTTTATCGGAAATGAATATGTGGTCAGATTTCAAATTCACTCCCCGCCTTCTTGAATCTTGAAATATCGGGAACGGAATATTGGACAGGAAGTGGGCTTTCCCTCGCGGTTTGCCGTCCGATAGGACTTCGTTAACAAACCGCTGAAGCTGTTCTTGTCGCTTTTTCCCGGTAGAATAACCATATATGAATGATTCTTCACCCATCCTCCTTTACTCCACTCGTTCAACCTGACTGTCGAAGACCTCGCCTTTGAGGAATTTGTCGTATGGGTCGTAGCCGAACCGACGGCAGAAGTTGGCTTTTGCCTCCCAGGTGTCGAACGACAGCATTATGTAAGCGTCCATGTCCTGCGCCTGTTTCTGTGCTGCATCCTTGACCTGCTTCTTGACTTCCTTCATGTGGGCGGTCTTGGCGACGCGTTCCATCTGACGCTGGGCTTTCTCGGCTTCGCGGTGCTCGTTTACCTCCGACATCATCGAGTTGAGCTCGCCGGCAATGTTGTTTTCCTCCTCTGTCTGGAGCAGGAAGTCACAGCCGATCATGTTGAGGTCAGCATCCGTTAGCCCGGCATCCTTATAGTCAATATCCGGCACAAGCTCACGCAGGGCATCGTAATCCCACGTTCCCTGTGCGTTGGGATTGTTGGCGAGGATGTTCAGCTCTTTTTCCGACTTCTCGTCCATATCGACCACATCGACGCGGATGCGGTAGTCATTCTCCTTTGTGTCGGGGTTGTACTTCTGAAGCTCATCCATGACAGAGAGGCGCTGGTGCCCGCTCACGACAGTGAAGCCGGTGCGCTTGTTTACAACTATGCCTCCCACAAGTCCGAACTTCTTGATTCCGCGCTTGAGGGTCTTGCGTGACTCCTCGGAAATCTTCCGGGGATTGTATGAGGCAAAGCGGATGGCGGAGCGTTTAAGCTCCACCGATTCGCTCTTTATATATTTAGATAACTCCATAGATTAACCGTTTGCGTTTGCTAACCCATGCTGACGGAGTGTATTCCGTTCTGCTCTTGCGATAAGATTGTCACGGGATTCTTTAGCTCTACGGCTTGCCGCACTGCTTCCCCATGTATTTTGCGTCGCCAATTAGCGTCGCTAAGTCTATCTGCTTGAGATGCTATTTGTTCCCGTGTTTTTGTTCTTCTTCTAACTCAGCAAAATTTTTAAGATTGTTTCTGATGATGCTCCCACAGTATGCGCTGCGAGAGTGGAAATACTTTATAGATTTTCTCTAAGTCCTGCGGATAGTTCTTTTCAAGCCATAGCATACAATCGAGATTGAATCCGACTCCGCTTGATGCCTTGAGCGAGTACCGCACCGGCTCGGGGAGATTGTGCTGCTTCATGTAGGCGAGGATGTCACGCTGAGTCCACTCGGCAAGCGGGTAGCATAAGCCGTTATTCTCGTAACTATTGTCGGCATATCCGTTGAGCATCAGGCGGCGGTTCATGCCATCGGCTTTCTTCATGCCGAGGAATGTGTAATACACATCGTACCTGAGGCGTATTGCCTCTACTACGTCGGCGAGCTTCAGCAGCTTCACCTTTGGTTGCGGCACACAGTAAAGACCGCCACGCAGAATATACGACAGATTCCAATGCGGCACCTGCACGAACTCAATGCCTGGATAACGCGCCTTGACCCATCCGATCCACCGCTCAATGTGTTCAAGTCCCTTTACAAAGTACATGAACACGCACACAACGCGCCTGAAACGCGGATATAGCAGGTCGAGCAACACAAGAGAGTCCTTTCCAAGCGAACAAAACAGCAAAGCCGTGTCGGTCTACTGACCGATACGGTCGATGCTGTCGTATGTCCGCTGAAGCAGGGTCATGGCTTAACCGGTTGAGAGTCCAAGTGATGCACGAATATCACTATACCGCTGCCGGCGGCTGCCGAGCTGTGAGCGTCCGGTGTTTTCTGCTCTGCCGGTGGCTCGGTCTCTACGGGCTACCAACCGCCCGCCTGCGCCTGCGCCGTTCATGTTTCGGCGCGAACCATAATTGTTGTTTATCTGCCTCTGAATAGATGTTTGTCTTGGCATAATTACATAAATTTAAAGAGTTATTAAAACACGAAAATCCATAACCCGCAGCGATGCTGTGGATTATGGACTATTAGCTGATTGTCTGTTGAAGTCTGTCTAACTCGCTTTATTCAGGATTTTCGTTCACTTCAAGAATTTTACCGAGGGTATAGTCGACAGTGACCGCTATATATTCTTCGCCGTTGCCGTCTTTGAGTATGAGGTCATTACCGTTTTCGTCTGTCACTATGACTGCCTCTGCTTCAGCCACTTCTACGAGCATATAAGGGCGTTTGCCTTTATATTCGCCGGTGTAGAACTTGATGGCATCGTATTTCTTTGCCACAATTTCAACAGGTGAATTTGGGTCTGTTTCGTCAAACGCCGGGTCGTCGTCATCAAAGTATCTGCCTTCACAGAGTAGATGCACATACCTTTTCGTGTTGTTTGGTCTGACCTCACGATACTCGTGGGTCTTTTTGCCTGCAAGTATATCGTCGAAATTCTTGCGTCTGAGTGATAATGTCAATGTTTTCATAACTCTTGTTGTTGTTAGTAGTGGCGGGGGCGGGACTCGAACCCGCGACCTCTTGCAAGTTAAACAAGCGAGCTACCGGCTGCTCCATCCCGCAATAAAATTACGAATAAAGTTAATATAACCTCAGTCAACACCAAACTAATTGTCAGGTTATTTCATGACCTTTAGGCTATTGTCAGATAATTTGTGCCTGATGGTTGTTAATGAGCCATCTGAAACGAAGATTTGAATAGTAACAACCGTCGGGCTGCTTGATGAAATCGCCGTACATGTTGACCTTGACATCGCCGTGACGCATCATGGCGAATTTAGAAAACCCTATTATACCGCTGATGACATAATCCTTCATGCCATCGTCATAGCCATATTTCACGATTGCCGGATAGATATACCGTGCAAAAGCTGTCTCGCTGTCGGTCATGTCGCCCGCCGGTCTGATGTCGAGTATGCCGTTATGGGCAAAGAACACATCGCCGCGTCTGAACGGGTGGCAGTTGGCAGTCCTGACTGAGCCGTGAGTTGCGAGCCTGAAATGAATTATACATGCCTCTGACTGCTTGACCTTTGACAGCTCATGAAGAAAGACAGGGTAGGACAGAGTCTTTTTGTGGTGAAAGGTAGACACAAACCCGCAGCCGTCTTGGTTTGCGCTGTGGGCTGCATCCAATATCTCTCTTGGCGGCATCTTAACGCCCGCCGGTTTTACGATGATTACACACATGATATGATGTTTTGCTTATTTTTGCTTGTCTTATTTAGGTAGGCGGGGCGATTTGTCACCCCGTCCGGTGTCGCCTTATGCCAGTTCAGCGATACGCTTGTTGAAAAATTTCTTTTCTGTGGCAGTCAGAAACGGTATGTCATCGATGCTTGTCACATCGGCGGCGAGGCGGTTTTTCTTAGACCACTCTACGAGTTTGCCGCAGAACATCACCCAGTTGATGATTTTCTTGTAGTCGGTGCTACCTTGGTGCTGCCTGAACTCGATCGTGCGGTGACGGTCGTAGCTCATGGGGTTTACTTTATGGTAGCGGTCGCGGTCAAGTACACATTGCACGTCACTGACAGATTCACATCGTGCAAGCGCGCTGTGGTCACTCAGTGAGCGGCAATAGCAATTAGCATCGCGGCGGCGTGAACGTGCCATGAAGCTGTCTACAAGGGCTTCAAGGTGATAGTAGTTGCAGAACACGTTGGCATATTGATGACCGTTTAGGTCAGACGCACCGATATGCACATGAAGACCGCATGAGCGGTTTACGCTTGCACCCGCACGGTTGAGGGTGTCAATGGCGCATTTCAGCGCGCTCTTGCCCTGCTGACCTTTAAGGACTGGTGACACACATTCTATGGCGTTCGCGCCTGTCACACTCGCATCGGTGGTAAACTTGAAATAAGAATGACCGTCACGGTGGTTATAGCCCTCATACTGATAGCTCATGCCAGTGACCTCTGACGCTGTGCGTATCGCGCCGCGCTCTACGTTGCACTCTATCTCAACGCCAAACGTGAATGACACGCGGCGTGAGCCTGACGGCGACGGCATTTCAGAGGCGAGCATGAGGCTTATCTCGTAAGGCGTGATACCTAACTTTGCCAGTGCTGTCTTCTTGGCGTTGCGGCTGATGTTGGCTGACTTGATTTCGTTGACCTGTTCTTTGAGGGTTTTCATATCGTTTGTTTTTTGAATTGTTATTAAGTTTGATGCTGCAAAGATAAAACGGTATTTTATTTTTAGCAAGTAAAAAGTAAAATAATATTTTATTATTAACATTATTTAATAAAATGACAGTTTATCTTTTTCTCTTTATGTTCTAATATTATTGTATCTTTGTAACATAAAAAGATAAAGCATGATTTTACATCTCAAAGAACTCATGAAAGCGATGGGTGTCACGTCGATTACTCTCGCGGATAAGGTTGGCGTTTCAAAAGCCACTGTAAGCTATTGGCTGAACGGCAAGGTTTTCCCTGTTCCCGAAACGCTTGAAAAAATTGCCGACGCTTTGGGTGTGCCGGTATGGCAGCTTTTCGCCTCTCCGGAAGATGTAATATGTGGCTCTGATGGCAACGGCTTCACAGCCTTTGTCCGTAATGGAGGAGAGCTACGAGCATTTGACTCAGCGGAATCTCTGAAGGAGTATGTGGATGGACTTTGTGAGGAAACAAAACTACCTATCCACGCAAATATCCGAGGGAAAGAGTATTTCCAAGACCTATGAGTCATAAACAAGAAGCCTACTAAAAACAGCAATCCCATCCCTGTCCGAAAGCAAGGAGGGGATTATTGTATCGTTGGAAAGCGGTGCGTAAGTTGGTGTCATTCATTCAGCTGTCTAAGAATTCCTATGCCTCGCGCCTTAACATACCTACTTGTGATGATATCGGATGTTTCATGTGGCAGGTGCATTAAGTCTTACCACCTTTCCCTCCAGTTCGCATCTCTGAATGACTCTCGCATTATCCTCTCCCCATGCGATAAGAACAGAGCCACATCCGGGACAGCCGCCTTGTGTTCCATCCGGACGATAGAAGCGGATGCGTCTTCGCAGGAATTTCATTGCCGTGGCGGTCGGGAAGATGATATCATGGAACATGGTGTTTCCGCAGCGATTGTACAACAGCGCGATTCCGTTATTATGGTCTGCCATACGCCGGACGAACTGTTTAAGAAGCGGCTGTGAATATGGAGGGTTGAGCCATACTTTGCCGAGCCATTCCTTCGTCAGTCCGTCATCGTTCTTATTGTACATAACCCTCGCGGTTTGCCATAATGGACTGACGGGAGCGCACGGATCTAAATCAAACTCGCCTAATGCCTGGATGAACTCAAGTGGTGTGTACCACTCATCGGAGGCTTTGGCAGAGCGGTCAAAACTCGTGTTCATATTATTCCTCCTTGATAAACTCTTTCAAAGACTCGCGCAACTCTTTGAGCCATTTGTTTCGGCTATTTGTGCGCTCTATCTCATCATGCCACTGTTTTTCGTAAAAGTCCAATTCTTCTTTTAGATACTTGCTGTTTCGATTGCGGGCAATGTATTCATCTTGGTTGGGAAATAAAGGACGATACTCGATGCAATCAGATTCTATGCTGTCATGGAGTTGGTCTATCATAAACTTCTTCAGTCCTTCGTGTTCGGGCGTAGGAGGTTGCCATTTAAGCACTTTAAACAGCATGGCGTTATAGCGTTTGCGCTTAATGCCCTTCTCCGCAGATTCGGCGACAAAGTGTTCCGTTTCGTGAGCCACATATTCATTGTATTGTTTCTCTAAATCCTCGTAAGTAGGAGGGTTTGCAATGAAATTATCGTATGCGGCTTTCGCTCTTTCATACTCGTTCTTGTAGTAGTCGCTTGGCTCAAATTTTTCGGGAATAGGAGCGTCAAGCGGTTCATCACGCATCATTATAAGCGCACCGAAGTTTCGGGCGCAACGCATGGCAAATTCGGGAAATGTGAAATTCTCGTTATCTGCCACTATACTTGTATATCCTGTCGGCATATTGTTGATTTTTATTAAATTTATTTTTCCTTGAAAAAGTCCGCGCCGAAGATGCGATTGAGAGTGCGTATAACCCCACTGCAAAGAACCACATCGGGGTCTAATTCGTTGAATCTACCTTCTTTTAGTTGCGATAGATTGACTTTAGCCCAATTATGTTCTTTCCTCACACTCTCTTTCTCCTCGGTGGTGAGACGCAAGGCGAGAGATTTGTTGAAAAGCCACGACAATACTTCTTTTGCATCATCGTAATATATGGCTACGCCTTGTCTCCATTCCTCCATACTGCCGTAACCTCGCTCGTCGGTCTGATACTTGGCGTATTGCTTTGCTAATTCTTCGATTGTATTGCTCATTGTTTCGTTCTGATTATCAAATTGTCTCTAAAACTATAATCGGCAATGATTGTCAGTACCAACCACCACCATGACCATGTTGCGCCAAGTGCCTTGCAGATAAGAAAGGCTGCTGTCAGTATCATATCTCACTCTCCTTTCTTTATCAGTTCCAGGGCGGCAGAAATGCCCTCACTCAACGCCTGCTCGTATGAATCGTATTCGCCATCGTCTTCAATCATCTTTTCGCCTCCGACAACTGCATACAAATCAAATCCCCAAAAATCCCATCTGTCGCACACATTACCGTCCGCATCAGTAGAATGGTCGGAAAAGACACATGCGTCCACATGTATGCTCCATTTCTCCCGCAGCCACTTCTGGGCGTGCCATAAAGTCGGAGCAGAGGTATTGCCTATAACCCGATTGTAGTTATAGGGCGAAGTCCAATCGTAGTGAAACTTAACCTCACGACTTACATCTTCGGGGTCATCATTAACGTAGTCGTTGGTATAATGCGCCCTGCATGGCTCATTGAATCCGCACTCTTTGAGCTTTACAGCTAATTCATAGCTTACAAAATCCTCATTCATAGCCATTCAATTTCATTGTCGGTAATGTAATAATGCGATTTACACGGTAGATTGAAACTACCGACAGAGGGGCGCATGGTAACGCCTGACAGTCGTTCGGTCAGCGTCCAGAACATTCCGTCTCTGCGACCATAGGGCAATACAACTATGTTACCACAACCACAAGCACAAAGGTGCGAAGTCGTTTTATATGGCTCGCTGATATACAGCACACCCTCTTTCATATTCGCAACCGAGGGTATGAAGTCAACGTATTCGGGTCTTAATTCAGTTATTCTCATTGTCTTTCTTCTCTTTGGGTTGGTAGTCGGGGCAATCAGATTTACTGAACAGCCACCCACAACGTCTGTTTTTATTCTCTCCTTTGGAGCAACACGCATCCACGAAGAACTTGCGTGTTCTTTCGTGATAGTGCTTGCACTCGCTCGGGGTCTGATTAGTCGGGGTCATAGTCATATACTCTCAGTTTTGTTTTGAGCCATTCCATCGGTCTGACAGCCACATATCCACCAATGGTTACGGCAAATTCTCCGATATAGCCGAGTATCGCCAATGGGGAGGTGAGTATCAGCCACACAACACATAGGATGTAGCACACGGCTCTGCGGTGTTTCTTTTTCATCAGTCTATCACTAATTGGTTCTTGTCATTGACCTCAAGATAAAACTCAATGTCATAATCGTGCTCACATTCATCATACTGCATCCGGTCTACTACCACCTCCATATCATCGGGATAGGCGGCGAGGGCTTCTTTTAGTTCTTTTACTGTCATTTTCTTTTCCTCCTTATTTTGTCAAACTTCGCGTAGGGCGAGACGTAGGGCTTGCGAGTGGGTTTCTCGGTAATCAAGTGGCTTTCATCACCATAGATATTGATTATCGGCAGAGCATGTATCTCGTAAACCGCATTTGATTTTCTTTCCATCCTCAGTCAAGTTTAACGTGGGTGTCAAGCAATTTGCATAAGAGCGAAAACAAGGTATCAATCAGCTCGACGCCATAAGATGTAAGTTTCATCACAACGACCTCACTGCCACGGATTTCCATGTATGATGCACTCCATCCAAGTTTGTTAGCATGAATATGCAATTCGCAGTCGCAATAGTCTGTCTCTTCTCCATACAATTCTTTCGGCAGGAGCGAGAACAATTCGCCAATATCAAATACTTCGGAATCATTCTCGTTTAGTGTCACTCCGCGCTTGATAAGCTCTGCGGACTGCTCGATTGTGAGGGTTGTTTTCATTGCTTACCTCCTTTCTCCCGGCACGGGCAGTCGGGGTCGTGGGTGATGCCGCCTTTCTCAACACCTTTATAGATAATGTAACTGTGACCACGATATTCAGCAGTCACGATTTTGTCATCAACTTCGTTTAACCATTGTTGGTTTGTATCTACTTTACCCATTTGAGAGTCTTCCAAGCACCCCGTCAGCGTCAGGGCAAGCAGGGCGAGGAGGGTTAGGGTTGGTTTCTTCATAATTCTTCCTTTTCAAATTGGTTTTTAGGAATACGAGCAATCATCTGTGTACGGAAATATGGCTCCCATGCTATAATTTTTGCTGTATCTTTATGAATCTTTGAATCTTTGCGACAAGTTATGCGTACAACGTCATCCCATGTGTAATTAAGTATATTGGCACCCGTCTGATAGATTTTGCCATTCTTGCTCAGATTCGTTTCTCCGGGCTTGTAGTATAGCCCCGTGGGGATATGCTTTATTCGATAGGGTTTCATTGCTCGTTCAGTTTATAGTTATTCTCAGTAAGCCATTTAATAGCCTTTACGCAAGCCTCTATCGCATCACCCGACAAATGACCTATCGTGCTATTGAAATTGTCCCATCTTGCATAGCTTATGCAAACGCAATCTTTGTTCAACTTTGTCATGAACATTCCCCACTGATAACCACCATACGTTATGATGTCGGGCAGCAGTCCGAGCAACGCCGATAAAGACCACGCAGGGAATGTTCCGCCATAAGACCCCGTAGTCCAATCCCACGGCATCATAGGAACACTATCATCTTCGTATCGCGCCATATCCGCCGTGTCAGCCGACACTCCGCAGCGGAGAAGTCTTTCGCTCTGGTCTTGTGTAGTTGTTATGTTTGTTTTCATTGCTTATCGCTTATTAGGGAGGAGTTGTCGTGGATGTTGCCGATGATGCAAATCTCGCGCTTGTAGTCATTCCACCAATCCGGGCGTATTCTCTGCCACGGCTCAAGGTATGGCTTATCAAGCTCGTCAAGATTTGCCATGCAGAACGCGGCATATTCTGGTCTAAATTCTATCTTCTTTGGATAGTTGCCATTGACCGTAAAGATGTCGCCTTCGTAAATCTCCTTTCCGTTCTTATCGCACAAGCCCGTGAACTGACCGATTGTATCGGGGGCAACAGCGCAATCATCTACAACAAATCCGAAGTTGTCAGTTGCAAAACTTACGATATTGCTAAAGATTACTTTCTTCTCAATGGCTGTATTAAAGACGTTCATAGAATAGTCAGCAAGATTGCCAAATATCCATTTGCCGTCTTTAATACGTTTGCCTCTAAATTTTATTATACTGTTCATTTCTTGTCTCCTTTCCCGCACTCAGCAATGAGGGCATCAGCCATAAGGATAGCCAAGTCTGCCACTCTATGCACATCCATCTCTACCATTTGAGGATTCGAGTTTGCCATAATCCCTTGCATAACCATAGCAGCGATATTCAGCCTCCGCTCTTTTGAAAAGCTGTCTTTGAGGATGTTGTCAAACTTTTTATCGCAATTTGCGGTTTCTTGCGATGAATTGCGCAAATGCGATTCTTCGCTTGCAATTCGGGATTCTTTTACGGATTCTGCATGAAGACGTTGGGAATCTTCATTCTTCGGCTCGGTGTAAGGTTCAAGGGCAGATTCCTTAACATTCGATATCCCAATTAGTCCTTGGATATGATATATGAATCCATCAGAGCTCTTTTTTATATCGTCTACTTTATAGATGCCGCCGTCATGCGGGCTGGAAATGTCTTTCACCTTGTCTCCGACCTTGAACTTCGGCTCGGCTGGTTTAGGCTCAACTTCTCCATTCTTTTCCAATTTCTCAACATTGGAAGAGTTTTCATCCGGCAGGCACTTGGAGCCGAAAAGAAATTGTAGGGCATTACACCATCCCATAGCAATATCTCTATCATGTTGGGATGATTGATGATGGTTTTTCCATGCGACTTGTTCTTTAAAATTTCGTATGACTTCCTTGCGGCTCACGTAGAGCATTTCCTCCTCTTCCTCCGCGTCAGAGGTGAGGTTGTGGTAGCCGAAAAGCAATACCATTGTTGAGTAACAGCCTCTCAAAAATGCGTCGTGTGGAAATCTTTCCTCGTCATTTGCGGTTTGCCACTCTTTTTTCACTCCCTCCTTGAACTCTTTCGGGAGGCAGTGTTTCCAAACGTGGTCAATCAGTTCTTTATTCATTCTTCTTTCTTTTGATGATGATTTCACACTCTTGCGGTTCTGAGTCGCTATCCATATCGGGGAACAGTCCTGCGTCGAGGAGATAAGTCTCTCCGTCACTATCCCATACGGTATCATAATCTCCCGTATCAGCAATAGGCTGTGCTTTCTGAATGGGCTTTTCTGTGTGGAGAAAGCATTGATTGAATGCTTCGTCAATAGCCACCCATCCGCTAATCACGGTTTCCTCCGGGTCAACATTGAAGTCAAGGTCTGAGGCAGGGTAATGATGCCCGTCAGAAAGGCATTTGTGGTAAGGCTTTCCATTTTTAAGATTGTAGACAACCTCTTCGACTTCGATTATTTTGCCGTCTGATTTTCTACGCGCTTTCATTTCGTCTCGTATTTCTTGATTATACGTTTGAGTGCGTTGATGACGATTTTCTGCTCCTTGTGGTAATCTTCATCCAAGGTTCCATCCATAAGGGATTCCAACTCAGAGATTGCCGATTCAAGGGCATACATTTCCTTATCGGTCAATGCGGGTTTCTTCTCCGCGTCCTTCTCCTGCTTGCCGAGTGCGAAGTTGGCACCTGCCTCAAAGGCAACCATAATCTCTTGTACAAACTCTGAATTGCAGACTTCGTATTGCCTGGCTGTCTTGTCGGCATATTCCACGGAAGCCTTTTCAATCCGCTCCCGCGTGATTGCCTCTGTCTGCTTGCCGAGGGCGTAGGCGCGGTCAAAAGCGAATGAGAATGCCTTGTATTGTGGCGAGATGGTAGTAAACTCTTCCCAGCACTCGCGCTTCTTCTGGTCGTAGTCTTGGTTGTTCATTATTTATAGCGTTAAATCAATCTTGAAATAATCCTCTAAAAAGAATTTCGCGTCAATCGCGGTTTCGGGGAACATGCCGCCCGTTACTGCGATATAATATTTCTCGTAGCTGTCGAAAAACAGATTGTGAAACATCTGATTATAAGCAGTACCAAATTTCTGATGGCTCTTGATATTCGGATGGGTGTCAAGCCACTCTTGCATACAAGCCAACAGCCTTTTCAGAAACTTGGGATATTTCATAAAATCACTCTTACCGGCATCACTCCGCATGGGGCATCCAATACACCCAAGCCTACGCTCAACGTGGAAATTGCCCCGCTCGTCATAATAGAGCGGATGGCATTTGATTCCACGCTCGGCGATAAATTGCGCTACATCCTCGTCCGTCCATTCTAATATCGGCAGGAAAACTTCGACATAATTTTTCTTGCTCCCATAGATACGACACACCGTTGGCTCTTCATATCGCTTTGCTCTTGCGGTGCTTTCGCATCTGCGAATGCCTTGCACGGCGCGGTCAAGCACTTTGTATTCTTTGAGATACTCACAGCAGAATCGGGCGCGTCTTGTCGGGCAACCTTTTTTCTTTACCAAGTCAAAGAAGTTGATTGTCGGTGCGAAAACTTCAACACCTTTCTCCTTGCAGTGCTTGATTGTGCCGGGAGGGTCGATTGTCGTATTCTTGTAGATGGCACGATACGGAATACCCGACATCTTCGCTAATTCCAGTATCACGTCAGAATCCTTGCCGCCACTGTAGCTTATCTCTACGGGCTGTTCGTCAGTAGGGATTGACCGCAACAGCTTTATAGCGAAATCGACTTTCTTTTCCAACTCAGGCTTCATCCCTCCACCTCCTTTCCTAATCGGCTAAAATCATACGCCATCGACAACAATTCTCTGAATACTCGCTCTTTCTCAATATATTTCATTGATAATTTTCTGCGCATCTCCTTCTTGTTCTTGCCGACAACCATACAGCCACCGTTCACTCCGACAAAGCAATAGTCACGGCGATGTCGATTGTTCTCTTTCAATGCGCGTTCTATTGTTTCTCTGCAATATCTATAGCTGTCATTCTGAACTCCCTCATAGCCTTTCGACATGATGAAGTGACCGAGGGCGTTTGCTTCATCGAAAGAGTGGCATTTGGTATAGATTTGTTTCATAGTTGTACCTCCTTTGCGATTTCGGGGAAGAGGGATTCGAGTAAATCCAGTTTCTCCGTGTATTTGTCACTCGGCACTCCGCAGTATGCGGCCACGGTTACGCCCTGTCTTGCATCCTGTAACAAAGCACGGACGCTCTTCTTGTCGGCAATGCAGAACTTATCTGTCATCCACTTTATCACATCCTTGGCTCTGTGTGCATTGGCACGGATAGTGGCGCCCTTTTGCTCGTCCGTTTTCAGAATCGGGGTGTAGATAGGATTGTTGGCTACATATTCGCCATACTCGCGGGCGAGGGCGGTGATTTCTTCTTCATTCTTCATTCTTAATCTTCGTCTTTAGCATTGTCATCATACACCATATCCACACTATCAAGCTGCGCACGATTGATGTTTATGCGTTTTTTATCTTGAAACTTAATAATACGATTATGGACTTTCATATTTTCGGCATCAGTTAGGAAGCCTTGAATATGCAGAAATGTCCTGCAAAAGTTTAATTTTGCGAGTATCTCTCTGTTTCCCATTCTTATTTTACACTTTTGAGTTGTTTCTGTTTCCATGCGGCGCCTTTCCTGAATCCCTCACGGAAAACATCCGTGCAGACCTTAAACTGTGTCATGGAACAGCGATGCAGGGGACATTTATCACATCTTCTGTTGCCGTCGGCTTTCATGGCTGCGGCATCTACGCTTTCTTTCATCTTTCTTCTTTTTCGGGGTTCAACTGAGGGATTGGCATCCAATGGGTCGGATGCACAACATATCCACCGCGACTGAACGACTTGTTTTTGCAAGTATATTCGGCACAATCTACGCCAATCGGGTCTAATCGCGCATCGGCTACGAAGTAGAAGTGTCTGTCATCTTCCGGCAACCGCTCTTCAATGCTTATCCACTGCGAGGACAATGCCCACTCCGCGCCGTTGTCCCATCCGTCGGAGAAATTTTCGGAGGGCATGAATACGCCGCTGTCAAGTTCTGCCTCTGTGAGATTTGGCTGATTGAAGTGTATCGCCGCCCATGCGCGGCGTTTGGCTAATTCTTCTGTTGTCATTGTTTTCAGGTTAAGAGACAGCCGGAAACCAAAGGTGTCTAATTTTTAAATTCTATATGGGAATTTTGCGGATTCCGGCTGTCGTGTTATATTTGTGGTGTCTAATTTTTAAAATGATTCTATATGGAGATTAAAAATGAAAGTGCAGTCTTAGGACGGCTTAACGCTAAAATTTCAGGTAATCCGTGTCCGATGTGTAGAAGCACAATGGGATTTGAATTGCAACCACTTACTTTTCATCAGCAATCGTGGCCGCTGGATGAACCAAATTTAGATTTTAGCCATATTCAATTTCTTCCCTGTGTCGCTGCCATCTGCAAAAATTGCGGATTTGTGGCTAATTTCTTTATCAAGGAGTAGTCGTCCAATTCCCTTTGATAAGATTGGAGGAATTGGCTAAGGTAATGTAGCCGTCAAACTTCTGTCCCCATATTTTTCTGTGAGATTTCTTGCGGAAAAGTCTGTTGTATGCCTTTGCGATAAGGCTCTTGATTTTACGTTTCATATCGGTTTCTTTAGTTGGCTGATGACAGTTGGAGGTAGGCGTTGATGACGCGCTGACGGGCGAGGTCTATGCGCATCTGTAGCTGCGCCTGGGCGGACTGGAGGTGGTGGAGGGCGATTTTCATCTCGCGGATGACGATGATGTCGGGGTTGATGCCGAGTGTCTCCCTCGCGTGTGGAGGCTGGGCGTTGAACGTGTCGGTGAAATACCGCTCGGCACGGTCGTAGAGGTCTTTGTCGTGGGTTGTCATTGTTGTTTTATTTTGTGATGTTCATTCTGCGCGTGAGGAAGTCGTTGACCTTGCGGTCGAGTGCGCCGATGAGCGTGTCGTCGGCGGAGAGGATGTTTTCCAGTTCGGGGAACTCGGAGAGCGTGAAGGCAAGCTCCTTGGCGCGGGTCTGTATGTCGGTGACGCGGCGCATCATCGTCAGCTCGTTCAGACCTATTTCGCGGAGTGTGCCTTGAAGGTCGACACACGCCCCATAGAGGAAGTCTGCGATGACGGGGAGCTTGACCAGCCGCAGGTAGATGGCGTTGCGCTGTGTCTCGTCTCTGGGGAGCAGCTTGCCGAGCGAGTGACGCTCGGAGGCTATCATCTCCTTGCGCTCGTCGAGGAGGCGGGCGATGCGGTCGGCTGTCTTGCGCGCCTTGGGGCTTATGACGGCACAGCCGCGTGTAAGGTCGGCGTACTGCCGCCGCAGGAGGTCAATCTTTTGGTCTATTCGTTGTATCGGTGTCATGGGGTAGGGTTGTCTGTCTTGTTGTCGTTGCTTGTCTTGTTGTCGCTGAGCGAGGCAAGCCACTCGGCGATCGCCACGGAAATGTGTACCGGGTCTTTAAAAAGGATTGTCATCTGTAGGATGGTGGGCAGTGGGGTCTGCGCCCCGTTTGGGAAATGTTGACAGGTCGCCGTCGATAAACCGTGTTGTCGGTGCATCAAAATGAGCGAGAAATGAAAATGTGCCGATGTTTCGACCTTTTGCCACGTCTATGTATGCCACCCCGTCAGTGCAGTACGCTTCAAAAGGAGCAGGAAGCGAGGGAGAGCGGGGGACGCGTTCGGGTCGGTAGATTAGGATAACAGTGTCGGCGGCTTCCTCTATCTGACCGGAGTCCCTGAGACGGTTAAGGGTCGGCTGAGGATAATCACGGTTACGTGAGAGCTGTGACAGGGCGATAACCCATATGTCAAGTTCCTTGGCTATATCCTTGAGCCGCTGTGCGGCTCTGCCGATAGCCTGCTCCTGGGTTGTTTGACGCGTATTGAAACTAAGCCGTTGGAGAAAGTCTATCACTACACCGGTGATATCGTGTTTGGCTTTCATTGAGCGGATTGATAGGATTATCTTGTCGAGGCTTGATGACGCGGAGTCGTCGAAGTATAGCCGTGCATGGCGCACAGCATCCACGCCTTTGGCGATATGACTGAATTTATCTATGCTTACTTGTTGAAAAAGCATCTCTGAGGAGGACACACCCGATTGACCGGCTACGATACGTGCGGTGAGCTGCATGGTTGACATCTCCATCGAGTAATATGCCACAGCCTCGCCATGAATCACAGCGTTTGCCGAAATCGTGGTGGCGAGAGCCGATTTACCCATTGAGGTCTCCCCGGCGATAATCACGAGGTCTTGTTTTTGCAAGCCGCCACGGCGGTCAATCTCCTTGAATCCTGTCGGTGTTCCGGTAACGGGTTTTTCTCCGTGCATGTTGCGTGACACATGTTCAAGCAGCTCCTTTGAGGAGTCGGCTATCGAGACAATCCTGTCATCGACACGGGAGAATATCCCGTCGATGTCGGCTTTCACACTCTGCTGCACGTCAGCGATGTCGTCAATCTCAGTGAGCGCGCCTTGCATCAGCTTTTGGGCGATTTCCCAAAAACGGCGGCGTGTGGCGAGGTCACTTAACCGGGCTGCGTAGGTGGTTACTGACCCGACAGCCGCATGAGAGGCAATCTCCATAAGTGAAAGGGGGTCACTTATGACGCCTTGTCTTGCCAGCTCGGCATTGACTGTTATTATGTCGGGTCGGTCTCCCCGGCTATCAACCGCCATTATGGCGAGATAGATGTCGTGGTGGAGCGGGGTATAGAAACATTCCGGCGTGAGGATATGCCGTAATTGCTCCATGTCATAGTTGTTTGACATCATCGAACCGAGCACGACCCTTTCACACTCTTCATCGCGTAGCAGAGGTGTCGCCGGGTCTACGGGCGGTGTCTGTTTTCTTGTTGAATCCATTTGTCAAGTCTTGTCTTTGTGTCCCAATAGGGCTTTGTCTCAAATGCGAGCATCGTGCCGTCGCTGGTGGGCTGGGTAAAAAACTTGTAAAAGGCGTTTAGTACCTCACGGTTATAGGAACCGGGGTCACCGGCATCACGCACCGCCTTTATCTCTTCCATGAAACGACGTTTGCGCTCTTCAATCGGCATTGAGGTTACTGATAGGCGAGCCTTGCGTAGCGTTTCTGCCTTTATACGGAGGGTTGAGAGAAAATGACGGCAACAATCGGGAGTGTCATCTATCGGCTCCCCCACCGCCGCCCAGTCGGTAAGTGTCTCTACACATAGGGACTCATAGGCATCATGAACCCCGGTACAGGCGCGCTCGCCTTTTTCCCTGAACAGGGGGTCGAGGCATCGCGTCTGGTAGAAAGCAATCCCCTCACGCGTGAGCGCGCCCGCGCCTGCGTCGTTGTCGTCGTTGCTGTATATATTATATATTTTTTCTTTATGGGGGGTGCGGGGGGTGATTTCTTTTTTTGAGTTGTAAACCTCCTTTACAAGTAGAGGGGGTAAGTTGTCAATTTCCTTTACAACTACCGCCAACTTGTAAATCTCCTTTACAAGTAGCATGAGTAAGTTGTAAACCTCCTTTACAAGTAAGTCGGGGGAGTTGTAAATCTCCTTTACAAGTAGAAGTGAGTAGAAACTGCCGTTTTTAGGGTTGTTTGAGGTATGGATTTTCACTAATCCGGCATCGGAAAGTTCCTTTTGAGCCTTGATGAGGGTAGGTCTCGACATCCTTGTTTCATTGAGGATGTCAAGTGTCCTGACTTCAAACGGATTTCGCCATTTTGCCTTGCTGTGTTCGTCAAACAGGAGCAGAAACAGGTCGGCTGCATGGCTTGACAGCCCGCCTGACCGGCGTATCTCACGGAATTGCCTGATTAGTTTATGAGACATAGATGTCAGTATAGCTCTTCGATTTCAAACTCAATTCTCGGATTCTCCTTGTCGACAAACTTGCGCACATGTATCTCGGCACACAGGTTGTCGTTCTTGATGGCGTAGCAGCATTTCTGTAATGTGTCGAGCACGATTTTAAGACAGTTGTCAACGTCGTTAGCCTTTGTGCGGAAATACACGTCAAGGTCAATTCTGAACGGTACGCATATCAAGGGGCGCGTCTTGCTGCCACGGAGAGAACACCGCCATACAAACGCCTCCTCATACGCCTTCAGCCCCGGCTGCTTGGCGAGCGAGCCGTGACCGTTGCGGGCGATGATGCGGTAGCAGTTTGACTTGGCGGGTGTCTGCCCGGGGATGATCACTCGTGGATATTTCATTGTGCCTCCTCTTTATACGCAAGTGAAAACTCCAAAGGGATAAAGCTGCCGAAAGGCACAATCTTTGACTCCTCCACAAAAGCATGGATGTCCTTTTTATCGAAATGACAGTCGGGTTTTTCAAGGGATTTAAGGTAATGCTCCTCTTGTCTGTCACGCAGCCATTTTTCAATGAGCATGTTCGCACGGGTACAGTTGAACGTGTTGACCACGAAAGTCTGCGTGTGTTCATCCTCACCATAGCCGTCAGACATGACTATGCGCGATGAAATCTGATAAAATTTCATCTTGGTCTTGTCGCTGTCCTCGTCTTCTTCCTCTTCAAGTTCAAGCGACACTTGGTTAAGCCATTTTTCAGATGAAAAATCTTCGTCTTCATTTCCGGCATCAGCGGCGAGTTTCTTTGTCTTAAGCCTGTCAATCAACACTACGAAGCTGTCGAGTTCCTTTACATCGACGACCGAGAATCCGCCATTCAGGTTGAGTTCAACATAATCGGTCACAATGATAAGTGCGTTTTGCGCCGAGCTTGCATATAAAAGGAATGATTTACGTTTGTCATCATGCCGGATAACACACTTGTAAGGAAACATGGTGGTATTCTTGAATACGAAAGACATTCGCTTCTGATTGGAGACCTCTATCTCGTCTATCGAGCCTTCGGTCTGCCAGAACCGTATCTGTGTCAGTATGTCATCGTCAATATACACGCCACGGTCAAATATAACCTCACTTCGCTCTATCGTCACAGGCTTACCCGTGTCCTCGTCGATATAGTCCTCTTTCCATGTGCGGATGACGCGTTTTGCGATGAAGCGTCCTTTCATTCGTTCCGGGTCGGAGGTTGAGTAACGTACCTCCGTGTTCCTTGTCTCTATTGGTTTCATTTTGGATTGTCCTTTAATATTAGCATTGGTACTTTATTGATGTTCTGGTGTCCCTCAAACACGCCCTCGCGGTGGAGCTGGCGCATAATCTCGACGGCATCCTCACGGAACTCGTTGCAAAGCTCGGTGAGGGTACATGCCGCCGGTGAGACACCGCGCGATTGCTTGTCGGAGGCTATGCGCCCCGCGACAGCCCTGATGTAGTCTTTCAGCATTGTGTCATAAGTATTGACGGTTGCGCTCGACCTCTATCTCCATGAGCTGAATGAGGCGGTGTTCGTCGGGGGAGGGGATGTATATGCCCGCCTCTTTTGAAGCCCAGTCACGGAACCGCTCTATGGCAAGTGTCATCTCCTCGGTGGTGAGGTCACGTGAGGAGCGGAGACGGACACGTTGACGGTGACAGATGGGGTCGTACACAGTCGTCACGAAAAGGTCATGGTTGCACTCCACCTTGAAGTAGTCCTGCTTCACGTCCTCCATCTCCATTCCGAACTGCGACCCGAAGTACCCCAGCACCACGTGCAGATATTTGTTCTGCTGTATGGTGCGCTGGGGTTTCCTCTCGGTCAGCTCGACCACGCAACGCTTTTGGTATAGCTTGTTGCACCGCGCCTTGAACTGCTCGCGGTGGTGGTCATTGTCAAGGTCGTAAAGCATGGGTTAAAACGGGAGGTCGTCTACTGAGCCTTGTTGCGCGGGCTGGGCGGTCTCCACCGGTGATGTTGACACCGGCTGTTCGACAGGCTCGGGGCGTATTGCGTCGAGGCGTATTGCGCGCACGTCGATGTCGTTGATTATTGCCTCCTTGCCGTCGTCGCGGCGGTAGCGTCTGCCGCGCAGGCTGTATGTCACGGTGATGTGGTCGCCAGCCTTGATGCGGTCGAGCAGGGCGCAGCGGTCGCCGGTGACGGAGAGCATGGGGGTGTTGTCCTCGTCGACGCTGACCTCCCCCGTGTCGGGGTCGAAGCGTTGCACGGCGAAGACGAAATCGCGCTTCTGAAACGCGTTGCCGCTCTTTGATGTGAGTTGTTGTGTCGGATAGATATAGACCATCCTTCCTTTGATTGTTGCCATAGCTATTTCAGGTTAAAAATTTTCTTGTCGGTTATCAATGCCCTGTTTTCTTCGATGAAGCGGATGAGAGCCTCACACCGCTCTGTCAGCACGGGGATGTCACGCTCAGGCGCGAACATGTATGACTCGGTGAAGGTCTCCCATTTGCCGTATCTGTCAATCTGCGCCACGTTGTATTCAAATAGCCGGACAGTCGAGCCGTCTTTATACAGGCAATACGGATATACGAGATGCTGCGAGTGTTTTTTGAACTTGCCCACCTCGTACTTGCCCGTAGTCTTGATGTCGTGGACACTGACAGGCATAAGCTCGTCGATGAAGCCGTAGACCTCGACATCACCGTATGCCGTGGGGAGAATCGCGCTGACAAATTGCTGCGTCAATGCGCCCTTGAAGTAATCGGCGAACTCGCGACACAGGTTGATGTCAAAGTAAAAGGCGCGATTGTTGTAATATACGTTGAGACCGATTACCTTGCCGGTGTACTCGACATCGGCGCAACGCTCGTCGGGGTCACAGCCGTCAACCTGTCCCGTGACGATTGCCTCATACTCGCGGCGCACCTCTATCTTCCCGCTGTTGCGATGCTCGACCATGCAGTCGATGACTTCGTTGAACGCCGTGCCTTTGTCGGCTGCCTCGGAGTCAAACGGCACCCTGTTGATGCGGTCTATGAGCTGCTGGAACTGTTCTTGGCGGAACTTTTCAGGGGTGTGGGGCGGAGCATCGCTCCAACCCCAATATTTTTCCCACACGGCATCACTCTCGACATAGTTCATGAACGTATCGAGAAGTGTTGCATAGAACCGGTATTTAGGCTGCCTCACCTCCATCGCTGTAAGTCTTGGTCTCGCTGTCATATTTCAGTCCGAGCTGCTTGACCTTGGCGGCAAACATGTTGCGGGCAAGAGCCTTTGAGCTGCCAATATGGTCGAAGTCGTTGATGCGTGATGCGAAATCGTTAGCCGAATCAGCATCGGTGATAAGTTCAATCTCCTCCCGTATCTTGCCGGTGACGGTATCATATTTTTTACGCTCCTCTTCCTTGGCGGAGAGCATCGCGAGATACGGGTTGATGATTTTGTCGGTGATGAAACGGTTGGGAGCGGTCGAGTTGCCGTTGCGGTCTATTATCGTCGGCACTTCAAGTACCGACGGGAGGTTACACGTGTTCTTGCCGTCATTGCGGTTGGTTGGGTCGAAGGTGACGGTACGCTTCGCCACACCACGGTCTGACTTCATTTCAAGATAGCCGAGCAGGTCAAGCTCGGTGACTATCGAGTTGTAATTTTTCTCACGGAGTGAGGGGATGAACACGGTGTCGTCGCCCTCCTTGCGCGTGTCACGGTGTGCCACGAACACCACATTCTTGTTAAGGTCGGAGAGCTGGCGGGTGAGCCATGTAAACTCGGCGTTGATGCCTGACCAGTCCTTGATTGTCGGCTGCCGTGTGCCGCACTTGTAGGTGATGATGAAGTCCATCATCTTGCCTATGGTGTCCACTACGATGGTCTGATAGGCACTGAGGTTTTCCTGTAACACCTGCTGCACGTCCTGCCACGATGACACCTGCACGGTGTCGATGCCGTCAAGATGGGCGAGATTGATACGCTTGACACCGTTGTCGAAGTCAAGGAGCAGAGGTTTCGGTGCGCTGAGGGCAAGTGTGGACTTGCCCATGCCTGCCTGACCGTAAATCATAATTTTGACCGTCGACGGTATCGTCAGTTCGGTCGATTTTCTAATTAAGCTCATAAAAATAGATTAAATGAATAAATAATAGCATCGTGCCTCCGGCGGCATTGCTGCCGCAACCCTGCCAAGTTTTTACTCTTCTGCGGGCGTTTAAGCATATCTCGGAGGCGAGTGCCGCCGCGCATCACTGCGAGGCGGGTGGATTAAACATTTAGCACACACTTAAAAGGGTGCGCACGGCAGCCACGACACTGCAACCGTTGGCAGGTACGGGTGTTGGCGATTTCATCCAGCTTAGACTGCTATGTTTCACCCGTCTCCGTGGGCGGCGATTTTCCCCACTGTCCCTGTGCGCGTTTGAAAACCGGCTATGCTCACGCACCGCCGGTGAAGTATTAGTTGTTTATGAGTATAAAAAATGAGAATTGTTAAATGCCGTTGCTTTCAAGCCACGGGTCGATTATCTCCTTGATGCGGGCAAACCGTTCAAGGTGTTGCCGCTGCTGAGACTCGTACCACTGGGTGCTTTTTAGCAAAGAGCGGGCTTCCTTCAGTTCTGCGGTCAGTTCCTCGATTGTGGCGAGGGCATCGGCGAGGCTGTCTTCAAGCTCGGCGATGCGTGTCTTGTCGTCGATATATTCCATGTTGTCGGTTGTTGGTGAGTGGGGCGGGCAGGACTCGAACCTGCGGTCTCCGGGTGATAAGCCCGGCGCTCTACCTGACTGAGCCACCGCCCCGTGTGCCCCTGCGGCTGCTTGCCGTTCAGGGGCGAGCCTAAGTGTTAAGCCATCTCGTTTTATTGCTGACCTGCCATGTGTCAGGAGGACAACACGCTCCCGTGTCTGCCCCGTCCGCGCCGTCGCCTGCTGCCCGAAATGTGCTGCCGAGGCGGTCTCACGACCCGTCGACCCGATTTTTAACCTAAAAGTCTATCTAATACCATGATGAAATTTCATTTACACGTAAGAAAAGGAGGTCAGCAGGTGACGGCATTGTGCGGTTGTGCCACGCGGTAGGGGTCGAACCTGCATCGGCATGTCCATTATCGGAAACCGGACATGCTGCTCTGCCATTGAGCTACGCGGGCTGCGGGGGACTTTCACGCCCCGCCGTGTATGATGTGTCGTAGGGTCTACGCTATGCGTTTTATGTGCGGTTTTCTGCTCTCGGTCGCACCGGTCACCTCACCGTGATACTACATCTGCGTCACGGGGCGCGTATCGTCTTGCGGGTTACAACGCTGCCCGGTCACGTTTGCTGCTCTTGATACGTGCGAATCTCAGCTTCTTCTTGCTCTCGGTATGAAGCGACCCTCACATCACCGGGGTTTCATGGGCTACGTGCCGTTATTGCGCAGAGGGGAACGCCCTCCAGTCCGGTGATGGTTTCCAACGATGTCAATGTACTCTGTTTGTGCGGTCGGCGGAATCGAACCGCCACGCCACCCAAAACCCTGCAAATGATGGCGCAACCCCTGACCGCTTGCCCCTGTGTCAGGGTATGTCGTTTTCGTCGACCGCGCCGTCAATCACGCGGTAGAGTCCGAGGCGGCGGTATGCCTGATGGATGACAGCCAGCAACGCCGCGCCGATGACGATGTAGTCCCACTTGCCGTTGAGAAGTCCTGATGTGAGTACGATGCCGCTGAACGCCACACCGGCGATGTATATGAGCAGTAATGCCCACGGAAGTCTCTGAAATCTTTTCATGTGAGTGCTATTGTATTGTGGTGAATATTTCCCGAAACCTGCTGAGCGGCATCATGTACTTGCCGTTGATTTTCGTCGCCGGTATCTCGCCGCGCGATATGCGCTCATAGACCACGCTCTTTTTCATGTTCAGGAGGATGCACATCTCCTTCACGTCAATGTTGCGGTCGGGGGCGACCCCGTTGATGAGGCGGTCGACCTTCGCCGACAGCTCTTTGACGCAGTTTATCAGAATGTTTGCCTGTCTGTCTGTCATCGTTTATGCTGTTAGTTTGCCGTTGTGATACCAATTTTTAACTGCGTCGGCTATCCGCGTTGTGATGGCGGTGTCGACCGGCTCGTCGGTCTGCGAGTCCCATAGCTCGATGGTGTCGATTGTGACCCGCATTGCCGTGGTCTCCGTCGTCACCGGCGTGGTGCAGCCGTCGCCGCCGGTGACATACCGTGCCGTGCCTCTGCCCGTGACCCATCCCGACAGCCCGAGCGCGTCGTCAAGGTCAAGCCCTGTGTCGACCGTGAAGCGGCAGCCGTCGCCGTCAAAAGGGGTGTAGGCGCACTCTTCGGCGCAGTCCACGGCGGCGATTACCGCCGTGGCTATGGTGTGGATGGTGGTGGGGTCGAGATGCTTCATGACGCTATGTTTACGAGGTTGGCTTTCTTGAAAGAGCGGTACTCTTGACGCTCGGTGTCGAAATAGGTCTGTAGCGTGTCGTTCGCCTTGCGACCCGTGCCTTGCGTGGCAGGTAGCATGGTCTCTTTGAGAGTGCCGTAGGCTTCGCGCAGAGAGCCGTCGACCTTGCGGAAATAGAATTTCACTATGCGGGTCTTCATCGCCGATTTGAGCTTTATGTTTGCCCACGCTGTTTTGAGAGCCTGTGACTTGGTGAAGCCGTTATGCTTGATAAACTGCCATGCGAGGGCGAATACTGACGCGAGTGTCGATTTTCTTTCGTTGTTCATTGTCTCAGGGTTTTAAAAGTGATTGTTTATAGTGTTCTTATTATATGTGCGTACATCTGCTGTCCAGCAGTCTTCACGGTGAATTTTTTGCCTTGGATTGCGCCGGTCTCTGACGCGGCTTTTGCCATGAATCCACGCGAATAGCGTTTGAACGGTACGCGCAGCGTGTCACCGTTGCCGAGTGTCCTTAATGCCGGTGTGAGGTGTTCTTTGATTTTCAAGTCTCGTATTGCCATATATTCAATTATTATTGTTATATTTGCGATGTTACGTTTATGTTTACGTTGCAAAGATATGGTAATAAATAATACCATCAAACAGAAATGGTATTTTTTATTACCAAATTAACATTAATTAAGAATATGGCTAAAAATGGAAAAAGGTATATAAATACAATCTCGTTAGTTATAAGCGGGTTGGCTCTCTTTGTGTCTGGAGTAGTTGCAGTTTTATGTCTGCCGTCACCTCATCATGTAGACTTTGATTATCAAGGTTTATTGGTAGGTATTCTTAGCTTGTTGGTGACGGTCTTGATTGGATGGCAGATATGGCTTGCTTTTGACTTAAAGGGATATGACCAAAGGATAGATGCACTTCATAAAAAGGCTGTTAAGGGAAATGAGAAGCTGAAGGGTGAGACGTATATGGTGTTGGCAAATAATTTTTTAGCGAGTGCTTATCATATCAGGAAGAATAATGACGTATATTACTATATATATTATTCCTTATTCAGTATAGCCAATTATTCCATAGGAGAAGACTTTAAGATTTGCATGGATAGAATTGAGCAACTGTCGAAAACCCCGCTTGAAAAATTGTCAATCTCACAAGAAGACAAAGAAAGGCTGGTCGGCATAGCTTCGTTAGTCGCTAACAAAGAGAAAATAACCAACTATAATTCGCTATTAAAATGGATACTTTCTTTGCCCGTAACAGGTTGATGTATTTGACGCTTTTGGGCGACAGCACAGATTTTCATAATCTCGTCATGCCAAAATTCCATGGCGAGTTTGGTTACTTGCTCGCTTTGTCTAATCACCTGCTCATATTCGGCGGTGTAATAGCCAAGTTCGTATGCCTGATTAAGAGTCATCGGTTCTCCTCCCTCGGTACAGGGCGTTAGTTAAACAAATCGTGTTAGTACCGTAACACAATGCAAAGATAATGGAAATAATAATTACCATACATTATGGAAGCAGAAAATATTATACTTCTCCGACTCCGGGCTTCGTATAATCACTTACGAAACATGGGAAAGGTACACACTCAAAAAGACTTTGCGGAATCTATTGGATGGCAACCCTCGCATTTATCATCGGCTTTCAACGGAAATTCCTCAAGGCTCACTAAGGGTCTTATGGAGAGCATTTGGGAAACATACCCTTTCTTTAATTTGCAGTGGTTATTAGGAAACGATGAGAATATGTTAACCAATCAAGAACCGGAGGGCGAAATATTGAAGAGCCAGCATGGTAGGGCGGAATTGCCTGTTGGGGAGTACCGCGAGGATGAGATACCCGAAAAGTTCATGACCTGTCTTGTCCCCATGTCCGCAATGGGCGGCTCGCTTGTTGGATTTGAAGAGAGCGGTGTGCGCCGGGAAGATTGCGAAAAGGTCGTTTCGCCGATTGCCGACACGGATTGGGCGGTGCCGGTGTGCGGTGACTCGATGGAGCCGGAATATCCCAACGGTTCACGTGTCTTCGTCAAGCAAATCAATCCCGGTGATTTCATTCAGTGGGGAAATGTGTTTGTCTTAGACACAACCAACGGTCTTATCATAAAGATGGTCATGCAGTCTGACAAAAAGGACTGTATCAAATGTGTGTCGCTCAATCCCTCTGGGCGTTACCAGCCTTTCGATGTCCCGATGCGCACTGTCCGTGCCATGTATCGTGTGCTTTTATGTGTCAGCATCAAATGATATATGGTAATATACTATCGTAAAAGGGTAAAGCTTTTCAAGGGCTTTAACATAAACTTCAGTAGGAGTGGGCCGAGCATCTCTGTAGGTCCACGTGGTGCCAAGCTGAATTTCAGTAAACGCGGAATATATGCTTCGGCGTGTATTCCCGGAACTGGCATATATATGCGCCAAAAAATTGCCGGAGGGAAAATAAATAAGCATACGCTATATGCGGATGCAGAACGACGAAGACTGCGTAAAGAAGCCGAGCGTGAGGCAGTGGAGCGAAATCCTATAGGCTTTTTCTTCGGGTTTCTTTTTATGCTTTTCGGTTTTTGGGGACCTCTTTTTACCGATATGTCATGGTGGTGGTGTCCGATATTGATTTTAGTCGGAATTGTGGCTATTATAATCGGTTCGTTTATTCATCGGAGTGTTCAGATTGATGACTCTGGGAACACCTCGGCTGATGACAATAACGGCTATAGCGTAGAACCGCCGGAAGTAAAGGAGATAGAGAGTCCGCTGTATATGGATGCAGATAGGAAGACTCCTGAGACTCCTGTTATTTGTCCCAATCCTAATGACAATCTGATAATCATTAAAAACGCTGACCCTTTTCTTAAGGATGCGGCAAGGTTTATAATAAATGAAGATTTTGCAACTACGTCAAAAATACAACGCCATTTTCAGATAGGATATGGTCGTTCTTGTAAAATCATGGATCAACTTGAACGTGCTGGGATTGTTGGCGTAGCATCAGGGGCGAGACCCCGCCAGGTCTTAATTAATGGTGACAGTATAGAGCAAGTGCTTGATGCAATTCAATTAGAGGAAGAGTCGCTTACTCCCGAAGAAGAGATTCTTGCGCGTAGGGCGGCTATATGGACAGAAATCGAATCCCAAAAGAGTCAGGAAGAATGTGAGTTTGAAAATAATGTCAGGAAGGCAAGGGATATAATATCGCTCGCTGGAAACGAGGAAAAGAAAGGGATGATAAAAGAGGCTATTACGCATTATGAAGAGGTCGTTTCTTTGGAAGTTCCCGTTAAGCTGCCGTATGACCGCCTGCCCATTCTTTATCGCAAATTTAAAAATTATGAGGATGAGATTCGGGTTTTAAATACGGCTATAAAGGTATTTACAAAGGAAAATGAAAGCCGGGCGACCTACGCGATAAAACTTGGATACGTGGATTTTACTAAAGCCATGCAGGCTTTGGAGGAAAATGAAAGCGTTAGAGATGAGAAAGGAATCGTGTTACTTTCCCTCTATGACATAAATATTTATTATGACCGCTTAAAGAAAGCGAAAAATCTATTAGACAAAAACAAATGACAATGTAATGGCAGAAGAGAAAAAGAAACGCTGTTTTATGATTACTCCTATAGGAGAATCGGGGTCTGAAATACGTGGAAAAGCAGACGGCGTTATTAGTGCTGTAATCAGACCTATTGTTGAAAAGTTTGGATATACTTTAATTTGCCCACATGAAATGGCAAAAAATGGGTCTATAACACAACAGATAATCGAAGAAATCCTAAAAGATGAATTGGTGGTTGCTAACTTAACGGGTCTAAATCCAAATGTAATGTACGAACTTGCGATTCGCCATGCTACAAAGAAGCCTGTAATCACCATATCGGAAAATAGCACTAAGTTACCTTTTGATATATACAATGAACGAACTCTGTTTTATGAGGATAACATGTCTTATGTAAATATTTTAAGGCAAGAGCTTGAAAAAATGATTAAAGAACCATCTAATACCAAAGAAATAGACAATCCGATATTTAGGACTAAATTTGATTTGGAAATACGTAAATCACTCCCTGATAATGAAGAGGGAAAGGCGTTAGAGTTGATTATAAATAAATTAGGTCTGCTTGAAAATGCCATGTCTACCTCCATGGCTGATTCCGTGACTAAAAGTAATACATCCTATAAGATTTTTATTGAAAACTGCCTTAGCAATTCTTCTGTTGATAAAGCCTTGGAAATAGGTGCAAACGATACAGTCCAGGATGTCTTGGATAAGATATATTTCCTTATCGAACCATTGGTCGCGGCTTATAAATATATGCAATCGTGGGTGCTTCGTGAGGCTGATACAGGCTTATACATGATTATGTATGAGGTAACAAGCTTGGTTCCTGCTAAATATGTATTTGCTGAAAATAGTCGGTGGCAAGTTGTTGAGTGGAATAAATATAAGCTGTCTCAATCCCAACATCATAAAGGATATCGAAATAGACATTTATATAGTTGATGTTAAAGGGAAAATTAACGCATAGAATATAAACTATATTACACTTTAATCATATTCAGCCATGGCAATAGAGTTAAAGGATTTTATAAAGGCTACGCTATTAGATATTGTCTCCGCAATCAAGGAGACGCAACAAGAAGCACCGGCAGGGGCGATTATCGCTCCTAACGTGACGAGTGTCACTCATGATGCACCTGATATAAAGTGGGATGATGATCGCGGACATTCAATCATATCGAGTATCGAATTTGATGTCGCAGTGTCTGCATCATCCGAGTCAGCCAAGAGCAATGATAAATCTGTCGGCATACAGGTAATTGAATCCGTTTTAGGCTTTTCTCATAAAGACCGCGAGTGCGAATCCGACTCTTTTGAGAATATTTCCAGAATAAAGTTTTCAATTCCCCTTGTGTATCCCTAAAAGATTCCCAAGCTTGAGCAGCTGATGAAAAATCAATGAACCCCTCTTTTTGCGCTCGCGCCCAAACACCACCGGGGTCTCGATGGCAACGCGCTTCGCCAGCCTCAGGGAAAGCAGTGTCAGGGAGACGAATAAAGCCGCCTCTGACAATCCGATAATCAGGTCTAAGATGGAAGCCAAGTCAGTAATTAAATTCATCAGATAATTTCTCTCCGGCACGAGTTGAAATTAAATGGTGTGTCAGTGCCGTGACACTATACAAAGATAATGAAATCGCATTTATTAAACAAATAAAATATTAGTTATGAAAAAGTTATTGCTATTGTTGGCATTGTTGATGCCTGTGTGCTTCTCTTCTTGCGGAAGCGATGAAAAAGACGAACCTGCTAAGGAGTCTGTGATGCTTGACAAGGATAATGTTTCTATAAAAGTAGGTGATGAAGTTAATATTCAAATTAGTGGTTGCAATCCTGAAGACTGCACCGTATATACAGATGACGAATTTGTTGTCGACCCGATAATATATAGACAAAAACTTAATGTTTCCGGTCTACATGTTGGTACTACCAGTGTCTATGTCAAACACCATAATGGAAACATAGGACGTTGTGTGGTCAACGTGGAAGCAAAAACATTTTACCTTGGGAACCCGGTCCTTGATTTCGGACTGTCAAGAGATGAAGTGTTGTCAAAAATGAACGGAACTGTGCATCTTGAATATGAGAGTGGTAATTTTGAGGAGGAAGAGCGTGCCTCGGGTATCATATTTTATCACAATTACTGTTTTAATTCCTCCAATGGAAAGCTGGAGAGTGTTAGCACTTCTACGTATTCAGAAAAATACCCTGAGGCCCTTGTCTCTTTAACGGAAAGGTATCGCTCTATGAATCCTCAACCAAACAAAAGCCGAGTTTGGCTTGAATACCCCGGAAAGATGGTGGTTAATCTTAGAAAAAAAGGTGGGAACGGAGGCTACCAAGTTTGCTACGCACCTACATTGGATATTATGGATTTATATTGGCAAATAGACTGACAGTCGATGAAATAGATAGCCGGACTCATGAAGCCCGGCTATTGTTTTGTCGGTACTACAGTCCGTCAAGCAGCTCGAAGCCTTTTTCAACCTCGCGCTGGAGTACCTTTGCATAAATCTGTGTCGTCGCTATGTCGGAGTGGGCGAGCATCTTGCTCACGACCTCGATGGGCACACCGTTTGACAAAGCCCATGTAGCAAATGTGTGGCGACCCATGTGCATCGTGAGATTCCCTTTTATTCCTGCCATAGACGCGATTGCTTTGAGGAATACGTTTGCTTTTTGATTGGTAATCCGGTTGAGGTTGTAGTCATAGCGCTCAAGTATCTCCCTCGCCTTGGATATTAGCCTGATTTTATACCGGGAGCCTGTCTTCTGCCTCTTGTCATCAAGATACAGCTTGCCATCCTCGGAATAAACATCTTCGCGTGACACCTTGCACATGTCGGCGTAGGCAAGTCCCGTGTAACAACTGAATATGAACATATCCCTGACAAATCCTATTGTCCCCGTCAGTGGGAGTGCTTCAATGGCGGTGCGTTCACTCTCGCTGATAAATTTGATGCTGTCCGTCTTCCCTTTGGAAATCTTCATCCCCTCATAAGGCGACTTTTCCAGCAGACCGGCTATTATGGCGCGGTTTATATACACCTTCAACGCCTTGTGACACCCGTGTATGCTTGACTGCTTGTTCAAGATACTTTTAAGGTGTTCGTCAAACAACATGACATTTTGCCTTGTGAGGTCTTTGAATGTACGGATTTTGCCCCATCTTTGTAAATTATGAAGCGTCACCATGTGTTGCCGGACAGTGTTCTCACGTATGTCAGTCCTGCCTTTTATGGCATTCTCCATCCAGTCAAGAAAGTCGGTCGAGGCGTTACGGCGCGATGTGGTGAGCTTCTCTATCTGAAAATCATCATCGTTGGTCAGCCTGCATATCTCGCTGTATTTTTGTTCTATGGTTTTGTTCAACGCGATTGCCTGCGGATGATTGAATACTCGCCCGTTGTTCCATTGCTTTTTTGTCACGTTCACGCCCGTGCTAAGCCTCTTCCGTTTGCCGTTGGACGTTATTTCAATCTCAACGCTTCCTGTTTCGACATTGGTTGCAGTCTTTCTGCGGTCAAAAATCACTCTTACTGTCGCTTTCATTGTCAAGTGTTAAAACGGTACATTTCTGGTACATTTTTGGTACATCGAAAAAGTGTACCAAAAAATGTACCCAAATATACGGAAATTTATGGATATGTGTGGAGATTCGCGGAAATAAATTTCCGTATTGGAATTGATGTGAGGCTCTGTAATTCAGGGCGATAAGGCGTAATGGGCTGTGGGGTAGGGGTATAAGAAAAGCGGCGTGGAAGCTGCTCAGTATGCCCGTGGGGAGTCGAACCCCAATCGACGGAACCGGAATCCGTAATTCTATCCATTGAACTACGGGCACATTTCTAGATAATTCGTGTGCAAAAGTACAAAGTTTTTTGTAGTTTTGCAAATGTAAGTATAGGAACAATCATAAATGAATGTAAAAATAGATGCTACCTGGCGCGATGAGCTTGCTGCGGAATGGGAGAAGCCCTATTTCGTGACATTGACCGATTTTGTGCGTCGGCAATATAGCGACAGGACTCATCCGGTATATCCCCCTGCAGCTAAGATATTTGCTGCATTTGACGAGTGTCCTTTCGATAAGGTCAAAGTGGTGATTTTAGGTCAGGATCCCTATCATGGTCCCGGTCAAGCCAATGGTCTGTGCTTTTCGGTAGGTGCCGGTGTGCCGCTGCCTCCGTCGCTGATAAATATATTCAAGGAGGTGCAGGATGACCTCGGACTTGACGCGTGTCCTACTGACGGCGACCTTTCCCGGTGGGCTCGTCAGGGTGTGTTGTTACTTAACTCGACTCTTACCGTGCAGGCACATCAGGCAGGCTCCCATCAGGGTAGAGGTTGGGAGACATTTACCGATGAAGTGATTATGCGTCTGAATAATGACCGCGAACATCTTGTGTTTATTCTGTGGGGGTCCTATGCAATAAAGAAGGGGGCGTTTATTGACCGTAGCCGTCATTGCGTGATTACCTCGCCTCATCCTTCGCCTCTCTCCGTTTATCGTGGCTTTTTCGGCTCAAAACCGTTCAGCCGTGCAAACGCTTACTTGAAAGAACATAACGAAACACCGATTGACTGGCGATGAAAAACAGTGTGACACTTGAATCGCGCATTGAACGTGCGCGACAGTTGCGAAAAGAGGGCCATACCTGCTCTCAGTGTGTATATATGGTATTTGATGACATACACGGTCTTTCTCCGGAAAAAGCTGCAGCCGTGTCGTGTGGTCTTGGAGGCGGAGTCGGAGGGCAGCATAACGTATGCGGCACTGTATCGGCTCTCTCCCTTGTCGCGGGAGATTTGATATATGACGGCAATCCAAAAAGCAAGATTCCGGTGTATTCGTTTATAAAGAGCTGCTGCGCGGAGTTTGCCGCCCAAAACGGCTCGATTGTATGCGCCGAACTCCTTGCCGACACTCCTCGCCGCAAGCCCTGCATGGAATATATCGTGGATTCAATCACCATACTTCACCGTCACATTGATGAAGAGTAGACTGTTGCTGTTTTTCTCATGCCTTTTTTGCGTAATAAGTGCTTTTTCCGATGATACGCAAAGTGGTATCTTTGACCCCGCCTTCCGTACCTTGGAGGTAAAGGTCGAGGGCTATGAGATGCAGCAGCCTATATTGATATTAGGAAGCAACGACCGCATAGTTATCAGTTTTGATGAATTGGCAAGCGAGCGCAGCTATCTGCGTTATTCGCTCGTTCACTGCGATGCCATGTGGCGTCCGTCCGGACTAGTGGAAAGCGAGTTTTTAGATGGGTTTAATCAGGGAGATGTCGAGGATTACGAGTATTCCGACGCTACGACTGTCAATTACGTGCATTATCGCATCGTGTTGCCTAACGAGCAGATGCGTTTCACCGTTTCCGGCAATTATCTCTTGCGTGTCTACCGCGAAGATAATCCCGACAAGGCATTGCTTCAGGCGCGGTTCTCGGTAAATGAGAATGTCGTGAAAATAGCCGGTGAGGCGACATCGCGCACTGATATCGATTATAATGACCGTCACCAGCAACTGAACTTTATGGTTGACGTCGACCGCGAGCCGATACATAATATCTACACCGACCTGAAAGTTGTCATCACCCAGAATAGCAGGGATGACAACCGGCAGATGATAACAGCGCCTCAGCGGGTGTCGGGCACAACGGCATATTATGAGCATCTGCGCAATCTTATATATCCCGCTGGCAACGAATATCGCCGCTTCGAGACGGTATCGGTCAACTATCCGGGAATGAATGTCGCAGAGATTGTGTATGCCGACCCGTTCTATCATCTCAGGCTCTATGACGACGTGCCGCGTGTCAACACGCAGTTTGTCTACGACATGACCCAGAACGGGCGATTCAAGATACGCGAATACAACTCCGATTACAGCGATGTGGCGGCTGATTACGTGGTGGTGCATTTCAAACTCAATACACCACCCATGACGGGTTATGACATCTTTATCGACGGTGATCTCACCAACCGTCGCTTTAATCCTGAAAGCCGCATGCACTATGATTATACCGACAATTCTTATAAGGCATCCATGCTGTTAAAGCAGGGTTCTTATAATTATCAGTATCTTGCCGTCCCGGCTGGAACAATGACCGGTATGACCGGAATAGTTGAGGGCGATTTTTATCCTACGATCAATGAATATCTGATACAGGTGTATTACCGTGAACCGGGTGGTCGGTATGACCGTCTACTCGGCACCACAGTATTATTTTCAGGTAAATAAATGGAAACGGAAGAAATTATGTTACAGATACAGGATGCGCTCGTGTCGCTTGACCTTATCGAGCGCTTTTTTTGCTGCGATTTAGACAAATGTCTTGGCGAATGTTGCATTGAAGGCGATGCGGGGGCACCCATCACCCGTGAGGAGTATGACAAGTTGAAAGAGATACTCCCTGTAGTGTACGATGATCTTACACCGGCGGCACAACGAGAGATTGACGAGCACGGAGTAGGGTATATCGACGAGGAAGGCGACCTTGTTACTTCCATTGTCGACGGCAGGAACTGTGTATTTACCTGCTACGAGCCGGGAGGCATGTGCCACTGTGCCATCGAAAAGGCTTATCGGGAAGGAAGGATAGCCGATTTCAGGAAGCCCGCGTCATGCTATCTGTACCCTGTTAGGCTTACCAAATATCCCTCATTTACGGCTGTCAATTATCACCGTTGGAAAATATGCAAGGCTGCCGAGATACTCGGAAAAAAAGAGGGCATAAGGCTTTATCAATTCCTTAAGGACCCTCTTACAAGTTATTTCGGCAAAGAATGGTACGACGAGCTTGTCACGGCATGTGAGGCGTACCTCGAGCAATACGGCGATACTAATCAGTGAGGCGTAGCATAAAATTCGAGCAGACGGGTGCGCAGTATCAGCTCGTAGCCTGCCTGTATGCGCTCGGCGGTTGCCCTTAGTGCTTTTGTCTTGCTTTGCTCATATTCGCTCGGTGTCGCTCTTCCGAGGTTATATTTCTCCCTCATTGCTTCGAACGCTTTTTGTGCTGCATCTTCCGCCACTTCACTTGCTTTCAGCTTATGTCGGGCACCATCAGCCTGGTAATACGCCTGTTGGATTGACTTGAAAAGCCGCTGGCATGCATCATCGTATTGAAGGCGCGCGGTCACACTTTGTACTTTTGCCCGGTTTACCGAATTGCGTGTATTAAGTGCGTCGAATATCGGTATGTTCAGTGAAAATCCGAAATAGGTGCTGTAATTGTTTTTCATCTGTTTGCCAAACGGGTCATTGGGCATACCTGATATCTTGTAGTAGGAACTTCCGAGACCGGCGTTGAAATTTACAGTGGGTATGTAGCCGGTCTTGGCAAGCGAAATGTTTTTATCTGAAGCGATGATACCGTTACGTGCCGCAAGTATGGTATGATTATGCTGCAACGCCGCGTCGTAAACATCTTCAGGCGTCAATGTAAGAAGTGAAGAGTCGTCATCAAGCGGGCTTACGTCGAAACCGTCGATGTCGTCAAGTTCAAGGAGTTGTGCGAGATCCACAAGGGCGAGGCGTATGTCGTTTGCGGTCTGTGTCCGGTTCAGTTCATCCTGGGCGAGTTGTGACTTCGCTTCAAGCATGTCGATTTCCGGTATTTTACCGGCTTCGAGCAGTGCGGAGCGTCGTTCAAGCTCGTATTCCGACAGTTCGACCTGCCCTATGGCTACTTCATTAAGCTCCTTGCAGTAGAGCACTTGAAGGTATGCAGTGATTACATTGAGCGAGATGTCCTCTTTTGCCGCTTCATATTGCTCGGTGACTGTGGCGAGATTTGCCTTGGCATACGCTACCTGACGCGTTGTCGACAGACCTGAGAATATGGGCAGATTGAAAGATGCGCCCCACTGGAAATTGGATGTGTTGCGGTCGGCATACGTGTTCTCAGCTGTAAGTCCACGCCCGATGTTCCATGACTGCCCGGCATTAGCCGAGAGAGTCGGAAGATAGCGTGATTTAGCGTCGGTGACATTTTGCTGCGAGGATGCGACATCGTTTTGCCGCGACTTGATTGTGATATTATTTTCTACGGCATAGCTTATACACCGGTCGAGATCCCAGGTCTCGGCAATGGCGGGGAGCGTGCCCAATAACAGTGCCGGATATAGTAACAGATGCTTCATGACAGTCGTAAAATGGATTTATCAATCATTTTTCTCATTACCTCTGAGGCGCGTGGTCTTGTCAATACCTGACTTTACCTCTATGTTGATGCCGTCGGATAGTCCGGTGACAATGCTGCGGCGCTCAAACTGCTGTGCCGGTTCTTCGGCAGTCAGGCAATATACAAATGTGCTGTCGCCTGCCCACTCGATGACTCCTTCCGGGATGGTAAGCACACTATCGGCATGATTCAGGCGTATTGAGGCATTCGCACTGTAGCCTGCGCGCAACTGCACTGTGTCGGGCACTTCGATTGCAGCTTTGAGCTCAAATGTGTTTGAGCCGTTTTCCTCCGTGCTTTTCGGGGCGATATATTCAATCACTGCGTTGGGCGATACTCCGGGAAGCGCTCCGATAGATATTGTGGTAGTCATGCCGGGCTGGAGCAATCCCACTTCGGTTTCATCTACCTTACCCTTGAATATGAGATTGGTCATGTCGGCAATTTTTGCCACCGTGGTTCCATCGTTCATTGTGTTTGCCTGGATTACGGAAGTACCAACCTTGACAGGCACTTCAAGGATAAGACCGTCGATTGTGGCTCGTACAAGGGTGTTACTCTGTTGGGCGTTGCTTGTCGATATACCGTCTCTTACGATTGAGAGCGCATCGACAGCCGATTCATATTCGGCACGCGCTTTCTCAAGTGTGACACCTGACTGCTCATATTCTTCACGGCTTACAAACTTTTTGTCGTAAAGCGACTTTGTGCGATCGTGTTCGATTTGTGCCTGATTCATCGAAATTCGTGCCACTTCCACGCGGTTTTGTGCCGATGACAGTTGCGACTCCTCGGGAATCACCTTGATTTTGGCAATGATGTCGCCCTCTTTTACAAGGTCGCCCGGCTCGACGTTTATTTCCGAGATAATGCCTGAAATCTGAGGTTTGATCTCGATTTCATCTCTCGGCTCGATTTTGCCGGTAAGTACTGTGCGACGCTCGATGTTGCCTATCTCCGGTGTCACAATCTCATAAACTGTGGTCTTTGACCTCGAATTGTAGAACAGATAGACAAATGTGCCTAAAAACAACAGGGCTACAAGAGTCCAGATTAAAATGCGAATTACCTTTTTCATTATTGTGATGAAGTTTTGTTTATTTATCGTTAAGAGCCTCGATAGGTTTTATTCTCATTGCTTTGATTGCGGGTACGATACCGGCCGCCGACCCCAGGGTCAGGAATACGACAAGTATGGTCATCGCGTTCATGAAAGTGAGCTGGAATCCGGGCGTATTGCCGTCTTCGGTTGTCATTATCGCAACAATATGGAGCACTATCACGGCAAAACATATACCTGCGATACCTGCCACAGTTGTCAGCACGATACTTTCTGAAAGAATCTGCATGATTATGTCGCGCGGTTTGGCGCCTATGGCGCGTCTTACACCTATCTCCTGGGTGCGCTCCTTGACAATAATCCACATTATGTTACCAACTCCGATTATTCCCGCGAGAAGCGACCCGAAGCCTACAAACAGAACAAGGATGTCGACACCGCTGAACACATTCTCCACCATTGCAAATTCCTCCGAGACATCCCAGAATTCTATTGCCTGGGTGTCTTCGGGATGGATAGGATGGCTTGCCCTGATGATGCGCTCTATTCGCGGACGGATGGATGTGGGGGTTGTCCCGTTTTTGCATGAAAGGATTACCATGCCCACATTCTGCCCTATGTTATAGGCGCGCTGCATAGTGGAGTGGGGCACGAGTACCATCTCGTCAATTTTACCGTTGATGTTTATTTCGGAAGTCTGTCCGGCAACTCCGACAATACGATAATAGATGTTGTCGAGTGCAACGAATTTTCCTATCGGAGAACCTGTGCCGAACAGTTCTGCCGCAACCCGTTTGCCGAGTACACAAACCTTACGGTCATTGCTGCCGTCGGAGTCGTTGATAAACCTGCCCTCATATATGACAGGCTTGTTGATAAGAGGATATTGGCTCTCGATGCCTTGTATCTGGGTGGCATAGCTCTTGTCGCCATGGATAGCCGTGGTCGAATAGGTAGTGACTGCCGATGACGCGTTTATCTCCGGAATGCTCTTACGCATGTTGTCTATGTCGGTCTGGGTCAGTGACCACCACATCCCTTTACTGAATCCTTTGTATGGTATGCTTGTGTTGCCGGCAAACACGAGAGCGGTGTTTGTCGAGAATCCGGCGAAATTTCTTCGCAGCAGATCTTGAAAACCTTGTGCTCCTCCCCACAGCATCGCAAGCATTGCCGTGCCCCAGAATATACCGAACGCGGTCAGGAAGGTGCGCGTCTTATTTCTGCCGAGTGTGGCGGTGATTTCTTTCCAGTTGTCTATGTCGAATACGGGATTTTTCATATTGCGCCATTCTTTATTCTGTCCTTAATGCCTCTACCGGGCGTATCTTTAAAGCCCGGAGCGCCGGAAAGAGTCCGGCAAGTGCTCCGGCAACAATCAATACCAGCGTCACTTCAAGGGCGAGTGATATACTGACCGTCGGGTCTTTTATGAAATCCGAACCGGCAAACATACGTGAAAGAATCTCTGTACCGATTGTGCCGAGAAGTATGCCGAAATAGCCGAATACGGTTGTCATCGCCACGCTTTCCAAGATCACTTGCTTAAGTATGCGCGCCGGTTTTGCACCGATGGCGCGACGTATCCCGATTTCATGGGTACGTTCTCTTACTGATACAAACATGATGTTGCTCACGCCGACGATACCCGTTATCAGTGTCAGCAGTCCGATTACCCACATCACAGTGTTTAATATGTCGGTTACCTTTAGGTTGCTTATATAGTTGGAAAAGCGGTTCCAGACCCACACGGCACTGGAGTCATCGGGATCGAACGATTCGGATTTGCCCAATGTCGCGCGTACTTTTTTCTCAAGTTCGTCAGCTTTTTCAAGCGTGTTGATGCCGGAAGCAGATACACGCAGGGTGCTGAGTTTATCATCGTATCCCTTCAACGCTCTTGCCGTGGTGTAGGGAATATAGATGCTGCTTTGCCATTGGTGGTCATATACTCCTACTACCGTAAACGACAGCCCGGTCATGTTGACTACGTTGCCTACCGCCTTGTCCGCGCTGCCGAAAAGCGTCTCCGCGCTTTTCTTGTCGAGAACAATGGCTTTTCGTTGCGTCTCAAGGTCATGGTCGTTGATGAAACGCCCGTGGCTCATGACAAGCTGCTCCTGTGCTTCCGGAAACACACCGGTATAAGACTTGTTCACGTAATCGCGTGACGTGGATATGTTGGCTGACGGCATGCTTAATTGCGCGGCGGCATAATCGACCATATCGGCATTTTCGCGTTCGATTTTCTCAAGATCGGTGTTGCGGATATTTATCACACGTCCCTCTTTTAATCCTTTATAGGGCAACGAGGCATATCCCGGCCACACCTGTATTATGTTGGCGCGTTTGGCAAAGTCTCCATCCTCAAAGGAGTTCAATACACCTTTGGCGAGCCCTACGAGCATGATGAGCATGAATATGCCCCAGGCGACGGAGATGCCGGTCAGTATCGTGCGCAGTTTGTTGGTGCGCATCGTCTGCCATATTTCATTTATAAGGTCGAGCATCGGTCAATCCATTATAAGTCCGTCGGAAATCCTGATAATGCGGTTGGTCTGTGCGCCCACATTAGGGTCGTGGGTCACTATCACCGTGGTCATGCCTTCGTCGTTGAGCTGACGGAATATCTTCATGACCTCAACCGAAGTCTTGCTGTCAAGTGCGCCTGTCGGCTCGTCGGCAAGGATGATTGCCGGATTGGTGATGAGGGCACGTGCTATCGCCACACGCTGCTTCTGACCACCCGACAGTTCGCTCGGCAGATGGTGGGACCACTCTTTCAGCCCCATCCTGTCAAGCTGCTCAAGTGCCAGTTTATTGCGTTTGCGTCGCGGCACACCTTGATAGAATAGCGGTAACGCAACATTTTCCATCGCATCCTTATAATTGATGAGGTTGAATGACTGGAACACAAATCCTATGAGCTTGTTGCGAAGTTCCGCCGCCCTGTTTTCACTTAGATTTTTTATCAGGGTACCGTCAAGTACGTACTCGCCTGTGTCGTATGAGTCGAGTATGCCCAATATGTTAAGTAGTGTGGATTTTCCAGAGCCTGACGCTCCCATGATTGACACAAGTTCGCCTGTGTCAATGTCAAGGTTGATACCTTTCAATACGTGCAGCGGCACTGCACCGGGATAGGTCTTGTTTATGTCGGAAAGATGTATCATAGCTTTACTTTTCCTGCTTTTTTATGGGTTAGATGCGTAAACCCGTAAAAAAGTTGCAACGTGATTATATAAAATTTAAACAAAAGTAGTAAAGCTCTCTGGCGTAGCCACAAAATTATACTTCAATTTTATAAATTTAACAGATACTAACGTCATCTCTTTCCAATATACCGGTATATTTGCATTAATAAGCTTGGACGAAATATGAAGCATAAAGTGAAAGTGACGGTGCTTGACACCAAATTATATCCTGAATACCAGCAGCAGTATTGCGCCAATCCTTGTTCAGGGAAATGTCCGGTATATAACAAGGGCGATGAGTTTATATTTTATCGCGACGACGAGCGTGATGATTTCTGGCACTGCGGACTAAACACCCTCATAAAAACCGATTGTAATCCTGATGAGATTGCCGGTGGTCCGAAGAAACCTTTCTGCTCCGAGGCTTGGGATGCCATATCGCGTTATATCTACACGGGGTTGCAGGGAGGCTCTATAATGAAAGGATGGATGCGCGACGAGAACACTATGATTACCTGTTGCAACGACGGTACGCGCCCTGTAATCTTCAAAATCGAGCGAATCGACTACGAATAATCATATATAAATAGATATAATCTATACGGATAAATTTATGAATATCAGACTATTTGTTGCCAATTTGCTTGCGCTTATAATTATTATGTCAATGTCAGGTTGTAGTACAACTAAATCGACGCAGAAAATCATAGGGCATGAAAATCTCATAATATATTATGACCCTCAAGGCGGCAATGGTGAATTGATTGAAGCTGCGAAAAAATATGGCTCTGATGTCTTGTATGTTTATAAAAATATCAACGGTATTGCCGTGACTGTCCCCGATGGTAAAACAATACAGGAGGCGACAAAGTATTACGACGGCATTAAAGGAGTATTGTCGGTCGTGGAAGACGGGAAGATGCAGATTTATTGAATTGTAGGCATTATTAAGACAAATGACGTTGTGGATATGAATGATTTAGTAACTATCAGGCAAGAAGAAGAGAGAGATTTCGATACGATTAGAAATGTTGTCAAAGCGGCTTTTGCAGGCGCGGAGCATACTGACGGTGATGAACATAATCTTGTTGACCGACTGCGTATTACTGATGAATACATTCCGGAGTTGTCGCTTGTCGCCGAAGTCGATGGAATGATTGTCGGACACATGATGTTCTCACGAATATCCATTGGAAATGTCTGCGCTTTGGCGATGGCTCCAGTGGCGGTAATTCCATCTTTTCAAAATAAAGGCATCGGACAGACGCTTATAATGACCGCGCATAGGCGAGCCAAAGAGATGGGCTATTGTTGCTCGGTAGTTCTTGGCTCTCCGGGATATTACAGTAAGAGCGGTTATCTTCCCGCCTCAACATTTGGTATCATGTCGCCTTTTGACGTTCCACCACAATTTTATATGGTATATCCATTAAATCCACCATTGCCTGAAGGTACGGTCAGATATTCGGATGCGTTCGGAATTTAATTCGATTGATTCATGCTTAAACGGTGATTAGTCCATTCATTCTCCGGGTCAATATCATTATAAAACCGAAAATTACTGCATAGATAAATACGCGGATATTATTCAAAGTATAAAAATTCATCCCCGTCGGGTTATGGTGACCGGCGGGGATGCGAGTTTGTCTGTTATGGTAGGATTAGTATCCTATCGTGAAGCGCTCCTTATGATGGGAAGGCGTATCAAGTTCATCAACCATCGCCTTGGCGTAGTCGCCTACGGTGATATGGCTGTTACCATTGCTGTCGACAATTAGATCATCCTTGCCGAGGCGGTATGTGCCGGTTGCTTCACCGGGCTCAAGCACTCCTGCCGGCGAGAAAAATACCCAGTCAATATCCTTTTCATTGTTGAGGGTTTCGAGATAGAATTTTCCGAGAGATTTCACTCCGCCCATGATTTCTGCGGGGATTGCGCCGCTGTCAACCACGCGGAGTCGCGGGGCACAGAAAAGGGTGCCGGCACCTCCGACTATAAGCAGCCGCTTTACTCCCGCCTCTTTGGCGGCTTCAAGAATACGCGGATAATTCTGTAGGGTAAGATTATAGATGTCGGGATTTGTCCAACCGGGATTATAGGCACTTATTATAGTGTCATATCCTTTGAGGTCGGCTGCGAGAGCCTTGGTGTCGGCAACATCTACCTTTTTCACTGTAAGATGTGGATTATTAACCTTTACATTTTCAGGATTACGAATCAGAGCTTCTACTTCATAACCACGTGAAAGGAGTTCTTTCAGGATGGCGCTGCCTACGAAACCGCTTGCGCCGATGAGTGCTGTTTTCTTCATATTATCAATATTTTTTGATTTTCTTGTTGCAAAGATAACATCTGAAAAACCCGAAAGTCAAGAAGGCACTTGAATGACAGATAGTTTCATCGAGGTTAGTAATGTAGTGAACCAATTATTTATAAAATTTGAATTAACGATTTTTAACTGGAGCCAAAAATATATATTGCATACTTCCGGAATGTTAGTTACCTTTGTAGAGTAATTTAAGTGACATGATGTTATGAACGAAGAATTATATCCCGAATGTCCTATACGCAATATCCTTGCGCGTTTCAGCGACAAATGGTCGTTGCTGGTGCTCTACACGCTGAATCTTCAGCCGACTATGCGTTTCAATACACTGCGACGGGAGATACCTGACATTTCACAGAAGATGCTCACCAATACGCTTCGTACGCTTGAAGATGACGGGTTGGTGACGCGCACCGTTTATGCCGAAGTGCCTCCGAGAGTGGAATACAGCATTACCGAACGGACACGTTCGTTGTTTCCTCACATCAATTCACTAATCGGGTGGGCAAAAGAGAATATGGCGGCAATATTGAAAGACCGCGCCGGTCATAGAAACAAGTAATTTTACAACAAAATAAATATAGAATACGATGATTGAATATATAAAAGGTCAGCTTGCGTCTCTGACCCCTACCGATGCTGTGATAGAGACTTCCGGTATCGGTTATCTTCTCGAGATATCCCTCACAACCTACACTGCACTGGAGGGTAGCACAGGGAATGTCAAGCTACTTGTCCATGAGGTCATACGCGAGGATGCACATATACTGTTCGGTTTCATTGACGAGCGTGAACGCAGTTTGTTTCGGTTGTTGATAGGAGTGTCGGGTGTCGGGGCAAACACTGCGCGTATAATTTTGTCATCGATTCCTGTCGCGGAACTTGAAATCGTGATAACCTCAGGCGACCATTCGCGGTTGAAAAATGTGAAAGGCATAGGCATAAAAACCGCACAAAGAATAATTGTTGACCTCAAGGATAAAATAAAACCGGGTGATGACGCGTTACTAATTCAGCCGCCGGTTACCAATGAGTCATTTGACGAAGCGCTTGCCGCCTTGATGATGCTCGGGTTTCCGCGCCCGCAGTCGCAGAAAGTGCTTAAAAAGCTCTTTGATGTTGACCCGGCTTTAAAGGTCGAGACCGCCATAAAAAAAGCGCTGTCGATGCTTTAGCCGTCGAGTCGCGGGATGTCGCGGTGAGAGTTTTGGTGGTAATCCACTTGCGATGTTACGAATTAGGCGTAGACTTACAAAGATATTGCTATGTGCTGTTGTCCCGGGCTTCATTTTAGGTTCGGCTAACGGTTTTTTTGTACGTGCGCAGTATCATGAATCAAGTCTGATGCCGCCCCCGCCTCCTCCGGGAGGACCTGTAGTGGTCCAGGATTCCACAGGCTCACCATTCCCTGTTCAGCCAACCATACCCCCTGATTATGAGGCTCTCGCTGAAGATGAGCTTGCCGCCGATCTCTCGACACCTGATAACGTGCGCACCGAAGCGGAATATGATATAGAATCGGGGTGTTACATTATCCGTACAAAAGTCGGCGACTTTGAGGTTGCAACTCCTTTCATGCTCACTCCGGAACAGTATGGCAACATGGAGTTGCGCAAATCGATGCGTACTTATTTCAACAAGCGTAATTCCGAACTGCTCCAGGGCGAGAAAGACAAGGAGCCGTTCAATGTGCTTGACATGAATTTTGCCCTCGGCCCGCTTGAAAAGATATTCGGTCCCGGAGGTGTGCAGTTGAAGACACAAGGCTCCGTTCAGATTTCGGCAGGTGTTAAAAGTAACAAGACCGATAACCCGGCACTGTCGCTTACCGCGCGTCGCAAGACATATTTTGATTTCGACCAGAAAATACAGGCAACTATCAATGCCTCGGTAGGCGACAGGATGAAATTTAACATGTCGTATAACACCGATGCCACCTTTGATTTTGACTCTAAGAATATCAAGCTGCAATATGAGGGTACTGAGGATGATATAGTCAAGAGTATCGAGGCTGGTAACGTGAGCATGACTACCGGTTCCTCGCTCATAAGAGGAAGCACCGCGCTTTTCGGTATAAAGTCGCAGTTGCAGTTTGGCAAGTTGACGGCTACGGCACTTGTGTCACAGCAAAACAGTGAGTCGCGTACTGTCAATACCAAGGGTGGTGTGCAGACCACCGATTTCAGTATCAATGCCGATGAATATGACCAGAACCGCCATTATTTTCTCGGTCATTTCTTCAGGGATAATTATGATTCATTTGCGTCTAAACTCCCCTACGTTAGTTCGGGCGTGAATATAACGCGTGTGGAGGTTTGGGTCACTAACAAGAGCGGCAACTACAATCAGTCGCGTAACATAGTGGCGTTCATGGATCTTGGCGAAAACCGTGTGCTTGCTAATGATTATTGGATTCCCAATCAGGCAAATGCCAATCCGAGCAACAGTTCCAATAACCTGTTGTCGGTAATAAAAAATGATTACCCGGGTGCACGTAATATCAATACGGTAACACAAGCACTCGAACCTCTCGCCGCGTATGGTATAGAAGGCGGCAAGGACTATGAGAAAGTAGAGAGCGCCCGCTTGCTGCAGTCATCGGAATACACCCTTAACTCGACTCTCGGCTACATTTCCATCAAGACTGCCCTGAATGCCGACGAGGTGCTTGGTGTGGCATACGAATACACATATCGCGGACAGGTCTATCAGGTAGGCGAGTTCTCTGCCGACATCACCACAACCGACCAGTCGCTTTATGTCAAGATGCTTAAAAGTACCACTGTCGCGCCGAAGCTCCCGATGTGGGACCTTATGATGAAAAATGTGTATTCGCTCGGAGCATATCAGATACAGAAATCCAATTTCCGTCTTAACATAAAGTATCTCAACGACACTACAGGTACTCAGATAAATTATCTGCCTATTGCCGGGCTTTCCGACAAGTCATTGCTTCAGGTGATGAACCTTGACCGTATTGATGCCAGCGAGAACTCTAATCCCGACGGATTTTTTGACTTCATTGAGGGGTACACTATACTGTCGTCGACCGGAAAGGTGATATTCCCGGTTGTCGAGCCGTTTGGCTCTCATCTTGCCAAGGTGATTCCGGATGCGGCTGTAAGAGACAAGTATCTCTATCAGGAGTTATATGACTCCACGCTTGTCATAGCCCGTCAGTTTGCCGATAAAAACAAGTTTATACTTACCGGTGAGTATCAGGCGTCGAGCGGTTCGCAGATACGCCTGAACGCTATGAATGTGCCGCGTGGTTCGGTAGTGGTTATGGCAGGCGGTGTGCGCCTGGTTGAAAACAGCGATTACACGGTCGATTATTCGATGGGTATCGTCACGATTACCAATCAGAGCATTATCGATTCGGGACAGAGCATAAGCGTGACACTGGAAAATCAGTCGATGTTCAGCACCCAGCGAAAGACTTTGCTCGGACTTGACCTTAACTACAAGTTTAACAAGGATTTCAATATCGGTGCCACGATAATGCACTTTTCGGAAAAAGCGCTTACGGAAAAAGTCAACATAGGCAATGAGCTTATAAACAATACCATGTGGGGCGTTAACCTCGCATATAACACCCAGTTTATGTGGCTCACCAATCTTGTCAATAAGATACCTACAGTGAATGCGACACAGCCGTCGACGTTCAGTGTTCAGGCTGAATTTGCACAGCTTGTGCCGCACAAACAGAAAAGCGGTTCAAATAAGGGCAGCTCTTATATTGATGATTTCGAGTCTACACAGACCGGTATAGACCTACGTTCACCCTATGCGTGGGTGCTTGCCTCCACGCCTTATGAATCGGGTAAAAACGCCCTTTTCCCCGAAGCGGCTCTTTCTAATAATGTGGACTACGGTAAAAATCGTGCGTTGCTATCATGGTATTATATCGACAGGATGTTTACCCAGCGTAATTCATCGCTTGCTCCAGGCTATATCAGCGCGGATCTCGCCCAGCTTTCCAATCCCTATGTGAGAGAGGTGACATCTACAGAGATTTTCCCTGACCGTCAGCTCGCTTACGGAGAGTCCAATATAATCCAGACCCTTAATCTTTCATATTACCCGACGGAACGCGGACCTTACAACCTTGATGCCGTAAACATAAACGACCAGGGTGAATTGCTTAACCCCGAATCGCGGTGGGGTGGTATCATGAGGAAGATGGACAACACCAACTTCGAGCAGGCTAATATTGAATATGTGCAGTTCTGGATGATGAATCCTTTCCTTGACCCGGAGAATCCCAATTACGACGGAGGCGATCTTTACCTCAATTTCGGAGAGATAAGCGAGGATATCCTGAAAGACGGATTGAAGTCGTATGAAAACGGTATCCCTTATGACGGCAACGACCAGTTCCTTACCGAAACTGTATGGGGTAGGGTTTCCAAGCAGAATTCTTTGACCTACGCTTTCGATAACAATGCCGGGGCGCGTCTTGTGCAGGATGTCGGTCTTGACGGGTTGAAAAATGACGAAGAGTTTCATTTTGACTCATATTCCAACTATCTTGACCAGCTGCGTAATAAACTTGCTCCGTCAGCTATCGAGCGTATGCAGGCTGACCAATTTTCTCCATTCAATGACCCAGCGGGCGATAATTACCATTTCTATCGCGGATATGACTACGACGAAGAGCGGCTTTCCATACTTGAACGCTACAAGCATTACAACGGGGTCGAGGGTAACTCCCTGTCTCCCGACGATGCTCCCGACCCGCTGTATCAGTCGGCACGCACATCGCCTGATGTGGAGGATATAAATCAAGACAACACCCTCAACGAGTATGAGCGTTATTTCCAATATAAGGTGTCGATACGTCCCGAGGACCTTGTCGTGGGAAAGAACTACATTACCGACAAGCAGGTGTCGCTTGTAAGGACCCGTGACGGAAGCGACCAGGAAGTAGAGTGGTATCAGTTTAAGATACCTTTGGATGATTATGAGCGTGTAGTCGGTTCAATCAACGATTTCTCTACGATACGTTTTGCACGAATGTTCATGACCGGATTCAAGCAGGTGACACATCTCCGTTTCGCCACGCTTGAACTGGTGAGAGGCGAATGGCGTCCTTATGATTTCAACCTTAACAGTCGTGGTGACGCTCCTGCCGAAGGGCAGCTTGATGTTTCGGTGGTGAACATCGAGGAAAATGCCGGCAGGGAACCGGTCAACTATGTGTTGCCTCCGGGTGTGACTCGAATCACCGACCCGGGACAGTCGCAGATAACCCAGTTAAACGAGCAGTCGATGTCGCTGAAGGTTACAGGACTTCATGCCGGAGATGCACGGGGTGTGTACCGAAACACTTCCCATGACCTTCGCAACTACAAGCGCATGCAGATGTGGGTACACGCCGAGAGTCTTATCGATGATGCCACCAATCTCAAGTCGGGTGAGCTGTCGCTATTTATCCGTCTTGGTACTGACATAAAGAACAACTACTACGAGTATGAGATACCCCTCACGCTCACACCACATATTACTTCCGCTAACAAGTATCATGACACAGGCGAGGACCAGTACAAGGTGTGGCCGTTGTCCAATCGTCTTGACTTTGCCTTGCAGAATCTTGTCAACTTGAAAAAGGAGCGTAACATGGAGCGTCATCAGGCAAATTCCACTGTCAGCTTCACCACCTTATATACCGGTCGTGACCCTGACAATGAACAGAACCGCATGGCGGTTATGGGAAATCCGTCGCTGAGTGATGTCAGGGTGATGCTCATAGGTGTGCGTAACAACACCAGTTCGACGCGTGACGGTATAGTATGGGTCAATGAATTGAAGGTCACCGATTTCGATGAGAGCGGCGGATGGGCAGCCAAAGCAAACGTAAATCTCGGCGTGTCGGATATCGCCACGCTTAATTTCGGAGTGCATAAGGAGACTGCCGGTTTCGGAGGAGTTGACCAGCCGCTTAACGCGCGCCGTATGGATGACTATGAGCAGTATAATTTTGCCGTACAGGCAGATTTAGGACGTTTTATCCCAGAAAAAGCGAAACTCAAGGCTCCTATATATTATTCAATTTCAAAGGAAAAGACCTCTCCGAAATATAATCCGCTCGACCAGGATGTGCTATTGAAAGATGCTCTTGACGAGGCGGCAACCAAGCAGGAGCGTGACTCGATATCCAATTATTCTGTTGACCGGTCGACTGTGCAGAGTTTCAGTATCTCCGGACTGCGTTTTGATATTCAAAGTGCCAATCCTATGCCATGGGATCCGGCTAACTTTACATTTAATTTCTCGTTTAATAAGCGCAACGAGATGAATCCTACCACCGAATACGAGAATACCAATGACTATAGAGGGTCGTTCCAGTATTCCTGGACTCCCTATGTGAAAGGTGTCAAGCCATTCGGTTGGGTGAAATCCAAGTCTAAGAATGCGAAATTCCTGAAGGAGTGGGAAATCAATTATCTTCCCGCCAACATCTCATTCCTTACCACGATGTCGCGTTACTACTACGAGCAGCAGACTCGCAGTGAGATTGACCAGATGTTCAAGCTGCCGGTATCGGTATCTAAAAACTTTATCTGGGACCGCCAGCTGAACCTGTCATGGAATCTCACCAAGTCGCTGAATGTATCGTTTACATCCAATACGTCGGCGCGCATCGAGGAACCGATTGGCGCGGTAAACCGTAAACTGTTCCCTGATAAATATAAGGAATGGAAAGATACTGTGCTCAACAGCATATTGCATCTCGGTACTCCATGGGCTTACAACCAGAGTTTTGTCGCGTCATATCGTGCGCCGTTCAACCGTATTCCGGTTGTCGACTTCCTTTCAGGGTCGGTAAGCTATAACGCCACTTATCGCTGGGACCGTGGCGCGACCGTCGATGGCGTGAATATAGGTAACACTATCGCCAATCAGGCATCATGGAATGTCGATGGGAGGATAAATCTCGAGGGGCTTTATAATAAGTTCAGTTACCTTAAGAAGGTCAACCAGCGCTTCAGCTCTACACGTCGTCCCACTGCCGCGACAAAGCCGAAAAAGTTTGAGCGTACATTCAAGTTGTTGCCCGACACATCGCTTGTAATCAAGCACAATCTCCGCAATAAGAAAGTCAAGGTCTCTGCGACTACCACCGATGGAAAGCCGTTTGCTGTCAAGACTGTCGTCAAGGACAACAACACTGTCGAGGTGCTTACACGCGGCGACCAGAATATAAAGTTTACCATAACCGAGCAGCTTAAAGAGGAGAAGTCCACTTGGCGCGAGATAGGGGAACATGCCACACGCTTTGCCATGCTTGTAAGGAGCGTCAATGTGCGTTTCCGCACATCACATTCGCTCTCAATACCCCTCTTTGCTCCTGAAATAGGCGACGGATTCGGTCAGACGCGCAGCTACGGACCCCTAGCGCCCGGACTTGACTTTGCATTCGGCTTTGTGGGCGAAGGATATGTTGAAAAAGCTAAGGAAAGGGGCTGGCTTATCTGTAATGACACTCAGACATCACCTTCAATATGGTCCAATACCAATGAATTTAATTTTGAGGTCGATCTTGAACCGATAAGAGGATTGAAGATAAAACTGACTAACAACCGCACCGACAACAGAAATTCACAGACACAGTTCATGTATGACAACATGCCCGTGCCCCGGAGCGGTAGCTATACAAAGACTCATTGTGCGATTGCCACCGCACTCCGCACAGCCAAGGCTGATGACGGATATCACAGTGCCGCGTTTGATCAGTTCCTTGCCAATATACCGGTAATCGCCGACCGTATAGAAAGCAGGTATAGAGGTCTGAACTATCCTACAGGCGGCTTCATGAAGGATAATCCGAATGCCGGTCGCCCGTTTGATCCGGAGGTAGGGACTGTCAACCGCGCGGGCAGTGATGTGCTTATTCCGGCATTCCTTGCTGCATATACCGGAGTGGATGCGTCAAAGATATATCTTACTCCATTCCCCTCGCTCGCCCAGATGCTTCCTAACTGGAGAGTGACTTATGATGGCTTGATACGCATGGGTAATCTCAGCAACATATTTAAGAATATCACGCTTACCCACGCCTATCAGTGTACATATTCAGTGGGGAGTTACTCTTCATTCCTTAATTGGATGGAGGTAGACGGTGATCTCGGATTCACGATTGATGAACTCACCGGTGCTCCTGTGCCATCGTCGCCATACAATATATCATCGGTTGCGATAACTGAGAAATTTGCGCCTCTATTCGGTGTGCAGGTTACTCTTAAAAACGATTTGAAACTTAATGCGGAGTACCGCGACAGTCGCACACTTACCCTTAATTCTGATGCAGGTCAGCTTGTAGAGGCGCAGACCCGTAATATCACCGTCGGCGCAGGTTACAAGTTTGTCGGGTTTAACACCGTGCTTAAGATGAAAGGTTCGGGCAGGGGCATAAGCAACGACCTAACTGTAAATGCCGACTTCTCGCTTGCACAGAGCCATGCACTGATACGACGCATTGAAAGCAACTACGCCCAGGCGACTTCCGGCACACGCTCGATAAGCGTTAATGTCACGGCTCAATACATAATGAGCCGTCGTGTGACACTCGGCGCTTTCTTCGACCATCAGATTAATACGCCGTTGATTTCATCGAGTGCGTTCCCTACTACCAACAGCAGTTACGGACTTACTTTCAATCTCAATCTTGCCCGATAGTAATCTCCCGTGATGGAACAATTCATGCTGTCATGATGTTATTTCATTGACTAAAATTTGGAAATTATGAAAATTGGACCGGTTGAGAAGATTTATGAGGCATTAAGTGCCATAGCCGATGACAGAGTTAAATTCATCACTGAGGAAGGCTGTCTGATGCCTACAGCGCAGGGTGTCGCAAAAGTTACATCATCCGACGGTAAGAAGACATATACCGTCACATGGCAAGGGGAAGATTATACCTCCAATGACAATGCTACCTACTGGCAAGGTTATGCCGGATATCCGGTGATTGCTGTGTTGATGCTGCAGGGTCGTCTTCCTCTTGACAGAAATATTGCCGAGCTTTTTAAGGATATAAACTGGACTGAGCTTAACGCTTCACATAAGCGTGATTATGCAGCGGCACTTGATGAAGTGATGCAGCAGCGTCATATCGACCGCAGTGCAGTTGACGGTGTGGTGCAGGAGACTTATTCTCTTCTCGGTGCGTTGCCCGTAAATGTCGGGAAAGGGAAAATGTTGAAGGTATAGTGACAATATGCTTTAAAAGTGCGCTTATTGGTGGCAATATTCAATCGTTTTGATGGTCAGAAATGCTATTTGTCAAAATAATTCAGTTTTTTGAAGAAAAATTTTCAAAAAATATTGTAGTTAATGACAAAATGTATATCTTTGCATCGAAATACGATTACGATCATGTCGATGAACCCGATTAGATTCACCAAGATGCACGGCATCAGTAACGACTATATATACATTAACTGTATGAATGGTCAGCCCGATTGCCCGCCGCAGTTATCAATCGAGATGAGTGATCGTCACACAGGAGTAGGAGGCGACGGTATCATTCTCATTTGTCCCTCTGAAATCGCCGATTTTAAAATGCGTATATTCAATGCCGACGGCTCTGAGGCAAAGATGTGTGGCAACGGTAGCCGTTGTGTCGGAAAATATGTATATGACAAGGGTCTTACCGATAAGACCCGCGTTACTCTCGAGACTCTTTCCGGAGTGAAGGTGCTTGACCTTCATCTGCGCGACGGTATGGTCGATATGGTAACGGTAGATATGGGTGAGCCTGTGTTATTCCCTCCCGAGATACCTGTAAGTTTTGATGGCGATTCGATGATAGACGCGCCTGTCGTTTCAGAAGGCACGGGCTATCGTCTGACCGCTGTGTCGATGGGTAATCCTCACGGAGTGATTTTTGGCGGTGACCCTGATACGCTCCCGCTTGAAAATATCGGTTCGGCTCTGGAATGTCACCCGATGTGGCGTGACAGGGCAAACATAGAGTTTGCATCGATACTGTCCCCTTCTGAAATCAAGATGAGAGTGTGGGAGAGAGGCAGTGGCGAGACCATGGCTTGCGGGACGGGTGCATGTGCCACCGTCGTTGCCGCCGTCTTGAACGGATTGACCGGTAGAACGGTCACAGTCCATTTGCGGGGCGGCGACTTGACTATCGAGTGGCGCCCCGATGACAACCATGTTTATATGACGGGTGGAGCGACCACGGTTTTTGAAGGTACTTATGAAAGACGGTATTAGGTTTTAAGATAAAGAAAGATTGTTTTAGCGATGATAAAGGTTAATGATAATTTTTGCAAGCTCCCTGCGGCATATCTCTTTTCAGAGGTCGCCCGTCGCATCGATGCTTACCGTAAGGCACATCCGGAAGCTGACATAATACGTATGGGCATAGGCGATGTGACATGTCCGATTTGTCAGGCGGCTGTGGATGCTATGCACCGTGCTGCCGATGACCAGTTGTCGGAGTTCACGTTCCATGGTTATGGTCCGGAACAGGGATATTCTTTCTTGCGTGAAAAGATTTCGGAATACGATTATAAAAGCCGCGGGGTGAATATCGGTATTGATGAGATATTTATCAGCGACGGAGCTAAAAGCGACACGGGAAATATCGGAGATATCCTTTCTGTGGATTGTAAGATAGCGGTTACTGACCCCGTATATCCCGTTTATGTCGACACCAATGTCATGAGCGGTCGTGCAGGTAATCTTTGCGGCGGTCGGTGGGATCATATCGAGTATCTGCCGTGCACGGCTGAAAACGATTTTATACCGGCTCTTCCTGTTGGAAATCCTGATGTGATATATCTCTGCTACCCAAATAATCCTACGGGTACTACATTGAATCGCGAGCAGCTTGCCAAGTGGGTTGAGTACGCGCTCGCCCACAATGCGCTCATCATGTTTGATTCAGCCTATGAGGCTTATATCACTGAGGATGACGTGCCCCACAGCATATATGAGATTCCGGGTGCCGAAAAAGTAGCCATAGAATTCCGCAGTTATTCAAAGACGGCGGGATTCACCGGGCTGCGCTGCGGCTATACTGTCGTGCCGAAAGCCTTGAAAGGGGTTGACTCCGAAGGTAACGAGGTGTTGCTCAACGCTCTGTGGAATCGCCGTCAATGTACCAAATTCAACGGTGCGAGCTACGTTGTGCAACGTGCCGCAGAGGCTCTGTATTCACCCAAAGGACAGCGTCAGGTAAAGGAGACAATCGGTTACTATATGCGTAATGCCAAGGTGTTGCGCGATGGGTTGGCTGAAGCCGGTCTTGACGTGTATGGTGGTGTCAATGCCCCGTACATTTGGATTAAGACTCCCGGCGGAATGTCATCGTGGGATTTCTTTGACTTGCTCTTGTCGGAATGTAATGTGGCGGGTACCCCCGGCTCGGGATTCGGTCCGTCAGGCGAGGGCTATTTCAGGCTTACTGCATTCGGGCGGTATGAAAATACGGTTGAGGCAGTCGAAAGACTGAAAAAACTGAAATTTTGAAAACAGCATAATATTCATCATATAATTAAAATTATTTATGTCAAAGTTGAGATTTAAAGTTGTAGAAGAAGCATTTGACCGCAAGGCTATGCCGGTGGATATACCGGCGGCTCGTCCGGTAGAGTATTACGGAAAGTATGTGTTCAATCGTCAGAAGATGTTTGAGTACCTGCCGAAGAATACTTACGATGTGCTGGTTGATGCTATCGACAACAAAAAGCCGCTGCCCCGTGAAGTCGCCGACAGCGTGGCTGCCGGAATGAAGCAATGGGCTATCGATAATGGGGCGCGCCATTACACCCACTGGTTTCATCCGCTTACCGACGGCACGGCAGAGAAGCATGACGCATTTATCGAGCATGACGGAAAAGGCGGTGTAGTTGAAGAGTTCACCGGCAAATTACTCGTGCAGCAGGAGCCTGACGCTTCGAGCTTCCCTAACGGTGGTATCCGCAACACATTTGAGGCGCGTGGATATTCGGCATGGGACATTTCGTCGCCTGCGTTCATTATGGACAAGACGCTTTGTATCCCTACCATTTTTATCTCTTATACCGGTGAGTCACTCGACTACAAGACACCTCTTTTGCGTGCCCTGAATAGTGTTGATAAGGCTGCGACTGCTGTAGCTCAGTATTTTGACCCGGAAGTGAAGCACGTCAACTCTTATCTTGGATGGGAACAGGAATATTTTCTTGTTGACGAGGCGCTGTATTCTGCACGTCCCGACCTTGTGATGACAGGTCGCACACTGATGGGGCATGAGAGTGCCAAGAACCAGCAGCTTGAAGACCACTATTTCGGAGCTATCCCTTCGCGCGTCGAGGCATTCATGCTTGACCTTGAGATCGAATGTCATAAACTCGGTATCCCTGCAAAGACACGTCACAACGAGGTTGCCCCCAATCAGTTTGAGCTTGCCCCGATATTTGAGGAGACCAATCTTGCCAATGACCATAACCTGTTGCTGATGTCGTTAATGGCTGAAGTCGCACGTCGTCATAATTTCCGTGTGCTGCTTCATGAGAAACCTTTCTCCGGCATTAATGGTTCCGGTAAACATAATAACTGGAGTCTCGGTACCGATAAGGGCGTACTGCTCTTCGGTCCGGGCAAGACTCCCAAAGACAACCTCCAGTTTATCACTTTCGTGGCAAATGTGATGGCTGCCGTATATCGCCACAACGGGCTTCTGAAAGCATCTATCGCATCGGCTACCAACGCCCATCGTCTCGGAGCCAACGAGGCACCGCCTGCAATCATCTCTATTTTCGTAGGTACGCAGCTTGCCGAAATTCTTGAAAAGCTTGAGTCAAGTGACAACAGTGACCTTCTCAATCTCGCCGGCAAGAAGGGGCTTAAACTCGATGTAGATCAGATTCCGGAAATTATTGTCGATAACACCGACCGTAACCGTACATCGCCCTTTGCTTTCACCGGCAACCGCTTTGAGTTCCGTGCCGTCGGCTCTTCAGCCAACTGTGCATCGGCAATGATAGCCCTTAACGCCGCAGTTGCAGAACAGCTTTCCGATTTCAAGAAGAAGGTTGACGCGCGTCTCGCCACCGGCGGTGATCTTACTCACGCTCTTCTCGCTGAGATAAAAGAGCTTATCAAATACTCCAAGCCGATTCATTTCGACGGCAACGGCTATAGCGATGAGTGGAAAGAGGAGGCTGCGCGCCGCGGTCTTGACTGTGAGACAAGTGTGCCGAAGATTTTTGATGCTTATCTTAGCAAGTCGTCTATCGATATGTTCAAGTCGACCGGTGTCTTTACAAAGGTTGAACTTGAGGCACGTAACGAGGTTAAGTGGGAGATGTACACGAAGAAGATTCAGATTGAGGCTCGTGTGCTCGGTGACCTTGCCGTAAATCATGTAATCCCCGTGGCTATCCGTTATCAGTCAGTGCTTACCGACAATGTATTCAAGCTGAAGACTCTGTTCCCCAACGAAAAGGGTGACAAGCTCGCACAGCTTGACCTCGACACTATCGAGCGCATGTCGGCTCACATGGCTACTATCATGGAAGAAGTGAAGAAGATGGTAAATGCGCGCAAGTCGGCTAACCGTATCGAAAACGAGCGTGAGAAGGCTATCGCATACCATGATACAGTTGTGCCTTGCATGGATGTCATCCGTTATCATATCGACAAGCTTGAGCTTATGATTGACGACGAGATGTGGCCGTTGCCCAAATATCGTGAACTCCTGTTCATCCGTTAATTGAAATATTTATATATTTAACCGGCACGTGGTGTCGTATAGCGATGACATCGCGTGCCGGTCTGTTTTTTTATGGAAGTTTATTACGTATGAGAAGTCCGATTCTTAAACCTGAAGGACTCTACGACCCGCGATTTGAACATGACGCGTGTGGAGTTGGTCTGCTTGTAAACATCAGGGGTATAAAGTCCCATCAGCTCGTGGAGCAAGGTTTACAGGTTCTTGAACACATGGTACACCGTGGCGCGGAGGGCGCCGACCCCAAGACCGGTGACGGTGCCGGCATTATGGTGCAGATTCCCCATGAATTTATTCTGTTGCAAGGTATCGCCGTCCCTGAAAAGGGGCGTTACGGCAGCGGTCTTGTCTTTATGCCTAAAGATGAGGATACGCAGCAGATCATGCTTGACATCATCGAGCGTGAAGCGATTGAACTCGGTCTGTCATTGATAGCGGTGCGTGACGTACCTGTTAACAACGAGCAGCTCGGTGTCGTGGCGCGTGAGGCTGAACCGGCGATAAAGCAGATTTTTGTCGCCGATGAAAAAACTAATGACGAGATTGAGCCGCGTCTGTATGTGCTTCGTCGCAAGGTTGAGAAAAAAATTGCCGCCTCGACTCTTCCCGGAAAGGAGGCGTTCTATATCGTGTCACTCTCATCACGTGTAATCGTCTATAAAGGCATGTTGTCAAGTCTGCAGCTTCGCTATTATTTCCCTGACTTGATGAATCCCCATTTCACTACCGGTATGGCGCTTGTACACTCGCGTTTCAGTACCAATACATTCCCGACATGGGCGCTTGCGCAGCCTTTCCGTATGCTCGGGCATAATGGTGAAATCAACACGATACAAGGTAACCGTATGTGGATGAAAGCTCGTGAATGTGTGCTTCATCCTACCAAATTCGGTGGTGCCGACCTCACTCCTATAATACAGCCGGGCATGAGCGATTCCGCTTCGCTCGACAATGTGCTTGAGTTTTTCGTGATGAGCGGTATGTCGCTTCCTCACGCTCTCGCCATGCTTGTACCTGAATCATTTAACGATAAAAATCCTATATCGCCTGAACTCAAGGCGTTCTATGAGTTCCATTCAATCCTCATGGAGGCGTGGGACGGTCCGGCAACACTTCTTTTCAGCGACGGCAGATACGCCGGCGGTATGCTTGACCGCAATGGTCTGCGCCCGGCGCGTTATCTCATTACCAACAATGACACTATGGTGGTGGCATCCGAGATGGGTGTGCTCCCGTTTGAATCGTCAGAGGTGAAGGAAAAGGGTAGGTTGCGCCCGGGAAAGATGCTGATGGTCGACATGGAAAAGGGTGTGATATATCACGATGCCGAGTTGAAGGAAAAACTCGCGTCGGAGTTCCCTTACCGCGACTGGCTGTCGCGTAACCGCATTATTCTTGACAAAATAAGCAGCGGACGTAAGGTCGCATATAATGTTGAGGATTTTGAGCGTCTGCTTCATGCCTTCTTCTATCATCGTGAGGAGGTTGAGAAAATCATCACTCAGATGGTGGTGGAGGCAAAGGAACCCGTCAATTCGATGGGGTGCGACACTCCACTTGCCGTACTGTCCAAAGAGCCGCAGTTGCTTTACAACTATTTCCGTCAGCATTTCGCACAGGTGACCAACCCGCCTATTGACCCGCTGCGTGAGGAGCTTGTGATGAGTCTTGACAGTTATATCGGTGCGATTGACCTTAATCTGCTCGAACCTAATCCGGAACTGTGCAAGATGGTGCTTCTGAAACGTCCTATCATCACCAACCGCGAGCTTGACCTCCTCTGTAATCTCCGTTACAAGGGCTTCAATACCCGTAAACTTGACATGACATTCCCCGTTGCAGAGGGTACACAGGGTCTTGCTGATGCTATCGACCGTCTGTGCCGTGATGCTGAAACTGCTGTTGACGAGGGGTGCAATTATATAGTATTGAGCGACCGTGGGGTCAGTGCTGACCGTGCACCGATACCTTCGCTGCTCGCTACTTCCGCTGTTCATCATCATCTTATCGACTGCAAAAAGCGTGTGCAGACCGCTCTTATCGTAGAGACTGCCGATGCGCGTGAGGTGATGCATTTCGCTCTCCTGTCAGGTTACGGAGCGAGTGCTATCAATCCCTACCTCGCTTTCGCCGTGATAAATGACCTGGTTGACCGCAAGGAGATACAGCTTGACTTCCATACAGCTGAGAAAAACTATATCAAGGCTATCGATAAGGGATTGCTTAAGGTGATGTCGAAGATGGGTATATCTACCATTACCAGTTACAAGGGGGCGCAGCTATTCGAGGCTATCGGAGTATCGGATGAGCTCGTGAAGCGTTATTTTGGAAATACGGTAAGTAAGATTTCCGGTATCGATCTTGATGACCTCTGCCGTGATATACTGAAATCTCATTCTGAAGCTTTCTCTGAGGATTTCGACAGCGAATTGCCGTTGCGTCACCTCGGTCAGTATGCTTTCAGGAAAGATGGCGAGTCACATGCCTGGAATCCGTTGACCATTACCACGCTCCAGCTTGCGACACGTCTCGGCAGCTATAAGAAGTTCAAAGAGTTTACATCGCTTGTCGACAACAAGCCTGAACCGATATTTATACGTGATTTCCTTGATTTCAAGAAGGGTACACCTGTCCCTGTCGATGAAGTCGAGCCGGTAGAGGATATAATGCGCCGTTTTGTTACCGGTGCCATGTCGTTTGGCTCTATCAGCCGTGAGGCGCACGAAGCGCTCGGTATCGCAATGAATGCAATAGGTGCGCGAAGCAATACCGGCGAAGGGGGTGAGGATTCGGAGCGGTTCAAGCCTCGTGAAGACGGCTCTTCGGCTCGCTCTGCGATTAAGCAGGTAGCATCGGGTCGTTTCGGTGTCACTGCCGAGTATCTTGTGAATGCCGATGAAATCCAGATTAAGATTGCCCAGGGCGCCAAGCCCGGTGAAGGCGGTCAGCTCCCCGGCTTCAAGGTTGACAAGATTATCGCCAAGACGCGTCACTCGATTCCGGGCATATCTCTGATATCACCTCCACCACATCATGATATTTATTCGATAGAGGATCTCGCGCAACTTATATTTGACCTGAAAAATGTCAATCCCGATGCAAAGGTGAGTGTGAAACTTGTGTCGGAGAGCGGCGTGGGTACTATTGCTGCCGGTGTGGCGAAGGCAAAAAGCGACCTTATCACCATCAGCGGAAGCGACGGCGGTACGGGCGCGTCACCGGCAAGTTCAATCCGGTATGCCGGATTGCCTGTGGAAATCGGTCTGTCAGAGACTCAGCAGACACTTGTCTTGAATAATCTTCGCGGACAGGTAAAATTGCAGGCCGACGGACAGTTAAAGACAGCGCGTGACGTAATCATCATGGCTATGCTCGGGGCTGAGGAATACGGCTTCGCAACAAGTGCGCTTATTGTGCTTGGATGTGTGATGATGCGTAAATGTCACCTTAACACATGTCCTGTTGGCGTTGCCACTCAGAATGAGGAGCTTCGCAAGCGTTTTGTAGGCCGTTCCGAATATGTAATCAACTTCTTCAAGTTCCTTGCCCAGGAGATTCGCGAGACTCTTGCTGAAATAGGTGTACGTCGACTTGACGAAATTATCGGTCGCACCGACATGCTTTTTGTCAAGCCCTCCCATGATACGCCCAAGACCTCTCATCTTGATTTTTCCAAGATTCTGTATATGCCTGCCGAGGCTAAGACCAATGCCATATTGAATGTGGTTGACCAGAAGCATGATATCGCCAATGTGCTCGACCGTAAGCTTATCAGTCGTTCGTTCCCGGCTATCGAGTCAAAAATGCCTGTCGGGCTTGAGTTCCCGATTGCCAATACTGACCGGTCGGTAGGAGCCATGCTCTCCGGGGTAGTCGCAAAGCGTTACGGTGATGCCGGGTTGCCCGATGACACGATTGCCTGCACATTCCACGGTTCTGCCGGTCAGAGCTTCGGTGCGTTCCTCGCTCACGGCATCTCTTTCCGTCTTGAAGGCGATGCAAACGATTATGTGGGTAAGGGGCTTTCCGGCGGTAAGATTGTTATCGTGCCTCCTGCAGGCAGTACATTTGCACCGCAGAATAATATCATTGCCGGCAATACGATTCTTTACGGTGCGACTGCAGGTGAAATCTACATCAACGGTCGCGTCGGCGAGCGTTTCTGTGTAAGAAACTCCGGTGCTACCGCTGTGGTGGAGGGAGTCGGCGACCATTGCTGCGAGTATATGACCGGAGGAAGAACGGTTGTGCTTGGCACTACGGGTCGTAATTTTGCCGCCGGTATGAGCGGAGGTGTTGCCTATGTGTGGAATCCCGACGGCAACTTCGATTATTTCTGTAATATGGAGATGGTCGAGCTGTCACTTATCGAGGATATGGCTGATAACCGTGAGCTTTACCGTCTCATCGGCAACCATTATAAACACACCCACAGTCCGCTTGCCGGAAGGATGCTTGACAACTGGCAGGAATATGTGGAGCAGTTTATAAAGGTGATTCCCATCGAGTACAAGAAAGTGCTTCATGATGAGAAGATGGCTCGTCTGCAGCAGCGTCTTGCCAGTGTAGAGCGTGATTGATAACAATTTAATTTGAACCGCTTAATATTACAATATATATGGGAAATCCTAAAGCGTTTTTGACCGTTCCCCGTAAGGAAGCCGGCTATCGTCCGGTAAGCGACCGTGTGCGCGACTATGGAGAAGTTGAACAGACTCTTAATCCCGAAGACCGCCGCCTGCAGGCATCCCGTTGCATGGAATGCGGTGTGCCGTTCTGTCATTGGAACTGTCCGCTCGGCAACCGTCAGGCGGAATGGCAGGACCGCCTCTATAAGAATGATATAAAAGGAGCTTATGCGTTGCTTATCGCCACTGACGACTTTCCCGAATTTACCGGAAGGGTATGTCCCGCAGGTTGTGAGAAAGGGTGTGTGCTCAATAAGCAGCATGAGCCTGTCACGATACGCGAGAATGAGGCCGCAATCGTGGAGCGCGCCTATAATGAAGGCTATGTGCATGCACGTCCTCCGAAACACCGCACCGGCAAGAAGGTTGCCGTTATAGGTTCGGGTCCTGCCGGACTTGCTTGCGCCAATCAGCTTAACCAGAAAGGTCATTCGGTTACTGTATTTGAGAAAAACGAGGCTGTCGGCGGCTTGCTGCGCCTGGGTATTCCGGATTTCAAACTCAACAAGAGCGTGATTGACCGTCGTCTGGCACTGCTCAAAGAGGAAGGTATCGAGTTCAAGACCGGCATCAAGGTTGGTGTCGACATAAAAGCTCAGGAACTCCTTGACGGTTACGATGCAGTATGTGTGGCAATCGGTTCTGAAGTGCCGCGCGATCTTAAAGTCGAGGGGCGTGATCTTGACGGAGTGCATTTTGCCCTCGAACTCCTCCAGCAGCAGAATCGTGTGAACGCCGGAGTGGAGATTCCGCGTGACAAGCGTATTTCCGCCAAAGGGAAACATGTGCTCGTAATCGGCGGTGGTGACACCGGCAGTGACTGCGTCGGTACGGCTAATCGTCAGGGCGCACTCTCCGTGACCCAGATTGAAATCATGCCGAAGCCTCCTGTAGGCGAGAATCCCGATACTCCGTGGCCCAATATGCCGATGATTTTGAAGACATCAAGTTCTCATCTTGAAGGATGCGAGCGTCGTTGGCTTCTCGATACCAAGAAGTTTATCGGGAAGGATGGCAAGGTTGATGAGGTGGAGGTTGAGGAAGTGAACTGGGAAAAAGATCCGCAGACAGGAAAAATGACTCTTATCCACACCGGGAAAATCGAGCGTATCCCCGCGCAACTTGTACTTCTGGCAATGGGTTTCACCAATCCGGTAGCTGAAGGATTGCTTGAGCAGCTTGGTGTGGAAAAAGATGCCCGTGGCAATGTAAAAGTCAACGCCTCACAACAGAGCAGCGTGGAGAAGGTGTTTGCTGCGGGCGATGCTTCCACAGGTGCTTCGTTGGTGGTGCGCTGTATCGCTTCCGGTCGCAATGCCGCAAAAGGAATTGACGCATTTCTTAAATCAAAATAATGGAACAACTTAAGCATGAGTGTGGCGTGGCTATGATACGCCTGCTGAAACCGCTTGAATTTTATAAAGAAAAATATGGCACTTATCTGTACGGACTCAATAAACTGTATCTGCTTATGGAGAAGCAGCACAACAGGGGGCAGGAGGGTGCCGGTGCCGGAGTCATAAAGATGAATTCTCCCGCGGGACACGAATATGTGTTCCGCGAGAGGGCTCTCGGTCCCAATGCCATACAGGAAATTTTTTCAACTATAAACCGTCAGGTAGATCAGGCTCATGTGAACGAACATGATGCCGGGTGGGTCGATGCCTATGCCCCGTTTATCGGAGAAGTCTATATGGGGCATCTGCGCTACTCGACCACAGGGCGCAGCGGCATCAGCTACGTACATCCCTTTTTGAGGCGTAACAACTGGTGTTCGCGTTCGCTTATGCTGTGCGGCAATTTCAACATGACCAATGTCGACAGCATATTCAGGTCAGTTGTGGAGAAAGGGCAGCATCCGCGCATATACTCCGATACGGTCATCATACTTGAGCAGCTCGGTTATGCCCTTGACAAGGAAAACAACCGGCTTTATCATGAATTTACAGGGAAAGGTCTTGACGGCATCGAGCGCGCAGTGGCTATCGAGGATAATCTTGATATCCGCGAGGTATTGTCGCAGACGGCGCCCGGATGGGACGGCGGTTATGTGATATGTGGTGCCCTCGGCTCAGGCGATATGTGGGCGTTGCGTGACCCGCATGGCATACGTCCTGCATTTTACTATGCCGACGACGAGATAGTTGTCGTGGCATCGGAGCGCCCTGTAATCCAGACTGTGTTGAATGTTCCGCGCCGCGCCGTGCATGAACTCGCTCCGGGAAGTGCCGTGATTGTCAACAAAAAGGGCGATGTAAGCGTGGAAGATATACTTGGAGAGGGTAAAAATGAGCGTTGCTCGTTTGAGCGCATCTATTTTTCACGTGGAAGCGATGCCGATATCTACCGCGAGCGTAAGGCACTCGGCAGAAATCTTGTCGACAAGATACTTAAAGGTGTAGGATACGACTTAAAACATGCTGTGTTCTCCTTCATCCCGAATACCGCGGAAGTGGCGTTTATAGGTATGGTTGAAGGTCTTGAAAAATATCTGGACCGTGCCAAGGCTGACCGGATATATGAATTGTCGCAGAACGATGCCTTGTCGCGTGACGCGCTATTTGACATTATGCGTACAAAGTTGCGCATAGAGAAAGTGGCAATCAAGGACATCAAGCTCCGCACATTTATCGCCGAAGGTGAGTCGCGCAATGACCTTGCAGCCCACGTGTATGATGTCACTTACGGTATTGTGGAGAATGACCATGACACACTTGTCGTGATTGATGACTCGATTGTACGCGGCACCACACTGCGCCAGTCGATAATCAGGATGCTCGACAGGCTGCATCCGAAAAAGATTGTCGTGGTAAGTTCGTCACCGCAGGTTCGCTATCCCGACTATTACGGCATCGATATGTCACGTATGGGAGAGTTCTGCGCATTCCGTGCCGCAGTGGAGTTGATTAAGGAGAATGGCATGGAGCATCTTCTCGAAGATGTCTATAAGAAATGTCTTGCGCAGGAAAATGTGCCTGACGATGAACTTGTCAACTGTGTCAAGGCTATTTATGCTCCGTTCTCAGAAGAACGCATTTCGGCAAAAATCGCTGAAATGCTTACCCCTCCTGACACAAAAGCCGAGGTAGAGATAATTTATCAGACACTTGAAGGATTACATGAGGCTGTGCCTTCATGTCCGGGCGACTGGTATTTTTCGGGCGATTATCCTACACCGGGTGGTATAAGGCTTGTGAACAAGGCATATATAAACTTTTTTGAAGGAAATGTCGACAAACGGTAGTTTTTTATCGTGATATTGTCGATTAACCGGATTTATTTATTTACTTTGCAATCTGTTAAAAGAAAACTCATAAATTTAAATGATATGAATCAGCAAACCAATCCTAACAGTTGCCCTCCTCCTTATCCGGATAACGTATTTTCTGCCGGACCGTCCGGAAGAAGCCGTGGAGTTGCGGCACTCCTTGCTATTTTCCTCGGCAGTCTCGGTATTCAGTATTTTTATCTTGGAAAGAGTACTGCAGGTATAATTTCTTTGATAGTTTCTCTATGTACGTGCGGTATTCCTTCTATTATCTGGCTTATTCAGGGAATACTGATGTTTACCATGTCACAACAGGAGTTTGAGCGCAAGTACGTCTACACGACCTCGACTTTCCCGCTCTTCTAAACAAAGAAAGCATAAATAAAGGCGCATCGTTTATGGTGCGCCTTTATTGTATATTATGGTTATTTTCCTTTGCGGATGAGGATTTCCTCGTTGATGTCGCGCCCTTTGCCAAATATGATTTTGGTCACGTATGCCTTTATGAATCCTGTGCCGTAGCCGCCGAGCTGGATGATGGCGGCGGGGATGGCAAGGGTGGCTATCTTGACGCTCTTGGTGGAGAACAGTGCCGTGAGCCATACGGCAATCAGGTACAGTGCGAGCGGAAGCCAGAACCACGGACTGACTGTGAGTGCGAGTACAATCAGGGTCACTCCACCGATGACCGCTATTGCCGGCAGCCAATGTACGAGTTTCATCGAGCCGGGATATAGCAGTTTGAGGGTGATGCGTGACATGCCGAACACATGTACCTGACGGAAAAATTTCTTGAAGTCCACACGCCGTTTATGGTACACGTATGCTTCGCGGATAAGGGTGATAGAGTGTCCGGCATTCTTTATGCGGGTGCTCATGTCGATATCTTCTGAAAACATTTCCCTGAATCCACCTACATTATTATATACATCGCGACTGAAACCCATGTTGAAAGTGCGCGGGGTAAATTTCTCAAGACTCACCTTGCCTCCGCGGATGCCGCCGGTGGTGAGAAATGAGGTCATCGAGTAGTTTATGGCTTTCTGAGTGTCGGAAAATGATTTATGTGCCGCATCGGGTCCGCCGAAACAGTCTGCCGGATGCTCGGCAAGTGCTTTGTCGAGTTTTTCGAAGTATTGTTCAGGAATCACGCAGTCAGAGTCGAAAAATATGAAATAGTCGCCCTTGGCACGTTCAAGCCCGTAGTTTCGCGCAATGGAGCGTCCTTCGTTAGGCTTCATGTAATATTTTATGTCGATTTTGTCGGCATAACGGTCTACGGCATCTTTGCATGGAGCAGTGGAGCCGTCCTCCACAATCACTGTCTCGAAATCCTTGAATGTCTGTCTTGAAAGACTGGCGAGAAGATCCTCAACCTCGTCAAGCCTGTTATATACGGGCACTATTATGGAATATTTCATCAGCTCATGCGGGTTTTGTAATCATTGTAATCGAATCGGCGAAGGTAACTGCACTCGCCAGTTTTGTCGCAAAATACTATTGCCGGATGCTGGATGCCGTTAAACATCGTGGTCTTAACCGTCGTGTAGTGGTTCATGTCTTTCAGCGTAAGCCTGTCGCCTGCGGTGAGTGGCTTTCTGAAATACCAGTCGCCTACGTAGTCGCCGCTGAGACACGAATTTCCTCCGAGACGGTAGGCGATGGTGTCAGTCGCTTCCTCACAACTTTCAGCTATCGCCGGTTGATATGGCATTTCAAGGCAGTCGGGCATGTGACAAGCAAATGATGCATCTATGATTGCCGTTTTTACCCCTTGGTTTTCCACGACATCAACTACCGATGTCACCAGGTCACCGGTCTGCCATGTGAAGGCGCTCCCCGGTTCCATTATCACTTCAAGCCACGGGTAGCGCGACTTGAAATCTTTGAGCAGCTGAATCAAGTGATTCACATCATAGCCTTCGCGGGTCATGAGATGGCCGCCCCCCATGTTTACCCATTTTACCTGTCGCAGGTATTTGCCGAATTGTTGCTCAAAGGCATCGAGCACCTTTGCAAGCGCGTGGGAGTCCGATTCACAAAGCGAATGGAAATGCAGCCCCTCAATGCCTTCAGGCAGGGAGTCGCCTATCATGTCGGCCGTCACCCCGAATCGTGAGCCGGGGAGAGCCGGATTATAGATGTCGGTCTCGATGACCGAGCATTGCGGATTAACACGCAATCCTGGTGACACATGATGGTTGCCATCCGCTGCGTTCCACGCCTCAATATCGGCTTTGAACCGTTTCCACTGGTTTATGGAATTGAAAGTGATATGACTGCTTCCGGCGATGAACTGACCGATAGTGTCGGGCGTATATGCAGGGCAATAGCTGTGGACATTACCGCGCAGCTCTTCGTTGCCGAGCTGCATCTCATTAAGGGAGCTTGCCGTGGAGTCGGTCACATACTCGCGGATGATGGGAAATGTCTTCCAAAGGGCATTAGCCTTAAACGCCATTATTATGTTAACTCCGGCTTCGCGCTTAACCTTGCTTATCAATTCAAGATTGCGACGGAGTTTGTCTTCATATACTATATAAAACGGGGTAGGGATATCGTTGGCTTTCATTATTCAATGATTTTAAAACGAGCAAATTTTAACAGGAGCTTCTTGCTCCCGACAGTATCAAATTTTACTTCGATACGCGCATCGGTCGCATCGGTGTCAACGGTGAGTATGGTGCCCTTGCCGAATCGGCTGTGTTCGATGCGCATACCCTCTTGTAGTTCTCCCGCTGCATGTTGTCCCTCGGCTGTTGCGCCTGACGATGGCGCCGGTTGTTTCGGAACTGTAACGGTGGGAGAGTCGACAAGCGGATGACTGAACGTATGACGCTTTGGCGATGTTATAGATGCCCGGTAATTGTCAATGGGGTTTATGAACGTGTCGGGATGTACAAAGTCATTTCCGGTGGCGAGATGCAGATAGCTCCTGTCTATATCTTTTAGGAATCTCGACGGCTGACATGTCTTGGTCTGTCCGTTGCGGAACCGTGAAGACGCGTAGCTTATGGTACAATTCGTTTTCGCGCGGGTGATTGCCACATAAAGCAGCCGTCGCTCCTCTTCAATCTCAGCCGGTGAGTCGCAACTCATAGCCGACGGGAACAGTTCTTCCTCCACACCGACGATAAATACATTGTTAAATTCCAGACCCTTGGCGGCGTGTACGGTCATGAGCGTGATGGATGCCTCACCGGTGTCGGTTTCATCCTGGTCGGTGGCAAGCGAAACTTCTCCGAGAAAATCCGTGAGAGAAGTTCCCTCTACGCCCTCTTCGATTTTGTTTGCTACAAATTCCTTTACTCCGTTAAGGAGTTCCTGAAGGTTTTCCTGTTTTGACACACTTTCCGGTGTACGGTCGGTCAGCAGCATACTGAGAAGCTGTGTACGCGTTATGATATACCGTGCCACGCTCTCCGCGTCTTCTCCCGTGGAATTTTTGTCGATAAATTCCTGAATCAGGTCGCGGAATCCCATAAGTTTCTTTGCCGTGCCCGAATTTACACCTGTATCATACTTGTCAAGATTGCTGATTACTTGCCATGCGCTTACATTATTTTCTATGGCGCAACGTAGCACTTTGTTGAGTGTGGTGTCACCTATGCCCCTCGCCGGGAAATTTATGACGCGTTTCAGTGCCTCGTCGTCATCTGGATTGACCGACAGTCGGAAATAAGCTATCGCATCTTTGATTTCCTTGCGCTGGTAAAATGACAACCCTCCGTATATGCGGTAGGGAATATTACGCTTGCGAAGCGATTCTTCAAGTATGCGCGATTGTGCGTTAGTACGGTAAAGTATGGCATATTCCTCGTAGCTGTCCTGTTGCCGCATCTTCAGCTGTGAAATGCGGTTGGATATTAGATACGCCTCCTCGTAGTCGCTGTAACTTTGCACCACTTCTATGCGCGACCCTATATCATTGCGAGAGAACACGTTTTTGCGTATCTGCTCCTTGTTCTTGGCAATGAGCGAGTTTGCTGCATTGATGATGTTTTGTGTCGAACGGTAATTTTGTTCGAGTTTGAATATCCGCAGGTCGGGATACGCATTTTTCATGTTGAGTATGTTGCGTATGTTAGCACCTCGGAATGAGTAAATGCTCTGCGCGTCATCTCCGACCACACACAGGTTTTTACTTGCCTCACAGAGTTTTGATACTATGAGATGCTGGGCGAAATTGGTGTCCTGATACTCATCGACGAGCACGTAACGGAAAAATTCATTATAGTGATGGAGCACTTGAGGATTGTCGCGCAACAACACATTGGTATAATACAGAAGGTCGTCGAAATCCATTGCACCTGCCACGAAACAACGGTCACGGTAGATACGGTATATCTCGTACAGCCGCGGACGCTTTGCCCTTCGGTCAGCTTCCATGATATCGTGAGAAAGTGCATAGCGGTCAGGTGATATCAGGGCATTTTTTGCTGATGAAATCGCCGAGGCAACGACTCCCGGCTTGTAGATCTTATCGTCAAGGTTGAGGTCTTTTATTATTGACTTTAACAATGACTTGGAGTCGGCGGCATCATATATGGTAAAATTGCTTTTGAATCCTATGAGCTGCGCGTTGCTGCGCAATATCCTGGCAAAGATGGAGTGAAATGTGCCCATCCATAGCTTTGACGCCGTAGCTTCGCCGACAACGCTTTTTATGCGCTCGCGCATCTCTTTTGCCGCCTTGTTGGTAAACGTCAGCGCCAGGATACGCCACGGCTCGTAACCTTGTGTGAGCAGGTGTACTATCTTGTAGGTGAGCACACGTGTCTTGCCTGACCCGGCTCCCGCTATCACAAGTTGCGGGCCGCCGGTGTAGAGCACGGCATCTTGTTGCTGTTTATTTAATTTGCTTATATAATCTTCCATATTATCTATTGCAAAATTAGCAAATAATCCTGATATATGATACTTGTGATTTTGCAATATGACGGGGAATGTGTAAATTTGTATATTCAACTTTTGCTTGTTAAAGTTGAGTCGCGACTATGACAGAAGATACACTCCGAAGACTTAAGATACTTGCCGAGTCGGCTAAATACGACGTGTCATGCTCGTCGAGCGGCACTGTGCGCCGTGGAAAGAAAGGTGACGGTGTAGGCAACACTGTCGGAGGAGTGGGTATATGCCACAGTTTTGCTGATGACGGTCGCTGTATCTCCCTCTTGAAGGTGATGCTGACCAATGTGTGCATGTATGATTGCGCTTATTGCATCAACAGGCGCAGCAACGATATACCGCGAGCCACTTTGTCGGTGTCGGAGCTGGTCGACATAACGATGGAGTTTTACAGGCGTAACTATATAGAGGGATTGTTTCTAAGTTCAGGTGTGGTGCGTAATCCCGACTACACCATGGAGCGTCTCGTGAGGGTGGCGCAGGACTTGCGTACCGTACATCGGTTTAACGGGTATATCCATCTGAAAAGCATCCCCGGGGCATCGCAGGAACTTGTTAATCTCGCCGGTCGGTATGCCGACCGCATGAGTGTGAATATCGAGATTCCGAATGAAACGTCGCTTAAATATCTCGCTCCGGAGAAAGATTTCAAAAGCGTGTATGAACCGATGGGTTACATACGCCGGGGTGTGCTCGAAAATGTCGAGGACCGCAAGCGTATGCGCCATGTGCCGCGTTTCGTTCCCGCCGGTCAGAGCACACAGATGATTGTGGGCGCGTCACCGGAGCATGACCGAGATATCCTGCGTCTGTCGTCGGCGCTGTATGCCACTCCAACCATGAGGCGTGTATATTATTCGGGATATGTGCCTGTGAATACTTACGACCCGCGTCTTCCGGCTTTGAAACAACCTCCGCTGGTGAGGGAAAACCGGTTATATCAGGCTGACTGGCTTATGCGTTTCTATCATTTCACCGCCGATGAGATAGCCGGTGACTCCCATCCCGACCTCGAACTTGAAATAGACCCCAAACTGTCATGGGCGTTGCGCCATCCCGAGGCTTTCCCGGTTGATGTCAACCGAGCTGATTATGAGATGATACTCCGTATTCCGGGTGTGGGAGTGAAATCGGCAACTATGATTGTAAATGCCCGACGGTTCAGGCGTCTTACATCCGACCATCTTCGCAAGATAGGCGTGGTCATGAAACGCGCGAAATATTTCATCACCTGTGGGGAGCTCGAGGCATCGTGTGTCGCCGATGTTTCGCCGGAGTATGTGCGCAATCAGCTTACCGCACAGCCGCGCAAGGCTCTTAAAGGCGACAATCCATTACAGATGACACTGGATTTCGGAGAATGACACTATATATATTTGACGGCACTTTCGACGGATTGCTGACTGCTGTTTTTGATGCCTACGCACGACGTTGTTTTCCTGATGTTCTTGTCAGGGAAGGGGAGGTGTTGCCAATGTTTTATGATGACAGCTTCGAGGTGATTACTGATGAAGAGAAGTCGGGGCGCGTGTGGCGCGCAATTGAAAAGAAACTGTCACGTGAGGCTTTGTCGGCTGTAGTGGCGAGCTTCCTTTGCGAGCTTCCCGATTATGATACGGTATTGTTCCGTTATCTTCGCAAGACTATTGACTCCTCGGTAAGCATCGAGACCGATTTCAGCGATCCCGATGTCGTCGAGATGACGCGCATGGTAAGGCGTGTACGCGGCGAGGCACAGAGAGTGAAGCAGTTTATACGCTTTCAGAAGGCTGCCGACGGCTCCTATTTCGGAATTATCGAACCGCTTTACAACGTGCTTGCCCTTGCGGTACCGCATTTTGTCGACCGCTTTTCAACCATGAAGTTTTTGCTCTATGACAAGCGGCGAGGCTTCGGTTGCTATTATGACGGTAAGGTTACGCGTCATGTCACGCTCCCTGAGGAACTGCCTCATATCGCCACCGGTCGTCTTGCGCCCGAAATGATGGATAAGGATGAGTTGCTACTACAGGATATGTGGCGCACCTATTTCAAGGCTATCGCCATCAAGGAGCGTAGCAATCCGCGCAAGCAGCGTCAGGATATGCCGGTAAGATTCTGGAAATACCTTACCGAGAAGCAATGAGCCATTTTTCATCGCGTTAAAATGATTAAATACTTTTTGTAATTTTTTACATAGTGTTATTTAATACTTTTTCATAATATTGCTGAAAATTTGAAATTTTATTACTCGTATGAAAAAGTTAATCACATTTATTGCGTTCTCTGTGCTATTTATTCCGGCTATGATTGCCGGGTGTGTTATTGTAGTGGATGGCTCTGACGGCAGTCCGGTTATAGGTGCTACCGTGTTTTCTTCATCCGGATTGATTCTCGGGGCTACCGATGCCGATGGAAACACGCCGGATGTGAATGAGGGGTCATACCCATTGACTATACATTCGCTTGGATATAAGGAAGGTATTGCCGCGACACCGGGCGATACGTTGATGATGGATGCCGCCGCATACGACCTGCCCCCGGTCACAGTCATGCCTGGTGAACGTCCTATAACCCGCGTGGTCTGCTATGTAAGGGAATACAGTACAGGAGCCACTGATCGCGACACCCTGAAGATGTATTCCGAATATATGGTTGAGTCATATCACATAGATGAAGGCACAAAGGTGAAGGGATATCATAAATATGATGCCTATCCCTCTGCAAGGAGAACGCGACGGTTTGCACATTATACAGGAGCTGACGGTCGCGATAGCGTGGCAACTCCTGAGGATGACGAATATATATCATTCATGTCAAGTCTTGTAGTTTTGCCGATTGGAGTGTTTGAAGAACCTGACACAATTAAGAATGGAGCATTGACTGATACTGTTCCGGGACGTTATGCTCCTGCAACAATATATAAGAAAACACCTGAACTTCTTACTGTCACCTCCGATGCATTAAGTAATCATAAAAATCATGTTTATTCCCCCAATCTTTTTAAATTACTTGGAATGACTATGGATATGCGGGAAATGATGATTTCTTTTGCTTACAAAGCAAATCCTTCAGGTAAGTACACTATCCATGACTTTTTATATGAAATATCTTCAGCAAATATCCTCGGGCGCGGTAAATGGATAAAGAAAGCTTTCAAGACAAAAAATCCGGTTGAAATTGACAGCAATGTAGAGGTATATCCGGTCGAGATAAATTATCTCACGGTCGATGAATACAAGGAACAGCGCAAAGAGCATAATAAACTGGAATTCCGTATCCCGGACAATGCGCTGCCCGTTCTCCCATCCGTACAACGCCTGATTGACCGCATCAATACCGCAGGTAAAGATACGAAATAACCGTTGTGATAGTTGAGCCTGACATGTCCGGCATATTTTGGTGTCGGTTATCTGCCTTATTTAAAATCATTTTAAATTAATGCCGCATTTGTTTCGTAATTTGTTATAAAATTGTGATATTTGCACTGAAAAAATATTAACTGATAAATTCAAGCATATTATGAGACTCTCGGAACTTAAGACAGGCGAGTCAGGAATAATAGTCAAGATATTGGGACACGGGGCTTTCCGCAAACGTGTCATTGAAATGGGGTTTGTAAAAGGGCAGGTGATAAAAGTGTTGCTCAATGCACCTCTGAAAGATCCAATCAAATACAGTATAATGGGTTACGAGCTTTCGTTGCGCCGCAGCGAGGCTGATATGGTGGAGGTGCTCCCTCTGAATGCGGAAGATAGCGGGAGTGATGGCGCTCAGTCGGGTTTGCCAAAAGAGGATAACCGGATCGCTGATATCCATCATGATGTGGAAGGCAGCATGAAGACTATCAACGTAGCTCTTATCGGTAATCCAAACTGCGGAAAGACCTCTCTTTTTAATATCGCCTCCGGTTCCAAGGAACACGTGGGCAATTACAGCGGCGTGACTGTTGATGCCAAGAAAGGTCATTTCGAGTATGGCGGTTACAGGTTCAACATCGTGGATTTGCCGGGCACCTATTCCTTGTCATCTTATTCACCGGAGGAGCTTTATGTGCGCCGTTATCTGCGCAACGAGATGCCCGATGTGATAATAAATGTCGTGGTCGCGTCTAACCTTGAGCGTAATCTCTACCTCACGACCGAGCTTATCGACATGGACCGCTCGATGGTGATAGCCCTTAACATGTACGATGAGCTTGAACGTAGCGGCGCGCTACTCGACTATAAGTTGCTTGGCGAGATGATTGGTGTGCCGATGATACCTACCGTGTCGCGTACCGGCGAGGGTGTCAATGAACTGTTTGACACTGTGATAAGCGTTTATGAAGGGCGCGACAAGGCAGTGCGCCATATTCATGTCAGTCTCGGCAAGGAGATTGAGGCGGGAGTTAAGGTGATTAAAGATGAAATCAAGAAAGACGGCTCTATAGGTGCACATTTCTCTCCGCGTTATCTTGCTATAAAGATGCTGGAGCATGACAGGGAGGTAGACGACATGGTAAGCCATTCGCCCGACCATAAAAAACTGTTTGAGCTGCGCGATGAGGAAGTTGGACTTATCGAAAAGCGCAACAACGATGACATAACATCGCTTATCGCCAATGAAAAATATGGCTTCATAACAGGCGCACTTGCCGAGACTCTTACCGAGTCGACAAAGGAGACGGCGAAGACAACGCGTATAATCGATGCCTTTGTGACCAACAAGCTCTTCGGCTTCCCGATTTTCCTGATTATAATGCTGTTTATATTCTGGTGTACGTTTGAAATCGGTTCTTATCCGATGGAGTGGATAGAGGCGGCTGTCAACTGGATTGCCGGGGTCGTGCAGTCGACCATGCCGGAAGGACCGTTGAAAGACCTTGTCGCCGATGGTATAATCGGTGGAGTGGGAGGCGTGATTGTGTTCCTTCCTAATATCCTTATACTCTACTTCTTTATATCCTTTATGGAAGATTCGGGCTATATGGCACGTGCCGCTTTCATCATGGATAAGATTATGCACAAGATAGGGCTTCACGGAAAGTCGTTCATTCCTCTTGTGATGGGCTTCGGCTGTAATGTGCCCGCCATCATGGCGGCGCGCGCTATCGAGAGCCGGAGCAGCCGCATCATCACCATACTGATTAACCCGTTCATGTCATGTTCGGCACGACTGCCGGTATATGTGCTGCTTGTAGGCACATTCTTCAGCCGCCATGCAAGTCTTGTGTTTCTTGGCCTGTATCTTCTTGGAATCCTTGTTGCCGTGCTTACCGCGCGACTTCTCAGAAGATTCTGGTTTAAGACCGATGAGACTCCGTTTGTCATGGAGCTTCCTCCTTACCGCATCCCGACCATGAAAGCTTCGTTGCGTCACATGTGGGGGAAGGGAGAGCAGTATCTCAAAAAGATGGGAGGTATTATCCTTGTGGCAAGTATAATAGTGTGGGCACTGAATTATTTCCCGCTTCATAACGAGGAGTCGAGCACCCCGGCTACCGAGGCTATGATGATGAGCGATGACTCGAAAATCGACACATCGCGCGACTCTTATCTTGAAATGATGGGAAAGGCGGTCAATCCCGTCATGGAGCCGCTTGGCTTCCATTGGCGTTCGACTGTCGCCGCAATAGCCGGAGCACCCGCGAAGGAAATCGTTGTATCGACGCTCGGTGTGCTTTATACCGGTGATGAGGAGATTGATGACAAGTCACTCTCGGCGCGTCTAACATCGCCTAACCCGGTCACCGGTAAACCTGACTTTACCCCTGCCTCCGCGTTGAGTCTTATGGTGTTCGTGTTGCTTTATTTCCCGTGTATGGCTACAGTTACGGCAATCGTGAGGGAGACAGGCTCATGGAAATATGGCGCGTTCTCAGTGGTTTACAATACAATCGTGGCGTGGCTTGTGGCATGGCTTGTCTACAATGTCGCACTGCTGTTCTGAGATACTGTTTATTGGGTGACAAAGCTCTTGCCTGCCCATTTCATGCTCCACCAGCGGCGTGTGAAGATTATGCCACGGGTTATCTCGTCGGAAGCTATCATGAGCCAGAGGGCATAGATGCCGAGCCCGAAATATATGCCGCATAGATAGCCGCCTGCGACCTGCAGTGACCACATCACTATAAGCCCCACATAAAACGGGTAATTGACATCGCCCGTGGCGCGGAGCGCGTTGGTGGCGAATATGTTTACCGGACGCCCGATTTCCACCAGTACGTCAAACCATAGAAGCGCTGCTCCTATGGAGATGATTTCAGGGTTGTCGGTGAGAAGCGACATCAAGCTATGACCGCACGAGGCTATGGCAACTGAAAGGGTGACGGTGATGACGAGTGCCAGACGCATGACATATTTTCCGAGTATGAATGCCCCGTGTATCTTCCCTTTGCCCACAAGATGACCTATAGTGATGGCACCGCCCTGCGACACGGCGATACAGAAAAGATAGCCGAACATCGTGATATTGACCACGTATGTGCGCGCGGCAAGCACTTCGACCCCGAGCATGTTGATGAAAAAGGTCATGACTATCTGCGCGGAGCTGTAGCTGAACTGCTCGCCTGCGGAGGGGAGTCCTATTTTCAACAGATTGGAGAACTCACGGGTAGGAAACCGGCGGAATATCTCCCAGGGAAACCGTTTTATTACCGTATGGAACAGTATGATGTTGAGTATCACCATTGCTATCGCTCTGCTCGTGGCGGTGGATATCGCCGCACCCTCGGCACCGAGTGCGGGCGCGCCGAACCGTCCAAATATGAGGATATAATTGCCGGCGATATTAAGTATGTTGACTATCCCGACCACAACCATCGGATATATGGCGCGGTTGGATGCCCGCAAGGCTGCCGATGCCGTGAGCGAGAGTGCCTGGAAGAAAGCGAATGCGCCTACGATGCGCATGTATCCTCTGCCTTCTCCAAGCAGAAGGTCGTTGAGTCCCATTAGCCTGAGAATCGTTGTCGCACCGAAATAGAGCATGGCGCTTATGGCGAGTCCGATTACCAGATTGACGAGCAGCGAGACACCCACAACCTTTTCCACACGGTCGTTGAGGCGTGCGCCGATATACTGGCTCACAAGCACTGATGTGCCGAGATTGATTACCTCAAATACCAGAAAGCAGAGCATCACAATCTGGTTGACCACGCCTACAGCAGCGACCGAGGCGTCGCTGTGGCGCGACAACATCACAGTGTCGACCGCGCCGAGGGTCATGATGAGCAGTGTCTCGATGAATATAGGCCCGGTCAGCGATGCAAGCTGGCGTTTGAGCCCTTTTGCTATGTTTAAGTGAATCATGTCGTGTCGGTTCAGTCAATATCTATTTCAAGTATCGAGCCATAGGCGGGGGGATTGGTGAATGCCTCTGCCGGTGTCATGCCGCGTAGCGTGACGAGTGCCTGCACCAGTATGCCGCAATGTGTGAAAAGCGCCACGCATTTGTCACCGCTATTCCTCAGGTCCTCAAGCAGCGAGAGAAATCGTGCCTGTTGCTCCATGAATGACTCGCCTCCGGTGGGGGCGACATTTATGTAGTCGTCAAACCACTCCTGAAGCCTCGGGTCGGTGATGTCGTCGTAACGCTTCATCTCCCATGCCCCGAAGTTCATCTCAAGAAGTCTCGGGTCGATTACCGGTGACGGGTATCCACATTCCGCCGCGAGTTTTCTGCAACGCGACAGGGGACTGCAATACACTTTGTCAAAAGTGTATCCTGACAGCGCGGATTTTACCGCGGCCGCCTCTCCCGGGAAGGTATCGGCGACATCCACGTCAGAATGTCCGTAGCAGATACCTCTTTCCATGTTTACCGAGGTGTGGCGTATAAACAGTAACTTCATTGCCATAACCGGTATAATATTGCCGCACCGAGGTAAAATGACAGTTCGGCGAGAAGGAAAGTCGCGCCGCAGCAGTCGCCGGTATAGCCGTGGATGCGCCGCCTCATGAACAATATCAGTCCTGTCACTGTGACCACCGGAAATATCGCCGCACCGAGCAGCGGAAGCGGCATGTACACGAGCGGCAATGCGCCTCCGATGATTGCCGCGATAAGCTGTTTGCCGGTCATGCGGTCGTAGACAAGCTTATTTTTCGCTTCCTCTTCATTTCGGGCGTAGGGCAGGAAATTGATTATCTGTGATGCACACAGCTTACTCCACGCATCGCCTGCAAAAACTATGCAGCAAGCCGTCAGAACGGGGAAGGCAAGCAGCAGCGATGTTGCAAGCAGAAAGTATGATATCAGGGCGATTACTCCGTAAGTACCTATATGACTGTCCTTCATTATGGATAGGGTGCGCTCGCGGGTCGTACCGCCTCCCATTCCGTCAAAAAAGTCGGCGAGACCGTCTTCATGAAGTGCGCCAGTGACGAGCAATCTTGCAATTAGAGCCATGATGATTGCCGCAAAGTAGGGGAGCGCCTGCGCTGCCACCCATAGTGTGAGACACATTATCCCTCCTGTCAGCCAGCCTGTATAAGGCCAGTAGGGCACCACCGACTTGTAGTAGCGTTTATCGACGCTTCCGAGCCGCCAAAAAGGGAGTCGCGTGAAAAATGTGAGTGCGGCGAAGATATGCTTCATCAGTCAAAATATTTTGTCACATTTACATCGGCAAAGGAGTCCATGCGGTTGATCATCCTTACTGCCGACTGCAGGATAGGATAGGCGCACACCGCTCCCGAGCCCTCGCCGAGGCGCAGGTCGAGATGGAGTATCGGTCTTGCTCCCATTGCCTCAAGAAGCAGGCGATGACCCGACTCGTCGCCCTGATGTCCGAACACCGCGTAATGCATTACCTCGGGATAGAGCCGCGATGCGGCGAGGATGCAGCTGCTCATGATGAATCCGTCGACGATGATGGTCATGCCGAGTTCGGCTGCGCGGAGCATTCCGCCGGTAGCCATGGCAAGTTCATAACCGCCGAACCATGCCATCTTCTCTTCCACGCTGTCGCCCCCGGTATAGTTGGCGAGGGCACGGGTGAGTACATCGAGCTTATGTCTTATACCTGAATTGTCAAGTCCCGCTCCGGCTCCTATGCAGCGGTCGAGGGGTATGCCGGTGAACAGATGCATCCACATTGACGACGGCGATGTGTTGCCGCTGCCCATTTCGCCGAAGCTTACCACGTTGCAGCCATCTCCGCGTACCATGTCGACAATCTCCGCTCCCGCCTCGATACACCGGTCAAGCTCATCAAGGGTCATGGCGGGTCCATGGAGGAAGTTGCGGGTCGACTTGCGTATTTTTTTGTCAATTATACCGTGACCTGCCGGGATGTCATAGTCAACGCCGGCATCCACGAGTACGAGGCGGAATCCATGTTGCTCGCAGAGAAAGTTTATCCCGGCACCTCCCTTGGCGAAGTGTCCGAGCTGCTGCCATGTCACCTCTTTGGGCGACACGCTCACCCCTTCCTCGATTATGCCGTGGTCGGCTGCGAAAAGTATGTTGCACGGATTACGTAGCTCCGGTGAGAGGGTTTGCTGGATGAGTCCTATCTGCAGAGCCAGTTCTTCGAGTCTTCCGAGAGATCCTTTCGGTTTGGTGAGATTGTCTATCTTGTCGACAAGCTGTCGGCGTATTGAATTGTCGTGTGTAATAATGTTGAATGGTCGCATCGCTTTATTTTATTTTTAAATCGATTCCTGAAATAAGAAAATGCACGTCATCGGCATGTTGCGCGACATGCCGGTTGACAAATCCGAGCAGGTCGGTAAACCGCCGCTGCATGGCGTTTTCGCTTGTGCCGCCAAGCCCTATCTCGTTGGTGACGAAGATAAATGTCGCGTCGATGGCTATGAGCCGGTCAAATTCGTTGCGGAACATCTCAAGCGACCGGTCGATATCTTCGTCACAGTGGAAGAAGATATTGGTCGCCCACATGGTCACGCAGTCGACAAGCACCGTGCGCGACGACAGTTCATGGTCGGCGGGGTAAAGTTGCTCCTCGATATTGGTCCATTCCGGTCCGCGCCGCAGCTGATGGAGCTTGACGCGGTGACGGAACTCATCGTCAAGAGGCTGTGCCGTGGCAAGATAGACCGGTGTGGGGGAAAGGTGAAGGGCGGTGCGTTCCGCAAATTCACTTTTACCCGACCTCTGACCGCCGGTGACCATTATTATTTTTTTCGCACACATATCGTAACATGCAATAAATACGCTGCAAATTTACTCATAATCGCCGCCAAAATCAATACCCCGCCAAAATTACCCCCCATCTTTGCTACAGCTTTCCCCACTGTCCTGCATCCCGTAATTACAAATTTGTGTAACGCCTATTCCCATCAGGGGAAACCTTCCCTGCTACATATCTGTAACCGGTAGATTTGAATCGCTGCATAGCTATCGGTTTGCGTCTTTCATTAATAATAAATAAAAAATTCTGATTATCTGCCACTTTATTTTAAAATATTCATAACTTTGTATCTGTCACCCACGGAAAGCTCGCAGAGGCGGGTTAGGGTGGCGGGATTTATGTTTAGGGCGTTCTACGCTTTATCTTCATCATTCTGAAACTTCGCAACTTTCCGGTATAATTGAAGATATTGCAGCAGGATGTCCATGTGGTGTAATCTATATTCTTCCGTGAGGGAGGGTTGATTATATCGGCGTGGGCTTTCCGTGTTGCTTATCCAATTATACCAGGCAATGCGAAGGCCTCAGAATGATGGATAAGCCGACGAGGCTTCACGCCTTTTTGCTATGTAAAAACATCTCTGTCTGGAGCCGGTAGGGAATTTAACCTTATTGTAAATGAAAAAGTTGCTATTACTTTTTATGCTGATGATGTCATTTCACGGCTTTTCTCAGGAGTGTTATATCTCGGGGCTTGACCCTAAAGGAAACTATGTCGGATATCATTATTATGAGATTGGGGATCTATCAAAACTCCAAGTATTATCACCGACTGGCTCTTTTAACAAGATTTTTGTGGATGGTGAAATATATAACTGCGGAAAATATGTCAATTCATTTGTAATTAATATTGCTGATAAATTTAATGACGGAATTTCCAGCATTGTATTATATCGTGATTCCAAGGAATATGGAGCTTGTTTTTTATCTAGGAAATGTGATTTCGAACTTGATGGTTTGTTTTACGCAGAGAAACCAGATAGTGAAGAAATAGGCATTGCAGGATATAACTATGATATTAAGAATAATGATATTATTATAAATGATGAAGTAACATATAAACTGGGAAATAAAATTGTTACATGGATTGCTCCTTGGGCATTTAAAAATTCTAAATGTTCGTCGATTAAACTTTCAAGTCGGATTGAATTTATTAATGATGGTGCTTTTATGGGATGTGCAAATTTGGAAAGAATTGAAATCCCGTCATCGGTGTTGGGTATTGGATGGGCTGCTTTTGATGGTTGTTCTAGTCTCTCAGAGTTGATCTTACAAGATGGGGGATACATTAATATAGAGGTACAAAAAGGGAAGTGTAATGCGTTTGAAGATTGTAGATTAAAATATGTGTATTTAGGACAAAGAATATGGATTTTTGATTCTAGTCAATCACCTTTTACGGGTTTAAAATATTTGAATTTTGTTGAAATTGGATCTGAGGTAGAACATTTATCCAAAGGATTGTTTAAAGATTGTAAGTCGTTGTCAAGTATCACGATTCCTTCAAATATTAAGTCGATGAATCCAAGTGTATTTAGCGGCTGTGAATCATTAACATCTGTTCGGTTCTTAAATTCGTTTGATTGGATGATGGATAGTCTGTTCTATAATTGTTCTGCTTTGGAGAATATTGAGATTCCAAATGGTGTTACCAGTATTATGAATGATGTTTTTAATGGATGTACGTCATTAAGCGAGATAATTCTTCCTCGAAGTGTGAGCTCGATAGGAAATGGAACTTTTAATAATTGTACAAAATTATCTAAAGTCACATCGTTAAACTTAATTCCACCAATGTTAAATGGAGATGTATTTGATAATTATAATGCCGAACTCTATGTGCCAGGATTATCCTTAAATGATTACAAGCAGGCAAATGGTTGGAATAAATTTTCATGGGTTAGACCTATTCCGGGCACAGAACTAATTTCTTTTAGTGAAGATGCAGTGACAATAACGTCAGGTGAAACTTATAAATTGACCGTAACAACAATACCGGAAGATGCAACGGTTTTTTGGACTTCATCAAACCCTGAGTGTGTTACTGTAAATAGTGAAGGGGTTATTTCCGGAATAAAGGGAGGAACAGCAGTTGTGACTGCTTCAATATATGAAGATAAAAAGGCAGAATGTGTTGTTACGGTTAGGCAAGGTGCTAACGAATTAAAATTTGACATTCATGATTTATCGTTATCGGTGGGTGAAGAATATAAAATACAAACTACTATTTTGCCTGAAAATACTTTTGACAAGACTATAAAATGGAGTTCATCGAATAATTCAGTTGCAACTGTAGATGAAGATGGTAATATTGTTGCACTTAAAGCAGGTAAAGCGATTATAAAAGGTAGTATGAACAAAATCGCTAATGATAGCTGTAAACTTGTGGTTATTCAACCTGCAGAAAGTATATCATTGCAAGAGACTGCTGAAATGTATGTTGGTGCGTCATTGAAACTGACAGCAACAGTCCTCCCCGAGGATGTCACCGACAAGACCGTCACTTGGTCTACCTCCGATGCCACAATCGCCACCGTCGACAATGAAGGCAATGTCACCGCTGTCTCAGTCGGTGAGGCTACCATCACCGCGACCTGCGGTGACAAGTCTGCGACCTGCAAGGTTACAGTCAACCCGATACTCGCCGAAAGTATCACCTTTGACAAGACCGAGCTGACTCTAACCATCGGCGCGAGCGACAAACTGACTGCGACCGTCCTCCCCGAGAATGTCACCGACAAGACCGTCACCTGGTCAACCTCCGACGCTGCTATCGCCACGGTCGACAATGAAGGCAATGTCACCGCAATCTCAGTAGGCGAAGCTACCGTCATGGCAACTTGTGGCGATAAGACAGCGACATGCAAGGTTACAGTCAACCCGATACTCGCCGAAAGCATCACCCTTGACAAGTCCGAGCTGACACTCACCATCGGTGCGAGCGAAAAACTGACCGCGACCGTCCTTCCCGAGGATGTCACCGATAAGACCGTCACCTGGTCGACCTCCGATGCCGCAATCGCCACAGTCGACAATGAAGGCAATGTCACCGCAATCTCAGTGGGTGAAGCTACCATCACCGCGACTTGCGGCGACAAGTCCGCGACCTGTAAGGTTACCGTCAACCCGATACTTGCAGATAGCATCACCCTTGACAAAACCGAACTGACGCTCACCATCGGCGCGAGTGAAAAACTGACAGCAACCGTCCTCCCTGAGGATGTCACCGACAAGACTGTCACGTGGTCGACCTCCGATGCTGCAATCGCCACAGTCGACAATGAAGGCAATGTCACTGCAATCTTAGTGGGTGAAGCTACCATCACCGCGACCTGCGATGACAATTCCGCGACCTGTAAGGTTACCGTCAACCCGATACTCGCCGAAAGCATCACCCTTGACAAGTCCGAGCTGACACTCGCCATCGGTGCGAGCGAAAAACTGACCGCGACCGTCCTTCCCGAGGATGTCACCGATAAGACCGTCACCTGGTCGACCTCCGATGCCGCAATCGCCACAGTCGACAATGAAGGCAATGTCACTGCAATCTTAGTGGGTGAGGCTACCATCACCGCAACCTGTGGTGACAAGACAGCGACCTGCAAGGTTACAGTCAACCCGATACTCGCCGAAAGCATCACTCTTGACAAGACCGAACTGACGCTCACCATCGGCGCGAGCGAGAAACTGACTGCCACCGTCCTCCCAGAGGATGTCACCGACAAGACCGTCACCTGGTCTACCTCCGATGCAGCAATCGCCACAGTCGATACCGAAGGTAATGTCACAGCAATCTCAGTGGGTGAAGCTACCATCACCGCGACCTGCGGCGAAATATCCACAAGTTGTCGAGTAATCGTTGAAAAGATATCCGGTATAGTTTTTGTCTCAGCCGACGATATTAATATCGTTGTCAACGGCAACGAATTAACAATCAAGGGCGTAACCTCCGAAGACAAAGTGACAATAGTCCGTCAGGATGGCGCGGTGATTTATTCCGGCAACAATCGCGAAAGCTACACTCTTGTAAGAGGGCTGTATCTTGTAATTGTGAATGGAGCAACTTACAAAGTCGTGATACATTGATTTTGATAATTTTATATACGAAGTATCGTTATGAATCGAACAAAAATTCCGGTTTTAGATAAAAATCAATGTAAAGAAATTCGTAAAGATGTTTTTCTTTATGGGGATGACTCGGATATAACTCTTGATACAAAGATTTGTAGGTATATGAATTTTGAACATCTGGTAACCATATTGAAAGGGCGTCTTTATGTACCAATGAAGAAAAAATTCAGCGATTTACATGAGTCCGGTCATCACTACAATGAGTTTATCTACAGATTGAAGCCTGTAGGGGATTCATCGGAAAAATATGAAAAAATATTTGACGATGAAAAAGAGAAAAGAGTTGGCTCTCAATATTGGTTGACGTTATGTTTTACTACTGATGTTCGTGAGGATTATTTCTTTTGGCGTACGTACACTAATGGAAAATGTGGAGTTAGAATAACAACAACTATTAAACAATTCTTAGATTCACTGTCATTTGACGGTTATGAATTATTCATTGGAAAGATGAAATATGTCGACTGTGAATGTCCCAGTCATAATGTTAATCAATATGCATTTTGGAAAACAGATGCATATAAGAATGAATCTGAACTGCGAATCTATTTTCAGCCTAAACAACAAGATTTAATTGAGGAGCATTCAGAAATGGCTGCTGCTAAAGATCATGTTACATTTCGGATTGATGCTGAAAATATGGTTACAAAAATAATATTGACTCCGTTTTTCCCAAAGGAATTAAGAGGATGTGTCTCAGAAATGATTAATACAAAATTGAGTAATTATAAAGAAATTACTAGTTGGTCGAGAATCATGGAGATATGACAACACATTTTTGTTTTTAAATTATAAATTATGAAGCAATCATTAAGAAAAATAATTATAGCAATATTTTTTGTTTCGATGTCGTTGCTGTGTAGTGCAAAGTCTTCGATTGCTAGAGTTACTATTGATGACTTAAATTATGAGTTATTTGATGATAGGACTTGTACTTTGACAGGAGTTTCTTCAGGTGAAACTTTTAATTCCTACACATTGCCGGAATATGTATATTACAATGATGACAGCTATACTCTTACCGAAATAGGAAGTTTGGCATTTTCTCATTGTGAGCAATTGGAAATATTTTATGTGCCAAATACTGTTGTTACGATAAAGGATAGCGCGTTTGCTCATCTCCCGAATTTGCGTGAGGTGAAACTCGGCATCTCTTTAGAGGTCATTGAAGAATATGCTTTTTACGATTGTGAAAATTTAGAAAATGTCGAATTTGGCCCGAATATCAAGAAATTGGGGAGGGGATGTTTTAGTCTATGTGGATTTAAGGATTTTTCAGTTCCTGCATCAATATGTGAGATTGAGGGAGGGGGAATACCAGACGGCTCGCTTCGCAGATTAATGTTTGAAGATAGCGAAACTCCCCTGATTGTAAATGCAAATTTTCGGAAAGAATGGAACCCATTACTGTCAATCGCATATATCGGTAGACCTATAATTAATTCTAATGAAGCTGGATTATTTGAAGAATCGGCATTACTGGAAGTTACTTTTGGGGAATCTGTTACTGAAATTCCTGATAATATGTTTAAAGGATCAGTGGATTTAACCAAATTCACCATGCCAGAAGATTTGAAGACTATCGGTGCTCATGCTTTTGACGGGTGTTATTCATTGGTAATTAATGATTTCCCTTCTTCATTGGAAACCATAATGGAGTATGCTTTTTATTCTTGTGGTAAAATAGAGAGTCCAGCATTTAATGAAGGTCTGGTTAATATAGGAGCATGTGCTTTCAGTGATTGCAATATTTATCAGATTAATATTCCGAATACGTTAAAATTCATTGGAAGTGGTGCATTCAGTGGAAATTGGCGTATGTACAGGATATATGCAAGTATTTCTACTTGGTGTGAAATTGAGTTTGACGGTTTAGGAGCCAATCCTTTGACTGCATCCGCAAATGCGAGATTATTTTATGGTGACATGGAAATGACAAATCTAAATATTCCAAATTCAGTTACTAAGATAAATGATTATGCATTTTATGGATGTAATTTTGAGCGGGTGTTTTTCCCAAAAGAATTGAAATCAATAGGTAATTATAATTTTCAAGAAATTGGAAATATATATACTACATGCGAGGTCCCTCCATTCATGGAAACATCTTCATTCAATGTTACGGGAAATATATTCTTACCATCCAAGAGCGCGTATGATAATTTTTCAAATTCGGAAAATTGGAAGGATAAAAACCTTGAATATGCTGATTTTTCACCGACTGAAGTTAACGTGAAAATAGGTGATGAAATCGCTATGTTATTTAAGTGGTTACCAAGTGGAGTAATTGGCTCTAAATATGATTGTGTTTTTATGCCTTCTGATTATGAGGTTTTGGAATTGGTTGATAATTGGAAATTTAAAGCTATAGGGGTAGGCGAGTGTAATATTGATGTTTCAATGAATCTTTATGATAGCATGGGCTATGGGTCAATGTCTTATTCATTAGGAAAATGTAAGGTGACCGTCAATCCGATACTCGCGGAGAGCATCTCTCTTGACAAGACCGAGCTGACACTCACCATCGGCGTGAGCGAAAAGCTGACCGCTACCGTCCTCCCCGAGGATGTCACCGACAAGACCGTCACCTGGTCGACCTCAGATGCTGCAATAGCCACAGTCGACAATGAAGGCAATGTCACCGCTGTTGCAGTCGGTGAGGCAACCATCACGGCAACTTGTGGCGATAAGACAGCGACATGCAAGGTTACAGTCAATCCGATACTCGCGGAGAGCATCACCCTTGACAAGACCGAGTTAAGCCTGACAATCGGTGAAACCGAGAAACTGACCGCAACTGTCCTTCCCGAGGATGTCACCGACAAGACCATCACCTGGTCGACCTCAGATGCGCCAATCGCCACTGTCGACAATGAGGGCAAAGTCACTGCAATCTCAGTGGGTGAAGCTACCATCACCGCGACCTGCGGCGATAAGTCCGCTACCTGTAAGGTTACAGTCAATCCGATACTCGCGGAGAGCATCTCTCTTGACAAGATCGAACTGACTCTAACCATCGGTGCGAGTGAGAAACTGACCGCAACCGTCCTTCCCGAGGATGTCACCGACAAGACCGTCACCTGGTCGACCTCTGATGCGTCAATCGCCACTGTCGACAATGAGGGCAAAGTCACTGCAGTCTCAATAGGCGTAGCTACCATCACCGCGACTTGCGGCGACAAGTCCGCGACCTGTAAGGTTACCGTC
>OGGB01000027.1_pt1 | contig 135984 bp, 104 predicted proteins | sample 1571111 | NCBI WGS metagenome assembly OGGB01 (sample SAMEA2582067, study PRJEB24529) | metagenome | biome: Human gut stool | place: China | collected 2011
GGTATCGCTGCGCTCAACCGCCCGGCTAAGTTTGGATTTTTCCTATCGGAAAAGTTGGGGGATGCGGGGCGGCCGCCATTCCAGGCGCCTCTACAGCTACGCGGGGAGGGGTTGGGGCATTTCGGTTGTCGGCGTGTAGCGGGTCTTTAACGGCTTTAGGGACTTTAGAGACCTTAGGGACTTTAACGACCCTATCTGAAAACTGACGAACTCTTAACTGACAACTTCTCCGTCTTTTCTGAGCATAGGTCTATCTGTATCCCGGTGTGGGGGTGATTGTGGTGAGTTTTGTTTTTGGGAATGGGAGAGATGTGTTATATTTGCGGTATGGACCGACGTGAATTTATCAAGGGAGCGATGATGGGAGCGGCGATGATTGCCGTCCCGAAGTGGATGACTGCGGCTGCCACTACATATTCGGCAGCGGATGAGCCGGTTAAGACGGCGAGCGGGGCGGGACGGATGAAGCTGTCGTTTGCCCCTTACGAGTTGCAGTTGCGCCACTCGTTTAACCTGGCGAAGTTCAGCCGCACGACGACCCCCGACGTGCTTGTGAAGATAGAGCTTGACGGCGTGACGGGCTACGGCGAGGCATCGATGCCGCCTTATCTTGGCGAGAGTGTGGAGTCGGTGACAAGGTATCTTTCATCGCTTGACCTGGGGCAGTTTGCCGACCCGTTCCGGCTCGCGGAGATTCACGATTACATGGATAAGATGGCACCCGACAACCGCGCGGCGAAAGCGTCGGTCGACATCGCCCTTCATGACCTTACGGGGAAGCTGATGGGTCAGCCGTGGTACAGGATATGGGGACTGTCGCCTGAAAATACGCCTGACACCTCGTTTACCATCGGCATAGACACGCCGGAGGTAGTGAGGCAAAAAGTCGAGGAGGCGTCGCCCTACAAGATACTGAAGGTGAAGATGGGGCTTGACCACGACACTGAGACGGTGGAGGTGATACGCAGCATGACGGAGCGCCCGATATGCGTGGATGTCAATCAGGGATGGAGCGACAAGCATCATGCGCTGGAGATGTGTCACTGGCTTGCGGAGCGTAACTGCCTCTTTGTAGAGCAGCCGATGCTTAAGGAGATGGTCGACGAGACGGCATGGCTGCGGGAGCGTTCGCCGCTGCCGATAGTCGCCGACGAGTTTCTTCAGCGTCTTGATGATGTGCGGCGAGCCTACGGGGTGTATGATGCCATCAATATCAAGCTGATGAAGAGCACCGGTATGCGCGAGGCGAAGCAGATGGCTGAACTTGCGCAGGCGCTGGGGATGGATGTGATGCTGGGGTGCATGACGGAGACTTCGTGTGGCATCTCGGCGGCATCGCAGCTTGCACCGCTTGCGAAGTGGGCGGACCTTGACGGGAACCTCCTGATAACTAATGATTGCTTCGACGGGGCAAAGATTGTCAATGGCAAGGTGGAGATACCGCGTGAACGCCCGGGGATAGGGGTTGTGAGTTGAGAGTTGTCAGTTGTCAGATTTCTGTTTTTAGATTTTTTGGGGTGGGTGATGATTCCCTGCGGGAAACGATTTATTGAGGGGATGCTGTCCGGGGGTTTCGCTACGCTCAACCGCCCCGGCTAAATTGGGATTTTTCCTATCGGAAAAGTTGGGGATGCGGGGCGGGCGCCCTTCCAGGCGCCCCTACAGCTACGAGGCGAGGCTTGGAGTGATGGCGGCCTGCCTTCCAGCAGCCCCTACGGCTACGCGGTGATTTGGAGCGGTGAGGTGTCAGTTGTCAGTTGTCAGTTGTCAGTTTTCAGATTTGAGATTTCAGGGATATGTTGTAAAACATGTGGGAAAATTTGGTGGTGACGGAAATGGGTGTTAATTTTACACTCATTCATTATGTATTAATTGCTAACCAAATGCTTAACATGAAAACCGGTGCAGCTACAGCAGCTGCCGCAATCTTAGTTTTAAGTGCATGCGGGCGGAGCAACAATACTCCGCAACTGACCGAATCGGGTCTGGATCCCGCGAAGTTTCTTGCCGAGGTCGATGGCAAACCGACCGGGCTTTACACTCTCAAAAACGCCTCGGGGATGGAGGTGTGTATCACTAACTACGGAGGTCGTATCGTGTCAATCATGGTGCCTGACCGCGCCGGGAAAATGCAGGATGTTGTGCTTGGCTTCGACAGTGTTCAGGCATATTTCCCGGAAAACAACCTGTCGGACTTCGGTGCCGCGATAGGCCGTTATGCCAACCGTATAGGTCACGGCATCATCGTGGTCGACGGCGACACCATCAAGCTTCCGACCAACAATTTCGGTCATACGCTCCACGGCGGTCCCCAGGGCTGGCAGTACAAGGTATATGGCGTCAAGGAGGCTACTGACTCGACGCTGACGCTCACGATGGCATCGCCCGACGGCGACAACGGTTTCCCCGGAAATGTCAACGCGGAAGTGACCTACCGTCTGCTTGCCGACAACTCATTAGATATATCATATAGCGCGACAACCGATAAAAAGACGCCTGTCAACCTTACCAACCATTCTTATTTCAACCTTAACGGTGACCCGTCGCGCGACATACTCAACAATACCATCTACATCAATGCCGACAGCATCACTCCGGTCGACTCTACATTCATGACCACCGGCGAGATTACAGCAGTACAGGGCACGGCGATGGACTTCACCACACGCCATGCCATCGGTGACGGTTACGGCGACTCCATCACCGACCAACAGGTAATCTATGGAGGTGGTTACGACCATAACTGGGTGCTAAACACCGGCGGCGACATGGAAAAGCTTGCCGTGGAGATGTATTCACCCGAAACGGGTATCACCCTGTCGGTGTACACCGACGAGCCGGGCATCCAATTCTATGCCGGCAACTTCCTTGACGGCACGGTCAAAGGCAAAGGGGGCATCGCATACGTGCGCAACAGTGGCGTGGCACTCGAGACACAACATTATCCCGACAGCCCCAACAAGCCCCAATGGCCGTCGGCATGGCTTGAGCCGGGACAGACCTACACGAGCCATTGTGTCTACAAGTTTGGCGTGGAAAAGTAATAACCTTAATATATCGAAACTATGCAGTTACTTGACTGGCTTGTAATAGGGCTTTTCTTTGCGGCCCTGATCGGCATTATCGTATGGGTAATGCGTCAGAAGCAGAACAATGCCGCCGACTACTTCCTTGGCGGCAAGGATGCGACATGGATTGCCATCGGTGCGTCTATCTTCGCCTCCAATATCGGTTCGGAACATCTTATCGGACTTGCCGGCGCAGGCGCGTCGAGCGGTATGGCGATGGCACACTGGGAAATCCAGGGATGGATGATTCTTATCCTCGGCTGGGTATTCGTGCCGTTCTACACCCGAAGCATGGTATATACCATGCCGGAGTTCCTCGAACGCCGATATAACCCGGCATCGCGTACAATATTGTCGCTCATATCACTTATCAGCTACGTGCTCACCAAGGTAGCCGTCACGGTTTACGCGGGCGGTCTTGTGTTTCAGCAGGTATTCGGCATCGACACGCTGTGGGGCATCGACTTCTTCTGGATTGCCGCCATCGGTCTTGTGGTGCTGACCGCTCTCTATACCATCATCGGAGGTATGAAGTCGGTGTTGTACACCTCTGTGCTTCAGACCCCGATACTTCTCCTCGGCTCGCTCATAATCCTTGTGCTCGGACTCAAGGCGCTCGGCGGCTGGGACGAGATGATGGCTACCTGCTCTCAGGTAGTGGTGAATGACTACGGCGACACGATGACCAACCTTATCCGTGACAACCGCGACCCGCAGTATCCGTGGCTCGGCGCGCTCATAGGCTCCGCCGTGATCGGTTTCTGGTACTGGTGTACCGACCAGTTCATCGTGCAGCGCGTATTGTCGGGTAAGGATGAGAAAGAGGCACGTCGCGGTACAATCTTCGGCGCATACCTCAAACTGCTTCCGGTGTTCCTGTTCCTTATCCCGGGCATGATCGCCTTCGCGCTCAGCACCCGCGGCATCGAGGTCAACGGCGAAGTGTTCAAGCTTTCCACTCCCGACGCGGCTTTCCCGACCCTTGTGGCAAAACTGCTTCCCGCCGGTGTGAAAGGTCTTATCGTGTGCGGTATCCTCGCCGCCCTGATGAGCTCGCTTGCCTCGCTCTTCAACTCTTCGGCGGCTCTCTTCACCATCGACTTCTATCAGCGTTATAAACCCGACACCGACCCGAAGAAGCTCGTGAGAATCGGTCAGGCAGCCACGGTGGTAATCGTATTGCTCGGTGTGCTCTGGATTCCGGTGATGAGGTCGATCGGCAATGTGCTATACAACTATCTCCAGGATGTGCAGTCGGTGCTCGCCCCGGGTATCGCGGCAGCGTTCCTTATGGGTGTATGCTGGAAGCGCGCCACGGCGCAAGGCGGTATGTGGGGACTTATCGCAGGTCTCGGCATCGGTATCACCCGTCTGTGTGCCAAGATATATTACAGCAACGCCGCAGTGCTTCCGGGCGACCAGAACTGGTTCAAGTGGATGTTCTATGACTCCAACTGGCTCTTCTTCTGCGGATGGATGCTCGTGTTCTGTATGCTCGTGGTGGTAGTGGTAAGTCTCTTCACCAAGGCACCCGACCCCGAGAAAATCAAGGGACTTGTGTTCGGCACCTCCACTCCGGAGCAGAAAGCCGCCACACGCGCCAGCTGGAACAAGTGGGATGTAATCCACACCGTGATTATCCTCTGTATCACTGCAGCGTTCTATTGGTATTTCTGGTAAACCGACAATAATGACAGACAACGTCAGCACAATTCCGGCGGGTTATTATTCCGCCCACGACCGCTATCCCGTCAGTGTGGACTGTATCATCTTCAGTCTGCACGACGGGGAGCTGAGTGTGCTCCTTGCCCCGCGCCGTTTTGAGCCGAAACTCGGGGTCCCGTCGCTCATGGGAGGCTTCGTGAAGGCTACCGAGAGCCTGGACAGCGCCGCAATCAGGGTATTATCGGAGCTGACCGGTCTTGACGATACCTACATGGAGCAGGTGGGTGCGTTCGGCGCACTTGACCGAGACCCGGGCGACAGGGTGATATCGGTGGCTTATTACGCTCTTATAAAGAGCGACGAGGCGATCGACCGCCGTGTAGGCGAATATGGTGCGGAGTGGGTGAACGTGAGGGCACTCCCGGCGCTGGAATTTGACCATCCGCTGATGATAGAGCGCGCCCTGTCGGCATTGCGGCGCAAGCTGACGCGTGAGCCGGTGGTGTTTAACCTCCTGCCGGAGCTATTTACCCTCGCCCAGGTGCAGGCACTCTGCGAAAAGATACTCGGCGAGCCGATAGACAAGCGTAATTTCCGGCGCCGCCTGCTCGAAAACAACTGCGTGGAGGCGACCGACAAAATCGACAAGCTCAGTTCGCGGCGCGGTGCCACGATGTACCGGTTTAACAAGAAATCATATAATGATACATTAAAATTTAAGATATAACAATCATGCTTGAAAAATTGAAAGAAGAAGTGTTTCGCGCCAATCTTGACCTTGTGAAACACGGACTTGTGATATTTACCTGGGGCAATGTGTCAGGTATCGACCGTGAAAGCGGGCTTGTGGTCATCAAGCCGAGCGGTGTGGACTACGATGTGATGAAAGCATCGGACATGGTGGTGGTAGATCTTGACGGCAATGTTGTCGAGGGCGACCTTCGTCCGTCATCCGACACCCCGACCCATCTTGTGCTCTACAAGGCATTCCCGGAGATAGGGGGTGTGGTACACACTCACTCCACCTACGCTACCGCATGGGCGCAGGCAGGCATTGACCTCCCCAATATCGGCACTACCCATGCCGACTATTTCCATAACGCCATACCATGTACCGGCGACATGACTGCCGAGGAGGTTGAAGGTGACTACGAGCTGGAGACCGGTAACGTGATTGTGAAGCGTTTCGAGGGCATCAACCCGATGCATACACCCGGAGTGCTTGTAAAGAACCACGGTCCTTTTGCGTGGGGCAAGAATCCTCATGACGCGGTACACAATGCCGTGGTGATGGAGCAGGTGGCAAAGATGGCGAGCATCGCCTACACCGTCAACCCGCACCTGACGATGAACCCGCTGCTTGTGGAGAAGCATTTCAACCGCAAACACGGACCGAATGCGTATTACGGGCAGAAGAAACGCTGAATCGGGGATTCAGCGTTGGGTTATAGGGTTATGAGGTTATAGGGTTATGCGTGAAGCGGGCGAGCTTACACTCAATGTCACAAACTTAACAGGTGACTATGCAACCCGCTCCGGGGTTGAGTCAAGGAGAGAGGCTCTTTAGCCACGGGTATGCCTTCGGCATTACCCGCGGTTAACAAGATGAATCCCCTTGCGGGGATGACCGTTAAGGGGTAAGTAGTGAGCTTTTAACGACCTATTAATCTATAAGTGAGGTAACTATTTGGCGAGTAATGCCAAAATAAGAGCCTCATTATCAGAGTAGGGATGCACCCCGGTGCATCCAGAAACGTGGTTAATTAACAATGAAATCGGTGGATGCACCATGGTGCATCCCTACAGTTGAAAATTTATACAAAACAATAAAATTATGAATAATATTTTTGACAATCTGGAAGTGTGGTGGGTGACAGGTGCCCAGCTTCTCTATGGCGGTGACGCAGTTAAAGTGGTTGACTCTCATTCAAAGGAAATGGTGGAGGGTCTTAACAATTCGGGTAATCTGCCTATCAAAATCGTGTACAAAGGCACAGCAAACTCCTCCAAGGAGGTAGAGGCGGTGATGAAAGCCGCCACAAACGACGCGAAATGTGTGGGTGTCATCACATGGATGCACACCTTCTCGCCCGCAAAGATGTGGATTCACGGATTGCAGCAGCTCCGCAAACCGCTTCTTCACCTTCATACACAGTATAACGCCGAGATACCCTGGGATACCATGGACATGGATTTCATGAATCTCAACCAGTCGGCTCACGGCGACCGCGAGTTCGGTCATATCTGCGCCCGCATGAATGTGCGCCGCAAGGTGGTTGTAGGTCACTGGAGCGATGCCGCCACCCAACAGAAGATTGCGGTGTGGTCGCGAGTAGCCGCTGCATGGGCCGATGCACAGGATATGCTCATCGTGAGATTCGGCGATCAGATGAACAACGTAGCCGTTACCGACGGCGACAAGGTAGCCGCCGAGATGCAGCTCGGCTATCATGTTGACTACTGTCCCGTAAGCGAGCTGATGGAATATTACAAGAAGGTCAACGAGGATGACGTGACAGAGCTTATGAACACCTACTTCTCGCTTTACGACCACGACAAGGAACTTTCCGAGCCGGGTACCACAGGCTACACCTCGGTACGCAACGCCGCCAAGGCAGAGCTTGCCATCCGCGCATGTCTGCAGGCAAAGGGTGCGAAGGGTTTCACCACCAACTTCGACGACCTCGGTACCGACGATATAAACGACCCGAATTTTGTGGGCTTTGACCAGATACCGGGTCTTGCATCGCAGCGACTCATGGAAGAGGGCTACGGTTTCGGCGCTGAAGGCGACTGGAAGTCGGCTGCACTCTACCGCACCGTATGGTACATGACCCAGGGGCTCAAGGGTGGCTGCTCATTCCTTGAGGACTATACCCTTAACTTCAACGGGGCACAAAGCTCGATACTGCAGGCCCACATGCTTGAGGTGTGTCCGCTTATCGCCGAGCAGAAGCCGCGTCTTGAGGTTCACCACCTCGGTATCGGTATCCGCAAGGCACAGACCGCGCGCCTTGTGTTCACTTCAAAGCCCGGCGACGGCATCACCGCCACAGTTATCGATATGGGCAACCGTTTCCGTTTGATTGTGAACGATGTAGAGTGCATCAAGTCGAAGCCGCTTCCCAAGCTACCGGTAGCGTCGGCTCTCTGGATTCCGATGCCCAACTTTGAAATCGGTGCCGGCGCATGGATTCTTGCCGGTGGTACACATCACTCCTGCTTCTCCTACGACCTTACTCCCGAATATTGGGAGGATTATGCTGAAATGGCGGGCATAGAGATGGTGCATATCAACAAGAACACCACCATCAGCGAGTTTAAGAAAGAGCTTCGCTACAATGAGGTGTACTATATGCTTAATAAGTGATGTTAAGTATTAAGTATTAAGTATTAAGTATCAGGTATGAAGAATCCTAAAGAGACCATTGCTGCGGGTAAGGCTGTGCTTGGCATCGAGCTTGGCTCGACCCGCATCAAGGCTGTGCTTATCGATGAGGATAACAACCCTATAGCCCAGGGAGCGCACGAGTGGGAAAACCAGCTTGTCGACAAGATGTGGACCTACAGCACTGAGGCTATATGGTATGGCGTACAGGACAGCTACGCCCGGTTGCGTGACGACGTGAGGAGCCGCTACGACATCGAGATAGAGAGCCTTGCCGCGATAGGCATCAGCGCGATGATGCACGGTTATCTGCCGTTTGACGAGAAGGGCGAGATACTTGTGCCGTTCCGTACGTGGCGTAACACCAACACAGGTGCGGCAGCAGCCAAGCTGTCGGAGCTGTTTGTCTACAACATTCCACTCCGTTGGAGCATCTCCCACCTCTATCAGGCGATACTCAACGGCGAGCCGCATGTAAAGGATATAAAATATCTCACCACGCTCGCGGGCTATATCCACTGGAAGCTCACGGGAGAGAAAGTGCTCGGAGTGGGTGATGCGTCGGGTATGCTTCCCGTAGACCCTGCCACAAAGACCTATTGCGCCGACATGGTGAAGAAGTTTGACGATCTTGTGGCTCCCGAGGGATATCCGTGGAAATTGCTCGACATCCTCCCCAAGAGTATCGTTGCGGGCGAGCCGGCAGGCTGCCTCACTGACGAGGGTGCGCGTCGTCTTGACGTGTCAGGACATCTTCGCGCCGGAGTGCCGCTGTGTCCGCCCGAGGGCGATGCAGGCACAGGCATGGTGGCTACCAACGCGGTATTGCAGCGCACCGGTAATGTGTCGGCAGGTACGTCGTCGTTCTCGATGATAGTGCTTGAAAAAGAGCTGTCGAAGCCTTACGAGATGATTGACATGGTGACCACCCCCGACGGAAGCCTTGTGGCGATGGTGCATTGCAACAACTGCACCTCCGACCTTAACGCGTGGGTAAATGTGTTCAAGGAGTATCAGCAGCTGTTGGGTGTGCCGGTCGACATGAACGAGCTTTTCGGGAAGCTGTATAACGCCGCCCTTGACGGTCAGCCCGACTGCGGCGGACTTGTGAGCTATAACTATTTCTCCGGCGAGCCTGTCACGGGTCTTGCCGAGGGGCGTCCGCTCTTCGTGAGGTCGTCGACCGACAAGTTCTCCCTCGCCAATTTCATGCGCGCCAACCTTTATGCGGCTGTCGCCGTGCTGAAAATCGGTAACGACATACTTTTCAAAGATGAAAATGTGGAGGTTGACCGCATCACCGGTCACGGGGGACTGTTCAAGACACCCGGAGTAGGTCAGCGCATACTTGCCGCCGCTCTAAATTCGCCCATCTCCGTCATGGAGACAGCCGGTGAAGGAGGTGCGTGGGGCATGGCATTGCTTGCATCGTATGCCGTCAACAATACCCGCCGCCTGTCGCTTGCCGGCTGGCTAAATGAATGTGTGTTTCTCGGCAACACCGGTTCGGAAATCGCCCCGACTGCGGAAGAGGTGGAAGGCTTCAACCGATATATCAAGAATTATATCGAGTGTCTGCCGGTAGAGCAGGCAGCTGTCGCCCATAAGAATGTGTAGGACACTGAATCAGGTCAATATAAAGGGGGATGTATCGTAAATTTTGATACATCTCCCTTTGCTTTGATAAATTTTCCCTGATTAATGATATATTTTACCGTTGATAATTGTTAATTAAACTTATCTTTGCTTTCAGGAAGAGATGTATTTTTTAGACCATAAAAACGCTTTATACCAGTTAACCGAAAGATATAACCCAAATTAATTTTAACTAATACCAATCATTATGACAAACAAGTTGTTAAGATTTGTCTTTCTGATGATCTGTGTCGCCTGTTTGAATCCGGGCTACGCAGCATCTAAAGGCATTCTGAAAAGTAACGGCGACGGAGTATATGAGGATACTCCGGTGTCGATTGTCTGGGATTTCAACACAATCGACACTTATGCCGAGGTCACATCCGTTTCGGAACCTGACGCCATCTCAATCACCTCGTTCAATCTCGGCGAGTGTTCCGTGACCGGCGTTGAAGACGGAAGCAATGTTAATGTGACATTCGTGAAAATCCAGCCTAAAAATGACGCAAACGACATGGTAGAGTGGTATGTCAAGCCTGCAAAGGGAGTGACTTTCACGCCGACACATGTCAGCGGCTACATCCAGCGATTCGGTACAGATGCTGAGAACGGCGTGACCGTATCGGCAAAACTTGCCGACGGTACTCTCGAAACACTTGGCAACTATACCGCTGCTCGTAACAGGAAAACACAGGCTGAGGATAAATTCGGTAAAAACGCAAACTATACCCAGCAGTTTGACATCACCCTTACCGAAGAGCAGCAGGCAAAGCTCGCATCGGCTGACGGTTTCACCCTCGTGGCGACAGTTGGAGTGGGTAATGCCAAGCAAGGCGGTTTCAGCGACATTCATATCGACGGCAAGCTGAACGGCTCGACACGTGGTCCGGTTTTCAGCAATGCCGATGCCTCAATCGCATGGGCGTTTGAGTCGTCAAGCGAGGATGCCCCTGTGGTTACTCCCGACGGCGCATTCTCTCTTAATACATTCTCTGTAGGTGACAATATTCTTGAAGTCGCAGGAAAAAGTTCATCAGTATGGGGACATTTCGTAGGCTTTAAGCCAAAATCAAAGGAAGCCGGAGCTTCTGCAGGAAATGCTATAGAGTGGAAGGTAGTTCCTGCAAAGGGGCTTACATTCACTCCGCTTAAGGTGAGCGGTAAGCTTTGTCGCTTTGGTACTAACGGAGGTAAAATGGATGTAACAGTACGCACTGTAGAAGGCGTTGAGAAAGTGCTCGCAACAGGTCTTATTCCGCCTCGCGACAATAAGACTACTGCTGAAGACCAGTTTGGTAATGACCCCAAATATACACCAGCATTTGAGTTTGAGCTGAATGACCCGACTCTTATAACACAGTCAGGATTCTCTCTCGTTATTAATATATATGACCTTGACAACAAGGAAGCCGGTGTCAGCGACATCAAGATTCTTGGTACAGTCGACGGCGAGGTGCTTCCGGTAGCAAAATGCAACTTTGAAGCTGTGGCTTCGCCCGAAGATGGCGGTAGCGTAAGTGTTTATCCCAACGGTGCGATATTCGACGAGGGCACGGAGCTTACACTGACTGCAACCCGTAATTTCGGCTACAAATTTGTAAACTGGACCGACGGTGACGGCAAAGAGGTGTCGACCGAGGCGAAATTCAAATATACCGTAGCCGCCGACACCAAACTGACAGCCAACTTCGCTACGATAAACACTTATAGCCTTGACTACGCAATCGAGGGGGGCGCCAACTATTATATGGTACAGGCTACTCCCGCTCCCAATGTGATTGACGGCAAGAACATGTATGAGGAGGGTACTGAGGTGACACTCACCGCCACCAGCAATCCGATAATCACGTTCAGCAACTGGAGCGACGGTCAGACCTCAAGCTCCATCAATTTCACGATGAACGAGAACCACTCCATCACCGCTACTTATTCGGCTATCGACTTTGTAGTAGGATGGGACTTCTACCGCAAGGGTAACAACGGACGTGCCGCCGACTTCTATTCAGCCGACAATGACGCTGCGGCGCTGATACTCCGCAACAGCGAGGGCAACAGCGAGGGCTGGCTTGACAAGAGCCAGGAATCGGGCGCTTACGAAGGTCGTCCGGGCGCAGTCAACTGGCGCACCTACGGTCTTGGCGAATACTATTGGCAGACGATGGTAAATGCCTCAGCATTCACCAACATGAAGCTTATCACCGCCATGCTGTACAACTACAACGCATATACCGGACAGAAGGTAGAGTATTCACTCGACGGTGAAAACTGGAAACTCCTCGGCACTATCAATATCGAGGGCAACAAGAATTGGACCGACGCCGAGTTTGACCTCCCCGCCGAGGCAAACAACCAGCCGGCACTTTACATTCGCTGGATTTCCGACAAAGAGTCGGCAATCGACGGCACTACATCCAACAATGACGGTATAGCTCTCGGCGCATCTTATCTTATCGGTACCGAGAAACTCATTGACGACGGCACCGCACCCGTACTCGTGTCATTCGTGCCGGAAGAAGGCTCTGAGACAGCTTCAATCAACGGCAGAATCGTGCTTACTTTCGATGAGAAGGTGAAAGTTACCGACAAGGCAAGCGCCACTCTCAATGATCAGAAACTCGACGCACAGGTGACAGGCAAGACCGTACTGTTCCAGTACAAGAACCTCGCCTACGGCACCAAGTACACCTTCACCCTTGCCGCCAACAGCATCAGCGACCTCACCGACAATGCCATCGGCAAGGAAATCGTAATCAATTTCACCACCAAGACCCGTCCGGCAGTTACAAAAGCAATGTATGACTTCGTGGTGCCCGACGATGGCAGCATACTTGAAGCACTTGACGCAGCCGCCAAGCGTGAGGATACCTCCAAGCGTTTCCGCATCTTTATCAAGGATAAGGAGGGCGACTATGTGATACCCGCCGCCACCGACCGTTTTGCCGAGGGTACCGACGGCAAGCAGTATCCGAGTGCCACCACAATCATCAACGTACCTAATATATCAATCATCGGTGAAAGCATGGAAGGCACTTCCATCATAAACACGGTGCCTGAATACAAGGGCGGTTCCCATGTGCTTGAAGGTATCGGACGCGGCGACGTGCTTCAGCTCACCAAGCAGGCTACCGGCACCTATATGCAGGATGTCACTATCAAGAGTGCGATGCCTGATGAGTCAGGACGTAACATCGTGCTTAACGACGCTTCCGACAAGACCGTCTGCAAGGATGTATGTCTCTGGGCTTATCAGGACACTTACGTATCCAATAATGAAAATTCGCGCTATTACTTTGAAGGCGGTCTTCTCCGCGGTCGCACCGACTTCCTCTGTGGCAAGGGCGATGTATATTATAACCGCGTAGAGCTTCAGATGTGTGCCGGCGGCTATCTCGCAGTGCCCTCTGTTGCCAAGGAGTATGGCTACATCTTCAAGGACTGCAAGATTACCGGACCGGAATCGGTAGACGGACAGTACACTCTCGGTCGCCCGTGGGGTAGCGGTACACCTATCGCCCTCTTTATCGACACCGAGATGCAGATCAAGCCTTCGGCTATCGGATGGCATGACATGGGTACCGACGGCTATCCCAAGCAGTTTGCCGAATACAACTCGTTTACTTCCAACGGTTCACCCATCGACCTGAGCCAGCGCAAGAAGACCTTCGGACCGGGCAACCATCCCAATAATCCTGTCCTCACCAAGGAAGAGGCAGAATCGATGACTATCGCGAAAGTGATGGGCGGTGATGACGACTGGGATCCCGCGGCTCTTGCCGAGCAGGCTCCTCTGCCTGCCAATGTTGAGTTGGAAGGCTCTACACTGTCATGGGACGACAGCGAGTATGTGCTTTGCTGGGCAGTGTGCGAAAATGGCAAGGTGGTAGCGTTTACTACAGAGCCGGAGTACACGGTGGCAAATCCTGATGCAGTATATTCAGTACGTGCCGCCAATGAGATGGGCGGTCTCGGCGATGCTGTGACAGTAGGTGGTACTGTTTCAATCGACGGTGTTTATACCGGACTTGAAGTAGTCAGCACGATGTATTACAATCTTGAGGGTATGCGTGTCAGCGAAACCTACAGCGGTATTGTAATCCGTGTCGACACTCTTGCCAACGGCGAGGTTGTCACTACAAAGATTATGAAGTAACTTACAGTAAATCTAATCCGAATAAGGGTCGCGCTTTTCGGCGCGGCCTTTTTTGTTGACCCGGATGGTGGGAGTGTAGGATTAATTTCGTATCTTTGCGGGAAATAAACGGGGCCCGGTAGTTCAACGGATAGAATAGAGGTTTCCTAAACCTTAGATAGCGGTTCGATTCCGCTCCGGGCTACAAACGAGAAGAGGATGTATCAAAATTTTGATACATCCTCTCTTATTTTGACCGGTAGGTGGGGGCGAGTGGAAGCTCGCCCCCAAGTGCATTATTTGACGGCGACTTTACATACCCGGCTGTCCGACTTCACGAAATATATGCCGCTTTGCAACGACCTGATTCGTGCCGCTGGTCCCTCGTACACGGCAAAACCCGACATGTTGATTACGACAATATCACTGTCGCTTTCCACGATAAGGTCATGTCCGTCGACGGTTACCTTCAGGACACTGCTCTCTGCCATGTCGATACCGTTGATTTCATCAACTTTGATAAAGCAGGAGGCGTGTAGTCCGCTGCCGTCGGTGGTAACAGCAATTACCTCGGCTGCGCCTGGAGCAAGAGCCGCGATGCGCCCTGTCTCATCCACTGACACTACATCCTCATTGCTGCTATACCAGTTCAGATGTTGGTTTGTCGCGTCTGCAGGCGAGATTTCTGCCTCAAGTTGCAGCACATCGCCTGGCAGCATTGTGACTTCCGGATAATTTAACCGTATATTTTCAATCAAAACAGGCTGTGGTGTAGGTGATTCGACCGTAATCCGGCATGAAGCCGACACTCCGCTGCCATCGGTGGTAGTCACGATTATTTCAGCCGTGCCGGGATTTTGTGCCGCAATCCAGCCATATTCGCCCGCTGTCACGACATGCTCATCTGTGCTCGACCAGCTCAGTTCCTGATTTGTCGCATTCACCGGTAATATTTCCGCTTCAAGCCGCAGCACGTCGCCGGGCTTCAGCGTGAGTTCAGAGTGATTTAACTTAATGCTTTCAATCACCACCGATATAGGCTCGATGTTAAAATGTCCCCAAAAATCGGAGTAACGATATTTCGCCACACTCTCGGCAGGCACATAAACAGTACCGGTAAATGTAGTGAGGATTTCATTAGGAATAAAATCATACGCATCTGTGACGTACGGAGGTTCAACTGCATGGCAATAGATACTTTGCATATTTTTGCATTGATTAAATGCTGTCGCTTTCAATGAAGTTAATGTTGAGGGTAGGTTTATTGTTTTGAATTTGCCTTGACGGAAAGCGTAGCCATCAATAACATTAATGCCCTCAGGTATAGTAAATTCTTCAAGATTACCAATATAAAGACCAAATGCATGGTTGCCAATTATATTCTCACCGTCATAATTATCATTAACTGCATCATTAGAGCTTCGCCATGTAAATCTTGCACCTTGACATTCCATAAATGCTTGGTTGGGAATATTTTTAAGACTTGCTGGGAGAGAAACCTCTCTTGCATGTACGCCATAGAATGCACTTTCTCCAAGTTCGGAAAATCCGTCAGGCAATTCTATTCTTGGTAATGCGACTTTATAGAAAGCTTGTTCACCGATAGACTTTATGTCTTTAAAATCAAAATCGTCAAGCATCGAGCACATGAAGAACGCAAAATCTTCAACTTTTGTAACTGTCGGGGCAACTGTCAGAGACTTAAGCGATTCACACTTGTAAAACGCGCGCTCCGGGATTGATTTACACCAGTCACCAATCACAACTTCCGACAGTGCGGTACACTCAAATGAACCTTTTTCAAAACTCATCTCGGCTCTAAATGGAAACTCGGCAAGTGTTTTACATTCATAAAATGCATCGACGCCTACATGTTTTATTCCGCCCGGAATATCCACCGATTCAAGCTGTCGGTTTAAATAAAATGCCTGATGACCGATAGTGTCACACTGTTGCGCGGAAAAGTGTTTGAGACCGCTCCCTCTCGGCGAAGCCACTACCGACCCGTTAAGGTAGCTTGAGTGACCGAAAGCCCTGTCGCATATCTTGCCGACTTTTCCCTTGATAATAATCGACTCTATAGCGTCCCTTGTTCCTACGGGATTGTCAATAATATTACAATCGCCCTCTACTATTATCTCTTTGAGGTTGCTGCAATCAAATCCCGAAAAGTAGTCCAAAGGAGGTAATGTGACACTTATAAGATTATCACTGCCAACACACCCCGGCTCAATACTTAATAATGTGGTTCTATTCTCAATCGATTCAAATATCAATTGGGTCATGTCACATCCATCAAAAGTATGTTCCTTTAGCAATACAACCTCCGGGCTAATCTTGACCCGATATGGGGTAGTGCGGGAAAACGCCCATCCTCCGACACTATCAGGATTACAATTATATGAAATCTCAGAAAGTGCCGTACAGTTATCGAAGCACCCTGCGCCAAGATGCTTGATTGCCGGTCCAAGATTTACTTCCGAAATATTCTCACAATCGCGAAAAGCATCATATCCGATATAAATAGAATCAGAGGATGTGCCGAGACTCACCTGTGGAATATTCTTACATCCCTCAAATGCAGAATATCCTATGTAAGTTACCGATTCGGGAATAGCGTCAAACGATATCTCGCTATATTGAAATGCATGATCTCCTATGTATTCCAACCCATCGGGAAATTGTATATCGCACTTCGATTTTATGCGAAAAGTGACGTTATCCGGAGAGCCATTGATGCGCTTCAACGTGGAAGGAAAATTTACTTCACTGATTACTTCATAGGGATAGCCATTACCCGTATATTCGTCAAGATTGAAGGAGGAGCCTATTACCTTGGTGCCCTCCTTAAAAGTAAGCACTTTCTCATCCGCCGCCGATGCATAGTCATATTTGTAGGCAATATCACCTAAGTACAAGACTCCGTTCTCCCCCTTAAGACCGTCTTCCCAAGGGGTTCCGATAAATGCGCGATATCCGATATTATTTAATGTAGAGGGGATTTTAACCGAGGCAAGATTTTGACAGAATGCAAATGCCTCTTTCCCGATATATTCAAGCCCTTCCGGCAAGTCTAAGCCGGTTAATGAAGGAATCCGGTTAAAAGCCATGTCGCCGATTGAACGCAAACGCCCGGAAAATTTCAATTCATTTATTTCGTTATTTCCTGAGAATGCCTTGGCGCCGATTTCTATAGCATTTGACAAATCCAGGCACCCTTCAATATTGCATCTTTCAAAGGAAGATTCACCTATATATGATACACCCGATAGATCGACTTGACGCAATGCAGCCACATTAAAAAACGCATGATCTCCAACCGACTCCACCGACTGAGGCAAAATGACGGATGTCAGGGCGGTTTTCTCAAATGCCAGCTCACCTATTGACGTAAGCTTCTCGGGAAACAGGATTGACGAGAGTTTCTCAGCGTGGTAAAATGCCCTGTCGGCTATCTCAGTGACCTGTTCCGGTATGCCAACCTCGTTAATCGATGTACATTCATAAAAAGTAGCTGTGCCGATTTCAGTGATAAACGATGGCATAATGACTTTTTCCAATGTCGTGTTACCGGCAAACAGTCCGGCAAGATTATTGCCATAGATAGTCACGATTATATTCATGCCGCCGATAGCGCCGATATCCTGGGTATCGGTTTCGACACGCGGAGTGTCAGACAGATAAAACTTGACTATCTTGCTTCCCATGACTTCGCCGAAATAGTCGCTCATAGTATAAATTTTGTATGCTCCCTCATCGGCGGCGAGAGTCACATTGCTCAGGTCAAGATTTCTGACGGTCAGGATTTTCCCTGTCCCGTTTCCGAGAAAGTCAAGGTCGGCTGAATTAAGCGCCCCTTCGATGGCAAGCGAGGTGATACGTGACCCCTCGACATCCATCACCTTTTCCATAAGTGTACCGGGTGTCTCTACCGTCACCTTGATGTAATCATTCTGTGCGGTCGCCCGAAGCGAAAATCCGAGCAACGCCAAAAACACAAAAATACGTTCACAGGCTTTAAGCCTCCGCACTTTTACCGTAATATTTGTCATAGCAAAATTGTGTGTTTCTCAATCCTCTAAGAAACGGTTATATAAATAAAAAAGGTGTGAGGATTGTATCTGTGTCTTATCCAATCTCAGGTCTTGGCATACCCATACACACGATAAGACAACAGCCCCACACCGATTGGATCATATACTATACAGATGTATGTACACGACAATCAATGCAGGTGCTATTGCAATATTATCTTGAGTGTATTACAAACTGCCAAGTTTGAGATTAAAGATAATAATTCAATAACACCTTTTTGTTAGAATTAAGGCAAAGATATGGAAATTATCATACCCCTCAAAATTATTTTGATCCTTGTTATGGGGATAATCCATTTGTAGCCGTCGGTTGAGCGCAGCGATACCGACGGATAGCGAGCAAAAGCACGGATGTTTCCGGTAGGAATCATCCCGGAGCACGCATCTACTGCATGGGATGGCTTGGGGTAGGGGTACAAAAAAGGGGTAAGCTTACTACATCGCACCGCTACAACCCGGTACCGTTGCTCCGATCAAGGCCTGGCGGAGTTCCCGGGGAGCTGGTCGTGTAGGACTTACCCGCGACAAAGTTACTACTTTTTTCCGGAATGACAATAATGGAGGGGGAAAAATCGTTATAAGATTGATATCTGCAATATATGAAAAGAGTAATTATCAGTTTAACTGCCATCATATCACTGCTGTTGCTCCTGCTGTTGCCGCAGGGTGCAATGGCGTTTCCTGCGGGGACATACGCCGAATCGTCGGTGCTGTCATCGGGCAAATGGGTGAAAATAAAGGTCAGCACGACCGGACTATACCTTATTCCTGCCGCGACATTGCAGTCGTGGGGCTTTTCCGACATTTCGCGTGTGCGCGTGTACGGTTACGGAGGAGAGCCGATAAGCGATGAGATGACGGCGGCAAACTATGTCGACGACCTGCCTGTCGCGCCGATGGAGGTGACTGACAAGGGAGTGGTGTTTTACGGGAGAGGGCCGGTGAAATGGGAGTATTCATCCCGTGGCGGCTGGAGCCATTCACCCAACTATTACTCAACCGAAGGCTATTATTTCGTGTCGGATGCCGATACCGGTGTCGCGGCGACAATGCCTGTCACCGGGACCGGAGCTACGCAAGGGGGAGCCACCACGTTCACGGAGTTGCTGCTGCATGAGAGCGAGCTAATATCGGGCGGCTCGACAGGTCATACATTTCTCGGCGAGGACTTCCAGAACACCCGTAGCCGCACATTTGCCTTCGATGTCTCCGACCGCGCCGACGACCGTCTTTCGGTCATCTGTTCATTTGCCACCAACACCCTCGGGGGGTCGACCAAGGTAGAGCTGTCACTTGACGGCACGACGCTGCAGGCGACCTCGGCAAATGTAATAGAGGCGAGCGGCACTGACGGTCACCGTCACTACATACTGAAATCGATACCTTACCGTAATGTAACACATGCGTCGTCGGGCGACAAGTTGAATGTAGGCATTACCGTCACACCGTCAGGCACGGTACGCCTTTCACGGCTCGACTACATAGAGTTGAGTTATGAACGTCGCCTGCGCCTGAACAACGGCATGCTGCTCTTCAGGCTCGACAGTCACAGTGCGACTCTTGACGGCGTCGGGGCGACAACACGCCTGTGGGATGTGACCGACCTTGCATCGCCCAAACGCGTGGAGGGGTCGCAGCAAGGCTCGTCAATGACATGGAGCCCTACAGAAACCGGTGTGCGTACTTACGTGGCATGGAATCCCGACGCCGGGTTCATGACACCTGAATATGCCGGAACGGTGACAAACCAGAATATACATGCCGATGAGGTGCCCGATATGGTGATTATCACCGCAAAGGAGTGGCTTGCACAAGCCGAGGAGATAGCTGCGCTTCACCGTGAGTCGACGGATAACCCGCTTACTGTCGCCGTGTACACGCAGGATGACATATTCAATGAATTTTCATCGGGGACTTCCGATGTCAATGCCTTCAGGCGTATGCTGAAGATGCACTGGGATCGCGGCGCCTTGTCATCGACCAAGAGCAAACTGCGCTACGCGTTGCTGTTTGGCAGGGGAATATATGACCACCGTCAGCTGTCGACAGAGGTAAAGGCGATGAACCGTCCGATACTCTTGCAGTGGCAGAGCGTCGACGGCTCACACGATAATACGTCGTACACCACGGAAGATTATTTCGCATTTCTCCGCGACGGTGCGGGCGGCAGCCCTGCGACCGACTATCATTGCATCGCCGTGGGGCGCATACCGGTCACCACACAATCAGAGGCGCAGGTAACTGTCGAAAAGCTGCGCTCCTATATATCCGACGATAACAAAAGCGACTGGAAAAACCGTATAATCCTTGCCTGCGACGATGAGGACGGAGGCGAACATCTCAATCAGACCGAGAAGGTGTATAAGACGATGTTTGAGACCGAGGCAGGCAGAAACAAGATATTCACCAAGGTATATGTCGACGCGTTCCCGCTGTTTGACAAAGTGGCGACAGGCGCCCATGACAGGATGTTCCGTTACCTTAACCAGGGCGTGATGTGGTGGTGGTATATCGGCCATGCCAATACTTTCAGCTGGACCGGCGAGGGTCTTCTCACAATGCAGGATCTCGATGCCGTCAATTTCAAGCATCAGCCTATCCTGTATGCCGCTACCTGCGACTTCCTGCGTTGGGACCTGATTGACGAGTCGGGCGCGGAGGTGATGTTTTTCAACCCCAACGGCATCATCGCCGCCATCGCCGCCACGCGTCCGGTGTTCATTTCCCTTAACGAAAATATGTCGCTCGCCATGGCTGCCTCGGTGGTCAACGGTGAAGGGCTTACGATAGGTGAGATACTTCAGAATGCCAAGAACGCGCGCAGTGGGTCGGTGAGCGATACCAACAAGCTACGCTATGTGCTTTTGGGCGATCCGGCGCTATATGCCACTGATGCCGACAACCGCATGGTGCTCGATGCGATAAACGGTGTCGCCGTCGACAAGGAGGCCCAACCCACCATCAAGGCGCGTGAGAATGTGCTCCTCGAAGGAAGGGTAGTGGATGGCTCCGGGAATATTGTAGCCGACTTTGACGGCACTCTCGTGCCTACGCTCTATGATGCGGAATACAGTACCACGAGTCTTGCCCACGGAAAGGGTGAAGCAATCACTTTCGAGGAGCAGGGCGACCGCCTTTACATCGGGAAAGAGCAGGTGAAAGAAGGCAAGTTCAGCTTTACTCTCGCGATGCCCTCGGAAATATCATATAATTTCCGACCCGCCGCACTTAACCTCTATGCCTGGAGCGAAAACGGTACAGACGCTTCCGGGGTTAACCGCGATTTTTATGTGTACGGTTACTCTGAGGATGCCACTACCGATACCGAGCCGCCGGTGATAGAGCTTTTCGCTCTTAACAGCAGTGCGTTTTCCGACGGGCAGACGGTCAATGAGGCTCCTACCGTGATAGGTCGCGTAAGAGATGATATCGGCATCAACATATCGGGTGCCGGTATCGGACATCAGATGTCACTGTTGCTTGACGGGTCGACATCCTACTCCGATCTCACCCAATACTATGAACCGGGCGACGAAGGACCGCTGAGCGGCTCGTTCAGCTATCCGCTTTCGGGGCTTTCCGAGGGGGAGCATGAATTGCGCCTGAGGGTGTGGGACACGTCAAACAATTATGCCGAGTCGAGCATTTCGTTTAATGTGAAAAAAGGTACGTTGCCGGAGATAATCAATCTGTATGCCGATGCCAATCCTGCCACGACGGGGGTAAATTTCTATGTGGAGCATAACCGCCCGACGACACGTACCGATGTCACTGTCGCCGTTTATGACCTGATGGGAAGGATGGTGTGGAGCGACCGCCGCACTGACCGTAATGACACCGCCGGAATGCCGTTTGCATGGGATCTTACCGACAATGCCGGCCGTCGTGTGTCGCGAGGCATATATGTTTACCGCGCCACGATAGACGGCGACGGGGAACTGATACAGAGCAAAGCGAAAAAAATCGCCGTCGCCGCGCAATAATCTCCCCTACATTGTGTATTGCAACGGATTAGTAAAGTCACTATTCAGTGAAGGATATCAATATAGCCTGTGTACAAGGCGGGTTTCCTCTTGTCGCTACCCCCTACGCGCTGACAACTTAAATCAGGCAACTTTTCCCCGACAGGGGAAAATCCAAATTTAGCCGTCGGTTGAGCGCAGCGATACCGACGGTAAGTGAGTCAAAATCGGATGTTTCCGTAAGGAATCATCACGGGGTAAGATTGATGATTCCCTATCGGGAAACATTCAAAGGGGAGCCATCGTTCCGGGGGTTTCGCTATGCTCAACGCCCCGGCTATAAACAGATGATGCCCTGCGGCAACCCCAGTAAGTATCACGGGCGGACTTCCATCTGCCCCTACAGCTACGCGCTCCATACCAAAACTGAAAACTAAAATAAATTTGGCATTACTCTCGCTTATTCGTATCTTTGCGGTGACACTATGGCTACAAATCGAACTATATCAGCATCCCGTGACATATTGCCGGAGCCCACGCTTCGGCGGTTGCCCTGGTATCTTGCTTACGTGAGCTTGCTCAAGGAAAGCGGGGTGGAGTATGTTTCATCGACTCAGATTGCCAAGGAGATTAATGTGGATGCTTCCATGATAGCCAAGGATCTGTCATTCCTCAATATAAAGGGGAAGACGAGGATAGGCTATGAAGTGGCGTCGCTTGAGCGTGTGCTTCAGGATTTTCTATGCTTCAAGGTCGGACACAATGCCGTGATGATGGGTGTGGGAAGTCTTGGTAACTCTCTTATTCAGGATTCAGGTCTGGCAAATTACGGACTTAACATTGTTGCCGGTTTTGACATCAAGCCTGAAAAGGTAGGTCAGCAGGTGTGCGGAGTGCCTATCTACGACATCTCGGAGCTAAAAGAGCGTCTTGGCGCGCTGAAAGCGGAAATCGGCATTATTGCGGTGCCTATCGAGCATGCTCAGGAAGTAAGTGACCTGCTTGTCGATGCCGGGATAAAGGCATTATGGAATTTTTCGCCGTTCCGCATCACCGCCCCTGAAGGCATTGTGATACAGAACACTTCGATTTATGCCCATCTTGCGGTGATGTACAATCGTCTCGGACTCAGTAAGGCATTAAAGGCAGAGAAATGAAAGTACTCTCCTTCGACCGTAAGCCGGGTTCAGAAACCGATTGTCCGCTCGGGATGGATATACTGCCCGATTCATCGATTATAAAAGACGGGAAACCGTTTTTTATTCCGCCGTTTTCACAAAACTGGAGTTACTGGCTTGGATTTGCCATGCGCAACGGGCGACTTGGCAAGAATGTGGGCGAACGGTTTGCTTCGCGTTATCTTGACGCAATGACGCTTTGCGTGCTCCCGTTCCCGGATGATGCCATGGCATCGTATGCCGGGCTGCAACACGGACTGTTAAATATTTATGAGGGTGCAATCATACTTGGTGAATGGCAGCCTGTAAATGACTCCGCATCTCCCCTTATCGCCGTCATCGGTGATTATACGGTCGATTTTTCCGGTGAGATAGAAAATGCGTGGCAACTTTTTGCCAAGGCAAGTGCTATCGGGGTAATGAAGATTGGTGACATAATAGTGACATGCCATGACTGCTTTGCCCGTGAACTACCCGTCGACACTCTTGTGGAAGGCACTCTCAATGGAGTGACTGCTTTGCATTTCCGCATTAAGTAATTAATATTAACCTACATTATCATATCCATTTCTATGAATCCATTATGCATGCTCCGGCTTGTGTGGCTGAGCGTATTGTTCCCGGTAGCATTCACGCTTTACGGCGCAGACCTGTTAATCGTGACTCCTTCCGGCATGAAGGCGGAGGCTGAGTCGCTGGCGTCGCTCCATCGTGCGATGCAGGGCATGGAGGTGGAGGTAGTCATTGATACCGAAATCGCCCCTGTCGCAGATAGTGAGGCAATTAAGGCGTATGTCAGGAAATGTCATGAAAAAGGTCTTAAATATCTGCTTATTATCGGGGAGGGGTATGGCGATGAACATTCCGATGCATGGTATGGAATGATGTCAGAAACTTCCGGCAGTAAAGAGTGGTTTACCGTTCCGGATATTGCGGTAGGACGCATACCTGCAACAAGTCCGTCGCAGTTTGCCGACTATATAGTCAAGGTGGAAAAATATCTTGCCGAAAGCACTTCACGTTACAGCCGTGACATTCTGATTGCATGTGATAACGGAGATGGCAATGAGCATCTTGAACAGGCTGAGCGTCTTGCCGAAGAATTTCCCCGCTCGACGGTTCATAAAGCCTATGTAGGGCTTGAGCGTCTTGTCGAAGGACGTGCTCCGATTATGCACGGACGCTTTGCTGCGGCACTTCGTTACGGGGTCGATCTGATGATGTATGTAGGTCACGGTGACCCTACGTCGATTACCGGAGAAGGATTGTGGAATGCCTCGGAGGCTTCGGCGATAAGGCAATCTCATTTCCCCTGGGCTTTCTTCAGTTCATGTGACATAAACGCATTCCGCCATTTTGAGACCACTCTCGCCGAAGCCATGATATATAACCGCGACGGAGGGGCAATCGGTGTTATCGGTGCTACTGAGGTTGTATATTCATCATACAATCAGAGAATTGCGCTGAGCTTTCTTGACAAGCGCAATGCTGCGACCGCCACAATGCCGGTCGGCGATCTTTGGCTTGCAACTCAACGCGAATGTATAGCGGATGCACGGCGCACGCTTAACAGTGTCTACGGGAAAAATGTCCTTGCCTATGCATTTACCGGCGACCCGGCGTTGCCTTATCATGTGGCTGAGCTAAGTGTCGAATGTCGTGTGCCTGAATCGGTACGCCCCGGCGAGAGGTTTGACATTTGCGGGGAAATAGTTTCCGCTGACGGCTCGCGTCATGACGGCACTGCCGAAATCATCGTTTACGCGCCGGCACGTGAAATGCCTGTGCTCGACGGGGGAGATAAGGATAAGATGGTTGTATGTAATGATGAAGCGCTGTGGCGTGGCATGGCAAAAGTCAAGGAGTCGCGTTTTTCAGGAAAAATAATGTTGCCTCATGCCGAACCGGGCAAGGTAAGGATAGCCGTACACTTTCTTTCGGATGATAGAAAGCAAGGGAGCGGCATGACAGGAGATATCGCATTGCTTCCCGATGCCGGCGGCAAATATATGGATGAAATTGAGCCGACTGTATATATACATTACGCCGACGGTCTTATAGTGGCTGAAGTAAGCGATGATGACAGCGGGGTAAACAGTGCGTCAGGTATGTTTGGCGCTTCACCCGTACTGACGGTTGACGGCGGGATGTGTCTGCCTTTGCGTACGGAGTGTACCGGTGAGAATGTAGTCAGGTTTACGGCATCGACAGCTATGCTTGCCCCGGGAACCCATGAGGCATTTCTATCGGTAGCCGATAATGCCGGAAACCGCGTGAAGGAGTCGCTGACATTCACTATCCTCGGTGGCAAACCGGTAATCAATCTTATGTTTTCTGATGAGCCGGCGCGTGAAAGTGTGGAATTTTCGTGGAGTCACAACATGACATGCGATGTCGATATTACATTGATAGTCACTGATATGACCGGTGAGACGGTATTGTATGAGACCATATCGGGTAATGACCGTTATGAATGGAGTCTTGAGGGCGTTGCCGCCGGAATATATCTTGTAAGGCTGCTTGCAACCGACGGCTCACGCCATATAGCGGCGCAGCCACGTCGCCTGACGGTAATCCGGTGATTTTTTGCTTGTCATAAACCAAACACGCCGATATCGCGTTATAAAGATTAAAATAAAAAATTTCTTTTTAACTAAAATTTTATTGTTGTGATTAAAGCGATGTTGTTGGCAGGCTGCGGCGGATTTGTCGGCACCTGCGGTAGATATCTGGTGGGCAAATGGTGCTCGGGTATGTGGCACGGGTCGTTCCCGATGGGTACGTTTCTGGTAAATATCATCGGATGTTTTATCATAGGACTGTTTTTCGGACTCCTTGAGAAAGCTCATGTGATGACTCCTGGCGAAAATGTGCTTCTTATTACCGGATTTTGTGGCGGTTTCACCACTTTCTCGTCATTTGCCGACGATATGTGGGTACTCGGTTCAAAAGGTGACTGGACTACATTTGCAATCTACCTTGCGCTGAGCGTGGTACTTGGTGTACTTCTTGTGTGGGGTGGTCGCGCACTTATCCGTTGAGGCATAGCCGACGTGCTTCATCGCGGTCGGCGGCAAGCTGTCGTGTAAGCTCGCCGATTGATTCAAACGCTTGCTCGTGGCGCATAAAGGCTATAAAGTCTACCGCCACGGGCTTGCCGTATAAATCGGCGTCGTAATCAAATATGTTGACTTCGATTGACGGAGGTGCATAGGGGGAGTCCACCGTGGGACGATGACCTATGTTTAACATTCCGGGGCGAGTGATTCTGCCGGGGAGATGCACTTTCACGGCGTAGACTCCGTTGCCGGGTATTACGCTGTCACTATCAAGAGGCTCTATGTTGGCGGTGGGAAAACCGATGGTGCGTCCAAGCTCCTTACCGTGTACCACTCTGCCTGCAAGACGGTAGGGATGCCCGAGGAGGCGCGTCGCTTTTTTTATTTCACATGATGCCAGAAGATGCCTTACTGCCGATGAACTGACAGCAAGCGACGGGTCACAACGATATTCTTTGGCGGCAAATACGCGTATGCCGAGAGGCGCGCCAATCTCCCGGTATGCCTCGATGCCTTCAGGACGGTCATGCCCGAAACGGTTGTTGAATCCCATCACTATTGCCTCGACATCGTAGGAGTCGTGAAGCATCACCATGAAATCGCGAGCCGACATCATACGGGTCTTCTCATCGAAATCAAGCAGAATCACATCCTCGATGCCACACCGGTGCAGCTTGTCGATACGCTCGTCGAGCGACATGAGCATAGCCACGCGGTTGCCCGGCTTCACAAGATGGCGCGGATGGCAGCGGAATGTCACTGCTGCCGGACGCAGATGAAGCTCGGCTCCCTTGTCGAGCAGGTCGCGAAGCAGTGCGCGGTGTCCTTCATGGACTCCGTCAAACATTCCCACCGAAACTATGCGGCGATGACTGTGGTCAGGCTGTGTCAACAACATATCGCCGCAAAGTTACTCAAAAAAATCAAGAATAGGGCTTTGCGGAGCAGGTTAAGAGCCGGTTCGACAATAATGTTAACGGCTCTTAGCGTGATTTTGGCGATTCGGTGCCGTGGAGATACGACGGCTCATATCCTCCGAAATCCACAACTATCTTTTCAAACACCACCCCGGGATCGAGCGGCGCGAGAGTGAGTACGGAATAGCCGTCGGCATCACGCGTCACATCAAGAGGTACTTTGCTTTCAACAACACGGCGCGCCACTGTGGGATAAAACACATCATAGATATTTTCGGGGGCTTCGTTGAGGTTGGCGTTGAAATTGACGGTAGCAGGTTCGGTGCCATCGAAACCTACGGTATAGCGGTGTCCTTCGCGATTCTTGAAGGCGAGGGTCGACTTGACTACCACGGTCACATTTACGGTGGATACCGAGTCGGGGAGCATCATGCGGTAGGAGAGCGATGCGCCTGCGGGGTCGGTGGTGTAAGGCATGGCTGCTATGCCGCTTAGGGTCCTGCCCATATCGGGGATTACTGTCCACGATGTCGCCGGGGCATCAGTGGCGCGGTTGAAGTGTTCAGCCTCGATGGCAATATAGCCTTTGTCACCGGCGGCAAAGGTGTAGCCGCCTTTCGGGGAGTCATCGCCGATGCGCTTCACTTCGGGGAGGATGTCGGCGGGGAAATTGTCGTTCCACGACGTGTATCCTATATGTTTCTGGGTCATCATGCCGCGCCATTTGCCACCGGCGATATCCTCGTTGTATTGGCGGCAAAGTTCCGCGTCACGTGTGAAACAGCGTTCTACGTTGTCGGCATAGCGGTCGGCTTCCGGGTCACCTTGCGCGTAAAGGTAGCGATTCATCGCCTGTGAATAGTACATCTCGTAAAGATTTGACATAGCCTGTACCGGGAACAGTACGAGCTGGCGGTAGGCGTCGCGGTATTCAGGCTCCATGTCAAGGTACAGGCGCAGTGCCTCGGCTTCGAGACGGGCATAGTCGTCGGCTACCTGTTTCCATTCTCCGGTAGCGATGTTGTAGGTCGATGCATCGAGCATTTCCGGTGTGACGCGCCCGTTGTATTTGCTGTATAGATTGATGATGCGCGCAGCCTCGTCGGCATGTCGGTCACCAAACTGGGCGCGGCAGAAGTCGCGTGTATGGTCCTTGAGGTTATTCACGGTAATCGAGTCGGGATTCCACGCCATGTCGAGGAAAAGAGTGATGGGATATTCCATAGGCTTGAGGTCGCCCACGTTAAGTATCCATAGACGGTCGACACCGTAGTCGTAGGTGAGTTTCAGCTGTTCCCACATGTTCTGTACCGGAGTCACGTTGATCCATTTCGAGTTTCGGGGCGCACCGACGTAATCGACATGGTAATACATTCCCCATCCGCCGGGATGCTGACGTTCCTTGGCATCGGGCAGGCGGCGTACATTGCCCCAGTTGTCATCACATAAGAGCATTATCACGTCGTCGGGCACACGCATACCGCCGTCGTAATAGTCGAGCACCTCCTTGTAGAGAGCCCATACCTGGGGACGTTCCTTTGCATTTTTTCCGGTCTCGCGGGCGATTATCTTGCGCTGGTTTGCCACGATGCGCTCCATCAGCTTGATGTCGGTGGCATCGCCCATAGCCTCGTCGCCGTCGCCGCGCATACCGATGGTCACGATATCTTCCGTGTCTTTAAGGCGGCGGATGCCGTCGGCAAAGAAACGGTCGAGATTTTTGCTGTTGGTGTTATAGTTCCATGCACCGTATTGGTCACGGTGACGCGCATATTCCTGATGGTTGCGCCCCATCGGCTCGTGGTGTGACGTGCCCATTATTATACCCATGCGGTCGGCTGTCGCCGAGTTTTCGGGGTCATCGGCGTAAAATGCCCATCCCCACATCGCGGGCCACATGAAGTTGGCTTTCAGGCGCAGAAGCAGTTCGAACACATCGGCGTAGAAACGGTGGTCGCCATACGACGTGCCGTAATGATTTTTCACCCAGCTTGTGAGGCATGGCGCCTCGTCGTTGAGGAATATGCCGCGATATTTCACGGCAGGTTCGCCGTCGGTGAATACTCCTGGAGTCACATACACATTGTCACGGTGAGTGACCGGCGCATCAGCCCACCAGTACCACGGCGATACACCCATTTGCCGCGACAGCTCGTAGATGCCGTAGACAGTACCGCGACGGTCGCTTCCGGCAATGACAAGTGCGCGGTCAATGCCTTCGGCGGATTTGTCGATTACCTGAAGTAGGTATTTCTCGCGCTTCCCTTTAAGCTCTTTGCCGTCGATGCGCTTCTCTTTTATGAGGCGGTCGATGAGGGGATTGCCTACCGTGCCTGTAATTATACCCACATTCTGTGGTGTATCGGCGAGAATTGCCTCTGTGCCTGTCACCCTTCCGAAATCGGCGGCGAGTGACCGGGCGGCAATCTTTACGGCTTCATCAGCAGCCGGGTCTACATAGATTGCGACCGGCTTTGCGTTTTCGACAACGGCAAAGGGGCTGTCACCGGCAGGCTGAAAGGTTACAAACTGTTCGGCACCCGTTGCTACGAGCGCGCAGATAGCGATAACGAGAAGTGATAATGATGTCCTCATGTGAGCAGGTCTAAGATTTCTTCCCAAATTTAACACATTTCCCCCGATTATCAAAAATTGAAGGCTACTGTTATACATAAATGATAATTTTTTATAAATAGGTGTGCGGGGTTCGGGGAATTCTGCTTAACTTTGCACCGCGAAAAATTAATTACCTTATTTACTTACCATCAAATCACTATCCTGCAATGATTACAACTTTGCTAATTATCTTTGTTGTCGGATACATAGCCATCGCGCTTGAACATCCGCTGAAGATAGACAAGACCGCCTCGGCACTTCTGCTGGGCATGATTCTATGGATTATTTATGCGATTGGAGCCGAATCGATTGTGCCTGTGGCATCGGGCGAACATTTCCAGCGGTTTGTCGCCGAACATCCTTCTCTCGCCAATGAGAGTGTCGGTCATCAGGCGCTCGAGTATGTGCTCAATGTCGATATTATCGAGCATCTCGGCGATATTTGCCAGACACTTCTTTTCCTTATCGGCGCGATGACAATCGTCGAGCTTATAGATGTGCACGGAGGATTCCGTATAATCACCGACAGGATAACTACCAGAGAGAAACGTAAACTATTGTGGATAATCGGTTTCTGCACATTCTTCATGTCGGCTATCCTTGATAACCTTACCACCACTATCGTGATGCTTATGCTCCTGCGCAAACTGGTGACCGACCCCAAGGAACGCTGGCTTTTCGCAGCCTCGATTGTGATAGCGGCAAACAGCGGCGGCGCGTGGTCGCCGATCGGTGACGTAACCACCATCATGCTCTGGGTAAAGGGCAATGTGACTTCAATCGCGCTTATAAAATATATACTTATACCGAGTCTTGTATCGATGATACTACCGCTTGCCATCGTGTCGAGCCGCCTCAAGGGGCAGCTGGAGCCGATAGGGGCGACAGCCGCGGGCAATGCCAACATTACCCCGAGGGAACAGCGTACGATATTCTATCTCGGCGTGGGCGGACTTATCTTTGTGCCGGTGTTCAAGTCGATAACACATCTGCCGCCGTTTATCGGCATACTTTTCGTGCTCGGATTCCTGTGGGTGTTCACCGAGGTATTCTATAATTCCAAGATGCTTGAAAAGGCTGAAGAACACCGCATACCGAAAGTTATATCACGTGTCGACATGCCGTCTATCCTGTTTTTCCTCGGTATCCTGATGGCGGTCGCAGTGCTTCAGTCGACCGGTATACTTTCATGGATGGCGGGTGTGCTCGACGAGAAAATCCATAATGTCTATATCATCAACGTGCTTCTCGGTGTGCTCTCGTCGATTGTCGACAATGTGCCTCTTGTTGCCGGTGTAATGGGCATGTATCCCGTTGCCGACCCCGCTTCGGTAGGCTATGCCGCCAATTTTGTGATTGACGGAACATTCTGGGAACTTCTTTCCTACTGTGCCGGTGTAGGCGGCAGTATGCTTATAATCGGCTCAGCTGCCGGAGTCATTGCCATGGGTATCGAGAAAATCAGCTTCGGATGGTATCTCAAAAATTTCACATGGCTTGCGCTTCTCGGATATCTCGCCGGTGTGGGCGTGTATATGATTGAGAAGATGATATTCTAAATCCCTCTCATTTTCGCGTTATAAATCCCGGTGCACTCCACTGACTTTGTGGTTGCATCGGGATTATTTTGTAACTTTGCCGTCATGAAAAGATCTGATTTCGAGATAATGGCTCCGGTGGGGAGCTATGAATCGCTTCACGCGGCGATTGAAGCGGGCACTGATGCCGTATATTTCGGTGTCGAGGGACTTAACATGAGGTCACGTTCATCCAATAATTTCACTCTTGACGACCTCCGCGCCATAGCCGCTACCTGTAACGAGCATGGAGTAAAGACCTATCTGACGGTCAACACCGTGATATATGACGATGACATAGAGAAATGTCATGCGATAATCGATGCCGCCCGCGAAGCCGGTATCACTGCCATTATAGCGAGCGATGTCGCCGCCATCCTGTATGCGCGTTCTGTCGGTGTGGAGGTGCATATATCGACCCAGGTCAACGTGACCAATATCGAGGCGGTGAAATTTTACTCGCAGTATGCCGATGTGGTTGTCCTTGCGCGCGAAGTTGACCTCGACCGCGTGGGGGAAATCCACCGTCAGATTATGGAACAGGGAATAACCGGTCCTCATGGAGAGCCGGTGAAGATAGAGATGTTTTGCCACGGGGCACTATGCATGGCGGTGTCGGGTAAATGCTATCTGAGCCTTCACGAACTGAATTCAAGCGCCAACCGCGGTGCCTGCACCCAGATATGTCGCCGCAGTTACACGGTGCGTGACAGCGAGACCGGTGAGGAACTTGATGTGGAAAACCAGTACATCATGTCGCCGAAAGACCTCAAGACCATTCATTTCCTTAATAAGATGATTGATGCCGGGGTAAGGGTATTCAAAATCGAGGGTAGGGCGCGTGGTCCGGAGTACGTGAAGATTGCCGTAGAGTGTTACAATGAGGCTATCAACGCCGTGATTGACGGTACTTATTCCGAGGAACTGATTGCGGGATGGGATGACCGTCTCAATAGTATTTTTAACCGTGGCTTCTGGAACGGCTATTATCTGGGTCAGCGTCTCGGCGAGTGGACCTCAAAATATGGCTCTTCGGCAACCCGCACGAAGGTATATGCGGCAAAAGGGGTGAGATATTTCAGCAATATCGGTGTTGCTGAATTTCTTATGGAGAGCGGGGAATTGAATGTCGGCGATGAGATTGTGATTACGGGTCCCACCACGGGTGCAATAATCATGACGGTCGATGAGATACGTGTGGATCTGAAACCTGTGGAGCGCGCCGTGAAAGGCGACAGGTTCTCGATAAAGGTCGACAAGAAGATACGCCCGAGCGACAAATTATACCGTTGGGAGTCGACTGAAGAACTTAAGAAGCGAAAAACATTAAAATAAATGTGAAATTTATTGAAATCCGGGGCATCGGATTATGAAATGATATGATTATTCGATATCTTTGTAATGGTAGATTTCTATAACCTTAACCATAAAGATACTACATCATATTAATGAAGAATCTGATTACCCGCCTGTTGACGGGGGTGATTATGCTGAGTGCTTTTGCTATGCCTCTTAATGCAGTTTCACCACTTGAGTCAACACCAAATATATCCTCGCTTGACCTTGCATCGGTCAACAGCTGGACTCCGGAACTTCCAATGGAGTTTCGCCTGAAGTCGGCAAAAGCCGACGAAGCTCCCGAATTTGTCGCCGATCTTCTCGATTATGCGCGTACTTTTACCGGCCTTCGTTACCGCCGTGGCGGAAAGACCCCGAAGGGCTTTGACTGTTCTGGCTTTACCGGCTATGTATTCCGCCAGTTCGGCATGACACTTGGCGCGTCGTCGCGCGACCAGTACCGTCAGGGCGTGTCGATAGAGCGTGACCGCCTTCAGCCTGGCGACCTTGTGTTTTTCGGCGGCAGCCGCGGAGGCACAAGCCGTGTCGGTCATGTAGGTATAGTCACCCGCGTGGGCGACGATGGCAAGTCGTTTCATTTCATCCACTCGGCATGTAGCTCCGGCATCACCGAGAGTCACTCATCCGAGCCTTATTACAGCCGTCGTTACATCGGTGCGCGCCGCGTCGCCGAGTGATGCGTCTCCACCATATAATATAGCCGCCTATCGGCAGCAGTGCGCCGGTAAATGCCGCGAGCGCCCAAATTATGCGCGTGACGATTCCCCCGAATGAGCCTGTATGAACCGAGTAAATCCAGCCCCGTAGTTTTGTATCGGGTTTTGCATCGCGGTAATACTTGGTGTTTTTTATCTCGCCGTTGTTGTCAAACAGATAATAGTCACGCGCCTTCGTATTGCCGTTGGAGAGATAATATCCAAAAGCCTCGTGAGGCGATAATGCCACAACGTCATATCCGTTTTCAGCTGCTTCAAGATGCTTGAACGCGTGTTTCCACCCGTGCAATATTTCCTCACTCAGCCGTGGGTCGTCGGGCAGCACATCGATATGTGCGGGATGATTTTGCACGGAGGCGGTAGCACCAAAAAGATTGTAAAACGCTATCCTGTACCATTGAAATGACCACGTTAGTCCGGTCAATGCCATTGTGAGTAAGAAAATGCTTGCAAATGTGCCTGTGGTTCCATGCAATACTTTGTTGACTCTTCTCCATCCCGAACGCATGGGGTGACAAAGAGTCTTGCGTATGCTTTGGTGCCTTGCAGGAAGCCACATCGCCAGCCCGGTGATAATTATTGCAATAAATGCAATCGCTGTTATTCCGGTGATATATTTGCCGTGAAACAGTATGCCTTCTGTAGGGCGTGAGTCGAGAAGTGTGCGGTGCAACTGTTTTACCTTGGCGAAAAATCTGGTTTCACCACGTGTACCGAGTATCTCGGTCGTATATTGGTCGACAAACACCGTCGACTTATCGGCATCCGAGAGTTTCACTCTGTAGGAACAGCGTGGGTCGGCGTTTATTTCCACTCCGGCTATCCTTATTGAATCGGGAACAGTATCCATCACCTTTTTCACTATTACATCCAGGTCATGCGGTTTTGTGCCCTTATGTTCTACATAATAGTAGTCGAGATTCAGAAATCTGATGATATCATCCTGCAGCGCAAGCATTGCCCCTGTGGCACATATTAATGTCACGAGCAACCCGAACGGGATTGACAGGAAGAGGTGGATTTTATGGGATATCGGTCGCATAAATCATGTTTTAACTATTGTCAGATAAACAATAACGGGTGCCATTTCGTTTTATAGGCAAAGAAACAAAGAACTGATGATAGGAATCTTAATTCCATACGCCAGCGGCTGAAATCGCCGCAATCACGGTTCAAGACCTAATACAATATTTGAGGTGATGACGCCAAAGGCTATGGCGGTCATCACCTCTTTTTTAGTTGTCAGATTTCAGTTTTCAGATGATACAGATGGACAGAAGGTCAGGAGCGACAAAGTTATTTGGACTTTATCCACCGCCTTACATCCTGTGAATATAGCGTAGCAGTAGGGGTGACCGGGAGGGCACCCGCGATGCATGGGTGGCGTTGCCCTTCGGGCATCATCCATAAATAGCCGGGGCGTTGAGCGGAGCGAAACCCCCGGAATGGTGGCTCTCCCTTTGAATGTTTCCCGCAGGGAATCATCAATCGCGCTTCGTGATGATTCCTTACGGAAACATCCGATTTCGGCTCGCTTACCGTCGGTATCTTTGCTCTTAACCGACGCCTATAAAAGGATTATCCCCTGTCGGGGAAAGGAGTTGTCGGTGGCGGGCGAGCTTCCACTCGTCCCGACAATGGCTTGTAAATCGGAGGGCGCAGCTGAGGGATTGATAATAAAAAGGCGCTGTGCCAATTTTGGCACAGCGCCTGGGGGTCAGATTTTGGAGGCGGGTTATTTGATGGCGATCTTGGCGGTGGTGCCGTCGGCGCGTCTTACGATGTAGATGCCGGGGGTTGCAGGATTGCTTACCTTCGCACCATTAAGGTTATAGATACCGATAATCTCGCTCTCATTCACCTTGTCTTCGCCTACTCCGTCAATGCCTACGGTTGTTGGGTCGACGCCGACCGAGTAAATTTTGATGCAGTTGCCTGACTGCGCGGGTGCCTTTGCGCGGACACGTGCGGGAGTGGCTGAGGCTGAAGTGCCGTAGATGTAGACATAGGTAGGTTCGGTAACGCTGTAGTCAACGGTTATGTCACCCTTCGAGTCGCGCGTATATACTTCCGGTTCGGCTGTTCCTATCTTGACGCTGAGCCGGTTTTCGCCGAGAGTAAGGCAGTTGATTGTGATGGTGCCGGTACCGGCGTTGACCATGACCACGAGACCGTTGAAACGGTTGGCAAGGTCAGACTGTCCGGGTGCCATGTCGCCGATTGCATCGATATATTCCTCATCCATTGTCGAGTTGAGTGTGATGCTTCCGTCGGTCGGGTCATAGCCGTCTTCTTCACCCACGGTGACATATACGTCGCCAATCACAGTGTCAGTGAGGTCGGTGTCCTCGTCGATGCCGGAGTCAAAAGAGGTCGAGGAGGTCTCAACGGGAGCAGAAATCTCCTCGATCGGGATGATGTTTTCACAGTATGCCCATTTGGGATGGGATTTATATCGTTCGATGCTTGCAGCGGGCACTTTCACGGTGGGATTGCCTATATAATACCATTTCCATTCATAATCCTGAGGCTCTGTTGCGGTAGCGGTTATCACGGTCGACCTGTCGCGATTGTCAAAGGCGAAGGCACCCTGTACGATTTCAGTTATAGTGGAGGCGATATAGAGTGTAGTCACATTGCTGCAATACCCGAATGCGTAAGAGTCAACCTTCTCCATGCCCTCCGGCAATGAGATGGTGGTCAGCGAAGTACAGTGGTCAAACGCACTTCTGCCTACCGTAGTCAGTTTTGCAGGCCAGTGAATGTCGGAAAGCGCATAGCATCTTTCAAAAGCAAGCTCGGAAATAGTCGTGATATTGTCGGAAAGACGCACATATTCAAGGTTGGAGCATCCGGCGAATACCATCGGTTCAAGAATCTCGACGCTTGCGGGCAAAATCACCTCGGTGACATTGGTATTGTTGGTGTAGATGCCTCTCGGCAGACGGCGCACCTTGTCGCCTATCACGATTCTTTCAAGGTCGCGCGGGCTGACCCCGTAAGGACATTCGGCGTCGATGGCGTTGTAGGTAAGGCTCCAGAGGGCGTCACAGCCACGGAAAGCGTAGCCGACATATTCCACCTGTTCGGGGATTGTCACCCTGCCGAGCTCCGGACAATATTCAAATGCGTCATCCTCGATGCGTGTCACGCCCGGCATGTCGGGTGTGGAAGTCAGTTTTGTCCATGCAAACACACCGTTGCCGATAGTCTTAAGCGATGCAGGCAAGGTGATTTTTGCAAGGTCAGAGCCACGGAACAATCCGTCGGTGATGGATACGGTACCCTCTTTGATGGCACACTCTGTCAGGTTCTCGGTGCGCTTGTAAGCGGCTTTGCCTATATAGACTATGCCGTTTTCCGGAGCGGGGAGAAGATAGTCGGGGATTGCGTCGACACCCACTGACTCCACAGTCTGCGGTATCGAGAAAGTTTCGATATTATTGCTCATATAGAATGCTTGACTGCCGATTACCTTCACGTTGCCGGTGATATCTACCTTGGTAAGGAATTTACAGCCGGAGAAGAGTGATTCGGGGATAGTGTCGACCGGAGAGGTGAACACAGCCTCTTCAATCATTGTGCCGGCAAAGGCTTCTTTGCCTAAGTGTTTTAGCTTATCGTTGAAATTGAATTTCACGATTTTTGCTCCCTTAAAGGCACCGTCGTCAAGATATTCCAGGTTGGGTAGGTCGATTTCCGGTTTGATAAGATTCTCGCCAAAAGCGTATGCACCTATTTTCTTTATCGATACGGGAAGGTTGACATTGCTGCATGAGCTGAAGGCGAAAGCGCCTATTTCCTCTATGCCTTCTGGCAACGTAGCCATCGTGACGCCGGAGAAAGCGCCGGATCCGATTGAGGTCAGCACTTTCGGCACCACTACGCGCTTCACATTGGATTCGCCGGTGAAAGCCGACGCAAGGTTGTTGCTGTAACAATCGTAAACCTGCGACGTGGGACTTGTGGAGCGGTGTTCTGTGTAGTTTGTCTCGCTCAGATAGTAATTATAGGTGGTTACGGTACCCATGCCTACGGGCACATACACCTCGGTGCGATATACTGAGCCGTCATATTCAAATGTCACATCTTCAAGGTCGAGATATGTGATTTTTGCCGTCCTGCCCTCCGATGAGGCAAGATATTTCAGGTCCTCGCCGTTGATTTTTCCTTTAAGCACAAGACCGTTTATCTCGTCGGCGTCAAGGTCGAGAAGCTGCGACTTGAGGCTGCCCGGTCTGGTGACGGTCACTTCATAGGTCGCTGCAGGAATCTCGGGTGTTTCAGGCTGCGGGAAATTGTAGACGCGTTGGGTGTCGGTGTACATAGTACCGTCGCCGAAGATGGTGGCGGTCCTGACGGTGGTTGTTGCCGCGATGTGTATCGGAGTGCCGTCATAGCGCGTCGATGTGCGCACAGGGGCGGAGCCGTCAAGCGTATATACGAGGATATTGTGCTTGCCATCGTCATAGCAGAGTGAGCCGGTGGTAGGGCTCAGCACCAGGTCAAAGGGTGAATAATAGTCGCCGCTTTCATGGGAGAATTTTGTGAAGTCACTTGTCACCATAGACCCGTTTTCATTATCTCCATAATAGATTCCTACCCCGGAGAGCGTCATGTCGTAGGAGGCGGTCAGGGTGATGCGGGTCTCGGGAGTGATGTCGTAAATGCAGTATGAACCCATTGTCGTCATTCCGTCAAATTCATAGGTGGAAAGTTCACCATTTGTTATGGAGAGTGCATGAGGCTTGATGTTCTCCCAGTCGACCGGATTTTTGCCTGTCGGGTCCTCCCAGGGTCGTACTTCGAAATAGAATGCCGCGTTACCGCTCACCCCGGCAACAGGGGGAGTGGTGACAGTCCCGCCTTTTTTGATTACTACATAGCCGGGACCGGCGTATGCGTCGGTAAAGGTCCAGCCGGTCGGATTGTCAAGCTGGCTCTCGTCAAGCGTCACAAGATTCTCAGGGTCGCCGTTCACATTTTGGAATGTCTCTCTAAGAAGATCAGTGCGCGCGCTCGCATGGAATTGCCCGAAGCTCATCGCAAGGGCAATCAGGGTGATAGATACCTGTTTCATGATAAGGATGATTTTATTTGCACTATATTATCAATGCAAAGTTACACCGCTCATGAATATCAGTCAATTACGGAATTCCGTAGTTTTTAGGGCGGAAAGTGTTAAAAAAGTTGTCAGTTTTGAGTTTTCAGATTTCAGTTTTCAGTTTTCAGAAAGGATACAAAGGGACAGAAGGTCAACAGCGACAAAGTTATTTTGAGTTTACCCATGGGTAGCTGTAGGGGTGTCCGGGAGGGCAATGTCACTAACTTAAGGATTTTGCCCGGAATGGGCAAGATAAAGTTAACCGCGGGTAGCCCCGAATGGGCACCCGTGGAACGCAAGCCCTACCACACTATACAACCCGCTTCGGGGTTGAGATACAGGGAGAAGACCCTTGAGCCACGGGTATGCCTTCGGCATTACCCGCGGTTAACGAAATGAATCCCCTTGCGGGGATTTATAGCTCTTGCGCCTTTAGTTAGTGACATTGTCTGGGAGGGCGGCCGCGATGCGAGAGAGTCGTTGCCCTTAGGGCATCATCCATAAATAGCCGGTGGTTGAGCGCAGCGATACCACCGGAATGTTGGCTCCCCTTTTGAATGTTTCCCGCAGGGAATCATCAACCGCGCTCCATGATGATTCCTTACGGAAACATTCGCGCATTGGCTCGCTTTCCGTCGGTATCGCTTCGCTCAACCGACGGCTACAAATGGATTATCCCCTGACGGGGAAAGGATTTGTCAGTTTTGGAGATAGTGCGCGTAGCCGTAGGGAGGATGTTGCAAAACTATGTTTTGCCCTCAATGTAGGGACATCGCTTTGCGATGTAAGCTGGGAATCAACGCGCTACGCAAACGTGCCAAAGGCACGTCCCTACATCTTGGCGGTTTTGCAACACCCTCCGTGGTGCGGGGAAAGGAGTTGTCAGTTGTCAGAGGGGCAGCGGAGGGTGACTTTGGTGCCGGTGTCGTCGGTGTCGACTGTGACGGTGCCGTTGATGGAGTTGGCACGGCGGCGTATCGATTCGAGACCGAGACCTTTCTTTCCCGCTGATTTGTATGTGCCGTTGTCGCTTATTACGGCATCGAGCGATTGTGTCGTAAGATGAAGCGCGACGGAGATGTCGTTCGCGCCCGAATGTTTCACGGCGTTACCTACCGCCTCCTGGACGATGCGGTAAACTTCCAGACAGACGGCATCGGGGACAGCATCCCAGGCATTGCCCTCTGCCGATGAATCGTAGACAAACGTGATTTTACCCTCGTTGGCTTCTGCCTGCTTTGCAATGTAGAAGCGCACTACCTCGTCAAGGGTGGCGTAGGCAAACTCCGGCGGCATCAGCTCATGGGAGATGCGGCGCACCGCCTCGCGGCAGTTGTCAATCAGTGCGGCGGTATTTTCAATCGGTTTGCCGGAATTGATGTTCATGCGTATTGCAAGAAGGTCGTTGCACACACCGTCGTGAAGCTCGCGCGCCATTCGCTCACGCTCGTTTTCGAGCCCTTCGACATATTGGCGTGTAAGCTGACGCCCGATGTCGGCGCGGAGGTTGGCAAACTCCATTTCGCGTTGCAGGCGCCGACGCTTCTGGCGCGTGGCATAGATGACAAATATCACGACAGCGAGCAACAGGAGTCCCACAGCCGCGAAGAGCCACATGAGTGTCGAGGCGCGGCTCGCCTCGCTCTCGGCGAGAGCAAGACGTGTCTCCTGAGTTTCATATTTGATTTCCAGTTCCTTGATTGCCTTGGTACGCTCCTCGGAATAGCGCTCTTTCTCAACTTTTGAGAGTGCCTCGGCATATTCATAGGCATCCTTGTAGTTGCCGCTCTCCCGCGCGATTGAAATCAGGTTTTTGTACAGCTCGGCTTTGTCGATGATGAGATTGTTGATTACTTTTGCTTCATCAAGTTCCTTTAGGGTGGAGAGAAGTATCTCTTTCGCCTTGGTATAGTTGCCCTGCTTCATCCAGCCCTCTGCAATCAGTGACGCAACCGAAATCCTGACTTCTTGTACAGGGTCGGTCTTCCCGTGATGATTGACATTCAGAGCCTTGTCACAATAGTAGAGCACAGAGTCCATGTTGTAGATTTCATCTGTGTTGAGAAACATCACTGCACGGTTGTAGTAGTTCCATGACTGGTTGACCGAGGTGGTGTGCCATATATCGGGTGACGTCTCAATGATTTGGATTGACCTTAGCGAATACCGGTTGAGGGAGTCGAGATAAGCCTTGCGCTCTTTTCCCTTTGAAGCCTCGGCAAGTGTGCCGTAGTATGCCTCGCAGACGGAGTAAAGATTATAGAGTATGTATGGCTCATTTTCTGCACGTGCCTCACCGGCAAATTTCCTCATTGCCTCAATTACCTTGGCAAGCCCTTCCATGTCGGTCAGCTGCAGGTACACTATCGCCTGCAGGTAGTGTAGACGTATAATGAACTTATCGGTGTCGTGCGGCGATTTTTTATATGCCGCGATTGCTTCTTCCGAAAGACTGAACCCCTTGGTGGGATCGCCGATATTTATCTCCGAGGTCGCCTGATGGTCGATAACCCTGCCGATCCAATACCAGTCGCCCGCTTCCCGGGCATAAGCAAGAGCCTTGTCGCGACACTCCCTCGCTTCATCCACACGGTCACGCCCCTGACGAATCATAAACTGGGCAAATTCATCATAGATACGCGCTTTTAATACGGGCGACACATCGTGACGCTCCGCGTAAGGTATGATGGATTCTTTCAGCACTTTCTCACAAGTGATGAACGATTCCCTGCCGAGGTTGCCGGAATTGTATTCACACACTCTGGTGAATGCGCTGTCGGTTCTCTCCTCATGGGAAAGGTCCATCTTGAGGATTTTTGCTACATCGGCACTCAGGTCATCGCTTGCGACGGCATTGACCGAGGTGGTCAAGAGGGCGAGAAACAGGAAAAGAAGCACTTTTTTCATGGGATTTGAGTTGTCAGATTTCAGTTTTTAGTCAGATTTCAGAAGTAGCGGCGCATGGCGCGGCGTATTGCCGTGAGGTTGAGGGCTGTGATTAAGGCTATTATCACCACACCGGTAAGAATTGCCATCCATGGCGATGACGCTTCAATGCCGAGGCGAGACAGGGGGGGCTGCCACATCGCTCTCCCGACGAGCATGGCAATGATGGCGAGTACCAGTACCCCGGCGTTGATAGCCACTACAATTGTGGCGTAGTAACGTGACACTGCTGCGGGGGAGTAGCCGAGCAACATGAGGTCATGTAGCTTGTCGCGGTTTTTTTGCAACAGGAGGAATATGCTAAGCATGAGGATGAAGAATGACAGGAGGCTTATAACGCCACCCACGGCAACCACCACTCCTGTTACCACGGTAAGGAAATATGATGCCTTTCCGCTGTCGGTGTTGTCACCCGACATTTCATAGTCATGAGCTGCCATATATTCCTTTATCGCGGGATCGCCGGGGCGGCTCAGTTCCACGATAAGGCGTGACGGGTCGGCTACCGGTTCTTCGCCGAAACGCGCGTTAGCCCACTCCATGAATTGCTCAGGCACCGCAATAGTGTTGAGGCGTGACGAGAAGCCCACTATGCGCGCCGGAAACCACTGCTGTCGCCCGTTGCCGCTAACTGACACGCGCAACGGCACCATCCCGATCATCGCCTCACTAAGCTGCGGAAGTCCGCGCGACGATGCAAATCCGAAATTGTAGAGCGACAGGTAATCCTTGCTTAGAATGACGGGAATTACCGGATTAGCCGGGTCAAAAGTCCAGTCAGCTGGAAGTGAATCAAAAAATTCATCGGGAATGGACTCGAAGAAAAGTGCGGTCGACATGCCACGTCCGCCCATGTCGACCGATGCCGACACATTATAAGCCGAGGCGGTGAACGCGCCGACGCGTCTCACCCAGGGTTGCGATTGCAAATCGGAAATGTCGCTCTCCGAAAATCCCTCGCTGCTGCCGGTAAGCGATCCCAGTCCTGTCACTTTATGTGACACTACGGTATAGTCACGGGTCATGAAAGAGTCATCGTCATCCCACACGGTAGTGACGTCGCGGTAAAACTGCAAGGCGGTAAGCACTATAGTGAGTCCTACGAAATTGGCAAGCGCATATCCGGTAAGTTGTCCGGCACTTATATTGCGGCGGAGAAGCCTCCACACCATATTTTTCATAATCGGAATAGGTTACAATTACAATGAATATTTCCGGGTCACTTCAAGAGCGATGGCATAGCCTACCGAGGTGGCAATCACCCCTGCGTCACGACTCGCCGCCTCTTCGGCGACAATTGATGCCACGACAGCATTGTTGCGCGCATCGAGATGGCTCACCGGTTCATCGAGAAGCAGAAAGTCAAACGGCTGGCATAAAGCCCTTACAATCGCGACTCTCTGTTGCTGACCTATGGAAAGGCGGGAAGCGGGCACATCAGCCTTTCCGGCAATCTCAAGGCGGTCGAGCATGGCAAGTATCTCCTCACGGCTCTTGCACCCTGTGAGCCGGTTTTTTATCTCGATATTTTCCATCGCGGTAAGTTCCGGAAAGAGGCGCATCTCCTGCGGCAGGAGCGCGATATGACGGCAACGGAGATCACACCATTCTTTCACGGAAAAATTCCGGATATCCTTGCCGTTGAACAGGATGCTGCCGGTATAGTCATGACGGTTGCCATAGATATAGCTGCATAATGAGGACTTGCCGGTGCCTGATTCCGCCTCAATCATGTAGACGCCACCTCTTGTGAAGGTGACGTCATGAAGCCATATCTGGGAGCCGTTTACGGGCGGCTCCATTTCTGCACCCCGGAACACACATGGCAGCGCGTCACGGAGTTGTATAGTGTCGAGCCTCATTACCTGATTGTGTCAATCGGTGTGAAGCCGGGGGTAGAGCTGTAGTCATCGGCGGCTGTTTCGGCGGGGCGCTCGTCGGTATCGGCGGCTACGATGGCTGAAAGCTGTTCCAATATGGGTGCGTCAGAGCCGTTGAATGAAAAGTCGGTCTCAAAATCATCGTCGAGTTCCATGGTTAGCCGGAATCCTCTTCCTCCATAAATCGATTCTCCGGCAGCATCGGGGATGTTTGCCCACAGTCCGAAGGCGTTGTCGCTCATTACTTTTAACGCGGCATCGTTGCCAAGCTGTTCAAGCCCGCGGTTGGCAAGCACGATGGTGGAGCCGTTGACAATCTTCAGCGTGACAGGTGCCATGCCTCGTGCCTGAAGTATATAACCGCCATCCTTTTCAATCATCGGTACGCCGAGTAGTGATGCAACTCCGGCAAAATCCTTGAGTGTAGCCTTCGCCTGGTTTTTGTCGACCTGGACAGCCACTACAAAATTCACATCATTTGAAAAATCGGGGCGTGAGAGGCGTTGGTCTACTGTCGCTCCCGCAGCCACGAGCAGTGTGCCGTCAATACGCTTAAAGTAAGGAAGCGCGAGGGCAAGTGCGGCGCGTTGCTGCGAGTCCAGAGGGTATATCGCCTGACAATAATTGATAAGCCCTTCCCAGTCGGTGTCATGCTTTATGCCGATAGCCATAACTATCATATCGGAAGGGGTGGTGTAGGATAGCATCCCTGTGTCGATATCTTCCAGATATTTGTCCATCTTGGCTTTCTTCCCTGATGAATCAAGATAGCAGGCATTAACTTCGAGTTCCTTACCTGCATCGCCGATATCGGCTGTAACACATACCCAACCCTGTTCGCCGGTCTGTGCCATGGATATCGCGGTGCGTAGAAATCCGTCATCATCGCCCAGATATTCCGCCACCCCCTTGACCGACGTAATCGCTGTGTTTGACGCTACATCGAGCTGTGTGTCGAGGGTGCTGGCTGCTGCTGCCGGATCGCCCCATGTTATCCATCCCTGACGCTCCTTGACAAGCAGTACGGCCCCCTCAAGCTGATAGGCTGCAAAATCGCCTATTTCAGTGGGGGAGCCTACGTCAAGTCCTGTGATAAACTTCTCCACATCCTTTATCATGAAGGTATAGAAGAAGTTTCCGTTCATTGAGGCGAATACCGAAGTACGGGTGCCTTTTGTGCTGAATCCGACCATCATATTGCGGTCGATGGCGTCGGACGTGAGCAATGTTTTCAGTTCATTGCGGCTGCGGTCAGTAGCCCTGAGGAGAAACCGGTCGAGCACCTCGTCGGCGGAAAGAGAGCCGCCGTAGGCACTGCCATTCATGTAGCCCGTAAATTTTTCAGCATCAAGCACCATTACCGATGCGGCATCGGCAGGTACTGTGTCGAGCAACTGCTTTTCGCGGCTACACCCGGCAAAGCCAAATGTCATGACAAGCAAAAGTGCCGCTGTCAGATTTTTCAGTTTCATATCGTAAACTTATTTTTCATTTGGCAAATATATCTCTTTTTGGCAAAACCGCAAAAAATCAATACTCTTTGCCCGGCGCACCGATATTGTTAAGCTCTTTTACTTCTTGCTTTACATCTTCGGCATCAGGTGTTTCATATTTTCCACTCTGGATACCCGGTTTGCCGCAACCCTGCTTGGTCTCGTCTTTTTGTTTCTTGATGTCTTTCATAACCGTAAAATTTTAGTTGTTATATAGACTTATAACAATGTGACAAAGTTAGGGTTCAGAAGATATGACGAGAAAGCCACCATCCCTAATGGAACGGTGGCTTTCATCAGCAAAGTTGAGATTTGGTAGCCCATAGGAGAATCGAACTCCTCTTTCAAGAATGAAAATCTTGCGTCCTAACCGATAGACGAATGGGCCGTGAGCCAATCCTCCATCATAATGGAGGAATCGTATGCCCCTCTATTAAGCGTTGGCGAGCTTGTTGATGTGGAGGGCGAGCTTGCTCTTGAGGTTTGACGCCTTGTTCTTGGAGATGGCGCCATTGCTTGCAAGACGATCAAGGAGCGAGCTTACCTTCTTGTAAGCTTCTGCCGCTTCAGTCTTCTCAGTCATTGCGCGAAGACGGCGCACGGCGTTACGTGCAGTCTTTGCATAATAACGGTTACGGAGTCGACGTGACTCAATCTGACGGATTCTCTTAATAGATGACTTATGATTTGCCATTACAAAAACTTCTTTTGTTTGTTGTTATGATTCTTTAAATTGGTAGCCCATAGGAGAATCGAACTCCTCTTTCAAGAATGAAAATCTTGCGTCCTAACCGATAGACGAATGGGCCGGTTTCACACTTGGTGCAAAAGCGAGTGCAAATATACGCACTTTTTTTATTTCTCGCAAATATTTTTGCACAAATACCTCATTTTATGTTTTTTTCATCGGTTTTGCAGGCGATTTTTATGCCTTAAATCTACAAAAGTAATATTTGCGGAGTAATTTAGCCATAGAAAAAGTTTGCAGTCACGCCGGTAGCCGTTAATTTTGCACAGGCATGAAACAGCTCCATTGCATAGCACTCCACACGGTCCGTTATAATGACCGCAACAACATACTCACCGCCTTTTCGCTTGAAGACGGCAGGGTGTCGCTGCTTGTGCCTGCCACGGCATCACGCGAAGCGCGCCGGCAGAGGGCTATTACCATGCCGATGTCATTCTTTGAATGTATCGCCAATTACCGCCACGGGGGATCGATTGCCAATATGTCGGATGTAAGGCAGTCAATCCCGCTGCCGGGACTCACGGGCAATCCGGTGAAAATCACGGTGGCACTGTTTCTTGCCGAACTTCTCGGAGTGGTGCTTCGCGAAACGCCTGAAGACCCCCTGCTGTTTAATTATCTTTCTTACTCGGCGACGCGTCTTGACGCTGCCTCTGCCGGGGAAACCGCCAATTTCACCATTCATTTTCTTTATCGCCTCGGGCGTTTCCTCGGCATAGAGCCTGATACGTCGACCTACCGTCGTGGCAGGGTGTTTGATATGCTCGACGGTACATTCCGCGACAGCGCTCCGCTTCACCGGAAGTTTCTTGACGGGGAGGATGCCGATGCGGTGTACATGCTTTCGCGCATGAGCTGGGAGAACTACGGCATGTTTCGCTTTAACCGTGACCAGCGCCGCCGCATACTCGCCGCCATCATCGACTATTATACCGCCCACTACACGTCGCTCACGCGCCTGAACTCACTCGAAATCCTCAAGGAAATCTTTGACTGAACAGTGGCGATGTCAGAGCGTGCCTTTGGTTGACGGTAGGGTGAAGTGAAGGGGGTCGCGGCGCACCGCCTGGCGGATGGCTCGGGCAAGTGCCTTGAATATGCCTTCTATCTTGTGATGCTCGTTGTCGCCCTCGGCGCGGATGAAAAGATTCATGCGGGCATTGTCGGAAAGCGACTTGAAGAAGTGCAGAAACATTTCGGTGGGCATGTCGCCGATATATTCCCTGCGGAAATCCACATCCCAGACAAGCCAGGGACGACCGCCGAAATCGATAGCCACGGTGCAGAGGCAGTCGTCCATCGGGAGGACAAATCCGTAACGCTCTATCCCGCGCTTGTCGCCGAGAGCCTTGTTGAGCGCCTCGCCGAGAGCTATCGCAGTATCTTCGATTGTGTGATGCTCGTCGACATGAAGGTCGCCTTTCACTTTTATTGACAGGTCAATGCCGGAGTGGCGCGCAATCTGGTCAAGCATGTGGTCGAAAAAGCCGAGCCCGGTGGAGATGTCGGCTTTGCCTGACCCGTCAAGATTGATGTCGATGTCAATCGCTGTCTCCGAAGTGTGACGGTGTACCGATGCGTGACGCACACCTCCCTGAAGTACCGGCAATATGGCGTCCCATGACGGGGTTACAAGCTCCACGGTGTCTTTCAACCCCAGCTGCTCGATTTCGGCAGTCAGATTTTCGTCAGGTTCGCGCAGAAGCAGCGCCTTGGCACCGAGATTGCGGGCGAGCAGGGCATCGGTCAGCCGGTCACCTATCACATAGCTGCCGGCAAGGTCGTAGGAGCCGTCGAGATATTTACCGAGAAGTGCGGTGCCCGGTTTACGGGTAGGAGCGTTTTCTTCAGGAAATGTACGGTCGATGATTATGTCGTCGAAATGTACGCCTTCATTGGCAAACGCTTTGAGCATCTTGTTATGGGCGGGATAAAATGTGTCCTCCGGGAAACTGTCGGTGCCGAGACCGTCCTGGTTGGTCACCATCACAAGCTCATAAGGCAGATGTCCTGCGATAAAGTGCATGGCGCGCAGTGCGCCCGGCATCAGTTCGAGTTTTTCAAGTGAGTCGACCTGAAAGTCGACCGGCGGTTCAACGATGAGTGTGCCGTCACGGTCAATGAACAGCGCGCGTTTTTTCTCAGCCTCCATATTGCTTGATTTTTTCGAGTAGAAGTAAATTTTCGTCAGGATTTCCCACGGTTATGCGCAATGCTCCCTCGCAGAGATTCACGCGCGAGCGGTTGCGCACAATAACACCCTCCGCTTTCAGGTAGTCGTAGAGGCTGTTGGCATCGTCGACCTTCACAAGCAGGAAATTGGCATCAGAGGGATAGACCGCCTTCACGGCGTTGAGCCGCAGCAGTTCGGCGGCAAGAGCCTTGCGCAGTTCTACAAGTTTTTCGGCAGTTGCTTTTACCTTAGGTGCGTTTTCGAGCAGATGGATCGCTTCACGCTGGGTGAGTATATTTATATTGTAAGGATACTTCACGTTGTTGAACAGCGAGATTATGTCGCGTGACGCGAAGGCGATACCGAGGCGCATGGCGGCTGCCGCCCATGCCTTAGAGAATGTCTGCATCACAATCATGCGCGGATAGGCGGCGAGACGAGCCACCATCGACCCGAGGGGCGAAAAATCCACGTATGCTTCGTCGACCACGGTAATTCCGTCGAAGCGTCGCGCGATCTCCTCGATGGTATCGAGAGGGAAAGCGTTGCCCGTGGGATTGTTTGGGGAACATATCCAGATTGCCTTGGTGTTGTCGTCGGTCGCGGCAAGAAGCCGGTCGACATTGATGGAATAATCGGGATTGAGGTCGACGGCGCGGTATTCCACATCGTTTATGTCGGCACACACCTTGTACATGCCGTAAGTAGGGTCGATAGCCACCACATTATCCTTGCCGGGGCGGCAGAACACACGATAGCAAAGGTCAATGCACTCATCGCTGCCCACGCCGAGAAATATATTGTCGGCGGGTACGCCGCGCAGTTCCGAAAGTCGCTTCTTGACTTCCAGTTGTAGGGGGTCGGGATAGCGGTTGAGCCCGTCGATAAGCGAATTTTCATTTGCGTCAAGCCAGGCGCGTGCCTCGCCGGTGTATTCGTTGCGGGCGCAGGTATAGGGGGCGAGGTTCAATATGTTGGGGCGCACGAGCCGCTGTATAGTCTTGTCCATGGGCGTGTGTCATTAGTTGGATGATAATTTTTCGATGCGCAGTGTCATTGCGAGTTTGTGAGCCATCAGGTCTTCGTTTTCCGCCATTACTTCAACGGTTTTACCTATCGATTTTATGCCTTCCGGTGAAAGACGCTGGAAGGTTATGCGTTTTAGGAAACTGTCGGTGTTGACGCCGCTGTAGGCGCGGGCATAGCCCGAGGTCGGGAGGGTGTGGTTGGTGCCCGAAGCATAGTCGCCTGCACTTTCGGGGGAGTATTCGCCGAGAAACACCGACCCGGCATTGATTACCTTGGCGGCAAGCGTGTCGGCATCGGCATGATTTATAATCAGATGCTCAGGCGCGTATGTGTTGCTGAACGCCATCATTTCGTCATCATCGTGCATGAGTATTATGCGGCTGTGGCTGAGCGACCGCAGCATCATGTCGCGGCGCGGGAGTGTGTCGAGCATGGCGTCGATTACTCCGGGCAACTTGCGGGCGAGTTCGGGGGAGGTTGTGAGCAGCATCGACTGACTGTCGGGTCCGTGTTCCGCCTGCGAGAGGAAGTCAGCCGCAACAAAGCGAGGGTCGGCATTCCCGTCGGCAATCACGAGCACTTCCGACGGTCCCGCCGGCATGTCGATTGCTACGCCGCGCCGCGCCGCCTGCTGCTTTGCCTCGGTGACATAGCGGTTGCCGGGTCCGAATATTTTGTCGACGCGCGGCACTGATGCCGAGCCGAATGTCATCGCGGCAATCGCCTGGGCGCCGCCGGTCTTGAATATGCGGTCGACTCCGGCGAGATGTGCGGCATATAATATTGCCGGATGTACTGACCCGTCGGGACGCGGCGGCGTACAGAGCAACACCTCGGGACATCCGGCTATCTTGGCGGGGAGCGCCAGCATGAGCACGGTCGAGAAGAGCGGGGAGTTGCCTCCGGGTATATATAACCCGACGCGGCTCACAGGTACGGGGCGTTGTTCACAAATGATGCCGGGTGCGGTTTCCACTGTCACGCTACGGGGAAGCTGCGCGGTGTGAAATGCAGAGATATTTGCCGCAGCTTTGGCGATTGCCTCCTTTAGTTCCTCCGACACAGCGGCATCAGCCTCGTCAAGCTCTGCACGGGTCACTTCCAGCTCCTTCACGTCGGCTCCCGTGAAGCGTCGTTCATAGTCGCGCAAGGCATCGTCGCCTCTCGTGGCGACATCTTCCATGATTTTGCCGACCGCTTCGGTCACCTCGGCGGCTTCCTCGGCGAGTGCCCTTACCGACAGGGATGCCCAGTCGGCACGGGAGGGGTATTCTATGATGTCCATAATTTTAAAGTATCATTTTTTCGATGTCGAGAGCCAGTATTCCTTCCGCTCCGGCAGCTTTCAGTTTGCCCACGATTTCCCAAAGCCGTTTCTCCTCTAAAACGGAGTGAACGGAACACCACTCCGCGTTGGCGAGCGGAAGCACTGTAGGGCTTTTCATTCCGGGGAGTATAGAGATAATCTCGTCGAGCTTATCCTTCGGCACATTCATGAGTATATATTTCTTGCCGTCGGCAGCCTTTACGGCGTTGAAGCGGAACAGCAGTTCGTCAAGCGTTTCCTGACGGTCGGACGACAAGGTGCGTCCTGCCGCCTTGATAAGCACAGCCTGTGACTCCATCACGTTTTCCACCTCGGCGAGATTGTTGCTGACGAGGGTCGAACCGGACGATACGATGTCAAATATGGCATCGGCAAGCCCTATGCCCGGTGCTATCTCCACAGAACCTGTGATGACATGTATATCGGCTTTTATGGCATTGTCTTTCAGAAATTTCGACAGAATTACCGGATATGACGTGGCGATTTTCTTGCCGTTAAACCAGCTCAACCCGTTATAGTCGATATGCTGGGGTATGGCGAGCGACAGGTGACACCGGCTGAATCCGAGCTGCTTTATAACTTCCACATCTTTCTCTTTCTCCAGCACCTCGTTAAGTCCTACGATGCCGATGTCAGCTGTGCCGTTTGCTACCGATTCGGGTATGTCGTCATCGCGTAGAAAGAGCAATTCAACTGGGAAATTACGCGCCGGCACAAGAAGTGTGCGCTTGACGGCGGTGAGTTTGATGCCCGATTCGGCAAGGAGCTCCATCGTCTCGTCATATAAGCGGCCTTTTGACTGCACCGCTATTCTAAGTCTGTTGTCCATTTATGTAAGAGTTTTAATGATTATCTAAAAAAGTAGCCGACCCCCGTTTTCGGAAGCCGGCGTGTATCGAGATGTCATCAGGTTTCAATGCTGCATGATGTCACGGCTTCCTCAGGGGTTGAGAAAGTGGTGGTGATGATGCAGATTGAAGCTGAAAGCTGACATATTGTTGACTTATTTTGATTATGATGACAAAATTAGATTAAAAATTCCGGAAAACCTAACATTCCGGCAGAAAAATGCAAAAAAATCGCCGACTACAATTCTACATAATCCCACATCATGTTTTTATACAAAAGGACAGGAGGACAAAAGAAACGAATTTTTCATGACAAGAAATTTGTTTTTTCTTCAACTAAAATTACCGCTATCCTTATGTATCTTTGAGATTGCGGATGAGGCGGGCGGGATTTCCGGCGACAACGGATTTTGCCGGTAAATCTTTGGTGACGACGCTCCCCGCGCCTATTATCGCCCCGCGCCCGATGGTGACACCCGGCAGGATTACTACATCGGTCGCAATCCACACATCATCTTCGATTACCACAGGCAGCGCGCGCATGATTCCCTCGTTGCGCTTTTCCGCATCGTAGTCGTGTATGATGGTGCAGATGGTGGTGTTTGGTCCGATAAATACATTGTCACCGATGGTTACATCGGCTTCATCGAGGATTGTGAGATTGAAGTTGCCTGTAAAATTCTCTCCGATATGGATGTTGAAGCCGAAATCGCAGTGAAAAGGCGAGTGGATGACAAAGCGTTGACCGATACTGCCGATTATCTCGTGCAGCAGGTTGGCGCGCTCTTCGCTGCGTGAGGGGAGGGTGGAATTAAGCCGAAAGCAGAGGTCTTCGCAACGGCTGAGTGCCTTCCCGATTACGGGAGTGAATCCGTTCATCCATTCCCCGCTGCGGAGACGCGTGAAGTCGGGATGGGCGGTGTTGATTGTTTCCTGCATTTTTCTTGTAAAGTTACATAAAATCTCATAGTCGTGCAACAGCCTGGCGCGTATTTTGATATTGTGCAAAAAATGCGCTATATTTGTATTCAACTTCCGCAGGCGAAAGTTGAAGATTATAAGGTTAAAAGGTTATGGGGTATGTTGCAAAACCCTCACGTTAAGGTTAAATGATAAACCTAAACCCTAAACTTTAAACTCTAAACCAAATAGCTTTAAATGAACTTGCGAAACTTAAATAATTAACCTGTTTACTGACAATCCTGATTCAATGAACCGACTGACACTATTTACAGCCGCCGCGCTGTCGCTATGCACTGCTGCAATGGCTTATTGTGCCGAAAAAATTAATTTTGACAACAACTGGAAATTTGCATTCGGCAATGCCGCCGACCCGGCAAAGGATTTCGGTTGCGGCACCGAATATTTCAATTATCTCACTAAAGCGGCGTCAATACATAACGAGGGGCCGTATTCCCCGAAATTCGACCCGGCGAAATGGGGTGTGGAGTGGACTCCTGTCACGCTTCCCCACGACTGGGTGGTCGACCTTCCTTTCAGCGAGGATGCGAGCCACAGTCACGGCTACAAGACAGTCGGCTACAAATACCCTGAGACAAGTGTGGGCTGGTATCGTAAGGAGTTTACCATCCCTGCCGAATATTTTGGAAAGCATGTCGCACTGCGCTTCGATGGCATATTCCGTGATGCCCGCGTATGGGTCAACGGTTTCTACCTCGGCAATGAGCCGAGTGGTTACGCCGCGCAGGTCTACGATATCTCGGAATATCTCAATTACGGGGGCGACAACGTGGTTGCCGTGCGCGCCGACGCCACTCTTGAAGAGGGCTGGTTCTATGAAGGCGCCGGCATCTACCGCCATGTGTGGCTTGAAAAGACCGACCCTGTGCATGTGGCGCCGTTCGGCACATTTGTGCATGCCGCGACAGAATATCCCTACGACACCGCCGAGGTGACAATCGAGACAACCGTCGACAACAAGGGCAATATCCCCGCCGCATACGAACTCCGCTACAAACTCCTCGCGCCTGACGGCACTGTCGCCGCCACCGCGCAGGTGACCGAGCCGGAGCTTCTCGCAAAAGATAGCCGTCGCTCGGTAAGCCGCGTCGTCGTCGACTCGCCTGCGCTATGGGATGTGGATGCGCCGCGTCTCTACACTCTTGTGACCGAGGTGGTGAAAGATGGCGCGACTATTGATTCAGATACCACCATAACCGGTATCCGCGATGCACGTTTTGACCCCGACAAGGGATTTCTGCTCAACAACCGCCCCGTGAAGCTGAAGGGGGTCAACATGCACCAGGATCATGCCGGAGTGGGAGCCGCCATCCCCGATGCGCTTCAGGCTTACCGCCTGCGCGAAATTAAGAAAATGGGCGTGAACGCCTACCGCTCCAGTCATAATCCGATGACTCCGGAGATGCTTGACGCCTGCGACAGCCTCGGAATACTCGTGCTGGAAGAAAACCGCCTTTCGGGCATCAACGATGAGCATGTAAGGTTGCTGCGCCGCATGATTGAGCGCGACCGCAACCACCCGTCAATAATCCTCTGGAGCGTCGGCAATGAGGAGTGGGGACTCGAATGGAGCGACTTCGGATCACGCATCTCTGAGTCGATGCGTGAATACTGTCACCGGTTTGACCCCACGCGCCCGATGTGTTTCGCCACAAGCGGCGGTCCCACGGTGCTTGTCCCCGCCGATGTCGCCGGCTATAACTACATAGTTCAGAATCCCGTTGAGGAGCATCGCAAGAATTACCCTTCGCGCATAGCTCTCGGTTCGGAGGAGACTACCGGATGCGGCACCCGCGGCATATATTTCGATGACCGTGACAACGGCAGGATGGCGGCTAAAAACCGCTTCCCCAACGGCAGCGACAGCATAATGAACTGTATCGAGCGCGGATGGAAATTTTACGATGAGCGCCCGTGGCTCGCGGGTCTCTTCTACTGGACCGGCTTCGACTACCGCGGCGAGCCCAATCCACTGAAATTCCCCGCTACAGGCTCGGAGTTCGGCATACTCGACTATTGCGGATTTCCCAAAGATGAGGCATATTATCTGAAATCGTGGTGGACCGATGAGCCGGTGCTCCATATATTACCCCACTGGAATCTCGCCGGTCATGAAGGCGAGCCGGTGCAGATATGGGTCTACAGTAACATGGACGAGGTGGAGCTTGCTGTCAACGGCAAGAGCCTCGGTCGCAAGCCGATGCCGCGCAACGGTCATCTCAGCTGGGATACCGTGTATCAGCCCGGTAAAGTAACCGCCACAGGATATAAAAACGGCAAGAAGGCAATGACCGCGAAGGCGGAGACCACCGGCAAGCCTGCCGCACTTGCCGCCAAAGCCGACCGCAGCGTGATTGCCGCCGACAGCACGGATGTTGCAGTGGTCAACATCATGGTCACCGACGGCAAAAAGCGTTTCGTGCCCGATGCATGTGTGACTCTCGACCTGACGGTTGACGGCGACATGACGATACTCGGCGCGGGTAACGGTGACCCCGCTTTCCGCGATGCCGAGCGTCCGGTCACGGGCGACAAGCGCACATTCCGCATAAAGACCTTCAACGGACTGGCACAGGTGCTTCTGCAGGCAGGCGCGACCCCGGGCGAGGCGACTCTCACCATAGCTGCCGAAGGGCTTACTCCCGCCACTGTCACCGTCGCCACGCGCTGACAGCGGCACCTCGCCCCGATTGCGCCCTGATTTCTTGCGTGTCATATATATAAATAGTAACTTTGCCCCGGTTTTTAACATATTCAACAACATGTCTACCTATACAGAAGACCAACGTAAAGTGACCACCCACCGCCTGACAGAGATGAAGCAGCGCGGTGAGAAAATCGCGATGCTTACCGCCTACGATTATTCGATGGCGAAGCTTATCGACGAAGCGGGAATGGATGTGATACTCGTAGGCGACTCCGCCTCCAATGTGATGGCGGGCAATATCACCACCCTGCCTATCACCCTCGACCAGATGATATATCATGCCAAGTCGGTGGTGAAGGGTGTGAAGAGGGCTCTTGTGGTTGTCGACCTGCCTTTCGGAAGCTATCAGGGCAACAGTAAGGAGGCGCTTGCATCGGCTGTGCGCATCATGAAAGAGAGCCATGCAGAGGCTGTCAAGATGGAAGGCGGCTCCGAGATTCGCGAGTCAATCGAGCGTGTGCTCTGCGCCGGTATCCCCGTGATGGGACATCTTGGACTTACCCCGCAGTCAATCAACAAGTTTGGCACCTACGCCGTGCGCGCCAAGGAAGAAGCCGAGGCACAGAAGCTTATCGCCGACGCGAAGATGCTTGAGGAGATAGGGTGTTTTGCTCTGGTACTTGAGAAAATCCCGGCGAAACTTGCCGCCGAGGTCGCATCGCAGGTGAGCATACCGGTCATCGGTATCGGTGCTGGTGGCGGTGTCGACGGACAGGTGCTGGTGATGCACGACATGCTCGGTATCAACAAGGGATTCTCCCCGCGATTCCTCCGCCGCTATGCCGACCTCTCTACGGTAATAAACGATGCCGTGGCTCACTACATCGACGACGTGAAGACCCGCGACTTCCCCAACGAAAAAGAACAATACTGATACAATCCTAACCACATAACCCCCAACAAAATACGACATATCGCGTAGCTGTAGGGGCGAGTGGAAGCTCAATGTCACTAACTTAAGGATTTTGCCCGGAACGGGCAAGATAAAGTTAACCGCGGGTAGCCCCGAAGTGGGCACCCGTGGAAAGTGATAGCACCACAACAACGCAACCCTGAAACGGGTTGCATAAATATATGCTAATCAGGCGACTATGCAACCCACTCCGGGTTGAACCAAGGAGAGAGGAGCTTAAGCCACGGGTATGCCTCCGGCATTACCCGCGGTAAACGATATGAATCCCCTTGCGGGGATTTATGACTCTTCTGCTTAAGTTAGTGACATTGCCCTCCCATCCGCCCCCGGCTCAACATCGCAAAGCGATGTCCCTACATTGAGGGCAATAACATAGTTTTGCAACATCTTCATACACAATGCGTGGCAACTTTTGGCAACCGGCGCACACAAGGATTTTGCCCCGACAGGTGGCAAGATGTCGTTAACCGGTGGTAATCGAGGCGTTGCCCGCAGGGCATCATCCGTATATAGCCGGGGTGTTGAGCGTAGCGAAACCCCCGGAGGAGAGAAGCATATTGTAGTGTTTCCGGAGGAATCATCTTGAGCGCGATTGATGATTCCCTAAAGGGAAACATTACCCTATAAGCTCGCTTTCCGTGGGTTTCGCTACGCTCAACGCCACGGCTAAGTATGGATTATCCCCTACGGGGAAAGTGATATATCAATCGGTTTTTCCGGCGGTTACGCGGCACTGTGTGGGGTCGGGGATTCTTGCGGGTCGGGGTCGGTGGTTGCATCCGGCGCGGGGTCCGGGGTGATTTCTGCGTCGGGACGGGATTCGGGCGCGGTGTCGGTGCCGGGCTCGGTGGCTGTCTCGCCCTCCGGGGCGGCTTCGCCGTCGGCGGGATTGTCCTCGGGTTTGGCGTATTCCGCATCGATAGCGTCGACATAGGTGCGGCTTTCGCGTTCGAGCCACTCTTCGAGCACTTCATTTATGCCGAGCTTCTCAGTGCGTAGTCTGAGTTTGCGCTTTTTCAGGGTGTCGGTCGACAGTCCGAAAAGTATCGCGATATCGCGGTTAGGCACTTTCAGCAATATCATGCAGCATAGTGCGAGGTCGTTTGGACCGAGTAGAGGATGCTCGTTGTGAAGCCGCGTGAGATACCCTTCGTAACACACGTCGACAGCCTCGATAAGTTTTGCGGTCTCATCGTTGGTCAACGCCATGTCGTTATGCTTTTTCAGCTGCTCGCTGTCATCGCGGCGGCTTGTCGACATCACCTTTGCAATCACGTCGTTCAGGGCAAGCAGCCGGTGACGGCGCCGTTCGTCGGCGAGAAGGCGGCGGTTGCGCTGGTTCATCATCTTCATGGTGTAGCGGGTAAGCTCCGCCTTCACCTCCTCGCGCTGTCGCTGCGCCTCCTTTATCCTCCGTCGGTATAGCAGCAACACTATCATCGCCCCGAGGCATACCACTATAAGCCCGAGCACTATCAACCCCATGCGCTGATTTTTCATATACAGCCTGTCGCGCTCGATGGTAGCCTGTGTGAGGTCATATTTTTTCTGCATCTCCATCACATTATTCCTGCTGTTTTCTTCATACATCGAGTCAAGCATCACTGAGTAATGTTTGGAGTAATCAAGAGCATTTTTATAATCCTTTTTACCTTCTGCCCATTTTATCATGGTGGCATCAAACATAGCAAGAGTGGCAAATGTACTATCTACGAGCCCTTTTCCCGCAAAATACGGAACAGAGTCCCAGGCTCCCATGTCTGCCAGAATATTTCCCTTTAGTTGGAATAGGGTGTTGGATTCAATGATGTCATCCGTAGAACCAACGATATTTATGGAGTGGTTGATATGTTGTAGAGCTGCCTGAAAATCTTTTTTCTGGGCATAGGTTGCCGCCAAACGTGCATGTATATAATAGCGGTATATATTCCATTTAGGAGATTTGCAATATGGTATTACTTGATAGAAATAGCTCAAAGCCTCGTCATATTCGTAATTAAGTAAAGCATTGCCCGCTAACTCAATAAGAGGTAAGATTATGTGAGATGTGTCTCCGATTTCCTTTGCATATTTAAGTGCATCGTTAAAATAATGGTTACTTTCTTGGTATGGCTTCTGATATCTCAACATATAGCCGAGAAAATAACTTGCATAGCATCTAAGCCACATGTCATCACTTTCCTTAGACAGATTTTCGGCATCACGGGCATAAAATATAGCTAGTGAATCATGGTCTAACGAATCATATACATCACTTGCCACCACGTATGTCCACGCCCGTCGATTAAGGTCCTCGTGATGTGAATAATAATCTATCGCTACTTTAATAAGCGAATCATTTTCCGGTGCAATGTGGTTACGTGATCTTGCATGGGAAAGGAGTAGAGCGTATCGTGCGGTTTCGCTTTCGTCATAATGGGAAATGTCATTTATTGATGTGAGTGTCCGCAGCGATTGTTGTGGGTCTATAAATAAAAGGCTATCGGCTTCGGCAAGCCGTGTATCGGAAACCGTTTTATGATTGCAGCTAAATGTGCTGCATAGAATAATCAAAAAAGCAATAATGATGCTCGTTCGTGTCATTACAGGTCATATTAGATTTTGCATAAAGTTACTACAAAAATCTCCGGTTTCCAAACCAATATGAACCCGTTAAAAACCATTTGTCCCCGGTGTCAAAAAATCCACCTATATTAATAGCCTGACGATAAGGGGATTATCTTGATGACTCTTTCTCTTCTCGTCCACCGTTTGTCCCGACCATTTCCTTGCCTAACGGTGGTTGTCACTGTAATTTTGCATCATAATTTTAACCGAAAAACAAAGCCAAAATGATTAAACAAATTTTCTTAGCAATCGCATTATGCGGAGCACTTATATCGAGTGCTGATGAATATGAATTATATAATATAAATGAACTTAAGCCTCCTAAAGGCACCTCTGAAAAGCCAATAGATATTCATGTCGACGAGCCCGAAAAAGAGCTGTCACTTGTATTTAATAAAAGTATCGAAGTCCGTACAATTATTTCCGGACCCAAAGGCATCATATTTAATGATGATATCGATGGTAAACGCAATACAACCATCAATATCAATCTCAAAGGTAGCGGAGAAGGTGATTATGATGTGCTCCTTATCGATAACTCAGGCAACGTAACCGACTCCTCCTTCTACATCCCCGAAACCAATTAATAACCAATAATTATCTTTTATTCATTCACACTTAAAATTTTTAAAATGAAAAAATTAATCTTTTTTGGCGCAATAAGCGCCGCCGTGCTATTCACCGCAACATTTGTAGCTTGTAACTCAACAGAAGAAGTACCCGTAGAAAAGAAGGATAATGTTGCGATAAATATCAGCAAGGAAGAAATTAATGAAGATTTTTTAGCGTATTTGGAAGATGTCACAACTCCAGTTTACTCTAGAGCTTACAGTAGCGCAGTTGCTGGGGGCAAATCTCTTTCCAACATAAAGTGGGATACGAATAAAGCCCTTCAAGTTAAAGATTATGGGAAAAACTTAGAAATGCAGTTTGTGCCGGCAGTTGGCGAAATTCAACATGTTGCAGGAGCATATTATCAGATTTCAAAACCCAATTCTTCACCGATGATTTTACAAATGAAAGAAACATCAAAAGATATCTTTATGATGTTGGATGAAAATGGTTCCCCTCTTCTTGAAATGACATATAATCCTATTACGAATACAGCAGTATGTACAAAAGTTGTTTCTAAAAAAGACGTTGAAGGCATATTATGTGGCGGAGCCATGGCTGTTCTAGGCTGGGAGGTTGGAGTGATTTTGGCTGTTCCCTCAGGAGGTGCAAGTCTAGCGTTCAGTGTGCTATGGTCAGTAGTTAGCTATACCGCATGCGAATAATACAGATGATTAAAACCCTTGGGTTATATTGTACAGCAGAGATAACAACTACATTAGTGTTGATTTCTATAAATCAATTTTTTGTGATTCCGGTTAAAGATGCTGTCAATTGGATCTTAATGTGCTTTTCTATTCTTATTGCGATATTCAGCATCTCGTTCTATACGCAATCAGGAGTGAAAGATAAAAATATAGTTATGTTGGTCGCTATATTGCTTTTGGCATTTACAAATACATTATTGTCAATAAATTTTACAAATATATAGTGCCAGCCTGATATTTTGCAGGATGGGAGCGATGAGTCGGATTGAATTTAATTGAGCCTTTTCGCGACTCGCGCCGCCGTCCTGCTGTTATTATACGGGAAATGGACTATTTGATGGCGGGACGCGGGCAACCATTGCGTATCGCGGTCGCCCTTCCAGGCGACCCTACAGCTACGCGGTGATTTTATTGAAGTAACTTTACGAATTACAGCACCATGCGATGTATTAGCCGATGTAGGAGCGAGTGGAAGCTCGCCCGCATCCACCATGCGTGGCAACTCTTGGTGACCAAAGCTCGCAAAGGATTTTGCCCCGACAGGAGGCAAGATGTCGTTAACCGGTGGTAGCCCCGGAGCGGGCACCACCGGAAAGCCGAGCACCTCCAAATCGCTACCCCGGAGCGGGTTGCATAAATGTATGCTAATCAATAGACTATGCAACCCACTCTCGGGGTTGAGTCACCGGGGATAGGCATATCGCCCTCGGGTATACCTTCGGCATTACCCGGGGTTAACAGGATGAATCCCCTTGCGGGGATTTATGGCTCCCTGCGCCTTAAGTCAGTGACATTGAGCGGAAGCTCGCCCCTACATCGGCTAATGAAACCATATTATGATAGGAATCATATAGTTACACGCTAAAGCGGATATCGCGTAGCTGTAGGGTCGCCTGGAAGGGCGACCGCAACTCGCAAAGGATTTTGCCCTGACAAATGGCTATATGTCGTTAACACGATTTATCCCCTCCGGGGAAATGCAGTATCTTATTATAAATTAATTGTAAATTGATGGAAGAATCTAAAAATTCGATATGGAAAAAGTCTGAGATTTATTATCTTAGTCTTGCCGGAGGCATTATAGGGATCATATATGCTCGAGACTCCGGATGGCTGCCTGTAATGATTGTGGCATTGATAATCGGAGTGATAGGATTTGTAGCGCAGCTCTTGAATTGCAGATTAAACAACCAATCCGTATCATTCATCGCAGCATACGGTTGGATACCGGTAGATTGGGTGATATTGTCATATCTTATAAAATGCTATGGATTTTATAACGATGCCTTTTTCATCGGATTGGTCCTGCTGCCAAGTATCTGCGCTCCCGTCTGGTGGCTATGGAAAGGTGATAACATTTCTGTAAAGATATACTCACTATATCTGCTGGCTATGATGGTGTTTTGGGTATTGTTACGGATTGTCGAGATGCCCTTTTATGTTCCGGTTGCGATTATATATTACGGGTCAATTTTGGTTGCGGTTATTTGGATGCTCGCGATTTTTCCAAAAATATTTGTTAAGTATAGTGGCGTTAACGCCGGTCCATTCCTATTGTTTTGGTTAGCAATAATGCTGTTAGATGTGTTTCTGTTCCAGATTTTGCCATGGATTTCAAATGGTACAACGATGTTCACAAATATTCCTTGGGCGCGATGATATTTTGCAGGATGGGGGCAACCATTGCGTATCGCGGTCGCCCTTCCAGGCGACCCTACAGCTACGCGGTGATTTTATTGAAGTAACTTTACGAATTACAGCACCATGCGATGTATTAGCCGATGTAGGAGCGAGTGGAAGCTCGCCCGCATCCACCATGCGTGGCAACTCTTGGTGACCAAAGCTCGCAAAGGATTTTGCCCCGACAGGAGGCAAGATGTCGTTAACCGGTGGTAGCCCCGGAGCGGGCACCACCGGAAAGCCGAGCACCTCCAAATCGCTACCCCGGAGCGGGTTGCATAAATGTATGCTAATCAATAGACTATGCAACCCACTCTCGGGGTTGAGTCACCGGGGATAGGCATATCGCCCTCGGGTATACCTTCGGCATTACCCGGGGTTAACAGGATGAATCCCCTTGCGGGGATTTATGGCTCCCTGCGCCTTAAGTCAGTGACATTGAGCGGAAGCTCGATCGAAGCTCGCAAAGGATTTTGCCCCCTTCTCCGGGAAATGCAATAAATTAGCATCGTATAGTGCGGATTTAATATAAATGTATTATCTTTGCAAAGGCTCATCTTTCAATGTTTCAAAAAAACTCAATATTGCTATGGCTATTGACAGGCGGTTAAAGAAAGCGGCGATTATCGGCATTGACTGCATACTGTGCAGCGCATTTTATATGGTCGTGTATAATCTCCTTTCCGAACGAATATTAAATGTCACCAAGCCTCTTTTCTTGCTTTTTCTGAACGGGGTGGTGCTGTTTTTCTTCTTTTGGGGAGCAAACAAGCTATATCATAGTTACGAGCGGCGTAAAAAGGCGTGACCTTAAGGTCGTTAGAGCCCTTAAGGACCTTAAAGTCCCATCTGAAAACTAATAACAATGGAAAGAAATAATCAACAATTAATATCCAATGCCGAGTCGCAATTATCGGGTCACAGTGTAATGCGTAATCTCGAGTTATATCTTTGGGCGGAGATTGCGTCGACAGTGATTGTCATCATGGCAAATCAATTTTTCATCACTTCTGTGAGCAAAGTGATAAACACTATGTTTATGTGTTTCTCGATGCTCGTCGGCGCATGGAGCATGAAGCTTCATCCTGAAAAAAGCGTGAAAAAGAAAGCACGGTTGCAGTTAGTGGCAATATTGCTCCTGACAGTAATAAATGTGGCATTAACAGTATATTTCAAAATTTCAAACGCTGCGTAAGGCAGCACTAAATCGTATTGACAATGGATAAAAAAAGAGCAAATATTCTCGGTATAGTTGCCGGAGTGTCTTTTGCAAGCGGGATTATTAACATATTAAGGACTTGTGGCGTGGAGATGTTTTCACGCGCTACAACATTTTCCGACATCCTCCCGCATGATTACCGCGGAGCATTAGGCATGACGATTCAAGTGCTGATGCTTTATATCGGTGCCGAGCTGTTTTCACGCGCCTATAAAGCCGGATTTTCCATGGGCTATAGGGTTGACGGGGTGATTCTTGCCTCATGTGTATTGTTTGCAGCATATTACGGCGACTTTTTCCATGCATTAGCCCCCCTCGGCATATATGTCGGAGTGCTGGTTGACGTGATTGTCACCCGCGCTAAAGCCGCCCGCGCTACCAACGCCTAAACCCGGGTCATGAACAGGATTGTGGACCGGATTTCTTCACCTGATTTTTTCGATCGGGCGTTTTTCAGCATATTGGCTGTCTCGTTATTGTATCGGTTAGTGCCTGCCGAATATCTTGATAATCGGGCGGTGACTATAGTATATTCTTGTATTATGCTCGTGTCGGCTTTAATTGGCGCAGCTATGTTTTTCGTGAATTTTAAAAATCGGAAATTCCGTGCATGGGTGAGCATAATGTGGTTTTATGCATCTATCGAGACAGTGTTAAGACAAGTCTATGGATGACAACGTGAAAAATATGGAACACTCCGCGGCGCCGGGATGGAAATCGACGCTTGGCGACAATATGGGTAATATCATTATTGCCTATACGCTGATTGTAATGCCGGTGATAGCCTTCTTTAAGGAGGCTGTATTGCAATCGGTGATTTTTTCGGCACTCTATGGCGTGATGTATGTGACATTCGCCTTGGCGGTGGTGACTTACTTTGCAGTGTGTCGCCCCGGTCTCGGGAAATGGGAGCTGTGGGTCAGCCTTTTTCTTCTCCTGTATTCATCCCAGATTCTTTACTTATTGGCATGTCAGTAAGGGTTATAATCCTGTGGGCGGTTGCCGTGGCGGCGATTGTGGTGATTTTTGTGTGCGACCGGTTTAAGATTTCCGAGTGTTTCAGGTACAATCTGCGCTTGGTGTGCTGCCTGATTATAATGAATGTGGTTACATGGGAGATGCAAGACCGCTTCGGACTCTCGTTTTGGGGAGGTGCAGCCATCGCGTTAGCCGTTATCTGCATAATCGGGGTGCTCACTAAACTGCCACGCAAAAGAGCATGATGACATCAAAGGTTTAGTTTAGGGTTTAAGGTTTATGGTTTAGATGACACCAGTCGCCTGAATAATCGAATTGCCGCCACGACATTTGAACTTTTAACCTGCAAGCTTTTTAACCTATTAACCTTCAACTTTCGCTTGCGAATGTTGAATAAAAAATACAGAATGAAAGCTATTAATTACCGGCTCTGTTTAGGATGGAGCGAAATCTGTTTAATTATCATTGGCGTGATGATGACGCCTGTCTGGCTCGACTGGCAATCGACTTCCACTTGGACAATAAGGCTTGCCGCCATTATGATGGTGCTCGGGGCAGTATATACGGGAGCGAGGGCTTTGGCAAAAAATGTCACAATGGGATATACCGGAGGAATCGCATGGCTGATAGCCATTGTAGCCATGGCGTTTAGTGGGATATTGGACACTTGGTCACTAATAGGTGTAGGCCTCATCGCCCTCGGCATCATCATCGACCTGATCCGCACACGTCTCAACGGCGAGGCAGTGGCATAGCCCTCTTGTGGTGATGTAATCGCGGGCGAGTTTCCACTCGTCCTGCAACGACTTGTGAATCAGATAGTATCGCGTAGCGGTAGGGGCTGCCGAAAGGGAGCCCGCCTGCGAGGAGAGGGAGGGTGCCCGCCGGGCATCATCCAAATTTAGCCGTAGCGTTAAGCGAAGCGAAACCTACGGATAGAAATCCCCTCTTATCCTTGTTTCCCGTTAGGGAATCATCACGGGGCAAAATAGATGATTCCTATCGGAAACATCTTATCAGCAATTTTTAACCGGTGGTATCGCTACGCTCAACCACCGGCTATATACAGATGTTGCCCGCAGGGCAACATTACCTTGCGGTCGCCCTTCCACTTGCCCCTACGGCTACTACGACTGCCCGTTTACCAATGTCCCTAAGGTCGTTAGAGACCTTAGAGACCCTAACGACTCTGTCTGAGAACTGAAATCTGACGACTAACAACTGTCAACTTACCTTTGCGCGGCGCCGATGGCGTCGCGGAGCACGACGGCATTGTTGTGAAGTGTGTCGTGGGAGCCATAGAGCAGCGTGACCTTCTTATGCGCGGAGAGCTGTCGCACGAAATTGGTGAAGTCGGGGTTGGCATGAAGTTCTGCCATATAGCGATTTGCGAACTCGTCCCAACGGTGCTCGGGGTCAAGGTGATACCATTCGCGGAGGTCGGTCGAGGGAGCCAGCTCCTTCTCCCAAAGGTCGTAATGCAAGGTCTCGTGGCTCATGCCTCTCGGCCACAGCCGGTCGACAAGCACGCGGAATCCGTCGTCGGGCGATGCCGGCTCATAGGCGCGTTTCAATACAATCTCAGTCATAATAGTGTGTTTATTAATTGTGTCATAATTGATAACACCTGCGGGATTGATATGTTTTAATGTGACTGAAAATGTAGAAATATGGCGGTGGTTTGAGAAAGATTGAGTACTTTTGCAATCGCTTACAGCATATTGGGTGCATTGAGAAAAAATTATACAATAACCAATTATACAATTATATTTCATCAACATGAAATCAGCTAAATTTATTTTTGCGCTGGGTGTGGCTTGCAGTCTCACGCTTTCGGCTGCCGCCGAGGAGCATCTGAAGAGCCTCAACCCCGCTTATTTTGACAACACCACCCCCGCGGCAACCGACTTCTACAAGCATGTCAACAAGGGATGGCAGGAAGCTCATCCCCTCACCGCTGAACACGCACGTTACGGCAACTTCGACACTCTTAACGACTCGTCGGAGGTAAGGGTAAAAAACATTGTGCTCAACCTTGGCAAGACCAATCCCGAGCCGGGCACAGTGGCTTTCAAGGTGTGGACCGTATATTCTCAAGCTATGGACTCTGCGCGCCGTAATGCAGAAGGCGCAAAGCCCATACTTGCCGACCTCAAGAAAATCGAGGATACACCCCATGAGGGGATGGAAGACCTCTTCCTCTGGATGCACGGCAACTACTCAAGCCCCTTCTTCAGCGCAGGCCCGATGGAGGATCTTGCCAACAGCAACGAGTATGCGATGTATGTGAGCGGCGGAAGCATGGGTCTCGGCGACCGTGACTACTACCTTCTCAACGACAAGCGCAACAAGGAAGTGCGTGAGGCATATCAGAAGCTTATCGTGAAGCAGATGCAGAACGCCGGCTACTCGAAGAAGGACGCCAACCGCATCATGAAGAATGTGATGAAAATCGAGACCGCTATTGCCGACTCTGCATGGACACGCGAGCAGAGCCGCAACATCCCCGCGATGTACAATCCCCGCTCGTTCGCCCAGCTCAAGGAGATGTATCCCAACATCAACTGGGATCGCTTCTTTATCGAGACAATGGGTATCGCGTCGCCTGAAACCGTGATTGTGACCGAGATTAACTCCGTCGCGCAGTCCAACAACCTCATGGGCTCGCTCACCGACCGTGAGATCAAGGACTATTATCTATGGAAATATGTGGCACAGGCAGCCTCGAAGCTTTCCGACAAGTTTGCCGACACTTCATTCGAGTTTGCAAAGGTGATGAGTGGCGTGGAGCAGCAGCGTCCCCGCTGGAAGCGCGCCCTTGACGCTACCGAAGGCGCTCTCGGCGAGGCTGTGGGTCAGCTTTACGTCGAGGAATATTTCCCAGAGTCGTCAAAGCAGTATATGATCGGTCTGGTCGAGAATCTGCGCACTGCACTCGGCAAGCATATCATCAATCTTCCCTGGATGAGCGACGACACCAAGCTGAATGCCATCAAGAAACTCAACGCATTCACCGTGAAAATCGGTTATCCCGACAAGTGGAAAGACTACACCACGATGAACATCGACCCGTCGTTGTCATATTACGAGAATATGCACAATGTGGGCATGTGGCATCAGGCAGAGGAGTATGCAAAGTGGGGCAAGCCCGTTGACCGCACTGAATGGGGTATGACTCCGCAGACTGTCAACGCTTACTACAATCCGCTTGCCAATGAAATCGTGTTCCCCGCAGGTATCCTCCAGGCTCCCTTCTTCGACGCTGCTGCAAGCGATGCTGAAAACTATGGCGGTATCGGTGTAGTGATTGGTCATGAGATGACCCACGGTTTCGACGATCAGGGCTGCAACTTTGACGCACAGGGCAACATGGTAAACTGGTGGACTCCCGAAGACAAGGAGGCATTTGACAAGATGGCGCAGGGTCTTGTAGAGCAGTTCAATGAAGTTGAGGTACTCCCCGGTCTGTATGCCAACGGTCAGTTTACGCTTGGAGAGAACATTGCCGACCAGGGCGGTCTGCGTGTATCGCGTACTGCATTCCTTGACTCGCAGAAGAAAAAGGGTGTCGATATCACCGCCGACTCTGCAAAAATCGACGGTTTCGACCCGATGCAGGTATTCTACCTTAACTACGCTAACATCTGGGCAGGCAATATCCGCCCCGAGGAGATACGCTCGCTGACCACGGGCGATGTACACTCACTTGGTGAAAACCGTGTCAACGTGACATTGCGCAACATCACTCCCTTCTTCGAGGCATTCGGCATCAAGGAGGGCGACAAGATGTACCGTCCCGCTGAAGAGCAGGTTGTAATCTGGTAATCCTTCCCACATGACATACAAACGGGGTTGTGTCAATCGATGCAACCCCGTTTTATTTGCTGCCGATGCTGATGAGTTTTAAGCTGTCGTCAGACAGTGTCCCTAAGGTCCCTAAGGTCTCTAACGACCTTAAGGACACTGGGAAACGCGTAGCCGTAGGGCATCATTTGTGAATAGCTAATATTATTTTCTGCCGAAGTCGGCGGGAATCTCGCCCCATTTTTCGGTGTTCCACTTGATTATGCGGTTGGGGTAGGAGTTGTTGGCAAGCCATGTCTCGGCACGTTTCACGAGCGAGAGCAGTTTGGCGTTCTCGGGGGTGGGGGCGAGGGTGGTTTTCGCCCGGCGGTTGCGTACCCATGCCTGTGCGGTTACGGAGTCGCTGTAGACAGGCATGGTCCATCCCTGTTGCTTGCAGAGCGCGAGTGCGTGTACAAGGGCAAGAAATTCACCGATGTTGTTGGTGCCCTTTTCCACGGGTCCGAAATGAAACAGTTCGGACCCGGTTGCGACATCCACTCCGCGATACTCCATTCTGCCGGGATTGCCGGCGCAGGCGGCGTCGACCGCGATTGCGTCCTTGCATATCTCCGGAAATGCGTCGTAATTGATTATCGGCGCTGCATGGGCGGCTATCGCGCGGAGTGCATACATCTCCTCTTTGTCATCGCCACGGAAGGCGCGGGTAGCTTCCTCTTGTGTCGGAAACGCCTTGTAGCGGGCACCGGGGAAATTTTTCACCTGGTCCTCACACTCCTCCCATGAGTCATAGATGCCGGGAGCATGACCGGTCCATACAACGTAGAATTTTCTGTTAGGCATAGGTCAGCAGCAGTTTAGGAGAAGGTTGATGTCGATGTGTCGCAGCCCGGCAAGTTTTGCCACGCGGCGGTTGACGGTCTTGCCCATGAATGTCATGACGGCGTTTCTTACTTCAGGAATGAGGCGCACTGTGTCGGTAGCCGATTCGCAGTCGGCAATGCGGCGCATGAGCGGCATAAGGGTATTGCTCAATGCCATGGCGGCTGTGCGCGGCACCGCGTTGCCTATGCCGGTATAGCACACGCGCGAGTTACGGCGCTTCTGACCGATGTCGGATATATCCACGATTTCCAGCGACGGGAACATCGGTGCCGAGTCATAGTTTAAATCCATGATGATAACGCCTTTTTTCATGATGTCGACCAGGTCGGAACCGATAGTGTAGCGGGGCGATACCTCGGTGGCGAGCACCACGTCGGCACTGCGCAGGGCGTTTTCAAGCACATGGGGGTGAATTGCTGATGTCACCACGCCCGCTCCGGTGACACGCTGCGCCTCGCGCAGGCGATAGATGTCGTTGTCAAGCATACGCACCATCGCTCCGAGTCCTGTTGCCGATAGTGCGGCGGCACAGGCTGCGATGCCCGAGCCTATGATTGTGACCTCGCATGGGATTATGCCTGCGACGCCACCGAGCAGTATCCCTTTGCCGTGGTCGGGACGCGCGAGGAGCGACGAACAGAGAGCCATGGCGGCGCGCCCGTCAATCTCGGCGAGTATATCGGCAAACGGTGTGTGACCGTTTTTATCGGTTATCTTGTCAATGGCGATGGTGGTCACATGACGTTTCAGAAGCTCTTTTACCGCTTCGGCATCCTGGCAAGTATCGTTGAGAAGCGTGAGCAGTAGTGCCCCGCGTTTCAGCCGGCGCGAGTCGGTGGAGGTTATCGGCGGCAAATGCAGCACGATGTCACATGCCAGCGCGGAGTCGCGTGACGTTACCTCAGCTCCTGCCGAGATATACTGCGTGTCGGTATAGTGGATGGCTGTTGCTGCGTCTTTCTCTATTTTTACCGAGAAGCCGGCATCGACAAGCAGCCCTGCACCTTCGGGCGTGAGAGGAAACCGGCGTTCATGCGCCGAAGTGCATGCAGGAAGTCCTATCGTGAGACTGCGCCGGCGGTCGGCGACTTGCATTTCCTGCGGCTGCACTATGCCGTGAGTGTCATTATCAACCATATCGCGCTATTGAATGTCAAGTTGTTGCAGAAATCTCCGGGCTGTATCTGCCTTCTCGCTTTCAGAGTCAAGCAGATCGCTACGGAACACTATTTTCGCCTTTGAGTAGTGGGGCATACGTCCTTCGAGAGCCTTCACGATAAAATCGCGTAGCTCCTCGTCGGTCTTTTCAGCTATGAGGGGGCGTTTGTGACGGCCGCGTTTAAGGCGTGTGAATAGCTTGTCAACCGATGTGTCGAGATACACTGTGGTGCCGTGAGCGTTCATCCACTCCATATTGTCGAAAAAGCAGGGTGTGCCGCCGCCGCAAGCCACAATCACGTCCTCAAACAGCCCTACTTCATGGAGCATGGCGCGTTCAAGCTCGCGGAAACGCTCTTCGCCGCGCTCGGCGAAAATCTCTCTGACAGTGGCGTGAAAGCGTCCTTCTATATAGGAGTCAAGGTCAATGAAACTGCGGTCGCTCATCGACGAGGCGATACGCCCGAGTGTCGACTTGCCGCAGCCCATGTAACCGATAAGAAAAATAGGTTGCATCGGTTGTGGCTTTTTCGTTTACCGCAAAAATAATAAAATACTTTTAATCGCGGGGCATCGTACCGCTATAATCTTCCTGCATTAAATCTGATTCTTGGCATATAACGACAATAAAATATTATCTGGTGAGACTTTTATGATACATTTTGCGGAACTCTGTGGGCGAACATGATTTTTTCAGGCGGAAACAGCGACAGAAATGACTTACATTGTTGAATCCACATTCATAACAGATTTCTGAAATCGTCATTTGTGTGTCAACGAGTTTGCGTGTTGCGACTCCGAGTCTTAGATTCATGATATAATCCGATACTGATGTCCCGGTACGAAGTTTGAAGAACCGGGAGAATGATGATTCAGTCATGCCTATAAGTGCACTTAAGTCGGTGAGGCTGATCCTTTCAGTTATTTTTTGCCGGATGTAGTTTTGTGCCTTCGTGATGCGTCTGGAGTCATTTGTCTCAATGGCACTTGTAAATGTCGAAGTCGACAATATGGTATAATCGTCACTTTCCGCCAACATCTTTATAAGCTGCATAAGAGTGAACATGCTTTCCATAGGATCTGATATTTTCGGCAATTTTTCAATAGTGGCAAAAGACTTAAGTACAGTTCTCGTGCCGAAAGCTATACCATTAGCACTTAGATTCAACAATTTGATGATTATACTTAAATTGTTGTCACGAAGATAATCTTCGTAAAAGAAAAATTTGGAGAATTGCATTGTGAATTCTCGAATATTCGTTGATCTACAATTATGTTGTTCCCATCCATGTTCGATTCCGTGTCCAACTAAGACAAGGTCGAAGTCATCGAGTTCAACGATTGAATCTCCTACAATTCTCCGTGCACCTTTGCATCCGTAAAGAAAGTTTATTTCATAAGCCTCATGACAATGTACCGGATAGTCGAATGTTGTTTTATCTCGTTCGACTATATAAAAGCCGTGTTTCGATTGGATTGGTGCTATTTCGGTTATAATTTCTTTTGGTGTCTCGTCCATGTGCAATTTATTTTCTGTTTTCATGCAAAATTATACATTTTTTTATGGCATAGCTAATTATGTAGAACAAGATGCGATACTTTATTGCTTTATTTTGATATGAATCTGCTAAGATAGATTACTGATGTAAGATAAAATTGTTATACTGAATCATTATGAAGTAAGATGTATTGTGTGGTTAAATTGTTGTTTAATAGTTTGTTAGTTGAATATTATAAAAATGAATGAAAATTGATGTTCTAAATTTGTGATTTTATGATACGAAAAGATGACGCTATATAATGAGATAAAATCAGAACATGATTCATTTCTACATGATGATAACTTTGCAACATCCAAGTGATAAACCATGAACCACAGTAATGGATTAGATATGTTCATACAATTTTTAACCTTATACAAATGAGAATACTTCTTTACATATTATTACTAATGCCGTTTGTCTTGACAGCACAGTCGACCGGAACATTTCATGTAGATGGAATCAGGCTTCTTGATGCGAATGGAAACGATTTTGTCATGCGTGGGGTCAATTATTCTTGGTGTTGGCAAAAGCACAAAGAGGTTACCGTTATTCCCTCTGCTGCCCGAATAGGATGTAACGCAATCCGCATCCAGCTTGGTACCGGAAGGCGTTTCTCCCGTCCAACACGCTCTGAATTGAAAAAACTCATAACTTTATGTGAAGAAAATCATCTGATTGCAGTTTTCAATACCCATGATGCAACCGGGAGCGATAATATTACTGATTTAGAAGAAGCCGCGCGTTTTTGGATAGAGATGAAAGGTTTGCTCAACGAGCATACTGCAACCACAATAGTTAATATTGCTAATGAATGGTACGGTTCGTCCAATAATTCGCAAGCCTGGGCGGACGGCTATCGCTCAGCGATTTCTTTAATGCGGGAAAGTGGAATCCTCAATACGCTGATTGTTGATGCGGCGGGATGGGGGCAATCACCCCGTAGTATTTTCGAGGCAGCCGACAAGGTTGCCGATGCCGATCCGTTGCACAATACTATTTTCTCAATTCACATGTATGATGTAGCAGGGAAAAATGCTGTCACAATTAAAAGTAATATAGACAAAGCACTTGCGACAGGATATCCCGTAATAATTGGAGAATTTGCATCGAGCCACGGCGGTCGTATTGTTGACTGGCAGACGATACTGGATTATACTGCAGAAACAGCAGTAGGCTATCTTGTATGGTCTTGGACCGGAAATTCCGGAGGCGTTGAAGATTGTGACATGTTCCGTGGATATGATGATTCGGAATATCTCCCCAATGGGACTAATACTGTGCTCGGTAGAAACGGTATCAAGCAGACATCGCGAATTTGCTCGGTCTATACTCAGGAAGCCTCCGTCGCTCCCGCTGTCACTGCGAAACAGTTTGATTTTACAAAACCATATATAATATATGATATCACGGGTAGAAATATACCCGAAATGTCAGTCCCCGGAATATATATTTTACGTCAAGATAATCTCACTTTGAAATTCCGCAAATTATAATAACTATAAACCAATTAAAATGAAAAAGATTTTTTTATCAATCCTCTCAGGTCTGATGTCATTCGGGGCTGCCACAGCCGCTGATCTTGACCTGATGCCATTCTATTCTCAGGATATGTCATGGAGCGGAGCTTCGTTGTCATCAACTACCGCGACTTGGACAGAAGCATGGGGAGGCGTAGTGTTTAATCTTGAAAACAAAGACTATTCCAGTTACAATTATGCCGTGATTGACTTTGAGCAACCAACGGGCGCAAAACTCAAATTTGAGGCATATTATAATGATGAGCAAAATGCATCGAGTGCCACTGAATCCGACAACGGTTCTAATAGGATTATTATGCGCCTTGATGACGCATTGAAAAGCAAAATTACAAAGTTGGCTCTAATGGCGGCAAAACCTACATCTGTAACTATATCAAAAGCGGTGTTGGTCGATGAATTGACCGTGGATCCGCTTCTTTTTGAAGGAAGTGTGGAAGTTCCGGATATGAAAAAAATTTATTTTAAGCTCGGTGCCGATAAATTCGTGGGACTTAAAAAGGGTCAGACCCTCACAGTTAACTTTACTACTGGTTCGCTCCAGCAGTACGCTTCGGTTGATTTTTATTCCAATAATGTAAAACTGAAATGTCAGGAAACACGCAGCAATACAAAGAAAGACGGACAATTTTCTCTAGAGGCTACCGAGACATCCACGATAATTGCCGATGATGCAGATGTGGCGAGCCTGATGTCTTACGGCTTACAAATCAAAGGAAGGAACGTCACTATCACTCGTGTGACATTAGCCGACGGTATTCCCGAACCTGAAAATCCCGAACCTGAAAACCCGGAATCGGGTGACGGAATCTTGTGGACCGGGACTGTCGATACCGGAAAATGGACAAACGATGTCACAGTGGATGCGCCTAAGTTCGCTTCTTGCAAGGGTGGTGACAAGCTGGTCGTATTTCTTTCTGTTAACGAGGGTAATGACTTCGGCAACATAGAACTTAACGACCAAAAATATACCAAGCTCGCAGCCGACGGAACTTCCGCAGAACTTGATAGCTACGGGTGTGTGCAACCGGGCGTTCAAAGTCTGACCTATACCTTGACTTCTGCCGATGCCGCTCTACTATCTGCCAATGGTCTGCGAGTAAAGGGCGCCAACATAACCATATCAAAGATTGTGCTGGAAAGTACAGGAAACAATGAAAATCCGGGAGAAGATGTTGCATTGTGGACCGGCACAGTTGATACAGGAAAATGGATGAATGATATCACGGTTGATGCTTCTAAGTTTGCTTATTGTAAAGGTGGTGATATTCTTAAGATTAGATTGTCTGTAAATGAAGGGAGCGATTATGGAAATATTGAACTTGACGACCAGAATTATACTAAACTTGACGCTGACGGAACTTCGGCGCAACTTGATAATTATGGCTGTGTACAGCTCGATGTAAATGAATTGTCCTATATCATAACTAATAGCGATGCAGAACTCTTGAAAACAAACGGTCTGCGTGTTAAAGGTGCAAATATTACTGTCACAGAAATAATTCTTATTGAAGGTATTCCTCTTCCCGATGACCCTGAAGACCCAAAAGAAAATATGGATGAGACTCAAATTTGGAGCGGTAGCGTAAATTGCGGACAATGGAAACAGACAGTCACCGTTCCGGCAAGTGCCTTTGCTTCGGCTGCAGTGGGCGATAAATTCAAAATCAATCTCACAATTAATGCCGGCAAAGGAAAAGGTATCGTCAAGGTTCAGGATGGAAACGGAGTTGACCTGACTGTTAACGGATTGGGTACAAACATGGATGCCGCAGGTAATTTTAAGCGCGGAGCAAAAGAGGCAGTTTATGATATTGTGGAGACAGATCTCAATCGTTTGAAAGAGTCCGGGCTTATTATCTCAGGTTTTGCCGTCACTGTGACAAAAGTATCACTCTTGACAAGGATTACTACCTTTATCTCAGAGGTAGATTCTGACAACAGCGATGAGCCTGTGGAATATTATAATCTAAATGGTATGCGTGTGGATAATCCCACTAAGGGACTTTATATCCGTTGTCAAGGAAATCATGTCACTAAGGTGTATATAAAGTAATAATTGGTAAGTTACCAATATATGAGCCCTGCTTGAATTTTTTCAAGCGGGGTGTTTTATTGCAAGCTATCGGGGGCGGGTGTAGTAGAAGTAGCGCCAGAGAGGAGCTGCCATGAGTGCCTGGATGATTTTGCCGTCGCGCAACATGGCAAAAACTTCATCGGGCGACATCAGGAGCACCTCTATATCCTCGGTGCGGTCAAGATGCTGAGCCGCCTGAAGAGTCACGCCTTCGGCTATGAAGGTGTGGCTGTAATTGGTCATGTTGGTAGGATTGGGCGCGATGGTCATAAACTCGCGCCAGTCACCTCCGGCATAGCCGGTCTCTTCAAGCAGTTCGCGCTTGGCGGCTTCCATCGGGTCTTCGCCCGGCTCGGCCACTCCTGCACATATCTCATAGTCGGTGCGCTGCAGCCCGTGACGGTACTGGCGTTCCATCACCATCTTGCCGTCGGCGGTTATGGCTATGACATTAATCCACTCCGGATATTCAAGCACGTAGTACTCATCATGCTCTGCTCCCGTAGGAAGTTTCACATGGTCGCGCCTGGCGTGAAGCCACGGGCGGTCGATTATGTATTCGCTGTGAAGCAGCTGCCAACGGCGGCTGTCGGTGATTGGCTTATCCATTGCTTTACTTGTATATGAGTGCTGTCGCGGAAGCGGCTATACCTTCGCCTCTGCCTGTGAATCCGAGCCGCTCGGTGGTCGTCGCCTTTACCGATACTGCATCTTCCGGCAGACCAAGGTCTGCGGCTATACGCTCAATCATCACCGGGATGTGGGGGAGCAGCTTCGGTGCTTGTGCCATGATGGTCACATCGACATTGCCTATCTTGTAGCCCGCTTCGGCAAGTATATCTCTAACTCTACGGAGAAGCACTCTTGAATCGGCACCCATGTACGCAGGGTCGCTGTCGGGGAAGTGGTAGCCTATGTCGCGGAGAGCGGCTGCCCCGAGAAGTGCGTCGCAAAGTGCGTGGAGAGCTACGTCGGCATCACTATGTCCGAGCAGTCCGAGATGATAGGGCACTTTTACGCCGCCGAGCCAAAGCTCACGTTCCTCGACAAGACGGTGCACGTCAAATCCGTTGCCTACACGTATCGAAGTCAGTTCCATAATTGCAAAATATGTAAGGTTAGCGGCGGCTGAACATATCTTTCAGTCCGTCCATGTCAAATGTAAGGGTGAAGCGGAGAGTCTGGTCAAGAGGGGATGTCTGGGCGGTGGCGAGCATGTATGACGCGTCGAGGCGTAACACATTCAGCGAGAATCCGGCACCCATGCCGAAATACTTTCTGCCTCCCTTGAACTCGTTTTCGTAATAATAGCCCGCGCGCAGGAAAAACTGCTGGTTGTAGCTGTATTCCGCACCGATTGACATCGTGATTTCGCGGAACTCTTCCTTGGCGCCTCCGGGGGCATCGGTAAACGACTTGAATATACCGGTGATAGGCGACATGTTTTCCCATTCTTCAGTAGCGTCAAGATATTGCTGCTGACCTTCCGGAGTGTCGGGGTAATCGTTTTTACGCGGTTTTGCGGGTACAAGGAGTTTGTTGAGGTCGAGCGAAAGGGCGAGTGTATGGTAATCGGCGAGCGGGAACATAAACGATGTACCCAGACGCAGATTGGTCGGCAAAAATGCAGGATTCTCGCCATTATTGAAGCTCACTTTGGAGCCGACATTTGAAATGTCCCATCCCCATGACCACTGACACTCGTTGCGCCCGATGATAGGGTAGGTTGTGTAGTATCCTGACACGTCTACCGAAAATGCCGAGGCACCGGTTGACTGATCTCCGGCGTATGAGCTGGAGAAACCAAGATCGGAGTAAATGTATCGGAGCACGACACCCATCGAAAATTTTTCGGAAAGTTTGCGGGAATATCCCACATCGAATGACAATTCGTAGGGGTTCAGCGACTGTCCGGTGCTCCCCTCGCCTGATGTGTTTACCTCGCCGAGCGAGAAGTAACGCAGGGAGGCGCTTATCGCCTGATTGTCGTATCCGCCCAGTTTCCAGTAGCCTGAAAGGTTGGCGAGAAATATGTCGTTGACAATCTTGCGCAGCCACGGTGTATAACTGAGCGATACGCCCGCCTGACTATAGGCAAAGGCATATTTCGACGGGTTCCAGAATTGCGAGTTGACATCGGGGTCGGTTGCCGCGCCGAGGTCGCCCATAGAGGCACCGCGGGCATCGGGAGCGATAGAAAGTGACGTGACACCGGTCTCGATAGGGTTGAACTCATCCTTGCTTTGGGCGGCAGCATAGCCGGGCAACAACATTGCCGTCGCCACAAGGACCAATATGGGTTTAAAATAACGAGTATTCATCTTGACGATAATATTACTCTATAATAACTCAAATTTCCCGATTTTATTGTGCAACTGACACATGCCATGGTTGCAGTATATAATACTTTCGGGCGAGCTTCCACTCGCCCCTACATCAGTCTATGGACCATATTGCGATGTAGGCCAAAGAGTTATGTCTGCAAAATCGTCGCGTAGTTGTAGGGGCGCCTGGGAGGGCGCCCGAAGTATCAGCAAAGATACAGATTGACAAAAGGGCAGAAGCAACAGATGAATTTGGGGTAAAATTTCCCGTCAGGGATAATCTCTGTGTAGCCGGTGGTTGAGCGAAGCGATACCACCGGGAAGGATTGACAGCATGATGTTTCCGATAGGAATCATCAATCGCGCTCCGTGATGATTTCCTGTCGGGAAACAATATAGGTACTCGCTTGCTATCCGTGGGTTTCGCTATGCTCAACGCCACGGCTACACATGGATTTTTCCTGTCGGAAAACTTACCGGTCACGCATTTCAACCCTCAACCTTAAACCATAAACTTTAAATTGCTAACATAGTGCGAGCTTCCACTCGGCTCGCACGAGGTAATTTTTTACAAAAGATTTTGGCAATCTATAATTAATGGTTTATCTTTGCGCTAACAATATTGTTAATCAATTATGATAAATAAATTTGTTATGCAAAAAGATGTTGATAGACCCGATACCGAATCAAGGATTCTCCAGGCTGCCGAGAAGGAATTTCTGACCAAAGGTTATGCCGGGGCGCGCACCACCTCGATTGCCGAGGCAGCAGGTGTGACCCACGCGATGTTTCATTACTATTTCCGCACCAAGGAAAAGCTATTTGACAGAATAATGACCGAGAAAATAGCCTTGTTGAAGGATATTATGTCAAAGACGGTCATGGAGCCTGGGCAATCACTGGAAGATAAGTTGCGCAATGTCATCGGGCAGCACCTTGATTTTCTTGCCGCCAATCCCGACATGCCCCGCTTCCTTGTGGGGGAGGTGTTCGGGTCGCCTGAAAGGATGGGCGCGTTGCTTGACAAGATAAAGTCATATTCGCCGTGGGTAATCAATCAGATGCAGAATCTTATCGACGCCTCCGCTGCCGAGGGTCTGTGCCGACGGGTTGACGCAAAGATGCTGATACTGGATATAGCGTCGCTCAATATATTCTCATTCATGGCGTCGCCTCTGGTTGATGTCATTTTAGGCGGTTGCCTCGACGATATGGAGACATTTCTTGAGCAACGGAAAAAGGAGAATTTTGATACCATCATGCGGAAATTAGCTCTGTGAGAATATGAGAAAGGGAATCATAATATTGATATGGTCGATTTTGAGCCCGCTTTTGGCGACAGCCGGGCTGACGATAGAGCAATGTGTGGAAAAAGCGCGTGACAATTACCCTATGGTCAAGAAATATGACCTGCTCGCCTACACGCTTGACATAGAACTGTCGGACATTAACAAGGGATGGCTGCCGAGAATTGGGGTCTACGGTCAGGTGACGGCACAAAATGTGGTGCCTTCCTTTCCCGAGTCGCTTTCAGGCGTACTACAACAGATGGGGCAGCCGATGAAAGGTCTTGGAAAGTTGCAGTACAAGGCTGGAGTAGATGTGTCGCAGACCATCTGGGATGGCGGCGTGTCACATGCGCAGCGCGAACTGCGGCGCGCGGGAACGGCTGCGGAGCAGTCGGGGCTCGATGTGGAGATGTATGCCGTCAAGCAGCGCGTCGAGAATCTGTATTTCGCCATACTTCTGACCGAAGAGCAGATAGCGCAAAACCGTAATACGATGACGCTTCTCGACGCCACTCTTGAACGGCTGAAGGCGATGCTGCGCAACGGCACAGCCATGCAGAGCGATGTGGACATGATTGAGGCGCAGAAACTTACGGTGATGCAAGGCATTGCGCAGGCAGAAAGCGCATTGAGCGGCTATCGCACGGTACTGGGGATGTTTATGGGCGAAAGTCTGCAAGGAGTGGAGCTGATTCGCCCCGACTCCGTGATGCCTTCCGAATTGCAGTCCGACCGTCCGGAGATAAGGCTTTTTGATACGCGGATTGTCGCTGCCGATGCTTCACGCCGTCTTGCCGACACAGCGTTGATGCCCAAAGTCGGATTGTTTGCGCAGGCATATTACGGTTATCCGGGTTTCGACTATTTCAAGAGCATGATAAACCGCGACCTGTCATTCAACATTATGGCGGGAGTGAAGGTGTCATGGAACATAGACTCGTTTTATACCAAAAGAAATGTGTCACGCCGTAACCGGCTTGATATTGCCGGCATAATGGCGGAGAAAGAGACATTCCTGTTTAATTCCGATATGCAGGTAGCTTCGCAACTGGAGAAAATCAGAGGCATCCGTGACGTGATGAAAGATGACTCGCGGATAATGGCGTTGCGCGCCAATGTACGTAAATCTGCCGAGTCCCAGCTCCAAAACGGTATAATCGACACTACGGCATTGCTGACAAAAATCACTGATGAGAATCAGGCGGCTCTTATGGCGCGGTATCATGAAATCCAACTTGTTCAGGAAATATATAATTTAAAATACATCCTTAACCGATGAAAAAGATATTGAATCTCGTAGCAGTCGCACTATTAGTGACAGGCTGCAATAAAAACACCGGATATGATGCCACGGGTATTTTTGAGGCGACAACAGTGACACTGTCGTCGGAAACCTCGGGCAAAATCCTTTCAGTCAACGTGGAGGAGGGTGACAGTATAAGCTTGGGGGAGACCGTTGCTGTCATCGATACCACATTGCTCGTATTGCAGCAGAAGCAGATTGACAGCCAGCGCCTGTCGGTTGAAAATAGTTCACCTGACATCGCGGCGCAGGCTGCCGCACTCCGTACACAGATAAGCCATCAGAAGCATGAGTGTGAACGATTCGGCAGACTGCTTTCCGATGGCGCTACGACGCAGAAGCAATACGACGACGCACAGGCGCAGTTAAAGATGCTGCAAGGACAACTCGACGCACTGTTGTCGACGCTTAAAAATAGCCGCAGTTCCATATCGGACAATACCGTGGCATTGCAATATCAAACCGAGCAACTCACCGAACAGATAGCGAAAAGCACCATTGTCGCGCCACTGACCGGGACGGTGCTTGTAAAATATGCCGAGCCGGGAGAGTTTGCCACCCCCGGGCGCCCTATATGCAAGATTGCAAATCTCAGTGACATTTATCTGCGCAGCTATTTCACGGCTTCTCAGCTCGCCGACATCAAGATTGGTCAAAAGGTGACTGTGATAGCCGATTTCGGGGGCGACGAGCAGTATGAGTATCCCGGCACAATCACCTGGATTGCACAGGAGAGTGAATTTACTCCCAAGTCGATACAGACAAGGGACTCGCGCGCCAATCTCGTGTATGCCGTGAAAGTGGCGGTGAGAAACGACGGTAGGCTCAAACTCGGACAATATGGTGAGGTACGCCTATGAATCCCGCTATAGAGATTGCCGGTATCACGAAACGCTACGGCTCGCTTACCGCCCTTGACGGGGTGAGTTTCAGCGTGGCGAAAGGAGAGCTGTTCGGGCTTATAGGTCCTGACGGCGCGGGTAAAAGTTCCCTATACCGCATACTTGCCACGTTGTCGGCTCCCGATGCGGGACGGGCGATGATGTGTGGTCTTGATGTCGTGACCGATTATAAGGAGTTGCGTACACGCATAGGTTATATGCCTGAGAAATTTTCCCTTTATCAGGATATGACCGTATCGGAAAACCTGCATTTTTTCGCTTCGCTATTTGGCGTTGATATAAAGGATAACTACAATCTGATTGCCCCGATATTCCGGCAGCTCGAACGCTTTCCCAATCGTCTTGCGGGGGCGTTGTCAGGAGGCATGAAGCAAAAACTTGCATTGAGCTGCGCGCTGATTCATCGTCCTGATATACTCCTTCTTGACGAGCCGACGACCGGTGTCGATGCCGTGTCGAGAAGCGAGTTCTGGGATATCCTGTCGACTTTGCGCGAGCACGGCATCACAATCCTTGTAGCTACCTCTTATATGGATGAGGCTACACGCTGTGAGCGTATAGCGATGATTAACAACGGTCATATTCTTGCAGTAGATACCCCGACGGCGCTTGTGGAAAATCTCGATGAGAGGCTCTACAATGCCGTTGCCTCCGATATGTTCGGGCTGCTTACGCGGTTGAAAGCGATGTCGGGCATGATTGACTGCTATACGTTTGGTGCGACACTTCATCTGGTTACCGATGACCGGTTTTCAGTCGATGAGGCGGTTAGCTCATTGCGTCGTGACGGACTGTCTGACGTGAAAATCTATCCTGCAAAGGGCACAATCGAGGATTTATTTATCAAGCAGATTCGTGATGGAAAGTAACGATATTATAATATCGGTCAGGGAACTTACAAAGATGTTTGGCGACTTCACAGCCGTGGACCATATATCATTTGATGTCAGGAAAGGCGAGATATTCGGTTTCCTCGGAGCCAACGGCGCCGGAAAGACAACAGCAATGCGTATGCTATGCGGGCTGAGTATACCCACATCGGGTGACGGGAAAGTTGCCGGCTGTGACATAGTGACGCAGCCGGAGGAGATAAAACGACGCATAGGATATATGAGCCAGAAATTTTCACTTTACGGAGACCTCACGGTAAAGGAGAATCTGCGGTTGTTTTCCGCGATTTACGGTATGGGCGAAAGGGAGATACGTGAAAGGTCGTCGCGGCTGTATGACGAACTTGAAATGACCGGTATGGAAAATACCCTCGTCAGGGATATCCCGGTGGGGTGGAAACAGAAGCTGGCATTTGCCGCCGCTACCATCCACTCGCCGCAGGTAGTGTTTCTTGACGAGCCAACAGGCGGTGTCGACCCCGTGACACGCCGTAAATTCTGGGAACTGATATATAAGGCGTCTTCGGAGGGCGTCACAATATTTGTCACCACTCATTATCTTGACGAGGCTGAATACTGCAACCGCATATCAATTATGGTCGACGGGCATATAAGCGCGCTTGACTCGCCTGCTGCTCTTAAGCGGAAATACAATGTATCGACTATCGATGAGGTATTTAGGATTGTGGCGGCTGATGCAAAGAGAGGAGACTGAAATCATGAGCATATTTCAATCATTAATAAAGAAGGAGGCGCTTCATATTTTCCGTGACAAGCGCACGATGCTTATAACGCTGTTGATGCCGATGGTGCTGTTGCTGCTCTTCGGATTCGCGATTTCAACCGAGGTCAACGATGTGAGGGTGGTAGTGACGGTTGACCGCCATAATGATGCGACGCGGGCAGCTATCGAGCGGTTGCGCGTCAATCCATACATCACGTTCAAGGGACTGGTGCCTGCCGGAGAGGTCGACGGGTTGTTGAAAAGAGGGGAGACTGATGCCGCCCTGTTTTTTAAGGACAATGACGGTAAGATTACCGCGCAGATAGTGGTTGACGCCTCCAATACTACTGTGGCACAGGCTTCCACGGGATATATACGCGGAATACTTACGGGTGCTGATGCCGCCAATCCGGTGTTGACCTACACCCTTTACAATCCGCAGATGAAGAGCGCATATAATTTCGTGCCGGGAATCATGGGCATGATTTTCATATTGATTTGCGCTATAATGACTTCGGTCTCGATTGTCAGCGAGAAGGAAAACGGCACGATGGACCTCCTGCTTGTGTCGCCGGTAAAGCCCCGTACGATAATATTCGGCAAGCTTGTACCATATTTCCTGCTGTCATGCATCATCCTGCTTATAATGATGACTATCGCCTACACGGTGCTCGGGCTTCCCGTGTCGGCAAACATAGTCAATGTCGTGATTGTCTCTCTGATTTACATAGTACTGTCGCTGTCGATAGGACTCCTGGTATCAGCTATTGTCAACACCCAGCTTACGGCGTTGATTGTGTCGGCTGTGGTGTTCATGCTTCCCGTAATCATGCTTTCCGGCATGATATTCCCTATCGACAATATGCCGGAGATATTGCAATGGCTGTCGTGCGTCATTCCCGCGCGGTGGTACACGGCGGCAATGCGCAAGTTGATGATTCAGCAGCTCGACTTAAGTTACGTGATGAAGGAAATCGTCATATTGGCGGCGATGACCGCGATACTGCTCGCTGTCGCCATCAGGAAGTTTAACGCAAAGGGATAGATATTATGGATATAAGGATATTGAAGGCGCTGTTGAGGAAGGAAGTGACGCTGATGAGGCGCAACCCGATAATTCCGAAAATCGTGTTGGTGATGCCGGTCATGGTGATGCTGATATTGCCTCTTGTCGCTAATCTCGATGTGAAAAATGTAAAGGTTACAGTGGTGGACAATGACCGGAGTATCCTCTCGAGAAGAATTATTGCGGACATGGATGCTTCGGAGTCGTTGGAACTGTGGGCGTTGTGTGACACCCACGATGAGGCGATGCTGACAGTGGAGAAGGGTGATGCCGACGTGGTGCTGACAATTCCTGACGGGTATGAGAAGGATTTTGCCACTTCAATGCCGCTGATTGATGTTGAGGCTAATGGAGTCAATGCCACTAAGGGTATGCTGGGGGCGCAGTATGTCACGCAGTCAGTCACGGGTACGATTATGCACTGGCGGCTTGATGAAGGCGTTGATGTGCCGGACTCAGCCATAAGCGTAATCAACCGGTATAACCCCACCCTGAACTTCCGCAATTACATGATACCGGCTTTGATGGTGGTGCTGTTGATTATTATATGCGGATTTCTGCCCACGCTTAATCTTGTAAGCGAGAAGGAGTCGGGGACGATTGAGGCAATGAACGTGACTCCGGTCGGAAAGCTGACATTCGTATTGTCGAAGTTGATACCGTTCTGGGTTGTCGGGTTACTTGTGGTCACTGTCGGGATGTTGATAGGATGGGCGGTGTACGGTCTTGTCCCGATGGGTAATGTCGGGGCGGTTTATCTTGCCACAATCCTTTTTGCGCTGGTCATGTCGTGCTTCGGGGTGGCAGTGGCAAACAGGTCGTCGACCATGCTACAGAGTATATTTGTGATGTTTGCTTTCATCATGATCTTTCAGCTTATGGGCGGACTGTTTACCCCGATAGGGTCTATGCCTGAGTGGGCGCAATATGTGACCTACGCCATTCCTCCGCGATACTTTATAGAAATTATGCGCGCCGTATATCTGAAAGGGGCTACCGTGGCTGATTTGTGGAGCCAGTTTACAATGCTTGGTGTATTTGCCGTTGGATTGTGTGCCATCGCTGCCTTCACATATAAAAAGCGCGCCTAATGCGTCATGGGTCCGGGATGACTCAATCGACGCAGTTGGTAGAATACCATGATTAGGGTTACCACGGTAGCGGCAAGGTCGGAGGTGGGGAATGATGCCCACACGCCCTCAAGCCCGAATGTGCGCGGAAGCATAATCAGAAGCGGGATGAGAAAGATGACCTGACGTATGAGGCTCAGGAAAATCGACTTGCCTGCCATGCCGATGGACTGGAACAGAGCGGTTGAGATAATCTGGAATCCGACAAACCAGAATACGAGCGTGGCGATATGTAGTCCGTTGCCTGTTGCGGCAATCAGTTCGTGGTCGACGGTGAACGCCTTTGCGATGAGTTCCGGGAAGAATACTGACATGAATGCGCCGAGCGATGTCACTACGGTGCCTGCAATCGCAGCCGTCCAGAAGGTCTTTTTTACCCGTGAGATGTGTCCGGCGCCGTAATTGTAGCCGAGTATCGGCTGTATGCCCATGCTTATACCCACAACTATCATGCAAAGCAGTGATGTATAGGTATTGAAGATACCCACGACTCCGACGGCTATGTCACCCCCATACCTGTAGAGCGACCGGTTGATGATAACATTTATAGCCGATGAGGTGAAATTTACGATGCTTGGGGCGGCGCCGATGCTTATTATCGCCCAGATGATATGCCATTTCAGACGGTATATACCGCGCGTGAAATGCACGGTGGAACTTTTACGGCAGAAATGTGCCAGCACGAAAAGCGCGCCTACAGTCATTGATATATCGGTGGCTATAGCCGCACCCTTAATCCCGAGGTCGAGCGCGAAAATGAATATGGGGGCGAGTATGAGGTTACATCCGGCTCCGATAAACATTGTCACCATTGCCTGACGCGGATAGCCCGAGGCGCGCATGACATTGTTGAGGCTGTACATGATATTCATCACGAACATGCCCGGAATGAGATATGCCATGAAGTCGTGGGCGTAGGGGAGAGTGACTTCCGATGCGCCGAATGCCATCAGTATGTCGTCGATGAATATGGTGAATATGGTGAGATAAATAGCTGCGTTTAGAATTATCAGCACGAGGGCATTGCCGAGCACAAGCTCGGCACCGTGATGGTTGCGCTGTCCGAGCATTATCGACACTCGCGCCGCAGCACCGGCTCCTATCAGTACTCCTATGGCTGAACTTACATTCATTACAGGAAATGTGACAGCGAGTCCTGCGATGGCCTCCGCCCCGACACCCCTGCCTATGAAGATGCGGTCGATGACATTGTAAAGCGACATAACGACCATACCGACTACTGCCGGAAGACTGTACTCCCAGAGCAGACGGCCGATGGGGCGCGTCGCAAGTGCCGACAAGTCACCGCCTACCTTTTCCATTAGTCGCGGCAGCTAAGTGTATGATAAAGATTGGCACACCCGTCTTCAAGCAGGTCGAGCACAAGCTCAAAGCCTTCAGAGCCTTCATAATAGGGGTCAGGCACATAGTCGTAACGGGTTGCAAGAGTGACAAATTTCATCATCGGCACAATCTTGGCTTCTGCCTCGACTGTCGGCGCAAGTTCATGAAGGTCGCTTTCGTTGGATGCATCCATCGGGATAATGAGGTCAAAGTCGTCAAAATCCGACTGCCGGAATTTGCGTGAGCGGTGCGTGAGGTCATATCCGCGACGTTGCGCATGGACACGCATACGCCGGTCGGGTAGGTCGCCTGCATGACCGCCGTATGTCCCTGCTGAATCGATTATCCATGACTCGTTGTCACCGTTTGCGTCTACGATTGACCGCAATACACCCTCGGCTGCCGGCGAACGACATATATTGCCGAGGCACACGAAAAGTACCTTTACCGGCTTCTTGCCTTTCAATGAATTGATTGTGTCATCCACCCTGCGGTTTGCGCCATAGTTTGCCATAGTCACTGATATTTCCGATTGCACCGCAAAGTTACACAAAATTCACGACACCGCTCCCCCATAAAATATTAAAGACCTTTAATCTCAAAGATATTGAAGTAGCGTTGAATGATAATAATATAATCAATTTAAATTATATCATTGAATTAGGGCTTTTAATTTTTCCAAAACTCTAAATATATGATTCGAAGGATAGTCCCATTCTTCACAATGTTTCTGCTCATCTCACCAAGGGTAATCTACAACCGCTTTAATAGCGTTAATGCTTTCTTCAGTCAATAGTGGTTTTGAAATTATTTTTTCACGAGTAAAACCTGCATCACATATCCACGGATTTTCTCGAAAGAGGATATCTATAGAGGATGTTTCGTCCTCAGCTTTAACTATTCCTAAAACTTGACAATTCTCAATTTCAATGTCTTCATTTGGAGCAATGGTGTACCCTTCCGTTGTAATTAAAATAAATTCTTTCAAGGCTTTACTTTTTTATATTTTCCTTGACCCATAAAATCTATGAATCCTCTATCTCGTAAAATTTGAAGCTGTTGACGTAGTTTCGCTTGAATGAAATTATTATCAGGATATTTTAATTTTAGAAGATGCTCGAAATTGTAAAGATCTTTCAGTGTAAAATAATCGGACGGTATATTTTCAATACATGACATTGTATCCATTAGCCAACCACGAGCTTGAATATTATTGGTTTCAAGAGACTTGATAAATTGGTATTGATTGATGACGGATTCTGCAGGAGATATAATCCCGTTTTCGATTATTTTGATTTTTGCATCATTGGGGATTAAGCCGATATTTATATTACATCCGGTCCATCCGGCTCTTCTTGCCGTTTCTTTTAATGGCGTTCGTTTGACAATAACTGATGGAACAAAGAAAAATCCGGGGATAAATATTAGATTTGCCACTTTCTTGTCTGCATATCCCATCACAAATAAATTTGGATTGTTTGAGGAGGTGATTCGTTCAATCATCGTATTATATGCACCATCAGGTATAATTTTAGGAAGTGACTTTTGCCCTTCGTGACTCTTTAATTCAAAGTCAGATTTACATTTATCACAATAAAAATCAGCGACGGGGCGATTTGCGATATATTGATGCAGTATCGGTTCACCACATATGGGACAATACATATTTTCCTGTACCCAGGATTCAGTTATGACTCGTGATTTCTGGGCGTTACTTTTATAGCCAGCGGCTACTGAAATATTGAAGTTTAAATCCATACAAGCGCTTGCCGATGTAGTTATACGGAAATTTGGTAATATTTTATAACTATGGCTCGGAGATTAGCGGGGGCGGATGGCGGAGTAGATTGCGGAGGCGGTGGTTGTGGCGGCTTCGGAGTCGCCGAGGATTTCGCGCATAAGGCGATAGCCTTCACGCTGGTTGTCGTAGCCGGGTCGTCCCGGGAGGATATTGGAAAGCTCCTTGCCTACAAGCGCCGGCGTACAGCGGTGCATGAGCATTTCAGGCACAATGCGGCGGTTGGCGATAAGATTGGGGAGCGATACAAACGGCACCTTCAATATCTTTTCCATTATCTGATAGGAGAGTTTGTTGCCGTTGGAGCGGTAACACACCACCTGGGGAGTATTGAGTAGGGCGCACTCCAGCGTTGCGGTGCCAGAGGTCACGAGCGCAGCCTTGGCATGGTGCATCAGCTCGAAGGTGGCACCGGTTATGATAGGAGTGCCCGGTGTGATGTAATAGCCGTAATACTGCAAGTCGATGCCGGGAGCGCCGGCGACAACAATCTGGTAATCGGTGTGAGGTGCCGCTGCCTGTTCCATAATCATGAGATTGTTTTTAATCTCACTCTTGCGGCTGCCGGGTACGATGGCTATTATCGGTTTGTCGGGGAGATTGTAACGCTTCAAAAAATCTTCTCTTGATGGCAATCGTCGTAATTTCTCATCGACCTCTTCCACTGAGGGATTGCCTACGTAGGTTACATCGTAGTCGTGGCGACGCTTGTAGAAATCCACTTCAAACGGAAATATACAAAACATCCGGTCAATGTAGCGTTTGATCTCTTTCACGCGATGCTCCTTCCAAGCCCATACTTTAGGCGATATGTAATAATACACTTTTATGCCGAGGCTGTGGGCGAATGCGGCAAGCTTGAGATTGAAGCTCGGATAATCGACAAGTATCAGCGCATCGGGTTTCTGGAGGGCAATCGCCTCTTTGGCTCGCTTCAGGTTGGAAAGCACCTGGGGCAGATGGCGTAGCACTTCGCTGAATCCCATAAACGCCATGTCACGGTAATGGATTACGGGTTGCACACCGGCTTCCGCCGCTATAAGGTCGCCTCCGAGAAAGGCGAATTTTGCGTCAGGGTCAACTTCTTTCAATGCTTTTACAAGCCGGGAGGCGTGAAGGTCGCCCGACGGCTCGCCGGCGGATATAAAATATTTCATCGCGTAATCTTTTTACCTGTGTTTACGTTTTAAGGTCTTGCCGTTGCTGTCACTGCTTCTCCGGCGGCACGGGGCGTGACAGGATATCGAAATTGTCGACATAAATCTCGGTTACAGTGCGCTTGATTGTATTGCGGTCCTCCCATGTGCGGTAACGAAGCCTCCCCTCGATATAAAGCTTTGTGCCTTTGCGGATATATTTTTCTGCCGTCTCGGCGGCACGGTCCCACATTATAATCCGGTGCCACTCCGTGCGGTCGGGCAGTTGGACACCCTCGGTGTTGACTCCACCTCTTTCAGTCGTGGCAAGAGAAAACGATGCCACAGGACGTTTCGACTCGATATAGCGTATCTCGGGGTCTTGCCCTACGTTGCCTATCAGGATTACTTTGTTTACTGACATTAAGTAACTCTTAAAAATTAGTTTATATGTTTTTATTTCAGTAACCCTACGGGCTGATATATCCTTACTCGTCTTTCCGGCGATTTCCCGGTTGTCAATCAGTCGTGTAGCCCGCTACACTCCTTCTCTCCACCCGCAAAATCTCTCGGAAATACTTCATAATTATATATCAGCTAATTTTCGCGAGTTACTTATCGGATTATTTTATGCATTACCCTCATTTTGCCGACGCTTTCAGCCCCTCGATTACCGAAGTGGTAAATCCGTGAGCTTCCATCGCATTAAGACCCTTTATGGTTATACCGCCGGGGGTGGTCACCTTGTCAATCTCCACTTCGGGATTGTTGCCTGTCGCTTCCAGGAGCGCGACCGCTCCTTTCATTGTGGCGAGCATATAGTCGCGCGCCTTGTCAGGGTACAACCCGAGTTCGACTGCACCTTCAGTCGCGGCGCGCACGTAACGCATCACATAGGCGATACCACATGAACACAATGCCGTTGCCGCCCCCATGAGTCGCTCTTCGATGACAGCAGTGGAGCCAAGACGGTCGAATATCGCCACAACATTGTCAACGCTTTGCTGCGATGCCCCGTCATGGCAAAGGAATGTCATGCTGCATCCTACCGACATGGCGGTGTTGGGCATGGCGCGAAATAGGGTGCGGTCCGATGAATAGCGGTGAAGCATCCCGTCTATGTCGGCAAGCGATATGCCTGCAGCAAGCGATACTATAGACTGTTCGCGAAACGCTATGCGCGGGGCTATTTCTTCCAGTACGCCGGGAAGCACCCACGGCTTCACTGCAAGTATGATTACATCGGCGCCCTTTATCGCCGCGCCGTTGTCGGTCATGGTGACAATGCCCGGTGCAGAGGCGGCGACTTTATCAAGCACGTTCTGATGAGGTCCGGCAAGGGTGATGTCGGCGGCTGCGAAAGTGCCGCTTGCCACGAGTCCGCGCGCAATCGCGCCACCCATGTTGCCCCCTCCGATTATGGTAAGTTTCATTACTTCGGGTTTGCTGCCTCAAGCTGTCGCTTGAAGCGGGTGAGAAATTCATCGGCTTCCTCCATGGTGAGACAGAGCGGGGGGAGCAGACGTATGATATTGGTGCCGGCGGCTCCGGTAAACACTTTCTCTTCCTTGATGAGGCGTGACCGGAGTTCCTTGGCGGGGTATTCCATCTCGATGCCGATCATGAGTCCGCGGCCGCGCACCTCTTTTACGCCGGGAAGCCCGCGTAGATTGTCAAGCAGATATTCGCCTACCTTTGCGGCATTATCGACCAGATTTTCGTTTTCAAACACGTCGAGCACCGCGATTGCTGTGGCGCAGGCAAGATGATTGCCGCCGAAAGTGGTACCGAGCTGTCCGTAAGAGGGGATGAACTCCGGACTTATCAGCACACCGCCCATCGGGAAGCCGTTGGCGATACCCTTTGCGACGGTTATGATATCGGGACGGATGCCCGAATACTGGTGTGCGAAAAAGCGTCCCGACCTTCCATAGCCCGACTGTATCTCGTCAAGTATAAGTACCGCGCCGCAACGGTCACACTCCTCACGCGCCACACGCAGGAAATCGTCGGAGGGTATGCGGATGCCACCGACACCCTGTATGCCTTCGATGATTACGGCACTTACGTCGCCCTTGTCAAGTTCCTTGATAAGAGCGTCGATGTCATTTAGCGGAAGGAAGGTTACATGGCCGTTGTCATTGAACGGCGACACGATTTTAGGATTGTCGGTCACCTCGACCGCGCCCGATGTCCTTCCGTGGAATGCCTTGCCAAAAGCGATGACACGTGACTTGCCGGTGTGGAACGACGCGAGTTTCAACGCATTCTCATTTGCCTCCGCGCCGGAGTTGACGAGAAACAGCTGATAGTCATCATAGCCCGACACCTTTCCGAGCTTCTCGGCAAACCGCTGCTGGAGCGGATTGATTACCGAGTTGGAGTAAAACATGAGCCGCGAAGCCTGCTCGTTGATAGCCTTGACCACTACGGGATGGCAATGACCCACCGATATTACGGCATGACCTCCATACAGGTCGAGGTATTCGGTGCCGTGGTTGTCGTAGACATGGCATCCCCTGCCTTCTACTATCTCTATGTCGAAAAGCGGATATACGTCAAATAGTTTCATTATCCTGTCAGTGTTGGTTGATTAAAAAGCCGAGGGCTTGAGCTGAAGACCTACGCGTTCATGAAGTCCGAAAAGAAGGTTCATGTTGTGTACCGCCTGTCCCGATGCGCCCTTGACCAGATTGTCAATAACCGATGTGATTAGCAGTTTGCCGTCGATTTTGTCAAGATGGATTATGCACTTGTTGGTGTTGACCACATCTTTCAGGTCGGGAGCCTTGTCGGTGACGAAAGTGAAGTTGTGGTCGGAATAGTAATCCTCGTAAAGCTTGCGCACCTCTTCAAGACTTACGGGACAGTCGAGATAGACCACCGCCATGATACCGCGCGCGAAACAGCCGCGCATCGGTATGAAGTTTATATCGGCATTGAAGCTTGACTGGAGCGACGACAGAGACTGGCGTATCTCGGCGAGATGCTGATGGGTGAACGGCTTGTAAATCGACACATTGTTGTTGCGCCATGAGAAGTGGCTTGTTGCCGACGGTTTCACGCCCGCGCCTGTCGAACCGGTTATAGCCGTGACATGAATGTCACTGTTAAGCAGCAGGTTTTTTGCCAGCGGCAACAATGCGAGCTGGATGGCGGTCGCGAAACATCCGGGATTTGCCACATGCTTTGCCCCGCGTACTATACGCTTGCGGTTCAGTTCCGGAAGACCATATACAAAGTCGTGGGTACCGTCTTCTATGCGGTAGTCGGTCGAGAGGTCGACTATACGCAAATCCTCCGGGATTTCGTGGCTCTCCATAAACTTACGTGTGTCGCCGTGGGGTGTACAGCAAAACAGCAGGTCGATTTCATCGAGCGGTGTTTCGCTTGTGAATCGCAGGTCGGTCTCGCCGATAAGTCCTTGATGAACATCGGCAACGGCGTTGCCGGCGTTGCTTGCCGAGTTGACCCACTTGATTTCCACATCGGGATGGTTGATGAGCAGTCGCAGAAGTTCACCCGCCGTGTATCCGGCTCCGCCTATTATACCAGTCTTTATCATGCCTCCGGTGATTTGTCGTTACGTTCCTGCACGGAGTAATATATCTTCATCTGGTTGCCGAGAATCTTGGTGAAGCCTTTCACGTCATCGGCGGTCCAGCCCTTGCTTACCTCGCCATACTCGCCGAAAGCACTCTTCATAAGGTCGAAGTCGCTTTCCACGCCTACTGTCACGAAGCGATAAGGCTTCAGGTCCACGAGTACACGCCCGGTCACGTTGCGCTGCGACGATTCAAGGAAACGCTCGATGTCGCGCATCACCGGCTCAAGATACTGTGCCTCGTGAAGGAACATGCCATACCATGTGCCGAGCTGGTCTTTCCAGTATTGCTGCCACTTTGTGAGGGTGTGCTTCTCAAGCATCTTGTGTGCCGCGAGAATCACCATCGGTGCGCCTGCCTCGAAGCCTACACGTCCCTTTATGCCTATGATGGTGTCGCCTACGTGCATATCTCTGCCTACGGCGTATGGAGCTACCAGTTCCTCGATTTTCTGTATCGCCTTCACCTTGTCGGTAAACGGTTCGCCGTTGACTGCCGCTATTTCGCCCTCCTTGAAGTCGATGGTGAGGCGGCTGTCGGCTGTCGCCGTCATCTGGGTGGGATACGCCTCTTCGGGGAGGGTCTGGTTGCTGTGGAGTGTTTCCTTTCCTCCGACCGATGTGCCCCAGAGACCTTTGTTGATTGAATATTCGAGTTTCTTGAAGTCGGCAATATAGCCGTGCTTCTTAAGATACTCGATCTCATACTCGCGGGTGAGGTTCATGTCGCGGGTAGGGGTGATAATCTCGATTTCAGGAGCAAGAATCTGGAAAGTGAGGTCGAAACGCACCTGGTCGTTGCCTGCGCTCGTGCTTCCGTGAGCCACATACTTCGCTCCTATCGACTTGGCATACTGGATGATGGCGATAGCCTGGAATATACGCTCCGAGCTTACCGAAATGGGGTAGGTGCCGTTGCGTAGCACATTGCCGAATATCATGTATTTGATGCTCTTTTCGTAATATTCCTGGGTGATGTCGAGTGTGGCATGTCCTTTTGCCCCGAGGTCGAGAGCGCGCTTCTCGATTGCCTTCAGCTCTTCGGGAGAAAAACCTCCGGTGTTGGCGATGGCGGTGTACACGTCGTAACCGCAATCTTCACTGAGATATTTTACTGCAAATGATGTGTCGAGTCCGCCACTGAATGCGAGCACTACTTTTTTCTTGTCTTCCTTCATAGTCGAGGTGATTTTATGAGGTGAGAAATAATTATGATTTTTCGTTGATATGGAATTTTACCTCCGCCGGGTCGTATAGAAGTCCCGTGCAGAGACATTTGTGACCGCCGTTGCGCTGGAGTATGTCGAAATTGACACAGCTTTCGCAGCCGCGCCAGAAAGCGGCGTCGGTGGTAAGCTGGTCAAAAGTCACGGGGCGGTAGCCCAGTTCGTAATTCATCTTCATCACCGCCGCGCCGGTAGTGAGGGAGAATATCTTTGCTTCGGGAAACATCTCGCGCGACAGCTTGAAAATGCGCTCCTTTATGCGCTTGGCAAGTCCTATGCCGCGATATTTGTCGGCAACGATAAGTCCGGAGTTGGCGACAAACTGTTTGTTGCTCCAGCATTCGATATAGCTGAAGCCGGCAAACTCCCCGTCGTGGAGAGCCACCACCGCCTTGTGTTCAAGCATCTTCTGCTTGACATATTCGGGAGAACGCTTGGCGATACCGGTGCCGCGCACTTTTGCCGCACGGTTGATGGTGTCGAGGATTTCCTCTACATAGCCTACATGCTCTTCCGAAGCAACAACCACTTCAATTTTCGACGGGTCAATCATTTCTGTTAGTTATAGTGATAATTTTTGAGGTTTAGCCGGAGGACAATAGGCATCAAGCGCTGCGGCTATCACCTTCGGCGGGAAAAAATTCTGGAAATAGGCGAGTATCTCGCTGTGTGACACATTTTCGGCAAGCACCACTATCACCGTGTCGGCTCCGGCTATCGTGCCGAGGATATAGGGAGTGTCGAGGCGGTCGAGGTCGTAGGCGAGTCCGCTGGCATAGCCTTCGAGAGTACGTATCACGAGCATCGTGCCGGAAAAGTCGAGCGACTGCACCGCCGGATGGGTGTCGGACTGTGCCGTTGAAGGTATCGATTCGTAAATCTCGTCTTCAGGAACATCCCCGGGGCGTGTCACTATATAGCGGTAGCCTCCCCAGTCGGCGGCGACCTTGGTGGTCTTCAACGCCTTGAGGTCGCGTGACAGGGTAGCCTGTGTGACTTTGAAACCGCGCGCGGCAAGCAGTCGCGACAATTCGTCCTGACTGCCTATGCGGTTGTTGGATAGTATCTCAACAATCGCCAATAAGCGCGTTTGCCTTCTACTCATACCTTTTTCTTTGAGAAAATTTTATTTGAGACGGCAAATTTAGTGACAAAATATCATATTCGCGCTATAATTATGAATTTTTATACAATATTTTTGCAAAAATGTAATGGCGCGAAATGTGATTGAATATAAAAATGACAGGGCTCCGGATGATAATTGATTAATCCTTAGTGGATTATAATTGTCCCTGTATACAATTTGTCAATCCGGAGTCCTGTCGATATGTGGTTTAAAGCCCGAAGGTGATTGTCGTGAAGTAACGGAGCGCACCGCCGATAGAGTATTGTGGCGAATATTGCAGCGTGACGTAGCCGCTGTTTGGCGCAAACCATGTCGCTGTGACCGATGCTCCGCTGGTTACATAGTTGACCGGTGCGCCGTAGGTGCTCATCAATGAATTGTAAAGCGATGTATAGCGCATCATGTCGGGATAAGATGTAGAGTACAAAAACTCGGAACGCAATAGTCCGCCGTTACCGTAATAGAGTGTGGCGTCGGGCCAGTAATAGTTAAACTGGTTGACATCACGCAGATACACGCGGTTATCGCCGTAGCCGTCTACGATGTAGCCTCTGCCATACAGGTAATCGAGCGAGATGTTGAACCCTGTGCCGAATGTAATGCCGAGAATCGCCGAGATTGCCGGTGCGTGGGGACGCGGACGCCATGCGGGAGGAGGCACCGGGCGTGTCCAGCCGTGAGCTATCGGGCGATGGGGGCGCATCGGAGGAGCAACCATCGGAGGACGATGAGGACCGCCGGGACGGGGAGGTGCTACATGTCCGTGACCGCCGCCGTTGGGACGACCGAAATGCCAGTCGTTGCCCGGACGGTTGTTACCGTGGTTCCCGTTATTTCCGGGACGGTTATTATTCCCGTGATTCCAGTCATTGCCCGGTCTATTGTTGTTACCGGGGCGGTTGTTGCCATGGTTTCCGTTATTACCCGGGCGATTGTTGTCGGGACGGTTGTTGCCATGGTTTCCGTTGTTGCCGGGACGGTTATTGTCGGGACGGTTGTTGCTGCTTGGGCGGTTGTTATTGTGGTTGCCGTTGTTGCCCGGACGATAATTGCCGTGATTTCCGTTGTTATTATGGTTGCTATTGTTGCCTGAGGCAGGTCGTGCTGACGGTCGTGTGGAGGCGGGGCGGTTGCCGCCATTATTGGTGGGACGCTGTGCCGTGGGATGATTGCCGCCACGGTTGCCTGATGTCCGGTGGTTTTGTGCGTCGACCATCGGCGTCATTAATGCCAGACTTAGAAAAGCCACGGCAATTTTCTTTAAAATACCATTCATAGCCGTCATTATTAAGTTTAGAAATGGGTTTATCTACATAATAAGACACGAAATTAATAAAAAGTTTAATCCCCCGTCAATATTAGTGGAAATACTCCGGATCTAAATTTCACATAAAAGCAAGATGCCCGCATTTTTAGTTTGGGCGTTTTGTGGTGAATGTTAGTTGCTGCCTGTTCCAATGACAATAGATTGTGAGCGTGTCATTGGTTAGGCTTAAAATTTTAGCACACATAAAACTGTATTGATCTTTAAATATGATGTAATTGCCGCTTTTATATAACCCAATTTTTGAGGTAATAAAAGTTTTATCTTGGCTCGGTGATAAATAGTATGGGACAGCAGCCTCACGTCTACTATTGTTAGAATAGTAAAATGAAATAAATTGATTATTTTCTAAGCGGATCCCCTGAGGGTCTCTTTTATTGTATTCTTCGTCAACAAATTTAACATACCAGTCTTTACCCTCAAGCATCTGAATCGAAAAATTGGTGGACGATTGGGCGTAGATATTATTCCCGATACTTGTGATACTAATAAATAGCAATATTATGAGCAAATTTTTCATGTTTTTATATTCCTTTGAATCCTGTTATAGCTAATATGTATTCATAAAAGATTACTTGTAGTGTTCAAGACGTTTTGTGGTGAATGTGATTTGTTGATTGTTCCAAGGTGTCTGGATCACAAGAGATGTAGATGTCAGTTCTGTTATGCTTGAGCACCTTACTGTGCCGGTCTTGAGTAATATGATCAAGTATTTGCCTTTACGGGTTTTACCAACTTTATCCCAATGAAATTCTATGTCGGGTGTCTCTGATAGGTAATATGGGATAGCCACTTCTTCACGCTTATTATCTACATACATGAATGAAACTTGTTCTCCATTTACAAATTTTATACCTTGACATTTTATGCTGCTATATACATCTGAAGGAAAAGTAATATACCAATCTTTGCCTTCGAGCAGTTCGGCGGGGTAGCCCGTGTCGTTTGCATAACTTGCTGAGATGCAGCAAATCATAATTAGGCAGGTAACAATATTCTGTTTCATTAATACAATATGTAGGTGAGAGATGATTATTTATTCCGGACGTTTTGTGGTGAATGATAATTGCCTGTTTGTCCAATAGCAATGTAGCACCATTTCTGTTTCATTTAACTTTAAAATTTCTGCGCACATTAATCCTGAGGAATCATTGATTATAAGATATTTTCCACTGGTACATTTCCCAACTTTTGAAGGAATAAAGGTTTTATCAAGCGTAGTTGATAAATAGTATGATGATTTTAATTCTTGCCGATTGTTATCAAAATAGGCAAATACAGTCAGAATGTTATTTTTTATATGTACACCTTGCGGGGGACAGTTTTCTCGTTCAGAATCATTGAATACTATGAACCAGTCTTTGCCTTCGAGCAGTTCGGCGGGGTAAGTGTCATTGTTTTGAGCCGACAGGGTAGCGCAGTAAATGATGATTGTAAGGAGGTGAATGACTTTTTTCATTGTTTCCGATAATAATTGGTTGACGGAGAGGGGGTGGAATAAAACTCCATACTGGAAAGATATTATGAATTGTTGTCACTACCAAATATAAATGCAAGAATTGTCATTCATTGTGAGGAAAAAGATAATAAAGTATTATTGTGCGCAATACGTTACCCTGCGGCTGTTGCAACACCCTCGCACCATGCCGACCGTGATACTAATTATGGAGTGGACGTTGCCCGACAGGGCATCATCCAAACTTAGCCGTGGTGTTGAGCGAAGCGATACCCACGGGCTGCTTGCCTCCCCTCTCGTTGTTTCCCGATAGGGAATCATCATGAGCACTTTTGATGATTCCTGCGGAAACATCTGTTTTTGCATCTCTTTCCGGTGGTATCGCTTCGCTCAACCACCGGCTAAGCAATGATGATACCCTGCGGGCAACAGGCTTTCAGGACCCCGCTCCGGCTGCGGGCAACATGCTTTCCTGGTGTTACTGCTGGAGGGAGGCGGGGCCGTCGTGGGTATAACGGAAATAGTCAAATGAGGCTTTTCCGTCGGTGGCGCCGGTCGTGTAGCAGTAGAGACCTATGTGGTTTCCTTTCCAGTCGTGGGCCTCGGTCTCAAATGGCGAGCCGAGCGGCATAAAATGCTCCCCGTCAATGCTTACATGATATTGGTTGACGTTTGCCTCAGTGTCGATGTCGAGACGCAGATATACTGTGTCGCAATTTTCGGGGAGGTCATGTCGCTCGACAATACTGTCAATCTCCATGTAAAGCGACCGCTTCCCGCCAAGATTTTCCACTCCTGCGCCTATATGTCGCTTGCCTATCGAGACTATGCCGCATCTTCCTCCGTCGGGCAACCGGGAGAAGTCAACCTTTGTCGATGCGCTGCTGCGGTAACCCATGATTTTCTGCACAAGCTGATTTCTTGCCGTACGCAGGCGCGGGGATTTCATCGGCGTTATATTTAGCCAACCGTCGCTCACGGATATATATGCCGAATCGGGATTATGGTTAAACTGCCACTGTATGCCGGGACGCATACCTGAAAACTCGTCGGATGACTGCGGGGTGTAAGGCTTGCCGCTCACTCCGGTCGACGGCTTACGACACACTTTCATCGGCTCTCCTACACCGTTGCCGTCGTAGTCAGTGCCGATTTCAGGGAAGCCGTCGCGCCACACTACCGGCTGCAGATGAAGTACCCTGCCGCGCGGTCCTGCCGACTGGAAATGATAAAACCACCATTCGCCGTCGGGGGTGTCGACAAGCGCACCCTGATGAGGCCCGTTGATTTCAGTCGAGCCGCGTTCAAGCACACGCCGTGACTGGTAGGGCCCATATATGTTTTTGGAACGCAACACAGTCTGCCACCCTTTGCTCACTCCTCCTTCGGGAATACTCATATAATAATAGCCGTCGCGCTTGAAAATCTTGGTGCCTTCAGCCACGGGGCCCCGGTACACTTCCACGCCGTCGTCAAGCAACTCCCGCCCGTCGGGACTCATGCGATGCAATATGATAGGACCCGCTCCATGGCGGCTACGTCCGAGGTAGGCGGTGCCGTCATCATCCCAGAAGGGACACGGGTCTTCCCACTTTTCAATGCCTTTCACCAGATGAAGCGGCTCCCACGGTCCGGCGGGATTGCTTGCCGTAGTCATGAAGAGACCTTCGTCGCGAGTGCAGACAAATATCCAGAATTTGCCGTCGTGATAGCGCAACGCCGGTGCCCATGTGCCTGACGCATATTTTGTCATGTCGGAATAGCCGGGGAGGTCGATGCTGTCGTAGACACGGCTTATTATGCGCCAGTTGACCATGTCGTCTGATTCAAGAATGAGCATCCCCATGTAGTGAAACTCCGAGCATGTCATATAATATTTGTTGCCGACACGTATCACGTCGGGGTCGGAATAGTCGGCGTTAAGCACGGGATTGGCGAATGTGCCATCGCCGAGGTCGCCCCAGCGGAGGTCGGAGTCGGCTGCCGCCGTTGCAGGCATGACAATACATGCCGCGATAATCATTGCATTCAGTGGATTCATGGTTTATTGAGTTGTCAGTTGGGAGTTGTCAGTCTTCAGATTTTAAGGACTTTAGGGGCTTTAGCGACCTTAAAGTCGCTATAAGGAGTTGTAGGGCAGGGAGAAGGTGTCGCCGAGGGAGATGTCGCCCGTCTGCAGCCCTTTCTTGAGCCACCGCATACGCTGGTCGGAGCGACCGTGGTTAAATGCATCGGGCACAACATATCCTTGCGCTTTCTTCTGCAGATAATCGTCGCCGATTACCGCTGCGGTGTTGATTGCCTCTTCAAGGTCACCTTCTTCAAGTGAGTTGAACATGCGGTTTTCGTGGTGTCCCCACACTCCGGCAAGAAAATCAGCCTGCAGTTCTATGCGTACGCTCTCTTTGTTGGCGTCACTCTCGCTCATGCGCGACATTTTGGAATGTGATTTGTCAAGTGTCCCGAGAAGATGCTGCACATGATGCCCTACCTCGTGGGCTATGACATAGGCGTAGGCAAAGTCACCGTCAGAGCCGAGGGTGCTGCGCATCTGGCTGAAAAACGACAGGTCTATGTAAAGACATTCGTCGGCTGAGCAGTAAAACGGTCCGGTGGAAGCGGTCGCATTTCCGCAGCCGCTCTGTACCGCATCGTTGAACAGCACCAGTGTCGGTGGCTCATAGGTCAGCCCCATCTTATTGAATTCCTCGGTCCAGACATCCTCGGTCGAGGCAAGTATCTGTCGGGAAAACGTGGCAAGTTCCTCTTCTTGGGCTGTCGGGGTGTATTCCTCCGTTGTCTGTGCCCCGCCCAACGAGGAGCTGACCCCGCTGTTGAGCACATCGAGCGGATTGCCGCCCATAAGCCAGGTGATGATTCCCACTATGATAAGTCCGCCTATGCCAAGACCTCCCGCCTTGGCGGAAAATCCGCTACGTCGTCCGCGGCGGTCGTCGATATTGGAGCTTTGTCGTCTTCCGTTGAGTCGCATGGTCGATGAGTTAGTTTACAAGTAATAACGCAAATATACGTAAAAAGGTCGAAAAATAAAATCGGGGATATGCGCAGTGCATACCCCCGATGTATCAGGAAACGGAATTTACGTATTATTTGTCGTGGTCGTTACCTACTTTCTCCACCACGGCGGCATCGATGACAGCAATGGTGGTGAGGTTTACGATGTCGCGCACCGCGGCATCCACGCTGATGAAGTGGATAGGCTTGTTCAGACCCATCTGGATCGGACCGATAACCTCGCCCACACCCATCGAAAGTAGCATCTTCCACGCGGTGTTTGCCGAGCTGAGGTTGGGGAAGATAAGGGTATTGACATCTTTGCCGTTCAGGCGGTTGAACGGATAGTTGGTGTCGCGCACCTTATTGTTGAGGGCGAAGTCAATCTGCATCTCACCGTCGACGGGAAGTTCGGGATACATCTCCTGCATACGTGCCGCCACGTTGTGTACGATGCGCGACCCGTGGAGCTTGCTGGCACCGAAGTTGGAGTAAGAGATGAGTGCCATGACAGGTTCATGGGCGAAATATTCCACTGAGTTGCGGGCAAGACGGGCGATGTCAAACAAGGCGTCTTCATCGGGATGACTGTTGATGGTGGTGTCGGCGATGAAGTAGACACCGCGCTGTGTCTGCAGTATGTGCATTGTGGCGAAATGGTTGTAAGTGGGGCGTATGCCGATTACTTCCTTGGCTATTTCCGCCGGAGTGAGGTTGCCTGAATATGTGCCGGCAATCATTGCATCGGCATCGCCACATTCAACCATCAGCATGCCGAAGTAGTTGCGGTCAAACATCAACTCGAGAGCCTGGCGGTAGGTCATGCCGTCGCGCTGGTGCTTTTCGGTGAGTTTGGTGGCATAGCGTGAGCGGCGGTCAGCCTCGCGGTCGTGACGCAGGTTCACGATTTCGATGCCCTCGATGTTGACGCCGAGACGTGCGGCGCGTTTTTCGATCATCTCCTCGTTGCCGAGCAATACCGGGATGCAGATGCCCTCCTGATATGCGCCGACAGCCGCGCGGAGCATATTGTCGGTGTTTGCCTCGGCAAATACGACGCGCTTGGGATTGCGCTGTGCGGTCTCGGTGAATCCGCGCATAAGCTGGTTGTCATAGCCCATACGGCGGCGAAGCTGCTCGTTGTAGGCTTCCCAGTCGGTGATGGGACGCGTTGCCACGCCCGATTCCATTGCGCCGCGCGCGACGGCGGGCGCTACTGCTGTAAGCAGGCGCGGGTCAAGAGGCTTCGGAAGTATGTAGTCTCTGCCGAAATGGAGATTTGACATGCCGTAGGCGGCATTTACCACCGATGGTACGGGCTGCTTGGTCAGCTCGGCGATAGCCTTGACTGCCGCAAGCTTCATCTCTTCGTTGATTACAGTGGCGCCTGAGTCGAGTGCGCCGCGGAATATATACGGGAATCCGAGTACGTTGTTAATCTGGTTCGGATAGTCGGAGCGTCCGGTTGCGAAAATGAGGTCGGGACGCGACTGGATGGCGGCATCGTATGCGATTTCAGGGTCAGGGTTGGCAAGTGCGAATACAATGGGCTTCGGTGCCATCGATTTAACCATCTCCGGGGTCACGACATCCTTGACCGAGAGTCCGAGGAACACGTCGGCATCGACCATTGCCTCGGCAAGGGTGTCGATATCGCGGTCGGTCGCAAATTCAAGTTTCTGGGCGTTGAGGTTGGTGCGCTTTTTGTTGATTACACCCTTGGAGTCACACATCACCACATTTTCACGGCGTACACCAAGAGCAATATAAAGTTTTGTACAGCTTACTGCGGCGGCTCCGGCTCCATTCACGACGAGACGCACATCAGCGATGTTCTTTCCCTGGATTTCAAGCGCGTTGAGCAGTCCTGCACCGGAGATGATAGCGGTACCGTGCTGGTCGTCGTGCATCACGGGTATGTCACACTCTTCTTTCAGACGGCGTTCAATCTCGAAACATTCGGGTGCCTTGATGTCCTCAAGGTTGATACCGCCGAATGTAGGCGAGATGGCTTTTACCACTTGGATAAATTTGTCGGGGTCTTTCTCGTTTACTTCGATGTCGAAGCAGTCAAGACCGGCGAAAATCTTAAAGAGGAGCGCTTTACCCTCCATTACCGGCTTGCCGGCGAGAGCGCCTATGTCGCCAAGACCGAGCACGGCGGTGCCGTTGCTGATCACGGCTACAAGATTGCCCTTGTTGGTGTACTCGTAGGCATCCTGGGGGCGTTGTTCGATTTCAAGGCAAGGATATGCGACACCCGGTGAATAGGCGAGCGCGAGATCCTGTTGGGAAGAATAAGGTACGGTGGGCACAACTTCTATTTTGCCCGGTTTACCCTCGCGGTGATAGTCGAGGGCCATCTCTTTGGTTACTTTTGACATGATGTTCTCGTTCTTGTGATATTTCAGTGCAAAAGTAAAAAAAATAACCCTAAGTTGTTACCGTTACGGCTAAAATTAATAAAAAAAGTCAGATAAAACCCATGAAGCGATGCAAACCGACACCATTATCACCACTCTGCTTACAGTGATGTTGCAACAACTCTGCGCCATGATTTGCTCAGGCACTTAAGTGCTGAGGTTAAGCCCTCAACCCTCACCCATAAACTCTAAACCCTCAAAATAATGAAGTGGCTATGATTATGAAAAGGGTCATAGTGCCGGTGAATATCATTATGTCGCCTACGGTTATGCCTATGGTCTGCTGAAACGGCTGCAGGTTGAGCTTGAACAGAGGGGTGCGGTAATTGCGTGACACGCTACCTTTGGTTTCGGTGTTAAACAGCCGCGCGGAGCGATAGCAGATATAGCCGAAAAACGAGCCTACAAGTGCTCCGACAAACAGGTCGCCGGGATAATGTACGCCCAGATAAAGGCGTGAATATGAGTTGAGTATAGCCCAACCGAAAATAAATATGGCAAGTCGCCATCTGCGCACAAGACACACGATGAACACGGCAAGTGCAAATGAGTTGGCGGCATGACATGACGGGAAGCCGTAGCTGCCGCCACGGTATCCATTGACAAGATGTACATATTCCGATAGAGGATTTCCCGGATTTGACGGGCGTAGTCGTTCCACGACAGGGCGTATGATTGACGCGCAAGTCTGGTCGGTAAGGGCTATTGCCACGCCGAGTGCTATTGCATATACAAGCACGAGTTTCGGCTTGAACGACTTGAACAGGATGAAAAGTATGGTAGCATACATGGGTATCCATATAAATTTCCCTGTACAAAGCATCATGAATTTATCGAAAAACGGCGAGTGCATCCCGTTGAAAAACAAGAGTATCGACGCGTCAAGTTGATTAAGATATTCGATCATTACAGGTGTGAGTATTAAAGGTTTTCAATGTGGTCGTAAAGTTTTTGCAGGAATGCCTTGGCTCCTGTAAGCAGCGAGTCGGGGTTGCTTCCTCCGGCGGTCATCGTCTGCTCCGCGTCACAGTTATATACTATGGTGTCGGAAGGGGTGACCACCGATATTATCGACGGGTCGGACATTACGGCGTAATGAGGTCCGTCGCCGAGAAGGTCCTTGCTGTAGACAAGGTTGCCGCTGTCAAGCCCCATCGCGTTAAGTAGTGTCGCCCCGAGGTCAATCTGTGAGCCGATGGTGCTGTCGGTCATTGCCTTGCGGTTGAGCGCCCCTCCGGTCATTATGAGCGGTATATGATGGCGCTTTACCACATCGTCGAGTCTGGGAGGGAAACATCCCTGATGGTCAGGCACCAGTACTATGAGCGACTTGTCGTAGCGTGGTGACAGGCGCAGGCTGTCGACAAAAGCGAAGAGGCAGCTGTCGGTGAACGCAAACGCATTTTTCTCCGGCTCGGAGGCAAATCGCGGCGAGTGATAAGGCACGTCAAATGGCTCATGACTGCTGGAGGTCTGTATCACGCGTAAACGTGGCGATGCATCGGCAGGTGTCGCTTTCACGTCGGCAATCACTTTGTCAAAAAGCAGATTGTCGTGGGCTCCCCACTTGCTTGCACGTTGTTTTAACGTAAAATCATTGTCAGATATTATATTTTCAAATCCGGCATTGACCAGATATGCCTGCATATTAGTGAAATTGGCGTCACCTCCATAGAAATATGTCAGGTCATAGCCGGCTTTTTTCAGCTCGCCGGGGAGCGACGGGAGATTTTCGGTCTTTTCGACATATTTCATCAGGCTCATCGAGGGCTGTCCCGGGAATGAACTTAAGATTGCCGGTATGCCGCGGTCGGTGCGGAAGCTGTTGGCATATATGTCAGTGAAGCTGAGTCCCTCGCGGGCGAGAGAGTCGAGCCGGAGGGCTATCGGTTCGCCGCCGAGCGAGGGGAGAAGATGGGCGGAGAAGCTTTCGAGGATCACGATATATATGTCGGGGCGGCTCTCGTTGAGGAGTGGGAGGGAGTCGGGGGATATTGCCGGTGGTGCCGTGACCGACTTGTTAAGTGCGTTGATTGCCTTGTCGGCATCTTCTTCTGTCATGAAGCGGTATTGTGCCCCGAAATCATGTTGATGGGTAGCCGAGTACATAAGGCTGAACACCGGATTGACCGCAGCATGGTTAAGCCGTTGGTTCTGGCTGAAATAGGAGCGGCTCAGGTTCATAGCCGACACGGTGAATCCGCCGCGTATGGGGATAAAAAGAAGCCCGGTCATCAGAAGCATCACTATTGTTGCCGAAACTTTCTTTACAGGTGTTACGACAATCTTTCTTGCAATCCATGTGAGACAGGCGTAGACTGCTGCTGCTCCGAAAAGTATGCCGATTACGCCACCCGCCGCTTCGCTCCATGTCACGCTGGCAAGTGCAGCGCGGGGGGAGGATGTGAAATAAAATATCGGGGTCATGTCAAGACGGAATCCCCAGTAGAGATACAGTCCGAGGTCAAGGCTGAATATAACCGCAAGCAACAATGCGATAATGGCGAAATAAACCTTTTCGGCGATATATATCCACTTGCGGGCGGTCCACAGCTCTCCGATTATGAGCAATCCCGGAATCACGGTCAGATAACCAGCTATAGAGCAATCCATTGGAAGCCCGTGAACTATCGCTTGCAGGTAATCGGTGAACGAGCCGGCATTGATAATGCTGTGATACACAAGCATAAACCATGCCTTTTGCAGCACTGAAAGCACCACAAGACAAATGAAAACCGCTAAAAATTTCAGTATTCCTTTTCTCAAAATGCTGATAATCTGGTCAAATTGTCTACAAAGTTACGCAAAAATACAATACGATGTCACACATTAATAATAATTTAAGTTTCGCAAGCTCACTTAAGGGTTAAAAAGTTTAGGGTTTAGAGTTTATGGTTTAGGGTTTAAGGTACAAAATGACAAACAGTCAAAAGAGACAGATGGATTTTTCCTGTCGGAAAACTCTCCTGTCGCGCCTCCCTCAACCTCTAAACCATAAGCCCTCAACCCTTGTTTTTACTCGGTAAAAACATATAAAATCCCACATCATGAGTTTTAATTTCGACCTTATCAAAGGAATTAAGTCGCCTGCCGACATCAAACGGATGTCGATTACGGAGCTGCGTGAAGCAGCCGACCAGATGCGCGACGCCATCCTTTATCGTACTTCTCTTATTTCGGGTCATGTCGGCTCCAATCTCGGTGACACTGAGGCGGTCATTGCACTCCACTACGTATTCGATGCCCCGAAAGACAAATTGGTATTTGACGTTTCCCATCAGGCTTTCGTTCACAAGATGATTACCGGACGTGTCGACGGATTCATTAATCCGGATGATTTTGCCAAGGTAGGCGAATATACTGTCCCTTCGGAGAGCCCTGAATATGACCTCTTTTATGCCGGACATACCTCCCCGTCAATCTCGCTTTGCGTCGGACTTGCCAAGGCGCGCGACCTGAAGGGGGAACGTCACAATGTCGTGGCTTTTATCGGCGACGGTGCTCTCTCCGGAGGCGAGGCGATGGAAGGACTCAACACAGCCGCTTCGCTCGGCTCAAATTTCATAGTGATTCTAAATGACAACGCCATGGCGATTGCTCCCAATACCGGAGGAATCTACGACGGTCTGCGCCGTCTGCGCGAGACCAACGGTACGGCACCCGACAACCTTTTCAAAGCTTTCGGCTTCGATTACATTTATGTCGCCGAAGGTAATAATGTCGAGTCTCTTATCGATGCTTATCGCAAGGTCAAGGACTCCGACCGTCCTGTGGTGGTTCACGTCAATACACAGAAAGGCGAGAGCTATGCTCCCGCTGAACGTGACCGCGAGGAGTGGCACTACCGTATGCCTTTCGATATTCCCACAGGTGATCTCTTGAACATATCCGAGGCTCCCGATTGCGACGGGGCGCTTTCCGCTTTCCTAATGGAAAAGGGTACTACTGACCCTGAAGCGCTGATAGTGTCATCAGCGACTCCGGGCGTGTTCGGTCTCGGTCCAAAGGAACGTGAACGACTTGGAAAGCATTATCTGAGTGTGGACATAGCCGAACAGACCGGTGTCGCCGCTATGGCGGGTGCGGCTCGCGCAGGTGCAAAGGTCATCTATCCCGTGGTGGGCACTTTCCTGCAACGCGCCTATGATCAGCTCATGGAGGACTGGGCGATGGACCCCTCACCGGCACTTTTGGCTGTATGTGAGACGGGCATACGCGGTATTCCCGATGAAACTCACCTCGGATTCTGGGATATCCCCTATATCGCCTCCATTCCCGAGATTGTTTATCTCGCTCCCGCCAATGTCGAGGAGATGAAGGCGATGCTTGAATGGGGCTATTCGCAGAGAGAACACAAGGTGGCTGTGAGAATCCCGACTTTCAGCTATGAGCATGCCGATTATGAGGTCGACACTGACTATTCCGATATTAACCGCTTCAAGATTACCCGTAAGGGCTCGCAGGTGGCAATCATCGGCGCAGGCGACTTTTACGTGCAGGCAATGCGTACAGCCGATCTCCTTGCCAAGTCAGGCATTACGGCTACGGTCATCAATCCTCGGTTTGTCAGCGGGGTCGATAACGATATGATCCGTTCGCTCGCCTCCGGTCATAAGCTTGTCGCAACCCTTGAGGACGGCTCCGTGGAGGGTGGTTTCGGTCAGCGCGTGGCGGCAGCCGTAGGTGCTACGGGGATGAAGTCGCTGACATTCGGAATCCCAAAGCGCTTCTACGACCGGTATGATGCCGACAGGCTCCTTGACAGTCTCGGACTCACTCCGGAAGCCATTGCCTCGACCATCGTTGCCGCGCTCTGAACAGGACTAAATATGAGATAACTGTGAATAAACCGACATATTTTTGAGAAAATATTTGTTTTTTATTGCAAAGTGTCATAAATTTGCAGTTCAAACTTGCATTTGATTATGAACTATATCGGTTACGTGAACTCATTGACAAGCCTATCTGTGGTCGTCATTTCCATTCTTGAGCATAAGGAGGGGTGATTTCACGTATATCTGACAAAAGGAAACATGATGCCTCTCCAACGCAACAAGCGAAAGGGAGGCATTTCAGTTAAAGAACGACAAGACGTATGAGCAGAAAGTTAAGAAGCGCAGCAAGCACTCAGGGTCGACGCATGGCGGGGGCAAGAGCCCTCTGGCGCGCCAACGGAATGAAGGATGAGCAGATGGGAAAACCTGTCATTGCGGTAGTCAACTCTTTTACCCAGTTTGTACCGGGTCACACCCATCTTCATGAGATAGGACAGATTGTCAAGGAAGAGATTGAAAAGCTGGGGTGTTTTGCCGCCGAGTTTAACACGATTGCCATTGACGACGGTATAGCGATGGGACACGACGGGATGCTTTACTCGCTTCCGTCACGCGACCTTATCGCCGATTCGGTCGAATACATGGTCAATGCCCATAAAGCCGACGCAATGGTGTGCATATCCAACTGCGACAAGGTGACACCCGGAATGTTGATGGCGGCAATGCGTCTCAACATACCTACTATATTTGTATCGGGTGGTCCGATGGAGGCAGGTGACCTTGACGGTCGTCCACTTGACCTCATTGACATAATGATTGACTCTGCCGACGATACTGTCGACGATGCAACGGTGAAACTTCTTGAACAGAAAGGGTGTCCCACCTGCGGCTCATGTTCGGGCATGTTTACCGCCAATTCGATGAATTCGCTCAACGAGGCTATAGGAATGGCGTTGCCCGGCAACGGTACCATCCTCGCCACTCACGCCAACCGCGAGCAGCTTTTCCGCAAAGCGGCACGACAGATTGTTAAAAACACGTTTGCCTATTATGACAACGACGACGAGAGTGTGCTTCCACGCAATATCGCTACCCGTCAGGCGATGCTCAATGCCATGGCGCTCGATATCGCCATGGGTGGCTCTACAAATACGGTGCTTCACCTTCTCGCCGTGGCAAATGAGGCGGAAGCCGACTTCACGATGGCTGACATCGACCGCCTGTCACGCGTCACGCCGGTGCTCTGCAAGGTCGCTCCCAACTCTCATTACCATATCCAGGATGTCAACCGCGCGGGCGGTATCCTCTCCATCATGAAGCAGCTTGCCGACAAGGGTCTTGTCGACACCTCGGTAAAGCGTGTCGACGGCATGACTCTCGGCGAGGCTATCGACAGCTTCGCCCCCGAAGGCAAGAAGTTCAGCGAGGAGGCATCGGCATTATGGCACAGCGCCCCCGGCGGAGGCAGAAATCTGAAGCTCGGCTCCCAGTCGGCTGCTTACGATCTCCTCGACACCGACCGTGAGAAGGGATGTATCCGCGATTATGACCATGCTTATGTGAAAGATGGCGGTCTTGCCGTGCTGAAAGGAAACATTGCCCTTGATGGATGTGTTGTCAAGACAGCGGGCGTAGACGAGAGTATTTTCCACTTCCGCGGACCGGCAAAGGTGTTCACCTCCCAGGAGGAGGCGGTCGACGGTATACTTCGCGACAAGGTGAAGAGCGGTGACGTGGTTGTCATCACTCATGAAGGGCCGAAGGGTGGTCCCGGTATGCAGGAGATGCTTTACCCCACAAGCTACATAAAGTCAAAACACCTCGGCAAGGAGTGTGCGCTCATCACCGACGGGCGTTTCTCGGGCGGTACTTCCGGTCTGTCGATAGGACATATTTCTCCGGAGGCGGCGGCAGGCGGTAATATTGGGCTTGTGCGCGACGGCGACATCATCGACATCAATATCCCGGAGCGCAGCATCAACGTGGAGCTGACCGACGACGAACTTGCGGCGCGCCGTGAAGAGGAGATGGCTCACGGCAAGAAGGCGTTCACGCCGCGTGGAAGAGACCGCGTGGTGTCAAAGGCGCTTCAGGCTTATGCCGCGATGGTCACATCGGCTGACAAAGGTGGTGTGAGAGAGTTGAAATGACAAGCAGGCTATCTAAAGAAAACATATATAGATGAAAGAAAAGATTTCAGGTGCCGATGCGTTGATTCGTTCGCTGATATGTGAAGGCGTCGACCTCGTATTCGGTTATCCGGGCGGTTCGATTATTCCGGTATATGACCGGCTTTATGATTATCAGGACCGGTTGAAGCATATACTGGTCCGCCACGAGCAGGGTGCCACTCATGCCGCGCAAGGTTATGCGAGGGTAACAGGGCGTCCCGGTGTCGTGATTGTGACTTCCGGCCCTGCGGCTACAAATATTATCACCGGAGTAGGTGACGCGCTGATGGACAGTACGCCCCTGGTGGTGATTACCGGTCAGGTGGCAACGCCTTTCCTCGGCTTTGACGCGTTTCAGGAAACCGATGTCGTAGGCATTACCCAGCCGCTTTCGAAGTGGAGCTATCAGATAAGACGCGCAGAAGATATTCCCCGTGCCGTCGCGAGAGCTTTCTATATCGCTTCCAACGGTCGTCCGGGACCGGTAGTGCTTGACCTCACCAAAGACGCGCAGACCGGTATGATGGAGTTTGACTACGAGAAATGCAATTTTATACGCTCTTACAATCCCTATCCGGAAATCAAGAAAGCGGATGTGGAGAAAGTGGCGGAACTTATCAACGCTGCTGAACGCCCGATGATACTTTCCGGTCACGGAGTCATGATTTCAGGCGCGGAAAAAGAGCTTGCCGCACTCGCGGAAAAAGCCGATATTCCGGTTGCCGCTACGCTCCTCGGTCTGTCGACCATGCCTTCCGATCATCCGCTTTACAAGGGTATGCTCGGTATGCACGGCAACATCGGTCCCAATATAAACACTAACCGCGCCGACCTCCTCGTGGCTGTCGGTATGAGGTTTGACGACCGTATCACGGGCAATGTTAAGACCTACGCCCCCAATGCCAGGATAGTGCATATTGACATCGATGCCTCGGAGTTTGACAAGAATATAGCCACCGACGCCACTATCCACGGTGACGCCCGTCAGGCGCTCGAGGCGCTTCTCCCGCTTGTCAGAGAGCGCCGTCACGCAGAGTGGCTTGCTTCCTTTGACGAGCCGGCGCGTGTAGAACGTGAAAAAGTGGTTATGCGTGAGGTTTACCCTAAAGAGGGCAGAATGACCATGGGGGAAGTGGTCAACAAGGTGTCGGAAGCTACAGGCAACAGTGCTATCGTGGTCACCGACGTAGGTCAGAACCAGATGTTCTCGGCGCGATATTCCCGATTCAGCCGGCCGCGTTCAATGGTAACTTCCGGAGGCCTCGGCACGATGGGATTCGGATTGCCGGCGGCTATCGGGGCAAAGATGGGTGCGCCCGACCGCACGGTATGTTTCTTTACCGGCGACGGGGGGCTCCAGATGACCATCCAGGAACTCGGCACGATACTGGAGTATCAAACCGATATAAAGATAATCCTGCTCAACAATAATTTCCTCGGAAATGTCAGGCAGTGGCAGTCGCTCTTCTTCCACGACCGTTTCTCCCAGACCCCGCTTGTCAATCCTGATTTCGTTATGATAGCCAATGCCTACGGGATTGCTGCGGAAAATGTGGAGACACGCGACACCCTCGATGCCGCTATCGGGCGCATGGTGAAGCATGACGGAGCTTATCTGCTAAATGTAAATATCGACGAGACCGACATGATATTCCCCATGACTCCGGCAGGAGCTAATGTCGACCATATCATGCTGTCGCCGACTGAATGTTACCCGATTGATTAACCCTGCTTTTTCGATGCAATGACAGTTATGGAAAATCAGTTATTTACCTTTACAGTCTTTTCCGAAAACCAGGTGGGACTGCTCAATCAGATTTCAATCATATTCACCCGCCGGTGTCTCAATATCGAGAGCCTGTCGGTGAGTCCTTCGTCAATAAAGGGTGTGTCGAAATTCACGATCACCTGCTACGGCGACCGTCCGATGATGGAGCGCGTGGTGAAGCAGATAGAGAAGCGTATCGACGTGATAAAGGCATATCTCTATACCGATGACGAGATTGTATATCAGGAAATAGCGCTTTATAAGGTGCCGACCCCCGCGCTGCTCGATGACCGTGCGGTGGAGGAGATTATTCGTCGTTATAACGCGCGCATACTTGAGATTACGCGTGAGTATGTGATACTTGAGAAGACCGGTCATCAGGAAGAGACCGAAGCTCTTTTCAACGAGCTGGAGAAATACGACATCAGCCAGTTTGTACGCTCGGGAAGAGTGGCGGTCACCAAGTCGCCGCGTGAGCTTCTGAGCATGTATCTGGAAGAACAGGAACTTCGTAAATCACGCAGCAGTCAATGTCAGGAATAACGCGCGAATATTGCCAGTCGTATATCCTCACTGCAGGTGAGTGTAACGCGCAGGGTATCATGCCGGTGACGCTTTTCGGTGCGCGTGTGATAGAAGTCGCCACCTTTCATGCCAATGAACTTGGGGTGGGGTATGACCGTCTTATCGCCGACGGGCTTGCGTGGGTGCTCTCCCGCCTGTCAATCGAGATGTACCGTTCACCGAAAGTCAACGAGCGTTACACGCTGCGCACATGGATAGAGGGCTTTAACCGTCATTTTTCGGAACGCGATTTCGAGATGACCGATTCCCGTGGAGAGGTGATAGGACATGCCCGCTCCATCTGGATGGCGATAAACATAAAGGAGCGTTGCGGTGCTGACCTCGCCATGCTGGAGCCGTTGCGTGCCAGTGTGTCCGACCGCGTATGCCCGATTGAAAAGATGCCTCGGCTTACTGCCGTGTCAGGCGACGGGGTGCAGGAGTCGGTTTACCGCTTCCGTTACTGCGACTGTGATTTCAACCGCCATGTCAACACCCTCCGTTACATGGAGCTGCTGCTCAATCAGTGGGATATGGCTTTCTTCGATTCCCACGTGGTGAGACGCTTCGATATCGCATTCATGCACGAGGCTAAATTTGGCGAGGAGGCGCTGGTGCGGGTACTTCCTGTAGCCGATGGCTGCGTATATCTTGCCGAGATATGCGGCGACGAGGGCTGTTATTCGCGCGGTCGCATACAGTTTGTTGATTATCATTACGAAATGAAATAAATATTCTAAACCCAATAAAAGAAACTATTATGGCAAAAATGAATTTTGGCGGAGTTGAGGAAAACGTGATCATCCGCGAGGAATTCCCCTTGGAAAAAGCAAGAGAAGTGCTCAAAGACGAGACTATCGCAGTGATTGGTTATGGCGTCCAGGGCCCCGGTCAGAGTATGAATCTCCGTGACAACGGATTCAACGTGATTGTTGGTCAGCGCGCAGGCAAGACCTACGACAAGGCTGTGGCTGACGGATGGGTGCCCGGCGAGACCCTTTTCTCCATCGAGGAGGCTTGCAAGCGCGGCACTATCATCATGTGTCTTCTCTCTGACGCTGCCGTGATGTCGGTATGGCCTGTAATCAAGGAGCATCTTACTCCCGGAAAGGCTCTCTATTTCTCTCACGGCTTCGCTATCACATGGAGCGACCGCACAGGCGTGGTACCCCCGAAGGATGTCGACGTGATACTTGTAGCTCCCAAAGGCTCCGGTACATCACTCCGCACAATGTTCCTTGAAGGTCGTGGTCTGAACTCTTCTTACGCTGTTGAGCAAGATTATACAGGTCGTGCGCTTGAACGCACCATTGCCCTCGGTATCGGTATCGGTTCAGGCTATCTTTTCGAGACCACTTTCAAGCGTGAGGCTACCTCCGACCTTACCGGTGAGCGCGGTTCGCTGATGGGTGCCATTCAGGGATTGCTACTCGCGCAGTATGAGGTGCTTCGTGAAAACGGACACACTCCCTCCGAGGCGTTCAACGAGACAGTTGAGGAGCTCACACAGTCGTTAATGCCGCTCTTTGCCAAAAACGGTATGGACTGGATGTATGCCAACTGCTCTACTACCGCACAGCGTGGTGCGCTTGACTGGATGGGACCGTTCCATGACGCAATCAAGCCTGTTGTCGAGCGTCTTTATGAGAGCGTGAAGTGTGGTAACGAGGCTCAGATTTCAATCGACAGCAACTCGAAGCCCGACTACCGTGAGAAACTCGAGGAAGAGCTGAAGGCTCTCCGCGAGAGCGAGATGTGGCAGACTGCAGTCACCGTACGCAAACTGCGTCCCGAAAATAATTAATCAGGCTATCGCCATTAAAAGACAGGAGGGTGTATCAACGATGCACCCTCTTTTTTGCCCCACGCTCCAGGCATTTGCCCCGTGAGGGGCAATCCCCATAGCATCAGAGCGTAGCAGACAGAGCATTCCATCCGGTATAGTACGTAGCTTGTGGATACATTGGCGTATGGGGATTATCCCTTCGGGCAACTTTGCATTTCATCCGTTCCTTTTGTATCTTTGCTGTCGCTCCTGGACTGCAATATGAGAGGGAGCTTTCTAATGCAATTCGCTTTCAATTTGCATTTTCTGACGATAATTTTTGCACATAGTATTAAAAATATATAATTTTGCAATTCTTAAAAGTGTGAATAGCATACACATTCAACATAAAGAATATGGATTATTGGCTGATTAATTCCTTATGTGCCTTTCTGCTCTGTGTACTTTTTGCAGGTATACTTATTCCGCAGATATTGTTGGTTGCGTTTCGCCGCAACTTGTTTGATGAACCTGATCCCCGAAAAATACACAAGGGTGCAGTGCCGCGTCTCGGAGGTATAGCATTTACTCCCGTGGTGTGTTTTTCTATAGCTCTGTTGCTGGGCATCAATTCTTTGCTTGGCTATGCCGGTGTGGAGGAATCGTTGATTCTCGACTCCACAACGATTACTTTTGGCTTTTGCGCGCTCTTTACGCTTTATCTTGTCGGCATGGCTGACGACCTTGTAGGTGTACGTTATCGTGCAAAGTTTGTCGTCCAGATATTCTGTGCTGTTTTGCTTATTGCGGGCGGATTGTGGCTGCATGGGCTTTCCGGTGTACTTTTCATTGACAATCTGGTTTGGTGGATAGGTATCCCGTTGACTATCATAGTGATAGTTTATATCGTTAACTCAATTAATCTTATCGACGGTATAGACGGACTTGCTTCAGGTCTTTCAAGCGCCGCGCTTATTATCTATGGCATAGGTTTCTTTATGTATGGTGAGTACCTGTTCGCGATGATTTCATTTGCTACACTCGGGGTGCTTGTCCCGTTCTTCTATTATAACGTGTTTGGCGATGTCAACAAGCGTAAAAAGATATTCATGGGCGACACCGGTTCGCTTACTATCGGCTTGATTCTGTCTTTCTTAAGTCTTGAGTTGTACAAGGTGTCTTCTATGGGGTGCGATGCCTATGGTGCTAATGCGTTTATCCTTGCGTTTGCACCTCTGCTGATTCCTTGCCTTGATGTGGTAAGGGTATTCTTGCATCGTATTCGTAAACACCGCAATCCGTTCCTGCCCGACAAGACACATATCCATCACAAACTGCTTGCACTCGGGCTGAAGCCTCGTGTGTGTATGGTGACAATTGTGTTGATTGCTCTTGCAATTAGTGTAATAAGTATCTATCTTTCCCGTTATATTGAGGTAAACATCCTTCTCGTGATAATTGTAGGTTTCTGGTCGGGAGTCAATGTATGGCTCTCTAATAAGATTGCCGGAAAGAAGGATGATGCAAAAAATTGAAATTATTCACCAGGCAATATTATAAAAAAGAATTCAAAATTATGCGAAATAATTTACGGACTGCAATTTTTGCTCTTGTCATGTTGCTGGCGGGTGCTACCGCTTCGGCGCGTATGACCGACGACCAGGTTGTCGCTTATGTGAAGACTGCTACAGCCCAGGGTAAGTCTCAGCAGCAGATTGGCAAGGAGCTGATTGCCCGCGGTGTGACTCCCGAACAGGTCGAGCGCCTCAAGACGCGCTATGAGGAGTCGCAAGGAACGGAAACAAATGTTGCGGCTCAGAGCGTTGGCGGTGCCCGTGTCGAGCGTAGCAGATCTGCCGCCAATGAAATCACCCCGGGCACTCTTGACGATGTACAACGTGAAGTGGAAGAAGGTAACGATGCTAAGGTTGATGCAAGGCGTGTGTATGGTCACAGCGTATTCCGTAATCAATCGTTGTCGTTTGAGCCAAACGAGAATGTTGCTACGCCTCAGAACTATCGTCTTGGTCCAGGCGACGAGATTGTCATTGATATATGGGGAGCGAGTGAAGACCACATCCGCCAGACAATCACTCCCGAAGGCAGTATAATGGTGTCGCAGATTGGTCCCATTTACCTTAACGGGATGACCATCCAGGAGGCTAATAACCATATAAAGGGTCGTTTTGCAAGCAAGTATGCCGGAGTCGGTGGTTCCGAGCCTGAATCGGAGGTAAATGTTACCTTGGGTCAGGTGCGCACCATTCAAGTCGACCTTATGGGTGAGGTTGCCGTTCCCGGTACTTACCGTCTCTCCCCGTTCTCGACTGTATTCCATGCCCTCTATAAGTCGGGGGGTATCAATGATATCGGTACGATGCGTAATATCGAGGTGCTCCGCAATGGAAGGAAGATTGTGGGCGTGGATGTCTACGAGTTCCTTTTTGACGGAAAGCAGACCGGCAATATACGTCTTCAGGAAGGCGATGTGATTATTGTGCCTCCTTATGAAAATCTTGTGAATATTTCAGGCAACGTAAAGCGCCCGATGTATTACGAGATAAAGAATGGCGAGACCCTTGGCGACCTTATTGACTATGCCGGAGGATTTACAGGTGACGCTTATACCGACCAGGTAAGGCTTGCACGTCAGTCCGGTCGCGAGAATGAGCTGTTTAATATCGTCAGCGGGGATTTCGACACATATAAGTTGCTCGACGGCGACATCGTGACCGTCGGAACAATACTTGACCGCTATGCTAACCGCGTCGAGTTGAAAGGATCGGTGTTCCGTCCCGGCATGTATGCGCTTGCTACGGATGTCCGTACAGTAGGCGACCTTATTAAGAAAGCTGAAGGATTGACCGAGGATGCTTATACTACACGAGTGATTCTTTATCGTGAGGGTCCCGATTTGTCCTTGGAGCTTATTCCCGTCGACCTTGGCGGAATCCTTTCAGGTACTCGTCCCGACATAACATTGAAGCGTAACGACGTGCTTGTAGTGCCGAGCGTTCATGAACTTACCGACCGGGGCGAGCTCTCTATCTATGGTCTTGTGGCTCATCCGGGCAGTTATCCGTTTGCCGACAATACCACTGTCGAGGATCTCGTGATTCAGGCGGGCGGTCTCTTGAACGGAGCTTCTACGGCAAAAGTCGATGTGTCGCGCCGTCTCGTCGACCCGACAAGCCTCATGCCTACTGATGAGATTTCAAAGACTTATACCTTCTCGCTCAATGACGGTATGGTGATTGACGGGGAGCCGGGATTTGTTCTTGAGCCGTATGATATCGTCGAGGTACGCCGTAGCCCCGGATATCAGACCCAGCGCCGCATAAATGTTACGGGGGAAGTTGCATTTGACGGAGGCTATACCCTTGAGACGAAAAATGAGCGCGTCAGCGACATCATTCGCCGTGCCGGAGGTCTGACCTCGGCTGCCTATGTTAAGGGCGCCCATGTGATACGTCAGATGACGCCCGAAGAAGTGAGGTTGCGTGACGAGACATTGCGCCTTGCCACAGGAATGCAGACCGACGGCGACTCTATATCGATGCCGAAACTTAACCTCCCTACCACATACAGTGTGGCAATCGAGCTTGACAAGGCTCTTGCGATGCCGGGCAGCGATGCCGACCTTGTGATGAAGGAAGGCGATGTGCTCGATATTCCGGAGTACACCAATACGGTCAGGATTTCCGGTGATGTGATGTTCCCCAACACCGTGACCTACAAGCCCGGTAAAAAGATTAAGTATTACGTCGAGCAGGCGGGAGGATATGGCGAACGTGCGAAGAAAAGCAAGGCGTTCATAATATACATGAATGGTGAGGTAGCCCTTGCAAAGGGAAATACTCCTATCGAGCCGGGATGTCAGATTGTCGTGCCGTCAAAGCATAAGGGACAAGGTGTCAACTGGACAGCTATACTCTCTTCGGTTTCCGCACTCGGTTCTGTCGCTACAATGACTGCCGCACTTGCCAACCTGTTTAAATAAGCTACTCCCTACTAACCCAATGACTATGCAGGAAGAAAAACATAATGTAGAGGATGAGGAGCAGGAGATAGACCTCCTCGAGCTCGCCGGTAAGATATGGGATGCGAGAAAGACCATCCTGAAATGGGGCGTTGTGGGTGCTGTCGTTGGAATTGTGATAGCATTCAGCATTCCTAAGGAATATACCACCACAATCAAGCTCGCCCCTGAGGCTACTGATGGCGCGAAAGCCGGCGGTATGTCGGGTCTCGCGGCAATGGCGGGTATAAATCTCGGTGGTACTCAGGGTGCCGATGCCGTGTATCCCCAGCTATATCCCGATGTGGTAAGTTCCGTGCCGTTTGCCGTAAGTCTCTTTGATGTACCTGTCACTGTCTCCAAAGATGATGACAAGAAGGTGACTGTGAGGGAGTTTCTTGAAGAAGACACTTCTTCACCATGGTGGGGTGTCGTGATGTCGCTCCCCGGCAAGGCAATCGGTGCCGTCATGTCCATTTTTAGAAATAATGAGGAAGAGGAAGGCTCCGGGGAAGGTGTCAATACTTTCCAGTTGACAGCAGATGAACAAGCTATCGTCGAGGCTATAAATGCGCGTGTCGCAGCTGATGTCGACACCAAGACTTCAGTTATCACCCTCTCGGCAACAATGCAGGATCCCATGGTGTCGGCGATGCTTGCCGATACGGTTGCGCTTCGCTTGCAGGAATATGTGACTAATTATCGTACTGAAAAAGCGCGTCAGGACCTTGCATACGCCCAGAAACTCAATGATGAGGCGAAGGCTGAATATTATAAGGTGCAGAAACAGCTTGCCGACTATATCGACCGTAACCAGGGAATAGTGCTGCGCTCCGGACAGACTGAGCGTACGCGCCTTGAAAATGAAGTCTCGCTTGCCTACAGTCTCTATAATCAGACAGCCACACAGCTTCAGGCTGCAAAGGCGAAAGTGCAGCAGACCACTCCGGTCTATACCGTCGTGCAGCCCGCTACAGTGCCGTTGCGCGCTTCTAAACCCTCGAAGATGCTGATACTGGTAGGATGTGTGTTCCTTGCCGTTGTCGCTGCTTGTGCGTGGGTGCTTTTCCTGAAAGATTTCAAGTTGCCTAAAAAGGAAGATGCCGAAGTAAAATAATGTGGCTCGTGCCGCGTTATTTAGGTATGAAGTCATTATCATTAAAAACTGTTTTCTACGTCATATTGCCGCTGCTATGCCTTGTCGTCACGGGGTGTGGGGCGGCAAAATTGTCTGTTGCCGACGAGCAGATGGCGCGTGGGGAGTATTACGACGCCTCACGCACTTACCGTAAGGTATATAACAAGTTGACCAAAAGGGAGGAGCGTCCCCAGAGAGGCGTGATAGCCTACAAGATGGGCGAGTGCTACCGCAAGCTCAATATGAATGCACGTGCATCGGCTGCGTATCAGAATGCTGTGCGTTACGGCTATCCCGATTCTACCGCGTTGCTATACATGGCGCAGTCACTTCAGGCTGAAGGAAAATATCAGGCGGCGATTAACGCGTATAACGATTATATTGCCACCTCTCCCAAGGATGCCGATATGGCTGAAACCGGTATCGCCGGATGCCGTATGGGTATCGACATCAAGAAAAATCCTACCCGCTATGTGGTTAAAAATGCCAAGTTGTTCAATTCCCGCCGTGCCGATTTTGCACCGATGTTCCTTGACAAGAGTGCCGATGCGCTTTATTTCACCACCACCAACGAGAAGGTGACCGGCTCCCACAAAAGTGAGATTACCGGCATGAAGAAAAGCGATATCTGGGTGGCGCGCAAGAATGAGCGCGGCGAGTGGCAGCGTCCCGAGGCGGTCGAAGGAGAACTTAATTCCGAGTACGACGAAGGAATAGTGTCGTTTACCCCCGACGGACAGACGATGTATCTTACCCGTGCCCGACGCGAGCCTAATTCCAATACATCTGTCGAGATTTTCACCTCGCAGAGAAGCGATGCCAAGTGGAGCGCGCCTGTTAAATTCGAGATTACTGCCGACACCCTTTCGGCTTACGGTCATCCTGCCGTGTCGCCCGACGGAAACTGGCTTTATTTTACTTCCGACATGCCGGGCGGATTCGGCGGTAAAGATATCTGGCGCATTAATCTCAAAGAGCGCGCCGGCTCGCTTGAAAATCTCGGCGAGTTTATCAACACTCCAGGCGACGAGGTATTCCCCTATGTCCGTGCCGACAGTGTGCTCTATTTTGCCAGCAACGGTCATGCCGGGCTTGGCGGTCTCGATATCTTCAAGGCTACTCAACGACCTTCCGGAGGCTGGAGCGTGGAAAACATGGGGTCGCCCGTCAATTCCTCTGCCGATGATTTCGGCATCACTTTCGGGGAAGGGGAAAGCGGATATTTCAGTTCCAACCGTGGCGACGGCCGCGGCTACGATCACCTTTACTCATTCGTCTTGCCCGACTTGAAGATAACTATCAGCGGTATGGTGCTTGACCGCGATGAAGAGCCGGTGCCTAATGCCGTGATACGTATAATCGGTGACGACGGTTCCAACCAGAAGGCGACCGGAAAGGTCGACGGCTCATTCTCGTTTCCGCTTCAGCGCGGTGTGCGATATGTGATGCTTGCCGGTGCGAAGGGATACCTTAACGCGCGCCAGGAATTTACTTCCGACACCGCCGAAGAGGATGCCGACTATAACGTAGACTTCATTCTCGCGTCCATAACCAAGCCCAATGTGGTAGATAATATTTTCTATGACTTCGACAAGGCAACTTTGCGCCCCGAGTCATGTGTCGCCCTCGACTCTATCGTGCAGGTGCTGCATGATAATCCCAACGTGACCATAGAGATGGCTTCTCACACCGATCGCTGGGGTTCCGAGGAATACAATATGAATCTCTCTGAGAGGCGCGCGCAGTCGGTAATCGACTATCTTATCGCCGCCGGGATAAAGCCCGACCGCTTGCAGCCGCAGGGCTACGGCAAATCGCGTCCCAAAGTCATCACCAAGAAACTTGCGCGTGAGTTCCCGCAATACAAGGAGGGCGATGTGCTTACCGAGGAATATATACTCGCGCTTCCCGAAGAGGTTGATCAGGAAATTGCCGACCAGATTAACCGCCGAACAGAGTTCCAGGTGCTGTCGATTGATTACAAGATGTATTGAAAATATATGGATTTCCGCACTATAATAAAGCCGCTTGAAGGCATGGCAGGACTTGTGTCTCACGACCATCCTGTCGTCATGATAGGGTCATGCTTTACCGACAATATCGGCGCCCGGCTCCGGGGCGAGCTGTATGACTGCATTGTAAACCCCTGCGGTACACTCTACAATCCTGCAAGTATCGCCTCATCGATGCTTGACCTCCTTTATGACCGCGAATTCACCGTTGGTGAATTGTTTCAGCATGAAGGCGTATGGCGCAGCTATTCCCATCACTCGCGTTTCTCCGGCACTGACCGCGACGAGGTGTTGCGCATGATGAACGATGCCGCAGCAGAGGCGCGCGAGGCGTTGCAACGTGCTTCGGTCTTGATTGTGACCTTCGGCACGGCATGGATATTCCGGTTGAAAGAGGATAACCGCGTTGTGGCGAACTGTCACAAGCAGCCTGCATCGCTTTTCAACCGGGAGATGCTCAACACTACTCAGATTATAGGTCTTTGGAAAAAGATATTGCGTGAGATTACGGCGCGCTATCCCGACCTGAAGGTGATGTTTACGGTCAGTCCTATCCGTCATCTCGCCGATGGCGCTCATGGCAATCAGGTGAGCAAGTCAACGCTGCTTCTTGCCGTCGACCGGCTCGTGGCTGAAAATCCGTCGGCACTGTATTTCCCCTCCTATGAGATTATGCTCGACGACCTGCGCGATTACCGCTTCTATGCCGCCGACATGGTGCATCCGTCTGATGTCGCGGTTGACTATATCTATGACCTGTTCCGGCGGTCGTTTGTCAGCGATGCCGATGCGCGTATCGGTGCCGAGTGTGCGCGTCTTGTAAAGCGTCTGAATCACCGCAGTCTCTCCGGGGTTGCCGACACGGAATTTGACCGCGCGACCGCGGCGATGCGTGATGACCTCCTGTCGCGCTATCCGTATATTGCATCGGCGTTGACACGCCTTCAACGGTAATTAGGCTAACTATACTTCTGCTTCCACGCGGTGAAGGGCGCCGGCAAGCGATTCTACCGCATGGCGGAGCATTGAGCGCGGACATCCCACGTTCATACGCATGAATCCTTCTCCTTCGGCTCCGAACATAGCCCCGTCGTTGAGCGCGAGATGTGCCTTGTCGACAAACATGTCGATGAGATGGCTGTGGTCAAGCCCCAGACCGCGGCAGTCAAGCCATACAAGGAATGATGCCTCGGGTCTTACCATCCTTATCTCCGGGGCAAGCTCTTCCAGCAGTCTCTCGGTCTCGTCGATATTGCCGACTATATATTCAAGCATTTCGTCAAGCCAGTCCTCGCAATGGTCGTATGCCGCCATTGTGCCGATTATAGCCGTGAATGTCGGCGCGTTAAATTCATTGGTCTCAAGCCATTGGAAAAATCCTTTACGCAGTTTCTCATCCTTTATCACACACCATGAGCTTACCAGTCCGGCGATGTTGAATGTCTTTGAAGGTGCGCCGAGGGTGACCGCCACCGATGCCGCTTCCTCGCTCACCGATGCAAAGGGATAATGGGCGCGCCTGTCAAGCATCAGGTCGCCGTGAATCTCGTCGCTCACCACAATCACGCCATATTTTGCCGCAAGCGACGCCACTTTGCGTAATGTATCGACATCCCACTGTATGCCTACCGGGTTGTGGGGGTTGCAAAGTATCATCATGCGGGGATGCTCTTCGGCAAATATGCGTTCAAGACCCTCGAGGTCCATGCGGTAGCTGTCACTGGTCGGCACGAGCGGATTGTTGACCACTACGCGGTTATTGCCTTCCACCACCATCTTGAACGGATGATATACCGGCGGCTGTATTACCACCTTGTCGCCTTCATGGGTAAAATAGTTTATGGCAAAAGCGATACCTTTAACCACGCCGGGAATAAATGTGATTTCCTCTCGCCCTACGTTCCAGCCGTGGCGGTGTCCGAGCCATCTGATTATTGAGCCCCAGTATTCGCCGGGAATCACGTTGTAGCCGTAAATCGGGTGAGCCATCCTTTCGGCGAGTGCCTTTGTGATAGGAGGTGCCACCGCAAAGTCCATGTCGGCGATCCACATGCCTTCAAGGTCGTTACGCCCAAATATGTCAACAAGTCCGTCGACCTTCATCGCGCCTGAACCCTTGCGCGTGATTATGCGGTCAAAATCATATTTTCCCATTGCAAAGCTATTTTTCTGCAAATATACGACTTTTAGTTATGACCATTTCAATCTTTTTTGTTAAGTTTGTAACTTGTACGGCGACTTTAATGTGCCTGAATGCTACAATCAACAGTTAAATTAACCGACGTATCAATGGAAGAACGCAATAAACTCACGCTTGAAGAGGAAGACCGTCTGGTAGAAGATGAGTTCCGCGATGTGCTTAACGGTTATCTGGCGAGCAACCACCGCAAGAAGGTGGAGATTATTGAACGTGCCTACCGGTTTGCCAAGGAGGCGCATAAAGGTATCAGGCGACGCTCCGGGGAGCCATATATACTCCATCCTATCGCTGTGGCGAAGATTGCCAGTCAGGAAATGGGGCTGGGGTCCACGTCTATCTGTGCTGCGCTGCTTCATGATGTCGTGGAAGATACCGAGTACACTGTCGAGGATATCGAGCAGCATTTCGGCAAGAAGATAGCGCAGCTTGTAGCGGGGCTTACCAAGATTTCAGGCGGTATATTCGGTGACAAGGCATCGGCGCAGGCGGAGAATTTCCGCAAGTTGCTGCTTACTATGAGCGAGGATATACGGGTTGTGCTCCTTAAAATGGCTGACCGCCTTCATAATATGCGCACACTCGGCTCCATGTCGCCCAACAAACAGTATAAGATTGCCGGGGAGACCCTTTATATATACGCCCCGCTTGCCCACCGACTCGGGCTTTTCGCCATAAAGACCGAACTGGAGGATTTGAGCTTCAAGTATGAGCATCCGGCGGCTTATGAGCGCATCAGTGAGCAGATACGTGCTTCCGAGTCGCGACGCGCTTCGGTTTACAACGATTTCTCTTTCCCCATCAAGGAGAAGCTGAAAGAGATGGGGCTTAAATATGAGGCGAAAGCGCGCCTTAAATCGGTCTATTCGATATGGCGCAAGATGGAAAACAAGCACATTCCCTTCGAGGAGGTGTACGACCTGTATGCCGTGCGTATCATATTTGAGTGTGACGATATAAGCCGCGAAAAAGCGATCTGCTGGCAGATATATTCAGCTATCACCGACCTCTACAAGCTGCATCCCGAGCGTACACGCGACTGGATAAGTGTCCCGAAGGCAAATGGATATCAGGCGCTTCACCTTACCGTGATGGGACCCGACGGCAACTGGATAGAGGTGCAGATACGCTCGCGACGCATGGACGAGATTGCCGAACTCGGTTTTGCAGCCCACTGGAAATATAAGATAGGCGAGGGCGAGGAGGAGAGCGAGCTTAACGCGTGGCTCGCCACAATCAAGGATATACTTGACAATCCGGAGCCTGATGCCATCGACTTCCTCGATACTCTCAAACTCAACCTCTTTTCATCTGAAATCGTGGTATTCACCCCGAAAGGCGAGCTCCTCACGCTTCCCAACAACTCCACGGTGCTTGACGTGGCATTCGGGCTTCACTCCCAGATAGGCATCCACTGCATAGCCGGAAAAGTGAATCATAAGCTTGTGCCGTTGAGCCACCGCCTGCAGTCGGGCGACCAGGTCGAGGTGCTCACATCCCAGTCGCAGACCCCTAAAAAGGAGTGGATAAATTTCCTTGCTACGGCAAAAGGTAAGACACGTCTCAGAGCCGCTTTGCGAAAAGAGCTGCAGCCGGTAATCGAGAAAGGCAGGGAGATTTATGAGACATTCCTGAAGGACAACGGGGTAGAGGAAAATAACGAGGTGGTGACAAAGGTGCTCGGCGCGACCCATTTCCAGAACAAGGAAGAGCTATTTACCGCCCTTGGCGGCGACGAGGCAGTGATTCCGGCATATCTTGCCAAGTCATTGCGCCCCGCGTCATCTTCGCTGTTCTCCAAGATACTCCGGCCGCTGAAAGGAAAGAAAAATGTCGGGGTCACCCCGGTCAAGGAGAAGCCTGAAATCAATTTTAAGGAGACCTATGTGCTGCGTTCCGACGACAATGGCGCCAATTTCATAATGGCTGACTGCTGCAGCCCTCTCCCCGGCGACGACGTGATGGGCTGGGTCAACGATGATGGCGAGGTCGAGCTTCACTCGCTCACATGTCCGCGCGCCCAGGTACTCAAGGCAAGCTACGGCAGGCGCATACTCAACACCACATGGGCGGCGCATACCGGGAAATTCCTTGCCAATGTAAGGATAGAGGGTGTCGACCGTTTCGGCATACTTCAGGAAATTATACAGATGATATCAATGCATCTCGCCATAAATATACGCAAACTCGACATCGAGGCGCAGAATGAGGTGTTTCATTGTGACCTCTCGGTGCTTGTAAACGATACCAAAGTGGTCACCGATCTCTGTTCCAAACTGAAACAGATAAAAGGTGTGCAGAAGGCGAGCCGCGTCAATTAGCGATTGTATATGAAAAAGATTTTCACGAAAGATTCCTTGTTGCGGGTGCTCCTGTTTGTGGGGGCGGTCGTGATTATAATAGGGCTGATGCCCAGAAAAGACAGTCATTCCTATCAATATGAAATGGGGAAACCCTGGGCATATTCCCTGCTGACGGCGCCGAGCGACATGCCCATATATCTTGACTCGATAAGCATGGAAAGGGTGCGCGACAGTATTTCGCAGACTTTTGTGCCGGTGTATCAGCGCGACATAAATATCGAGAAGACCACTCTTGCCGCCTACGCAACCCGTGTCAATCACACTCCGGAGATAAATCTCACTCCCGCCGAGCGCAACAAGCTCATAAACGCGCTTAAAAAGCTCCTTGAAAACGGTATCGTGGACCAGGACACATATCAGAATGTCAAGACAGGTAAGCTACGCGATGTAAGGTTTATCCACGACAATACGGCAATAACCCTTCCCGCCGACAATTTTCTATCGGCGCGCGCCGCCTACGCCACTCTTGACAGCATGTTCTCCGAACCCACTTTCCGCTCTGCAATCGAGCAGACGGCGATGTCGCAGTTCCTTGTGCCTAATGTCGTGCTTGACTCCGTTGCCACCAAGCGTCTGCTTGGTGAAGTGATGCAGAAGGCGATGGCACCGGTAGGGGTCATCCAGCAGGGTGAGCGCATAATCGACAAGGGCGATATCGTGACTCCCGAACTTTACACGCTGCTCCGTACCTACGACCGTATCTCCGGTCTGCGTTCACCGAGCCAGGTTGACCGTCATTATTACCCGATACTGGGGCAGTTGCTTTACGTGGTAGTGATACTCACGTCGCTTTATCTGTTTCTCTATTATTTCCGCTGGCGCACATTCCGCAATCCACGTGCGATGGTGTTCATCATGACCATGATTACGGCGTTTGTGCTCTTCTCCTACGGTATGTCGGAGACTTTCCGGGGAGGGCTTTACATGGTACCGTTCACGATTGTCGCGATACTCATGGTGGTGTTTTTCGACGGGCGTACAGCCTATTTTGTATATATCACGGAAATAATGCTATGTACCATCATAGCCACCTTCCCGCTTGAGTTCATATTTGTGCAGCTCGTGGCGGGCATAGTGGCAATCACTTCGCTCAAGGAGCTTAACCGCAGGTCGCAGCTTGTAAGGGCGGCGATATTCGTGTTCCTTGCCTACTGTGTGTCATACGTGGCGGTCGAGGTGATGCAGAGCGGCTCTGCCGACAAGCTCAGCACGCGCATGTTCGGCTTCTTCGCCATCAATGCCGTGCTTATATCGTTTACCTACGTGCTTGTATTTGTGCTGGAGAAGATATTCGGATTCGTGTCGTCGGTCACTTTGGTCGAGCTGAGCGATGTCAACAATCCCGTGTTGCGTGAGCTGTCGGAGGAATGTCCGGGCACCTTCCAGCACTCGATGCAGGTGAGCAATCTCGCTTCCGATGCCGCCCACCGTATAGGCGCCAATGTGCAGCTTGTGCGTACAGGCGCGCTTTACCACGATATCGGCAAAATCAACAATCCGGCGTTTTTTACCGAAAACCAGCATGGCGTGAATCCCCACGATGCGCTCAGTCCCGTGCAGAGTGCGCGTATTGTCATCAACCACGTGTATGACGGGCTGAAACGCGCCGAGAAAATGAAACTCCCGGGGGTGATTACCGATTTCATACGCCAGCATCACGGCTCCGGAAGAGCTAAATATTTCTATAACACTTATTGCAACGCTCATCCCGATGAAGATGTGGACCCGGCTCCGTTTACCTATCCCGGACCTAACCCGCAGACTAAGGAGACCTCCATACTCATGATGGCTGATGCAGTGGAAGCGGCGTCGCGCTCATTGAAAGAGCATACGGTGCCGGCTATCACGGAGCTTGTCAACCGCATAATCGACGGTCAGATACGCGACGGGCTGCACGATGAGTCGCCCATCTCGTTCCGCGACGTGAATGTGATTAAAAACGCGTTTATCGAGCGTCTGCGCACAATGTATCACGCCCGTGTGAGCTATCCCGACCTCAAAAAAGATGAGCCGGCTGACAAGACTGAAGCCTAACTTTCCGTCGCCCCGCGTGTTATAATATAAATTAATTTTTAAGAGTTACTTATGTCGACACTGCTTTTAATATCAGGTATAGTGGCTCTTGTCGCGGCATTTCTTGCGATATTGCGCCCTTATGTGCCCGGGGCTGTCCTCGCCTACGCCGGGCTGTGGCTGCTTAAGTGGAGCGGTTTCATCCATCCCTCCACCGGATTGCTTGCCTCGTGGGGAGTGATTGTTGTGGTGGTGCTGGTGATTGATTTCCTGTTGCCGTCGAGCATCTCCCGCGCTACCAACGGCATGGGGTATATGGGTGTCGGCGGTCTTGTGGGGCTGTTTGTCGGCATGACCGGATTTTCGCTTGCATGGGCGGTCGCCGGGGCGGCTGCGGGGGTGCTTTTGGGCGCATTTGCCTACACCCGTATGCCGGGGGGAAAGGCGCTCGGGTTTCCGTCATCAAGATTTTTTCAGTATCTTTGTGCTAAAGGGCTTCCTGCCGTGGTCACTCTCGGGCTTATCGGCATCGCGCTTTTGCTCGTGGTGATGGAACAATATCCCGGCTTCGCCCTTGACCAACTATAAATTACAGCCATTATGAAAAGAGTATTGTTACTGTTCATATCGGCACTGCTTGCCTGCGCCGCATTTTCGGTCGACGCCGCCAAGCGTGGCGACAAGAAGCTCAAGCCGGAAAAGCCCGACATGGAGAAGATAAAGAAGGAAGTCAACGACCCCTCTTCAAAATATTACTATCCCAAACTGATGAAACAGTTTGAGGCTAACGACACTTCGATGACGCTCGACCAGTTTCGTCACCTTTATCTCGGCTACGTGTTTCAGGAAGACTATAATCCCTACCGCCGCAGTGAGTATTCCTCTAAAATGGAGGATCTCTATTATCGCGAAAAGCACACTCTCGCCGAGTGTGACACGATTATCAAGTATGCCGAGCTGTCGTTGAAGGATGACCCCTTCGACCTGCGTCAGATGTCGTTTCTTATCTACGCCTACCGCGAGAAGAAGAAAAATAATCTTGCCAATATACTGCAATACAAGCTCAATCATATCCTTGAGGCGATTGTGTCGACCGGCACCGGGCTTGACCAGGACAACGCCTGGGTCATCATCAACCCGCAGCATGAATATAATCTACTTAACTTCCAGGATTATGTAGTGGAAGGTCAGGAAGACCGTCCTCCTCATTTCGACTATATCACGGTAAAGCCCAAGGATGGCAAGGATGAGCCGAAAGGGTTCTATTTCAACGTGCTTTACATCCTCCAGGAATATTATCGCAAATTCCCCGACGAAGAATAGACAGGCGAGTTTTCAGTTGTCAGTCGTCAGATTTCAGATTTCAGTTGTCGGCGCGTAGCTGTAGGGGCGAGTGGAAGCTCGCCCGAATGCTCGCGCGTTCGTTTTGCCCAAATGCTCACGCATCATTCTGAAAGCTCGTTGCCCGTAGGGCATCATCCATACTTAGCCGGTGGTTGAGCGAAGCGATACCACCGGAAAGCGAGCAAAAAGAAGATGTTTCCGTAGGAATCATCTCAGAGCACGTTTGATGATTCCCTGTCGGGAAACGACGAGATGGGATGCGCGCATACCGTGGGTTTCGCTTCGCTCAACGCCACGGCTAAATTTGGATTTTTCCCTCCGGGAAAAGAGTTTTCAGTTGGGAGTTGTCAGTTCTCGGTTTGCATCGCGTAGCTGTAGGGGCGAGTGGAAGCTCAATGTCATTAACTTAAAGATTTTGCCCGGAATGGGCAAGATAGAGTTATCCGCGGGTAGCCCCGGATGGGGCACCCGTGGAAAGCATAAGTTAGTGACGTTACATCTTTATCTTGACTGCATTGCCGGCAACGGTGACTATATAGCAGCCGGGGTTGACGGCTACGCCGCTCTCCGCGCCGTCGGTTGTCCCTGAGGCGATGACTCTGCCGTCGAGCGAGTACACCGAGTAGCCTTTGCCGGCTTTTGCATTGATTATTATCTTGCCGCCGTTGCAGGTCACGGTCGCATTTGCGCCATCAGTGACCGTCTCGATTGCCGAAAGATCCTCCGACTCTATGTAGTTGAAAAATATGTTCCATCCATCCGCTTTGCGGTAGCTGTCGATTGACCCGACGGGGATATATACCGGAATGTTGGGGAGGATGCCTCCGTTTACGCTCGTGTCAGGATCTCCGAAAGGACCTGTGATGCCTGTCATCACGCACTCGGCGGGAATCGCGGCGCGGCAATACATTTTCTTCAGCCCCGACCATCCCGCACAGCTCTCCGCGCCGAGAGTCTTCAATGTCGACGGGAAAGTGACCTCCGTCAGTCCGGAGCACCCGTAAAACGCCTTTGCCTCGATGGCGGTCAATCCTTCCGGCAGAGTGAGCGCGCCGCTCAACGGACACCGGTAGAATGCTTCCTTGCCTATGGTCACCGCTTTGGAGGGAATGTTGACCTCAAGCAGTTTCTCACACTCGAAAGCTATACCGGATGGCACTGCGCTGAGTCCGTCAGGCAGCAGTAGCTTTTTAAGATTGCGGTTAAATGCGAATTGTTCATCTCCTTCAAGATTGATACAAGATTCGGGAAGTATCACTTCGCCAAGGTCTGCACCGTAAAAAGCAGTTTCGCCAATCATCTCAAGCCCTTCCGGGAAATTAATTTTCGTAACTCCCGTGCTGAGGAAAGCTGAATTATTTATGCTTTTTATGGTCGAAGGAAGCACTACTTCCGACAGCGACTTGCAGTTCATGAAGCATCGGTTGGGAATTTCCTCCAGACCTTCCGGAAGTATGAGTGGGGAGATGCTCAGTTTCGGGCAATCACAGAAGCAAGCTCTACCAAGGCGGCGTAATGTCGATGGCAGTGTCACCTCGTGCAGATGACCCGAATAAGAAAAGGCACTTTCACCGATTTCCTCTATCCCTTCACCCAGTATTATATTGCGAAGGTTGGTCATATACAATGTCATATTATCATCCGGATCAAATTGTTCGCTCCGGTAGAAGGCACGTGCCGGTACCCGGTTATCTTCAGCCTTGGCTTTTTCAAGGTTGATTGCCGAGAGTTTTCCATAGAAGGTGGCGCTCCACATCGTATAGAAATCGGCATCGTTTATCGGTCCTTCCACCACAAGCGAGTCTATCGTGTTGGCGCGATCGCCAAGAGCCTCGGCAAGTGTGCCCGGCGCGGTCAATTCAGCTTTGATGTAACTTTTGTCATCGGCTGTCTGCGCATACACCGAAGCGCATGCCGCCAAAAATGAAATTAACAGAATAGTAACCCTCATAATTTAAAATTTTAATGATTGATTGTATATCTATGTCGTTTTGTTATGATTATTCAGCATGTCAATATAAGACCCTCATTATCAAGGTAGGGATGCACCACGGTGCATCCGAAAACGCGGTTGATTGACCAAAAATCGGCAGGTGCACCATGGTGCATCCCTACAATTCGATTGTAATCAACCCGCCATGACTTCTGAATTGTTACTTTATATCGCAAAAATATGAAAAATTTTTAAAAGACAGAATGTTTTTCGCAAATAAATTATAATAATAAATTCTTATTATAGATTCTACGATTTAACATTCTGTCTTTTCCCTTAAAATATTATAGGCTACTACTTGTTGAACTTCTGACTATCAATAGTTTCGCCATTAACATTGTAATTAATTGCATACATTCCCGACGCAAGAGCAGAAATGTCTATGGTGGCAATAGTTTCTCCACTTTGCAGCTCTTGGTTGAGGTTGATGACGGCATTGTCAATTGATGTTATAGTCAAGCGACTATTACTGATGATTTCATTTTTAAACTCAATTTCTATAAGAGCCTCTGAGATTTTGCGAATTGACTTGATGCCATATTCAGAGGACAAGGAAATTTCACCTGTTGCCATTTCCCCCTCAGTAGTTAGTGCCGTTACTGAGACTAAATTATTTTTGGCTGTCGGCTTAATCGTGATTTCGTTGGTTGAGCCTAAGTCATTACCTTCCCCGTCTTTCCATGAATAAGATGAATACTTGTCATCATCTACGGAAAGTCGGATTTCGCCTCCGGGAACAGGTATCGGGTCTATTTCAATCACGCCTGCAAATCTATCGGGAGTCTCGACAATAAATGTTTCTCCACCTACAATATTACCATCTTCGTCTCGTTGGATTAAATCGTAGGTAAAAGTTTTTGGAGTTAAGGATTCGGCTTTGTCAAATAAAAATTTGATAGATACCTTGTCAAATTCATTCTTTGATAAATTTACTCCTGAAATACTGTTTTTAGATTTGATAATTTTTAATTTCTTATTGCCGTTGGTCGCTGTATTTTCCACTAATGATACTCCGGTGCTTTGTTTGCCTCCGCGCACCCAAGCATCATATATTTTGGGGGTCATTTCCATTTCTACATTTGACAATGAGAAGAGACCTATATCGGCAGGTGTACGGGGCACTAATTCCAACGTATAGTTTTTAGTATTGTCGGAAATATTGCGTACAAATATGTTAGTTGGTTTTAAAGTTAATGATTTTGTGATTATAGAAACATTTTTCTGGGCTTGCTTGTTGCTGCCCAATACATTGAAATAGGGTTTCCCATCTTCATAACCGTCATCGTATGGCGTATCCATAATCCTGGCGAGGAGGCAAAAATGTAGATTGTCGTCAGGAAATTCTTCAAGCATATTGGGAAGTGACCATCTGATTCTTACCGTAGCGGAATCCCCCGCCTCTATTTCGGGAACCGGCTGGACTTCCAGAATTCCGCCTGTGGCATACTTGTTGGCATACAGTTCACGACCTTTCCACGTCTTAGGTATGATTGTTGTTGATGCGTTTGCCCAATATATCTGTACCCATTTATTACCTGTAAATTTTTCTTTCCCGCGGTTATAGACTTTCACATAGATAAATGCCTGTTGATGGTCTTGGGAATATTCCGGATTTTGATGTTGTTCGATATTATCATCTTGATTTCGACACCATATTGATGGGCTTATCCATGCTTTCTCCGTAGTCTTGTTGGGCTCTTTTCCTGTGTCATCCCAATTATCCTTGACATAAATATCTGATGCCGGGGCAAGATGATTGAATGCCAGGTCTTCTCCTGTCGACAATGGAAGGGAAAGATATTGCGGACGTTCATCACAGCGATCCATTGATTTGGCATAATTGAAAGCTTCCTCCATTGTTACATGCCCATTGTTGTCTGTGTCAGATGTAATGCTCCTGTTGAGAGGTGTTGCTTCATTGATAGCGCAAGTCCAGTGATATACGAATTCATCATAAGGGAGGTCGGGACAGCCGTAAGAAGATTCATCACCTTTTGACGCTGCTGCGACCACGCAGCCTACTTTTTCAAGGTCATCGACAAATCCACCGGCAAAACATTGCCCTAAGACAACATTGACATTGACAAGTTTATTTGTGAAAGGGGTTACCATTTGAGCGAGTTCCTTATCTTGAAGCTTTTCATAATTCCATAGCCAGATATAAGAACTCATGTTGTTGTCATTTGTGCCGCCATGGTCTATTACATAGATGAAAAGATGGTCATCTTTTTTCAGCTTGCTTAAGAGTGAATTAAGTACCGATTGAATGTTGGATTTTGTCGCTGAGTATTTTATGTCTGCACTACCGTCGAAATCAAGGTCCAGCGGTTGTGATTTAAAAGATCGGGTCGTTAAGTCAAACATATCCGCTGCCGGATCTGTGCCATCTGACATAAGAGGATATATGTTGCTTTTGGGAATCCGGTATTTTTTTACTAAAGTCTGATAGATAAAGGAACAGTCATTCCAATATCTGCTATAGTTGTTATATTGGCTTACACCACCGCTGATAATCAGAGCGTAAGTCCTGTTTGCTACCGGATTGATGGTGGGCGTATTCTGATTTAATGATATTTGTGGTATAACATTCACATTTCCTCCATAACGGTTTTTAACCTTTGCTGGAGTCATCTTCAAATCTTGAGGTGGCATCGAGTATTTGTGCCTTCTCGATAGGGGAGTAGATCCTGCAGTCAGTTTTTTATTCACATTATACACATAGCATTCATGCTCCCATCCCTTTAAGGGTTCGGCATCTACGAAGAAATCCCATGTAGAAGAGCCGAGCGTACTGTTGATGTAGTAGATATCCACATCTTTTCCCTCGAATTTAGATTCAACCACGGCTAATGCCTCGTCTTTAGAGACAAATTGTATTTGTAATGCAAATGACGGCATGCCGAGTAGCAAGCATAGAACTGCTAATAAAAATAATCGTTTAATCATAATTCTGTTAATTTTAAGTTGTTACTGAATGTTACCTTCTCCTTCGTAAGTATCACCTTCGTCAGTGATACATGTAATGTGATAATCACCCGATGGTAATGCCTGATACATTACCGGGCTTTCCTGTGACACTTCCCCCATGTAGATTGCGCCGGTACTTATTTCTACTATAGTTACCGACAAGCTTTCAATGTCATAATTAAATGTAAATTGACATTCTTGTGTGTCGCTAAAATAATAGAACTCCAAGCATTGATTGCTTGGCATACGAGGCATACGTGTGCGCTCACATTTTTTGCTCAATTTTACACGTTGAGATTCTTTTGTTCCGTCTTGTGCATGAATAAATGAACATCCAATGGATGATACAAAAAGCGAAACAGTGATAATTGATTTTAAATTTGTCATATTTTTTGTTTAAGTTTGCTTATCGCAAAATTATCTTAAAAGATTTTGACAAATCGAAAATCTAATCAAATTTCGTTTGTTTTTCTGATTAGATTCTGAACTATAATATTTTGAGAACCAGTATTTTAGGGTTTGGAGAGATTGTGACTATTTGTCTTTTGTTTTAACAATTAATATAACTGCCTGATTGACATAAGATTATTGCTCATGCTTGTTATGACTCAGATGATATTTTATCGTTTAGTGTGATAAGCCTCTAAGAAACAGCTCTTTATTGAGGGAATCCGATTTTTTAATTTTGTTTTTTAGACGAGCCTTACGATTATATATGGACTCCAGTTTGTCTTCATTGAGAAATAAGGCGATTGCCGTATTAGAAAATCCAAGTAGTGAATATATAAATAGCCTGTAGTCAATATCCTTCAAATCCGGAAAGTCTTCTTTTAGTAGCGCAACAATATTATGACCATTCTTATTTAAATTAATTTCAAATTCGGCGAGACGCTCGTTTGATTTCAAGTCTAAAATTAGCTTCTCTACTTCATCGGAAATTTTTTTGCGAAGATTTTTGGTTGCTTTACTTTCATAATAAGAAGAAAACAAAGAATCCAACATCGTAAATCGTGAAGATGTCAGTTTCTTAATTTCGTCTTGAGCAGTTGTATATTGGGCTTGCTTTAATTTGAGAATCTCACGGAGATTTTGTGCAAGATATATGTTCTTTTCAATCATTTTATTATGCTGCCGACGCATTCTCAATATCAAAACAATCATTCCAAATCCTATCATTGAAACTACAATGATAATTATCAAATTAATAATCTGTGCATTTTTAAGGTTAAGGTCTTTGATTTTATCCTCATAGTCATAATAGTTGGATAATTCTGAGCCGAATCCTTGGTTTAATGAATTCACGAGGGCACTGTCGTTTTTTAACATTAGATTTTCAATCAGAAAGAGTGCACTTTTATAATCATTTCGTGATTTATATACAGATGATTTGAGGGTCACCACATTAGGCGTTAAGGTATCCACTTTGTCTACAATACAGTAAGCCTTTTCGGAATTGCCGCTTTTCAGGTAAGTTAGTCCAATTAGACCAAGTAAATCGGGATCATATTCATAAGTTAATAATTCATTATAGCCTTTAATTGCAGAATCGGGGAGATTGAGAAAATAGTAACATTCAGAGCTGATCTTTTTTGCTGACAAATACATGGACTCATCATCATATTTTTTGGCTGAATCTGCTGCGCCAAGTGCTAAAATTAATGCTTCTTCGTATTGCTCAGAATTATAATAGGCACGTGCGAGACCAAGAACTGCATAATCTTTGAATATTGTTTGTTTTTCGGCTTTATTAAAATACTCGAAAGCAAGTTTTGCATAATTAAGAGCATCATTTTCATGGTAAAACATTTCATAAATACCAAATATTTGGTCGGCGTTTCTGCCACACCAGAAATCGTCGCCGAGTTGCTCGGCATATTTTAGACTTTTGTGGTGTACCAATAGGCTGCGGGGAAAAGATTTATTATTATATAGCACTCTGGCATGATAATAGTAGCTGAGCATAAAGCGGTGAAGGTCGCCCGAGTTTTCGTAGTGGTTTACTGCGATAAGTATCAGTGAGTCGTCGGCAACGTCGATATAGTTTTTGTCAAGTGCCTGGGAGTAAAGGAGTGCGTAGCGGGCATTTTCCTTTGCCGATGCCGGGGAGGGCAATGTGTCGAGCAGGGCGAGGGCAGAGTCGGGGTGCAGATCCATAAGTGTCTCTGCGCGGTCGAGTGTCGCGGTCGCGGGGTCAGTGGCGCATCCGGTAAGGAGCAGCAATGCAAATAATGCAGATATGAGATAATGATTGATATTCATTGGCGATCGGGTAATGATTTTCAGCTTAAGGCTTGCAAACGCTGAATAATCTGTCACAAATATACGCCAAATATTTGTAACCTGCATCCATCTCATCCTGAATTTAGCCGATAGAGCCGACAGGGAGTTTTCAGTTTTCAGTTGTCAGTCGTCAGTTTTCAGTCGTCTTTGCGTAGCTGTAGGGCGAATGGAAGTTCAATGTCACTAACTTAAGGATTTTGCCCGGAACGGGCAAGATA
>OGGB01000028.1_pt1 | contig 134170 bp, 117 predicted proteins | sample 1571111 | NCBI WGS metagenome assembly OGGB01 (sample SAMEA2582067, study PRJEB24529) | metagenome | biome: Human gut stool | place: China | collected 2011
AAGCTTGTCGCAACATATATTGGAGCTGCCGCATAGCTTTTTTACCGAACCATTGTTTAAGGACTTTAACGACAACTGATATCTGAAATCTGAAAACTTCTCGAAATTATTTGGCAGTCAATAAAAAAAGTCGTACCTTTGCACACCGATTATGTCCAAATTAATGAAATGACGGGCTGCGGATGACGTTTTTGGCCGAACGAAACTCTTGCATGTCAGTCAATTATTAAACTATTAATTAAACATTTAACGTGGATACTTTAAGCTACAAAACAGTTTTCCCCAATGAGCAGCAGTGCCAGCGTGAGTGGGTGGTTATCGATGCCACCGACCTTGTTCTCGGTCGTCTTTGCTCTGCAGTTGCCCTGATTCTCAGAGGCAAGAACAAGCCCGATTACTCTCCCTTCGTAGAGTGCGGCGACAATGTTATTATCATCAACGCCGACAAGGTGCGTCTTACCGGTAATAAGTGGACTGACCGTGAATATCTTTCATATACCGGCTATCCCGGCGGACAGCGTGTCACCACTCCCGAACGTCTTCAGCAGAAGTCATTCAACAAGCATCTCAAACCCGGTTATAACCCCTTGTTTATCAAAGTTATGAAGGGTATGCTTCCTAAGAACCGCCTCGGTCGCAAGCTCATTGGCAACATGCATGTTTACAATGGCCCCGAGCATCCCCACGAAGCTCAGAATCCTAAAGTAATCGACATCAACACTATTAAATAAGAAGTATGGAAAAGGTAAATGCAATAGGCCGTCGTAAGGCCGCCATCGCTCGCGTAATCGTAAGTGAAGGAAATGGCGCAATCACTATCAACAAGCGCCCCTTGGAAGTTTATTTCCCCTCTTCCATTCTACAGTATATCGTTAAGCAGCCTCTTACCACACTTGATGTTGCCGGTAAGTATGACATCAATGTCAACCTCGACGGTGGCGGCTACAAGGGACAGGCTGAGGCTCTCCGCCTTGCAATCGCCCGCGCTCTTGTAAAAATCAACCCCGAGGACAAGCATGCTCTCCGCGTAGAAGGCTTCGTTACCCGCGACCCGCGTGTCGTTGAACGTAAGAAACCCGGTCAGCCCAAGGCTCGCAAGCGTTTCCAGTTCTCAAAGCGTTAATATCTTTCGGGCTTCTCCCCGTGAGAGCCTGACCGATATATTGTGTTTAGTATCTAAATTCCGGAGATGGACACGTTCCCTACCTCGGGATTGTAATTTCAAAAAGAACGTAAACAACTTAAACAAGCAATGTCAACACCTACATTTGACCAACTTTTGGAAGCAGGTTGCCATTTCGGTCACCTTAAAAGAAAATGGAATCCTGCAATGGCTCCTTACATCTTCATGGAGCGCAACGGTATCCACATCATAGACCTCTATAAGACTGCCGCTAAGGTTGAAGAAGCCGCTGCAGCTCTTAAGAGCATCGCAAAATCGGGCAAGAAGGTTCTCTTCGTTGCCACTAAAAAACAGGCCAAACAAGTTATCGCCGACAAGGCTGCTGCAGTTAACATGCCGTATGTTATCGAGCGCTGGCCGGGCGGTATGCTCACCAACTTCCCCACTATCCGCAAGGCTGTGAAGAAGATGGCTACTATCGACAAGATGACAAAAGACGGTACTTTTGACAACTTGTCAAAGCGCGAGAAACTTCAGATTTCACGTCAGCGCGCAAAGCTTGAGAAGACTCTCGGCTCTATCGCCGACCTTAACCGTCTTCCCTCGGCTCTTTTCGTTGTCGACGTTTTGAAGGAGCGTATCGCAGTCGCTGAGGCTAATCGTCTCGGTATCCCCGTGTTCGCTATGGTCGACACCAACTCTGATCCTACCAACGTGGACTTCGTGATTCCCGCCAACGACGATGCTTCAAAGTCAATCGAGCTTATCCTCGACACTGTAGTGAAGGCTATGGCAGAGGGTCTCGAAGAGCGCAAGGCTGAGAAGGCTGACGCTCCCGCTGCTGAAGGCGATGAGGAGGCTGCTCCCGCTAAGGGCGGTCGCCGTCGCGTAAACCGTCGTAGCGAAGAGGCTCCCGCTGTTGTTGAGACTGAGGTCGTAGCTGAGGAAACTGCAGAGGCTCCCGAGGCTGAGGCTTAATTAACATCAATTATTAACTGAATTAAACTGTATTAGATATGGCAGTAACAATGGCAGACATCACCAAGCTCCGCGCTCTTACCAGTGCCGGCTTGATGGACTGCAAAAAGGCTCTCGCAGAGACCGACGGCGACATCGAGGCCGCTGTTGAGATTCTCCGCAAGAAAGGTCAGGCGGTAGCCGCCAAGCGCGAGGACCGTCAGGCAGCTGAAGGCTGTGTGCTTTCAAAGAGTACAGGCAAGTTTGCAGCTATCGTGGCTCTTAACTGCGAGACTGACTTTGTGGCTCAGAACGCAGGTTTCGTAGCCCTTACCCAGAAGATTCTTGATGCTGCTGTGGCAGCCGAGGTCAAGACTCTCGACGAGCTTAAGGCTCTCAACATCGACGGTCAGACTATCGAGGCTCTCGTGGTTGAGGAAAGCGGAAAGACCGGTGAGAAGACTGAAATCAGTGCTTACGAGGTTATCGCTGCAGCATCTACCGCTGCTTACAATCACTTCAACAAGAAGCTTGCCGCTATCGTAGGCTTCAACCTTGAAGGCGTTGACGAGAAGGTAGGTCGTGAGGTGGCAATGCAGGTCGCTTCAATGAATCCCGTGGCTGTTGACGCTGACAGCGTTCCCCAGTCGGTTAAGGACACCGAGTACAACGTGGCTGTCGAGAAGACCAAGGAAGAGCAGGTTAAGAAGGCTGTCGAGGCAGCTCTTAAGAAAGCCGGCATCAACCCCAATCTCGTTGACAGCGAGGCTCACATCGAGTCTAACATCGCTAAGGGATGGCTTACCGAGGATGAGGCTGCAAAGGCTCGCGTAATTGCCAAGGAAACCGCTGAGGCAAAGGCTGCCAACCTTCCCGAGCAGATGATTAAGAATATCGCACAGGGTCGTCTTAACAAGTTCTTCAAGGAGTCTTGCCTTATGGAGCAGGCATTCGTTCAGGATGGCGAGCTTACCGTAGGTCAGTACCTTGAGAAGGTTCAGAAGGGTCTTGTAGCTGTTGACTTCAAGCGCGTCAACCTTAATCAGGACTAAGCATAGTCATAACAAATCTTTATAAGAGAGCCGCAGTGGATTTTACTCCGCTGCGGCTCTCACTTTTCAACAAGCTTTCAAGCGCATTGTTGGCACTGAAAATGAATCAAAAACTGAATACCCCCATGATTTGTATCTGGTCAGAAGTCCGATGACCGTCATTTTCAGTCCTTGACTGTCGTGTATAGGCGGTAAGCGTGTAGTTTGCCTGCAATTTTATGTTTTTGCAGGCGGTGAAGTTAAGCCCTATGAGATACTTGTCGTAATTGGCGTTAATCGCATTTTTGTCAACCTTGTTGCGGTAATATTCGTATCTCATGACCGGGAGAAATCTGCCCGCGTGCCACGCGGCGAGAATGTAAAAAGTGCTCTCGTTGGCGATATCCCCTCCTTTGTGTCGCGCGATGCAATGTCCATATTCACCGCGGATGTCCGGGCCCTTAGGGTTATCATACCATACGCCTGCCACGACCCTGTGCATAGGCTGGTATTTCCGCCCTTCAGGATTTTTATCGCCGGTGTATTCGCCGAAGTTGTATCCAGCCTTTATGTTCATGAATTTGAGCGGACGGTAGAACACTACTCCCTGCACCTCCTTCGACTTGTTGTTGTCGTCAATAGAGGGGAGATGCCCGTTGGTGAGCGACAGATTGTAGGATACCCGCGAGAATCCTTCGCGTGTAGGAAACAGGTCGCCCATTATCATGATGCCGAGGTCGCGCCCGAAGTCGGGGTAATCGTATCCTATGGCGTTGCGAAATACTATGCGTGAACAGAGCGAAGAAAAGTCTATTGTCTCCATTGTCGCAGGTGAGAGATTGTAATTTTCGTAACAGAGCGGGGAGTTGAATTGTCCGGCTCTTACCTGCAGTGCGCTATTGAATTTATACGTGGCGTATGCGTCCATTATCTGCAATGATTTCTGACCGTTGTGGTGAGCCGGAGTGCCGCTGAAGCCTTCAATCTGAAGCCGGAAGGAGGCGCGTTCATTTATATTGCCGTCAAGCAACAGGCGTAACCGTTTCACCTGAAAGGTAGATGTGCCGTCGCCGAGGCTGTTATAGTTCCAGCCGGTCTGCAGGTAGCCCGATATTCTTGGAAGTTTGCTGACGAGGCGTTCCCAGCCGCTTATTTTTGCAGTCAGAGTGCTGTCGGTCGGTTCGGCAAGGCACACGACGGGTGTCATCGCTGCAATGCAGCAAAGCGCAAATAGATATTTTTTCATTGTGCGGCTACTTTGTGTAGGTGGCTTTTACTTCATCGAGCGAGATGCACTTTATGCCCATGTTGCGGAGGTCGTATATGTTGGCTTCCGCTACTTCCGGAGTCTTGGCGGAGCATGCGTCAAGGCAGATTACAGTCTCGTAGTCGTAGCTCATCGCATCGGCGGCGGTGCCCCTCACGCAGTTTGGATACTGTGTTCCGGCGAGTATCACGGTCTTTACGCCCATGCGGCGTAGTACCATGTCAAGATTAGTCTGGAAAAATCCGCTGTTGCGGGTCTTGGTTATCACGAGGTCTTCAGGCTCCGGGGTGAGTTCGTCGACAATTTTGCCGCCGTCGGTTCCCGGTACGCAATATCCCGGTTTGCCGTCGGTAAAGAGCGGTATGCGCGGCGCGTCTACATTAATACCGTCCTTGTCGTGGGCACGGATTACATGGATTACCTTCCAGTCATGTTCACGTGCGTAAGAGGCGAGATCCTTGATGGCGGGGACAGTGGGCATAGCGCCGTCTACACACAGGATAGCTCCCGGTTTTACGAAATCGTTCTGCATGTCGATGATAAGCACGGCTACATCATGCTTCTCGGTTTTGTCAGTGAAATAGCCGTCGCGGGCGGTTGAGGTGTTGACGACTCCTAAAACAAGCAATAGCAATAAAACTAAATTTTTCATAACAATTAAAATTTTGGAAATGATTAATAATATAAAGTAACAAGCTTGTTGACTATGAATGGCTATATAAAAGAGCGGGACCGCAGCTGGCGGCTGCGGTCCCGGGGGTTGTCGTTGATAGAGGTGACAATATCTTTATGCGACATCGGTCGCTTGATACGAGGAATCACTATTTTGACTAAAGTCTTCATCTTTGTAGCTGTTTGCAACTAATATGCGGCAAAGCTAAGCATAAAGATTGAAAAATCCAAATTTTTATAGAAAAATGTTTTCAGCGGCGTTTCTTGGGGCTTGTCACGTTTTTTACAAGTTCTCTGCCGAGGGTACGCCCCATGGTGGTAAGTATGGGTACGGCTATCTTGGTCACCGTGCTCCAGAATCCGCCCTTGGATGATTTTTTCTTTGCGGGAGCTGCAGGCTCTTTTGCCGCCTTTTTTGCCGCTGCTTTTTGCTCGGCATCCTCCCGGGTCTTGCGTTCGCTTTCGGCGAGAAGTATCTCAAATGCGCTTTCACGGTCAATCGCCGTGTCATATTTGCCATATATTGCCGACTTCTTGATTATTTCATCGCGCTCGGTGGGAGTAATCGCTCCTATCTGACTGAGAGGGAAGAGTATTTTGGCGCGCTCGACCATTGCCGGAGTGCCTTTCTCGTCGAGAAACGACACAAGAGCCTCGCCTGTGCCAAGTTCCTGTATTGCCTCGCGGGTGTCAAATGCCGGGTTGGCGCGGAATGTTTCCGCTGCCGCTTTTACCGCTTTCTGGTCGCGCGGGGTGAAAGCGCGCAAGGCATGTTGCACTCGGTTGCCGAGCTGTCCGAGTATCGTTTCAGGCACATCAATCGGATTCTGTGTCACGAAATATACTCCGACGCCTTTACTTCGTATGAGCCTCACCACACGCTCTATGCTATCAAGGAGTGCCTTGGGCGCGTCGTCAAAAAGAAGATGTGCCTCGTCAAAGAAAAACACGAGTTTCGGCAGTTCCATGTCGCCTAACTCCGGGAGGGAGGCATAGAGGTCGTTGAGCAGCCACATCAGGAAGGTGGAGTAGAGCTTTGGCTGAAGCATGAGCCTGTCGGCGGCAAGCACACTCATCACTCCCTTGCCGCCCTCGGTAGCAAGCAGGTCGTTTATGTCAAACTCCGGTTCGCCGAAAAATGATGTCGCCCCCTGGTTTTCAAGCGCGAGCAGGGCGCGCTGTATCGCTCCGATCGACTGGGCGCTCACGTTGCCGTAGGCGGTGGTAAACTCTCCGCTGTTTTTTGCAACATAATCGAGCATGGCGCGTAGGTCCTTCAGGTCGATAAGGGTGAGATTGCGGTCGGCGGCGATGCGAAACACTATATTGAGCACACCCGTCTGTGTCGGGTTAAGCTCCAGCAATCGCGCGAGCAGTTCCGGACCCATGCGGGCGACGGTGGTGCGCATCGGGTGTCCCTGCACTCCGAATACGTCGTAAAATCTTACCGGGCAGCCTTCAAATTGCGGCATCTCCATGCCGAATTCCTTGCAGCGTTTCTCGATGAAGCCCGACGGCTTTCCTGGGCGGCTTATGCCCGACAGGTCGCCTTTTATGTCAGCCATGAAGCATGGCACTCCCGCCTGGCAGAATGTCTCGGCGAGCACCTGCAGGGTCACTGTCTTGCCTGTGCCGGTGGCTCCGGCTATCAGTCCGTGGCGGTTTGCCATACGTCCGGTTATGCTTATCGGTCCGTTAGGTCCGTGGGCTACATAAAGCCCTCTCTCTTTATCATACATGATTCTCTTTTATTTATCTAACTGCAATATTCGTGAAAAAGTTCCGGATATGCAAGAGTTTGGGAGGTGGGAGTTGTCAGTTGGGAGTTGTCAGTTGGGAGTTGTCAGTTTTCAGTTTTCAGATGTCGTTAAGGTCATTAAGGTCTCTAAGGTCGCTAAGGTCTTTAAGGTCCTTAGGGTCACCCCTAAATCTATAACCTCGTAACTTTTCAAGCCTCCGGCTTGAAATAATCATCGGTGGGCTTGCCGTAGTTTTTAGAGTAGATCCATTCGTCAAACTGCAAGTCGGTCGTCACCTCGTTGAATTTTTCTTTCTTCATGCGCTTTTTGCGCGTTTTGAGGGTATTGTCGCTCATCCCTGTCAGGAGGGCGATGTCACGGCTCTGCAGTCCGAGTTTTATCAGCGCGCATATCTCTACATCCTTGTCTGCCAGGGTGGGAAATTCTTCGCGCAGACCATCTACAAATCCTTCATGACATATATTGACCGTGGTAATCAGATGCTCCATCTCCGCGTCGGTCATCATGAACCGTGAGCCGGAGGTGGCGCGTTCCTTGGGCGATGCGTCGCGCAGCGCCCTTATCTTGTCGAGCGTGGTATCCATCATTATCACGCGGTTGCGCAGATTTTCGATATGGCGGTCGCGGTGAAGCAGTTCGCGGCGCATACGCTCCTCCACGCTGTTAACCGCGCTATTAATGCTTTTTTCGCGCGCTTTTTCAACCTTGATTCTTCTATGACGCTGGATATAGGCGTAGCCCAGTGCCGCGAGCAATAGCACGAGGAGCGCTACGGTTATTGACAGCCATTTTATATTTTTTGCCTGCGACTCGATTTTTATCCGGTCGAGGGCGATTGCCACATCCTGATAATCGTAGCGCCGCTGAAATTCAGCCACTCTGTTTCGCTCTTTTTCGATGTACATGGAGTCGAGAAATGCGGAGTATTTCCTGTGGGTTTCGTAAGCTGACTTGTAATCCCCGCGTTGTGCTTCATATTTGGCGCGAGCAAGTTCAAAAAGTGCTTGGTTTGCATAGCTTTGAGTGACTTTGCCCCGTTCAGCGGCGTCCAGATAGTAGGCGACTGAATCGAGCCTCCCTAATTCAGTCAATATTTCTGCCTTGGAAACCAATAAGTACCAAGGTGAGGTATGATTTTGTTCAATGGCTGAATTTATGGATTTGGTTATCCATGGCAAAGCTTTTTCATTATCTCCCTCCATATGATAAGATGTGCTGATTCGTTCATAGATGCGAGGAAGTCTCCAGGCTTTTTCAGGATAAACCATAATCAGATTTATAGATCGTTCAAGATAATTTCTTCCTGTCTCATACTCGTGATTTTTTAAAAATAGTGAGCCAACATCGATAAGTCCGGAAATAATCCTGGCGGTATCATTAATTGACATGGCATATCTTGCGGCAATAAGATATTTGTCAATCGCATCATGAAAAGGGCGTTTGTCATAGAGGATGTTCCCCCAAAAATTATATATATACATATTTAAGAGCTCGTCGTTTAATTCATTTTCTTCCGCTATTTTTGCCGCCTCCCGGATATATTTTAATGAGAGTGAATCGTTGCCGCATTTTTCATTATTAATTTGTGAGGCATAGACAAGAGACCATGCCAGTTTATATGGATTGGATTCACTTTGAGAATAATATTGTACAGATTTTAATATAGTAGTATCGCCTGCTTCGAGTGCATTATTTCGCGATCTTGCTTGCGTTGATATTAAGTGATAGTATGCTTTAGTGGCATCATCGCTCCTATCTATCCCTTTAATACTTGAGATTATCTTTAATGAGCTGTCAGGGTATATGAACATAAGGCTGTCTGCTAAGGCGACTTGTTGCCAAAGCTTGTCGTCAGTGTTTTTTATACATCCATTGATTGTGATGAATATCAATACGGAAAATAGAAAGGTCGGTAAAAATTTCATACGGATTTTATAGATTTATGGCTGTAAATATACAAAATTCTAGGTGGATTTTTTATCACGTACACCAAATGTACACCGACAATAAATAGATGTATTATATAATTAGTTGCTATTTAGGGACTTGCTGCTTTCGATTCTGCCTGTCATGTACACCCGATGTCACTGTGCTTTTTCTGGGTTTTGGATTGACGCATTATAACTTTGCAATGTGAAACTTAAATAAATTTTTATGAAAGAAAAAATAATTACATTCTGTTTGATGCTTACTTGTGTTATCCCAACTTACAGTGAGGAGGTGAGTCTTTCTGTCCATAATGAAGGAGAGGGACATGATAATAATTATGAAATACCGATTCATGTTGACCATGACTCTGCAAGTAAACTATTGCGTATTGATTTTAAGAAGAGCATTGATTGTTTTGTCGTTGTCTCAGGTCCGGAAGGAGTTGTATATCAAAAGTCGATCAATGCAAGGAACTATCAAACAATCGCAGTCGATCTTAAACCATACGAAGAAGGCGATTACGAAATCGTATTTTATGATAAGGAAGGCAATGTCATTGATGGCTCATTCTATCTCAAAAATAGCTTCAAAAATTTAACTAATTATTAATCACTAAATTAAAAACAAATGAAAAAAGGTATTCTTTTTGGCGTAGTTTGCGCCGCAGTGTTATTCATCTCAACTTTTGTTGCCTGTAATTCAAATGAACCCCAATTAAGCGGGACCAATCCCTCTAATGATGACCCTTACGTTGAGCTAATGCAAAATCTGGATGATTTCCATGCGGATTACATGGCAAATCATCCATCCGAAGGATCCCGTGGATTCCGGGATTTTTTTAGAAAACTTAAAAATTGTGTACGAGCGGATTTTTATGGAAGTAGATTTAGTCTAAGACCGTTTGTTATAACAATAATACTCTCGCCTTCTGCTTCTTATGAAGGATGGATTAATGGATATTCCATTGCTTCACAAGATGAGTATGACGAATGTACGGCTAAACTGATTCAAAATGAAAATTTATTGTGTCAAATTAATGATCTTTCTTCTGACGAAGGAGATAGTGGCTATCTACATAATAAAATTTTAATTGAACTTTTTAAGAGATGTACTCCAAATGATAGTTATATAAAGGTAGTTAAAACTGCTGTTAAGATATATGCAGAACTGACGAACATAAAGGTTTCAGCGAATGACGCTAAAGTAATGATTAGCGATCTCAAAGATTTTATGGAAAATGTTGTGGATGAGTCAGATGACGTTATGGCTGAACGAATGAAGGTTCGTTTCCCTCAAAAAGCTAACGAAATTGATGTCATGAAAAATTATTTTGTCAATATCCAAAACTTGAATAGTATTGAGGAGGTACATGCATATACATTGCAGTATAAGGCAATTATTGACGCATCAAAGATTTCTGACAGTGAAAGAATGGATTTAGTTTCAAGTATAGGTATTGCTCCGGCAAGTATGGAATTATGGTCAAAAGTCATAACTGAGGATTGATGAATAGGATGGTTTTAGTAAGCATTTTGTGCGTCATGTCGGTTTTCGGCATGGCTGCACAAAATGACAGCATCATGACCCGCGCGGTGAGTAATAATTCGACATATTACGGAGTGCATGGTAATATAGGCATAAACAGTATCAGTGCGTCGAACCTGACGCAGCATAACAAGCCGGACTTCGGCGGCGGATTTTATATCTCCCACATGCGTGGAAGTCTGCTCATGGAAACCGGTGTCAACTGGACTACGCGCAAGCTTGATTTGACCGGGTTTATTCCACAATATACTGATATCACATCACTTAAGAGGAGCCTGAACTATATCGATGTGCCGTTGAAATTGGGTCTGGCTGTGAAATTTTTCAACCGTGACACACAGAAAGTGTCTGCGATTATGGCTCCCCATGTAGGAATGTATGTGGGATGTCTTGTCAATGACCGTCTTGACGGATTCCGGCGTTGGGATGTAGGTGGAAAAGTCGGCATTGATTTTTACATCCGGCGTATCAGGATTGGATTTGACTATACGCGGGGCTGGGTGGATATAAACAAACATATCGACCGTCATGTCAAGACAAAGAGTTTCGATTTTTCAATCGGCTGGACATTTGCAACGCATGTAGCTAAGTGAGAATGTCAAAATCGGCGGGAGGGGGAGCGTCACGTAAATATAATTGAGCCTTTAGTGACGCTTTCTTTCCCGCTTTTTTATGAGTGTTGCCGGTCGTCAGAGATACAAAGGAACGGAAGGTCAGAAACGACAGACAAGATTTTTGCCGCAGGGCGTTTGGCACAGTGCCTGTGCCGGAAAGTTGCCCGAAGGGATAATTTCCCCCCCCTTGTTCTTTTTGACCATTTGCCCTTATGTATCTTTACATGTGTTTCGGGGATTTATTCAGCGAAAAAGTCAATATAAGGGCTTCATTATCAGGTAGGGATGCACCATGGTGCATCTGAAAACAGGGTTAATGAACAATAAATCAGCGGATGCTCCACGGAGCATCCCTACCATCTACCGGTAACCCGCTGTTGAAATCGCTGAATAATTATATGTAAGCATTGACTTGTTAAAAATAATGATTATATTTGCGAATGGATATAAAACTTTGAAATTTAACCTTAAAATAACGAATAATGTCAGTATCAATAAAGCGGATGTTATGGTCCGCGACAACAAAAAATCTATATATTGCCACAATAGCGTCGGCACTCTGCATATATCTCACTGTACCATCGTCATGGTGGATTGCCTTTGTTGCAATCGGCTTTATCGGGCTGATAACGCTCGGTGTCGATATCTCGCACTCGGCTAACAATCCGCAGGCGGGGGAGAACGGGGTTGCTCGAGCGATTTCCGAGGTGCTTTTATTCTTGATTCTCGTGATATTGTCATGGTATGCCGTGATAAGCGGTAAGTGGGAATACTCTACTTCCTTCGCCGTGACATCACTGGTGTGCGGTATAGCCGGAGCGGTGTTGCTGTACCTGTTTCAGCGCACTGAGATAACACTGATTTCCGGAATTGTGACGGTCATCGCGGCTCTGCTGGGTGCGGTAAATTATTTCCTGAGTCCGGAGGCTATCGTCTGGTGGAGTCTCAACGGGGCATTTGTGATAGCCTCGGTGGGAGGCACGGCGCTGTCGTTTGCGCGAAATCCGGTATTGGATGTGCGAAACATGCCTGTGCTCCTGATACTCTTCTATGCGAGCATCAATACGCTGTATCTCTATCTGACATATTAGCCCTGTAACTTTAGCCGCGCGCGATACCGCCCGTTTCACGGGAATTTTGTAAATTTGCGGAAAAATTGCGCGATTTATGGAAGAAAATGAAAAGAAATCCAATTCACTATTTAAAGTAGTGATAATACTCGGCATACTGCTTGCCGCCGCCATCGTGGCTATCATATTGACTACCACGTCGATGACAAAGAAGGTGAACGAGGCAACGCTTGCCAACGAGCAGCTTCAGCTCACCAACGAACAGCTGCAGCTTGCCAATGAATACCAGGCGTTGAACACCGAGTATGCACAGTATGAAAACCAGTCGCAACTGCTTGCCAACGATTCGCTCGTGTCGAAATATGCCGCCGCAAAGAGCAAGGTGGAAAAACTGCTTCAGGAGCTGAACTCCGAGAAGAAGAAAAGCGCGCAGCGCATCAAGCAGCTGCAGGACGAGATAGGCACCCTCAAAAACATACTCCGCCATTACGTCACCCAGATTGACTCGCTCGGCAAGGAGAACGAGGGATTGCGCGCCGAGGTGGCTGAAGTGCGTCAGCAGAATCAGCAGCTCTCCACCCGCGTCGCCACCGAGACTCGCCGCAACGAGGAGCTGTCGGAGCGCATGACGCTTGCCGAAAAACTGAATGTGACCGGGGTGAGCCTCGTGGCTTTGAAGAAAAACGGCAAGGTTGAGAAAAACATCACCAAGGCAAAGCAGCTTCAGGTGACTTTCACCATACCGCAGAATAATTCGACTCCCGTCGGCGAGAAGACAATCTACCTGCGCATCACCAATCCCGAGGGCGCGCTTCTCGGTGCGGGAGGCTCATTCTCCTTCGAGGGAGGCTCGGTGCAGTGTACGGCACGTAAGACTATCGAATACTCGGGCGAAGAGATTCCGGGCATCCACATGTACTGGGATGTCAATACCACCCTTACCCCCGGTGACTACATGGTCGAGCTGTTTGCCGACAATTATCGTCTGGCTTCACGCCGCTTTACCCTCCGCAAATAACCGATGGCTGACGTTTGGTCGATATTTCTCGATGACATCAACTCGATTGAGGTCAACAATGTCTCATCGGTGTTCAAACTCGTGCTGAGCCTCGTGCTCGGATGCTGTGTCGGCTTCGAGCGCAAACGCAAGGGGCAGATAGCCGGTGTGCGCACCTTTGCGCTGATTTCGATGGGCGCGACCCTCGCCATGCTCCTCTCCATCTATGTGCCGCAGGAGTATCTGGGTCTTAAAAACGGCGACCCGGGCCGTATAGCCGCACAGGTGGTGACCGGAATCGGTTTTCTCGGCGCCGGTGCCATAATCCAGATGAAGGGTTCGGTGCGCGGGCTCACGACCGCTGCCGGTATATGGATGGTGGCGGCGATAGGCATGGCTGTAGGCGTAGGGATGTATTTCCTCTCAATCGTGGCGACCGCTCTGATACTGGTGATACTTGTGTTGATGGAGCGTTGGGAGCATCATATAAGTGCCGGGGTGGAGTCGCGCATCATCCGGCTCAAGCTCTCGACGATAACCGAGAATATCGACGGTTATCGCGAAGTGCTCAACCGCCACCACGTGCATCTGAGCAATGTCTATGTCGAATATGACTACGAGGTGCAGGTGACACGCCTCAATCTTGTGGTGCTTGTAAGGGAACGCACCAATTATCTCGACCTCTTTGCCGACCTGCGTCAGGTGAAACCAACGCTCGCGATATCGCTCGGCAACCAGGTGAGCATATAACGGAAAAGGTAATTAAGACAAAATGACGCTTTCACTCATACTCGCATTTATCTCGGCAGCCGGGGGTGAGACCGCTGCCGCCGCGGAGTCAATCTCCGACGTGCAGGTGGAAAACCTTGTGTCGGACCTCGCATTCATCCTGATACTCGGCGCCATTGTCACGGTGCTTTTCAAATGGCTCAAGCAGCCTGTGGTGCTCGGTTATATCGTGGCGGGATTTCTTGCAAGTCCCCACTTCGAGTATCTTCCGTCGGTCACGACCGAGAGCAACATAGAGTTCTGGGCGCAACTCGGTATCGTCGTGCTGCTATTCTCGCTCGGACTTGAGTTCAGTTTCAAGAAACTGCTCAATGTGGGCGGCTCAGCTGTGGTCACGGCACTTATAATCGTGATAGGCATGATGGTGTCGGGCTTCGCGATAGGTCATTTCCTGCATTTTTCCGACATGAACAGCCTTTTTCTCGGCGGAATGCTGTCGATGTCGTCGACCACTATCATCATAAAGGCGTTCACCGACCTTAACCTGCGGCAGAAGAAGTTTGCGTCGCTCGTGTTTGCCGTGCTGATCGTGGAAGACCTTTTTGCCGTGTTGATGATGGTGATACTGTCGTCAATCGCGCTCAACAACAGTGTGGAAGGCTCGGAGATGCTTTTCAGCATAGGCAAACTGGTGTTTTTCCTCGTTATATGGTTTCTTGTCGGGGTATATGTGCTGCCGACGCTGCTCAACGCCATCCGCCGCTATCTTAACAACGAGACGCTGCTTATCATATCGCTCGGACTTTGCTTCGGGATGGCGGTGTTTTCGGTCTACTGCGGCTTCTCGCTCGCTCTCGGTGCGTTTGTGATGGGTTCGATTATCGCCGGTATAAGTTATGCCGAGCGCATAGAGCAGATAGTGACACCGGTAAAGGACCTTTTCGGCGCGGTGTTTTTTATCTCCGTCGGGATGATGGTCGACCCGCATATCATAGTTGAATATGCCTCGCCGATATTGATATTGTCATGCGTCGTGATTGTGGGCATGATTACTTTCGGCACATTCGGTATGCTTATCACCGGTCAGTCGCTGCGCATAGCGATGGAGTCGGGTTTTTCGCTCACGCAGATAGGTGAGTTTGCGTTCATCATCGCATCACTCGGTATGTCGCTCGGAGTGCTTGACCCCAATATTTATCCTATCGTGGTGGCGGTGTCGGTAATTACCACCTTTACCACGCCATATTTCATACGCATGGCTGACCCTGCCTACAAGCTTGTCGAGCGTGTGTTGCCCAAGCGGCTTCATTTCCTTATCGACCGCTACAGCGACAAAGCGGCATCGGAAAGCGAGACACGCACCTTGTGGCACTCGGTGTTGAAGCGCTACCTCTGGCGTATATTGCTTTATTCGACAGTGCTGATAGCCATTATCGTGGTGTGTCTTAAATTCCTGCTTCCGTGGCTTGTGGATGTAATGCCTGGCTGGGGACGGTTTTTCTGCAGTCTTGTCGCGCTGATACTGATGGCACCGTTTCTGCTTGCATTGGCGATGCCCGCATCTAAGCACACCGAGCGTCAGCGGCTTATCACGGCAAACGCTCATTTTGACGTGCCCCTCGTGGTGATGACCATCTTCCGCCTTCTGCTCGCTCTGAGCTTTATAATCTATATGCTCAGTGCCGTTCACTCGATGCGTGTGGGCTGGATTGTGGGCTTCCTTATTTTCATTGTGCTGATAGGTACCTGGTCGGGGCGTTTCAAGAAGCAGATGCGCCACATAGAGTCGCGCTTCTTCAACAACCTTAACGAACGCGAACTGCGCCGCAGCGGTAAGAATAACAATCTGGTGAGCGACCTTCACCTCGCGTTTATCGAGGTAGGTTACGGTTGCCCGTTTGTAGGGGAACGTCTTGCCGACTCCGATATGCGCAAGCGTTACGGGGTCAATGTGGCGAGCATACAGCGCGGTGCGTCTTATATCACGGTGCCAAACGGCAATGTGCGTATTTTCCCCGGCGATGTGCTCGGCATCATCGGTACCGACAGCCAGATTGAACAACTTCTCCCGATACTTGAACAGAATAACGATGATGCCGTATCGGCAAATATAAATGAAGTGAAACTTACCAATATACAGCTTACCGACAAGTCGCCTCTTGTAGGGAAGACCTCGGCTTCGGCGCAGATTCGCGACAAGTACAAGGCTCTTCTTGTCGCGATACAGCATCCCGACGGCTCGTATGACCATCCTACGGGAAGCACTGTGTTCCAGCCGGAGGATGTGTTATGGCTGGTAGGTAACCGTAAGCTGCTCGAAACGCTTAAATAAGCTTTTCGGGTGAGAGAATTGTAAAATTTGTATCAGAATGTGGATATTGCTTGCAGTGGTGTCGGCCCTGTGTCTGGGGGCTTACGACATTTTTAAGAAAATCTCGGTCGACGGCAACAATGTGCCGGTAGTACTTTTTTTCAACACTCTTTTCAGTGCGCTGCTGATGTCGCCCGTACTGATAATCGGAGTCACCGGCAGCGAAGCGATACTTGGTGGCGGCGTGACCGGTCATATCCATATCCTCATAAAATCGTTCATTGTGCTGTCGTCGTGGCTGCTCGGCTATTTCGGATTGAAACATCTTCCGCTAACAATAGCCGGACCTATCAATGCGGCGCGGCCTGTGATCGTGCTTGTCGGCGCGTTGCTGATATTCGGCGAACATCTTAACTGGCTTCAGTGGATAGGTATATTGCTCGGTTTCTGGTCGCTGTTTTTTATAAGCCGTCTCGGAAGCAAGGAGGGCTTTTCGTTCAAACACAGCAAATGGCTGTGGTTCAGCATCGGCGCCACGTTTATGGGCGCGGTGAGCGCTCTTTACGATAAATGGCTGCTTAAGCTCTACGAGCCTCTTGAAGTACAGGCATGGTACTCTTTTTACCAGTTGATAATAATGGGCGTGACGCTGTGGCTGGTGATACGTTTTGCTCCCGGCAACAAGACGCGATTTCACTGGAGCTGGGCTATACCGTTCATATCGGTGTTTCTTACCGTCGCCGACCTCGCTTATTTCTATTCACTGTCGATTGACGGGTCGATGATAGCCGTGGTGTCGATGATACGTCGCGGAAGCGTCATCGTGTCATTCCTTTACGGCGTATTTGCACTTCACGAGAAGAATATCAAGCTTAAGCTCATTGACCTGTCGGTGCTTTTAGTCGGTCTGTTTTTCCTTGTGCTCGGGAGCCGGTAGTCAGCCGCATTGCTCGCAGTCACATGACTCATGGGCGTAATGGCGTTTTGCTGTACATTCATGTAGCTCATGGTTGATAATCAGGTGACGGTTAGCCATGCCGGATATTGTCGACATTTCGTGTGACACAAGCACAATCGTGGTTGTCGCGGCAAGATTCTCTATTATATGATAAAGCTTGTGCTCATAATCTTTGTCGAGGTAACTCAACGGCTCGTCCATCACAAGTACTTCTGGTCGGGAGATTATAGCTCGTCCTATTAGTGCGCGCTGAAGCTGTCCGCCCGACAGTTCTCCGATAGCGTTGTCAGCATGTTCGACGAGACCCATCAGCCTTATGGTGTCATTGATACGGTTGAGCTTTTCATCCTTTGAAAGGACGCGGTCGTTCATCAGTCCGAATCCGATTACCTCCCTTACCGTGACCGGGAAACCGCTGTCGATAAGATTTTTTTGCGGCAGATAGCCTATGCGCAGGCGTCGTTGCCTGTCGCCGTCGCTGATATAGCTTACTGTGCCTCGGGTGGGGGAGAGCAGGCGCAGTATTATGCGGAGCAATGTGGTTTTGCCTCCGCCGTTGGGTCCCGTCACGGCAATGAAATCGCCTCGACATATATCGAGATTGATGTCGTGTAACGTAACCTTGCGGTCATATTGCATTGACACTCCACTGAGTGAAATGAGCGGTTTATTGTCGGGCGATTGCATTGGCTATATTGATGATTTCCTTGTTCCAGTTGTAGCTGAGCGGATTTATATTGACAAGCTTGGCTCCTATCTGCTCGTTGGCGGTCTCAGCCTGACGTGAATCGATTTCCTTTTGGAAGAAAAGAATCTCGGCACCGGAGGCACGTGCCGAGTCGACTGCTGTCTGCATCATGTTGACCGATGCCTCCTTTCCTTCAGGACTTAGCGAAATCTGACGCAGACCGTAGTCGCGCGCGAAATAGCTCAACGACGGATGCCACACGACAAATGCTTTTCCGCGGCTTGACGCGAGCAGCGAGTCAAGACCGGCGTCGAGAGAATCGAGCGATTCGACGACCTTGCGGTAGTTTTTTGCATAGGTCTCCTTGTGTTGCGGGTCAAGGTCGTTCATTGCGTCAAGCATGTTTCTGGCGATTATCTTGGCGTTTTTTACCGATGTCCATGTATGCGGGTCGGGCGCGTCGGTGTGCTTTATGTCACCATGGCTGTGAGTGCCGGTTATCAGCTCTATGCCGTCGGAGTTGTTGTATATGCGTAGTCCGGGATTGTTGTTGTGTACCTTGTTGATAATGGCGCTTTCGAAAGGAATATTGCCCATGCGGAAATATGCCTTGCTCGACTCAAGGTTGAGCAGGTGTGTCATCGCCGGGTCATAGGATTCAGGATTGGCACCGTTGGAAAGAAGGCATTTGATTTCCCATTTGTCGCCTGCAATCTTTTCAAGAAAATATTTCTGAGGCTGAATGCTCACCGTGATTACCGGCTTGCTGTCGGTGCTTCCGGTACATCCTGCAAGCATAAAGACGGCGAGAAATATCGCTGTAATATATGTTGAGATAGATTTTTTCATATTGTTGTGTATTGGTGTGTAGTCATAAATATAAGAATCATTGTCATTCCGCTTCGTAGACATGCTTGTAAATACGTTTTCGCGCCATCTCCGGGTCAAGTGTGCCATGAACCATGAGTGTCATAGGTATAGAGGGGAGGTCGGGAGAGTAGGAAGGCTGGATGTATTTATAGTCGGGCAGGTCATGAAATCCAAGCCGGCGATAAAATCCTATGCGGCGTTGTGCCGTCTCTCCGCTTTCGGCAGGCTCTACTTCAAGCACTATGGGCAATGATGTGGAGTCGATGAGCTGAGAAAGTGCTGCTGACCCTATGCCTGAGCCTCGGAGAGCGGCATCAGTGGCAAAATGCTCGATGTAGACAGCCTCCGGGAATATCCATGAGGTTATAAAGCCGACAAATTGTGCGTCATGAAATATCGCATAGGCTTTGAAAAACTCATGACCTCCATAAAGAAGCGATTTTAAATTTTCCCATCCCCGGCGCTCCTCTATAGGGAAAGAATCCTCGTATATCGCCTTGAACTTATTGAGATTCAATGCTGTGGGCTGTATGTTATCCAAAGTGACGTTCATTTCACAAAGTTAAACTAAAATAAAAAGACAATATAATTTTAAGCGAAAAAAATTAAAAAAATAATTTTATTGCGTAAATTTGCTATCGTGATTGATTAAATAATTAATAAAGTATAAACAACAACCTTAAAATATTAGTTTATGGCTAAGGCTCAATTAGATTCTTTAGACTACAAGATCTTGAAAACATTGTCCACTAACGGACGAAAACCGTTTCTTGAAATAGCGCGTGAGTGTAATGTGTCGGGAGCGGCGATACATCAGCGTATACAGAAACTTATGGCAATGGGTGTGCTCCGCGGATCGGAGTGTCTGATTAATCCTGCATCGGTTGGATATGACACTTGTGCCTACATCGGATTTTTCCTTAAGGATCCGGGCAAGTTTGACGAGGTGGTGGAGCGTCTGCGCGAAATACCGGAAGTGGTTGAGGTGCATTTTACCACCGGTCAGTACGACATGTTCATAAAGTTGTATGCCCGCAACAACGACCATCTGCTGCATATCATCCACGAGCAGTTGCAGGGTCTGGGTCTGGCACGTACCGAGTCGCTCATTTCTTTCAAGGAGGTGTTCAAGCGCCAGCTTCCCATCGAGGAGAATCAGGATTAAACAATTTGTCGCCCGAAGATATTCTATATAGAGACATGCATTTTAAATGTTGGCGTATATGAATTATTCTTCCTTATTACTCGACGCAATGTCGTGGGCGCGTGAAGCCGGGGCTGTGCATTTGCGCTACTTTCGCGGTAATGAACTTGACATACAGTCGAAACTTAACGATAGTGATGTTGTGACTGCTGCCGACAAGGCTGCTGAGAAAGTGTTGATTGACCATATCAAGGCTTCTTACCCGGATCATTCGATTCTTTCAGAGGAGTCGGGAGAGGAGGCTCATTGCGGCGAATACCGATGGGTGATTGACCCGCTTGACGGCACTACCAATTTCAGCCAGGGATTGCCACTGTTCTCGGTGTCAATAGGCATCGAGCATAATGGCGAGACCGTGGTCGGAGTGGTGTTTGCTCCATATCTCAACGAGCTTTTTCATGCTGTGAAGGGACAGGGGGCGTGGCTCAACGGCGAGCCGATTAAGGTATCCGGAAAGACGCGTCTTGACCGGAGTGTCGTGGCTACAGGGTTCCCTGTGGACAAGGATACTAATCCTGACAATAATCTTGACAATGTGGCTCGCGTGATGCCGCGTGTGCGTGGTTTGCGGCGGCTCGGTTCCGCGGCAATTGACTTATGTTATGTGGCGGCGGGATTTCTTGACGGCTATTGGGAACTGAATCTGCATGCCTGGGATGCGAGTGCCGGATTGCTCATTCTCGAAGAGGCAGGCGGAAGTTACACTCATTTCCGTGCCGACCGTAACATCTCTGTGCTTGCGGGTACTCCTGCAATCCATGACATTCTTCTGCCGATGCTTTCGACAGGTGATTGATGGCTGCCGATTAGTAAATGAAATATCCGTGAGGGTGCGTCAAAATTTTGGTGCACCCTCCTTTTTGCCCTGTTTTCCGATGTTTGCTTAGGAAAATGTGTAAATTCTCACATCTCTCGTTGGAAAAATGTGTAAAATATCACATAATATCTTGGAAAAATGTGTATATTTGCGAGAAACAAATTAGACGGTTATGGATTTACATCGTGACATAATGGAGCAATTGGTTGAGTGGAAGGACTCTCCGGGAAGGAAGCCGCTCATCTTGCAAGGTGCCAGGCAGATCGGCAAAACATGGCTGATGAAGCACTTCGGAAAGAGATGCTTTAAGTATGTGGCATATTTTAATTTTGACCAGTCGGAAGAGCTTTGCCGTGAGTTTGAGTCTACCAAAGAGCCGTCACGGCTCTTACCGATACTTTCTTTATATACCGATATACCTATTGTCGCCGGTGATACGCTTATAATATTTGATGAGATTCAGCAAAGTAACAAGGCACTTAATTCATTGAAATATTTTTGTGAGGTTGCCCCGGAGTATCACGTTATTGCCGCTGGGTCATTGCTCGGTGTCGCACTTTCCAAAGGTGATTCTTTCCCTGTAGGAAAAGTGGAGTTTCTCAGGATGTATCCGGTGTCATTCCGTGAGTTTTTGAGGCGTGACGACGAAAAGGCTTTTCGCTTTTTGGAGGGTCTAAATGAGATAGGTTCACTTCCTGAAATAATAAAAAACAGGGTGTCGGAATCATATCGCCGGTATCAGGTATGCGGCGGTATGCCTGCAGCAGCCGTATGTATGCTTGACGGAAAAGGGGTAGGAGAAGTTGAGCGTGTACAAAGAGAGATACTCCAGGCATATATGCTGGACTTTGCAAAACATGCGGCGGGAAGTGATGTGCCGCGTATATCTGCGATATGGGATTCGATTCCTTCTCAACTCGCACGTGAGAACCGGAAATTTGTGTACAAACTTGTGAAGCCCGGTGCCCGTGCACGTGAATATGAAGATGCACTTTTATGGCTTCAGCAAGCAGGACTGATCTACCGTGTATTTTGTTGTTCCCGACCCGGTTTGCCGCTTTCTGCTTATGATGATGTGGCGGCTTTTAAAATCTATCTTTTTGATACGGGATTGTTAAGGGCTATGGCTGCCTTGCCTCCGGAAGTGTTCTGGAACTCCAATATAATGTACAGGGAGTTTCGCGGGGCGCTTGCTGAAAATGCCATATTGCAGTCGCTTATACCTCAGCTGCAGGTTCAACCCCGATATTGGGTGTCAAATGCTACTGCCGAGGTCGATTTTGTCATCCAGTACGGGGCTGATGTATTGCCTGTGGAGGTGAAATCCGGCACTAATACTTCAGGGAAAAGTCTCTCGGTATATATAAAGAAATATATCCCTGCATACAGTATCATATATTCCGAAAAGGAATTGGAATATCGTGACGGAGTGTTGCGCATTCCGCATTTTATGGCTGATTGGACTGTCAAATTGTTGAATTTACTGAAGTAAGTGTCGACCGTGCAGGAAAAATGCTTAACTTTGGGGTTGGAATTAAAAATGTTAAATTATGGAAAAGATTATATTGACAGGCGACCGTCCTACAGGCAGGCTTCATCTGGGGCATTATGTCGGCTCCCTGAAGCGCAGGGTGGAGCTGCAGAACTCCGGTGAGTATGACAAGGTATTCGTGATGATAGCCGATGCGCAGGCGTTGACCGACAATGCCGACAATCCGGAAAAGGTGCGTCAGAATATCATCGAGGTTGCCCTCGACTATCTTTCGGTTGGTCTCGACCCGGCAAAAACCACGATATTCATTCAGTCAATGGTGCCGGAGCTTACCGAGCTTGCGTTCTATTACATGAACCTGGTGACAGTGTCAAGGGTGCAGCGTAACCCGACCGTGAAGACTGAAATCAAGATGCGCAATTTTGAGCAAAGCATCCCCGTAGGTTTCTTCTGCTACCCGGTGAGCCAGGCGTCCGATATCACCGCCTTCAAGGCTACTACTGTGCCGGTGGGAGAGGACCAGGCTCCCATGATTGAGCTTACGCGCGAGATTGTCAACCGATTCAATAATGTGTATGGCGAGACATTAGTCGAGCCGGAAATCCTGTTGCCTGAAAATGCCGTGTGTCAGCGTCTGCCGGGTACCGACGGTAAGGCTAAGATGAGCAAGTCGCTCGGTAACTGCATATATCTGAGTGATACCGCCAAGGAAATGGCAAAGAAAGTTAAGGGAATGTACACTGACCCTCTTCATCTCAATATTTCCGACCCGGGACATCTTGAAGGAAACTGCCCGTTTATCTATCTTGACGCATTCTGCACCGACGAGCATTTTGCGAAATATCTGCCCGAATACAAGAATCTTCAGGAACTGAAGGATCACTATACCCGTGGCGGACTCGGCGACGGTACAGTGAAGAAATTCCTTATCAATGTGCTTGACGAGACTCTTGTGCCGATACGTGAGCGTCGCAAGCAATGGGAACAGGATATACCTGCCGTCTACGACATACTTAAGAAAGGTTCGGAAGTTGCGCGCGAAGTAGCCGCAAAGACTCTTCACGAAGTGCGCGAGGCAATGAAGATAAATTATTTTGACGATGCCGAGCTGATCAGACAACATTCTGAAAAATACGCATCAGTTAAATGATGTTAAATTAGCACAGAAAGTCTGTTAATATATGGAGGATAGTATAACGAATGGTTATATTTGTGAAAATTCATTATTTAATCATTGCCTGAAAGGACAGGCATTATCCAATCATTATGCTATGTACTAACAGAGGATTTTGGAAGACATTTTTTCTGAATCTCGTAACTTTCGGACTTTACAACTGGTATCTGATTCATTCTTTTGCCAAGGAGACCAATATTGCCTGCAAGGATGACGGCGACTCGACCTCCGGTCTGGTGACTTATCTTCTATTGAATATCATCACGCTTGGAATCTATGGCATTATCTGGACCTATAAATGGATTAACCGATGCAACCGCTATCTTAACAAGAATGGAGAAATCGGCGGTCTTCAGTCATCGACCTACCTGTTGACCATTTTCCTTTTCGGCCCGTTGACTTTAGGTATCATGTATCTTGTTGTATTCTGTAAATCGCTTTATCTTCAGAATGCCGTAAACAGGGTGCACAATCAGCTCTCGGCAGCCTGACATTTTATTGGCAAAAATTAAACGCGGGTGTGTAACGAATTACATACCCGCGTTTTTCGTTGTGATAAGCATTATCTTTTTGCCTCTATTTCGATTCTTCGGCAGCTACGCCGGCGGCGTTGTCGGCTTCAGCGTCGTACCATGTGGAGTACATCAGATAGTTTTTGGCGATTTTCCGGTTGATTTCCTTGCTCTGCTCCGGGTCGACCATCTTGATGAATTTGGCGGGTGCGCCTCCCCAAAGCTCGTTGGCACCGATCTTGGTGCGTGACAACACCACGCTCCCGGCGGCTACGAGTGCTCCTTCGCCTACCTCCGCATCATCCATCACAACAGCTCCCATGCCGATGAGGGCGAAGTCATGGATTTTAGCACCATGGATGGTGACGTTATGTCCTATGGAAACGTCATCGCCTATCTCAATGGTCGATTTCTGGTAAAGGGTGTGAAGCACGGAGCCATCCTGAATGTTGACGCGGTTGCCGATCTTTATGGAGTTGACATCGCCACGAAGCACAGTGTTGAACCACACGCTGCAATCGTCGCCCATCACCACATCGCCTATGATTGTGCAGTTGTCGGCAAGAAAACAGTTTTTGCCGATTATTGGCGTATATCCTCTTACTGATTTGATTAATGCCATTACTGATTGTTTTTGGTTAAAGGAATTGTCTTGTGTTCGAGCCATGCGCGTTCCTCTTCGTCAAGCTCGGGGGAGAGAGTGTCGTAGACGCGTTTGTGGTAGGCGTTAAGCCAGCAGATTTCAGCGTCAGACATTATGGTGACATCGAAAAGCTTCAGGTCAAACGGGAACAAAGTCACTGTCTCAAACTTGTAGAAATTGCCGAATTCGGTGGTGAATGCCGGAACAGTCAGCACAAGGTTTTCGCAACGGATGCCATATTTGTCGGTGATATAGAGACCGGGCTCGTTGGAAGTGAGCATTCCCGGTTCAAGAGTTGCCGGATTCTCGTTGAGGCGGATATTCTGCGGCCCTTCGTGTACGTTGAGGAAGTGTCCTACGCCGTGACCGGTGCCGTGGAGATAGCTTTTGCCTTCGTTCCAGAGGAAATGACGTGCAAGCGCGTCAAGTTGCGAACCGCGTGTCCCTTCGGGGAATATGGCTGAGCCGAGTGCGATATGCCCTTTCATCACCAGCGTGAAGTCGTGGCGCTCATCGGGAGTGGGATTGCCGAGCGATATTGTGCGTGTGATGTCGGTGGTACCGTCGAGATATTGTGCTCCGGAGTCAATCAGGAGAAGCCCGTCGGGATGAATCACCGAATTACTTTCCGGTGTCGCTTCGTAATGAACAATCGCTCCATGTCCGCGATAGCCCGCTATGGTGCCGAAACTGTCATCAAAATACAATTCCTGCTCACTGCGGCGACGGGTAAGTATTCTTCCAACTTCCATTTCAGTGAGCGGCTTGCCTTCCGAAAGCATTTTTTCGATATCCATCATTGCCTTTACAAGAGCCACGCCGTCGCGTTTCATCGCTGCGTGGATGCCGGCAATCTGCACATCGTTTTTCACGCCCTTCAGCAGTGGAATCGGCGATTTTGCCGTAACCATGCGCTCTCCAAGCGGTTTTACCATGGCACTTGATGTAGTTGCCGGGTCGACAAGCACACGGGTTGACTTCGGCAGTGCCGAAAGAAATTGTGCAACGCTGTCGTAGGGTGCTGTCGCGATACCGTTAGCCGAAAGGTATGCCTTAACCTTGTCATCGAGTTTGACATCATTTATAAATAATGTGGAGTCGCCTTTGCCGAGATAAAGGAATGCCGTCACTACGGGATTATATTTTACATCACTTCCTCGCAGGTTAAGCACCCATGCGAGTTCGTCAAGTGCCGAGATCAGTATAGCGTCGGCACCTTTTTCTGCGGTTGCCGCAAGTATCTTCGCTATTTTGTCGGATGCCGCTTCGCCGGCATATTTCTGCTCGTGGATAAAAGCCTTGTTGTCCGGAAGGGCGGGACGGTCGTGCCAGATGGCATCGGCGGGAGCAAATCCGGTGTCGAGCTTTATGCCATGCTTGACAAGCTCGTTAGCAAGCTGTCGCTCGGCATTGATGGAAAATTGCATTCCGTCTATACCTACAGTGGAGCCGGACGGGAGATGCTTTACAATATATTCGGCTATCTCCGGTGTGCCGGGGATTCCTTCCTTCATCAGTGCTATTCCGGTACCTTCAAGCTGCAAGGCTGCCTGAAGGAAATAGCGTGAGTCGGTCCATAGAAATGCCTCGTCTTTTGCCACAACCAGTGTGCCAGCCGAGCCCGTGAATCCGCTGAAGAAGCCACGCAGGTGCCAGTGGCTTGACATATACTCGCTCTGATGCGGGTCGGCGTGGGGGATGATGGCAAGGTCTACGCCTGCTTTTGCCATCTCTTCGCGTAAAGCCGCCAGTCGTGCTTTGATATCTGTTTGCATATCTTGTATGATTTTAAATTGGTTAATGCAAACATACGAAAAAATATCGACTTAATTTGCCGAATACAGAAAAATATATGTAACTTTGCACTCGCAAAGCAGAGGCTTTGTTATCCGGTTTTACATAATTACAAGAGAGATAATCGGTTTAGTGTGAAAAATACGATGCTTGATGAAAATTGTGGGCAAAAAATTTGGATAGAACAAAATTGATGCGTAACTTTGCACCCGCTTGACAGTCATAACGGCTGTAAAGCGACAAGATACTAATAAATGCCTCTTTAGCTCAGTTGGCCAGAGCACGTGATTTGTAATCTCGGGGTCGTTGGTTCGAATCCGACAAGAGGCTCAAAAGTATCGGGCGAATACCAGAGTGGCCAAATGGGGCAGACTGTAAATCTGCTGGCTTATGCCTTCGGTGGTTCGAATCCATCTTTGCCCACAAAAAAATTGCGGAAGTAGCTCAGTTGATAGAGCATCAGCCTTCCAAGCTGAGGGTCGCGAGTTTGAGCCTCGTCTTCCGCTCAAAAGTTTAATGCCAATGTAGCTCAGGGGTAGAGCACTTCCTTGGTAAGGAAGAGGTCGCGGGTTCAAATCCCGCCATCGGCTCTCTGATTTGCAATGTATGCCTCGGGGGCGAATACGCTTTCGTGGCGCTTTGTTGAAAAAGATAATTTTAATCACAACACAATAAAAATAACAATAGTTATGGCTAAAGAGAAATTCGAAAGAACCAAACCGCATGTTAACATCGGTACTATCGGTCACGTTGACCACGGTAAGACTACTCTGACTGCAGCTATCACCAAGGTACTTGCTGAAAAGGGTCTTTCTGAAGTTAAGTCATTCGACCAGATCGACAACGCCCCCGAAGAGAAGGAGCGTGGTATCACAATTAACACCGCTCACGTTGAGTATGAGACTGAGAATCGTCACTATGCTCACGTTGACTGTCCGGGACACGCCGACTATGTGAAGAACATGGTAACCGGTGCTGCTCAGATGGACGGTGCTATCATCGTGGTTGCCGCTACCGACGGTCCTATGCCCCAGACTCGTGAGCACATCCTGCTCGCCCGTCAGGTGAACGTACCCCGTATCGTTGTGTTCCTGAACAAGTGCGACATGGTTGACGACGAAGAGATGTTCGACCTCGTTGAGATGGAAATGCGTGACCTTCTTTCTTCTTACGAGTATGACGGCGATAACACTCCTATCATCCGCGGTTCTGCTCTTGGTGCTCTTAACGGTGAGCCCCAGTGGGTTGAGAAGGTGTTGGAGCTTATGAAAGCTGTTGACGAGTGGATTCCTCTGCCTCCCCGTGATATCGATAAGCCTTTCTTGATGCCTGTTGAGGACGTATTCTCAATCACCGGTCGTGGTACTGTTGCTACCGGTCGTATCGAAACTGGTATCGTTAAGGTAGGTGACGAAGTTCAGATTATGGGTCTTGGTGCTGACCTCAAGTCGGTTGTTACCGGTGTTGAGATGTTCCGTAAGCTCCTCGATCAGGGTGAAGCCGGTGATAACGTAGGTCTTCTTCTCCGTGGTATCGATAAGAAAGATATCAAGCGTGGTATGGTTATCTGCCATCCGGGAGTTGTTAAGCCCCACAGCAAGTTCAAGGCTCAGGTCTACATCCTTAAGAAAGAGGAAGGTGGTCGTCACACTCCGTTCCACAACCACTACCGTCCCCAGTTCTACATCCGTACACTTGATGTAACCGGTGAGATTACTCTTCCCGAAGGTGTAGAAATGGTAATGCCTGGTGACCACGTTTCTATCAACGTAGAGCTCATCAACCCGGTAGCTTGTGACCTTGGTCTCCGTTTCGCTATCCGCGAAGGTGGTCGTACCGTAGGTTCTGGTCAGATTACTGAAATCCTTGACTAATAAATAATCTCGGGGGTGTCTTATGGCACTCCCCGATATACGGGACTAGCTCAGTTGGTAGAGCACCGGTCTCCAAAACCGGGTGTCGGGAGTTCGAGTCTCTCGTCCCGTGCTAAAATATAAGAAATGAAGAATTTAAAAATACTTACGGATATTAAGGAGTCTTATACCGAGCTTCGTTATAAGACTTCTTGGCCTACCAGAACCCAACTGATCAAGAGTAGTTGTATTGTGCTTATCGCTTCCATTATCATAGCGCTTATAATACTCGTGTTTGATCAGATTATTGACCATTTCATGCACTTTATTTACGGTCTTTAAGATTTAAAACGTAGTCGCGATGGCTGAAAGGAAAAAGGAATGGTATGTGCTTCGCGCCATATCAGGAAAAGAAGCTAAGGTTAAGGAACTTCTTGATGCTGCAATCAAGAATACGGACTTAGGCAACTACGTGTTTCAAGTCTTGATTCCGACAGAGAAAGTGGTTACGACGCGTAACGGAAAAAGGGTTGTGAAAGAACGCAATCTTTATTCCGGCTATGTGTTTATTGAGGCAGATCTTCAAGGCGAGGTCATGCATGAGCTTCGCAATACCACCAACGTGATTGACTTCCTCGGAGGAAGAGGTAAAGGCTCCGCGCCGGAACCTCTCCGTCAGAGCGAGGTTATGCGCATGTTAGGTGCGGCAGATGAGATCAATGATGCCAACGACGACGGTTTCGGCGACTTCCTTGTCGGCGAGCACGTGAAAGTCACCTTCGGTCCGTTCAGCGGCTTCAACGGTGAGATTGTAGATCTTGACCCTGAGAAGCGTAAACTGAAAGTCGAGGTGAAGATTTTCGGTCGTAGCACCCCTCTTGAATTGGAGGCTTCGCAAGTAGAGCGGGAATTGGCTAAATAACGGTTACGAGTTATGTAAACCGGTTATCCGCACGTTTAACCCAACAAAATTTGTATTAAAAAATGGCTAAAGAAATTGCTGGACAGATCAAATTGCAGATTAAAGGTGGAGCAGCAAATCCATCGCCGCCAGTAGGTCCCGCACTGGGTTCTAAGGGCATCAACATCATGGAGTTTTGCAAGCAATTCAACGCCCGCACCCAGGACAAGGCAGGCAAAGTGCTTCCGGTTGTAATCACTTATTACACCGACAAGAGCTTTGACTTCATTGTCAAGACTCCTCCGGTAGCTATCCAGCTCCTTGAGGTGGCTAAGATCAAGAGCGGTTCTGCCGAGCCTAACCGTAAGAAGGTGGCAGAAATCACTTGGGATCAGGTGAAGGTGATTGCTGAAGACAAAATGCCCGATTTGAACTGTTTTACTGTTGAGTCGGCAATGCGCATGGTTGCCGGTACAGCCAGAAGCATGGGTATCACCGTAAAGGGGGCATTCCCTGAAAATAACTAATAAACTTCAATTGACATGGGTAAACTTACTAAAAATCAAAAGTTGGCTTTACAGAAGATTGAAGCTGGGAAGGCTTACACTTTGGCTGAGGCTGCAGAGAAGGTAAAGGAAGTAACCTATACCAAATTTGACGCTTCTCTCGATATCGATGTACGTCTTGGCGTGGATCCCCGTAAGGCTAATCAAATGGTGCGCGGTGTCGTTACTTTGCCTCATGGTACAGGTAAGAAGACTACCGTTCTCGTGCTCTGCAACCCCGACGCTGAAAGCGCCGCAAAGGCTGCCGGTGCCGATTACGTAGGTCTTGACGAGTATATTGAAAAAATCAAAGGTGGTTGGACCGATGTTGATGTAATCATCACCCAACCCGCTATCATGGGTAAGATCGGTGCCCTCGGCCGTATTCTCGGTCCGCGTGGCTTGATGCCTAATCCCAAGAGCGGTACTGTTACCAACGATGTCGCAAAGGCGGTTGAGGAGGTAAAGAAAGGTAAGATTGACTTCAAGGTCGACAAGAACGGTATCGTTCACTCTTCAATCGGTAAGGTGTCTTTCACCCCCGAGCAGATGCGTGACAATGCCCGCGAATTTATCAACACCTTGATTAAGCTCAAGCCTGCTACTGCAAAGGGTACCTATATTAAGAGTATTTATCTTTCGAGCACTATGAGTCCCGGTATCAAGGTTGACTCTAAGTCAGTCGATGCTTAACCCTAAATGACTAAGTAAAATGAAAAAGGAAGATAAAGGTATTATTATAGAGAAAATCGCGGAGACCCTAAAGGCTTATCCTTGTTTCTATCTTGTTGAGACCGCCGGTCTTGACGCTGAGAAGACAAGTGATCTCCGCCGTGCCTGCAGCAAGGCTGACATCAAGCTCCTCGTCGTTAAGAATACTCTTCTCCATAAGGCTCTCGAGTCTATGGAATTTGATTATTCAGAGCTCTATCCCTGCTTGAAGGGTGCTACTTCCGTGATGTTCTCCAACATCGGAAACGCTCCTGCAAAGCTCATCAAGGATGTGCTTAAGAAAGACAAGGATGCTCAGCTTCCCCGCCTGAAGGCTGCCTTCGTGGAAGAGACCGTTTATGTCGGTGCCGACCAGCTTGACACTCTTGCAAGCATCAAGAGCAAGAACGAGCTTATCGCCGATGTTGTCGCTCTTCTCCAGTCACCTGCCAAGAACGTGGTTTCCGCACTTACTTCTGGCGGTACCAAGCTTCACGGTATCCTTGAGACACTCTCCAACAAATAATCAATCATCTAAGAAAAATAACTCAATTAAATCATACAAAAATGGCAGATTTAAAAGCTTTTGCAGAACAATTAGTTAACCTCTCAGTAAAAGAAGTAAACGAACTTGCTCAGATCCTTAAAGATGAGTACGGCATCGAGCCCGCAGCAGCAGCTGTTGCTGTAGCAGCCGGTCCCGCAGCTGGCGCACCCGCAGCTGAAGAGAAGACTTCATTTGACGTAGTCCTCAAGTCAGCAGGCGCAAGCAAGCTTGCAGTCGTTAAGCTTGTTAAGGAACTTACCGGTCTTGGCTTGAAGGAAGCTAAGGAACTCGTAGACGGTGCTCCCGGCGTTGTTAAGGAAGGTCTTGCCAAGGCTGATGCCGAAGGCCTCAAGAAGCAGTTGGAAGAAGCTGGCGCTGAAGTTGAACTTAAATAATATTGCCTGTTAATCAGGTAATTAGGTTAAGAATCATTTTTCTGATGATTCTTAACCTTTTTGTGCTATAATTTAAGTTGAGTTTCCCTTAACATTTTTTTTAATGTCAGTTTCATCTTCTAAACCCCGTATAAATTTTGCCTCGGTAAAGAATCCCCTTCCTTACCCTGACTTTCTCGAGGTGCAGCTCAAGTCGTTCCAGGATTTCCTGCAACTTGACACTCCTCCCGAAAAAAGAAATAATGAGGGCCTTTACAAGGTGTTTGCGGAAAACTTCCCCATCGTGGATACCCGCAACAACTATGTACTTGAGTTCCTGGATTACTATATCGATCCGCCGCGTTATACAATCGAGGAGTGTCTCGAACGCGGACTCACCTACAGTGTCCCCCTCAAAGCCAAGCTTAAGCTCTATTGTACCGACCCCGACCATGAGGATTTCGAGCCGAAGATTCAGGATGTTTACCTGGGTCCGATTCCTTATATGACGGCGCAGGGCACATTTGTAATAAACGGTGCCGAGCGTGTTGTCGTGTCGCAGCTCCACCGCTCGCCGGGCGTGTTTTTCGGTCAAAGCACACATGCTAACGGTACGAAACTGTACTCCGCACGTATCATTCCTTTCCGTGGCTCATGGATAGAGTTTGCTACTGACATTAACAACGTCATGTATGCCTATATCGACCGCAAGAAGAAGCTCCCCGTTACAACGCTTCTTCGTGCGATTGGTTTGGAAAGTGACAAGGATATCATCGAGATTTTCGGGCTTGCCGAAGAAATCAAGGTCAACAAGACTAACCTGAAGAAGGCTGTCGGAAGGAAGCTTGCCGCACGTGTCCTTAAGACATGGGTGGAGGATTTCGTTGACGAAGATACCGGCGAAGTCGTTTCAATTGAGCGTAACAATGTGGTAATCGACCGTGAGACTGTGCTGGAGGAAGAGCACATCGACGAGATTATCGAATCAGGCGCACAGACTGTATTGCTCCATAAGGAGGATGCAAATACAAGCGATTACTCGATTATTTTCAATACTCTTCAGAAAGATACCTCCAACTCAGAGAAGGAGGCAATCCAATATATATACAGGCAGCTGCGCAACGCGGAGCCGCCGGATGACGCGTCGGCTCGCGAGGTAATCACCAACCTTTTCTTCTCTGAAAAGCGTTACGACCTCGGCGAAGTGGGCCGTTACCGTATCAATAAGAAACTCGGTCTTGGCACTTCTATGGAGGTGAAGGTCCTTACCAAGGAGGATATAATCGCCATTATCAAGTACCTTATCGAGCTTATAAACTCCAAGACTGATGTCGACGATATCGACCACCTGAGCAACCGTCGTGTCCGCACCGTGGGCGAGCAGCTTTACAATCAGTTTGGAGTAGGTCTGGCACGTATGTCACGCACCATCCGTGAGCGTATGAACGTACGTGACAACGAGGATTTCACTCCTATTGACCTTATTAACGCGAAGACTATTTCTTCGGTAATCAATACATTCTTCGGTACCAATGCACTTTCTCAGTTCATGGACCAGACCAACCCGCTTGCGGAGATGACCCACAAGCGTCGTATGTCGGCTCTCGGTCCCGGCGGTCTGTCGCGTGAGCGCGCAGGCTTCGAGGTGCGTGACGTACATTATACCCATTACGGCCGTCTTTGCCCGATTGAGACTCCTGAAGGTCCGAATATCGGTCTTATCTCGTCTCTTTGTGTATATGCGAAAATCAATGACCTCGGATTTATTGAGACCCCCTACCGCAAGGTTGACGATGGGAAGGTTAACATCAACAATGACGAGGTTGTATATCTCACTGCCGAGGTTGAGGAAGGTCAGGTTATCGCACAGGGCAATGCTCCCCTTAATCCCGATGGCAGCTTCGTGCGCGACAGGGTTAAGGCTCGTCTTGACGCCGATTTCCCGATTGTCACTCCGGAGGAGGTAAACCTCATGGATGTGTCGCCCACACAGATTGCTTCTATCGCGGCTTCATTGATTCCCTTCCTCGAGCACGATGACGCTAACCGTGCGTTGATGGGATCTAACATGATGCGCCAGGCTGTGCCGTTGCTCCGTTCGGAGGCTCCTATTGTCGGTACCGGTTTGGAAGGTCAGCTTATACGTGACTCACGCACTCAGATTACCGCAGAGGGCGACGGTGTAATCGAGTTTGTCGACGCTACCGTCATCCGTATCCGTTACGACCGCACCGAGGATGAGGAATTTGTGGCATTTGAAGACTCTGTAAAGGAATATCATATACCTAAGTTCCGTAAGACCAACCAGAGCACCACTATCGACCTCCGCCCGATTTGCGAGAAGGGACAGCGTGTGACTCCGGGACAGATTCTTACTGAAGGTTATTCTACTGAAAACGGCGAACTTGCTCTCGGCCGTAACCTCAAGGTGGCGTTCATGCCCTGGAAGGGTTACAACTATGAGGATGCTATTGTGCTCAACGAGCGTGTGGTTCGTGAGGATATCCTTACATCAGTGCATGTCGACGAGTATTCGCTCGAAGTGCGCGAGACAAAGCGCGGTATGGAAGAACTCACGAGCGATATCCCCAATGTCAGCGAGGATGCCACAAAGGATCTCGATGAGCGCGGTATAATCCGTGTAGGTGCGCATGTGGCTCCGGGCGATATCATGATTGGTAAGATTACTCCTAAGGGAGAGTCCGACCCGACTCCGGAAGAAAAACTCCTCCGTGCCATCTTCGGTGACAAGGCAGGCGATGTGAAGGATGCTTCACTGAAGGCTACACCGTCGCTTAAGGGTGTCGTGATCGGTACCAATCTGTTCTCTCGTGCCGCAAAGAAGAAAAAGACCAAGAGTGCCAATGCCCAGCTTCCCAAGCTCGACGAAGAGTATGAGGTTAAGCAGGGTGAGCTTAAGGATATTCTTATCAATAAACTCATGGTGCTTACCGAGGGTAAGACTTCACAGGGTGTGAAAGACTTCCTTGGTGCTGATATCATAGCAAAGGGTGCCAAGTTTACTCCCGCTGCTCTTAAGGATATCGACTTTGACACTGTCAACCTGTCCAAGTGGACCGCTGATGCTCACAAAAACGAGCTTATCCGTGCTACCATCGTCAATTATCTCCGCAAATCCAAGGAGATTGACGCCGAGCTCCGCCGCAAGAAGTTCGACATCTCGATAGGTGACGAGCTTCCCTCCGGTATCATGCAGATGGCAAAGGTTTACGTTGCAAAGAAGCGTAAGATTAGCGTGGGTGACAAGATGGCGGGTCGTCACGGTAACAAAGGTATCGTGTCGCGTATCGTCCGTCAGGAAGATATGCCGTTCCTTGCCGACGGTACTCCCGTTGATATCTGTCTTAACCCGCTGGGTGTGCCTTCACGTATGAACCTCGGTCAGATTTTTGAGACCGTACTCGGTTGGTCGGGTGCTATTCTCGATGAGAAGTTCGCTACTCCGATTTTCGATGGCGCAAGTCTTGACGACCTTAACGAGTGGACCGACAAGGCAGGGCTTCCCCGCTATGGAAAGACCTATCTTTACGACGGAGGTACAGGTGAGCGTTTCGACCAGCCCGCTACAGTGGGTGTGATTTACATGCTTAAGCTCGGTCACATGGTCGAGGATAAGATGCATGCCCGTTCAATAGGTCCGTACTCTCTTATTACCCAGCAGCCGCTCGGTGGTAAGGCTCAGTTCGGTGGTCAGCGTTTCGGAGAGATGGAGGTTTGGGCGCTCGAGGCATTCGGCGCATCCCACATCCTTCAGGAAATCCTCACCATCAAGAGTGATGATGTCAACGGACGTAGCAAGGCTTACGAGGCTATCGTCAAGGGCGAGCCGATGCCGCAGGCAGGTATCCCCGAGTCTCTTAACGTGTTGCTCCATGAGCTTCGCGGTCTCGGATTGAGCATCAACCTTGAGCAATAATCATTTACAAGACAAAGAAAGGTAAATACATAATATGGCTTTTAGAAAAGACAATAAGACAAAAACCGGTTTTTCCAAAATCTCCATCGGACTTGCTTCGCCCGAGGAGATTCTGGAGAAGTCAAGCGGCGAGGTTCTCAAGCCTGAGACCATCAACTACCGCACCTACAAGCCCGAGCGCGACGGTCTCTTCTGCGAGAAGATATTCGGTCCTGTAAAGGACTACGAGTGTCATTGCGGAAAGTACAAGCGCATCCGCTATAAGGGCATCGTGTGCGACCGTTGTGGTGTCATGGTGACTGAGAAGAAAGTGCGTCGCGAGCGTATGGGTCATATCAAACTCGTCGTTCCTGTCGCACACATCTGGTATTTCCGTTCATTGCCCAACAAAATCGGCTATCTACTCGGACTTCCCTCGAAGAAGCTCGACGCTGTAATCTACTATGAGCGTTACGTGGTGATACAGCCCGGTGTTGCTGAAGGCGTTCAGGCTCTTGACCTGCTTACCGAAGAGGAATACTTTGATATACTCGACAAGCTCCCCCAGGGAAATCAGCAGCTTGAAGATACCGATCCCAATAAATTCATCGCCAAGATGGGTGCAGAGGCTGTTTACGACCTGCTTACCCGTCTTGACCTTGATTCTCTTTCTTACGAGTTGCGTCACCGCGCCAATACCGACGGTTCGCAGCAGCGTAAGACCGAGGCTCTCAAGCGTCTGCAGATTGTAGAGTCGTTCCGTGCCTCACGTCACCGCAACAAGCCTGAGTGGATGATTCTTCAGGCTGTGCCCGTGATTCCGCCGGAACTTCGCCCGCTTGTGCCTCTCGACGGCGGTCGTTTTGCGACATCCGACCTTAACGACCTTTACCGCCGTGTTATTATACGTAACAACCGTCTGAAACGTCTTATCGAGATAAAGGCTCCCGAAGTCATCCTCCGTAATGAGAAGCGTATGCTTCAGGAGGCTGTTGACTCTCTGCTTGACAACTCTCGTAAGTCATCGGCTGTGAAGACCGAAGCTAACCGTCCCCTCAAGTCACTTTCCGACTCTCTCAAGGGTAAGCAGGGTCGTTTCCGTCAGAACCTTCTCGGTAAGCGTGTCGACTATTCCGCACGTTCGGTTATCGTTGTCGGTCCTGAGTTGAAGATGCATGAGTGCGGTATTCCCAAGAATATGGCTGCCGAGCTTTACAAGCCGTTCATCATCCGTAAGCTTATTGAGCGCGGTATCGTGAAGACCGTGAAATCGGCGAAAAAGATTGTCGACCGCAAGGAACCTGTCGTTTGGGATATCCTCGAACACGTGATGAAAGGTCATCCCGTGCTGCTTAACCGTGCCCCGACACTTCACCGTCTCGGTATCCAGGCATTCCAGCCCAAGATGATCGAGGGCAAGGCTATCCAGCTTCACCCGCTTGCTTGTACGGCATTCAACGCCGACTTCGACGGTGACCAGATGGCAGTACACCTCCCTCTCGGCAACGAGGCTATTCTCGAGGCACAGATGCTTATGCTCGGTGCCCACAACATTCTTAACCCCGCTAACGGTGCGCCTATCACCGTGCCTTCTCAGGACATGGTGCTCGGTTTGTATTATATCACCAAACTTCGTGAAGGCGATAAGGGCGAGGGTTCCAAGTTCTATGGTCCCGAAGAGGCTCAGATTGCCTACAACGAAGGTCGTGTTACTCTCCATGCTCCCGTTTCGGTGGTGGTTGATGACATTGATGAAAACGGCAATCCTATACAGCACCTTGTCGAGAAGACTTCTGTAGGTCGTATTCTCGTCAACCAGTTTGTTCCTAAGGAAATCGGTTATGTTAACCAGATTCTTTCCAAGAAGTCTCTGCGCGACATCATCGGTCGTGTAATCAACACTTGCGGTGTTACCCGTTCGGCACAGTTCCTTGACGACATTAAGAACCTCGGTTACTATATGGCGTTCAAGGGCGGTCTGTCGTTCAACCTCGGTGACGTGCTTATTCCTGAGGAGAAAGAGAAACTCGTGGCTGAGGGTAACGAGCAGGTACAGGAAGTGCTCAACAACTACTCGATGGGTTTCATTACCAACAACGAGCGTTACAATCAGATTATCGATATCTGGACTCACGTGAACTCACGTCTTACCGATATCCTCATGAAGCACATGACCGCAGCCAACCAGGGCTTCAACTCTGTCTTCATGATGCTTGACTCCGGTGCCCGTGGTTCTAAGGACCAGATTCGTCAGCTTGCCGGTATGCGTGGTCTTATGGCAAAACCGCAGAAAGCCGGTGCCGAAGGCGGTCAGATTATCGAGAACCCGATTCTTGCCAACTTCAAGGAAGGTCTGTCAGTGCTTGAGTACTTCATCTCAACCCACGGTGCCCGTAAGGGTCTTGCCGATACCGCATTGAAGACGGCCGACGCCGGTTATCTTACCCGTCGTCTTGTCGATGTGGCTCACGACGTGATTATTCACGAAGAAGATTGTGGCACACTCCGTGGTCTCGTATGCACCGAAATCAAGAACAACGAAGAGGTTGTAGCTTCGCTTGGCGAGCGTATCCTCGGTCGTGTTTCCGTACATGATATTATCGATCCTATCACCGGTGAGGTTATAGTGGCTTCAGGCGAAGAAATCGATGAAGTTGCAGCCAACCGCATCAACGAATCGCCTATCGAATCGGTCGAAATCCGCTCGGTACTTACTTGTGAGTCTAAGAAAGGTGTATGCGCCAAGTGTTACGGTCGTAACCTTTCCAACAATCTTCTTGTCCAGAAGGGTGAGGCTGTCGGCGTGATTGCCGCGCAGTCAATCGGTGAGCCTGGTACTCAGCTTACACTCCGTACATTCCACGTCGGTGGTGTGGCTTCAAATATCGCGGCTGTGTCTACGATTACTTCTCGTTATGAAGGTCATCTTGAAATCGAGGAACTTCGTACCGTCGACACCGAGGAGAAAGGTCCCGACGGACAGACTGTCCAGGTGGTTATCGGTCGTCTTGCAGAAATGCGTATCATAGACCCCAATACCAAGATGATGCTTACCAACGCTAACATTCCTTACGGTTCGAAGCTCTATTTCCCCAATGGCGCTACCGTGAAGAAGGGCGATGTGATTTGCGAATGGGACCCGTTCAATGCCGTCATCATTTCGGAAGTCGGTGGTAAGATTCAATTCCAGAACCTTATCGAGAATGTCACATATCGCGTGGACTACGATGAGCAGACCGGTCTTGAAGACAAGATTATAATAGAATCGAAGGATCGTACACGTGTGCCTGAGGCAAATATCGTTGATGCCAACGGTCAAATCATTAAGACGTATGCTCTCCCGGTAGGCGCTCACCTTATGGTTGAAGACGGTGCTTCCGTTAAGCCGGGTGACGTATTTGTCAAGATTCCTCGTTCTGCCGGTAACGCCGGTGATATCACCGGTGGTCTTCCCCGTGTTACCGAGTTGTTTGAGGCTCGTAACCCGTCTAACCCCGCAATCGTTTCTGAAATCGACGGTGAGGTTAAGTTCGGTAAGGTCAAGAGAGGTAACCGCGAGATTTCCGTAACTTCCAAGCTTGGTGAGGTCAAGAAATATCTCGTGCCGCTGTCAAAGCAGATTCTTGTGCAGGAAAACGATTATGTACGCGCAGGCACTCCGCTTTCCGACGGTGCCATCACTCCCGCCGATATCCTCAATATCATGGGTCCGACCGCCGTACAGGAATACATCGTCAACGAAGTTCAGGATGTCTACCGTATGCAGGGTGTGAAGATTAACGACAAGCATTTTGAGGTTATCGTGCGTCAGATGATGCGCAAGGTCAACATCCTTGATCCGGGTGACACTTGCTTCCTTGAGCAGCAGATTGTCGACAAGCGCGAGTTTATGGATGAGAACGACCGCATCTGGGGTAAGAAAGTGGTGGTTGACGCAGGCGACAGCGAGACGCTTAAGCCCGGTCAGATTATCACCGCCCGTAAGCTCCGTGACGAGAACTCCGCCCTTAAGCGCCGCGACCTCAAGACTGTCACTGTACGTGATGCTGTTCCCGCTACTTCTGAGCAGATTCTTCAAGGTATCACTCGTGCAGCTCTTCAGACTTCAAGCTTCATGTCGGCTGCTTCATTCCAGGAGACTACCAAGGTGCTCAACGAGGCTGCTATCAACGGTAAGACCGATTACCTTGAGGGCATGAAGGAAAATGTTATCTGCGGTCACTTGATTCCTGCCGGTACCGGACTTCGCGAATACAACAATCTTGTTGTTGCAGGTAAGGATGACATTGATTCTGTATTTGACTCTGCCGATGTGATTGATATCGCTCACACTGAGCTTTAATCGATACATGATACTATAATAAATGGGCGTATCAATCGCGATACGCCCATTTTTGTATTGTTATGGGTCAAAAAGATGCCACCTGACTCCGCTATTTAGTCGTATATTCCGTATATTTGCCGATATGAAGACTATTGCTGCTTTTCTACTGGCATTATCCCTGCTGTGCCATGTTTATGCCGTTGCCTGCACCTCGGCGATTGTCGGTGGACACCTTACTCCCGACGGACGTCCGTTGCTTTGGAAACACCGTGACACCGGTACCGAGCATAATTTCGTGGCGCGTGTTGCCGCTCATTCTCCCGGCGAAGCTGACTTTGTGGCGTTATTCAATGCCGGTGACACTCTTCTGCGTGAGGCGTGGATAGGTGTAAACAGTCATGGATTTGCCGTGATGAACACTGCTTCATATAATCTTGCGCCTGATACTGCGTCTTACCGCGACATGGAAGGCGTCATAATGGCGCGCGCCCTGAAGTCGTGCCGTACGGTCGCCGATTTCGCTATATTGCTTGACTCTCTCCCCAAGCCGCTCGGAGTCCAGGCTAATTTCGGAGTGATCGACTCTCTGGGCAATGGCGCATATTTTGAGACGGGAGACTATGGTTATACGATATATGATGTCGCTGATTCTCCCGAAGGATACATCATCCGCACAAACTATTCATGTTCCGGCGACTCGACGTGTGGCTACGGATATATCCGGTTGCAGAATGCCGAAGCTCTTATACGTCCTTTTGTCGAAGCCGGAAAAGTTACTCCTGAGACATTTACTGAGTGTCTGTCACGCAGTTTTTATCATTCGTTATTAGGGCGAGATATGCTTGACAGCTCTGACAGCTGGATTGTTGATCAGGATTTTATTCCCCGTTATTCGTCCAGTGCATCGGTGGTGATTGACGGTGGCGTGATGTGGACTGTGATAGGTTATCCGCCATGTTCTTATGTGCTTCCCGCTACTGTCGAATATGTGCCTGCGCAGCTTGCCGCCGACTCGGCGACCGGTCGAAGCGCGCTTTGTGACACAGTCGTGGCGCGCAAGCATGAAGTGTTTCCCGTTAAACGTGGAAGCGGACAGCACTATATCGATGCTGTCCGCCTTAAATCGTATTGCGACTCATGTCGCTCTGTCAGTCTTGACAATTACCGCGAGTATCGCGACAGTTTATCTCGGGGCGATTTTAGGCTCGGTGGAGGGCATGATTGACTCCACGTTGGCTATAAGCTCTTCTTCAGGCATAAAGCCTACACTGCGGTTGATTACACCCTCTGTGTTGACAAATAGCAGGGTAGGGATTGAGCTTACTCCATATTGTTTTGCGATGCCGGGGCATTTGTCTACATTAACGGAGATAAATCTTACTTTACCTTTATATTTATCAGCAACTTTGTGGAAAATGGGTGAGAGTTCCTTGCATGGAGGACACCATTCAGCCCAAAAGTCTACGACTACCGGTGCCGGTTGAGCACCGCCGAATTCAAGGATGTCGTCAGGTCCGAGTACTATCGGCTCTCCGCTTGCCTCCGCAAGCTCCTCTTGTAATTTCTCTTCTCCCTGGGCTTCCTTTTGTGCTGTGTTGCCGCCGCAGGAGGTAATCCACATTCCACATGCGAGCAGTGCCGCACAGATTAGTGATTTTTTCATTATTGTCAGTTTAAATATAAACAAGGTGTTCCGATTAAAGGAACACCTTGCATTGTTATATGGTTCAATTCTCTATTATCAGAGTGATGCGGCAAGTGCGCCGTTGGTTTTACGTACAGCCTCTGCACTCTTGGCGAAGAGAGCCTTTTCTTCTTCGTTGAGCTTGACGTCGATAATCTTCTCGATACCGTTCTTGCCCAGGAGACAGGGAACACCTATGCAGATGTCGCTTTCGCCATATTCACCTTCTACAAGTGCGGAGCAGGGGATCACACGCTTCTGGTCGTGGAGCACGGCTGCAACTACCGATGCCGAAGCTGCGCCGGGAGCATACCATGCCGAGGTGCCGAGAAGTGAGGTGAGGGTGGCACCGCCTACCATTGTGTCGGCTGCTACCTTGGCAAGAGTTTCCTTGTCAAGAAGTTCGGTTGCGGGGATGCCGCGGTATGTAGCGTAACGGGTGAGAGGAATCATGGTGGTATCGCCGTGTCCGCCGATTACCATGCCTTCGATTTCGTTGGGGTTGGCGTTGAGGGCGATGCTGAGGAAATATTTGAAGCGTGAGCTGTCAAGCGCGCCGCCCATACCGATGATGCGGTTTTTGGGAAGACCCGATACCTTGTGGATAAGATAAGTCATAGTGTCCATCGGGTTTGACACGCAAAGGATGATTGCATTGGGTGAATATTTAAGCACGTTGTCGGTTACTGACTTTACGATGCCTGCATTTACACCGATAAGTTCCTCGCGGGTCATTCCGGGCTTACGGGGAATACCTGAAGTGATTACCACTACGTCGCTGCCGGCAGTTTTCTCATAATCGTTTGTCACACCGGTCATGCGGGTGTTGATGGTGAGCAGATTTGCCGTCTGCATGATATCCATGGTCTTGCCTTCTGCGAGACCTTCCTTGATGTCGATTAATACTACCTCGTCAGCGATGTTGTTGGTTACCAATACATTTGCACAGGTTGCTCCTACATTGCCCGCGCCTACAACTGTTACTTTTGACATATCTAAATTGGTTTATTTTGGTTGAAAAATCTTCACTCTTTATTCACCTGCAAAAATACGGAAATATTTCCGTATTTTGAAATCTTTAATAAAATTTTATTTTTCCCGCCTCAATGAGGTGATTGGATGTGTGGATTGTTGCCCGCAGTGCCTCATCTTTGTTTAGCCGGGGCGTTGAGCGAAGCGAAACCCCCGGAAATAGATGCAAAGTCAGATGTTTCCGTAGGAATCATCTTGGCGCTCGGTTGATGATTCCCTGTCGGGAAACGATAGGGGGAGATCCCGCTGTCCGAGGGTATCGCTGCGCTCAACCGCCCGGCTAAATTTGGATTTTTCCCGAAGGGAAAAGATTTTGTCAGATTGTAACGCGTAGCTGTAGGGGCGCCTGGAAGGGCGCCCGGGTTGCGAGGGCTGGTGCGGGCGAGCTTCCACTCGCCCCTACGACGGCTTGTGAATCAGCCCGTAGGGGTAGTAGTGGTTTATCTGCTCGGCGCGCCCCCATGCGTCGGCTACGACGCGCACTCTCCGCATGGTCGCACAGGAAGTAGTGCCATCCAGACACACTCGCAGCGTCGAAGGTGGCGTATCCCCCGTCAAACATCACCCGCTTGACCGCCCTGTTCTTGTAGATGATTGAACCCGAGTAATACATCTCGTCTTGGGAATTGAATACTGTTTTATAGAAAAATCTAATATTCAAATCCATCAATTTTTATACCCTCTGTTGTGACAATCATGCGGATTATCTCGCACGGGGAATCCGGTCTTTCCTGAGGATTCTTTTTAAGTTGCAGGTCATGGATTTTTCGAATGGATATCGAATCCCAATTATTAAATAATGAAATATAATCCGGATTAATTCCACTGGCTATTCCTGATTCCTGCCTGTTTTTCCTATATGCTCGATAAATTTTATATGTATGCGGATTCTTTTTTATGGAGTTATTCCATAATGCATATACGAAACCGCCGTCAAAATGCAGAAAAAGAGTGTCATTTACTCTGAACTTGATACTATCCAGATATCCTGAATTTATTAATATTTCATATTTACATCTGTTTTCACTATCTTTCTTATTTCCACTTGTTATATAATTAAGATTGTATATGTCATAAAAAATTTGATTAACGGCTTTGACTAACGAATGTCCATTGGATTGCATAGACCAAGAGCATCTTTGGGATGTTGTCCATGATACAAAAGGATAACACACCAATAAAAGTAATCCATAATAAATTATTCTTTTCATTGTTAAGTGTTAGAATTGTGATTTTAAAAATTTAGGAGTGTCACCAAAATACAAACTTGTATGTGGATATATCAATACCCTGTTTTTTTCAACCGGATTATTGAAGTGGTTCTTGAATAATACGTTCTTAACTACAACCTATGTTCTACACGGATTACAACATCAAATTGTATCAATCGGGGCTGCTAACATAGATTTCACGTTCCACTTTTAGCCCGGTTAGATCATTTTCGGTAATTGCTTGCAGTAGATGCTCACTGATAACATAGTAATTAAATAATACCGGAGTTTCAATGGCAAAATAATCGGGAAGAGACTTCTTTTTTAATGCAAGCTCTTCAACATAAAGCCTTGACTCTTTGTCATAAGCAATTGTGTTATCATATATCTCACCATATTCTGTCATGGTTTTTATCCCGGAAAATATATTGGATTTTGACCTAAAACTTTTTCGTTCACAGATTCTAAATTTACATTTTTCGAGATTAATGTCTTCATCCCCCATGGCAATTGCATATAAAAAATAACATTGTATTTCCTCCTTTCTTGCAGATATTTTTGCCGGATAAAACTTATGGATTCCTAAATCTAATTTAGAAAGGATCTTATAAGCGGGATTGCTAATAAGCGGTATAACATTAATATTTGATATGAAATCTGTAAGTTTTGCTTTCCTTCCAAGCTTTAAGCCATCTAATTTAGGCGTGAAAGCCGGGAATTTTTTGTCTCTCCACGTCCAATAAGTTGTATAAAAAGAATCAGGAGCATCAGGATTCACTCCTTTCATGAAATCATAGCACTGTGGAAAGTCATTGCCCGACACTTTTTCATCTATCATAAAATCCATTATGAAATACTTTTTCTTCATAAAGCAATGTGTTTTTATTTACGAGATCTCACCCTTTGACCGGGCGTAAGAACAGTTAAACTGGAATTGGCGCAGGTCACTTATGCGTAGGAGACCACAGAAGTCGCGTATGGCTGGGAGAGGCGTTTTCATGATGTGATGACTGGTTTTTCACAAATATAGCGATTGCGATGCCGGATTGCAAGTCTTTTGCAGGAAATTTTGGGAATTTTCTTGCAATCAGGCATAAAGAAAAAGGGCTGTGTCAAGTCCTGACACAGCCCTCGTGGGTATTGCCTTTGTCGTGCTTATCGAGTAAACTTGACAGAGGTGGTATTGCCGTTATTGTTGACAGTAGCTATGTAAAGACCGCTTGTCAGTGAGGACAAATCCACGTTGAATGAGCCATTGCCTGATGCCGCGATAACTTCTGCTCCCGTAACTGAATATACTTTTACGGTCGATGCGCCGGTGGCTGCTACAGAAAGAGTCGAGCCTTCAACTGAACATCCGGTTGAAGCATTTGACAGTACGTTGTCTATGCCAGTGCATATACCAAGCACGGTAAATTCGGTATTTTCAATTTTCTGTACCGGCAACATATCCTCAAGGTCGAAGTCAAATTCTGAGGTAATTTCTTCAAGCACTTCGTCATTATCGCCGTAGGTATAGTCATATGTCATCATGCCCATAAGTTCCTCCATGTCATCTTCAACCATTGTATAGGTTTCAGAAATTATATTCCCATGCTCGTCGCAGACTACTTCTGTGATTTCCCCTTCGGTCATCACATATTCGGGGTCTTCGTCATATACGTATTCAGCTATGCTCTTTTCTGTAAAGCTTCCAAACTCATCAGTGTAGGTGACAGACACGGTCTCTTTACCGCTCATCCCTTCTTCAGGATCGGAATATGAAGATACGATGATGTAGTCCTTTGCGTTTGGATATTCAGCTGCAATATCGTAAAATAGTTCCCCCTCTTCATATAGTTGTGCGCTTTTTATCTTGTTGTCACCTGCAAAAAGCTTTTTAAAATCAGTGACGGCAATCTGTCCGTTACATGCTTCCCACACTATGTCCTTGAGCTCCGAGCCTTCTTCCCAGTAATATTCATTAGTGCTGTAATCATATCGCATATTTGATATGCTCCAGGTGTCAGGCTCTTGTTTGCCTTCCGGATAAGTCAGTTCTATTTTAACTGTATTGTCGTATTTGCCGTCATACCATACGAACACATTGAAGTTGGTCACATTGCCGGCGGCATTGCGAATTACCTCAAATTTGTTGCCCGTACTGATGACCCACTCATTATTTTGATAATAGTAAATTTCAAGTAATGTATTAAGGTCATGTAATTGGGGATCGGAAAATTCCCAGATTCTTTTCTCACGTGGAGTCCAGGTGTTTCCTCCGTCAGTGCTTATGGATGTGATTTGGGAAGTCTTGTTGCCAAAGGAGTCATAGGTCATTGTGACCTGACTGATGGTTTCGTCTTCGGGTGTCTCCTCAAGATAGCGGGTCACGTTTCCCTGCGCGTCGTAGAAGTTGCTGATATTCGCGTCGACAATCCATTCGCCTTCGTCATATACGCTGACAGTCTGTTTTGCCGGTAGCATTGTGCCATCTTCGGCTGCTTTATTCGCGGCGGCTATGTTTTTTACAAGCCCGTTGCTTTTGACTGTGGCATCGGCAGTTTTTATCGGCATTAACCGCGGAGCCGTTTTTTTGGCGGAGAGGGCAGGTGAGGCGACAAGTGCGCCTGCGATAGCAATCAGAGTAAAATAATTCATAAGCGATGTAATGAAAAGTTTAAATTGTAAGGTAATAATAGTTATGATTTTACGCAAAGTTAACCCAAAATATCTGAACCCGCAAATGAATATGACGGATTCTGTAGATTTTGGGGTGAATTACAATATTTTACTCATATTTCAACGAAAGTTCCATATAATAGTCATTCATTTAGATTTCCCCGGAAGTATAGGTTAAGGTGGTAACTATTCAGCGAATATTACCAGTATAAGAGTCTAATTATCAGGTGGGAATGCACCATGGTGCATCCGAAAACGAGGTTAATTAACCATAAACCGGCGGATGCTCCGGGGAGCATCCCTACAAATTAATTGCAATCAGACCGTTGGAGTCGCTGAATAGTTACGTTAAGGTGGATTTTTGGATAATAAATGTTAATTACGGAAATTTTTCTGCAAATATTTTTGGTGAATAAAATTTAATCGGTAACTTTGTGTCAGTTTTTCATGGTATTAGATTTAAGGTAAAAAGATTATTCGTCGTGACGACGAGTAATTTTTTTTATGTCCTTGCCGTTATCATGTAAATTGTAGTTATTATGCAGAATGCCCCAAGAAAAATAGAGTTGCTCGCTCCCGCGCGCAATGCCGACATTGCCATAGAGGCGATAAAGCATGGCGCTGATGCCGTGTATATAGGTGCGGAAGGATTTGGTGCACGTGCCGCTGCCGCTAACCCGGTGAGTGACATTGAGCGTCTTACAGAGTTTGCCCATCGTTACCTGGCTCGCGTCTACGTTACTGTAAATACAATAATATATGACAATGAACTGCGTGATGTAGAGCGTCTTATAGGTCGCTTATACCGCGCAGGTGTCGACGCGCTTATCGTGCAGGATATGGCGGTGTTGCGTATGGATATCCCTCCGATAGCTCTCCACGCAAGCACACAGTGTGACACGCGCACCCCGGCACAGGCGCGTTTTCTGCAGGATGCCGGTTTTTCCCAGATAGTGCTCCCGCGCGAACTGACACTTGAGGAGATACGTGCGATGCACGAGGCGGTGAGTGTACCGCTTGAATCATTTGTACACGGGGCGCTCTGTGTGAGCTACAGCGGCGACTGCCATGCAAGCCAAGTGTTAAAAGGAAGGAGTGCCAACCGCGGGGAATGTGCGCAGATATGTCGTCTGCCATACGACCTTTATGACGGACTGGGCAACTGTGTGGAGCATGGTCGTCACTTGCTTTCGTTGCGTGACATGAACCGTTCAGCCGACATTATGGCGATGCTTGACGCCGGTGTCAGCTCATTCAAGATAGAAGGAAGGCTGAAAGATGCCGGATATGTGAAAAATGTAGTGAGCTATTACGACCGTAAATTGCGTGAGATTACCGGGCGTCACCCTGACCGTTATTGCCGTCTCTCGGCAGGCAGCGTCGACACTACCTTCACTCCTGATGTGAGGAAAAGTTTCAACCGTGGATTCACCACCTATTTCCTTAACGGTATAGAACCATCCATCGGCTCGATTTATACACCCAAATCACAGGGCGAGCCTGTAGGTAGGGTGATGAAGAGTGACGGGCGTATGATTGAGGCGCGTCTTGACGCTGCGCTTTCCAATGGTGACGGTCTCGGATTTTTCAATGAGCGCAAGGAGTTTGTCGGTTTCAGGCTCAACCGGGTGGAAGGGTCTCGACTCTCCCCCGCCTCTAAAATCATGATAAAGCCCGGAACAAAACTTTACCGAAACAGTGATAAGGCTTTTGACGATATTTTGAGTAAAGAGTCGGCGTCGCGCACAATCGCGCTCGACATGACGCTGCGCATTGCCGGTGACAGGCTTGTACTCGATGTGGCTGATGAGCGTGGCAACGCAGTGACCGCAACGATTGATGCCGATGTCACGCAGGCAGCCCAATCTGAGCAGACAGAGCCTCGACGACGTGCGCTCGGAAAGCTTGGTGGCACAGGCTATCGTCTCGGTACACTTGATGACCGTGTCGGCTCACGATTTATTGCCGCAGGTGTGCTCACCGCATTGCGCCGTGATGCAATCGCGTTGCTTGATGCTGCAAACCGTATGAGATACAATCGTGAGTTGCGACATCCTGAAAACCGGACTGCCGTTTATCCCGCAACTCGCCTGGACTATCATTATAATGTGGCAAATTCAGAGGCGGAGTCGTTTTATCGTGACCATGGTGTCAAGAGCGTATCGCCCGCTATCGAGACTGTCCCGCCGAAAAAGGGAAGTGACGTACAGGTGATGACCACGCGTTACTGTCTGCGCCGAGAGCTTGGGGCATGTCTTAAGGAGGGTGGCGGAGCGAAACTTCCTGCTCCGCTCGTGTTGCGTTCGGGTGATATCACGCTTCGTCTTGACTTTGATTGCGCGGCATGCCGTATGCACGTGATGACGCAGCGGTAGTTACTGCCGCCAGCCGCCACCAAGTGCCTTGTAGAGCTGCACGATTACCAGTTCTTTGTTACGTATGGCGTTGCTGAGGTTTATCTGTGCGTCGAAATAACTACGCTGTGCGTCAAGCACGTCGATGTAGCCTATCACGCCGTTGATATATTGCAGCTGTGCAAGTTCCATGGTGGTTTTTGACGCTTGTTCAAGTTCTGCCATCGACTCATAGATTTCCTGTATCTTGTTGTAGTCGACAATGGCATTGCGCACCTCCATGAAGGCGTTCAGCACAACCTTTTCATAACTGTAACACTCCTGTTCATAGACAGCCTGCTGGGCGCGATATGCACCTTGGCGGCGTCCGAAGTCAAATATCGGTCCGAGCAACGAAGCGCTGAGAAAGTGCATCGGCGACTTGAAAAAGTCGGAAAACTCCTCGCTTTCAAGTCCGCCTGTTGCCGTGAGCGTCAGGCGTGGAAATCGGTTGGTGTATGCCATTCCCACTGCGGCATTTGCCGCGATAAGGCTCTGTTCGGCTGCCCTCACGTCGGGGCGCCGTTCAAGCAAAGTGGAGGGAAGTCCGACAGGAAGATTTTCGGGTAAAGTTATGCGTTTTCTTTGGCGGTTACGCTCTATTGTCGAGGGAAATTCTCCTGCGAGAAATGATATTTCATTCTCTTTCAGCGCAATGTCGCGTTCAAGTATAGGAATGTGTGTGGCTGTGCGCGCAAGCTCCATCTTTGCCTGTTGATAGGATGTCTCGGAGGTAAGTCCGCCTTCAAAACGCAGCTTGGCGAGGCGCACACTCTCTTTTCGTGCATCGAGGGTCTGCCTTACGATACTCAGTTCGTTATCAAGCGCCACAAGTTCAAAATAAGCCTGCGCCACTTCGGCGATGATGGAGATGGTGAGACCACGGCGGTTTTCCACGCTTTCCATCAATAGTGCTTTGCTGCGGTCGTTCGCCCAACGGAGATTTCCCCACAGGTCGAGTTCCCATGACAGGGAGGCTTTCAGACCTTCCTCCGGGTCATTTTTATAGCGGTCGCCTCCATAGTTAAGTCCCTCTTTTTGCACATAGGCTTGTCCGTTGACTGTCGGAAACAGATTGCCGAGTTCGACACGCTTTCTTGCCGCGAGTTCCTTAATGCGCGCATCGGCAATGCGTAGATCTTTATTATGGTCGAGAGTGTGTGTGATGAGGCGTGACAATACCGAGTCGTTGTAGATTTCCCACCACGCGAGGTCGGCGATTGAAAATGTGTCGGTGTCATGCCCCTTTTCCAGGGTCGGGGGCACTGACATCTGCGGTTTCACGTATTTTTGTCCGAGCTTGCATCCGCTCATTACGCATACAAGCAGGAGCGCATATAATATTATAAAGCGAGTCTTCATTTTTTCTTATGGAAAATATGTGTCAGTTTCTTTGCCTTGACAGGTATATGTAAAGCGGGGTAACGATTACGCAGACGGCTCATGACGCGATAGATAAGCACGAAGAAGAACGGCACGAGCACTATTCCCGCCACCACGGCGACAATCATGCCGAAAAATACACCTGTGCCTATCGCCTGGCGGCTTGCCGACCCGGGACCTGACGCTATCACCATCGGGAGCATACCGAGGATAAAGGCGAGCGAGGTCATGAGAATGGGGCGGAAGCGGAGCCGCGCGGCATATATTGCCGCTTGTAGCGCATCGACACCTTTGTCGGTCTGCTCCTTGGCAAATTCTACGATAAGTATGGCATTTTTTGCCGCCATACCCATGAGCATCACAAGACCTATCTGGAAATACACGTCATTTTCCAGTCCGCAAGCCCATTCCCCGACGTAGGCACCAAATGCCGCCACGGGAAGCGACAGCAGAACCGCTGCGGGGACTGTCCAGCTTTCATAGAGCGCGGCAAGGAACAGAAACACAAACAGGAACACAAGGGTAAGCACAAGCCCCGTCTGACCTCCCGCTTTCTTTTCCTGGAAAGACAGTCCGCTCCATTCCACGCCTATGTTTTCAGGAAGTTTCTCCTGCGCGATTTTCTCCACGATTTCCATCGCCTCTCCGGAGCTGTAGCCTTTTGCCGCCTCGCCTCTGATGACCGCGCTGTTAAACATGTTGAAGCGTTTGATGTTTCCCGGACCGGTGGTAAACGACGATGTGCCGAGCGACGTGAGCGGAATCATTGCATTACCGTTGCCTCTCACGAAGAAGAGATTGATATTTTCGCGGTGTTCGCGGTATGGTGCCTCTGCCTGGATGTAAACGCGATATACGCGGTTAAACATGTTGAAGTCGTTGACATATACCGAGCCTGTGTAAGCCTTCATCGTGGCAAATACGTCAGCGAGCGGCACCCCGGCAAATTTCACCTTGTCACGGTCGACATCGAAATATAGCTGCGGGATGTCGGCTTGCAGCGATGTGGAAAGTCCGGCGACTTTCTTGTTCATCGAGGCATATTTCATCACCGTATCGGTGGCTGCCACAAGGTCGTGCAGGGTGGCATCGCCTCGCGCCTCAAGCTGCATCTCGAATCCTCCCGACTGCCCCAGCCCCGGGATTACAGGCGGTTTTGACAGATACACCTTACATTCGGGATATTCCGAGAGGTCTTTCCTGACCACCGCCATGATATCGTCGATAGTCTCGTCGTCACGTTCCTCCCATGGCTTCAGTATCACCGTGAGCTCGCTGCGCGCCTGGCTGCTGCCAACCTGCGAGCTGCTTCCGGCGACACTCTGCACATATTCCACGGCGGGGTTGTCCATCAGGTAACTCACGGCGCGTTCGGTCACAAGGCGAGTGCGCTCCAGTGTGGCACCCTCGGGAAGTTCCAGCTCTACCTTGAAGTAACCCTGGTCCTCAACCGGAAGGAAGCTTGAAGGCATGAACTTGTTGATGATGAAAATAGCCACAATCATCATGCCGAATCCGGCGATTACACGTTTCTTGTATTTCAGGCTGTCACGTATTATCCGGACATATCGTGTGTTGCCTTTAGCAAGCCATTCGTTGATTTTGCGGAACACTACATTTTTCTTCTCTCCCTCTTTCTGAGGGCGAAGTATGAGCGAACACATCACCGGGCTTAATGTCAGCGCGACCACCGCCGACAACAGTACGGATACCACTATTGTCACCGTGAACTGACGGTAAAGCTGCCCGGTGATGCCGCCGAGGAAACTTACCGGTACAAATACGGCTGCAAGCACGAGCGATGTGGCGATGATAGGGCTTGCGAGTCCCTGCATCGCCTTCTTGGTCGCTTCGTAAGGGGGAAGATGTTCCTCTTCCATCACTCGCTCCACATTCTCGACCACGACTATCGCGTCGTCGACCACTATACCGATTGCGAGCACGAGCCCGAGCAGGGTGAGCATGTTGAGCGAGAACCCGAATATAAGCATGAAGCCGAATGTACCGATGAGGGATATCGGTACTGCGACAAGGGGAATGAGCGTTGCGCGCCATGACTGCAGCGACAGGTAAACCACGAATATCACCAATACGAGAGCCTCGAAAAGGGTCTTGTACACCTCATGGATAGATTCGGAGATATAGGTGGTCATGTCAAACGGGATTTCGTAGCTCAGTCCGTCGGGGAAACCTTGGCTGATTTCTTCCATCGCCTCCTTGACGCGCCCGGCAACATCCATTGCATTGGCTCCGGGAAGCATATATACGGCAAGTACAGCGGCGTTTTCGCCGTTTATGCCACTTTCCGTATTGTAACTTTGCGCTTCAAGCGATATACGTGCCACGTCGCGCAGTCGTATGATTGACCCGTCGGGATTGGCGCGCACGACAATTTCCTCAAATTGGCTCACCGTTGACAATCTGCCTTGTGTGGTGATAGGTATGGTCACGTCAAGCCCCTTGGTAGGCTGCTGTCCGAGTACACCTGCCGCCGATTCGCGGTTCTGGTCTTTCAACGCTTTCTGAAGGTCGGCGACCGTGATGCCGAGGTTGGCGAGTTTGTCGGGCTGTACCCAAATCTGCATGGCGTAATATCTGCCGCCTATCTGCGACACGCGCCCTACGCCCGGGATACGCCGCAGAAGGTCGATTACATTGAGCGTGGCGAAGTTACTGAGATATATCTCGTCAAATTTCGGGTCAGACGACTGTACGCAGATTGTGAGCAGCTGGCTCGGAGCCTGTTTTTCGACCGAGATGCCGTTTTGCACCACCTCTGCCGGGAGTCGCGACTCGGCGAGCTTCACGCGGTTCTGTATCTCGACGGCGGCAAGATCGGCGTTTGCCGAGATGTCAAATGTCACCGTGGCGGAAAAAGAACCTGAATTAGAACTTGACGATTCCATATATAGCATCCCCGGTGTGCCGTTCAGCTCCTGTTCGATAGGGGTGGCTACTGCCTGCGAAACAGTGAGTGCGCTTGCTCCGGGATATGATGCGCTGATTTTTACAACCGGCGGCGTGATTTGCGGATACTGGTCGATAGGAAGCATCGTGAGTCCGATTACACCCACGATTACAATCAGTATCGACAGCACCATCGAAAATACGGGACGGTCTATGAAAAAGCTTACTTTCATGCTTGTCTGTGTGATTGTATGTTACTCTTCATCGGTGTCGGAAGTTACCGCGTCACTTACCCTCACTTTCATGCCGGGGGTAAGTTTATGGTAGCCTTCGACCACGACATTTTCGCCGGGATTAAGTCCACGTTCCACAACCATATTGTTCTGAAACTCCGGACCGGTCTCGATAAAGCGTTTCTCCACCGTCGAGTCGGCTCGCATTACAAATATATGGGCGCCTCCCTTCTCGATGCTTATGGCTCGAGTCGGCACTACGGTAGCTTTCTCCCTTACGTCGAGAAGCACTTTTACCTTGGTGAATTGTCCCGGCAATATGGCGCGTTCCGGATTTGGCATCTCCGCGCGCACGGAGAATGTACCGGTATTCGGGTCGACTGTCGGCTCGGCAAAATCAACCATGCCTTTATGAAGATACACGGTGTTGTCGGCGAGGGTGATGGTGACATAAGGCTGCCATGCGCGGTTTTCATCTTTCTGGCTGAAATCGACATTTCGCTCCTTGCTCTTGAGGTAGTCGAGTGCGGTCATGCTGAAATCAATGAGCACTGTGTCGCTTTTCACGATTGTGGCAAGAAGGGATTTTGCCCCGGGACCTACAAGAGTACCCAGGTCCACGTTACGCTCGCTGATGTGCCCGGCGATAGGAGAGCGCACAGTCGTGTAGCCAAGCTCAAGCTCCGACTGGGCGAGGTCGGCGCGGCTCATCGCCACTGAGGCTTTTGCCGTCTCGTAGGCTGCAATCGCATTGTCCAGGTCGAGCTGACTTGCAGCATTCTGTTCGTAAAGCGGGCGTATGCGTTCAAGGTCGCGCTTCGCTTTCTGTTCCTGCGACTCGTCTTTCTTCAGCTGTGCCCGCGCTTTGTCTACTTTCGCCCGGTATTGGTCGGGATTGATAATGAACAATACCTGATTTTTCTTCACGTAAGTGCCCTCCTCGAAAAGCATCTTTTCAAGGTATCCTTCCACGCGGGCGCGTACCTCTACAAACTGTTGGGCGCGTACCCTGCCTACATATTCGCCGTAAATCTCGACATCGTCCTGCGCTGCGGGTTGTACGGCGACAACGGGAAGTGTTGTCTCACTCTTTTTACATCCGGTTGCGATAACCGGTAATGTTAAGCCTAATATTATGGCTGCCAGATATTTATTACCCATTGATCGTTTGACTGTTTGTGTGAATGATTCTCTTTTAAGCTATGATGACTTATTGTTTTAACAAAATTCATCATAGAGAGTTCGGTCGGGATAATTTCCGGTACAAAATTAGTGTATCCTTATAAAACCGACATAAAACTATGACTGCCGTATATTTACATATTCCTGCTGTCTATTTACACTGCATGAAATTATAGACTTGCGCTGAAAAAACATTTTGAGAAAAAATTTGTTATAATTATATGTTATAGATTGCAAAAAAATCGTAAATTTGCCATCGGTAGTAGAACTTAACAGTAGTAAACTCATTTATATGTCTAACAAATAAATACTTACGACAATGAACATTGACACTATCGGCTATAACGCCGGCCTTGTGTGGAATGCACTTAACGAAGCTGACGCGCTTGGACTCAAACAAATCAAGAAAGTTACCAAACTGAAGGATAAGGAACTCTATGCAGCCCTCGGATGGCTTGCACGTGAAAATAAAATCCTCATCGCCGAAAACGAAGACGACAAGGATCTTATAATATCACTCGCATAAAAACTTCGATACTCTACACTATACGTGGGGTTGCGCCGGATTCCCGACACAACCCCACTTTTTATCTGTATTGTTCGTGACAGATTCTTATTTTGTGGATGCTTGTTTATTCACAACCCATGTGGTGCAATTAAGTATGCCGCCGGTCAAAGCGATATCATTGTAATTAATGGTTTCAATTACTTTATCAGGGAAAACCTCTTTAAGTTTGGCATACGCTTCTGCATCTTTGTTTCCTGAAACGCCAAATACAGGCATGACGATGAGATTTCCAACCTCAAGATAATTAAGATAAATGCCTATGGCATGGTCGGAGTTTCCCTTGATTTTATGCTCAAACCATGGGAAATTTATATATTTAAGATTTGCCTTGTCAAGAGCTTTGATAATGTTAGTTTTCATATATACAAAGTCCTGCTCCAGATTATTTACAAGAACAGTATTGTCATCTACAAAGCGCATCATTCCGTCGGCATGTCCTGTAAAATCATAATCTGTTTTGTAAGCCGGTATTATGATTATCTCACATTCAAGGAGCCTGGCAAGTTCTGTCATGAGATTTTCTCGTGTCCAATCAGGATTTTCCGAGAAAATGCGGTCGGTTATAATGGCTTTATTTCCATGCATAACCACATTTCCTCCGTCAAGATTAATGTTAGAGAAAACAGGATTTATGTTGTTGACATTATCAACATGTTTAACATCAGAACGTGAATCAGAATACTTTGGGTCTTTCAAATATGACGGGTCATATCGGAATTGAATCAACTTGCCGCTTGGAGTCTGAACAGGCATATAATCCCTGCACCAGATATCTTTTGTCTCTTCAAGAAAAGCAAAAGGAATCTGGTGTTTATTTAAAATATCTGTAAGATGTTTACAGGTTTCCGGATGTCGCGTAGCCAAAAGCGCCGATAGATATACTTTCTGTGTATTCTCACCTACATTTGCGGAAGATTTTGGCAATTCCGGCTCTTGAAAAGCCTGTACATCATCATTATTGTCGGGGTTACTATTCAAGTGACGTGCAATCCACTCGTTACGGAACTTACTTTCATCATATCCCAGCAACAATTTGCAGATGTCAGGCGTAGGCTCGATGTTATTCTCATTGCAGATATCATAAAATATGGCAAGCTTGGAGCGCCCATTTGAATGGAAATTCTTAATAAATGATGATGATATTCTCTGATGGTATAACATCAATTTGCTGTTAATAAGAGAAAGAATTTTGTGCTGGCGTTTAATTGTAGTATTCTTATCAGCCAATTCGGTCATTAATTCTGCGAGAGGTTTCTTTTTTAACAGTTTATAGCCTGCAAGGATGGTTCCTCCTATACAAAGAATGCTGGCAATTATACTTAAAGATGATTCAATACTCATAAAATTTAATTTTGTGTGGATGAACTATGCTCCTGGTTGGATATTGATGACGAAGTACGTGTCGATACTTTTGATGACAATTCACTCAATATCTCAATTATGTCTTCTTGTAGCTTAATCTGTCTGTTGATTTTAAAATACCACAAAACATACGGTCGAAAAATCAGTAAAACTACTATTCCGAAAATGATTCCTAAAAGTATATATAGGAGTATAACCCCTATATAGAACGATGCTATATTGTCCATAACTTTATAATTTAACCCAAGTTCCTTTAGCAAATCCAGAACCAACGATACTATCCTCGCTGACAATTTCAAACAAGAGGTCTGACTTGTCTGTATGAACGCGTATAAATTCTTCATCACGCTCATAACTGGAAGGGTAAGGTCCCATAATTGATTTGATTACTACAGTTGATTTTCCCTTAAATTCAAGAGCCGGATAAAAAGGATTGTCTTTGGATTCCCATGTCCCGTTAATATTGATTTCGCTTAACGGTGTAACTAATGCTTCCTCCTCGATAATAGAATCGTTTGCGATTTGTGAATCTTCTTTAGATGTATGTGTACAGGAAGATATTAGCAGGACGGAGGAGGTCAGACATACACTCAAATGATGATGATTGATGGTTTTCATGTTCTTTAATTGCGAAGCTGCCCGTCCCATCCAGCATCGAGCAAGATTATTGGTTTATAAAAAAGAAAAGCGCGGGACGATTCTACTGATTATCTGATTCGGGGCATCGCCAAACGCCGTTGAAGAAATAAACAGTCCGCTCCCACGCCTTATCGGATATCGATACCCCTTGCCGGGGAGCGGATATGCGACAAGCATGAGCGTCTTTTGACTGCCTATCCTTCTTCAGTAAAATTTGGCGATTTTCGAATCAAGGATAAAGCAAAAACGCTTTTCAAATATGTATGGTGAGGACACGGTGTGTCTCACCGGATGCAAATATACAAAAAAATTGTGGTTTAACAATTTAACATTGCGACACGACAGACAGAACGACAGAATTTAGACTGCGATTGCCATTTTTTAGCTTACAATTATGGTAAGTAACTCTTAAAAATTAGTTTATAAGTTCTTATTTCAATAACCCTACGGACTGATATATCCTTATTCGTCTTTCCGGTGATTTACCGGCTGTCAATCAGTCATGTAGCCCGCTACATTTCTTCTTTCCACCCGTAAAATCCCTCGCAAATACTTCATAATTATATATCAGCTAATTTTTGCGAGTTACTTATAAACAGTCTGAACATATAAGGGAATTGGCTACTATAGGATTCCGGTGTTTAGGTTTAGGGACGGGGAATCCAGCGGTTGCGGAGGAGGCGGATGAGGAAGATAGTGCCGCGGAATATCAGCTCGGCGCACATGGCTATCCACACGCCTTTAAGCCCCATGGTGCGCGACAGTATCCAGGCGAGCGGCAGACGCACAATCCAGATGCTGCCGAAATTCATCACCGCCGGCAATGTCGTGCTGCCGACACCTACAAATACGCCGTAAGCCACAATCGAGGCGGCAAACATCGGCTCAGCCCACGCCTCGATGCGCAATATCTCTGCACCGAGGCGGCTGATGTCGACGACCGGGGTCATCATCTCCATAATCCATGGCGCGACAATCCACATGGCGACTCCCATCACAGTCATGACAATCATACCGAGCCCCACCGTGATGTAGGCGAAACGCTTCACAAGGTCACGGCGCGATGCACCGTAGCTCTGACCGACAAGGGTTGTTGCCGCATCGCCGATACCGTAGCCCGGCATGTAACAGAGACTCTCGGCGGTCACGGCAAAGGCGTTGGCGGCAATCGCGATGACTCCGAGTGGCGCGACAATCATCGTGACGGCAATCTGTGCGCCACATATCACGGCATGTTCGATTGTCATCGGTGCCGATATGGTAGCTGCCTTCCGTAATACCTGGCGGCGCGGGCGATAGCTGCCGTGGAGTCCGCGCAGGCGCAGTTCGGGCTGGCGGCAGTAGACCCAGTAGAGCATCAGAAGTGCGGTAACAGCCTCGGCAAGCACTGTACCGAGGGCGGCTCCAAGCACACCGAGACCGGCGCCGGGCATCGTGAGGGTGAGACCAAATATATCTATGTCGCGTGTAGGGAATATGAGAAGAAAATTAAACGGGCAGTCCATGACACACATCATGACGTTCAGCAGACTCGGCACCTTGATATTGCCGACACACCGCAGCATGCCTCCTGCGAGATAGTTCATTGTGAGCAACGGGAGGGCGGCGATAAATACTATGAAATACAGCGATGCCTGAGGACTGATGATATCGGTCCCTCCAAGCCAGTAGGGGAGAGGGCGGCTTATCGCAGCTCCGACAGCCATCACCGCCACGCTAAAGAGAAGGCAAGCCACTATTGCCTGGCGCAACACGTCACGTGCCCCGGCAAAATCTTTTGCCCCGACTTTATGTGCCACCTGCACGGAGAAGCCTGTGGTGACCGCAGAGCAGATGCCCCAGAAGAGCCACAGCGAGGTAGACACAAGTCCGATAGCCGCCGACGGATCGGCACCGAGGTGACCTACCATCGATGCGTCGATATATTGCATGAGTATGCTCGACAACTGCGCGAGCATAGCCGGCAGCGACAGCATCACCGTCAGCCTTATCTGCTGACGGAATGTCATCGCTTTTCCCTCGCGTATCATTGCAATATCAGCCATCGTTGTCTCCCGGTGTTACTTCTTTATATTGTCAACTGCTCGGCACAGGCGGCGCAACCCTTCAAGAAGACGGCTGCGCGGACATGCCATATTGATACGGATATATCCTTCGGTGCCATACATCGCCCCGGCATTGACCCACACTTTTTCTGTCTCCAGTGCGTATTCTTCCAGGCGTGTGGAGTCTATGCCGAGCGGCTGGATGTCGACCCATGCAAGATATGTCGCTTCAAGACGACATACTTTCAGCTGCGGCAATTCGGCGGTGAAAAAATCAAGGAGCGCGCGGTAGTTTTCCGCTATATAGCCACGCAGCGCATCAAGCCACGGCTCACCGGTGGTATAGGCTGAAATAAGAGCGACAACCCCGAAGGGATTCACATCACACACCTCGTTGTCGTTGATGGCACGGTCGATGACGGCTCTGACCGGCTCCGACGGCGCCACGATATTGGCAATCTGAAGTCCGGCGATGTTGAATGCCTTGCTCGGAGAGCAACACACCACCGCATCAGGGTCGATGGTGGCGTAAGGCACATACTCCCTTCCGGGCAAAGTGAGTTCGCAGTGTATCTCGTCGCTGACCACGGTCACCCCGTGACGGTGACATATTGTGGCGATACGTTCAAGTTCCTCACGTGTCCAGATACGCCCGGTAGGATTATGGGGATTGCAGAGTATGAGCAGCTTGTTTGCCGGGTCGGCACACGCCGTTTCAAGCGACTCGAAATCGATTACATAGGTAAACGAGTCGCCGCAGTCGATGCGTCTTAGCGGATTCTCGACAATCGTACAGCTGTTGTTGCGGATGGAGGAGAAAAAGCAGTTGTAGGCTGGGGTATTCACAATCACTCCGTCGCCTGGGCGTGTAAGAGCCTTGATTATGGCGGAAACGGCTGGTACGACTCCTGAGGTATATATTACCATCTCCGGGTCGATGGACCAGCCATGGCGGCGCATATTCCAGCCGGTCAGTGCCTCGTAATATTCGTCAGGGACCTTGACATAACCGAACACACCGTGGTCAACTCGCTTTCTCAGTGCCTCGATTATTGCCGGTGCTGTGCGGAAATCCATGTCGGCGACCCAGAGAGGTATCACCTCCGGGTCGCCGATGGAGTCCCATTTGTAAGAGCCGGTAGCGTGACGGTCAACCGGTGTGTCAAAATCAAATTCCGCAGTCATTGACGTGTGATTATTTCGACGGGATCTTTTGCAAGACTGTTGGCATCGATTATCACTTCACCTACCGATTCAGCCTCAATCCTGCCTGCAAGAGGATTCTTGATGCTCGTCACGGGAGACAGGATGGTAGCTTTTACCTCGCTGTCTTCAAACGCGAGGTCGCAGTCGGGTGCAAACTCGCAATCTTCGAGCACGAGGTCGCGGGCATAGCAGAGGGGCTGTGTCCCGCTTATCTTGCAGCGCACGAGGTGCAGGCGGCGTGAGTGCCATCCAAGATACTCGCCGTTCAGTACTGAGTCATATACAGTGACATTTTCCGTACCCCAAAAGGCATCTTTCGAGTCGATGTGAGCGTTGTGTATCTCTACATCGCTGCAATACTGGAAGGAATAGTTGCCCTCCTGACGGTAGCGGTTGATGAGTATGTGATGGCTGTGCATGAAAAGGTAGTCGGCGTTTTTGACCTCGACATCTTCGATGTCAACATTGCTGCAATGCCACAAAGTCTCTTCGGCATTGGGAATGGTGACACGACGTAGCACAATGCCGTCAAGCTCGCGGAACATCTTGGGCGCCTCTACACGCGTATCGGTCATCACGACATTACGCGAATACCATAGGGCGGCACGGGCGCCGGGTGTAAACGTACATTCCCTTATACGGAAACCGTCAGTATGCCAGAAAGGATACTTTCCTTCAAAACGGCAATGTACCGCGTCAATGTTCGCACAACATTTCAATGCCGATTCCCCTGCGTGAAACACGACATCATACAGCCGTAGGTTACGGCTGGCGAAGAGCGGTCGCTCTCCGCCAAATTCCTGATTGGTTATTTCGGTCATAGTGAATCAATATATTTAATGTTTATGGTTTAGGGTTTATGGTTTAAGGTTTAGTGCGGAATCGTCTAAACCTTAAACTCTAAACTTTAAACCTGATGGTGTTGCATAACCTCCAAAATGTAGGGACGTGCCTCCGGCGTGTAGACTTAACTCTTTGGTTCTCAGTCCTACATCGCAAAGCGATGTCCCTACTTAGAGGGCAAAATCACGGTTTTGCAACACCCTCTCATTTTTTGCAGTTATCCTCGCCTCGGGGATATTTATAATGTATAATCCCAGGTGATTATTCGATGGTCACAAGCGTGTATTTCTGAGAACCGAGCCCGAGTTTCTCGGCGGCTTCGAGGGTATGTGTGCCGTGACGTGAGTTTATGCGCTCAAGAAGGTCTTCCTTGCCTGCCTCGTCAGTGTGCATCACCATGTCAACCGATGCCCTGTCGAGAGCCACGGGGTCAAGTGACGCGAGTATGCCGAGGTCGCCCATTACAGGGGGAGCCGCATTGGCGTCACAGTCGCAGTCGACCGAGAGATTATTGGCGACGTTTATAAAAAGCATACGGTCACCCATGTGGTCAAACACGCCTTTGCAGGCATCAGCCATTGATTCGAGGAATACATCCTGCTCTGCAATGTTGTCCCATATTACCGATGCGTCATGCACCTTGCCTCCTGAATGAATCCATGCCTTTCCGTCAGATGAGGCTATGCCTATTGCCACATTTTTAAGTGCGCCGCCAAATCCGCCCATAGCGTGTCCCTTGAAATGAGACAATACTACGAGGAAGTCGTAGTCGAGGAAATGCTTGCCGACATAATTCTTGTCGAGATGCAATCCTCCGTTTACCGGAATGATAGTGTCGCCTTCTGCATCCATGATGTCAACTTTGGCAATTTTGTTGTAGCCGTGTTCTTCCACAGTGCGCAGATGCTTTTCGGTGGTGTTACGCGATCCTTCGTATGCAGTGTTGCATTCCACGAGAGTACCATTGACTTTCTGCACAAAATCCTTTATCAAGTCAGGATCGAGCTGGTGGCTCTTGTCGGACTCTCCTGTGGAAATCTTGACCGCCACATTGTTTCCCTCGGCTTTTCTGCCAAGAGCCTCATAGATTTTCACAATGTTTTCAGGGGTGATGTCCTTGATGTAATATACGACAGGGAGAGAATCGGCTTCAGATGTCGTGGTGTCGGCGGATGCCTTTGCGCTGTTGGCGCAGCTGCTCACGCTGAGAAGAGTGCCACAGGCTGCGCAGAGGAGAAATGATTTTTTAAGTATCATATTGAAATGTTTTAATTGGTTAAACACAATAATTCACTTTACAAAGTTACAGCAAAAAACAGATTAAAAATTACCATTAGACCATTAAAAACTACCATAATTACAGAAACGAAGGAGCATCACACACATGATGCCCCTTCTTATCATTATCGATTGCGTATCGGGCGAGCTACCTGCCGGATTCCTTGCCTTTCTGGCGTTCAAGCTGTTTGCCGAGAGCCTCAAGCGAGAGGTCGACTGCTTCTTCAAATGTATCGGCTATTTTGGATGCGAATATATCTTCACGCGGCGGAACGGATATAAGTATTCCGGCTTCCTTGTTCATTGATGTTTCCGGCTTTACTACGTTGAGAGTGACTTCAACGGTGGTTATGTTTTCGTAATGACGGGCAAGACGGTTGACTTTCTTGATGATAAAATCTTTCAGGCTTTCGGTGGCGTCAAAGTGGATTGACTTGATGTTAACTTCCATGATGTCCTCCTTTTTTTAGTGCACGTGGGTGTGCTTGTTGGTAATTTTGTTTAAGTTCTCTATAAGTTATATGGGTGTACACCTGAGTCGTTGCGAGCGACTGGTGACCAAGTAACTGCTGTACTGAATAAAGGTCGGCACCGTTGTTCAGCATATCGGTGGCAAACGAGTGACGCAACACGTGGGGGCTTTGCCGCCGTGCCACTGTGTGACCGCACAATGCCTTGTGGACTACATTGTAGACCAGCTTGCGGTATATCGGCTCGCCTGATGCCCTGACGAAAAACTCGTCGGCTGCGGGCGGTGGCACCGTGGATGTGCGTAGGTTACGATACTGTGCTATCATTTCTGCCAATTCAGGTCCGAAAGGGATTATTCTTTCCTTATTACGCTTGCCGAGCACTTTTAGTTCACCTCTCAGGGTGTCTACATCGGCATCAAGTAATCCGGTTACTTCCGACGCACGAAGCCCGGTGGAGTATATCATGTCGACTATCAGGCGGTCACGAACCTGATTGAAGTCGCCGGTGTCGATTTCTTCGGCAAGTATTGCCGCGGTCTCCGACTGGCGTGCATAGACAGGCAGCGGCTTGTCGGTCTTGGCGAGGGTGAGCTCGGCGGCAGGATTATATGTCATGCCGTGTTGCTTCATCATGTACCGGAAGAATGCACGGAGAGCCTGGACCTTGCGGCGGATGGTACGCGGTGACTCTCCGGCTCTGCCGAGAGAGTTAATCCACTGCCTGAGGTCAGACGTGGTCACATCTTGCGGATGCAGCCGCTCCGGTTGCCCCCAGGTGGCAAAGTCAGCCCATTGTGCAAGGTCGCGTGAATACGCAGAAACGGTGTGAGCTGAAAGAGCCAACTCACACCGTATATATGTAATAAAAGAGTTCAGCATAATATATTCGTAAACCTTACATTTACGAATATAACTCTTTTATATGAATTAACCAAATAAAAAGGAGGGAAATTCTATATTATTCCTCGACCATGCGAAGCTTCTGCACGTAGACAGCCTTCATCATCTTCTTGCGGTTGGTGATGCTGGGCTTTTCAAATGCCTGACGGCTACGCAGTTCCTTCACGATGCCTGTCTTTTCAAATTTTCTTTTGAACTTCTTGAGAGCTTTTTCGATGTTTTCGCCTTCTTTTACTTGTACGATTATCATTTTGTTATTATGGTTTTGTTTGTATTTACGTTTTTGTAATTGCGCGACAAAATTACATATACTTTTCGATATGACAAAATTTTAGGTCAATAAAAGTATCTGTCTGGTTGCGATTTATTTGTCGGTATTGTTTTCCTCGACTACTCCTGCAAGCTCGGGGTCAATCATGATACGGCCGCAGTATTCACATACAATGACTTTCTTGTGCATCTTGATTTCCATCTGCTTCTGAGGCGGTATGCGGTTGAAGCAACCTCCGCAGGCGTTACGCTGTATATACACGATGCCGAGACCGTTGCGGGCGTTGTCGCGGATACGCTTGAACGCCTTGAGTGTGCGCTCGTCGATACGCGGCTCGATTTCCTTTGCCTGGATGCGGAGACGCTCTTCGTCCTGACGGGTTTCTGACACGATTTCGTCAAGCTCGGTCTGCTTTTCCTTGAGGATATGCTCGCTGTCTTTGAGACGCTCCTCAGTCGCGGCAATCTCGTTGGTCTTTGTGTCGATTGCGCGGGCATACTCGTTGAGGTGCTTTTCGCAAAGCTCGATTTCAAGGGTCTGGAACTCGACTTCTTTTGAAAGGAGGTCAAACTCGCGGTTGTTTCTCACATTATCGAGCTGTTCCTTGTAGCGCGCAATCTTTGACTGCGACTCGTTGATTTTTTCTTTCTCGATTACAGTCTTCTTGCGGAGGTCTTCCACGTCGCGACGGTAATTTTCGATGCGGGTACGCAGTCCCTCGATATTGTCTTCAAGATCCTTTACTTCAAGGGGAAGCTCGCCACGGATGGTCTTGATACGGTCGATTTCGGAGAGTATTGTCTGAAGCTCGTAGAGAGATTTCAGGCGTTGCTCCACTGAAATTACTTCATTTTTGTTCTTGTCTATAGCCATGTTTGCTTACAAGTAATTTATCGGATTTTTTTCTGTTTCGGAGTAATAGAGTGCAAAGTTAGGAAATTTTTTGCTAACTATATGATAAAAAATCTGTTTTGTGCACTTTTCACTCTCATAATGTCCTATGTCGATGATAAAAATACGCTCTGCGTTGTCAACAAAGTCATGATATTTTACATCAGAGGTAAGAAACGCGTCGGCTCCCGCCGCTACCGCGTCATCAATCAGAAACGCTCCGGAGCCGCCACATAGCGCGAGGCGTGACAGACGATGCACGGGAGGCATCGTACATCTTGTGACTGGCGAGCCGCATACGCTCTTTATCCGGTTGACCAGCTCTGTTGCCGTCAGGGCGGGTGACAGGTTTCCTATCACGCCCGGCGGAGTCGCAAGCGGGGTGATGCCGGTAAGTCCGAGCATTGTGGCGAGAGTGTGGTTTACGCCGTTTTCCGCCGCGTCGAGATTGGTGTGGGCTGCGTAGACCGCTATCCCTGCCTTTATTGCCGCGGTAGCGGCACGTTGCTGCATGGTCGCGCCGGTCAGCCTTTTCAATCCTTTGAAGATGAGCGGATGGTGAGATACAATCAGATTGCATCCACGGCGCGATGCTTCCTCGACCGTATCGGGGGTGACATCGACACAGAAGAGCACTCCGCTGCATGTTTCTCCGGGGTCGCCAATGATAAGACCGGCGTTGTCGTATGACTCCTGGAGGGCGAGCGGAGCCGCTTCTTCGATTGTGTCTGTGATATCTTTTATCAGCATCGGCTTATTTATCCGGTAGTTCGATGGCGAGTGCAAGCTCGTCGAGCTGCTTCTGGTCGAGCGGGGCGGGTGCATCGAGCATCACGTCACGACCGGAATTGTTTTTCGGGAATGCGATGCAGTCGCGTATGCTGTCAAGGCCGGCGAATAGCGATACCCAGCGGTCAAGACCATAGGCGAGTCCTCCGTGAGGGGGTGCCCCGTACTTGAAGGCATTCATCAGGAAGCCGAACTGCTCCTGCGCGCGCTCAGGGGTGAAGCCGAGTATTTCAAACATTTTTGCCTGGAGTTTGCTGTCGTGGATACGGATAGAGCCGCCACCTACTTCTACGCCGTTTATCACCATGTCGTAAGCATCGGCGCGTACTGCGGCAGGGTCGCTGTCAAGCAAGGGTATATCTTCGTCTTTGGGATGGGTGAAGGGATGATGCATCGCCATCAGGCGCTGTTCTTCGTCGCTCCATTCAAACATCGGGAAGTCAACGACCCAGAGACATGCAAACTTATTCTTGTCGCGCAACCCGAGCTGACGACCCATTTCAAGACGGAGCTCGCAGAGTTGCTTGCGGGTTTTCATAGCGTCATCGCCTGAAAGAATGAGTATAAGGTCGCCCGGTTTTGCACCGAATGCCTCTTTCATTTTCTGAAGCACATCCTGAGAGTAGAATTTGTCGACGCTTGACTTTACTGTGCCGTCGGGCTCGACGCGGGCATATACCATGCCTTTTGCACCTATCTGCGGGCGTTTTACAAATTCTGTAAGCTGGTCAAGCTGCTTGCGGGTATAGCTTGCGGCCCCTTCGGCGCAGATACCTCCGATATAGGCGGCATTGTCAAATACTCCGAAGCCATGACCTTTCATGATGTCCATCAACTCCACAAATTCCATGCCGAAGCGGAGGTCGGGCTTGTCGCTTCCGTATAGGCGCATGGCTTCCGACCAAGGCATACGGATGAAAGGTTCTGTCAGCTCTACGCCGCGAAGTTCCTTGAACAGATGTTTTGCCATTCCTTCGAACAGGTTGATGATATCTTCCTGCTCAACGTAGCTCATCTCGCAGTCTATCTGGGTAAATTCTGGCTGGCGGTCGGCGCGAAGGTCTTCGTCGCGGAAACATTTTACTATCTGGAAGTAACGGTCCATGCCCGATACCATGAGCAGCTGCTTGAGGGTCTGCGGCGACTGGGGGAGGGCATAGAACTGCCCCTGGTTCATGCGCGACGGCACCACGAAGTCACGTGCCCCTTCAGGAGTCGAGCCCACGAGCATCGGGGTCTCTATTTCAAGAAAGCCTTTGCTGTCGAGATAGCGGCGTACCTCCATGGTCATCTTGTGGCGGAGCTCAAGGTTTTTTCTCACGCAATTGCGGCGCAGGTCGAGATAGCGGAATTTCATGCGGAGGTCATCGCCGCCGTCGGTGTCATCCTCGATGGTAAAGGGAGGAACTTCCGATGGATTGAGTACATTGAGCGACTCTGCGATGATTTCGATGTCGCCTGTGGGGATATTGGGGTTCTTGTTGGAGCGTTCAGCTACCTTTCCGGTAATCTGCACGACATATTCACGACCGAGATGATTGGCTGCCTCACATAAAGCGGCATCAGTTTCGTTGTTAAAGACTGCCTGGGTGATGCCGTAACGGTCGCGGACATCTACAAATGTCATGCCTCCCATTTTACGGGCACGTTGTACCCAGCCGGCGATGGTGACAGTAGAGCCGGCATCCTTTTGGCGGAGTTCTCCGCAGGTTTTAGTCCTATACATATATATTTACTGAAAAATTATGCACAAAAAGGTTACAGTGATAAAATTTCCGTAAAGTTAATGATAAACGATGTAAAATGAAAATCTCCAATTCACTAATTTATTTGACCTCTGTATCGTGTGGTCTTACATGGGATTGATTCGTGCAGTCGCAGGCTGCTTATCCGTTATTGAATTTCCATTTCACGCGCTCCCACAATGACGGCTTGTCAAACTTGATGTGGACATTCACCCCGTTGTCGTGTTTGTTAAGGAATATGATGGAACTGTGCAGGACAATGGCTATCACATCGTCAAAGTGATAGAATCCGTGTACGCGGTCAAGTGATATTTTGTGAAAGGGTGATTGCTCGTCAATACTGTCAATAATTATATTCCCATCGCCGTCAATCGTGATGTTGTGATATTCCGAAGCATAGTCAAATAAGAGACCTATATCAAGATGCTCTATGCCCGCAGGTCGTTTGCGGAAGCGTCGGTATAATTCGTCAATTACTTTTTTTGTAATCATTATCGGTCATTTAAATATCATGTGTTGCTATTGGAGTTTCATTATAACATCATATCCATGCAAATAGTTTGAGGATATATCAACACATGTTAATAAATGTTTGGTAAAATTTTATTTAACATTCACTTTTATGCTTTTGACTCTACAAAAACATCAAGGATAAAAGGCAGCGGCACTAACTTCACCGTGGAGGTGAGTGTAATGCCGCCGCCTTTTGTATAAGGTTTAGGCAAGGAAGCCGAGCAGTACGCCTGCAGCGACGGCTGAACCGATGACACCGGCTACATTCGGTCCCATGGCATGCATGAGAAGGTAGTTGCTGGGGTCATATTCAAGACCGAGGTTGTTGGAGATACGTGCCGACATCGGCACTGCCGATACACCGGCGTTACCGATAAGCGGGTTGAGCTTCTTCGATGCAGGAAGGAACAAGTTGAATATCTTCACGAAAAGTACACCTGATGCCGAGGCGATGATAAACGCCATGAAGCCGAGTGCGAAAATGAAGATAGTGTCGAGGGTGAGGAATTCCGATGCCTGTGTCGATGCGCCTACTGTCATGCCGAGAAGGATGGTCACGATATCGGTAAGGGCGTTGCTTGCAGTCTTGGCAAGACGGTTGGTCACGCCACACTCGCGAAGCAAGTTACCGAAGAACAGCATACCGAGCAACGGAATACCCGAGGGTACCACGAAGCAGGTAAGCAACAGTCCGACAATCGGGAAGATGATTTTCTCGTTTTGTGACACCGCACGTGCGGGTTTCATCTTGATCACGCGCTCATGCTTAGTCGTGAGCAATCTCATGATTGGCGGCTGAATCAGCGGCACAAGTGCCATATAGGAGTATGCCGACACGGCGATGGCTCCCATAAGGTTGGGCGCAAGTTTGGATGACAGGAAGATTGCGGTGGGACCGTCGGCGCCGCCGATTATGGCTATCGCACCTGCCTGGTCGGGGGCAAACCCGAGGGCGAGCGCAACCATGTAGGCACCGAAGATACCGAACTGAGCGGCGGCTCCTACGAGCATGAGCTTCGGATTGGCGATAAGCGCCGAGAAGTCGGTCATAGCGCCGATACCGAGGAATATCAGCGGAGGATACCATCCGGCACTTACTCCGTTATAAAGGATGTTGAGCACCGATCCTTCTTCATAGATGCCGACTTCGAGTCCCGCAGCCCCGTTGAAAGGAATATTGCCTATAAGGATACCGAAACCGATCGGCACAAGCAACATAGGCTCAAAGTTCTTCTTGATGGCAAGCCAGAGGAAGAACAGACCCACGACGAGCATCACCAGATGTTGCCAGGTAGCGTTGGCAAAGCCTGTAAGCTCCCAGAACTGCTGGAAATTGGTCGCCATAAATTCGTTTAAACTCATAGTGATATGCTTTTAAGTTTAATCTGGTTAGTTTAAGACTGTTACTTGTACTATTCGATTGTGAGAAGTACTGCTCCTTCAAGCACTGCATCGCCTGCTGCCACCGAGATGCCAGCAACCTTGCCGTCTTTGCCTGCGTGGATGGCATTTTCCATCTTCATCGCCTCAAGCACGATTACAGTGTCGGCAGCCTTTACGGTGTCTCCGACCTTGACATTGATTGAGAGGATAGTGCCAGGGAGGGGAGCTTTGACTGCATAGGAGCCGCCGCTTGTGGTGGCTTTTGCCACTACCTTCTCGCCTGTAGCTGTGCGAGGTGCGGCAGAGGGGCGGTTGGGTGCGACTACGGTCACGGGTGACTTCTGCTTTTCAAGCTCCACTTTATAGGGAGTTCCGTTGACAAGTACTTCTGTCATGTTGTCAACGATGTCACCGATAGACACATTGTATGTGTTGCCGTTGATTTTATATTTATATTCTTTCATTGTTGTTGTGTGGTAATGTTCTTTTTGTCGTTATAAAAACAGCCGTGTTTTATCGGCGGGGAAGTTCACGCAATCCGTAGATTTTTGAGCTCCAGGGTGAGTAGCTCTTCCTTACCTTGTTGATGGTAAGGATTGTGCTTTCCTTGTCATGTGCGTTCAGATGATCGTTTAGAGCCATTACGATGGCGGCTATTTCTTCGCCGGAATCATGTTTGGGACGGTCTTCTTTCGGCATTAACTTGGTCTCTATGCCCTGTGAGCGAGCTTTGTTGCGGGTAGAGATGCTGGCACCGATGCGGTTGATGGCATAGAACGACAGGCTCAACAGCAGAAGTGCCGAAAATACTATGCACATTGCCATGAGGGTGAGTCCGAAGCCGTGACCGTCGGTCTCGGCAAACATTTCCACTTTTGAATTGGTGTCGATAATCTTGTTGTTGCTGCTCGGGGTGATGTAAGCCTCTGATGAGCCGTCGCGCACACTCCATGCCTCGGCGCCTTCGCCCTCTCCGTCTTTTATGCGGGCATAGCTGGAGTTGGCGCCAAGTGATGCGGGTACAGTGATGGAGTCGATGAGGGTCACGCCGTTGGCATCATAGATGCCGATCCAGTTGTCCTGTCCGGGAACGAGTTTGAAACTCAGGTGGAATGTACCCTTGTTAGGCTCTCCGTCGGCCCAGAACACTACATGCTGGCGCGGAGGAATCTCGGTGTTTACATCGCCCAGTGGCACAGGATATTTCTTTGGCTGTGCCGGGTCGTTGGACAGATATACGCTCGAGATTTCCATCGGTGCGTAGGTCGAGTTGTAAAGCTCGATCCATGCATGATGCAATCCGTAGTCGTCGACGTAGTTACTGTCGTTCTGCACCATGACCTCGTTGATGCGCAGTCCGCGGCGCCCCTGGGCGCTGACAGCCACGACGCAGCCCACGAGGGCTATGAGCAATATTGATAATTTCTTCTTCATTGCTTTGGAAGGATTGGTTATAGAGGTATGTTACCGTGCTTTTTAGCGGGATTGGTCACCTTCTTGGTGGCAAGTTGCTGGAGGGCGCGGATTACGCGGAAGCGTGTGTTGCGCGGTTCGATTACGTCGTCGATATAGCCGTAACGCGCAGCATTGTAGGGATTGCAGAACAGCTTGTTGTATTCCGCTTCCTTTTCGGCGAGTACCTTTGCGGGGTCTTCCGCCTCTTTTGCCTCGCGGGCATAGAGCACCTCGACAGCTCCGGCTCCACCCATGACTGCGATTTCGGCTGTCGGCCATGCGTAGTTCATGTCGCCGCGCAGCTGCTTGCAGCTCATCACGATGTGGCTTCCGCCATAGCTCTTGCGGAGGGTTACTGTCACCTTGGGTACTGTCGCCTCACCGTAAGCATAAAGCAGTTTGGCTCCGTGGAGGATTACACCATTGTATTCCTGACCTGTGCCGGGAAGGAAGCCCGGTACGTCAACGAGTGTCACCAGAGGTATGTTGAACGCGTCACAGAAGCGTACGAAGCGCGCTCCCTTGCGTGAAGCGTTGCTGTCAAGCACACCGGCGAGATACTTGGGCTGGTTGGCAACGATACCTACCGACTGTCCGTTCATGCGGGCGAAACCTACGATAAGATTTTTCGCATAGTTGCTCTGGATTTCCAAGAACTCACCGTTGTCGACAATCGCGCTGATTACCTCATACATGTTGTAGGGCTTGGTGGCGCTGTCGGGGATGATGTCGTTTAGAGAGTCCTCAAGACGATCAATCGGGTCGGTGCATTCTACCAACGGCGGCTCCTCGAGGTTGTTCTGAGGAATGTAGCTGAAGAGCTTGCGGATGATTTTGAGAGCTTCCTCGCCATCTTCGGCTGCAAAGTGTGCCACACCGCTCTTGCAGGCGTGTACCTCTGCGCCTCCGAGGGCTTCCTGGGTTACATCCTCGCCGGTCACGGTCTTTACCACCTTCGGTCCGGTAAGGAACATATAGGAGATGCCCTTTGTCATGATGGTGAAGTCGGTGAGGGCGGGGGAGTAGACCGCACCGCCGGCACACGGACCGAGAATACCTGAAATCTGGGGGATTACACCGGAAGCCATGATGTTGCGCTGGAATATCTCCGCATAGCCTGCAAGGGCATTGATACCTTCCTGGATACGTGCGCCTCCCGAGTCGTTAAGTCCGATTACCGGGGCACCCATCTTCATCGCCATATCCATTACCTTGCATATCTTGAGTGCCATAGTCTCCGACAGTGAGCCTCCGAATACGGTGAAGTCCTGTGCGAAGACATAGACAAGGCGACCGTCGATTGTTCCGTAGCCGGTCACAACGCCGTCGCCGAGATAACTTTTCTTTTCCTGTCCGAAATTGGTGCAACGATGACGGACAAACATGTCGAGCTCTTCAAAGGAGCCTTCGTCGAGCAGCTGGGCTATACGCTCGCGTGCTGTGTATTTGCCTTTGTCATGCTGCTTCTGGATGGCTTTCTCGCCACCTCCTATACGGGCTTGTTCGCGCAAGGCGATAAGCTCCTGTACTTTTTCAAGCTGTGTGCTCATGTGGTGTTATTATATAATGAGTATTTTATCGGGGTTATTATTTGTTAGGGTCTTCGCAAAGCTCAATCAATGTGCCGAAAGTCGACTTCGGGTGAAGGAACGCGATGTTTAGACCTTCAGCTCCCTTGCGGGGTGCCTTGTCTATAAGACGGCAACCTTTTTCCTCTGCCTCGGCGAGAGCGTTTGCAACGCCGTCCTCGATGGCGAATGCCATGTGCTGAATGCCGCCGCGACCGCCGTTGTTGGCGATATACTTTGAAATGGCACTATCTTCGCTGGTGCCTTCAAGAAGCTCTATTTTGGTCTGACCTACCTTGAAGAATGCTGTGCGTACTTTCTGGTCGGGAACTTCTTCAATTGCAAAACATTTGATACCGAATGTCTTTTCGTAGAACGGGATTGCCTCGTCGAGCGACGGAACGGCGATGCCGATGTGTTCGATGTGAGAAATATTCATTTTATTTTGTTTTTATTTTGGTTGGTTAATAATGATTACTTTGGTTACGTTTGATGTCATGACGCAAAATTTGCGTGACATGCCACTTCACGGTTTAAGTTGCAAATTTAATAAATATTGTGGAACTAAACCTGAAAATCAATTTTTTTGTCGTGGAAACACGCTAAATATTCCCCGGTTGTCGGGCGTTTATGGCTGTCTGTCGTTTATGCCGGAAGTAAAACTGGCGTAAAAATGCCATAATGTGAATTTTTGGCAGTCATTGTGAAAAAGTGTCAGATGGCGTGTCACCTTTCTGCAGTCGATTAACTGTTTGCTATTGATTAAATTATGTACATGTCAACCTTTTTGGCACATGATTTGTTTTTCTAATGAATGTCGGACGCCGACAGGCTTCTTAGACATAGGATGAAAATTAAAATATAACCAAAATAAAAGATAAAGAATTATGGGAAAGATTATTGGTATTGACTTAGGAACTACCAACTCCTGCGTTTCGGTACTTGAAGGAAATGACCCCGTTGTTATTCCTAACAGTGAAGGTCGTAACACTACTCCGTCTATCGTGGCATTTATAGCCGGTGGCGAGCGTAAGGTAGGTGACCCGGCAAAGCGTCAGGCTATCACAAACCCTGAAGGCACGATTTATTCGATCAAGCGTTTCATGGGTGAAAAATATGATGAGGTTGCTGAAGAGGTTAAGCGTGTGCCTTACGAGGTGGGCAAGGCTGACAACGGTACAGTGCGTGTGCTTGTTGACGGTCGTGAATATACCCCGCAGGAAATTTCAGCTATGATTCTTCAGAAGATGAAGAAGACTGCCGAGGATTATCTCGGACAGACTGTTGACGAGGCTGTGATTACAGTGCCCGCTTACTTTAACGACTCTCAGCGTCAGGCTACCAAGGAAGCCGGCGAGATTGCCGGACTGAAGGTGCGCCGTATCGTGAACGAGCCTACCGCAGCCGCCCTTGCCTATGGTCTTGACAAGAGCGACAAGGATCAGAAAATTGCTGTGTTTGACCTCGGTGGCGGTACATTTGATATTTCTATCCTTGAACTTGGCGACGGCGTGTTTGAGGTTAAGTCGACCAACGGTGACACTCACCTTGGCGGTGATGACTTTGACCATGTAATCATTGACTGGCTTGCCGACGATTTCCAGCAGGAATATGGTGTTGACCTCCGCAAGGATGCTATGGCTCTCCAGCGTCTTAAGGAAGCAGCCGAAAAGGCAAAGATTGAGCTTTCAAGCTCTACCACTACTGAAATCAACCTGCCATATATCATGCCGGTTGACGGTGTTCCCCGTCACCTTGTGAAGACTTTGACCCGTGCAAAGTTCGAGCAGCTTGCCGACAAGCTTATCCAGGCTACAATCAAGCCTTGCGAGCAGGCATTGAAGGATGCCGGTCTTACCGCAAAAGATATCGATGAGGTTATTCTCGTCGGCGGTTCTACCCGTATCCCCGCAATCCAGGACATCGTAAGCAAGTTCTTCGGCAAGACTCCTTCCAAGGGTGTTAACCCCGATGAGGTTGTGGCTGTCGGTGCCGCTATCCAGGGTGGTGTATTGTCAGGCGATGTAAAGGACGTACTTCTTCTTGACGTTGTGCCTCTGTCAGTTGGTATCGAGACTCTCGGTGGCGTGATGACCAAGCTTATCGAAGCAAACACTACCATTCCTACCCGCAAGAGCGAGGTATTCTCAACCGCTGCCGACAATCAACCTTCGGTTGAAATCCACGTGCTTCAGGGTGAGCGTCCCCTTGCAAAGGATGACAAGACACTCGGTAAGTTCCACCTCGACGGAATCGCACCCGCACCCCGTGGCATACCGCAGATTGAAGTTACATTTGAAATCGATGCCAACGGTATCCTTAACGTATCAGCAAAGGATAAGGCTACAGGCAAGGAGCAGAGCATACGTATCGAGGCTTCGTCCGGTTTGACCGATGCCGAAATCAAGCGTATGAAAGACGAGGCTGCCGCCAATGCAGCTGCCGACGAGGCTGAAAAGCAGCGTATCGACAAGCTGAACCAGGCAGATACCGTAATCTTCCAGACTAAGAAGCAGCTTGAAGAACTTGGCGCAGCTATCCCCGCCGACAAGAAGGCTACAATCGAAAACGCCCTCAAGCGTCTTGAGGATGCTCACAAGGCTCAGGATGTGGCTGCTATCGAACCCGCCATCGCTGAAATCCAGAAAGCATTCGGCGAGGCTCAGCAGGATATCCTCAACGCCCAGCAGCAGGCTCAGGCAGGTGCACAGCCCGGTGCCAACCCCGGCGCAGGCAGCGCACCTCATGCAGGCGGCGACGACCATGTGACCGACGTCGACTTCGAGGAAGTGAAGTGAGTTTTCGTAAAAGAAAATAAAAAACGATTTAGAAGACGCGCATCTTCATTGCGGGATGCGTGTCTTCTCTTTTAAAATATAAAATGTTATGATCCGATTGAATTGTGGTCTCATCGCCGAGACCGAAGAAAAACGCACTAAAGCTATAGCATTGGCTAAAGAACTCGTCGAACTCTCCTTGCACGATGAAGGATGTGTGGAATACGACCTCTATGGCTCGTTGACCAATACCGACCGCCTCATGATTTACGAGACATGGAAAAACGAGGCATCACTTAAAGCCCACATGGCTTCCGCCCACTTCCGTCGCCTTGTACCCGAGATAGAAAAGGTCGCCACCCTTACCCTCGAGCAATTCAACTTCTGATTCTATAAGGGGCGATCTGTCTGATAATATGTCTATAGCGGGGCGCGTGAAAGTTCGTACACTATCCGAAGACAAGTAAGGTCCATTCATCCCGTGATAAAGTGCAGACTGCATGATTTTTGATTGCCGTCTGCATTTTTTTGCTAAATTTGCGATAGGATCAATTGCCTTTAGTGCCGCGAATCGGTCTTTGGTCGACATTCGCTGTTGGACTGTCGCGAGCTAAAGGTTGGCGTTGAATAGATTATGTCAGAAGAACAGATGAATAATTATCGACTTACGTCGATGGAGGAGCCTGGCGACGAGCGGATGGCTCAGATTATGCGTGAAGTTGCCGAAGATGCCCGCGAAAGCACCCGCCGGGCTACCGAGCGTGTTGCTGCCGGGATAGAAGCGGCCTCGCATGAGGCTCGCGCAAGAGTTGAAGAAACCTTAAACAGGCTTCGCAATGGCAGCAAATGAGCACAAACCGGTGCTGATAGTGATTGCCGGGCCCAATGGGTCGGGCAAGACTTCTGTGACCTCCAAGATTCTGCATCATGAGTGGCTGGAGGATTCTGAATACATCAATCCCGACAATGTTGCACGCGATGTTTTCGGTGATTGGAATAATCAGGACTCTGTTCTGAAAGCCGCAAATTATTGCAATGAATGGAGAGAAAGATGTCTTGCAGAACGCAAGAGTCATATCTTTGCGACTGTGATGTCGGCAACCGATAAGGTCGATTACATTCTCAGGGCAAAAGAAGCGGGATTCTTCATACGTCTGTTTTTCGTTTCCACTGAATCTCCGACAATCAATGCCAAGCGAGTAGCAAACCGGGTGCTGAATGGCGGTCACGACGTACCGATTCCGAAAATCATATCCCGCTATGATAAGTCCATCGCAAACTGTATCGCCTTGGCTCCGTACGTTGATAGGCTCTATGTCTATGACAACTCAATCGAGGATGCGGAAGCTCGACTTCTGTTCCGCCTGAGCGATGGCGCGCTTGCAAAACGCTATGTTGAAGAGCTTCCCGACTGGGCTTCAACCATCTTTGGATAATAAAAGATTATTTATTGGACCGGATGCAGTAATGCGAAAATACTTTCGCGGAGAAATAGAATGTATGATGCCTAAGCGGGTGGGCGCCGGATTTTGAATTTAATAAATATGAAGATATATGAAGAGTAAAGTTGTATTGATTATTAGCATGGTGGCATTATGCTGCATCGTGTTGTCGGGATGCTCCTCCGCAAAAGAGAGTAGTGACAACACGATTCCGTATAAGATTGCCGAGCATTATTTCATTAGGAACGATGTCGCGGGCTTGCCGCCTACGGTTATCACTTCCCGGGAAGAATTTGAAAAATACTTCGGAATGGCTGCTGTAATGGGTAAGAACGGTCAGCCTACCGAGATTGATTTCAATAAGGATTTCGTTATTTCGATATCTTTGGCTCCAACAGATATTGATACCCGTCTGTCTATCGTATCATTGACAAAAGCCGCCTCAAGCCATATTGTCATGAAATACACGATTGAGCGTGGTGAAAAGATGTCATATACGATGCAGCCTCTCGTACTTCTGATTGTGGATAAAAAATATGAGATGCCTGTAAAACCGGAACCCATATAATATTGGCATAATTTGCTGATTTTGCAATCTAAACTGAAAAGATGTATGGCAATAAACGAGGAAGAGAATCTAGGCGCGATGAAGCTGATATTCAATTATAACAATGTGTTTTACAGTTTCTTTTATGATGACCTTAGCGGCTGCATCCACCGCTCACGGGAGTATGCTCTCAATTACGTATATTCCGGAGAAATGATTCTTGACAACGGCACGGAGAAGATTCATGTCCGTAAGGGAGAATGTGTGTTCATTCCGCGTGACCACCATATCACCATGTATAAGAAGACCTATAATGGAGAGCGTTATTGCGGTATATTTCTTATGTTTACGCGCAATTTTCTCAGGGAAATGTATGGGAAGTTGTCGCTTAATAAAACAAATGTAAAAACCGGCAAACTGCCCGACGGGGTGATTAAACTGCCCAAGACCGTTGAACTTGCCAGCCTTTTCGCCTCGATGACGCCTTATTTCGACCCGGAGGTAAAGCCAAAGGATAGTTTCATGGAATTGAAATTGCAAGAGGGGCTGATGGCTCTTCTGGCGATTGATGAGAGATTTGTGCCTACGATGTTTGATTTTAACGAACCGTGGAAGATAGATATCCTGGGCTTTATGGAAGATAATTTCATGTGCGACCTGAGCATTGAGGAGATCGCCCACTATACCGGGCGAAGCCTCGCCACGTTCAAGCGTGACTTCAAGAAAATCAGCGACCTTACTCCCGAAAAATGGCTCATCAAGAAACGCCTTGAAAAGGCATACGAACTCATGAAAACAGGACGGAAGAAAGTCGTCGAGGTATATGCCGAGGTGGGCTTCCGCAACCCATCACATTTCTCCACAGCATTCAAAAAAGAGTTTGGCATCGCGCCGACCGCCGTTGTTAGTTAAACTCCGGTTGAACTTTTCAGAAACTATAATTGAGCCTCACAGTAATCTTGCTGTGGGGCTCTTTGCGTAATTTTGCATCATGAAAGCTAAGCATCAACCAACTATGAGATTAAATAAAATGTTTGTGATAGCATTGACTCTGTCGATGTCTTTTGCGACAGCAACTCATTCGCAGACACCGGAGCCTGTTGACCTGGGGTTGAGTGTCGAGTGGGCATCAACAAATCTTGATGCTTCCACCCCGGAAGATTTTGGCGGCTACTTCGGCTGGGCAGACCCGACAGGTCTGGAGACAACAATGGATGTCCTCGACAAGTCCCGCAACTGGGTGTCTGACCTATATGGAGGGCCGGAACCACCCTCGGAAATCAGCGGTACAGAACTGGATATCGTCCATGTTAGACTCGGCAATGGCTGGCGTCTTCCGACACTGGCTGAGCTTGAAGAACTTACAGCCTGTCAGCGTAAGTGGACTAAACTCAACGGTGTAAACGGCTATGAGTTCATAGGTGAGAACGGCACCAAGCTATTTCTCCCTGCCGGAGGCGCGAGAAACGGCGAGACTGTCCGCTATGCCGGCACGGTCGGTTACTATTGGACCGGGACACTCGGCACAGACCCGTCGATGCATAAACAGAGGGCGCATCGGCTTTATATCGGAGCAGAAGGACTGAACCATAATCCGGCGATACGTTACAGCGGATTTCCTATTCGTCCTGTCAGAGACAGGAACCATTCGGGAATTAACGAAATTACAGTTGACAGAAGACATGATGACAGCCCTATATATGATCTGACAGGATGCCGTCTCAGTTCAGAGCCGGAAAAAGGATTCTACATTCAAAATGGCAAGAAATACTTAGTCAGATAATGTATCTCATATGAAAATCATAAATCTCATAATATCAATGATTATGGCAATGACAGCAAATGCCTGTAACCATTCAGATGACGACAACATCAAAAAGGGAGAACAGAACCCACCTCAGCCCGAGTTGAGTGAAAAAGGTAAGTTTGACCTCTCAAAAGCGACAAACGGAAATCCTCCCGTTATAAAACTCAGTAGCGGATATGATATGCCGATTGTCGGACTTGGCACGTACAGTCTGCACGGCGACAAATGCGTCAACGCCATTCTATCAGCTATCCGGCTGGGATACCGCAAGTTTGACACAGCAAGTTTCTACGGCAATGAGGAGGACGTCGGGCGGGCGATACGGCAGGTGATAGATGAAGGTCTGATAAAACGCGAGGATGTGTTCGTAACCACAAAACTCTATCCCAACGAGTTTGCCGATGCCGAGAAAAATATCGAGAAGTGCCTCCGAAAACTCGATATAGGCTATATAGACTTGATGCTTCTACATCATCCCGGCTCACACGATGTTGAAGCCTATAAGACAATGGAACGGTATGTAAAGGAGGGCAAAATTCGCTCCCTCGGCGTTTCCAACTATTATATAAAGGAAATGTCGGAGTTTCTGCCGAAAGTAAACATCAAGCCGGTGCTTGACCAGAACGAGATTCACCCTTATTATCAAGACAAAGCAGTGATAGAGTATCTGCATGATAAAGGCATTGTGGTCGAGGCATGGTATCCTCTCGGAGGTCGCGGCTACAACTCCGAGCTGATGAAAGAGCCGGTAATCATGGACATAGCCCGCAAGCATGGGAAATCACTGGTGCAGATTATACTCCGCTGGGATCTTCAGAATGGCGTGGTTGTAATCCCCGGTTCAAGCAACCTTGACCATCAGAAAGAGAATATGTCAATCTTTGACTTTGAGCTAACTCCTGAGGAGATGAGCCGCATCGACGCTCTTGAACGCCGCGAGAAACATGACTGGTATTGAAAAAAACAACCCGATATGAATATTACTAAATTACTGATAACAGGTTTGGTGGCTCTTATGACAGGAATGACCGACCTCCATGCCTCCAGCCCAAAAGAAAACAGAAACAATATGGAAAATCTGACTCTTACAAAAGAATGGGACAAGACATTTCCCAAGAGTGACAAAGTTGACCACAGCAAAGTGATGTTTGTCAACCGTTACGGCATCACGCTTGCCGCCGATATGTATAAACCCAAAGGCGCGACAGGCAAACTTCCGGCAATCGCTGTCTGCGGACCTTTCGGAGCAGTCAAAGAACAGGCAGCCGGGCTGTACGCACAGGAGATGGCGGAGCGCGGTTTCTTGACAATCGCCTTCGACCCCTCCTTCACCGGTGAAAGCGGCGGCACTCCCCGTTATATGACCTCTCCCGACATCAACACCGAGGATTTCAGCGCTGCTGTAGATTATCTTGTCACCAATCCTGACGTTGACCCCGAGCGTGTCGGTATCATCGGCATCTGTGGCTGGGGTGGCATCGGCATTAATGCAGCAGCTGCCGACCCCCGTATCAAGGCTACTCTCGCTTCGACCATGTACGACATGAGCCGCGTGACAGCCAATGGATACTTTGATGCCGATGACAACGCGGAAGCCCGCAACGCGCTCCGTGAGCAACTTGCCACACAACGCACCGAGGATTATATCAACGGCACACCAAAACTCGGGGGTGGTGTTCCCGATCTGCTGCCCGACGACGCGCCCAAGTTCCTCCGTGATTATCACGACTACTACAAAACCAAACGTGGCTATCATCCCCGCTCGCTTAACTCCAACGGCGGTCGTAACGCGACATCTCCGATTCCCTGGATTAACTTCCCGCTTATGAGCCGTGCCGGAGAGATTGAAAACGCCGTCATGATTCTTCACGGAGAGAAGGCTCACTCGTTCTATTTCGGCAGCGATGCCTACAAGAAGCTGACCGTTGCACCCGGTAAGGAGAACAATAAGCTCTTCATGGTCATCCCCGGTGCAAGCCACACTGACCTCTATGACCAAAAGGACATCATTCCATTTGCCGAGATTGAAAAATTCTTCAACGAGTATCTCGGTAAAAAGTAGAATATGAATTTACCGAGTCATGAAAATGCCGGAGAATGTAACTCGATGCACTCTCCGGCATTTTTATATGTCCGATAAAATATATTTGACGAAAGGATAAGGTCAAGGACACTTTTTTCGTAACTTTATAGCGGAAATAAATAATCCTTGCGATGAAAAAGAAAGTTTTATGGTGTGGCGGTGCGTTGGCGATAGCGGTTATCGCGCTGATACTTGTATGTCACATAATGGTAGTGTGCAATGCATCGGGACGCACTTTTGACACTGTTGATGCCGTCCCGCATAATAGGGTCGGGATGCTTCTTGCAACTTCTCCTGTCACTCCCGGGGGCGCGCACAATTTTTACTTCGATAATCGCATCACATCGGCTGTCGAACTCTATAAGGCGGGTAAGGTTGATTTCATTATCGCAAGTGGCGGCGATTACAGGCAGTCACATAAATATGGCTGCGACGAGCCTAAGGCAATACTTGATTCCTTGGTTGCGCGCGGTATTCCGGCAGACAGAATTATCCTCGATTATGAGGGTACACGCACTCTCAATTCCATCGCCAAGGCAAAAGAGGTCTACGGTCTTGACAGCCTTACCCTGATTTCTCAGAAATACCACAATGAACGCGCTCTTTATCTTGCCGACCAATATGGCATCAAGGCTGTAGGGTACAATGCCGAGCCATCGCCGATAATCCGCAACCGCATCAAAAACACTCTCCGCGAATATCTCGCCCGCGTAAAACTCTTCATTGACATAGCCATCGGCTGCGATGCCCCAACATTTACCGACTCCTCCCCCAAAGAGTAAATATCTGGATTAATTCCGTATATTTGCGGGTAATTTGACGATGCTATGTGGAAAGTTTATGCTCTGTTGTCGGCGCTTTTTGCCGCGCTTACGGCTATTTTTGCTAAGATAGGGGTCAAGGATGTTGACTCCAATCTCGCCACGGCTATACGCACCACCGTTATCCTTGCGCTTACCTGGGGGATAGTTTTCGCTTCGGGTCATCTTGCCGAAGTAAAGAGTGTGCCCCGTTACACGTGGGCATTCCTTATACTGTCAGGATTATCTACCGGCTTGTCATGGTTGTTTTATTTCAAGGCGATACAGCTTGGTGATGTGTCGCGGGTCGCGCCCATTGATAAATTGAGCGTAGTGTTCACCATACTTCTCGCGTTTCTCATTCTCCGGGAACCGATGTCGCCTAAGATAATCGTAGGTGGATTGCTTATAACCGCCGGGGCGATTGTGATGATGTGGAAATGACGCGATAATATGAGTTGATAAACGAGTGGAGATAATACAACAGAATCAGACCGGAATAGACCGGCGATCCTTCGTTGAAATCCTCGTAATTCATTGTCTTTGTATGAATGGCAATCATTCGTTCCAGCCGTTCTTTGTTGGCAAGTGCATTTGCGATATTGTCATCGGCGTTTGGCTTTTCACAGAGATTTTTACATAAAATCTGTATGTCGTTATGGCTCAGTGCAGTTGTGGTGTTGCCCGGGGAAGTAGCTATATGCCGTGATGTCTCGGCTATTTTTTCGGTTGCTTCAATCATGTAAGTCAAATATGTCCGTGTCATGCTCTCTTTTCCTGTGACTGATTTCAGCTTTTTATGGAGTTGGCAGAGGGAACGGGTTGCGTGACGGTGATTTTTACATGCTTCGGTTGCGTCATTGCTGATGACACATTCTAAAGCATTGCATATTATGGCGTTACATGTGGCGGTTATCTCTTCTATATGCTTTTCGGTGTAGTCGGCAGGAATATTGTTATTATCCGGCGCTGTTCCGGAGCGATAATTCTTTCCTGACATCATGGCGGTTGCTGTGGCTGCCGGTTCAGTTAATTCAGGCAGCTCGAAGATAGCCGACAGGAATAAAAAGATAACTACACAAAGAAACAGTATTTCCATTGTTTTCTCAATTACTGATTACGATGCAAAATAACAGAGAAAACATTTCATGAATATTTCAAAAAGCTTAACTATATATTAAATAAAGCGGGTCAAGCCTGCTTTATTTAATGGGTTATAAGGTTAGCAGTTAATGGGTTAAAAGGCCCCATACCCTCATAACCTTTTAACCTCATAACCTTCATGCCATAGGCATGAATCACTCTATAAATCCGTAGCCGTAGCCCGAGCGCGTCACGATATTTTTACCGTATTCGCCTATTTTTTGCCTGATGCGTGTGACATTCACATCCACGACCCTGTCAAGCACCACCACTTCATCCGACCATATTTCTTTCAACAACTCCCCGCGTGAATATATACGCCCGCGGTTGGAGAGCATCTTCAATAAAATTTCGAATTCCTTTTTAGGCATCTTGACCTCCTGTCCGTCAACCGTACATGTACGGTTACGCGCCGACAGCTGAAGCCCTTTATATGAAACCGTGTCGTCGGTGTCGGTCGTCGGTGTCGACCGTGGAGTTGATGTGCGTCGCAGCACCGTCCTGATTCTCGCCAGTACGGCTTTCAGCGAGTACGGCTTCATTATATAATCGTCGGCTCCGAGATCAAGCCCCTTTATCATGTCCTCTTCCGAATCCTTTGCCGTGCAGAATATAATCGGTACATTGGCTGTCGCGGGGTTTGACTTCATGATTCGAGCAAGCTGTGTGCCCGAAATTTCACCCATCATTATGTCAAGCATCACCAGGTCAAAGTCGGCAAGATTGAGTGCAAGCGCCTCTTCGGCGCTGTATGCTGTCTTTACCGCATATCCCTCCGCTTCCAGGTTGAAACCAAGGGTGTCACACAAAGTCTCCTCGTCGTCGACCACCAGAATCCGTTTCATTGTTTCCATACCGCAAAATTAGCCATAATACCCATCCAACACTACTGCAAATCAAAAGTTTCATAAAAGTTTAACAATCTCCTCTCTTCTTAGAAGATGACGGTGAAGTGATGGCGATGGGCAATGTGGCGATAGCTGATCTGCCAGCCGTGGAAGTCGCAGATAGCCTTGACGATGGGCAGCCCGAGTCCTGTACCTCCGCGTTGGGTGTCGGCGGAGTGAAACCGGCGGAATATCTCGTCGGGATTAAGCGGCTTGTCTTCTGCCGCATTACTGATTTCCAAGGCGCTCTTAGTGACATGTATCAGTATTTCGCCCGATTCGGTGTGGCGGATAGCGTTGACTACAAGATTGTTGACCATTGATTCAAGCAATACGGGATTGGCATTTATCGTCACGTCAGTCTCGTTTATCATCACTACAGAGCAGTTGCTTTTCAACAGTTTATAGGAAGGCAAGAGTTTCTCGATGAATGGAGTCAGGGCAATCGGCTTTCGTGCGCCGTATTGCGCGTTCTCTATTTTGGCGAGAAGCAGCAGATTGCGGTTGAGTCGCCCCATGCGGGTGTTGAGCCGGTATAATTCTTCGACAAGTTCGAGCTGTGACTGCGACAGTTCTTCCTGCATAAGCAGGTCAAGCTTGCTGCGGGTCACTGCAAGCGGTGTCTGCAGTTCATGGGAGGCGTTTTCAGTAAATTCTTTCTGGATGATATATGTCTCTTTGTTTTTTCTCATCAGTTTGCCGAGGGTCTCGTTCAGGCGTGAAAATTCCGTGATGTCGGTAGGGCTGAACTTCGGTACATCGCTCTGCGCAAGATTAAACCGCTCGGCATCGCGCAGCGTGTCGTCAAAAGGTCGCCATAGACGGCGCGTGATGTAGCGCACGGTGATAAACAGGGCGATGCTTAGCAGCACAAACGTCAGCACAAACTGAATCATAACGCCTACCATTATGTCACGTTCAAGATCAAGCTGCGGAATTGCTTGACCCCTCTCGACGGCACGGATGACATCAATCAGATCTTCGGCATAGAAATGCTTCGTCAGCATATAGAAAGCCGGTGTCATCAACACGAATATCACCGCCGTGCATATCATAAACTGCACGAGGGTCTTGTGTATGAGGCTTTTCTTTTTCATTCTGCAATCCATTTATATCCGGCTCCGTAAAATGTCTTGATGCAGTCACTCAGCCCAGCATCGGCGAGCTTCCCTTTCAGGTTTTTGATGTGGGCATATACAAAATTAAAGTCATCCATCATGTCGGCGATATCTCCGCTCAGATGCTCGGCAAGCGCGCTTTTCGAGACCACGCGGCGGCGGTTCTCGATGAGAAACAGCAGCAGGTCATATTCTGTCCTGGTGAGGTCAAGGCGTTTTTCCCCGACAGTAACATTGCGTTCAAGCAGGTCGACGCTCACGGCACCCGATTGAATGACATTGCTCGCCGTAAAGCATTTACGGCGAAGGAGCGCAAACACACGCATACTCAGCTCAGGAAGGTGAAACGGTTTTGCAAGGTAATCGTCGGCACCGAGGCGCAGACCTGTCACCTTGTCGTCGAGCGAGTCTTTCGCCGACACTATGATGACACCTGTACGCGGCGCAGTCTCTTTTATATGCCGCAGCAGGTCAAGACCGGTACCGCCGGGCAGCATCAGGTCAAGGAGTATGCAGTCATATTCATATACCTCGATTTTTCCGGCGGCTTCCATGTAGGAAAACGCCTGTTCACACAAATATTCCTCCTGCCCGAGAAAGCTAACGATGCTGTCGGAGAGTTGCTTCTCATCCTCTATTATCAGTATTTTCATCTTATCGTTTTTAACGGTAAAAATATTACTAAATTTTGTAGAAATTCAGAATCTCTGCAAAATCGCCTCGTAATTTCGCGCCGGTTTATAATCACGAATTGCAATGGCTATATGGCACGTTTAATTTTAATAATGCTTGTCGCGCTCGGCTATCTTGACCTTGAAGCGCAGACTACAGGTACTGTGACAGGTCAGATTCTGGAAAAAGATTCGGGACTGCCTGTCGAATATGCGACCGCTACACTTTATAGAACTCGTGATGGAAAAATCGAGGCCGGCTGCATGACTGACAGCCTTGGTGTGTTCCGTCTGGAGAAAGTTCCGGGTGGGTCCTATTACATAGAAGGAGCTTACGTAGGATGCGAGCGGGTCGGCTCCGACACTTTTGCCGTGGCTCACGGTGCGGTTGTTGATGCAGGCACTCTGTATATTTCCATGGGTGAAACGCTGTCGGAGGTTGTGGTTGAAGGTCGGAAGTCCACATTCACGGCGCGGCTTGACAGGAAAGTATTTAATGTCGGGCAAGATATCATGAGCAACTTCGGCTCCGTTGGTGACCTGATGCAGAATATACCGTCGGTGGATGTCGATATCGATGGCAATGTAAGTCTCCGCGGCAATGAAAATGTGACCATCCTTATAAATGGCAAGCCGTCGGCGATGATGAGCGCGAAGACACGCGGCGATGCACTCGCACAGCTTCCGGCAAGCAATATCGAGCGTATAGAGGTCATCACCAATCCATCGGCGGAGTATAAGCCCGACGGGGTGAGCGGCATAATTAACATTGTGCTTAAGAAAGATGCCCGTCAGGGGCTTAACGGCACAATGACCGCAAATGTGGGCAGCTATTGGCGCACAAATGCCGGCGTGGGTCTCAATTACGGATTTAAGGGTATGACGCTGTTTGGCGACTATACCTGGCGGCGTGACCGTTACGACCGCAGCATCATCGACAGGCGCACATCTCCCGTAGGTGACATCAACCAGACTACTTACGGTCTCGGGCGTCCGGTGTCGCATACCTTCCGTCTTGGCATGAATGTCAACCTGTCGTCACGCGACGTGATCGAGGTGGCGGGTAGTTACAATCGTAGGCGTTTCAAGCGCAATGAGCGCGTGGAGTCGCAGACACATGATATTTCCGGTATGGAGACTGCTTCATACGAACGCGACCGCGATGCCGATGCAAAAGAAAATATGTGGGAGGGGAGTTTCCGATATTCCCATACCTACGGGGAGGGAAATGAATTTGGCATCGATTACACCTACTCCTCGGAATCGGAAGATGAGATTAACCATTACACCACAACGGAGCAGCGTGTGATGTCGAAAAATGACGAGTGGGTGTGGGATGCCAATTATATCCATGCCGCCCGTGTGTTCTGGCATCACCGTCTGTCAGGTAATGTAAAGCTCGTGTCAGGCTACGAACTCGAACATCTCCGCGCCGAACAGAATTATCACGTGTCGGACTGGAATGGCGCGGAATTTGTACCCAATCTCGACCGGACAAGTGATTTTACACATTACCGGTTGCTCAACTCGCTTTACGCCACCTTGGAAATGCATTTCGGAAAATGGAATCTGCTTGCCGGTGCAAGGGGTGAATATACCGGCATCAGAAACGACCTGCACAACACATCCACTGATTTGCGTCGCAACTATTTCAATCTGTATCCCACACTGCATATATCCTATCCGCTTGGCAGCGGAAGCGAAGTCATGTTAAGCTATTCGCTGCGAGTCAATCGTCCTGATGGTAGCGACATGAATCCTTTTGCCGAGCGAATCAATCCGCTCAGTCTTGAAGCCGGTAATCCCGACCTGAAGCTAGAAAAGATACATTCGCTTGAAGCCGGATGGCTCTGGCGCGGAGAAAGTGGTGCATCGTTGATGACCACTCTCTATTACCGTTACATATACGACAAGATTACGGAGGTGTCACGATATATTGACGGCGGTGTATTGTTGACCACCAAGGAAAATCTTCAGTCGAGTCAAAACGCCGGAGTCGAGCTGATATGGAGCATGCCCGTGAGTCGCTGGCTTGATTTCAATCTTAACATGAACGGCTATTACAATCAGATAGATGCCTCCAAACTTGGCTTCGGAAAACACAAGGATACATTTTCATGGAGTGCGCTCCTCAACGCGGATTTCCGTCCCTTCAGCCGTTATATGATTCAGCTCAACGCGCGGTATCGTTCCGCTACTCTCGTGCCTCAGGGACGGCGTGACGCCGATCTTCGTATCAATCTTGGCATGAAGTATGACATTCCGGTGATAAACCTGTCGATAATCGGTTCGGTCACCGACCTTTTCGATACATATCGTAAATCCTACACCCTCGACACACCAGAACTGAAGCAGAAGGTCGAAAAACGCCGTAACCCCCGCATATTCTATATCGGGCTGTCATGGCAGTTCGGTGGTGTGAAGAAACGTGCAGAAAACAAACTTGAGTATGATGAAGGGCTATAATCCGTTGTCACGCAGCTTTCGGAATGCGTTTGCCGGTATTTGTCACACTATGGGTGAGCGCAATATGAAAATTCATCTTGCGGCTGGGATTGGAGTGGTTGCCTGTGGCTGTATTTTTAACCTGTCACGGCTTGAATGGCTCATTCTGTTGCTGAATATTGCCGGGGTGTTAGTCGCGGAGACATTCAATACTGCAATTGAGCGATTGGCTGACCGTGTGTGCCCGACTTACGACGATGCAATCCGCGGAGTAAAAGATATTGCAGCGGGGGCCGTCGTGATTATGGCTGTGTGTGCCGCAATTTCCGGACTTATTATATTTATTCCCAAATTCTTATGAACAAAATTATTTATATTATAAGGAAATGCTGCATGACACTTATGTGCTTCCTGCTGGTTTCCCCGGCAATGCATGGTGCCGATGATCGCACGGCGGTTACTGACTCCCTGAAGGCTCCCTACCGGTTTCGTCCGCCTCAGCTTATAGTGCCGGCGACCCTTATCGGGGTAGGTGTGATAGGATTGGAAAGCGATTGGCTGAAGGGTCATGACAATGAGGTGAAAGAGGAATTGCAGGAACGCCCTCATCCACAGGTGACGATTGACGATTTTACGCAGTTTGCCCCTCTTGCCGCCCTTTATGGCTTGAAGTTGTGCGGGGTCAAGGGGCGGCATGACTATGTCGACATGACGATAATAGCCGGTACCGCATACTTGCTTACGGGTGTCACCGTGTTCGGGTTAAAGACAATCACCGCTGTGGAACGCCCCGACGGAAGCAGTCGCAATTCATTCCCTTCCGGTCACACTGCGACTGCGTTTGCGGGAGCCGAGCTGTTGCGGCGGGAATATTGGGACGTGTCGCCCTGGATTGGTGTTGCCGGTTATGCTGTCGCGGCAGGCACGGGCTTTTTCCGCATGTACAATAACCGTCACTGGCTCACCGATGTCTTAGCCGGTGCCGGAATGGGTATATTGAGCGCACAGGCGGCTTACTGGCTTTATCCCGTCATTACGAAGACATTTTTTAAAAAGAGATATGACAAGGTGTTTGTCGCTCCTGCCATCAGTCCGCAATCAGTCGGAGTGTCAGCGATGATTACATTTTGACCGGATTTTATGATAATTCAATATTTTTGAAAAAACCATGAAATATTACCTCTCTACTTTTGCTGTCGAAATCAATAATGATATTGACAGTGAAAAAAGTAATTACATCTATCTTGACCGTGCTCTCAGCAGGCATGGTCATTCAAGCGGCAGAAAGCCCTGCGACAGGATTGCTTAAAGGGCGTATTCTTGATGATGAAAAAAATCCTCTGCCGGGCGCAGTGGTTAGTCTGGATGACAATTCGCGTTCGGCGATTACCGATGCCGAGGGGTTTTATTCGTTCTCCGGGTTGCATTCGGGCAACCACCGCCTGAAAGTCACCTACATCGGTTTCGCACCGTCTGATAAGGTAGTGGCATTGAATGATGTCGACGTGACACAGGATTTTGTGATGTCAGATAAGTCTAAGGAACTAAATGAGGTTGTGGTCACCGGCGTTTTTTCCGGTCAACAGAGAGCTATCAACACTCAGAAAAGCAACGTAAACATCACTAATGTAGTTTCAGCCGACCAGATTGGCAAGTTCCCCGATTCCAATATCGGTGACGCGCTTAAACGTATCAGCGGCATCAATGTACAGTATGACCAGGGTGAGGCTCGTTTCGGTCAGGTGCGCGGCACTCCCGCCGATTTCAGTTCGGTCACCATCAACGGGTCAAGGATACCGTCGGCGGAGGGCGATATACGTAATGTGCAACTTGACCTAATCCCTTCCGATATAATTCAGACAATCGAGGTCAACAAGACTCTCATGCCCGATCAGGATGGCGATGCGATAGGCGGTTCGATAAATCTTGTCACAAAAAATTCACCGCAGAAGTTTACTCTCAATGCTGTGGCGGGAAGCGGTTATAATCAAGTGAGTCGCAAGGCGCAGATGAATTTCGGTCTCACGGTTGGAAATCGTTTTTTCAATGACCGGTTCGGGTTCATGGCTTCGGCTTCATATAACAATGCTCCCGCGGGGTCGTATGACACGGAATTTCTTTGGGAGAAAGATGATGACGGTAATCTTTATGTGAGCGATTATCAGATGCGCCAGTATTTTGTGACACGTGAGCGTCAGAGTTACTCCCTCTCGCTTGATTACAAGTTTGACGATTTCAATAAAATCTGGTTCAAGGGAATATTCAACAACCGCAACGACTGGGAAAATCGTTACCGTACCACGCTTAAGGATGTAACCCCGAAAGGTGTAGCCGATGTCAGGGTACAGACCAAGGGCGGTTCCGGTGATGAGCGCGATGCGCGTCTGGAGCGTCAGCGTACAATGGATTTCACTCTCGGAGGTGAAAACCGACTTGGCGCGGTAGACCTCGATTGGAAAATCGGTTATGCGAGGGCTTCCGAAGACCGTCCTAATGAACGCTACATCGACTATCGTCTGCGCAAGCAGCACTTCTCTTTTGACCTTTCCGATCCGCGTACACCGTTTGCAACACCTGAGGAAGGTTACACGATGCTGCTTAATGATGATTTCTCTTTGAAAGATCTGACCCAGCAGCAAGAAAACATTGTAGAGCGCGACTTCAAGATAGCGCTTGATTTCAAGACGCGCTTGAGTGAGCGTTCAAAGCTTAAATTCGGATTTAAGTTTGTAAACAAGACAAAACACAAGGATATAGATTTCTACGAGTATGCACCGGTTGATGAAGACCGTTTTAATGCCGATGCATTTGCCGCTGCCGTGAATCAGACCACTGACCGTTTCATGCCTTCTTCACGCTATAAAGTCGGGTCTTTCGTGTCAAAGGAATTTCTCGGTTCGTTGAATCTTGACGACGCCACGTTGTTTGAGAAGACGCAGGTACCTGAAGAACTTGCAGGGAACTATAGCGCGCGTGAGAATGTGACATCGGGATATGTCCGCATAGACTCACGCCTTTCTGAAAAGCTGAATTTCATGGGCGGTCTGCGTGTCGAGAATACCGCGCTACGTTACACGGGCAGAATATATGATGACGAGGCAAATACCGTTTCCGAGACTGCGCCCGAAACCTCGAGCTATATCAATTTCCTGCCGTCACTTTTACTGAAATGGGAAGTCAACAGGGATTTCATGGTGCGCGCAGGTTACAATCAGTCTATATCGCGTCCGAAGTATTCTGCTCTCGTACCGGGAATGAATATAAAGCGCGGCGACAATGAGATTGTGATCGGCAATCCGGGACTTAAGGCGACTACCTCCCATAATATTGACATTAATGCCGAATATTACTGGAAATCCGTCGGTCTGGTATCGGCAGGGCTATTCTATAAGCGTATCGACGGGTTTATTGTCGATGAGGTGGCTTTCAATCGCGAGTATGAGGGAAACGTATGGACCAAACTGACTCAACCCAAAAACGGAGGAAATGCCAATATCTTTGGTGCGGAGTTTGCCTATCAGCGTGATTTCAGTTTCATAGCCCCCTCTTTAAGGTGCATAGGACTCTACGGGACATATACCTACACTCATTCACGCGTCACCGACTTCAACTTCGAGGGGCGTGAGAATGAAAAGGGATTGAGTTTGCCGGGTTCTCCTGAACATACCGCCAACCTCTCGCTCTATTTTGAAAAATACGGTATTTCGGCACGTGTTTCGTTCAATTACGCATCGTCATTTATCGATGAGATGGGAGTGAGCAAATTTTACGACCGCTATTATGACGCTGTGAAATATATGGATTTCAATATCAGCTATACTTTCGGAAGAAATACAAAATTCACCGTGTATGCCGACTGTACCAATCTTCTCAACCAACCGTTGCGCTACTATCAGGGAAGCAAGGATTTCACCATGCAGCAGGAATATTACGGCGTGAAATTCAACGGCGGTATCAAAATGACATTCTAAAAATATAAGTTAAAATTTTAAATACTAATCAAATATGATTCGTAAATTATTTATAGCAACAGTTGCCATTATCGCGGCAATATGTGCATCGGCACAGAATAGACTTGCCAAGGGTGACATTAATCTTATCGTTGCCTCCGACCTCGGTCGCAACGGATATTATGAGCAGAAAAAGGTAGCTGAAACAATGGGGGAGGTTGCCGACCATATCGGTCCGGAGGCTGTTCTCGCACTCGGTGACACACACCACTATGAAGGTGTGCAGAGTGTATCCGACCCTCTCTGGATGACCAATTACGAGCTGATTTATTCTCATCCCGAGCTTATGGTCGAATGGTATCCGATATGCGGCAATCATGAATATCGTGGCGATACTCAGGCTGTAATTGATTATTCCGGTATATCACGCCGCTGGGCTATGCCGTCACGGTATTACGCCAAGACATTCGAGGATGATGGTACCACTCTCAAAGTCGTGTTTATCGACACCACTCCGCTGATTGACAAATACCGTAAAAAGAGCGACGAGTATCCCGATGCGGTTGCTCAGGATATGGATGCGCAGTTGCAATGGCTTGACTCCGTTCTTACAGATGCCGGTGAAGACTGGATTGTAGTAGTAGGGCATCATCCCATATTTGCCTTTACCGACAAGTCGGAATCGGAAAGGACCGACATGCAGAAGCGGGTCGACTCAATTCTCCGCAAGCATGATGTAGACATGTACGTATGCGGTCATCTTCATAATTACCAACATATACGTCGCCCCGGCTCAGATATTGATTATGTGGTCAACACTTCAGGCTCACGTACGAGAGTGCCTGAAAAAATCGATGGTACGGTGTTCTGTAGTGATGCGGCAGGTTTCTCGGTTCTTACAGCCGACAAAAACTCATTGAATCTCAATATGCTCGATAGCGATGGAGAGGTGATTCATACCGTCACCCGCACGAAATAAATCATCTATAGAAATTAGATGTGGGGTTGTGTCAAAATTTTGATACAACCTTTTTTATTGACCGCTCTTATGCGGGCGAGCTTCCACTCAATGTCACTAACTTAAGGATTTTGCCCTGAAAGGGCAAGATGGCGGAAACCGCGGGCAGCGCCGTAGGTGCGCCCGTGGAGAGCGATGCCCCCACAATGACGCAACCCTGAAACAGGTTGCATAAGTATGTGCTAATTAGATGGCTATTCAACCCACTCCGGGGTTGAGTCAACAGGAGATGCACTTGCGCCACGGGTATGCCTTCGGCATTACCCGCGGATAACAGGATGAATCCCCGAAAGGGGGATTTATGGCTCCGGCACCAAAGTTAATGACATTGAGCTTCCACCCGTCCCTACTGATAAGCTGATTATCAAGCTAATATTCATGTGCCGATGTAGGGATTTGCGGAAGCAAGCCCGCGTCACGACTGTTAATCCGCGATTTAGCTACAGCCGCAGTTGCCAGAAAGCGACGGCGGCGGCAGCGGCGACATTGAGAGAGTCGACGTTGTGGCTCATGGGGATACGGGCGGTGTAGTCAGCCGTTTCGATTACCTGTCGGGGAAGTCCGTCACCTTCTGTGCCCATGATTATGGCAAGACGTGGTTCTGCCGACAGGGTCGGGTCATCGATTGGCACCGACCGGTCGGTCAGAGCCATTGCCACTGTGCGGAATCCATGGTCGTGCAGCGACTCGACGGGTTTGTCAAGCCAGGTCCACGGCACAAGAAACACACTTCCCATCGACACTCTCACGGCGCGCCTGTTGAGCGGGTCGCACGATGTAGGGGTGAGAAGCACCCCGTCAATACCGAGAGCCGCAGCCGAGCGGAATATCGCCCCGATATTTGTTGTGTCGACAACCCCGTCAATCACAACAATCCGTCGTGCATCGCGGCATATCTCACCGACCGGCACGTGACTTTTGCGGCGCATGGCACACAACACGCCACGCGTCAGCTTATAGCCTGTAAGCGACGCGAGCAACTCGCGCTCGCCGGTGTAGACCGGGATATCGCCGCAGCGCGCTATGACTGATGCAGCATCACCGGTGATATGGCGTCGTTCACACAAAAGCGACAGCGGTTCATACCCGGCATCGAGCGCTACATGAATCACCTTGGGGCTTTCCGCGATAAATATGCCCGCATCTGGATTTAGGCGGTTGCGCAACTGTGCTTCAGTGAGTGCCGCGTATGCCTCCACGCGTTTGTCGTCAAGCGACGTTATCTCGATTATTTCCATGCCATCATCTCTTTCTCCACAAAGATACGACAATCTCTTCCAAATTCATTATATTTGTATCTGTTATCAATTCAACTTTCGCAGACTAAAGTTGATGGTTAGGAGGTTAAGGCTTGCCATGCAAGCCGGTTAAAGGTTAAAGTGCCGATCTGTCTACACCCTAAACCTTAAACCTTTTAACCTTTAAATGAGCTTGCGAAACTTAAATTATAAATTTTTGCTGATATCAGATGAGAATACTTCATACGAGTGACTGGCATCTCGGTCACACCCTTTATAATTATGACAGGGCTGAAGAGCAGGCGGCTATGCTGGAGCAGATGAGGCGAATCGTCGCGGATGAGCAGCCCGACTTGTTTCTGCTGAGCGGTGATGTATATCACACCTCCCAACCGTCGGCATCGGTGCAGACGATGTTTGCCGACGCGCTGCTTGCCATCCATGAGGCGTGTCCCGCGATGACGATAGTGGTCACTGCGGGCAATCATGACAGCGGTATGCGCCACGAGATATTCCGTGCCCCGTGGAGGCGGTTTAACGTGCACACAATCGGGTCGCTTGACCGTGAAAATCCGGACAGTCACATTATCGGGATACCCGGGAAGGGATATGTGGTTGCAGTGCCATACGCCTCGGAGCGTTTTATCCCCGACGGATTTTTCAGCGGACTTCTCGACCGGGTGCGTGAGCGAAACAGTGAGAGGCTTCCGGTGGTCATGAGTGCCCACACTACGGTAAAGGGCTGCGACTTCACCGGTCACGACAGTGTGACCGACTACACGGTAGGCGGTATCGATTATGTCGGCATAGAGGATTTCGGCTCCGGCTACGATTATCTGGCACTCGGACATATACATCGCCCGCAGTGGGTGCATGGCGGGTCGCATCGTGTCAGATATTCCGGCACTCCGCTCGCCGTGAGTTTCGATGAGGCTTACGAGCATAGCGTAAGTGTCGTCACGATTGATGGTGCGGGAGAGATGCCTGTCGTCAAGACCATTGCGATAGACAATCCTCGCCCGCTCGTCACGCTTCCCGCTTCAGATGCTGCCGATTGGGATAGTGTAAAAGCACTCCTGCGCGATTTCCCCGACGACATTCCGGCATATATCCGTCTCAATGTGCGGGTTGATGATTTCCTGGCTGCCGACAGCTTGGCGCAGGCACTCGCCGCCGTAACCGGGAAGGCGTGCCGGGTATGTCATATAAATGCCGTGCGCCCGCAGGTGAGTGCCGGCTCGACTAAAATGATGTCGGTAAGCGACTTCAAGACACGTCAGCCTATCGAAATAGCGCGAAGCTATGCCGCCGACACCGGCAGGGAATTTGACGATGATATGGAGGCGATGTTCAACGAGGCACTTGCCGCTGTGATGGATGATGAACGAAACCGATAAAATCATGAGACTGCGAAAACTTACCATCCACAATATAGCATCGATTGAAGATGCCGAAATCGACTTTGAGGCACGACCGCTATCCGATGCACCAGTGTTCCTGATCACGGGTGATACCGGTTCCGGAAAGTCCACGATACTTGACGCGATATGTCTCGCGCTTTATGCCACTACTCCACGCTTTGACAATACACTGATGGAAGGCGACATGGATGAGGCGGGAAAGCCGATAACGCTCCGTGACCCGCGCCAGCTTATGCGCCGTAACACCGGGGAGGCATCGGTGACGCTGACATTCACCGGCAGCAACGGTGTCGCTTATGAAGCGGCATGGAGTGTTGCCCGGGCACGTAAACGCCCTTCCGGCGCGCTGCAGGGGAAACAGTGGTCGCTGCAGAATCTATCGTCGGGCGACATTTTGACCAAGGATAAGGATATTAAGGCGGAAATATTGCTTGCCGTCGGGCTCGACTTCAAGCAGTTCTGCCGCACGGTGATGCTCGCACAGGGCGAGTTCACACGGTTTCTCAATAGCAAGAACGAAGAGAAGGCATCTATTCTTGAAAAAATCACCGGCATGGATATTTACCGTCGTCTCGGCGAGAAAATCTATCAGTTGACCATGATGCGCAAGAGTGTCCTTGATGAGGCTCTGCGTAAGGTAGAGGCGATAAATCTGCTTGACGACGGAACTGTTGTTGAAAAGAAAGCGTTGCTTGCGTCACTTGACACGGAAATCGCGTCATTGAAGGGTAAGCGCGGTGAGATGGAACGCCGCCGCGACTGGCTCTCGACGAAGAGCACTCTCGACAAGTCGCTTGCCGATGCCGAAAAAGCCTATAAGGCGGCTATTGAAGTGAAAGAGGGAGAGGATTACAGGCGCGACTCCTTGCTGATAGACACTTGGACGCGGACGGTCGAACCGCGTGGCTGGATGAAGGCTGCTGCTGAGGCTGCTTTGGAGGTGGCGGATAGGAAACGGTCGCTTGACTTGTTGGCAACGGAGTTTGTGGAGATAAGATGCGGTCATGCTTATGCGATGATTAACCGCGATGCTCTCGAAGATGACCTGCGTAAGACCGATGCCGTGATTGCGGCTCATCAGCCGAAAGCGGCTGTGTATGCCAACTCTCAGGCGATAACAGGGCTTGTCGCGGCAATTATTGGCTATGGCGACAAGATACGTTCGACTACGGCTGATGTCGAAAAGGAAAAGGCAACGCTTGCAGCCATGCTGCTCGGACTTGAAAAGGCGGCGTGTGAATATGAGAAGGGATGTACCTCACTGGAGGCGCGCCGCCGGGAGGTCGAGGGGCTTGACCGCTCTCTCTTAGCCATGGATATGGCTAATGTACGCCGATGCATCACTGAATTACGTGACAGGATTGCAGCCTGTGCCACGGCGCGCGACCGCGAGGAGATTGTGGCGCGTGAGAAATCGCGTTTTGAGGCGCAGGAAAAGCGTCTTGCCGCCATGAGCGAGGAGATTGCCGCGCTCCAAAAGAGCATTGACGATATGGAAGAGCCACTTGCCTCCGCCAAGTCTCAGATGGAGCGGCGCGAGCGTGATTACGAGCGTCAGCGTGAGAGCGTGGGGCGATGGGCGAAAGATATACGTTCACGTCTCGACGTTGGTGATATCTGCCCTGTGTGCCGTCAACAGGTGATTGCCGCTATTCCCGGCGAGGCGGAGATTGACGATGTGTGTCGCGTCGCCCGGGAGAAATGGGAAAAGGCTGTTGCAGATTATCGCGCGCTGAACGACCGTAAGGCGGTAGATGCCGCGAAACTGCAGGCGTTGACCGATACTTACGGGAAGGAGCGTCGCGAGCATGGGCAGGGCGATGCGTACGCCCGCGCACTTGCCGATGCTGAGGCGGCATGCCGTAAATGTGGCATTGACCGCGCCGCAGGTGATGTAGGCGCGGCGATATCTGCCGTGGAAAAAGATGCGGCTGAAGAGCTGGGACGGCTGGAGCTTAAGAGTGCAGAGGGAGAGGAGATGGAAAAGCGTCTCCGCGCTCTTCGCTCGGCGGTGGAGAAAGAGGGGAAGACTCTTGAACATTTGGCTGACGAAAAGGCTGTTGCCGAAAAGAAAGTCGCTGACTCCAACAGTGCTATTGCCACTTTTACAGCACTTGTTGAGGGATGGAAATCCGATATAGTAAAGAGCACGGCTGATTTGCGGACGCTTGTCGGGGAGAGCGAATGGCAAGCCGGATGGGAGGATGATCCTGCAGGTTGTGCCGCGCGCCTTTCCGGCGAAGCGAAGGCTTTCGATGCTCTTGTTGAGCATAGGCGCAATCTTGCACCGCAACTTGAAAAGGCTGCCACGCTTTGTAATGATGTAGACGGTGTGATTGCGGCTGTTTCCGGCTTGATGTCTTCGTGGAGTGATGGCGGGGTGACACCCCGGGAGTGCCGTGGGCTTAGGGAAAAGGCTTCCGGTATTTTTGCCGAAGTCAAGACCGCTGTCGACATGAAGCGCAACGCTGAGGCGCGGATTATGGAAAACCGCCGTCGTGTTGATGCCTTTGTTGCGTCGGCAACAGGAATCTCAACGGATGATTTGACTCGTTTACAGGAATATTCCGCCGGATATATCTCTGAGTTGTCGGTGTCGCTAAAGCGTATCGCCGATGATGTGTTGATGAAGAAAACCTTGCTTGACGAGGCAATACGTAAAGTCGCTGACCATGAGAAGATACCTCCCGCGCTTGACCCGTCTGATACCCCCGAGACACTTGATGCCTCGATAAAGGAGATTGACGCGGCAATAGATGAGAAAGGTCGCTTGTCAGGCGAGATTTCCCTGCTGTTGCGTCAGGATGCGGAGCGTCGCGTGGAGCAGGGGAGATTGTTAGAGGACGCGGCGCGTAAAAAGGATGAATTTAACCGTTGGGAACGCCTCCGGTCATTGCTTGGCGACGCCGCAGGCAAGCGGTTTCGCGAGATTGCGCAGAGCTATGTGCTCGCGAGTCTTATTCATTCGGCAAACAGTTATATGCGCAATCTTTCTGACCGTTATCAGCTTAAAGTAGTGCCGGGCACATTTGTCATCACTATAGAAGATGCTTATCAGGGTTACACATCGCGCTCGACGACCACGATATCCGGTGGCGAGAGTTTCCTTGTATCATTGTCGCTTGCTCTTGCGTTGAGCGACATCGGCAGTCGTCTTGCCGTTGACACGCTTTTCATCGATGAGGGTTTCGGGACACTCAGCGGCGAACCGCTCCGCAAAGCGGTCGACACCCTGCGTTCGCTTCACGCCGTGTCGGGGCGCCATGTAGGCATAATCAGTCATGTCGAGGAGCTGCGTGAACGCATCCCGGTACAAATCCGCCTCCACCGCGATGGCAACGCCTCCTCCTCCATCGTGACTGTCAACCCTGCGCCTTGACGCTTACGGGGTTATTCGGGAAGTTATGAGGTTAAAGGATTATCCCTCCGGGAAATCTCTTCTTGTCTCTTTTGACCTTCTGTCCCTCTGTATCTCTGACATCTGACAACTCGTCATTTTGGAAGTTAACCAATAAACACGTATATTTAAAAATTTAATGACTTTGGGATAATGATTTATTTTGAGACGGAACGATTGATTTTGCGCGGATGGAGGCAGGAGGATTTGCCTCGGTTTGTCGCCATGAACAAAGATGAGCGAGTGATGCGTTATTTCCCTGCTACATTAAGCGATGCCGAGACAGAATCTTTTTTTCTCCGCATTCATGATGAGTTCCAAAGGAAAGGATGGGGACTGTATGCGGTCGAGCTTAAATCCACCGGTCAATTTATTGGTTATGTCGGGCTTCATGAAATTGGTTTCGATGCTGAATTTACCCCGGGTGTCGAGATTGGGTGGCGTTTAGATGCCGATTATCACAATCACGGATATGCTACTGAAGCTGCAAAAGAAGTCTTAAAGAATGCGGGGACATTGGGATTGCACCGTCTATATTCATTTACCGCCAAGATAAACTTGCCTTCGGAGCGAGTGATGCAGAAAATAGGCATGTTGAAGGTTGGTGAGTTTGAGCATCCTAAACTCATTTCCGGTTCCCCGTTATGTACCCATGTCCTTTATAGGATTGATTTGTAATGATTCTTTTTAACTTTGTCGTAGCTTTATCATAGTTTGAAATTGATATATTTATGTTGTTGATATCATGATAGTTGTGGGCTGTGGTGTTTTGATTTTAATATGAACGCTCTAAACTGGGAGCGGTTTTGTCTTAATTTTGTCAGTGTGCCGGTGTATATAATTTAAATTCATCATATTACAATGAAAATAAAGCTGACAAAGACATTCATTCTCCTGTTGACAATTTTGCCGCTTCTGACTGCGTGTGGTAAAAAGGCAGTCGAGGCGACAGAAGTGCGTGTACCTGAAAACCGTGTGATTTATGAGGTATTTGTGCGCAACTTTTCACCTGAAGGTAATCTCAAAGGGGTGGAACGCCAGATTCCGCGTCTTAAGAAACTGGGTGTGGATGTTGTGTGGCTGATGCCGATTTACGAACTTGGCGACACCGGCTTGTGGGGTGCTCATTCAAGTCCCTACGCCATTAAGAATTATAAGAAGATTGATCCCGACAACGGTACGGAAGATGACCTTCGCGACCTGGTAGAGGTAATCCATGACAATGGTATGGAAATATGGTTTGACTGGGTAGGAAATCATACTTCCATGGATAATGTCTGGGTTACGGAACATCCGGAATTTTATACCAAGAAAGATGGTGATTTTGTACATCCTTTCGGTGGCGCGTGGAAAGATGTGTATGAACTTGACCGTGACTGTGAGGCAATGCAGGATGAGATGGTGAAGTCCATGCAGTATTGGGTAGACAATTTCGATATTGACGGTTACCGTTGCGATTATGCTTCCGGTCCATCGCCCCTCCTCTGGAAAAAGGCTTCGGAACGCGTGTTGAAAAACGGGGAACGTATAACCTGGCTTGCCGAAGACTCTTCCCGCCCATCGCTGGTAAAGAACGGGTACTTCGACTATAACTATTGCTGGGATTTTCAGGAAAAGGTGCTGAAAGGATTTGCCAATGACTCGGTGAAAAATCTTGTGTCTTTGCGTGAAGCTTGCGAACTGCTTGCCAATGAAGGTATCACTACCGGCGAGTCAAAGGCTCCCGAGGATACAATTGCCAATCCATACGCGGGACGTTCACGCATGGTGTATCTTGTCAATCACGATGTTCTCCAAGATCAGGGAGGCAGTGGTGATATTGTATATCACAAATACCTGCGCCCGCTTACTGTGCTTCAATTCACTGTCTATGGTATGCCGCTTATTTATAACGGACAGGAGATTCAGTATAAGTCGGGCGGGAGAGTGTCGCTTGCCGAAAAGACTCCTATCGACTGGACCACACAGCCCGACACCGCCATGACAAGTCTAATTACGACACTGGCTCACTTGAAGCATACGCAGTCCGCATTGCGTACAGGTGTACAAAACGGTAAACTGACCAATCTTGTCACAACCGCCGATGACTGCGTATATGCTTACAAGCGCACTCTCGGTGATGACAATGTGGTTGTAATGCTGAATTTCAGCGATGATGAAAGCCGTTTTACTATCCCGGCGGGACTTCCGGAAGGCAGATTCCGTGACGCGCTTACCGGCGAACGTGTCGATCTGTCACCGTCTGCGGAATTTGTGTTGGCTTCACTTGATTCCGCCGTGTTAGTCAAGGAATGACGGTGCGGTAATATTTATTGAGTAAGAATTTTGGTAATAATCAGGAATAGTTATAAATTTACACACACGATTGTGCATGTATCCGGTATCATTTCCCTGATGCCGGATACGTTCACCTTAAAAAATCTTGCTAAAGTCGACTGTATTTAAATCTGTTTCATGAAAATATACATAATTGCTTTTATCACATTGCTGCTTGCGTCGTGCAGTGAACGAAACCCTGATACGCAATCTGGTCTAAAGGCGTTGTATGACGAGCTTGACTATGAAATCGATCGCAGCAAGGATTATGAAATCGCAAAAGAAAACCGCATAAACCAACTCAGGAAAAGCTACGCCGTCGCACGCGACCAGAAGCAGAAAACAGAGATTGTAAATCGTCTTATTGCGGAGTTTGACGCTTATAACGCTGACTCGGCTCTTTATTATATCAGTTGCAATCTCCGGCGACCGGCTGTGCGCTCGATTCCCGGAGAGTTCACACGCCTTACTATAAAACGTGCCGACGTGCTCGCTCATGCCGGTCTCTTTTCCGATGCGCTCTACATCATGCAGCAGATACCGCGCGATTCACTTGACTCGCAGTTGCTCGAACCATACTACTCGACTTATTGTGCCACATACCAATATCTTAGCGAGTATGCCAACGAACATGAGACGGCACTCGGTCATGAACACCTGCGGGCATTGTATGCCGACTCGCTTATGTCGGTAATCAAGCCGGGATCGTTCAATCATCTGGTATATGTCATGGCTGAACGCGCTCGCGCCGGTGATACGGATTCGGCTATTGCTGAATTGTCCAAGCATCTTGATGAATATACCTTGGGGTCAAGGGAATATTCCATATTGGCATCTACGCTCGCTTATATCTACAAACTTGCCGGAATGCCTGATGAATACAAACATTACCTTGTGCTAAGTGCTATTTCCGATGTAAGAGGTGCGGTCAAGGAGAATATGTCGTTTCGCGAGGTGGCTACGGTCATGTTTGAAGACGGTGATGTGGAGCGTGCCAACCGTTATCTGAAAAAGAGTATTGCCGATGCCAATTTTTACTCGGCGATGATGCGCAATGCCCAGTCAAGCAAAATATTGCCGGTAATCGACGATGCTTACTCATCGTTGCAAAATCAGCTTAACTGCCGGTTACGCTACATGGTAGGGGTAAGTAGTGTGCTTTCGGTGGTGTTGGTAATCACGATATTGCTGATACTAAAGCAGATTAGGAGCCTTCATCGTGCAAATGCCGAGGTAGGGAATGCCAATCTTGAACTAAGCCATCTTTCGGAGCAGCTCAAAGAGACCAATCGCGAGTTGAAAGGCAAAAATGACGAGCTGAGCGCGCTCTCTGAAGAGCTGAGGGCGAAAAATTCGGAGCTTGCCGACAAGAATGACCGTCTTAGCGTCGTATCGGCGCGTCTGCAGGTGGCAAATGAGGAACTTGAAGTGAAAAATTACGAATTGCGCGATTTCAATCGCACCAAGGAGCAGTATGCAGGTCTGTTCATGGAGTATTGCTCGTCGGCAATCTCCACTCTTCAACATTATCAGCAGTCGTTGCGTGTGTTGACAGCGCAGGGTGGTAACCGTAACGCTCTCCTGAAAAAACTTGAGTCTACAGAGATAGCCGACCATCTGCTTAAAAATTTCTATGTCAAGTTTGACGAGGCTATCCTGAATATCTATCCGGCATTTGTTGACAAGTTCAATGCACTGCTTAATCCCGGCGAGCAGGTGGTGTTGAAGTCGGGCGAGCTTCTCAATACCGAGCTTCGCCTTTTCGCTTTGATACGTATAGGGATAGATGACAGTGCGAAAATCGCGGAATTTCTGCGTTGCTCAATTTCGACGGTATATACTTATCGGTCAAAGATGCGCCGACGCGCTATAAATCCCGATGAATTTGAAAATGAGGTGCGAAATTTGGGTTAAATTCCCTTTTAAATTGTGAAAAAACATATTGAAATTTTGTGCCGACAAATATGCGGATGTGGTTGATTTATAGTTAGTTCATGCCTTGATTGGTTTTGATTTTAATTTGATTGTCTTGACAATATTTAAAAGGATGTCGAACTTTGCGATAACCAGTAAAGCAAATGACATTCAATAGTCATCATAACAATTAAATCAATACTAATAATGAACAGAAACCCATGGAATTTACGATCCGTCGCCCTCACGATGTTGTGGGTGTTGGCTCTCGTGACTGCTCCGTTTGCATCGGCGCAGTCAGTAAATGTTTCCGGCACTGTGACCGACCCGACAGGGGAGGTACTTATAGGTGTCAGCGTCTCGGTAAAAGGCGATCAGAAGCACGGTATGGCTACCGACTTTGATGGCAATTACTCCCTTAGCGGTGTCCCTGCCGACGGAACTCTTGTGTTCAGCTATGTCGGCTTCCAGTCGGTTGAGCAACCGATTAACGGTCGCACAAAAATTGATGTGACAATGCAGGAAGACAGCGAGATTCTTGATGAGGTCGTGGTGGTAGGCTACGGCTCGTTGAGCAGAAAGGAGCTGTCAAGTTCAATCGTTCAGGTAAACCGCGATGATTTCCAGAAAGGCGCGATGAACAGTCCTATGGAAATGCTCACCGGTAAGGTTGCCGGTCTTAATGTGTCAAGCACCGCCTCGGCTAACCCGAATGCCGGTGCCGACCTTCAGGTGCGTGGTGCTACTTCGCTCACCGCCGGCAATGGACCGCTTATCGTTATCGACGGTGTGGCAGGCGGTGATATCCGCACTCTTGCTCCCCAGGATATCGAGTCGATGTCAGTGCTTAAGGATGCCGCGTCGGCAGCAATCTATGGAACACGCGGTGCCAACGGTGTGATTCTCATCACTACAAAGAAAGGCACCGGCGAGGCGGGACTGCCGGTAATCACATACGACTCATACGGTGCGCTTGCCTTTGCCAAGGATAAGCCTGAGGTGCTTTCTCCCTATGAATGGCGTCTCGCACGTCGCGGTAATGATTACGGTGCAAGCACCGACTGGTATGACCTTATCACCCGCAAGACATCATACGACACCAACCAATACCTGTCAATCGACGGTTCGCTCGCCAACGGCGGATATTACACCGCTTCGGTCAACTGGAAAAAGGCAAACGGTCTTGACATCGTGAGCGGTCGTGAGGAGTTTGGCGGTCGTGCGGCAGTTTCTGTCAACACTCTTGACAATCATCTTCGCTTCACCGCGTCGCTCAACGCCCGCAAGGTGAAGGAAACATGGGGCGACGACGGCATGTTTGACACTGCTCTCGGCATGAACCCTACCATACCGGTTTATAACGAAGACGGCTCTTACTATCAGCCGACCTCGCCTACCGATATCAAGAATCCTGTGCAGCAGCTCGAGGTCAACACTTCGGAAGGCAACCGTACATATATCCTCGGTTCCGCTGACCTGAAATACAGTATATGGAACAATGACAAACACAATGTCAGCACCACTCTCTCATATTCATATAATTATAACGACCTCAAGAGCGACTATTACACCCCGACCACTTCCGGCGAGTCATATTGGGGCGGCTATGCGGGTCGTGCTTCACAGCACTACCAGAAATGGTGGACCAACCGTGTCGAGTGGCTTGTCAACTACGGCTTCATGAGCGGTGACCACGATGTGAAGGTCGTGGGTGGATACTCTTACGAGCGTTCCAACTGGGAACAGATGTTCATGCAGAACAACAACTTTACGTTTGACAAGCCGCTTTGGAACGGTATCGGTTCCGGTTCATGGCTTGCCGACGGTAAGGCGCAGATGTATGGAGGCAAGAGCCAGTCTACACTTATCGGTTTCTTCGGCCGCGTCAACTATTCATGGAAAGGTATGATTATCGCGTCGGCATCTATCCGTCACGAGGGTTCTACTAAGTTTGGCGCTGATAAGAAGTGGGGTTCGTTCCCGGCAGCATCAGTCGCATGGGAAATGGCAAAGGCTCCCTTCCTCGCCGATTATGTCCAGACCGTTCAGAGCCTCAAGCCCCGTATATCTTATGGTGTGACCGGACGTAGCGATTTCGATGCCTACAAGTCGCTTGCCACATATTCGCCCAACGGCACTTATTTCATCGACGGGTCATGGGTGACCGGTTATCGTCCGTCAAACAATGCCAATCCTGAACTCGGATGGGAGAAACTTTCGAGTGCCAACTACGGTATCGACTTCATGTTCTTCAACCGCATCTACGGTTCTATCGAGTATTTTGACCGCCGTTCACAGGACCTTCTTTACAACTACACCGCACCGCAGCCTCCCTACGTATATCCTGAAATACTCGTTAACGTGGGTACGACCAAAAACACCGGTATCGAACTTGCCCTTACGGCTGATGCGATTGTAAACAAGCCCGTTACCTGGACCACCGGTATCAACTACTCTTATGGAACCACCAAGCTTACAAAACTCTCCAACTCCATCTATCAGGCATCTTACCTTGACCTCTATCTTAAGCCCGGTGTCGGTACAAGCGAGTATTTCTTCCGTGTGGAGGAGGGTGGTAAGATAGGTCAGTTCTACGGATATGAATATGCCGGCGTTGATGAAAGCCACAACATGCTTGTATATACCGCCGACGGCGAGAAGGTACCTGCCGCTGCAGCCGATCCGAAAGACAAGCGTTACATCGGTGATGGTGCGCCCAAGCATTTCCTTACCTGGACCAACACAGTGAAGTGGAAAAACTTTGACCTCAGCCTTATGTTTAACGGTGCGTTTGACTTCAAGATTTTCAACATGCGCAAATATGGCATGGGTCTGAAAGGAAGTGGTAGCGACAATGTGCTCCGAAGCACCTATCTTGAAGATCGCGATGTGTGGTCGGGCGGTGGTGTGATTTCGTCATACTTCCTTGAGCGCGGTGATTATTTCAAACTTGAGAACGTGACGCTCGGTTATACCGTGCCGTTGAAAAACCGCCGTTTGCTCGATACCCTCCGTGTGTATCTCGCCGCGCGTAACCTGTTCACTATCACAGGCTATTCCGGCACCGATCCTTCGGCTGTAACTTCCACCGGCATAACTCCTGGCATTGATGTCACTTCGGCTTATCCGTCGGCAACGCAGCTCACTTTAGGTGTAACCATCCGATTCCGTTAATCTCAACATCTTGATACAATGAAAGTAATGAATCATATAACCGGTCTGCTCAGCGCGACCGCAATCGCAGTCGGGGCGTGGTCATGTACCGACCTCGATGAAGTAACATTTGACCGAATCGACGCGTCTACCTACTATCAGGATGAGAATAGCGTCAAAGGTGCCGTGGCATCAATCTATGCAAGTGCGACAAGCGGTTTCCTCGAATATTTCTGGTATCTTAACGAGTTTCCCGCCGACCAGGTGACATGGCGTACATGGAATGGCGGTGCCTGGGGTTATGACGAGGCAGCTAAGTTTGTTCTTTCCACCCAGACATGGAATTCCGAATCAGTTATCATCCGTCAGGCATGGGAACATGCATGGGAGACAATCGGTCTCTGCAATACACTTATTGGAGACCTTGAAAATCTCAATGCAGGAGCGATTGGCATGACAGAAGAGGGATTGAAGTCTTACATCGCGGAGGTACGTACCATGCGCGCATGGGCATATTACAACAACTTCGAGCTGTGGGGCGGCGCGCTTCCGCTTAATATCTCGACAGGTAATGAGATACCCGGCTCTGCCGACCCCGACTTCAATAAAGGCTGCGAGGTGATATGGAAGTTTATCACCGACGAGCTTGACGGCTGCTATAAGGATCTTGTCGCAGAGGATGGTTCCGGCGCGACACGCAACCGCATGAATCAGGGTATGAACCGTATGCTTAAGATGCGTATGCTGCTAAATTCTCAGCTTTTCACCGGTGTTGACTGCTTCAAGGAGTGTGCCGACCTATGTCAGGAGATTATCGACGGTGATTACGGTACATACAATCTCGCGTCGGATTACCGCGAAATATACGGCTTCAACAATGCCAACTGTCAGGAAGTGGTGTTTGCTTTCTCAATGGAGGCTGGTCGCATGACCAACAATAACCGCAACACCCCTTATCTGCCTTACAACTACGACGAGATGTTTGATTTCTCATGTGACCAGGGTGGTTGGAACTGTGTATGTATGGTGCCTTCAAAGGACAACACCGGTACACTTGTCCCCAATGCCGGCAGTGAAGGTGCGAAGAGCTTCCTTTTCGATTACGGCGACAAGCTCGGTGCTCCGTTTGACCGCATGAACGACAAGGATATCCGCAAGCAGCCCTTCAAGTGTGATGCCGCAGGCAACTGGAACGGTATTTTCGCCATGGGCGCACAGATTAATTACCAGACAGGCGAACCGGTGCTTGCTGATGCCGACCTTCAGGATAAACCGCTCATATATGTGGACCAGGTAGGCACATTCCTTAATCTCGGCCGCAATCTTGAGCCGGTGATGAGCCCCCGCTGGGGACAGACCAACTCCGGTTTCCGAGTGCTCCGTTATCCGGTGTACCCGTCGTCGACCGGTATGGACTGGCGTGATGCCGACCAGGTTGAGTTCCGTCTCGCCGAGGTTTACTATGCCCTTGCAGAGTGCAAGCTCCGTGCCGGTGACGCTAATGGCGCAAAACAGCTTGTCAATGATGTGCGTCAGCGTTATTATTCTGCCTCTGATGCCGCAGAGATTGAGAACCCCGGTCCCGGTTTCACCTCATTTGATGCCGACTGGATGCTCAGCGAGTGGGGACTTGAGTTCCTTGACGAGGGTCGTCGCCGCCGTACCGACCTGCGCCGTTTCGACAAGTTTACGCAAGGTCAGTGGTGGTTCTTCGGCCGTGCCACCGAGTCAGACAGGGATATGCCTGCAAAACGTGACCGTCGCTATGAATGGTATCCCCTGCCGCAGGTGGCACTCATGGTAAATCCGGGTCTTGTCCAGAATCCTAACTATTAATATCAGACATCATGAAGAAACTCAATATATTCACTGTTCTTTTTCTCATGCTCCTGCCTATGCTTGCAGGATGCTCGAAGGATGAGATAATATTTGACAGCGAGCTTCCGCGCTTTGAACTGCGACCGGGCTACGAGCTGCTTGAAGTAATTGTGCCGCAGGGTACGCTTGCCACCGATAAAATTTATATCATAGGCGAGTTCAACGGCGGAATGGATGCCGTGGGCGACCCGCGCTGGCAACTTGAAAAAGCATCGGATACCGATGTGAAATGGGGCGTATATCTGAATCCCGATGATTTCGTCAAGGGTAAGACTCTCGCCGACGGATATACATTCTACTCCGTTGAGCAGGGTGAGGAAAGGTCACTTGACAACAAGCCCGTGGTGCACACCGAGGCTCCCGGTCTTGGTAACCGCATCAATGTGCTCGTATATCGTTGGGCTGACTATTTCAACAAGCCTCAGAATCCTGACGAAATCGTGCATGACGGTTATGTAATCTATGTTGTCGACAATTCCGGTTACGAGGAGCTTGCAATGTATGCTTACGGTGATGCCGAGGCATTCGGCGCATGGCCGGGAATAACTCCTACCGGAAAGGTGGAGATTGACGGTGTGAATTACAAGTATTTCGATACCGGTGCGGCTAACGAGGGAAAGAATCTTAACCTCATTTTCAATAATAACAACAACGGCAGTCAGCTTCCCGATTATAACGTGATATTGAACCAGGATTTCTATCTTGAACTCACTCCCGAGGGCGTCAACGAGTTTGACCCGTCGTCGGTTGTCACTCACGACGGCTACACGGTGTTTGTGGTTAATAATTCCGGATGGGATGAGTTGTATCTCTACATGTGGGGTACTGTCAATGACCTTAACGGTGCATGGCCGGGCATGTCTCCTACCGGCACACAGGTAATCAAGGGCGTGACATACACTTACTTCGACCTTGGCGCGGCAAACTGCAATGCAGGGCTTGAAGAACACGTTATACTCAACAACGGCAATGGTAAGCAGGTTGACGACGTGGTAGTGTTCAATCTTGACCGCGATGTCTATGTCGAGCTGTCATCCAACCGTGCTGTTGAAATAGATCCGGAGACCTACACCCCCGGGACCGTAGATCCGGAACCGGAACCCGAGCCTCAGCCGGGCGAGGAATACAAGATTTATGTGCAGAATCTTACCGGATGGAGCGATTTTTACATCTATGCCTACGGCGACAAGGAGATATTCGGCGGCTGGCCGGGAATGTCGTCGACTGAGACAAAGGAAATCGGTGGCGTGACCTACCTCGTGTTTACTGTCGAAGGCAACGGCGAGACCGAGAACCTGATATTCAACGACAACAACGGCACCCAGTATGACGCCATGACCATCACCCTGGACAAGGATTACTACATAGTTGCAAATCCCGACGGCGCGGTAGCTGTCGAACCCTCGTCAAATCAATATAAGATTTATATCGAAGACAAGACCGGTTGGAGCGACTTCTACGTATATGCCTGGGGTGACAAGGAGATATTCGGCGGTTGGCCCGGTACACGTCCAGAAGTGACCGAGACAATTGACGGCGTGACTTGCAAGGTGTTGACTGTTGAAGGTGACGGCGAGACCGAGAACCTGATATTCAATAACAATAACGACACCCAGTACGACGCCATGACCATCACCCTTGATAAGGATTACACGATTGTGGCTAATCCCGCCGGTGCTGAACTTAAATAAGAAAGTTGATGAATAAGATAGCATCATTTATTGCAACGGTGGCGGCGTTTGCCGCCGCCGGCTGCACTTCTTACGAGATTGACATGCCTGCCAACCCGGCTGAACCTGTGATCGGCAATGAGGTGTCAACCAATGTGATTTATCAGGCAAATCCACGTTTCTTCGGCGATAACGAGTGCTTGAAAGGGCTTACGCGCCAGGTGTCGCGTATAGCGGGTATGGAGTGTGACATACTATGGGTTATGCCGGTCTATGAACCGGGCGAACTTAACGGCATAGGGTCGCCCTACTGTATCCGCGACTTCAAGGCGGTGAATCCCCGCTACGGCACAATGACCGACCTGAAGGAACTGGTCAATACCGCCCATTCAAGCGGTATGAAAGTCATACTTGACTGGGTGGCAAATCATACGGCATGGGATTGCAGCTGGATTACCGAGCATCCCGACTGGTATGTAACGGATGCCGCAGGCAATATCGTCTCGCCTTCGGGATGGTCGGATGTGGCGCAGCTAAATTTCGCCAATGCCGATATGCGTGCCGCTATGAAAGATGCGATGCTCTTCTGGGTAGAGCAGCTTGGCATAGACGGTTATCGCTGCGACTACGCCGACGGTGTGCCCCATGATTTCTGGAGCGATGTAATCACTGCGTTGCGAGCCAAGAATAGTGGCATGATTATGCTTGCCGAGACTGCTAATACGGATTATTATGCCGACGGATTCGACATGATATATGACTGGAACAGCTCGACAACTATTTCGGCTGCATTCAACGGTGGTAAACCTGGGGATGTTGTCAAAGAAGCCGTGGAGGCTCTCGCAAAGGTGCCCGACGGAAAATCGATACTCCGCTATGTGTTTAACCATGATGTAGCGGCGGAGAATAATGTTGCGACGATGTTTGGCGCTCCTGAGGGTGTGCCTGCGGCTTACGTGCTTGCGTCTATGCTTAACGGCACACCGATGATCTATTCATCGATGGATGTCGAGGGACTGTCAGGCAAACTTTCGTTCTTCAATTATATGACGCTTGACTTCTCGACATCAATTTCCGATGAATACAAGGCAATCAATGCCGCATTCAAGGCATCAGCCGAGGTGCGCCGCGGTGAATTGCGTGACTTTTCCAACTCGTCGGTGGTATGTTTCACACGCGCGATTCCGGGGCATAATCTTCTTGTGGCGGTCAACACCACCGGAAGCGAGAAGAGCGTCAAAAGTCCTATCTCACTTGCCGGAAGCACAATGACCGGACTGATTGACGGCAAGCAGGTGACAGTGCCTGTGGAAATCAGTCTTGAACCTTACAGTTACACCATTTTGATGAACTAACCCTTTTTCACCATTTCAGATGAAAAAACTTCTGATACAACTGTTTTTGCTCGCGGGTGTCATGGAGATGGCAGCCGCGGGTATAACCTCGCCCGATGGAAATCTGCGACTCTACGTCGATGTGAATGCGGAAGGTACACCTTACTATTCCCTTGATTACAAGGGTAAGACGCTTATAGCGCCGAGCCGCCTCGGGCTGAAAGCCGACGAGACCGCTTTTACCGACGGGTTTACTGTGACCGGTATAGATACCGTCACGGTAGACCGTTCATGGCAGCCGGTGTGGGGTGAGTATGCCAATGTACGCGACCATTTCCGTGAGCTTGCAGTGAATCTCCGTGCCGACAATCCGGAACGGGTGATGACGGTGCGTTTCCGCGTGTTTGATGACGGAATCGGATTCCGCTACGAGCTACCGGCGCAGAAAAAGAACAACTATCTTACCCTTAAAGAGGAACTTACCGAGTTTAATTATACTGACGACCACACTTTATTCTGTATCCCCGGCGACTATGACACCGACGAGTATCTGTGGTCGGAAACCACGTTTTCCGCTCTGCCCGAGGCGCTGAATAATTATAAAAAACATTCGGAGGCTCAGCGTACAGGTGGTACGGTCATTCAGACTCCGCTTCTTATAAAGACGGTTGACTCGGTATATGTAAGCGCCCACGAAGCTGCTCTTGCCGGCTATCCCGCCATGCTGCTCGACGTGAACCCCGATACCCACGGAATGAAAGCGCATCTCGTGCCTGACCGTCTCGGGGTGAGTGCATATCTGCAGTTGCCGTTCAGTACGCCCTGGCGCACGCTGATTGTAAGCGATGACGCCCGTGACATACTTTCCTCCCAACTGATACTCAACCTTAACGAGCCGTGTAAGATTGAGGATACGTCATGGATAAAACCGATGAAATTCATCGGGGTATGGTGGGAGATGTTTACAGGCAATGTCAAGACATGGGCGTATTCCGATGACTATCTCGCAAAACCGGGCGTGACCGACTATTCCAAGCTGAAGCCTAACGGAAGACATCCCGCCAACACGGAGAATGTGAAGCGTTACATTGACTTCGCAGCCAAACATGGCATAGACGGTGTGCTTGTGGAGGGATGGAATGAAGGATGGGAAGACTGGGCGAGCTATCGTAAAAACCGCCAGTTCCTGTTTGACAAGCCTTATCCTGATTTTGATCTGCCTGCGTTACGCGACTATGCTAAAGAAAAAGGCGTGAAACTGATCATGCACCATGAGACTGCTGCCAATGCCGCCGACTACGAGTTGCAGCTTGACCGCGCTTTCAAGTTTATGAAAGATAACAATTACGATGCGGTTAAGACCGGTTACGTAGGAGCGATTATACCGCGGTCGGAACATCACACGTCACAGTGGATGGTTGACCACGCGCGTCACGTGATAGAGCGCGCCGCCGACTATCAGATTATGGTCGACAGTCATGAGGCACCGCGTCCCACGGGACTCTGCCGCACTTATCCTAACTGGCTTGCACAGGAGTCGGCACGTGGCGGTGAATTTGAATCATTCGGAGGCAATCCGCCATCGCACACCTGCATATTGCCATTCACGCGTCTGAAAGGAGGACCGATGGATTACACGCCCGGTCTGTTTGAGACACGCCTGAGCTATTATGGCGAGGGTAAGGATTCGCAGGCAGGTACAACACTTGCGCGTCAGCTCGCGCTGTATCTGACGATGCCATCGCCGATGCAGATGGCGTGTGACCTGCCGGAAAATTACGAGCGTTTCCCCGATGCATTCCAGTTTATAAAGGATGTCCCGGTCGATTGGGCTGACTCGCGTTATCTGGAGGCGGAGCCTAACCGGTATATCACCGTGGCGCGTCTTGACAAGAACTCCGACGACTGGTATGTGGGTGCAATCACTGATGAAAATCCTAGGACGGCACTCATTGACATGAGCTTTCTGCCGAAGGGGGAGAAATATGTGGCGACAATCTATGAGGATGCGCCTGACGCCCACTGGAAGGATAATCCGCAGGCTTACCGCATACGTACCGTGAAGGTCGATTCAAAGACCAAGCTGAAGCAGCGTCTTGCTGCCGGCGGCGGAGCCGCAATCCGCATTACAAAGAAATAGAATTAGTGCAAGAGAATTAAAGTAAATATAAGATTGTATAGACTAAAAACAAATGTTCTGATATCGGCTTGCGTGTGAACGTAGGCCGATATCGTTTTTATATCACATGCTATTTTAATGGAACGCGTATTCAGCTTGTATTTATTTTAGAATTGTTTTTCTTCCGTTGACTATATACAGACCAGGCATTTGCGGTTGACCCTTTATCAGGTTGCCTCTAAGGTCATAGATGTTATTAGGCTGGTTACTGTCTTCAGAAATTTCCTCGATTCTTGACATTGGGGATAATGACAGTGTTATCTCAATTTCACCATTCCCAAGAAATGCTCTGATTTCATTTGCAGTCAATGAATTGATTTTACAAAGTCGCGTATAGCTCCACGTGTTTGAGCCATAAAAGATGACTAGATTTCTCCCTTGATAGAGAATTACATCGCCGGGACCGGTGGTGATGCGACTGTCGGATATGGGTAATGACATCGGCAGAGGGCCTACTTTCTCGAAACCACCGTAATCATCCATAGATATTGTCAGCGGACCCTTCGCCAGTGTTTCCACCAAATTTCTGGTGGCGTCGTTGTTGACCAATGTGATTGTTTCGCTTCTACCTCCGACCGTGATATAAACAGAGTTCTGCGCCAATAGGGATAAAGAGCTGCACATAATTGTCAAAAATATTATCAGTATTTTGTTCATAGTGGATTATATTACAGGTGCAAAATTAGACTGTATCCGTCAGGTACACTTACCACTATTGTGGTGAAGCCTACCATCCATAGGGATAATGATGAAAACATGGATTTTAATGATTAAATTTGCGACATGGAAACAATGGATACTCTCGATCTGAACTCGATAGACGCGTATAACAAATTATATGGTCTCACAACCTGCCATCCTCATGTTACAGTCATTGACCTGAAAAAAGCGACAAGGCGTTTTGACCGGCTGAGGATGAACTATGGCGTGTACGCACTGTTTCTGAAAAATGGCGTAAACTGTTCATTGAAGTATGGACGTGAGTATTACGACTATCAGGAAGGAACGGTCGTATGCTTCAGTCCCGGACAGATAATAGATGTTGACAGTTCCGACGAGCCTCTTGCTCCTGATGTTATGGGTCTTATGTTTCATCCTGACCTGATATGCGGAACTCCGCTCGCGGATAAAATAGCCAATTTCGGTTATTTCAGGTATTCCCAAAGAGAAGCTCTACATCTGTCAGAAAAAGAGAAAAATATTTTTATTGATTGTCTGGGGAAAATCAGAGATGAAATAGAGTATCCGATAGACAGCCATTCCTCCGATTTGATCTCAGCTAATATTCAGGTGCTGTTGGAATATCTCAGTCGCTTCTATGACCGGCAGTTTCTCACACGCCATAATGTAAATTCATCGGTTGTGGCTGCTTTTGAAAAGGAGCTGACCGACATATATTCCAGTGGAAGGAGATTGGATGAAGTACCGAAAGTGTCATATTTCGCGGAAAGGGCAAATCTTACACCCGGTTATTTCGGCGACCTCATAAAACGGGAAACCGGCAGCACTCCACAGGAAATTATCACCCTAAAGCTTATTGCCGAAGCAAAACGTAGGCTTGCTGCCACTGACAATGACATCAGCGTAATTGCATACGACCTTGGATTCCAGTATCCACAGCATTTCACACGGCTGTTCAAACGCATCACCGGCAAAAGTCCGAGCGTATTCAGAAACGAATTCTTATCCAATAATTAAAATGACAGCACAAGAATATAATGACTATTTAGCACTCCATGGCACAGTAATTGATGGTTCGCGGGAGCATCAATTCATGCATTCGGCATCGCAGGAGGTGATACGCTTGACTATGGAAATCAATAACCGTTACCATACTCCGGAGGAATTGCGGAAGTTATTGTCAGAACTGACCGGAACGCAGATAGACAGCTCTGTGGGGCTGTTCCCTCCCATATATTCAGATTATGGAAAGAATCTGCACATAGGCAGAAATGTATTTATAAACATGGGCTGTAAATTTCAGGACCAGGGAGGAATATTTATCGGCAATGGCTCGCTTATCGGTCACAACTGTGTGATGGCGACAATAAACCATGACCCTTCGCCGGAAAGACGTGGCTCGATGACATTCAAGCCTATACACATTGGCAAGAATGTGTGGATTGGCGCGAATGTAACAATTACTCCCGGTGTGACAATCGGTGATGGAGCCATTGTCGCAGCAGGGGCTGTAGTTACAAAAGATGTTGCACCCCGCACGATAGTAGGTGGCGTACCCGCAAAATTCATCAAGACCATAGACTAACCGAGATAATTACCCATATCCCGTTTTGCCGGCTATTTCCGATGCAGTGCGTAGAACACGTTGCCGCTCAACGGATTGCAAATCTTCGGGTACAAAAGCCCGAAATCGCTCCGTTTTTACCTTCTGAAAATCGCTTTCTCCGACCCTCCCGAGCCTGTGTTTTTGTATCGGCAAAGATAGCTGTTTTAACTAAGATGTGCAAACGGCCGATACGAGGTCATTATCGATTCGTTTGAAAAAGTGTAGCCACCCCTCGGTTATTCGTTTGAAAAAGTGTAACTCTTGTTCTACTCAATTGAAGAATTCTGCCTTAAAAGAATTTAATCAATCCTCTGCGTATTCATAGTAGATGTCCCACAATGTATCCGGAAAGCCATATCCACAACATTCCACAGACTCAATCATCTTTTTCATGCGTGGCGAGTATTCTGACATTAGTCCGTTAGATGATATAAATTTAACCGCTTTGTTGAAATTGTTCTCAAGAGCGGTGTAAAACGGCTCATCGTAATCACCGTATTGCGCGGTAAGGCTACACCCTTGCTCAACATAATATAGCATCAGGTCTGCAATAGCATTAGGGTCAGGTATGAGTTTCTTGAATGAGGCTATCAGTTTATTGCATTCTCTGAAACTCGGATCTTTGGGCCAGTCATTGCGACCAAAGAATTGGTTGCGTATTGCCTTCTTATATTTTTCAAGCTCGGCATCGCTATTGGGCTCCATATAGAACTCAAGCCATGCACTCGCTTCCTTGCTCGCATCGTATAGCTGGAGCATTATATCGACTACCTGTTCTTTTGAAAGAGCCGACATCTGTTTTTTTAATTTTGCTTTTGACATTTTGGTACGATTAAAGTTAATTTATTCGGATACTCTGTTGAAACGGTTTATGCGCTCGTTTATGATGCGGACATAGTTACGTCTCAGTTTGTCGGTGAGAAAACTATGGTCAACAAGTCGCTTTGCGCCTTCAGGGAAAGCGGTATATTTGTTTAGGATTCTATCAATACGTTTTTTTACCAAGCTAATTTTGTCGCCGAACCTCTCAAAATCAAGACGACAGGGATGGCCGGTTCTGTCGTAAACATCGCTCTTTTCTATATCAGATGACAGACCACCGTCAAGACCAAAGTCATCGCCATTGACGTGTAGACTGGTGTTGATAAGGTCGTAAGCAGGAGCCAGACGGTAATCCTGTCCATTCAGAATCAGCGAGAAATTTTTTAAGTGATCATCGCCATTAGCATAAATGTAATTGAAAACCACAAGTTCAAAGAATCTCTCCATGTCAACCATCCATGCGGCAACATTTGCCCTAATTGCTTTGGCAATATCCTCATAGCTCCCGTTATATTTGAACTGGAGTCTGGCGGTCTGTTCATTCTTGCCTATTATCGAAGCGAAATCCTCCATCGGGAGTTTTGATCCGTCGGGGAGGATGTCGAAACGGCGGGTAATATATACCAGCTGACCTTTAGGCGTAAAACAGAGACCATTAGCTGCGGTTTGTATTCCGTAAATCTGTGAGGCAATCTGCATTGTAAGATGCTCATTGGCAGGAATCATCTTGCGGTCACGGAGAGTCTTGTCCCAAGGTGCAGGTTTCAATATATGCGTAGAACGTTCATTGTCGCCTGCTATATTGATTGCATCGGCATTTATTATGGCCGGGAATTTTTCCTGAACACCTGAAACCGATATGCGGTGCATGGCATCGGCAATCTCGCCGACATTTCGGAACTCGTCAATGTCAAATCCAAGTATCGGATTCACTTTTGTTTTTCCAAATAGTAATTTAGCTGCCTTTGGGCTATAAGTGTTATATCCTTCCACAAGAGAAGAAGGACAGTTCTTTATTTCAATCATTGGTAATCCTCCTTACATTAACAGCTCCAATAAAATCTCTGTCGGCCATCGCTTCAAGCAGCCCGAAGAAATCCTGTTCATCAATTTTCAACGAACGGCAAATCACACGACGGTTTGCTCCCTCCGGAATCATATTAGAGAAGAAAGGGAACAAGTGCTCAGAGTAATATGTGTCAGTTCTTTTGGGCAACGTCGCAGAAATCGGAGGCATAGGAGAGTCAAGATAATCTTTATAATATTGGAAAGAATATCCGATTCCCGGATGCTGCTCTGTCAACATACCAACTTTCGTATCATTGAAATATACCTCAAGCTGTTTCATACAGTCTTCCTTATACGATATTCAATCTCAATGCCAAGAACATCAAGAATCTTCTTCACGGTGCTAAGTGCAGGATTACCGTTGCCACGCTCAATATCCTTGATTGTAGCAAGACCCACTTGCGACATTTCAGCAAGATCCTGTTGGGTGAGGGAAAGCGTTTCCCTACGCTGTTTCATTATATCCATCAGTTCCATAGTCTGACATAATAAACTTTTCTACAAAAATATGAAGATTTACCGTGATTACCAAATAAAAGTATAATAAATCATACTTTTGGTAGCTCCCACTCTCATTAGCTTTGATATTGACTGAATGAAGTATAATATAGTAGACTTTTGGGCGCTTTTGATAATCTATTTGGTGGATTTGTGAAAAATGACTTACTATGTGATTTCAGACTCCTCGTTATTCATTACTTATATCCGGCAGATTGATATTAATGCTGTGAACTTTAATGTAATTTCAATTTCGCCATCAATACTCAATGATACTTACTCATTTTATACACATGGTTTTATACACATGGTTTAAATTTAACTTTAGACAAGGCAGTGCATAATCCTGAATAGTCGAGGCTCTGCAATGGCTCTTTGCCTCTGGCAAAACTACAAAAGTTGACTTTTTTATCCCATGAAACGGAAACGAAATTTGTCGGCGGCTGGCATTTGAGCAGGCATGATGGACTCTGAAAAGGTCTTTGCCCGCTGACTTCGGAGAGTTGACGGGACGTTGGCGTTTTGGAGAATCTTTGAGGTATTAATATTATCTGTTCTGGTGTGATATAATGAATCGCCTTACTGTAAACATTGTGCGCATTGGTGATTTTGTCGCAAGAAACAAGCAAATTGATGCCTGGTTTGATACCTATGTCTCTAAGACAGCCGAGACGATGTAGTACACGCTCAACTTCATCTTTGTCTTCGGGATGATGAATAGTAAGGTGAATTTTATCAGGTTTTGAAACGGTCAGTTTTTGCCATACCTCTTCATTTTCCAATGACAAGCCATTGGAGGTGACTGAGAGATAACAAAGTGGGTAAAGCGCCTCGATGATTTGAAATATGCCGTCATATTCAAATGGCTCTCCACCTCCGAGCGACACAGCTTTGACCCCATTGGCAACACAGTCTCTCAGAAAATCAATAGCTTCTTCTGCGTTCCATGCTGTATTGCCAGCGGGATTGCTGTGGTTATAACAGAATGAGCAACCTTTGCTACAATAATTGCTTAAATCTATCGATAGCATTTCAATCATAGTTCGAGTGTTTGAAGATAGGCGGGTTACCATTCTAGTTCGGCTACCTTGTCTTGTCGTTTCAAAGCGTCAACTTCTTTCTCAGTGTACGCCATTTTGAAAATCTTACCGCGATAAGGTAATTGGGCAAGCGCAAAGATGTGGCTGAGATTCTCTTTTATAGAAGATGCTTCAAAAATCGGATAAGTTATATTGTCTATCAGTACTTCATTGTTATTGATAGGAAATACAGATGAGAACACCGGTAATGCTTCATTATCAATAATTATTATTTGTGGCTTTATAGTTTCCACGACCCATTCAAACCAATTGCGAGAAGAAGATAGCAGAGCAGTAAGAACTTCGACAGTCAACTGTTTATTCGCCAAGTCGATATCCATCCAATATCCGTTGTCCCTGTATGGGAATTTGGGAATATAACTGAAGACCGCAATTTTATCTTTGATTTCTTTAGGCAAGCCAAGTCGATATAGAGCATCATCTTTTCTTGTTGGAGCAATAACATAAAGGATTGTCGGTGTAAGTGAGTTGATAATCCTGGTGGTGTCTGCACACCCATGGTCACATTTTTTACAGCTATAATGTTCGCTATCCGGACAATATCTATAGAAATCAAAAAGGAAAGGTCGGGTAAGACAATACTTTTTAGTATTACTATCTATTGGTAATAGAGAATATCCGGCATTATCAATTAATAATTTAGGTCCTTCGGTATCGCACACAAACCATTGAGCAATCTGCATATCTTCCGCATTATTGAATCTTACAGGAACATGGAGCAAGCGTTTATGATATTTTTCATCTATCTGTGTTATTTTTACCGGATTTGCGGGAATATTCATGCGTTGTTGAGGATCCGATGTCCAATATGACTGACAATAAATATAGTATGGCGAGTTGTAGAAGTCGTTGGTAAACTCGACAGATTTTGTATCTTCGTTGTATTCAGAATCTACGTTTAACTCAGGCATCTGATAGATTGCTTTTATCATATTTGCCTTAATCATTTTGTCAAGAGTGGAGCCTTCGATGATATTGTTGTTTTTAGAACTTATACAGCGGCACACTTCGACAGAGAATAGGTTCATTTCGTGTGACACACATCCATTGTTGGTGATATCTTTGTTTTTACAAAGTGCAAGGAATTCCGGGGTACATTCTTCTGCAATAGCCAGACAGACGTCATGCCATTGTTCAACGTCTTTAGGTTTTTGGGGTTTTCCAAGTAGTTCAAGAATCTGTGACACGTTCAGATGGATGCCTTTACAAGTCCCATTATTAGAAAATCCCTGTCCAAAAACCAGATCTGATAAACTTAAATCAAGCGGGACGTGATTAAACTCCGGCACGGGACCGTTATCTTCAAACTCCATTAGACCGACATTGCCGTCGGCATCTACCATGTACCATGCTGTAGACATGGAGTGGGTGGCTGGGTATTCTTTGTCTGTTATCATATTATCAATCCGGATAGATGGCGGTTTTGATGACGTGGTCGGTGCGGCTGGAGAAAAGGGTGTAGGCGTCTTGGATGCGGCTGAGAGGGTAGCGGTGGGTTATCAGATGGGTGGTATCAATCTTGCCGTCGGAAATCAGTTGCATGATCTTTTCGCAGTCGCAGGCATCCACGCCACCGGTCTTGAATGTCAGGTTCTTGCCATACATCCACGGCAGAGGCAGTATCTGTTCCTTCTCGTAGAGGGCGACAATCGTGACGATGGCATTTGGACGGGCGTAACGCCACGCGAGTTCAAAAGTATCTTCGCCTCCGGCAACCTCTATCACGCGGTCGGCACCACGACCTTCTGTCAATGAGTCAAGCGCTTCACGACATTTTGCTGGTTCTACTACATTAACATTAGGGTAATGCTGGCGTACAAATTCTCGGCGACTTTCATCAGCCTCGCAAACGACAATCCTTTGAGGCTTATAGATTTGCACACATTCCAGTGTGCATAGTACTGTCGGTCCTGCGCCGATGATCAGCACAGTATCTTCCTCGGAAATTTCAGAGATTTTTGCCGCCCAATAGCCCGTAGCGAGAATGTCGCCGACAAACAGTGCCTGCTCATCGCTGACATTATCGGGAATCGGAGTAAGACCATTGTCGGCATACGGCACACGGACATATTCCGCCTGACCGCCGTCGATGCGGCATCCCAACATCCAGCCGCCGGAGGTGCAGTTGTTCACGTATCCCCGCCGGCAATAGAAGCACTTGCCGCAGAACGTCTCGACATTCACGGCGACCCTATCGCCCGGCTTGACCTTGGAAACTTCCGAACCGATAGCCTCAACGACACCCACCAACTCATGCCCCACAGTGATGCCGACCTCTGCCTGAGGCACAGCCCCATGCAAAATATGAAGGTCCGACGAGCAGATACTCGCAAGAGTAACCCTAACCACGGCATCCTTCGGGTCAATAATCTCCGGCTTCGGTTTCTCAATCAGCTCAAACCGTCCCGGCGCAGTATATGTCAAGGCTTTCATCTCAAATTATTTTGTTTTGGAAATTTATTACCCAAGTCGCATTATTCTTGGCACCTTCTTTGGTCAATATGACCATGTCTACTCGGTCAATGGTACGCCTCGATAGTCGCCTTAGCCTGTTCAAGCAGAAACTCCGACGGTTTCAACCGGTCAACATCCTGCAAACCAATAGCCATCGAACAGTTCCGCGCACTTTCCTCAACTCCTGGTTTCCCGGAAGCAAGATGCTGCTCAAACGCCTTATATCTGTCTTCGTATACCATTATTTCCCTGTTATTGAGCTCTTGCTCAAATTAGCGAGTTCGGTTAGCGTGGAATATTGCGCATCATAGCGTTCCTTTTGTGATGTAAAGGGTTTATTCTGACAGTTGAGCATAGAAGAATCCAATTCATCTTTCATGTCAATGTCAAGGAGAGCGTAGAGGAACACAGTATCTTCCCCGGTATCGCGGGGTGAGGGATTCTGAACGGAGAGATAATATTCGTGTGGAATGAGCGTCTTTGGCACAAACCTTACATTTTCCGTTAGGCGGAAAAGATGCTGACCACCGGACTTGCGTGTATGGAACAGTACCGAGCCGATAGAAGCGGCGTTATTGATAAGCTGCATACCGTCGACAGTGTAATGTATGGGGACAGCAACTTTTCCTGAATTTTGAAATTGCTGTGATTTGTTCGCGTAATTCTCCATCATCACCATAAATACACCTTGTTTCTTATGAGATGGTAAAGCGATAGCCGTAGCTGTCGGAGGCGGTAGCAGCGGACGTGGGTCAGTGCCGAGGTTTGTCAGCTGTTTACGGTGAAAAGCGGAATCGACGAGAGCTATGACACGTGCGTTTTCCTCCTCAATAAGAGCGCGGTCGTGGGCGTTTTCTGCAATCTCCGGCTTCGACAAAGCAAGGGTAATAATGCCTTTGTCTTCCGAATAAGGAGCAAAGACCTTGCCAAGTATATCTGCAAAATGTTCCTTGAGCCATTCATCTGAATTTATACCAGGCAATGCCCGCATTGCGCTGAAAGTATATCGGCGACTTAATTCCTCACGTATCTTGTCACGGAAGATATTGCGGACTTTATTTCTCCATTGCTTCTTTTGCAAGGCGTTATCCCGTGCATATAGTGACAAGACAAATAGGAAGTTGACATCGTAGTGAGTAACGAGCAACGTATCTCGGTCAAAGAGGCGATTTATGTATTGACGCGAAGCAAATGTTTTAGCTGACTTGCCTGTAATGTCAATGTTATCACGATAACTTAAATCTTCAGGAATAGTGCCGGAGATAAAGAAGTTAGGGATGATGTTATAACCTTCAGTAATATTATCACGAAGACAAAAGTCAGTTTCCAGACGTTCCTCATCAGCATTCTCACCAAAGAAAAGATTTAGATTCCATTGGATGACGTTGCGAGCATAGGTAAACTGTTTGGCGACAGACTCAGTGCCAACCCGGTTTTTCTGTTTATAATATTTAGAGTCGCCAATATAATATGTCATATGACCACCTTTTATGATCTCGTCTTCGCGACGTGCGCGAGTAAGAGAATCCCAGAGGAAAAGGTGGTCAACCTCTTTGCCGTCATCTTGCTTCTTATTGAGACGGTCGGGGAAGGTATGGTCTCCTATAAGCTCGTCAATCATTGCTTCAAAAACTATGTTGAAGTCCTTAGCAAGCAAGAATTCATTCATCTGTGATGCAATACGGATTTGTTTAGATTGTTCGAAGAACGCGAAACATAAATCCCAAAGTTCAAGAGCCTTGTCAGAGAAATATTTATATTTGATTTGGCGAAGTCGGCGGATTCCTAAACCCTTATTCAGATATTGCTCGAATTTCTTGCCGTTAATCAAGTCGTAATTGATATTGGTTTCGACAGGAAAGCCATATTCAGTATGAATATAATTGAGTATGGAGAAGAATATTACGAGCAATTCTTCATCAAAATTAACCATACGCTTTTTGCTAATCGGGTCAAGGTAAATAGGCGCATCGTCTTGAATTACCATTTGGCTTTTGGCAATGGTGCGTGTCCAGTTGATTTTGTTGAATCCGCTATGAATATTCTTTATAACGAACATAAACCAATCCCGATTTTGCTTGGCAAAATCTATGAGAGAAAGTAAAATATCGAGATATGTATTAGCGGTGCGTTTACGTCCGTGTCCTTGTCTGACGATATTCTGATGCCGAATGATTGTATGGTCGCGCCCGGAGATTTTGCAGTCTTGACGATAAACAGCAATTGCGCGGTAAACCCAGACGGCAAGTCCGTAGATAAACTCGCGCTCTCCTTTGGAGAGTGGCGAGCCATCAGCTTCGAGGTCGATTATGTCTTCGGGACGATGGTTTCCGAAAACCATGCCGTTGTCTTTATCGAGTACAACTTTTGGTAGGATAAACACGCTTTCCCCCTCGACGGCATTGTAATAATAGCCAACATAGTTGACTCTAACAATTCCGTCGACCGGGTCGAGCTCGTCGATGTTGGGAAACAACTTTTTGACGGATTCAACAGGATAGTCGTGTTCCTCAATCAGAAGTTTCATTTTCTATTGAACCCTTCAACTTTTACATTTAGAGAATCTGCATATCGAGCTAATGAGGGTTCAGCTTTTACGCCCCAATCAGCCCAAGCATAGAAGGTCTCTCCATTGGTGTCCGTGAGAGGAATCTGAAACTTGTAACGATCTTTTGCTGTTTGGTCATTTGACGAGGTAAGATATTCATCCTTATCGATTTCCTTTAGGAAATATTTTTTCTTCATTTGCTTGCCGGAGGGTGTAAGGAAAGAAGATTGAGCAATCAAAGTAAGGTCATCAATCGTAAGCGAATTTCCATTAGCTGCAGCTTGCTTTAATGCCGCCTGTGTTATTGCCGTGAATGAGTTATTGCGCGAAGAAGCTACGCTATCGACAACTATTTCACGATTTTCACTGCTTGTCGAGTCGTCGAAAATTTCGTCAATCTCCGTAGCCTCAACGTCTACATTAGTCGACAAGCTAATGGGCTTTAAGCCTAAATTTCGGATAAAGCGTTCCACCTTTTCATAGACGGTATCGCCATATTGATTGAAGTAGTTGGCAAATGTTAATATTTCACCGTCTTCGTCTTTGAAGATGTCGTTGTCAAAACCGAAATCTTTGTAGACATCGTTATAAATAAAAAAGATAACTTTGGAAAGGAAGGTGTCGGCTGAGATGATGTATTTTCCCTCGTCGTTCTTTGTGGCTTTAGCGAAGAAATACCCGAGTTTTTTATCTTCTTGGTCTGTATCTATTCCAATGTGAGAATTGATAGCTTCTACAAATTCCCACCAATCGTATTCGTTCTTATTAACAGAAATGCGATAGTTTTTGCCGCTATCTGCAATCTTTACATATTTCCAATCCCAGCGACGTTTGAATGCGGAATCAATGGGGAAAAGCGACTGGTCGCTCGTGTTCATAGTAGCCCAAATATAAAGATTGTTCGGAAGAAGCAGGTGTGAACCGCTTTTGATTTTGGCTATGATATCATCGTCGTATATTCCGTTGATGCTTTCTGCATTGAAAACATCAAGAGTTTCAAATTCTTTTGCGAGTTCCTTTTTAAGGTCATTGTCAGCAATGATAGGATAGTCTGAAAATCCATTTTCGTTGCGGTCAAGTAATTGGAAAATGTCTCCAAAAATTTGAGCACAGTTTCCTCGGTTGATTTCTTCAATAACAAGAAAAACAGGACTTGGATTTTCGTTCTGCTGTTCTTTCCACGCGGCAATATAGGCGTTAAGGAAAGCCTGATAAACGTATTGGTATGTTATCTTAGTTGTAGTAACAGGTTCTCCTGTTACGCTGTCTTTGAGCGGTATTGCCTTATCGCCCATATTGGTATAAACCTGCTCGGAATGAGTGATAGGCTTATATGACCCGACGAAAGAGGCATAGTCCGTGTCAGGGTGAAAGGTTATGCGATAATGCTCATACTTTTGGCAAACCTGTTTGATTCTATGAGATTTACCTGTACCTGGCGCTCCGTAATATATCAGTTGAAAGGGCTGGTTAAATATATTTGTTACTTTAGACTGCGGTATGCTGAGCGTTTTATCGGATGAGCTTAATTGGTCTCCAATAACCATTCTTGCCATTGTAGTAAGAGTAGATGTGTAGCCGTACTCAAATTTATCAATGGCAGTCTTGCCCGTTAAATCGTCTCTCGCTTGTTGTGAAGTATTATGAGGGTGTTTTTCAAAATAATCAACATATTCCTCAAGCAGTGCCTTAGAAATTGTTCTTATACCGCTTATTCCTTTGCTGTTATTTTTTACAAGATAGCAAAGAGAGTCAGAATCCAAAATTTCAATTTGGCCATTTATGGATTTAAAACCTTTTTGGAGTATATAACGCATTGCTTAAGTATCGAAGAATTTCCGAGTAGGGCTGGCAGGCGACCGGACCTTTATGCGCCTACAGGAAAGTTCCGTAATTTATTGTATAAGAAATGTTTCTTACATGAGGGGTCTTTGTCAGCGCGAGCGCATAGGGTATAGCAAAGTTACGAAAAAATTTCGAGACTTTTGCCATCGTGACAAAGTTAATGGTCGGTGTGGGCAAAATTTCTGTACATCACAGTTAATAATCTTTATCATCGCCATAAGTAAGCTCGGATTCAGGCTCGGCGACTAAGGCAGATTCGCTCATATCGGCGTCGAGAGAGTAAGGTTGAGTTGGGTTGACAATGCGTTCATAGCGACTCGCGAGATAATTATGTCTTCCATAAACAGCCCTAATTTTGCATCCCCATACTCGGATGGCGTGCCAACCGATAGCTTTCAGTTCAGTCTCGCAGCGGGCATCTCTGGCAATGTTGCGCTCAATCTTCTCCTTCAAGAACTCGACATTGGGCTTTGGCAACCGGAAATACTTGCATCCCTCATGACCATGCCGAAAACAACTGTCAACGAAAATGACGGTCTTATACTTCGGCAGAACAATATCCGGATTGCCCGGCAATTTTCTGACTTGTACACGGAACCGCAGGCCTCGTGAGAAAATATCCTTCCGCACTATCATCTCCGGCTTCGTATCTTTCCATTTGATAGCCGCCATATTCCGGCTACGCTGTTCGGGTGTCTTAATATCAGTCACTTTTATTTTCTTGTTCTGAGCCATTCCGATTCATCCAACCCAACCCGATATACCTGTGCACAATAAGTATTAATAATTCTTTGCGCATGTAAATCTTTTAAATCCACAATCCATCGAAATACCTCTACATTATCCGTGTCATCGGCATCATTATTGTTGGCGATAAAGACATAGTCCTTATTCTCGTTAATTTGCGCACAGATGCATCCATTGGTAGCCTTAAAAGGAAAGACTTTTATATTGTATGAAGTGTAATCAACAGAAAGAATCTTGCCATCATCTGTCAGTACGGAATGTGCTCCGCCTTTCTCTATCAATGGCAAGAAAATGAAATTGCGTGTCCCTTCTTTTATTCTTACAGAGTCGCAGCGCTGCTGTACACAAACATAATATTTTTTTGAATTCAGCGACATAACGATAGTGCCTAATGATAGAACTGGAGGTATTGATGATGGTTTAAAATAGTTTTTGTGATGCGTAAGTTTTGCGAATTCAATATTGGCATTTTCATGGTCACTTTCTGGCACAGTATATAATCGTGTCGCATACTTTTCCAGACTCTTCCCACTAAAGCCGGCGTTCCCAACTAATGTTTTTCTTTCCTCTATTGTCGTGGTTGGATCTACTAGTTTTAGAAGTATGTCTTTTGACAATGTTTTATCATTTTCTAATATTGGTTCTTTGACACATTCTTCAATCCATGCATGAACTAAATCTTGGTAATCTCTATTCTTCGTGTTGGCAAGATCAATCAAAGCATCACCAAATACCCTAGTTAGCATCAACTTTGCGTCGCTTTGATTCTCTTGCATAATTCGATGCCCCATATAAGCTGAATCAAGATTTCTGGATAACTTTGACAGGATTAGAGATGTATTCTCCCTCATTGTTGCAAGTGTATCAAGGACAAAGTTGGGGATTAAACCATATACCTCCTGAGTGAATTTTTCTAAAACAAATTCAGGAAGCATATCGTATGATAGAACATAGGGCTTAAACCTGGGGAGATGCTTAAAACGTCCGTGCGTCATGTCATCTTTTGCCCTAACGAAAATAGCTGTATTTCGAAGATGGATTTCACACTCTCCCTTAGATGCTCCTTCGATGTCACTGATAGTCTGAAATATAGAATTATTGATTTCATCTAAGTTAACGTCACCAGTATATACAATGATTAATTTATATTTTTGACAATCAGTACATAATGCCCTAATCACTTTAAGAGTATCTGAGCCATGAATTTCCTCGTCAGGGGCATCAGCTTCTAGATCTAAGTCTTTACTCGTTTGCTGTTGGAAAATTAGCGTCCAATCAAGTACAATTACATCTGCTTTCATCAGCAGTTGCGTGTAATTTAAGAACTCATCTGAATTTTTAGGCGCAATTATAGTACATAGCTTCCCTTTAGAGGCAAAACATTTAGTGACCTCCATTGGATTAAAGGCTTGTGGTGAATCGTTTTCGCTCTTATCTGCCATATCATCTATAAATATGACATTTTGGAGGAATCTATCAGCAATTTCTTTTGAAGCTATAAGGAAACTATTATTCATGGCAATCTTTTGAAATTTTAAAAGTTACTGTGGAATCTTTTCTTGGACTATCAAGAAAAAGGTGATAATCTTCAGCTTCAAGGACTTCTCTACTTACACTTAATCCCAGCCCTCTTCCAGATGGTTTTCTTGAAAATCTAAGTTCGAAAATTCGTTCCTTGTCCTGAGGTTGAACACAAGGTCCATTATTTGAAATGTATACTCCTGATTCATCTGCATGGAGTCTGATAATCTTCTCTTTGTTATCAGACTGCTTTAGCCAATAGATGGCATTATCAATAATATTTACGAATACGGGATAGAATGTTGATCTAAATCCGTATATAGACCCTTGAGCAAACCCATTAGTATGCTTAAGTTGGATGCCGTGTCTCTCGAATCGGGATTTAAATAAATCCAATATAAATGATTTTATATCTAGAAGAGGTATATCCTCTCTAATTCGATTCAATCTCCTGTTTAATGGAGTAAACAGATTTAGATAACCATCAAGGTGTTCAAAGTTAACTTTTAAATTTTTATATGTAGTTTCCAGCTTAATATCAACATCGGACCATGCCTTTAGATCCTTTAGGCTTCGTCGGATAGCGCTTACGGTACTGTTAAACTCATGGTGTAGTATTCCTACTGCTAATCCTAATTGACTTAGTTCCACATCCGATTGAAGACGATTTCTTAAATCATCTAGTTCTTCAGCCATAGCATCAGAAATTTGGTCTGGAGTAATTATATTTCCTTCTTCGTCTTTTTCTATATAGAAACTTTCGAATTGTCTAATAATTCTATCCATTACCATAGTATTACGTTGGCTGACACTATCAATTTCTGCCTCCATTCTAGTTCGTTCAGTAACCAGATCGAAATTGTCGCTATGTGCCGTTGTTAGATGTACGAACTGAGACTTGACTTCTCGAATCTGCGCATCAAGATCCAGCATAAGTTGTGCCGTCAATTCTCTTACTTTCTTCGCCATCGAAGATGCAAGATCATTAGTTTCTTCTTTCTTATGCCGATTGAAAGATATTGCCTCTGATGAAATTAAATCAACAGCTTGTTCCAGCCGTTTCCTTTTGCTTATAACAATGTCTAACTGTTGTGTATATAAATCAATTAGTTCATCAATTTCTTTAAAAGCTGTCAAGAATATTGTATCTCGAAGGATCTTGTATTCATCAAGGTATGCGTCAAAATCTGTCCTTAGGGCTTTTGTTAAAGAGAATCCTTTGGGACTTGGCACGGAAATTTTCTTCCGATATTCATTTATAGATTTTCTTACTTCAGTTTCTGCGTTTATCATTCTTTGAGCTGCGATATCTGGATCTGGGATGTGAATTACCTGCTCCAGTTCAGACGTGAAGTCATTGATAATATCTCTCAGCTTGTTTTTGAATGTGCCTGCGGTTAAATCTTCAAAGAACTTCTTAAGCGCCTTTGTGAATTTCTCCTTTTTGGATTTAGCCAGCTTGTCCCTCCGTTCTAGTGCTTTGTAATATGAGTTTAATTCTTCTTTCTTTGAGCTCCAATATTCTGATTGTGCAGTGGATCCTTTCTCATTGAAAAAATCAGCGGCCAATTGAACAAAGAAGTTTTTCAAAATTGATTGTAGTTGACGATACGCCTTGTTTTCAATGAATCCCTCTCGACCAGCTTTTTCGACCAACCCTTTAGAGTGCTCAGAAGAAAGGACAATAACCCCAAACATTCGTCGATAGGAGAAAAAGTAAGATGAGGCTCTCTTTGTACGATTTTTCTCAATGTCAAGAAAATCATAATCAGAATCGCCATAGGGCAAAATTCTGATATTATCTCTGTATATATATAGTCCACCAAATTTATCTCCTTTAGCCCTGATTATTGAGTAGTCTTCAGGACTAACTTTTGAACTTTTTAACTCACCTTGCAGATATGCCAAGTTGATTGAAAAAGGTCCACAACTCGTTTGCCTGAAATTATTATCTCGCCAGGTTACAATATGATCGTAAGTCTTTTCGCCATAAATTTTTATTTGACCTTTGAATTGCCCAAATTCGTCAAAATCTCCAATAAAATGATGATCCGCTAATTCAAATTCATCGGGAGTAAAGAATTGGTCTTCATTAATAATATCAACAAATGAATCATCTCCTTTTCTATAATCTCTAAAAGAAATCTGAACCGTCGGTGCTGGATGGTTAGGGGTCATTGTATTATGAAACCCCATCAGTATTTTTTCAATTTTGGTGGCTTCCTTAGTGGAATCGAAATTTGAATCCCCTTCAATATCTAACGGTAGCATGTCAGACACAGGTGATATATAGAATTGAGTACCACTATGTGTATTAAGCTTATGAATGCTAGGAAGTGATTCATCTAAATTTCTAGGATTGACATCAAAAGTATTAATTGTAAGAATTATTCTTTTATAATCATCATCTTCAATAAGACTCTTCTCTAAGAGTTTATTAAGCGAGGATATAACCTCACTTTTCATCTGATTAATATCTGTAGAATCAGGTAAGCAAGCAAATTCTTTTACTGGTATTATTATATCGTCAAGGTTAATACCAGGTAATTCAAAAATTTCCCAGTTTATAAAAGATGCAACATAATTACCAGATCCTCGATTAGTCGTTCTGGTTAAAATCAGCACTTGTTTCCCAATTGATGCAATTGCAAGTCGACCAATTCCTTTTTCTCCCATTATGTGTCTTTGTGGCTTCTCGGGATCAATTGGAGGGGGCGTAGTCTTTGTGTTTTTTAATTTACTTTCTGTACCAATGGTAAGCCATCTGGTTTCAAATTCTGATTTAGTCATGCCAAGACCGTCATCTCGTAATACCAGCAAATCTTTAGTACGCAGATAATCAATGTCGAAATTGTCTGCATACGCATCGTGAGCATTCTTGATAAGCTCATTGATTGCTGTAGGTATTCCTGCAATCTGCTGACGACCTAGAAGATCTAAAGCACGAGCACGAGTCTTGAAATTAGCCATTATATTCGTCTTGTAATGTTAAAAGGAGTGCGCCTAATCTACGGGCGTATTCTGGAGGGACTGCATTGCCAATAATGCGTGCATTTACTGTCATATTGCCACCTCTGAATACATATGTGTCAGGAAATGTTTGAAGTTTGGCTCCCTCCCTTATGGAAAGACCTCTGTTTTCACAAGGATGGGCGAATCTACCACTAGTTATTTTGATGAAGTTTGTAGTTATGGTTGATGATGGACGGTTCCAACGCAAACGACCATATACGTCTCTAAAGCTATTGTCTTTCCCGATATAGCATTTTAGTTGTAACTCCTCGTCATCTTTCCATTCCATTCTTGATCCTCCATTTTTGGATGTTCTTAGAAGACGCTTCATATTAATGGGGGCTAATCTCATAGTTGAATGCATGAAATCAGAGGAGTCCGTGTATCCGGCAGGAATTCTTTTTAAACCTTGCTTTGTTCCAATAAATTCAGATAAAAGTTTTTGTCTTGGGTCTTTCTCTGGCATTCGAACTTCACCTAAACGTGACGCCACCAATGAGAAGCGACGGCGAGTTTGAGGAACTCCATAATATGACATATTGACGATATCATACTTCACATGATATTCATGAGTTTCTAAGAATCTGATAAATTCTGGGAACGCGCTATCTTCTCTAGATAAAAGACCAGGTACATTCTCAACTAGAATAAAGCCCGGATTATAGTATTCCACAAATCTCATGAAATCCAATAGCAAATCCTTAGAAAGCTTAGAATTTTCTCTAGTTGTATTTATTATGCTATAATATTGGCATGGGCTACATCCAACTAATAGAAGTTCATCATCATTTCTTTGGATACCAAATTCTGTCTCGAAATAATCAAGAGGTAAAGCTTTGATATCGGCACATACAAATCTAGACCCGGCGTTATTGGACTCATAAGTGGTTTCGCAGTCCCTTGCCAGATCAACACCAGCAATGACCTCTATTCCTGCATCTCGAAGGCCGTAGGTCATTCCGCCGCCTCCACAGAAGAAGTCTATTGCTCGAATCATGTATGCTCTTTTATCTGCATCATACTAAATTTTCCGCAAAGTTACAAATAAAATTTGAGATATTCATCCTTGGATTGTAAGAAAAGACGTCAGAAAAATGCCGTCAGAAAAAACGCCCCGGCAAGAGGATAAGTCTTGTCGGAGCGTCGGGGAAGGTTAGGAGAAGTTAGAGGCGGATGCAGGCGATGCGGCAGCCGGGGACTTGGCTGGTGGAAAGGGGGTGGCTGTCTTCATCGGCGAAGTGGAGGAAGCCGTGAGCCTTGACGGTCTGTTTCAGCCAGTGGATGAAGGCTTTCATCTCGGCGTGGATGACTTCTTGTGGACCTCGGGAACTGATGCGGATGATTATGAACGTCATTTCGGGGATACCGAGATGGCCCTCAGAGCGTTCCCATAGGCGGAATTGAATGGTGCGGTCCTCGCCGAAGTAGTGGATGCAGGCTCCGACGGAGTTCCAGTCGGGTGTGGCTTCATGGAGGTCGCTGCCGAACACTTCAGAGATATAGGCGCGGAATTGCTTTCAGCCAATCTCGGCTACATTCGGCATAGCTATAGCAAGCTTGGCTCTGCGCTCATAGGCACGAGATGCCGGGAAAGAAGTCGATGATGGCATCTAATTATGACGAAATTCTTCGTATGCTTTACAGTGACATAGATTCTCGCTTAATTTGCTGTGTTTTCCAAAACACGGCAGAGGAAGCTATTGATATTTTGGAAAGTGAGTAATACTCCAAGTTTTGCCGTTCTTCTCACGGATGATGTTGTGGTATTTCAGATAGTGGTGGAGCTGGTCACGGGTCAGATTATATTTCGCCATCGCTTCGGGATAGGTGTAAAACTCCAGCTCCTTTGGCGCAGTCTGACCCTTTGCCAAATCGAAATGATATTTGGAGTACATCACATAATTTCCTTGTTTCTTCTTCGGAATACCCTCTTTCGAGACGAGCGTATAGATGGCAGACAGGGTCATGCCGTACTTGGCTTGAATGTCAGCCACAGTGTACCATTCGGATATTTCCTCCTTCGGTTGCTGATTTGCAAAGTATCGGTCAACATGGCTGCGGCTCCAGAGCGTCTTGCCTAGGCTCTGAGTCTTAGGCCAGCCCTCGCGCTCGGCAATCTTATACATTCCCGAGTTGGATACGCCATATTTCTCCTGCACCTCCCTTGAGGTGTAGAAGTCGGTGATGGGCGATTGTTGCCTTGTGGCTGAAGGCTCTTGGATTTCAAGAGTTGAGAAGAGCGCATCTACGTCAACTCGTCTAATGAGGGTCTTTCGTTTCAGCTTCCAGACCTTGATGACGCCTCGGTTGATATAATTGTAGATTGTGACATGGCATACCCCAAGCAGAGTGGCCGCTTGTGTAGGAGTCAAGAACTCCTGTTTGGCTACTTCTTTTTGACCTGATTGTTGATATTCATATTCTCGTTGGTATGAATCCAGCTTTGCCTGACGCTTTCTTTCCTTGTATGCGAGTCCCGAACATCGGTGGCTGCAATACTCCGTTGTTGTCTTACGAGCGAGGAACTCAGCTCCGCACCAAAGGCACTTCTTTTTGAATTCAATGTTGCTACTCATTTTTATTCTGTATTAGTGTTTATTTCGCTGTTTATTTCGCCAAAAGTGTTCATGGGCGTAAACTGACGTAAACCTACGTAAACATCGTCCACGATCTTGCGGCACGCATTGACGGGATTGACCGACTTGCTACAAATCGGGTACAAAACACAGGTAAAAAGGAATGAAAAGCGGTTATATTGCAGTGTAGGTACGAAAAAAGCCGTCCGATAACGAGCGACTTTTCAATGTTTTACATCAGATTGCACCAGTTGTCACCAATAGGCTTACTTGCCGATGTATAGCTGTAAACTAATTGATAACCAGCAATTTGATACTAAGAACTAACGGGTAAACGCCGCTGCATTCAGCTATCTTCTATATATGGAATGCAAAAAACCGATCAACTGGCTGATATGCAATTCCTTACACTTTCTATCGTAAATCAACTGATCTCCTATTGCAAAAATAGGAAAAATCTTTGAGTTGCCAAACATATTATTGGAAAAAGCGATGCAAGTCAGCATGAAAGATTCCAATAGGAAGTGCAACTGGCATTTTCTCACTCCTCCTCAGGGGAAG